>ENA-ORXM01000160-ORXM01000160.1-marine-metagenome-genome-assembly--contig:-NODE-160-length-134590-cov-53.403247_pt1 | contig 134590 bp, 108 predicted proteins | sample MGYA00237867_ERZ511480 | MGnify/ENA primary metagenome ERZ511480 (study PRJEB26309, sample SAMN06266103) | marine metagenome | isolation source: Algal blade | place: United Kingdom:Sidmouth, United...
AAGTAAACTACGGTCTTGAAATTGGTAAGCCTTGGGTCGTCTCCTCCGTTGGAGATTTTCACACACAAACACACACCCAAAACCCAAGCCCACACACTTTTTTGGATATGTTCACGGGATTATAATTTGTTAATAGTGGGTCGTCCTGAAATCGGACGACTTACTATTTTTCTTTATTGTATTCAACAATTTCAAACTTATTAATAGCTGGTTTCCAACTGGCGTCCTTTTGGTAATTAAATCCGTGAATTATTTTGGGGTTATAAAAATCAACTGATGAAGTATCGTCTTCTGCAAACCAATAAAGTTGTTCGCGTCTCCTCCATTCTAATTTTGTATCATAATACGTTTGGAACTTCCAAGTTTCAGTACCACAAACATTACATTCTTTTTCTTGCTTGTTGTCTATCGCCTTGTAACCGCAGATTTCACATGTTTTCATAATTTCATTTAAGCTTATACGAACAATTCCGAGTGTCATAAGTCCTAGAACTAAAACTATTGTCAAAACTATGTTTTTCGTCTTTGTTGATTTTTTCTTGGTCAAGAAGTAGAGGCCAATTCCTAATGTAATACTTAATACAAATAGTAGTACTCCAAATAGTATTCGATAAGTGCCAGGTTCTGCCAAATAATCTCGAACTGGCCATAATATTAGAGCAGGTAGTGTACAATAAAGAATAAGATAAATAATCTCTTTAGTTTTTTCGTCCATTTGATTTTTATAAAATAATAGCGGTGATTATGAAATTACTTCGATTTTAAGATAGTATTACGCTAAATCACTATTTTTTGTAAGGCTTTGAATAGAGAATGTCAAGATTATGTTTCAAAATATTCATTGCCATATCAAGATTTTCAAGAACAGAATTTATTAATTCATCATCCATGACTATTTCTGTTCCGTTGTAAGGAATTGGATTTTTGTTTGCAATCTTTTGCATGAGTTCAGCACTTTTTTGTATCTGCTCCTGTCCGATAGTTTCATTCTTTTCTTCAAACATTTCTCTTTCCTCACTCTTAAATGGCTTGCCTGTTTTGAATGAAACTAATGCATCTTTATAAAATGCTCTTTGATAAAATGTTGCATTATTATTAATATGATTAATCATTTGTTCTTTTGAACCTATATCAAATATGTTATCGGGATTGCCTCCATTTTCATCTACAATTTTCCAAAATAAAGTATGCATTTCTAGTGAAACAGTATCCATGCTGCTCATTGAAAATTTAATAATGGTTTCATATTTCTGTTTGTCCTCTTTCGAGAGAGTGTATGACTTTTTTTTCTGTGCTTGACAAGAATGTAGACATAGAATTGGAAAAATGACTATTGCTAAAAATATCGTTTGAAGTGAAATTATTTTTCTCATTTGTATTTATTAATTATTTTAATGTAAGAATTTATTTAGTGCATAATCTTTGACTTTCTTGGTTTTGGGTTGCCACTAACATCTGTATATAAACCACTAAAGCAACAGATATTAATCCAAATATAATCAAAAACGTAGTTATAGCTTGAAACTATCCGTTATTAACCGTTACAAACGGCTTTGCTCTGCAAGTCAGTAATAATTGTGCCTAACAAAAAATATTTTACAAAAAAAAAGAACTTCCCAAAAGGAAGTTCTTAAATTATTTGATTCGTTAGAGTGTATTACACATCAATATTAGCATACTTAGCATGCTTCTCAATGAAGGCTCGGCGGGGTGGTACTTCATCGCCCATGAGCATAGAAAATACTCTATCGGCCTCAGCGGCATTATCAATCGTTACTTGCTTTAATATTCGAGTAGCCGGATTCATTGTAGTCTCCCATAATTGTTCTGCATTCATCTCTCCCAGACCTTTATAACGTTGCAATCCTATTTTATCTCCTCCGCCCATACGGTCAGTTATCGCTTCGCGCTCTTCTTCATTATAGGCATATTCTGATTCCTTTCCTTTTTTAATTAAATACAAAGGCGGTTGAGCAATATACACAAACCCTTGATCAATCAACTCCTTCATGTAGCGATACAAAAAGGTCAATATCAAAGTAGCGATGTGGCTCCCATCAATATCCGCATCCGTCATAATAATCAGTTTATGATACCGAAGCTTAGCCGTGTTTAGTGCTTTGCTGTCCTCTTCTGTACCCACTGTTACGCCAAGTCCTGTGTAGATATTTTTAATCTCTTCGTTTTGAAACACTTTGTGTTCCATGGCTTTTTCCACGTTTAATATTTTTCCTCTCAGTGGTAAAATAGCTTGGTACTTTCTATCCCGTCCTTGCTTGGCCGTTCCACCTGCTGAGTCACCCTCTACTAAGTACAGTTCACATTTAGCAGGATCTTTATCCGAGCAATCGGCTAACTTACCAGGCAGTCCGCTACCCGTTAAAACATTTTTTCGTTGTACCAATTCACGCGCTTTCCGTGCCGCTGCTCTGGCCTGTGCTGCTAAAATTACTTTTTCAATAATCGTTTTAGCACTCTTAGGGTTTTCTTCAAGATAAGCTTCTAATACGCGCGCAATAGAGTGATCTACTACTTTCGTTACTTCACTGTTTCCTAGTTTGGTTTTAGTCTGTCCTTCAAACTGAGGTTCAGGAACTTTTACACTAATAATCGCTGATATTCCTTCTCTAAAATCGTCACCCGTAATGTCTACTTTTGCTTTTTCAAAAAGCTTGTTTCTGTCACCGTATTGTTTAAATACCCGAGTGATCGCTCTTCGAAAACCTTGTACGTGTGTACCGCCTTCAATGGTATTAATATTGTTTACGTAGGAAAAAATATTCTCACTATACGAGCGATTGTACTGCACCGCTACTTCAACCATTACATTACTGGCTTCGTCTAAATCTTCAGCGTAAATCGGTGTGTCAATCAGCGGCTCACGATTACTGTTTTTATCTAACAGTTGTATAAATTCGGAGATACCCCCTTCGCTATAAAAAGTTTCACTAGAAAAATTACCATCGTCATCGGTTTCGCGCTCATCGACTAAAATAATTTTAATCCCTCGGTTCAAGAACGAAAGTTCACGAAGACGAGCGGCCAAAATATCATACTTATAAACTGACTCAGTAAAAATAGTATTGTCTGGCAAAAAGGTAACTTTCGTACCCGAAATATCCGTAGTGCCTACTTCTTTTACATCGTAGGACGGATCACCTTTCTCATACTCTTGCTCAAACTTTTTTCCTTTTCTATGAACTTCCACTTTTAAATGAGAGCTCAGTGCATTTACACAACTCACACCCACACCATGCAGTCCACCAGAAACTTTGTAAGAGTCTTTGTCAAATTTTCCTCCGGCATGTAAAACCGTCATTACCACTTCCAGTGCCGATCGGCCTTCCTTCTCGTGCATGTCCGTGGGTATTCCGCGACCATCATCTTGAACGGAGATAGAATTGTTCTCAAGGATTTTAACGGTAATATTATTACAGTGACCGGCGAGCGCCTCATCAATTGAATTATCTACTACTTCATATACCAAATGATGCAAGCCTTTTACGCCTACATCACCTATATACATAGCGGGGCGTTTTCGTACAGCTTCTAGTCCTTCTAGTACCTGAATACTCCCGGCGTCATAGCCTTTCTTTTTTTCGTTTTCACTCATGTTTTTTCAAATTGGGTAGTGCCTAAGGCAGTGGCTCAAAGTTACAAAAAATAGAGCGCAATTCCTTCGAATATAGAATTCATAAAGTGACTGTAATGTACTAGTAATCAGCGTTTTGTTTTATTAATTATCCACAATGCAATCCACAATTCGATTGTGGGTCAACACGCTAAAAATTACATGAAATCTCCTGTGAAATTATAACGTAATTTTACCTCATGCAATGCGAAACGGTAGCGTTTACTTCTCCCTGGATTCTTCAAATTTATAAACTAAGGCAAGATGTTTTACGCTCGCCCTTAGGGCTGAATTTATTTGATGAAGACCTGCTATCAGAAAAAAATGAAGTGTTTTGTATTGCGCATGAAAACGATACGCTACTGAGTTGTTTGCAGCTACGAAAGTTGGACGAAGAAAGACTCAAGCTTCGTCAAATGGCTACCCACCAAGGTAAGCAGGCAAAAGGCTACGGAAAAAAATTAGTAGAGTATGCCGAGCAGTGGGGGTTGGAGAATGGATTCGTAAGCATAGAACTCCATGCTCGCAAAGTTGCACAAGGGTTTTATGAAAAACTAGGGTATTCTAAAGTAGGAGCGGAGTTTATCGAAGTGGAGATTGCCCATTGTAAAATGATAAAGAAACTTTCCTAAGCACTATTGAGAAATAATGAGTTTACTATTTACAGTATCCTATTCTACAATATCAAACTGAATTAGCTTATTTACCTTTCCTTTCGATGATGTTCCTCGGATTCTAAACTGAGCAGTGCTCACATACAGTTTGCACGGCGCATCGGTATAGCTGCTTGTATTTTTTATTCTGTTCATCCAAGTGCGCTTTTCATTTTCTGAAAAGTTCTTTTTCGTTAGTTCTTGTTGTAAAGACCCTTTTAGTTTTTCTTTAGTAAGGTCATTAAACTGAAAGCTGTTTTCTCCCAATGAAATAAAGATGTTTTGTTGACCAGCCAAAGGAAACCAATCAGATATTTTTCTGCCTAATGATTTAAGCAAAATTTCCTCGCCTTCATGCGCCACTTTTAGTTTGGTGTAAATTCTTTCTTTGACAGATGTTTTTTGTAGGCCAACAATTTTCACTTTCATTTTCGCCAATTCGCCCTCTGTAACTAGGTAGGACACACTTCGACTCGTTTCTGGATTTTGCTCGCTTAGCTGGCGAGCTTTTAGGTTCTCAAAAATCACTTTGCAATCACTAAAGCTTATTGTAAATCCTTGCAAACTAGAATCGGCGGCTGTGAAATTCTCTAACTCTTCGGCCACTTTCACGCTGTCTACTTGCACCATGATTCTAGCGATTTCACTAGCGTCTTGTTCTTTTTGAGATATATCTCTCACATAATTTTTGAGTCGGCTCGAGTCCGTCTCGGTTACAATCGTGGAGCGGTCACCCATCTGAATTGGTCTGCCTTTTTTGTTAGTGGATTGCTCACAACTACTCCAAACTAAAGAAAATAGAAACAAGAAAAATAGGAAGAGTCGCTGCATAGTTTCTAACGTAATCGGTCCAAGTTTTTTACTAGTTTATCATCGTTTGAAATCCCCTTATAAGCCAGAGAAGCAAAAATAATACTCAGCACGGGTGCAACAATTCCGAATCGAATGCTTGTATTTTCATGTTGAAACTCTGTGGCATAAACCATATAGGCAATGCACAATAAGCCCTGCAATATGAGAACGGCTGTAACATATTTTTGAATTTTCCTTTTCTTATAGACAAAAATATTCAGGAGCGCACTAGCAATCATGCACAGGGTAATAATCAGCACTACCGGATTTGTGTGAGCGTTCATTCCGTCGGCGTTTACTTGACGAGTGTCTAGCGCTGAAACGAATTCAGTACCAAAGGGTACGAAAAAAGTAAGACCAGCGCAAACGGCGGCAAGCAATAACCAAACACTTTGTATTCGTTGTATCATAGTAATTTATAAGAAGCGATAAAGTTATATCAATTTTGTTTTTAGTAGCTCTTCCCTTTCTTAAAATATTATTGAAAAAAAGTTAAGTGTTGTATGATTCTCTAGATTATTTGCACCAAGCATTTTCTTATATTGTATTTTCACACTTACAATTGTAGGTATGGGAAAAAATATACGAAAAAAAGAGGCACTAGATTACCACAGTCAAGGAAGGCCAGGGAAGATAGAGGTGGTTCCTACTAAACAGACAAAAACACAAAGAGATTTAGCATTAGCGTATTCACCCGGCGTGGCCGACCCATGTTTAGAAATAGCCAAAAATCCTGAAGATGCTTATAAGTACACTGCCAAAGGAAATTTAGTAGGTGTAATCAGTAATGGTACGGCTGTGTTAGGCCTAGGCGATATTGGCCCCTTGGCATCTAAACCCGTAATGGAAGGGAAGGGCTTACTTTTTAAAATTTATGCAGACATAGATGTATTTGACATTGAGGTTAATGAAACGGATGTTGAAGAGTTTATCAAAGTAGTGAAGGCAATTGCGCCCACATTTGGAGGTATTAATTTAGAGGATATTAAAGCACCAGAAAGTTTTGAAATTGAAGAACGCTTAATAGAAGAACTAGATATCCCTGTTATGCACGATGATCAGCACGGCACTGCGATTATTACCTCGGCCGCCTTATTAAATGCCTTAGAAATTCAAGGAAAAAAAATAGGAGAAATAAAAGTGGTGGTGAGTGGTGCTGGAGCATCTGCGATTGCCTGCACCAAGCTTTATGTAAAAATGGGTGTGCAAAAAAAGAACATTTATATGTTTGATCGAGACGGTTTAGTTTCCGTGACTCGTAAGGATTTGGATAGTAAAAAACAGCTTTTTGCCAATGGCGAAAACTTAACGATTACCGAAGCATTGATGGGTGCGGATGTTTTATTAGGATTATCCGCTGGTGGTGTTATAAGTGCTGAGATGCTCATGGGAATGTCAGCCAGGCCAATTGTTTTTGCCTTAGCGAATCCAATACCTGAAATTGATTATCCAACTGCAATCGCAGCGCGAGAAGATATTGTAATGGCTACTGGACGCAGTGATTATCCAAATCAAGTAAATAATGTTTTGGGCTTTCCTTATATTTTTAGAGGGGCGCTAGATGTACGCGCTACTAAAATAAATGATGAAATGAAATTGGCCGCCGTGAAAGCACTAGCCGAACTAACCAAAGAGTCGGTACCCGATGTGGTGAATATGGTGTATCAGCAAAAAGCGCTGACCTTTGGCCCTGACTATTTAATACCTAAACCAATGGACCCGCGCTTGTTGAGCACGCTTGCACCGGCTGTGGCCAAAGCAGCTGAACAAAGTGGAGTGGCGCAACGCCCGATTGACAATTACGAAGATTATAAGGAAGAGCTTTATGTAAGATTAGGGCAAGATGATAACGTACTGCGGCTTATAATGAATAAAGCTCGGCAGCATAAAAAGAAAGTTGTTTTCTCTGAAGCTGAGAATGTGAAAATTTTAAAAGCAGCACAACAAGCTTTTGAAGATGAAATTGCGATTCCCATCTTACTAGGGAATAAAAAAAGAGTGAAGCGCTTGGCAGAAGAGTACAGTGTGGATTTGACGGGTATGGAAATCATTGATCCTAAAGAAGAAGGCCAAGCAGAAAAACGTGAGGAGTTTGGGAATATTTTTTATGAAAAAAGAAAGCGTAAGGGCTACAATAAATATGAAGCGATAAAGATCATGCGTGAGCAAAATTATTTTGGTTGTATGATGGTTGAAATGGGTGATGCGGACGCTTTGATAACAGGTTTGGCTAGAAAATACCCTGACACCATCCGACCTGCTTTAGAAATTATTGGTCCTGCTGATAACCCAAGCACAGCTGACCCCGCTAAAAAACAGAAAATTTCTGGTATGTATGCTATTCTAAGTAAAAAAGGCCCACTGTGCTATGCTGATACAACCATTACTGAGTTTCCAACGGCTGAAGAATTAGTAGACATAACCTTACAAGCAAGTAATTCACTTAAAAGTTTGAACATAGAACCTCGAGTGGCCATGCTATCGTATTCAAACTTCGGGAGCAGCGATTTGCCAGAAGCTAACAAAGTGAGACGAGCCGCTGCTATTCTGCATGAAAAACATTCTGACATTGTAGTAGAAGGAGAGGTGCAAGGGAGTATAGCGTTTAATAAAGAAATTCTGAAGGAAAACTATCCCTTCAGTAAACTGTTGCAAGGGCGCCCCAACATTTTAATTTTCCCGAATTTATCTGCCGGAAATATTGCGTATAACTTACAATTAGAAATGGGGAGTCATGAAACTATAGGCCCCATTTTATTGGGATTGAATAAGTCAGTTCATGTCTTACAGTTAGGTAGTACGGTTCGACAAATTGTGAATATGGTAGCCATCGCAGTACTGGATGCACACGTCAAGCAAAAAGGTGAAAACGTTGACTAAAAAAATAAACATAGCGATAGACGGTTTGTCCTCTACCGGAAAAAGCTCGTTAGCCAGAGCCTTGGCTAAAGAACTGTCCTATACTTATATTGACAGTGGGGCTATGTATCGCGCTATCACATATTATTTTTTAGAAAATCAAATTGTTGTACAAGAGGATAGTGAAACAATCAAAAATGTTTTACAAATTATGCAACTCAATTTTGTAAATCAACGGATGAATTTGAATGGCGTAGACATTGAAAATGAAATTCGAGAAATGAGAATTTCTAAAAATGTAAGTGAAGTGGCCGCCCTTCCTTTTGTGCGAGATTTTTGTGTTGAGCAGCAGCAAGAGTTTGGAAAAAATAAAGGTGTGGTGATGGACGGAAGGGATATTGGCACAATTGTTTTTCCTGATGCTGAGCTAAAAATATTCTTGAGTGCTTCACAAAAAATACGGGTTCAAAGACGGTACGATGAGTTAAAGCAAAAAGGAAAGGACGTAAGCTTAGAAGAGGTAAAAACTAATTTATTGCACCGAGATAAAATTGATAGTTCGAGAAGTTATCATCCACTTCGTCAGGCAGCCGATGCGAGAACCTTAGATAATTCAGACCTAACCATTGAGGAGCAGGTAAGTCAAATTATTCTGTGGGTGAATGATTTAATTGGTCAATAATTTCATCCAATTGAAATGATTCTTTGCGCAGCTTGGCTATTCGCTCAATAACGGATTCTACAATGGCATCTGGGCAGGAGGCCCCAGCAGTAATCAGAATTTTATGACTTTCTTTTTTTAAAAATTCTTTGGTAGAATTCATTTCGTTTTTATGAAAATTGAAATGGTTGATAGATAAATCATCTTTGATTTCACTTGCGTCTTTTATATAATACGTCGGTAATTTTTCTTCACAAAGCTCTACCAAATGCGAAGTGTTTGAGCTGTTGTAGCCTCCAATTACGATTGCCAAATCAGCATCATGATTCAACATTTCTTTTACCGCTTGCTGATTATCATTCGTCGCATAGCACAAGGTGTCGCGCGTATCTGCAAAGTGTGTTTTAACATCTTGTTCTGATGTGCCAAATTTTTTACTAATCACATCTTTTAAATAGTTTGCTATGCCCTGGGTGTCTTCAGCTAACATTGTAGTCTGATTGATGACTCCAATTTTTTGAAGGTCATTTTTTATTGAAAAGCCAATGGTGAAACGTCCTTTAAATTCAAGGTTAAACTCATCTTGATTTGCTTTGCCTTCAATGTATTTAGATAAAACAACGGCTTCATCCATATTTTTTATTATTAAAGTGGGTGCTTCGTTGGCACATTGTGAAAAGGTTGCCCTTGTTTCTTCATGACTGGGCTTGCCATGCAGGATAAGAGAATAACCCTTCTGGCCAATTTGGTTTCCGCGTTTCCATACTTTTTCTACAAACGGACAGGTTGTATTAAATTCTACAGGATTAATACCTTTTTTTTCTAATAGGGTGCTCGTCTCTTTAGTAGTACCAAAAGCAGGGATAATTACGATATCATTTTCGGCAATCTCGTCCCAACTTATATAAGCATTTCCCAAAGTGTCTTGAATAAATTGTACGCCTCGCTTTCTTAAATCCTGATTGACCTGAGGATTGTGAATCATCTCACTCAATAAAAATATGCGTTTACCTGGATTTTCTTCTACAGTTTTGAAGGCAATCTCTATTGCGTTTTCTACACCATAGCAAAATCCAAAATGACGAGCTATAAGAAAAGACAACTTGCCAATTTTTATGGAAGTAGGAGAGAAGTCTTTTTTGAGTTTATCGTTTTGCTTTCGTTTAGTATTAATGGCAGAAACAAGCTTTGATCGATAAACAACAGGAATGTCAAAAGTTTTCATGGCAAATTAATTAGCAAAGAAACGATATAGAATTGTAATGGGGATGTCATTTTAGTTAGATGAATCCTAACCACCGAGTAACTTAAGGATAACTTGTGCGTCTATTGTATATTTGAACAAACAGTTAATTAATTATGATGAAATTTAGACTTTTACTGATGATCGCATTGGTGTTTTCAAGTGTGTATTCAAATGCACAAGAAAATCAATACGAAGGTGCCGCTGAGATTTCAGTGAATAAAGGAACCTATCATGGAACGTTTCAGCCGGCTGCCGGTGATTTAGAATTGATGCCTGAATTGAATGCGGTGAGAGCTCATATTAATAAATCGCAGAATCAAGAAAGTTTAGATAAATATAAAGACAGTCTACGAGTTATTAAACGTGAAGCAGCGCTCATGCCTCAGAACGGTTCGCAGAAAACAACTTTTGGAACGATAGACCCCGTCAAAGTTTCTGGTTTTAATGCCCATGGTAATCAAGGAACCCCTTCGGATAATACGATTGCCATAGGCAAAGAAGGTAAAATGATTGCTGCAGTAAATAGTTCTTTGCGAGTGTATAATTCCAATGGTACGGCCGTTCAAAGTATTCGTTCCTTTCCTTTCTTTTGGAGTCCTATTACTAATAAAAATAGTTTATGTGACCCCCTGGTGCATTATGATGTTGATTATGATCGCTTCATAATTTTTACTCAAGTTTGCGACCGAATCACTGCTGATAATAGAATTTTAGTAGCCTTTTCTGAAACTAACGATCCGGAAGGATCGTACCATTATTATAGTTTTCGTTCTAATTTGAAAGAAATAAAAAACGGAAATTACCCTTCAGATGTTTGGTTTGATTATCCAAAAATGGCAGTTTCAGAAAGTGATTTATTTATCACGGGTAATTTATTTAGAAATCTCTCCTCTACAAATGCACAGTTTATAGAGAGTGCGGTATTCCAAATCGATAAAGCAGGTTGTTTTAGTGGAAGTCAAAACCCTCAGTCGATTGTTTTTTCTGATATACCGGGTAATCCTTTTACAATGGTTCCTGCTAGTCATGGCAGAGATAGAAATTATGGAGATAAAATGTATTTATGTGCAACTCGAAATTCAAGCTTATCTAATACCATCAGAATTTATACTGTGAATGGTAAAGTCAATTCTAGCACAACTCCAAGTTTAGTTTCTGAAATAGTAGCCGTGCCCAATTACGCTCGGCCTGCTAATGGAGTTCAACAAGGTACAAATGTTGATTTGAATACAGGAGACTCGAGAGGGATGTCGGCATTTTATACTGGAAATACTATCACCTTTGTATATCACAGTGATGGGCCTAACAACTACTCTGCTATCAATTACAATAGATTTAGAAGGGAAAACGGAAATTGGGTTGTGCAAAATAGATTAATTTCCATACCGAATGTAGACCTTGCTTTCCCCTCTGTGGCGTCAGCGGGATATGATCAATGGGAACAATCGGCAATGATTGTGTTTAATTATAGCTCCTTAAATGATTATCCTGGTGTTGGAGCAATTTATGTTTCGCATGATATGGACCCTTCCAGTCCAATTATATTACGTACTGGAGATAATTTTGCCAGCGTAGGTACTAGTTCAGGAACCACTCGTTGGGGTGATTATACCGGTATTTCGCGTGAACATGGAACTGCTGTACCAACGATATGGGGTTTTGGAATGGCAGGTTCCCCTTCAAACGGTTGGAGAAACTATGTTTCAAAAATCGAAGTAAGTGCTTCCCCTTTATCCACCAACAAGATTCTGGAAAAGAAATCAAATAATATTGAAGTATATCCTAATCCAATCCAAGATATTTATAGCGTAAAATTAAATATTCAAGAAAGCGGTGACTTAGAAATAGCAACGTTTGATCTTCAAGGAAGAAAGGTGAGAACCGTATTACAAGGAAAAGTATCTAAAGGAGAATCTCTATTCACGTTCAATAAGAATGGCTTAGCCAATGGAACTTACTTCTTAAGAACCTCAGTAAATAATAAACTAATATCGAATGAAAAAATTATTGTGGCGAAGTAGTATCGCTCTTTGGAGTGCTTTTTTAATGACCTCCATTATAGGCTGCAAGGCAAAAAAAGTAAAGCAGGCTCAGGCCACGAATACAGGTATTCGTAATGCTAGTGGAGAAGTACGGGACGCAGAAATACCGGATGAAGTCGAGACTGATCAAAATGACAATGTGATTATTCATACACCTGGGACTATCAATCAAAAAGGTTTGGATAGCACAAAGCGCTCTCAAATGAAACTGAAAAGAATGTACACTCGATAAAAGAAGTAGATATGAATGAAGTACTTAACGATAAATTGCCCGTTTCTTTTACACAAGGTGCCTTAGAAGAATTAAAACGCCTTGAATCACAGCGGCCGGAGGATAAACCTTTTTTGCGCGTAGGTGTTAAGGGAGGAGGATGTAGTGGTCTTACGTATGTTCTAGATTACGATGCCAAAAATGAAAAAGATAAAACATTCACGCTATCCAACGGTATTACTATGATAATGGAAGGTGCTCATGAATTATATCTTATAGACGTGGAAATAGATTTTCAAGGCGGTTTGAATTCACGTGGTTTTACTTTTAATAATCCCAATGCGAGTGAATCTTGTGGTTGTGGAACTAGTTTTGCCGTCTAACCCATTTTTTCAACCATAGATTGGCTTACTCCGGTAAATGAGAATCCTCCATCGTGAAAAAGGTTTTGCATCGTCACTTTTCTTGTTAAATCACTAAACATAGCGATACAAAAATCAGCACACTCTTCTGCAGTTGCATTTCCTAATGGAGACATTTTTTCAGCATAATCAAAAAAGGCATCGAAGCCTGCCACACCACTACCAGCTGTTGTAGGCGTTGGTGATTGAGATATTGTGTTCACTCGTACATTTTTCTCAACACCATAATGATAACCAAAGCTTCTCGCAATACTTTCTAGTAATGCTTTAGCCTCAGCCATATCATTGTATTTAGGAAAAACACGTTGCGCAGCGATGTAGGATAGGGCTACAACACTTGCCCACTCATTTAACGCATCTTTTTTCATGGCGGTTTGCAATACTTTATGAAACGAAAGAGATGATATATCTAATGTCTTTTGAAAGAAATCATAATTAGTATTGGTGTATTCTTTTCCTTTTCTAACGTTCGGGCTCATACCAATACTGTGTAAAATAAAGTCTAATTTACCACCAAGCTTTTCGGTACTCTGGTCGAATAAGTTTTCTAAATCCTCTACGCTTGTAGCATCGGCACCAACGACAATTGTGTCGCATTTTTCAGCAAGTTCATTAATTTTACCCATTCGTAAGGCGATTGGCGCGTTGGACAAGGTAAAAGTGGCACCGTGTTCTTTACATTTTTCTGCTACTTTCCAAGCCATGGATTTTTCATCCAAAGCACCAAAAATGATTCCTCTTTTACCTTCTAATAAACCCGCCATAATTATTTTTTTTAATGCTGGTAAAAATAAGCTTTATAGGTGAATGTCAAAATCTACACCCTTTTTAATTATTATGGAGTAAATCCTTTGCCGCTAACAAGGCCGATTTACTCTTATTTTTTCCACTAAGCATTTTGGCTATAGTTTTTTCTCGTTCGATGGTACTTAGTTTCTTTACTTGGGTAAGTTGCTTACCTAGCTTCTCTTCTTTGGATACAAACAAATGATGATTGGCCTTCGCCGCTATTTGAGGTAGGTGAGTAATACTGATTACCTGGTGTCCTTTACTTAATTGCTGTAGGATTCTTCCTACTTTTAAGGCTGTTTCACCCGAGATTCCAGTATCAATTTCATCAAAGAGTAAACAGGGCATTTCAGATTGATTGGCTAATAAAGATTTAATGGCTAACATGATTCTGCTCATTTCACCCCCACTTATACTTTTGCGCAATTCTGATAGCTTGCCCACATTATTGGCGTCGAATAGAAAATTAATTTCATCTATCCCATTCAGCGAAAGTTCACAAAAGGAGTGAGTAATATCAAACTGAGCATTTACAAAGCCTAAGTTGGGAAGAAGAGTATTCAGTTCTTGACTGAACTTCTTCATTCCTTTCACTCGTTTCTTGCTTATTTTTTCAGATTGAATCTTACATTTATCAAAAATATCTGAGACTTTTTTGGAGAGTATCTCTATTGTATGACTAGAGCTTTCAATTTGATTTAGTTTTTTTTCAAAAGTATTTCCTATTGCCAGGAGTTCTGATGACGTTTGCACATTGTGCTTGTGTAATAATTTATTGGCAAGATCTACTTTTTCACTTATATCTTGCTGTTGCTCTTCGTCAGCCGTAACGTTTTCTTCTTCAATTTCTAAGTCCGTAGAAATATCTTTCAACTCTTCAATTACCGTAGTAATTCTTTCATGTAGGGACGATATTGCAGCTGAAGCGCTACTAAATTGTCCAAGGTTTTTAGAAGTTTCTTTGAGTTTTTCAATGACAGATGGCTCACTATTTTGAATGACTTGAACGGCTTCGAGTAAACTCAATTTTATAGATTGAGCATTTTCAAGTAATTCTAGTTTCTGAGTCCAGTCTTCTATTTTACTTTCACTTAATTGCAATTCGTCAATTTCATTCCACACGAATTCTAAATAATCTTTTTCTGCTTTTGCTTGGTTAGCTAATTCTATTTCAGATTGAAGTTCTTTGTGTAATTTTCTATAAGCGTCAAAATTTGTTTGGAATAAGGTGCGCTCTTCATCCAACTGTAAATAATGGTCAAGAAATAGCAATTGTTCTGTTGGGCGAAGTAATTCATAATTATCAAATTGCCGGTGCATATCAACTAGTAAACTCCCAACTTCTTGAAGAAGTTCTAATTTAGTAGGCGTATCATTTATAAATGCACGACTTCGGCCGTTAGGGCTAATCTCTCTTCGAATTATTATATCGCTAAAGATTTCAATATCATTGGCCGTGAGAATCTCATTTACACGGGAATGTTTTGGCGTACTAAAGTAAGCCTCTACCAAGCATTTTTCGTTCTGATTGAGAATAACTGAATGATTGGCCCGTTTGCCTAAAATCAGTTCCAAAGCGCCGAGTAGGATAGACTTACCAGCACCAGTTTCACCCGTAATCACCGTAAGATTATTTTCGAAATCTAACGTTAGTTCTTCAATGATAGCAAAATTTTTAACGGCCAGCTTTGTCAGCATACTTTCAAAAGTAAATCTATTTACCCTTAATTCGCAATATTCCAGACTTGGCTTTTTGGTCAAGCGAAGATTTATATTGGTGCCCCTGCATGGCTAATACTTTTTCAAAATAAGAAAGGGCCAGTCTGCGATTATTTTGTTTTTCAAATATAAAACCGAGTTGCAAAGCCGCACGGGCAGGGTAGTATTCTTTGGTTGGGTTATCAGTGTTCAGGGTGCGTTTGTAAAAAATGATAGCAGAACTTGTCTTTCTGCTTTCATCATATACTCTAGCCAATCGGTAGTTCCATTCTAATTCCTCTCGTTCGTTTAGTTTCGTTTTTTTTGATTTATTTTCAAGAATTTGAATGCATTTAGCGAAGTTTCCTCCATCAAATAGTAAGCGTGCTTTTAGTAAACTTTTGTTGCCAAAACTTTTTCTTTTAAATTCTTTCATTGCCTGCTTATCCATATCAGCTATGGAACTTCCGACAGTCGGAATTTTATTTTTGTAAAGAGTAGATGATTTTTCACGCTCTTGCAAGTAATAAGCGTAGGCAATTTTTAAGGCAGCATCTTTCTTATAAAAGTGAGATTTAGTAGCTAGATACTTCTTTAAATAGAGAATGGATTTAGAGTAGTTTAATTGATGCAGATAGGCAGCCCCTAAAGAGTAATGAAAAATAATAGGTTGCAAATATCCTTTGCTTTGATTTCGATTGTTAATTACTGTGATTGCTTCGGATGCTTTGAAATTGTTCAGCATTAAGTTGCTCTTCATAAAAGTATACAGATAATTATTTCGTACGTCAGCCTTATAAGAGGTTAGTAGTCGTTGCGCTTTTTTGGAATCATTGAGAACAATTTCATTTAGGAATATATAATAAAAAATAGCGTCATGTTTGAACAGTGGATTTTTAATTTTGGTACTATTTCTGAGAAGTTGCATTCCCATTTTTACATTACCACGCATCCCAATTAAATTAGAAATCCATTGATAGTTACTGGGCAGGGTTCCAATAATTGTTTTTTGAGCACCATAAAATATATCGTTTTCTTTAAAGTTTGGGTACAGCTTCTTATTCTCCTTAAAATAGTTGTGTGCCTTACGAAAGTCATTAGCTGCTCTCCAGTTTTCTTGATATTTGATGTGAATGATACTCCATTGCAAATGAATAATTCCTTTGCATAAAAGATAGTAGGGAGAGTTTTTGATTGAATTATTGATATATCGTAAACGCTTTTCTTTATTCCCCCAATTTTTTTTGTAAACGGCAGGGTCATCGTCAAAGGTTAATCTAATAAACTCGTCATAGTTTTGAAGAAGAATAATGATACGATTGTAAGGATCTTTTTTTATGGCTTGGGATAAATACTTTCTGCCATTGCTAATACGAAAACTAATTAGCTCTTCATAAGCATTGATACAATCGTTGCTAGCCTTAAAATGACCTTTCTTCGCGAATGAGCTATTCGAAATGGTAAGAAAAAATATGAACAGGAACCAACGCATATAATGATTGGTAAAAGTAGAAATAAAAAAACCGATGCCACTCTGCGGCATCGGTTTGTATGTCATTTTTTTGTTAGTGATTTAAACAGTAACACTTTCAGTAAGCTCTTCATCTACTAAGATGCGTCCACAGTGCTCACAGATGGTCATTCGTTTGCGTAGGCGAATTTCTGATTGACTCTGAGGAGGAATCGCACTATGGCAACCACCACAAGAATCACGCTCAACTGATACAACAGCTAAACCATTTCGGAAATTTTCTCTAATCTTATTATAAGAAACTAACAATCTTGGGAAAACATCTTCTTCAGCTTTTACACGTTCTTTCTGCAAGCTTTTTTCTTCCTTCTCAGTTTCTTCACTAATTTTTTGAAGTTCTTCTTTTTTAATGTTCAACACTTCCATGCGTTGAGCGATAAGTTTTTCGGTTTCTTCCTTTTTTAAATCACGATCTTCAATTTGCAAAGAAGCCATTTTAACATCTTTCTCAGCTTCTTTTATATCTAGCTCACTCACTTCGATTTGCTTATTAATCGCTTCATATTCTCGACTATTCTTAACATCATTTTGCTGCTTTTCGTATTTTTTCAGTACGCTCTGAGCATCACTTTCGTTTTGCTTTCGCTCTTTGATGTAGTCTTCAATTTCTTTAATGTTATTGTTTACATTATCAATTCGAGTTTGATAGCCAGCTATCTCGTCTTCCAAGTCTTGGACTTCCATTGGGAGCTCGCCGCGTAGTTTTTTAATTTCGTCCAGTTTAGAATCAATTTTTTGAAGTTTGATGATAGACTCTAAGCGTTCTTGTATACTATATTCTCTTACTCTTGCCATTAGAAATATTTTATTGGATTCGTATTGATTTTAGATAAATGGAGTGCAAAAGTAGGCATTTTTTTTGATAGAATGTCATAAAATAGCCGCGGAGTGTATTGTTCGCTTTCGTAATGGCCTATATCGATAAGAGAAAGACGATTATCTGCCTCAAAAAAATCGTGATATTTTACATCTCCTGTGATATACGCATCTGCCCCCGCTTGAATGGCTCGTTTGGTTAAAAATGCCCCTGAGCCCCCACAAATGGCTATTCGCTTATAGACTTTTTTACTGCATTCAGTATATCGAATTCCCTTGGCTTTCATTGTTTTAGATAGAAAGGTAAGCAATGACTTGTGTTTCATGGGTTCATCAAATTCCCCTACTAGTCCCGAGCCAATTACATTTTGTTGATTATCTAGCTTAATAAGCTCATAGGCTACTTCCTCATAAGGGTGTGCTTTCAGTAGTGCTTTGATTACTTTTTTGGATTGGTGTGCCCAAAGAAGCACCTCTACTTTGGTTTCTTCTACTTGGCTTAACTGATTTTTTATACCAGTATGTGGTTTAGCAGCCCCCACTGGCTTAAAGCTTCCCTGACCTATCGTTTCAAAGGCACAATTTTCGTAATTTCCTATTTCTCCAGCACCGGCTTCAAATAACGCTTTTTTCAACTGCGTACAGTTTTTATGAGGGACGTATGTATAGAGTTTATAAAGTTGTTTTTCTTTGGATACTAAAGGCTGAATATTTTTTAAACCAAGTTTTTGAGCGATCTGAAAATTGACACCTGCTATGGAATTATCCATATTGGTGTGGCTGGCATAAATGGCAATATCATTTTTTATAGCTTGCGTTACAATGCGGTCTACATAATGGGTCGTATTTATCTTTTTTAAACCAGTAAAAATTATAGGGTGGTGCGCTACAATCAAGCCACAATTCAGTCGTTTAGCCTCTACTAATACCTTTTCGGTACAGTCTAAACAAAAAAGCACATTAGAAACTTTTTTGCTTGAATCGCCAATGAGTAGGCCCGAATTATCATAACTTTCTTGCCACTGTATTGGAGCTATTTCTTCTAAATAACTCGTAATTTCTTGAATAGAGAATTTTTGTTTCGTAGCCATAATTTAAAAATACGTCTAACCCGATGAAAAATAAAAGAGTCATACTAAAAAGCATGACTCTTTTGGGATTTGGAGTTGAAGATTGGTCTTATTCTGACTTGTACTTTCTGAATCGATAGCCCAGTGAAAGCTGGAAACTCGGTATTTTAAAGAAAACGTCAGATATTTCTTGTTTGGCAGCTCCTTTGGTATTGTCCCATACAGGATTGCTCATTCTTAAATCTAAATAGAGATTAGGATTAAAATTATAGGCTCCACCCACTGTGTATCCAATTCCGAATCTACTGCCGAAATCATCATTTGTAAATTTCATTTCACTGCTGCTTCGTTGCGTATACATCATGCTAGAAGGAACCGTATCAATTATAGTGTGCGGACTCGAACGCTGGCTGCCTTTCACATTTAATCGAAAACCATAGTTCAAATTAATACCGGCATAGGCATTAAACTTTCTGATATTGGCGCTCACAATGATTGGCATTTGTAGGGTATAAAAATTTTGTAAGTTATAGCTATTGGACACTGAGTCCATTTGGTAATTATAAATTTTAGTTTTGAAAATGCTGGAACTATCTACTGTTGTAGACAGCAAATCCATTCTGCCGTCTTTTATGGTATATCCACTGTTGTTCTTATGTATAAATCTCGCCTCCGTACGTAATGTAAATAATCTACTGAGGGGAGTCATTGCGGTAAGGCCCGCTTGAAATCCACCAAAATTATGCGGGGAGTTAATAACGGCAGCATTTACACCGGCAAACATTCCAGTGTAAATAGGAAACCTAGTATGTGCTACATTTATAGCTTTTTGGTTTAGTTTCTGAGCAGTTTTTTTGAAAACAGAAAAAAAGCTTCTTTTTTCTTTGGAAGAAACGGAATTCGCCGCTGTAGCTGTTTCAGTTATTGTAGCTTTCTGTGCATTCTGTGCTTTCTTTGATTGATTGATTTGACTAACAGCCTCTTCTTGGCTCATAGCAGCCATACTCGGCTTAGAAAGCTTTTTACTTGCACTAGCTATAGCAGTTTTTCGCTGAGCTGCTTGCTCTTGTTCCTGGCTTAGGGCTACATATCTTGGGTTTACAACCTCTCTTACTTTTTCTTCTACTACCTTAAATTTCATAGAGTCATTCACATATTGAGTTTTGCCATTTTGTTTTGTCAAGCGTTTTGTGATTTTCGTGAACTTGGTAGTATCCAAATATTTCTCTTGAATAGTAGGTGCAATAGTTTCATCCTTTTCGCTTACCGACGAACTGTTTTGTGCCACTATAGTATTCAATTTCTTGTCTTGTTCATTATTGGTTAGGAACTGAGCGTTGTCCTTTGATATGGTTTTTTCTGATTGAGAAGTTCTTGCGAAAGACTGTTTCTCTTTATATCCTTTACTTGGGTTTTGATTTATCGGCGTTTTTTCTGTTAAAGGTGTTTCAGTAAGTCCATTATTTCTTAAATCATTGTTTCCGGCTTGAAAATTATTAGATGAGCTGTTACTTGTAAACGCTGGTTTAGAAAGGCTAGCAGCATTTGCGGTATTACTTGCTAATGCATTGGCATATTCATTATCCGAATCAGCGCTTTCTGTTGCATTAAAATTTGATTCTTGTTGATTGCTAGTGTTGGGTTCAGCATCTTCATCAAAGACTAGTATTTCATTATTATTTGTTGGGGATTGATTGTTTTCATTCTTCAGACCAAAATTGTTCTCACTAGGCAATTGAGCAAGTTGATTTTGACCATCTTGTGCACTATTGAAATAATAGTAGCTACCGATTACAGCTGTACTACATACAAGTAAGCCAAGTAGAAGGAAAAGCCAAGGACGTTTTTTTTCCTCTTCTTTTTCCTGATAAGGGTTTTTGCCATCGAGCATTCGCTCCATATTGGCCCAAGCCCCTAGATTGTGCGGTTCTTCGCCTTTGGCAACATGTTGCCGAACCAGGTCATCTATTGAAATTTTGTTTTTCATTCCGTTCTTATTTGTTTAATCTTTCGATTTTTTCTTTTAAAATTTTTCGTCCTTGATGAACATGCCATTTAGAGGTTCCCTCACTAATTTCTAGCTTTATGCTAATGTCTCTATGACTGAAACCTTCTAGAATGTACATATTAAATACTACCCTAGTAGATTCTGGTAATTCCCGAATCATCTTCATTATTTCATCATACTGCATTTTGTCCACCGCCAATTCAGGAATGGCTTGTTCTTTTTCTTCAAAAACTACTTTCTCTCTGTATTTTGTATTTGATCGGATATAATCGAATATGGAGTGGTAGATGATTCTTCGTACCCAACCTTCAAAGGACCCTTTATGACCAAAGCTTTCAATTTTCTGAAACACTTTGAGAAAACCATTATTTAAAATTTCTTCTGCCAAATGATATTGGTTATAGTTCGTATAACGTTTTACCATACTCATCATTTTAGGATAGAAATGCTTGTACAGTTTCTCTTGCGCAGAGCGCTCTTTATTTATACAGCCTTCAATCAGACCTTGTATAAATACTTCTTGTGTTGTTTCTATTTGACTCAAAATAGCTGCCAATTCTTTTCCTTCCTTAATTCAAATGTAAGACGATCAAAGGTTATAAATGGTTGGGTAAAGTAAGACAATTTTCATTAATTATAAATTATTTCATATATAAATGCCTATCCAACTTAGTACAAAAAAAGAGAGGTTGCCAATTAGCAACCTCTCCGCGTTATAAAAAGTTATTATTTACCGCTTATTTAGCGATATTAAATTTGTTAGTAGCCAACACTTTAATGCCTTGGCTTAGTCTGTATGTATAGATACCAGAAGGCATACCTGATAAGTCAAACTCAAAGTTTGCAGGAGTTCCCACATTGACAGTATTCAAAGTTTTAGTTTGTAATACTTTACCGTCAATAGAAATAACCGAAACTGATACGTCCTTCATGTTGCTTACTTTGGCAGAGAATGTAACATTTAATACATTTTCAGCAGGCACTGGATAGGCATTTAAATCAAGGTTCTTAGCTGCTACGTCATCAGTTCCCACAGTAAAGTTTCTACCATTTCCAAACACTGCTTGAACCATTGGATTATTACCTAATCCGAAAGGAAGACGATTGTCGGCAAAAGATCCAGGACCAGCTTCACAAGTATCTCCAATACCACCGCTAGTGATGTTAGGATTATTCGTTCCGAATATAAATGCTGATAAATTAGCCGGAGTACCGTCATTTTCAATTACAATGGCATAAATCACACCGGGTTGTAATTCATTTTCCTGCAAACTACTAGCATCATAAGGGAAATGGAATGTTGAGGAAGTAATAGGACCCGTTGCTGGTGGTATGTCAGCAGCCGTTAACGTTTTAGCCTCACCTTCAATAGCTTGTACCCATAGAGGAATACTAGCATCGAAACGGTATAAAGACGCACGCACCTTTGCTCCTGGTTGTGTATTTCTACTAAAGAATACTCTACAAGCAGTTAATTCGTCAGCTCTTGCCACGGTAAACCGTGAACCGATACCAAAAGATCTTGCTGGACCATTAGCGTCAGCTGGATCGTGGATAACATATGTTGAAGCAATAACACCTTGGTTTCTAGAATAAACGGAATCGGTAACTACGAAAAACGTCGTATCTCTGTTGTTAGCTCCATTTACATCACCAGCTGCAGTAAGATTATAAGCAATCATATAATCACCAGTTCCATTGGCAACTAAGTCAATTCCATCAGGGAACCCAGCTAAAGAATCCATTGCATTTACTGGAAGGTTTGTATAGGTATCAGTAGAAGTAGAGATGGTAGCTCCAGCTCTCATATAAGTCGCAGCCATTGTTAAAGAAGCAACATTGCTAGTACCAAAGTTGGTAATTCCTACAACTCCTCTAGCCGAATCTACTGTTCCGATAGGTGCTGCAGCGTAATTGTAACGATCTTGGCCAAAATTGTTTAAAAAGTAGTGATCTGTTAACCAAAGGTCAACTGGGTCAATCTCAGATAAATTCGCATCATCAATTAGCCAATTAAACGTACCACCTTGGGTAACATTAAACTGCTGGAATCTAATAATCACATTTGCTTGATTAGCAGCAACCGCTGATAAATTTACGTAAGCAGCTGTTGGATTGGTTGGTAAATTCGAGTTTCTTGGAAGACTATTTTGCTCTAGCTGATAAGTAGTCCAAGTAGTTCCGCCGTCATTAGAAGCTAGAACGATACATGAATCGTCAAAATTTCTAAAGTGCTGAGAAAATGTTAATCTCACGCTTGAACGGCCCGAACAATTTATGCTAGGGCTTTGAACCCAACCATTAAAGGCAGCGGGCGCACCTGGCAAGCTACCTATGGAGTCAGAATCAAATACCAACCAGCCATTAGCAGCCGTAGCCGAATTGATGGTTCCAATGTTAAAATTACCTGTGCAGGCTACATCTCTCCATTTCCATGAATTAGGAGCTGAAGTCGACCATCCCGCTGGTAAAGTTGAAGTGGTACCACCAGCAAAATCCTCAGACCAAAATATAGGCCCTCTTGTTTTTTTCTGCTCCTCTAGTGGAAGTATGTCCAAGCCTTTCACCGTGAATTCAGGTTTGATGATCGGAATTTCTGCATTCGGTTGAATTTTAGAAGTTTGATAAACCTCAGAGACTTTTCCTCCCTGGGCAATTGCAGCGTTTGATGCAAATAGCACTAGCAACAAACCTGCAAAATTCTTTAAATAATTTTTTCTCATTCTTTATAATTTTTGTCTCGTAAATATAGAATTTCCAATGTAAAAAAAAAAAAAAGAAGCTGCCTATTTATCCACCACATTACTTTTGAGCCTAATTTTGACTCTTAGATGATGAATTTTGAGAATACGGCCAATGCTTTTGAGTACAGAACACAATATCAGTTAAAAAAAGCACGTCTGCTCTTCAAAGTCATGGCAAATCCTATGCTCACCAAGGTAGGATCATGGCTTACTCCTAAGTTTCTTTGGCTTCCTTTTGTGCGTAATTTTATTAAGAATACTATTTATGAACAATTTTGTGGGGGTACGAATTTATTAGAGGCAGCCCATACGGCCCAATTGTTAGGAAATTATGATGTGGATTCATTATTAGACTATGGCGCTGAGGGTAAAACTACCGAAGAGGAGTTTGATGTGGCTAAAGAAGAATTTATCAAAACGATTCTTTTTGCAAAGCAAAAAGACTATATCTCTTTTATCAGTATTAAGTTAACAGCGTTTTTTAGAAATGAATTGCTTCAAAAAATGCATGAAGGGGAGGAGTTAACGGATTTAGAAAAAGAAGAGAAGCAACGTGCCGTAAATCGCTTGGAATCTATCTGCCGGGCAGGTGCTGAGAATAGCACAAGTATATTAATCGATGCTGAGGAAAGTTGGTTCCAAGCACCGGTTGACGAATTAACGATAGCCATGATGCAAGAATTTAATACAGATACGGCAGTGGTCTATAATACATACCAAATGTACCGTCATGATCGTTTAGCCTTTTTAGAATCCAATATTGAGCATGCCAATGAAAACGGTTACAAATTAGGGGCAAAAATTGTGCGAGGGGCTTATATGGAAAAAGAGCGAGCGAGAGCCAAAGAGATGGGATACGAAAGTCCGATCCAGCCAGACAAGCTAAGTACGGATCGGGATTACGATTTGGCCTTAGAGCTTTGTTTAGATCATTTAGAGCTTGTTACCACGTTCATCGGCACGCATAATGAAAAAAGCAGTATGCTAGCCACTAAAATTATGCAAAACAGAAAAATTGCTGCCAAAGACAATCGAGTAGTTTTTTCGCAGCTATATGGTATGAGCGATAATATATCTTTTAATCTTGCCAAGGCTGGTTATCAAGTCTGTAAGTACATGCCGTATGGTCCTGTGAAGGATGTTGTTCCGTATTTAATAAGGCGAGCAAGAGAAAATACTAGCGTAGCTGGACAAACTTCGCGTGAGTTAGACCTTATAAAAAAAGAATTAAAAAGACGTAAGCGTGGATTGAAAACTGAGATTGTAGTCGACGAAGGTGAGATTAAAGAAATACCTACAGAACCTGAAGTTTTTAATTAGAAAATGTTTTGAACGGTCTTCGCTGTTCAAACAACTCAAGGAATTGATTACAGTGTAAAACCATTGATTAAATAAACCCTACAAACTTTATATACTTTATAAACCATTATTACATTTGCCAAGCAAAAAATAAATTATGAATTTACACGAATACCAAGCCAAAGAATTATTGAAGAGATACGATGTGCCTGTGCAAAATGGAATTGCCTGTACAACAGTTGAGGAAGCGGTAGCCGCTTATAAAGATATTGCTGAGCGAACTGGAACAAAATTCGTTGTAGTAAAAGCGCAAATTCATGCAGGTGGACGAGGTAAAGGAACTTATAAAGAAGCTCCTGAACAACATGGTGTAGAAGTAATAAAAAGTGAAGAACAAGCCAAAGAAGTGGCGACCAATATGTTGGGGAATACCTTGGTTACAATTCAAACTGGAGAAGCAGGTAAAGTAGTAAACAAAATTTTCTTAGGAGAAGACATGTATGGCGATGGTCCTAGCGAGCGTAAAGAGTTTTATCTATCCATCCTTTTAGATCGTGCCAAAAAGCAAAACGTAATCATGTATTCTACCGAAGGGGGAATGGACATTGAAGATGTAGCGCACAATACACCAGAACTTATTTTTAAAGAGTGGATCAAGCCCGGAAGTCCTTTGCAAGGATTTCAAGCAAGAAATATAGCATTCAACTTAGGACTTACTGGAACGGCCATGAAAAACTGTACAAAGTTTGTAACAAAACTATACGCAGCTTATGATGGTTTGAATGGCGAGATGTTAGAAATCAATCCTCTTTTCAAATCAGCTAATGATGAAATTATCGCTGTTGATTGTAAATTCAGTATTGAAGGAAATGGTTTGATTCGTCATAAGGATGTGGCTGAATTGCGCGATAAAAGCGAAGAAGATCCGGCAGAAGTAGAAGCGGATGAGCATGGTCTAAGTTACGTAAAACTTGATGGCAATGTAGGTTGTATGGTAAATGGTGCTGGCCTTGCCATGGCTACCATGGATATGATTAAATTAAATGGAGGAGATCCTGCAAACTTTTTAGATGTTGGTGGAAGTGCCAATGCCCAAACGGTTGAAGCTGGTTTTAGAATTATTTTAAAAGATCCAAATGTAAAAGCAATTTTAATCAACATATTTGGAGGTATTGTTCGTTGCGATCGAGTTGCGCAAGGTGTGATTGATGCCTATCAATCTATTGGAGAAATTAATGTGCCGGTAATTGTACGTTTACAAGGTACGAATGCTGAAGAAGCTAAAAAATTAATAGACGAAAGTGGCTTAAAAGTACAGAGTGCTGTATTGCTTTCTGAAGCTGCTGATTTGGTGAATAAGGCGGTTGCTTAAATTTTTTTTTTAGAAGTATTCGATTTAAAATGCCTCGCTTTTGCGGGGCATTTTTATATCTCCCATAAAAAGAAACCATACTGAGATAAATGTTTCTTATTTTACATCTATCTTATTTATTGAATTATGAGTCTAAAAAGGATCACCAAATTATTAGTTGCCAATCGGAGTGAAATTGCTATCCGAATTTTTCGTGCTGCCACGGAATTAAATATTAGAACGGTAGCCGTTTTTACACACGAAGATCGTTATTCCTTGCATCGGTATAAGGCAGATGAGTCTTATCAAATCGGTGCGGATAATGATCCGCTCAAACCCTATCTAGATATTCATGAAATTATAGGATTGGCAAAACGAGTAGGCGCAGATGCAATTCATCCAGGCTATGGATTTTTATCGGAGAATGTAAAATTTGCACAAGCTTGTAAGGATAATGATATTTTATTTATTGGTCCTGAGCCTGAAGTGATGATGCAACTTGGAGATAAAGTACGTGCAAAAGAAATTGCTATTCAAGCAAATGTTCCAATCATTCGAGGAAATAAAGAGCCCCTAAGCTCCAACGAAATTGCCCTAGCCGAAGCCCAAGATATTGGATATCCTGTAATGCTTAAGGCAGCCGCTGGTGGCGGTGGAAGAGGGATGCGAATTGTGCGAAATGATAACGATCTAATTGCATCCTTTACAGAGGCGAAAAGCGAAGCATTAAGTGCTTTTGGTGATGATACTATTTTTCTTGAAAAATACGTAGAAGACCCTAAGCATATTGAAATCCAAATCATGGCAGATAATGCAGGGAATATTGTGCATCTTTTCGAACGGGATTGTTCTTTGCAAAGACGTTTCCAGAAAGTAATAGAGGTAGCTCCCTGTCAGACCTTACAACAAGAAACTAAAAATAAAATTTATGAGTATGCCGTTTCGCTTTGTAAATCTGTAAATTATAATAATGTAGGAACGGTAGAGTTTTTGGTAAGCAAGACCGAAGAAATATTCTTCATCGAAGTGAATCCAAGGATTCAGGTTGAACATACCATCACCGAAGAAATTACAGGCATTGATATTGTACGTTCACAAATTCAAATTGCGCGCGGTTATAAACTAGCTGATCCTCAAATTTTTCTGCAAAGCCAACAGGATGTAAAAGTAAATGGCTATGCGATTCAATGTAGAATTACAACCGAAGATCCAGAGAATAATTTTCGACCAGACTTTGGAACTATACTAGCCTTTCGAAGCGCAACTGGTTTTGGAATTCGATTGGATGCAGGAAATGCATTTACAGGTTCTGTCATCTCTCCATTTTTTGATTCTATGCTCGTTAAAGTTTCGGCCTCTGGTAGAACTTTGAAAGGTGCCTGCGACAGAATGAAACGAGCGCTGAGTGAGTTCAGAGTAAGAGGTGTAAAAACAAATATTCAATTTTTAGAAAACGTTGTGATTAATGAATCTTTTCGCAATGGAGAAGTGACGGTCGGATTCATGGAGAAACATCCAAACTTATTTGATTTTAAAAGAAGAAAAGATAGAAGTACGAAAGCTTTAAAATATATTGCCAATGTAATTGTAAATGGCAATGAGGATGTAAAATTTGTAGATCCCAATAAAGTATTTATTGAACCCAAAATTCCAACTTATGATAAATTTAGTGATTATCCAAAAGGGACTAAAGATTTACTGAATGAGTTGGGCAGAGATAAGTTTTTGGATTGGGTAAAGGAGAATAAGAATATTCAATATACCGATACCACGTTTCGAGATGCGCATCAATCACTTTTAGCCACTCGTGTGCGAACCATCGATATGTTAGCGGTAGCGGAAGGCTTTGCTAAGAGCTTCCCCAATTTATTTTCTATGGAAGTATGGGGTGGTGCCACTTTTGATGTGTGCTTGCGTTTTCTGCATGAAAGTCCATGGACGCGATTGCAAAAAATTAGAGAGGCCATTCCTAATATACTTACGCAAATGTTGATTCGAAGTTCTAATGCTGTAGGCTATACGGCCTACCCTGATAATTTGGTGGAGGAGTTTATCGAAAATTCATGGGATACAGGCGTTGATGTTTTTAGAATATTTGACTCCTTGAATTGGTATGATTCAATGGTGCCAAGTATCAAAGCCGTGAACGAGCGGACGGGTGGAATTGCCGAAGCTTCGATTTGCTATACGGGTGACTTTTTAAATCCCAAGCAAACAAAATATACGCTGGACTACTATCTTGATTTTGCGAAGAAATTAGAAGATGCAGGAGCGCATATTTTAGCAATAAAAGATATGGCTGGCTTGCTAAAACCAGACAGTGCTTATGAATTAATAACAGCCTTAAATAAATCGGTTGACTTACCCATACATTTACACACGCACGATACTTCGGGTTTGCAAATTTCTACCTATGCCAAGGCAGTGGACGCAGGTGTGCATATTGTAGACGTCGCCTTAAGTTCTATGAGTGGTTTAACGTCACAACCTAACTTTAATTCGTTTGCCGCAATGCAAGAACGCAATGGTCGCTCTGAAAAAATAGACTTGAAAAAATTAAATGAATACTCAAACTATTGGGAAAATGTGCGAGAACAATACTATCCTTTTGAGAGCGGATTAAAAGCGAGTACCGCTGAAATTTTTGATCATGAAATACCGGGAGGGCAATACTCTAATTTGCGTCCGCAAGCTCGGGCTATGAGTATTGAAGATCAGTTTGAAACTATCAAAGAGAACTATCGAACGGTCAATAGATTATTTGGCGATATAGTTAAAGTGACTCCTTCCTCTAAAGTAGTGGGGGATATGGCGATGTTTATGACGTCTAATAATTTGACGGAACAAGATATTATGGAGAACGGGCATGAAATTTCATTTCCGGTATCTGTGGTTAATTTTTTTAAAGGAGAATTAGGTCAGCCACATGGCGGCTTCCCCAAAAAGTTGCAGAAAATTATTCTTAAGAATATTGAACCCTTTACTAATCGACCGAATGCTCATTTAGAACCGATTGATTTTGATAAAGAGTTTGCTAAATTTCAAATAGAGTTTAATAAGCATTGCGATTTTCTAGATTTTCTTTCTTATAAATTATATCCTAAAGTATTTACTGATTTTTATAATCATCACGACGATTATGGAGAAGTTTCTAAAATTCCCACGCGTGCTTTCTTTTATGGCTTAAAACCCAATCAAGAAATTCAAATTGAAATCGAACCTGGTAAAAATATAATTGTTCAATACTTGAATCGAACGGCTGTGAATGACGAGGGTATATGTAGTGTATTCTTTGCGCTTAATGGTCAGACACGTTCGGTTACAGTACAAGATAAGTCTGTAGTGGTTACTAAAATGATTCATAAAAAAGCCGACGGAGACCACCAGATAGGTTCTCCTTTACAAGGGTTGTTGGCTAAGCTTTTTGTAAAAGAAGGGCAAGCTATTAAAAAAGACGAAGCACTTTTCGTATTAGAAGCTATGAAAATGGAAACGACTGTTACAGCTGTAGCAGATGCCATTGTGGATAGAATTGAATTATCTGCTGGCACGTTAGTTTCGCAGGGGGATCTAATATTGAGTTTTAAAAGTTAATTCATATCTCTATGTTTTAAAAGAATAACACCTCATCGAGTTGCTATTGAAACTGGATAACGGCATTTTTGAAGCAGGACTCGTCTACTATACTAATTTTTAGCTTGCTGATTATTGCTTATTTTCGTTACAATTAATAAATATTTTATGAGATCTATTTTATCCTTCTCCTTTTTTCTTGTCGCAGTCTTTACACTGGTCGCTATTTTTTCTTTTACACCATTACCAACAAATAATGAGTTGAGAATCAATAGCGAATCGCAAGAAAATATTTCACGACTCATATTGCAATCCAAAACTAAATCCGACATTCAATTAAAAGAGGATAATCCTCTCTTGCCTATTTATAGAATTCACGGGAAGCTTTGTTTATCAACCTTAGCAAAAGTTACACAAAAATTTACGGAAGAAGACCTGAACGGTAAAGCCTTTATTGGGTGTAGAGTAGCAGATGTCATAACGCTTAAAATTCCAGTAAGAAATCTGTCGGACATTAAAAATTTTAAAAACCTGGTTCAAGTAAATGTGGCAGAAAGAATAGAACCGCACAACCATAGAATGACAACAGATACTAGGGTAGATAGCGTTTGGGCAGGATACAATTTACCACAAGCCTATACAGGTAAAAATGTATTAATTGGAATATCAGATTGGGGATTTGATTATGATCATCCAATGTTTATGGATACGAATTTAACTACATCAAGAGTAAGAGCGGCCTGGGATCACTTCAAACATTCGGGTAACCAACCTTCATTTGGCTATGGCGTAGAATATGTAACTCCTACTGAACTGGATAATGCGAACTCGGATACGGCAGGTCTTTATTACGATTATGCAACGCATGGAAACCACGTTGCCGGTACGGCTGGAGGAAGTGGAGCGGGACTAATCCATAGAGGGGTAGCTTTTGAGTCACAATTTTTATTTAATTCGATTCGTTTAGATGCTGGCGGTTTATTGGATGGATTTATGTGGATGAAAAATATTGCAGATAATGATAATAAAAGACTGGTAGTGAATCTGAGTGTTGGATTGTATTACCTAGGGACCTTGGATGGAACTTCTCTCCTCAGTCAAGCAATAGATTCTTTATCTGCCCAGGGGATTACTTTTGTAACGTCTGCAGGTAATAATGGTGATAATAACTTCCATATTAAAAAAATATTTTTCAACGATAGTATTCGAACTGAAGTTCAATTTTACCCATATTCTGCGCATCAATATATGTGGGGCCAGTCTATCTCTATGTGGGGTGAGCCAGCCAAGCCATTTAATTCCCGCCTTGAAGTTTATAATGCAGCAGGACAATTAATTGCAAACTCACGGTATTACAATACGAACAATGATAATGGATACTTTTCAGATCAGTTGATTATAGGATTGGATACAGTTTATTACAACTATTCCATTGATTCGGCGCACCCAAATAATAACCGTCCTCATCAAAGAATGCGGGTTAAAAATACCAATACCAACTTGAGAGTTGTACTTCATTCATATGCCGCAAGCGGTACGGTTCACTATTGGAATGTGGTAGAATTGAGTAATGGAGTAGGGAACTGGGGATTAGACTTTTTTGCCTACGGAAATGATGGCGTAGCAGGAGACAATCAATATGGAATAGGCGAGCCAGCTTGTACTGAAAGTGTAATTGCAGTTGGCGCTCATAGATCTACATTTTTTTTAACCTCAACTGGTGTTGAATATACTGGTCCATTGGCTGATTTTTCTAGTAGAGGACCAACCTATGACGGGCGAATCAAACCTGACGTGACTGCACCTGGGGTGGGCGTAATTTCTTCAATAAATTCATATACAACCAATAATTATACCACTGCTGCCAGTACAACTTTTAATGGTCGTACTTATGATTTTGCAGCTTTCTCTGGTACCTCAATGTCTTGTCCTGCTACGGCTGGTGTAGCCGCTTTGTTATTAGAAGCCAACCCAGCTTTACAACCACAACAAATAAAAAAAATATTAACAAGCACGGCCCGAGAAGATGATAAGACCGGCTCAATCCCGCAAGGAGGGAATGCAGAATGGGGACACGGGAAAGTGACCGCTTCGGCTGCAATAGCAATGGCATTAACGGTTGTATCGATTGATGAAATTGACAATGAAACTATTTCATTGAGCTTATTTCCAAATCCAACAGATGCCATATTGAATTTTGTGTTAGACAAGCAGCTTGATTCTGAATTGCAAATCAATATTGTAAATGTGGAAGGGAAAATTTTGAAAACCCAATCTATAAATACTTCCACTTCAGTAGACGTTTCAGATTTGGCCAATGGACTTTACTTTGTTCAATTTGATTATAAAAACAAATCCAGCACATTGAAGTTTGTGAAAAATTAGCTTTTGATCAATTTCTTCAAGAGCGCTATTTGTCCTAGGTGATAATTCGTGTGCTCTATCAATCCTTGGAAGTTGCGAAAATAAATGTCATGTTTTTCTTCTTGGAAAAACTCATGAAGTTTTTCTACAGGGCAGTCTTTTAGTAGTGAAATAAAATGTTGAGCCTCCTTCCAGGTATTTTTCTGTTAGAATTGCCAAGCCGCAATTATTACTTGCATTTGTACTGGGCTTGGCGCTTGGCCCGTGCTTGTCTTCTCGCTGTGAAACATCAAGGTAAAGTCTCATAATTTTTGTCTTCACTTATTTGTATATTAGAAAACGGTTGATTGTTATTCGGTCGGATAAGAGGGTAACTATTCTTTTAAAAATTTAGTAGAATTATCTTAAATTCCCTTAATCTTTTGAGTTTGCGAGCAGAAATAAATCTTTGTTATCTAGTATGTATTCTAAAATAGGCTTGCATTTTTCTTTACAGGCTGGGTAGAATTTTGAATGTTTGCGAGCCTTGCTCTTCGGCATGTTTCCCCACCAGAACTCAGCAATGGCTACTGGTTTTAATTTGTGTTTCAATGCATATTGTAATAATTTAGGCGCAGCGCATTCCCCAGCCGCCGCGGGAGGGTAGCTGTCGGCGACTTCTGAAAAGATTTCTAATACATTTTTATGGTCACCTTTATTGTTTATGATTTCAGTTTTTGTAAACAGCGTTTTTTGTAATTCGATAGAGTGTTGTTTTCGATTCTCTTTTAAATTATTTATTTTTTCTGGGGCTTGCGTTTGTTTAATTTCTAATGTAAGTTCAGCTAGTCTACGTAAACCATTGGATAAGATAGCGTCAGATTCACTTTCATTAAAAATAGGAGGGACTAGTTTTTGTTTTGGAGAGTTTCCTTGCAAAGTGCCTGAAACGGTTCCTAAAAAAGCCAGACTTTTATCCGAGAGTTCTACTACTAGGACGCCGAACATTTTTCCTTTTTGCGTTTCGAAATCGTATTCCCAATCTTTAGAGGCCTGCGTGATGTATTCTTGAAATTCTTGCGCAGCTCGTTTTGCAATTTCTGGTACAGCATTGGCAAAAGGATTATTCAGTTCTTTGGTTATTTCAATGCTTGAAATATCATTTTTAAACTGGAATGTATAGGAGTCTAACAAATTACTTTTCTCTTTTCTTACTGCGTTTCGCAAATGGGTTAAACGCAAGGCATTGCTCTATCCAAAATTCTAAATCGTCATCTAAGTCATAGCCTTCTGGCTCTATATGCAAAAAGCCTTTCATGGTTCGCTTGCTAGGTCCCATGGTCATTTGGGTAGCACCAGTCTTCTTAGTGAGTTGAGTTGCGGCTTCAGGGTTTACTCGTGCCATAAGCCCGCCTTGGTAAGTGCCAAAGCACATTTTATCGTCTACCATAAAGCAGTATCCACCAAACATTTTCTTTTCTTCCCAGCCTATAGATTTAGCGCGCAATATATTTCGCAATCGGTCTAAAAAAAATTCGTCTATTTTCATAATGTGATACTGAAATTAATCAAATGAAGAGGATATAAGATATTGATGTAATAGAAGTTGTAATTCAAAGCAAATCTAACTTGCTGATTAGAATAAAAGGGCATATAGCTTAGTGATTTATTTTTTCTTTTTTTTGTGTAATACGGGCACGAGAATTCCCGTGACTGCACCTAAGACCAAACTTGAAATTACATCTGTTCTGAAAAATTTACCAGCACCTAATCGGTACCGTGCTACCGCGACGGGTAGTATAGCAGCAGTTGTATATACCAAGGTTTTTTATATCAATGATAAATTTCGGTAATCACAAAAGATTTTTGCTTTATAAACTGCTGAACTAAGAGCATAAACTTGCCAATACAGGGTATAAACTTTTTTCCAATCACCCTTAGCAAAGCGTCCTTTTCGATTATTTTTTCACTGTAAATTATGAAATGGCTCACTTGTTGGGAATTTCATATGCGATTATATCTAATCCTAGGTATAGTTATTAAATTTCCATTGGAATTCTGTAACATTCAGTGAATTGAATAGTTTACATTTATTGATTATCTTATCGGGTTCACAAATATTGCCTTAAAATAATTAATTTGAAAAAATCTAAGTCTCTCAAAATAGTATGCGTCCTCTTTGCCCTGTCCTTGAGTATTTTTCCTCAGTCCCTACAGGCGCAGGAGTTCTTAGAGAAAGTAACCAACATCTTCGAATTTAATATTGGTCCGGAGCGGGACGATTCAACTTTTAAACATACTAAAATAGTATTAGCGCCTATTATTAGTTTTGAGCCGAGTACGAGTTTAGGATTTGGAATTGGTTCTAAAATTTTGTTCAAACCCTTTGGAGCGGGTGCTGACACGCGTACTTCAAATATACCCTTGGCACTACAATATACTTTAAAAAGTCAATTCATAGCTTCTTCTGCTTTTACTATATTCACACCGCATGAGAATTATCTGATCAAAGGAAATGTGGGGTTCTCAAAATTTCCCCTAGCTTATTTCGGTATCGGAAGTACAACGCCCGACGAAAATCAGATAGACATTTCATTTGACAATTTATTATTTGAACCCTTACTCTTACGCAGAGTGGCTCCTAATTTATTTGTAGGAGGTGGATGGAGATATAATTCGTATAAAAATTTAGACGTGATAGAATCAGAAATGACTCCTGCACAGGAAGAACGACTGCGCGATTCTTTGACATCGGTATCGTCTGGTCTAGAAATCGCAGCAACATTAGATAGTAGAGATAATGTATTGAACGCTTATAAAGGAACGTTTGCGGAGTTTACGCACGGGATTTATAAAAAGTCTTCCGGCAGTACGAACGACTTCATGTTGACAAAGTTGAATGTAAGAAAATACTGGACTGTTTCTGAGAAACGATCGAACGATGTAATCGCTGCGGAATTGTATTCAAGATTAAGCTGGGACGACACTCCAACTTTAGAGCAATCGTCATTAGGTGGTATTGAACTGTTACGCGGTTTCAGAGAGGGTCGGTTTAGGGATCGCTATTCTTTTTTTAGTCAAGTAGAATATCGCTGGCAAGCTTTGGAACGTATTGGTTTTGTTTTCTTTGGAACGGTGGGCGATGTGACGAATAGTATTTCAAATCTAAATTTGAGTAACGTAAAGTATTCGGTAGGAACAGGACTAAGACTTAAAATAGTTAAATCAGAACGATTGAATATTCGATTTGACTACGCTTTTGGATTAGGGAAAATTAGAGATCAAAACTTTTATTTAGGAATTGCCGAAGCCTTTTAAATTGACTTGGCAAGCACTGAATAAATGCCAAACAGATCGCACAGAATAAATAAATAGAATAATTTAAACAAAAAAAATATACAATATGAAAAAATATACATACACTATTTGTTTTTTAATCTTGACTAGCTTTTTACTAGCTTGTACAGATACCAATGCACAAAAAGATAAAAGAGGCACACCCAAAGCAGTAAAAAAAGCATTTAAAGCAATGTATCCAGGAGAGAATGATCCAGATTGGGAAACTGATAAAAATGGAAATTACGAGGCGCATTTTAAGAAAGACGGAGAACATTACCGTGCAGATTACAGCCCAGACGGCAATTGGATTGAGACGGAAAACTCCTTAAAAGAAAAAGAACTACCAAAAGCAATTCGAGAATTATTAGAGAATAAGTACGACGATTTTAAAATAATAGAATTAGAATTTGTAAAGCATCACCAAAAAGGAGAATTTTATGACCTCGAGTTAAAAGAAAAGGATAAAGATAAATTTGATTTGATGGTACGAGCTGATGGAACAATCATTGGCAGGGATTAGAGAGTTATTGATATTTGCACCTTTGATAATAAGTGAATCATGTCTGTAAAAGAAATAGAAAAAAAAGAAAAGACTATTGTTGACTTGGCGAAAAAGTATGTGCGCAAGCATTTTAAGCGCAACATTCCATCGGCCTATAAGTTTCACCAATATGCGCACTTTAAAGAAGTAGCAAAAACAGCAAAAAAAATAGCTAAAAAAAGCAATTTGGACGAAGAACAAACGGAAATATTGCTCCTAGCCAATTGGTTTCGATATAGTGGTATTACGAAGCAGTATGAAAATTATCATCAGATTAGTGCTCGCATGGCGGCTGAGTTTTTGACAGCCAAAGAATATCCCGTTGAAAAAATTAAACAAGTTACCAATCTTATTTTAGGCTCTGCTAAAGAGGGTAAGCCCAGTGAAATGTTAGCGGGTATCACTTATGATGCCTCGGCGGCTTACATGGGGAAAAAGGGATTTACGAGAGATAGTAATTCATTATGGGTTGAGCTGGAAGAAGTTTATAAGCAAGAAATAAAAAGCAAAACCTGGGCGCAACAGGAGTATGATAAATTAGTAAAAGTTCAATTTTATACAGAGTTTGCCAATGAAAAGTATCAGGACCGATTGGCCGATAATCTTCAACACCAAAGAAAATTAATTGAGAAAGCAAAAAAAGCGTCCATCCGCAAAAGAACAGGTAAAGAATTTGGTCGCGGTATTGATACGCTTTACAGAACGAGTTATCGAAACCACATTAATCTAAGTTCCATAGCAGACGGTAAAGCGAATATGATGATTAGCATCAATACTATTATCTTATCTGCTATCGTTACCTTGATGGCTACCGGAATGTCATTCTCGGGTGCTTTCTCTATAGAAGAGTTTCAGTTTATGGTTCCTATTATTATTTTATTAGTAACCGTACTGATTTCTGCAATTTTTGCTGTGCTCTCCGCGCGACCTAAGGTGACAGAAAATAGTATCACGAGTGAGGACATTTTGAATAGAAGAAAAAGTGTGCTCTTCTTTGGGAATTTTATTACCATGCGAAAGCAAGAGTTTGTAGAAAGTCTAGATATGCTAAAAAGAAATCAGGCGTTGTTATATGATAATATGGCCATTGATATGTATTTCTTGGGACATGTGCTCGATAGAAAATACCGTTTGATCAAACATTCTTATAACATATTTATGGGCGGGTTGATTCTTTGCGTGCTATCGTTTATTTTTCTTCTAATCTATTCACAACTGGTGGGTTACTAAATGAAAATTCACATGCGATTTCTTTGTTACAATTTTAAATAATTATCGAAATAGAAATAAATTTAATTCACCGCATCATGCTCTTTAGAGTTAATCTGATATGAAAAAAAGCAACATTCAAAAAAAGAAGAAGTACTTAGACAGAGACATTAGTTGGCTCAACTTCAACCATGCTGTTTTGGAGGAAGCAAGTAATAAACGACATCCGCTCGCTGAACGATTGAAATTTATAGCTATTTATTCTTCTAATCTCGAAGAGTTTTATAGAGTGCGTGTGGCAAGGCATAGATATTTATTAGGTAAGTATGGCAATAAGAAAAACAAATTTGGCTATCGCCCATCTGAATTATTAAGAGAAATAAATCTCATTGTAGATGAACAGCAAAAACGTCTCGGAGAAATTTTTAGAACTGAAATTGTAACAGAGTTTGCCAGTGAAAACATTCATATCCTTCTGCCGTCATTTTCTTCATTGGACCATCAGAAAATGAAAACGCATTATAACACGCATTTAAAAGGTAATCTCAATCTACACTCAATCAAAGAACATAAGGAACTTAGGCTCGAAAATCAAGCGGTTTATTTATTTGTAAGCACGGCTGATGAACGTTTTTTAGTTCAGCTAGATTATGAAAGCTTTGGTCGGTTTGTTGTATTAAATGATGACCCTGATAATTTTCGTATCGTACAATTAGATGATATAGTTCGTGAAAGCTTGAAACTGGCGTATGAAAACTGTGAAATTTATGCGCTAAAAATTTCAAGAGATGCTGAGCTTTACTTAGCCACCGACAAGGAAGAAGATATTGTGGACTTAATAAAAAAGAGTATTCGAAAAAGAAAGATTGGATTGCCGTCGCGATTATTGTTTGACGAAAAAATGCCATTCGATGAAATTAATGCACTTCGTAAAAAAATGAATTTAGATATGAGCAGTCTCATTCCAGGTGGCACATATCATAATTTTTACGATTATTTCAGGCTGCCGTTGCCTGCTTCGGAAAAGCTTACCTACAGTGATATAAACTATGTTCAAGATAAAAGAATTACTACAGAAACAGATTGGTTTAGCCTTTTGAGAAAAGAGGATGTAATGCTGAGTTATCCGTACCAGGATTATAATAATTTTTTACTTTTCTTACAACAGGTAGTCAATGACACTAGTGTAACGAAAATTCAAATCACACTATACCGAGTTGCCTCTGACTCTCAAGTGTGTACCTATTTAGAAAAAGCACTAAAAAAAGGAAAGAAAGTTTTTATTTTAGCGGAGGTAAAAGCACGCTTTGATGAAAAGACGAATATTAGCTGGGGACAACGTTTAGAAAAAATGGGTGCCACGGTAAAATACGAAATGAAAGATCTGAAAGTCCACGCTAAAACACTACTTGTAAGTAGAACAGTGGATGGCATAACAAAACATTTCGCTTATTTAAGTACAGGCAACTTCAATGAGAAAACATCTAACATTTACTGCGACCATGCAATTCTTACAGCAGATAAAAAAATAACCACAGACTTAAAGAACTTGTTCACGTTCATCAAAAATGAAAAGACAAAACCAACCTTCACGCAGCTATTAGTAGCTCCCTTTTCACTTCGCACGTCTCTCGCTCAAATGATTGATGACGAAATAGAACATGTGCAAAATGGAAAGCATGGAGAGCTCACCATTAAAGTAAATAATTTAGAAGATACGGAGATGATTGATCATTTACAATCTGCCGCTGAGGCAGGGGTAATAGTCAATTTAATTATCAGAGGGATTTGTTGTATCATTCCCAATACACCGAATCAAAAAAAGAATATTACGCTTGTACGAATTGTAGATCGCTTTTTGGAGCATACGCGAATCTATTTTTTTAATAATAATGGCAAGCCTAAACTCTATTTATCCTCAGCTGATTTTATGACGCGCAATCTCTCTAAGCGAGTAGAAGTGGCTTTTCCAGTTCAAGACAAAAAGAATATTGCCATCCTACAAAAAGAATTGCAGATTCAATTAGTGGATACGTTACAAGGTAATTTTCTAACGAAAAAAACGAATAGCGAATCACAAACCAAGAGCGCGCAGGAAAAATTACCCATCATTATAGAAAATATATTGCAGAACTAATACAGAATAGTTTTAACATAAGTCACTATTTAAATATCTAATGAAACCTAGGTCCTACTTATTTTAACCCTAACTTTATTTAGCCTGCCAAAAAAAAATTTATGAATTTAAAAAGTCAATTACTTTCTTTACTCCTGCTCATTCCATTTTTAGCGAATGCTCAAAAAAAAGATTCAACGAAATACCAAAGCCGATTTCATATGAATTATAAGCGAGCCGTTCCATTAATTGCTGGCGGTGCCACCGCAGTGTTGTATGGATATTCAAGAACAGGCCCAAATTCTAATTTGTCTAGCGAAAAAGCAATGACTCTCAAACGGTCTGACGTAAATCGGTTTGATCGATCTGTGCTAGATTTTCCAGCAAGCGAATATGAGCAAGCGCAAAAAACATCTGACCTGTTTTTAAATACTTCTTTGGGCTTACCCGTATTGCTAATGCTAGATAGGAGAATACGAAAAGATTGGAAGGAAGTGGGTCTTATGTATTTGGAATCACATATTTATAGTTCATCACTTTACCTAGGCGCTAATTTACCTATTAATAGACCACGACCGTTTACTTATAACACAGACTTGCCATTTTCAGATCGTATCGGTAACAATCGTAATAACTCATTTTTTAGCGGACATGTAGGCAGTACCGCATCAGCTACTTTTTTTACTGCCAAAATCTACAGCGAATACCACGATTTTTCAACGCTTCAGAAGGCGCTACTCTATACAGTGGCCGCCGCACCACCAGCTGTTGTGGCACTATATAGAATGCGTGCCGGAAAACATTTTAGAACCGACGTTATGCTTGGCTTTGCGGTAGGAGCTGCTTCGGGAATACTTACGCCTGAATTACACAAAAGAAGAAAAAATCGTGCCTTAAGTTACATCCCAGTTTATTCTAGAGATTTTAAAGGACTTAGTATGCTCTACAAATTTTAAGTTGCACGCTGTTGGCTACTACAAATCAATTGTAAATTGTATCAACATCTCGGCATTATCAAAAAAGAGATCTCGACAGCCTATTACTTACAGAATTACTAGGACAGCTTACAAAATTATCAGTTATGACACACGCAACCTTTAGTACAGTAAAACTTATCGTAGATTCGTGAGAACAATATGAGATATGCGCTGAGGAGTATTGGTTTTAGAATTTTACTGCTAATTTTTTCTATTATATTTTGTCAAGAACTACCGGCACAGGGAATAAATGACATCAATATGGACGAGGTTGACAAACACAAAGTTTACCTATTTGGCAATTTGGTTGATATAAAAAACACCCAATCTTTTTATACCGCTTTAGAAAAAGAATTTAACTCACACAAGGTCAATTTTTCAGTTATCGTAGCTGGCGATTTGACTGACAAAAAAAAGAAGAAGCAATACGATGAGCAATTGCAAACAGTCTATGAACTAATGGATGTAGTGGCTAAGTACGAGCGTGGTCGTTTAATCTGTATTCCTGGTGATAGAGATTGGAATCTTGGGAAAATAGGTGGCTTAAAACAAGTAAATGAGTTAGAAAATAGTTTAAAAGAGTATGCCGAGGAACATGATATTGAGAATTTTGATTTTCCTGTAAAAAATGGTTGCCCGGGTCCTTTTGATTTAAGCTTGGACGAACATATAGAATTTGTGGGCATCAATACACAATGGTGGAACACGCCGATAGATAAGCCTACACTAGCCGATGCTGAATGTAAGTACGTGGCCTACCAAAATGTAAAAGAAGAGATTGATGACATGATTGATGATAATCGATCAAAAAATGTACTGCTTGTGGGGCATCACCCAATTTCTTCCTTGGGAAATTATGGCGGTCGTTTTTCTTTTAAAGATCACATGAAACCATTTCCGATTGTGGGAACAATTGAAAACTCCTACAAGATGAGCGTAGGAGGAAAAAAAGATTTATCCAATGAGCGATTCATTCTTTTTCAGAAGATGATGGAGAACGCTATTTTTCTACACCATGATTTAATCTATGCGACTGCTCATGAAAAAAACCAACAGTTATCACAAGTAAAAGATAATTATTTTATGAATAGTGGCGCGGTGGAAAAAGGAAGCTATGCGGCGCAAGACATCTATTCTCGTTTTAGTTCATCGCAGGGCGGTATAATGTGCATTACCTATTTTAAGTTAGGAAAAGTTACCAATGATTTTTTAAGATTCGATAGTAAGCTAGCCCGTTTTTATAATGAGCAACAAAATGATTTATTTCTTTCGGCTTGTAATATTCACGATATCCAAAGAGGCGTGCCAGAAAACTCATCGCATGTACCTTGCTTTGTACCAGAAGATGCGGACAAGGATGTAATTGCGAATGCCGACGTGGCTGCAAATGCTAAAATGGTAGTTACACAAGCCGGTAAAAAATATAAAAAAAATGCTTTCACAGAATTGTTTTTTGGCAAGCATTATCGTCGTGATTGGGCAGCTCCCATCCGAGTTCCAGTCCTGAATATTGATACTACCTTTAACGGACTAAAACCAAAAGAGCGCGGCGGCGGACGCCAAACCTTATCCCTGAAATTTCTTTCGCAGAGCGGTCGGCAATATACTTTTCGCTCGGTAGATAAAGACCCGTCCAAGGCGCTTGATTATACGTTACGAAAAAGTATCATAGCCCGTTTATTCAGAGATCAAACGAGTGCACAACAACCATTTGGCTCGTTAATTATCTCTCGACTATTGGATACTTTGGATATATTACATGCGCGTCCCAAATTATACGTAATGCCCGATGCGCCAGCATTAGGGCCTTTTCAAACGAAATATGGTGGCTTGCTAGGCACTTTGGAGGAGAATCCTAAAAAGAAAAATAACAAAGGGGAGTACTTTGGCAAGGCCGATGACATTGTTAAGAGCAATGAATTGTTTCATGAATTGTACGAGGATAAAACTAGAAAAATAGCAACCAAGGAGTTTTTGCGTGCGCGAATATTTGATATTTTGGTGGGCGATTGGAGCAAACATGAGGACAATTGGAAATGGGCGGAATACAAACAAGATGATACCAAATTTTACAGACCAATACCTAGAGATAGAGATATGGTTTTTTCCAAGTGGGATGGAATATTTCCTTACTTAGCCGACTTGCCTTTTGGCGCGCCCAATACGGAGGGCTTTAGAGAAACGATTAAAGGTTTTACGAGTGCGGTTTATCAAGCGCGATATATGGATCGGTTTTTACTTACTGAAATGAGTGAAGAAGATTATGTAACGCAAGCAAAATTTATCCAAGAAAGATTGACGGAGGAAGTCATGGATGTCGCAATTGCACGACTGCCTAAGCCGTCTTATGATTTATCGGGTGCGGGCATTAAACGAAAGTTGGTTCAACGTAAGGCTGATTTAGTGAAGCATGCTAGACATTACTATCGCTGGTTAAATAGTGAAGTACAGGTTGTTGGTTCTGTAAAAGATGACCGATTTGATATTGAACATTTTCCAAATGGGGATGTGACAATCAAAATTTTTACAGATGAAAATGAAAAAGTATATGAACGCACCTTTGATAAAAAACAAACCAAATTAGTACGTGTTTATGGACTCAATGGAGATGACGCTTTTAATATAAAAGGAATTAAATCAAAATCTATTGATGTTAAATTATTTGGAGGTCAAGGAGAGGATGAATACGCAGGGAACAAACAAACGAAAAAGATTGATGTATTTGATAATCAAAATAAGGAATTACCACCAACCGATGCATTTGAAAATAAAATAGTACGGAACAAAGATTTGTATGAGTATCGCAGAGATCGCCCAATACGGTATAGTGATTATTTGCCGTTGGTGTCTTTAGGCGTTAATAGATTTCAAGGGATTACTTTTTCTGTTGGCAATACATGGACAAGGTATAAATGGAATAAAAAAGATTTTGCTTCTAAACACAAAGTTAGTGCTAATCTATCCAGCCGAGGAACCGTAGGTTTAAGCTACAATGGATTGTGGAGCACAGTGATTCGTCGTTGGGATATAGTTTCAGAAGTTATTATTTCTAATCCTGAATATTTCAATTCTTTTTATGGCATAGGTAACGAAACCAGCATCGGTAATCGTAATTCGAACAGTGACTTTTTCGTCGCCAATTATAATCAATATTCTGCAGGTGTTGGTGTAGGCCGACGGTTTTGGCGTAATAGTTCAGCTACTTTTCTAGCTGGGCTAGGCAGATACAAAAGTGACCCACCTTTAGGCTCTATTTTAGATGTTGAATCGGATAATATTTTTGGAGCTGAGGGTAATTTAGATCTCGTATTTAATAGAAATGAATTGGATATAAATCTATTGGATCATAAAACGCTACCATATCGTGGGATGCGCTTTCTTATCATTAATGATAACTACAGAAGATTAGGAGTAGAGAATATACCCAAACCATTTTATGGCACTGTGAGCGGTTCGGTCTCGTATTATATTTCTACTTACACCAGAGAAAAGTTGACTCTAGGTTTGCGTGCAGGTGGTACGAAAGGTTATGGTGACATTCCTTATTACCATCAAGCACAACTTGGAGGAAATCAGTTTTTGAGAGGCTATACTGGAAATCGATTTTTTGGAACTTCCTCATTATATATCAATACAGAATTACGCATGCAAGTGCTTGACCGTCCGCAAGCTTCGATACCTTGGAAATTTGGGCTGATTGCATTTTACGATAGAGGTAGAGTCTATTCTGATAAGGATATTGGAAAAGCAGACTCAGGTTTTAAGCAAGGCTATGGTGGTGGGTTTTACATTACGCCATACAGTCGTTCTTTTACATTATCGGTAAATTTAGGTTTTTCAGAAGAAGAAAATTTCAACCCGACTATCACCTTAGGTAGCTTTTTGAAGTAACTTTTAACATCAACGATGCAATTATTAAACGGCGGTCAGTTCGTTTACACCAATACTTAAATAATACATGAACATGGCTATAGAAACGACTAAGCCAATGATGAACGTATAGTATGCTACCCGTAAGTATATGTATTTTCTATGCAACACTTTGCCCAAATAAAATAAATCGCGGGTAAGTGTTGAGTATAGATAATTATAGTCATTCATTATTTCCTTTAATCCCCATTCGAAATCTTCAACAGGCATTCTATGAAAATTACCGAAGAAGATTAAATTCCCTCTGCGGTTATTTACTTCATCTCGACTAATGACGCCATGTGTGGTTTTAGGGATTACGGATAGGATCGCCATGATGATTGTTGATATATTAACCACTAATAACACGATACCCGGAATGAGTAAGTATGGGTTGTTATCTATCTTCGGAAAAAGCGCCGAAAGGACAATAGATATGATAATCGCATTTACGCTAATGAGTGTATTCGCTTTGTTGTCTGCTATTCGGCTAAGGTTGGTATGGTTCCTGAGACTCACTCGGAACATTGTTTCTATTCCCCTTGCAGGTTTTTTATTTGAAGGTTGTTTTACTTTTTTGCGCTTGCGTTGTTTCTTATTTGCAATTTTAGCTCTATTTTTTTCTTTTCGAGTATTAAAATTTTCTCTGGCATATTCCGTATTAAAACTATGGTCATCAAAAAAGGATAAGCACATTTTACGCCACTCCTCAAATGTCAATTCTGGCATTTCAAAAGCTCTTAGTTCTTCGAAGAGACTATTGTATTGTGCAGAGTATTTCTTCTTACCTATATGCGCCAGGTCAGCATCACGAATAATTTTTTCTAAGATGTTAGTTGGTTTATAGTCTATTCTAGTGGCTAAAATTAGTTCGTTGATTTTCTCAACTTGCTCTTTAGGAAAATTTCGTTCGGTGAGAAATTTTTCGCATATATGAGCACTGGTTTCCTCATGATTTAACCTAGATATCGTAAATCCTACATCATGAAATATTGCCGCCAGCGCTAGGTTTTGTTTATCTATTTCGTTCAAGTCCATCGTGCCATCACTGATTTCAAGGGCCACCTTATATACTTCCGTAACATGGTTCCAATTGTGATATGGATATTTAATGGGTGCCGAAGCAAACGCATCTTCAACCCAGCGAAGAGCTTCTCTTTTAATATTGTCAAAATTATTTTCCATACCTTTTTTTTAAATTAGAATAAGAAAGAAGTGCCTATGGTTAGTAAATTATTTTCATCAGAATCATTGGGATTAGAAACAGAATAGGTACCATTTATCATAAAGTAATCCAAAATAGTAATAAACGCACCTGCACCAACAGATTTATGAAACTTCGAAGAGCTAATATCTGTTTCCCACACCTTTCCTACATCGAAATGTGCCAGCAGTCCAATATCAAAAGGAGCGGCGTAAGTTCTTAAGTTGAATAAACTCTGGCGCAATTCGAAGTTGTTATAAAAACAAGCGTCGCCAGCATAGCGATTTCTGCGAACACCTCGAAAGTTTACGAAACCATCTAAGAAGTTAGACTGAAAAAATGCTTGAGTACCGAAGTTTCGTTCGAAGCCTGTTCGCACAGCCAACACGGTTTGTTTTTTTACAATTGCCAACGGTACGTATAAAGAGAGACTTGTTGCGAGTCTGAAAAAATTAATTGGGCTATTACTTAAACCTCTATGCCAAGCTCCAGAAAGTTTAATATGTGTACCGCGGCTTGGGTTTAGATTACCGTTTTTAACTATACTTTCAAAACCTAAGGACAAGCCACCAAAGGTTTGGTCTTTAGTTTCCCAGTCTTGCAAGCTTACACTAGGCGTTTCATCAAAAGAAACACGGCGAACATCTAGCCCAAATTTCACAGTACCCGTTCTTCTTAAAAAAGAATAACTAAGACTAGGAGCAATTTCAAAATTGTTCATTCGTACATTAAAAGAATCAATATCATTATCTACTCCAATTGTTTCGTTTCCTTTGCCATAAAATTGGTAGACAATCGGTCTATTTAGCTGAGCCATTAAGTGTAAATCGAGCGGACCAATCATATCAACACGGCGAAAATTATAATATATATTATAGCCACCTGCTCCAAATGTTCTATTTGTTGCGATTTTGTGCTGATATTTAAATGGCTCCTTTTTAAATCCGTACTTCGTAAAAGTATAAGATGGACCAATATAAAATCCATCGTTCGGATTATAACCTAGGGATAGACCTGGCGTAGCCTTATCATAAATAAACTCCTTACGATTGTACTCTAAGTGGTCATTCTCGTCACGGAGTACGCGGGTCCCTGTTTCACTACCATCTTTAATTTTATCTTTTTTATTAAAATGATACACTCTGGTAAAATGTCTCAATCCAGTTACTGAAGATTTATCTTTTACTTTAATGGCTTTTTCTCCCGAGATAATACGAACTAAAATACTCTTTTTTACATCTCCCTTTATTTTGTATTCATCATCGCCATCCAGTCCATAAAGTCTAATTTCTTTGGTCTCTCCTCGCTTGAATACGCGCTGATAGAATATTTTTTTCTTTTCTTTATCACCCTTATCTAATGGATACACTTTTACTTCCACATCACCATTCTCCAATCGTTCAACTTCAAAAATGTCATCTTTGAGTGTGCCAGTAACATCAACTTCTTTAGCCAACACTTCATAATATCGTTCAGCGGTATGGACTAACTGATCTCTGCGTGCTTTTAAGGTGTTTATTATTTCTTTGCCTGAATAATCGTAAGCTTGCTTTGGAAAAAGCGCAATGGCCTCTTCAATTTTCTTATCCGTAATTTTTGTTTTTATTTCCTCGGCGGCTGCAATCCAGTCGGCTCTATCCGCTTGAATTAAGTTAGAACGGTCAAAATAACGCGCGTTATAATTCAATCCGATAATGTCATTTATTTTAGGCTTAAACGGTTGAAATTTTCTTAGTAGGAATTTACTATTCATAAAATCTAAGAACAAACCATCAAAACGAAAAAAGGCTTGATCTCTATCACGCGCTATGGGTCGATAAATATAATTTTTACCCTTTTTAAACTGCGCCCAACGCCATTGGTCATCATGCCGGTCCCAATCGCCAATGAGCATATCAAACAAGCGGGCGGTTAATACACTTTGATAATCTATTCTATGATTATGATCTTCAAACGTATTCTCGATCATATCAGAATAGCTCACCACCTCAGGGCTATAACCTACGCTTGCATCATGCCTCATATTATCATCGGGGCGCTCCTCAAACAAGCAAAACATTCCGCCGAATTCTTCCAGATAATCTCCTAGTACAGAATCTTTAGGCACATATACTAGTTTTGGATTAGTATGATAAACATTCACAGCTTTGGCCAATGGCGCTAGTACAACAGAAGCATAAGGATGCGAACCGGCAATGCCATCATAAATAATGTCCTGCACAAAAGTGCCTCTCAAACTTCGCTCTATTAAAAATTTCGAATTCTTTTTAATCCCCCTCAGAACGTAGTCATTTTTATCCTTATCGTTTAGTCGCAAAGAAATGGTTTGCATACCGCCACCCTTTTTTTCAGGTGTCAAGCCACCTTCTTCTTTATTAATATTTAAATAAGGTACTTCTAAAGGAGTGGCCCATAAATCTCTATACAAATCTCCGAAGAAAAATTTCTTTACTTTGCCTGCGGCAAAACTTGGATCGGGAGTTACCGTTGCCTTTTTACCGCTATAATCTTTGGTATAATTCTTAACTACATCTTCAGTATGCGGTTCTGATTTATATAATAAATTCCGGAAGCAAATGGTATCCTTTTTTGTGACTGGATCAACCGTCACATACTCCATAAACATTTCTCCATTGGTGTAGTGACTTAACTTTACGTAGCCTTTTTTCGATGCTCCGAATATCAAGCGATTATTGGCTCGTATGTAGGAGGTTTTACTCCCTGAACCACTTACTATGAAATGAGTGCGGTCTTCATTAAAATATTGTAGGGTATGTTCATGTCCAGCCGCATAAATAACGTTATCATACTCGCTCATCGCCGTGCGGAGCTTGGTAACCATTTCATAATAAATGGGGTGCGCTATATCTTGATTGTTACCAATATATTTTCTGTAAATAGGCTGAGCAGAACCCAAGATTGGCAACGGAATATAAAGGTTCTTCTTAATCGATGTTAAAGGAAAAATATGATCTTTCATAGGAAAATAACCTCCGTGTTCTCCGTTACTAATTAAGGGGTGATGTCCGACAACCACTATATTTTTTGATCGATTCTTTTTAAGCGCTTCCTTAAATGCCACTAAAAGCTCATCAATATTATTTACATCGCAACCATCTTTTGTACCCTTTGGTTTACTGTGCTGGTGCAACCACCATTGCGTGTCTAATATTATAAGTACTAAATCATCACTCACGTCTACGACCTCCGGGCCGGGGCAACCATGGCTTGGTCTGAATACATTCCCATCTAATTTGTCTTGAACGTAGTCTTCTTGTCTCTTTATTTTTGTTTCTCCGTTTTTCTTTGATTGATCCCAATCATGATTACCCGGGATAAAAAATATGTCACCTTCAAAATCTTTGACACTATTAATTTGTGCATCAAGTCGACTTTCGTCTTGACCTCTCAGTTTGCTTTTTTTAGCATTTAATCCTGTAGGATAAATATTATCTCCTAGAAAAACAACACCAGATTTTTTCGGGTCTTCTGCATCGATTTTTTTCTTCATACTATTAAGCGCTGGGGCTGATGCTCCTGGATAATAACCAACATCTCCAATTAAGTATAAGGAATAGCCTATTGAATCTTTAGTAGGCTTGGCACTCTCCGCTACTGACTTAGCATTGACGCCATAATGAATATCTTTTACAGCACATGAACTGATAAAAATAATTGACAGCAGTAAATAGTGTAATTTTTTCATTTGCATATTTTAAAAAATGAGAATGTTTTGGTTAATGCCCTTTTTTTCGTTGCTTATATAAAGCCGTCCGTTATCGTCAATGGTTATACCTTCTGGTTGCTGAAATAGTAGCATATTAATTTTTGTTTTTTGAATTATTTTTTCCTTTGGCGTAATTGCCAAAAGAGATTTAGAGAATGAACTAATAATTAATATTGTGCCATTGGGGTGTATTGTTATTCCCGAAGGTTTAAAATCGTCGTCCACCTGATCTCGGTCAATATTGATGTAGGCTTGTTTATTATACTTCAGTTTGTCTATATTATATGAGTAAACAAATATTTCATCCTTGTCTCCTTTTTTCTTGCTCTCTTTACATGCCACGAGCAATTGGTTATTTTTTTTATCATAACATAGCCCTTCAAAATCCATTTTTTTATTATGGTCAAAGGTGCTTTTGTTAACTTCTATACCTTTGTTTACTTTGTAAATATCTCCATCACTTTTTAAAATGAAATAGCTATCACCAACTTTGGCAATCCCTTCAAAGTCACCTTTACTTTCAAATTGAATGCGATTGACTATCTCACCCGTATTCGGATTCAGTTGAAAAATTGTACCTAGCTCATCTTGAACAGCGAGTAAAGTATTGCTGTCAACATAAGACAAACCCGAAATTTCTTTAAGCTCTTTGTCTAAGCTTAGCTTTTTAATTGGCTTAGCCATATTGTACGACAAAAATTTATTTTGCGCAGTACAAGTGAACATGCAGCTTAGCAATAGGCCTACGATTAGTTGTTTCATTTTTTTGCTACTTTAAAAATTTTTACAGATTCTTCTTTACCCTTAATGTCTGCATGTCCTTGATTAATAAAAACATACTTGGTTTTATTTATGGTATTCTTAAAAACTGTATCTGATATAATTAAATCTGTTTTAAGATTATTACACATACTCTGCAGGCGGGCTGCGGTATTAATGGTGTCGCCATGATAGGAAATCTCGCGTTTTAAGTCTCCAACCTCAGTGGTCACCACCATACCGGCATGAACACCTGCTTTAAAAAAAGGCTCTATTCCAAAATTTTTAAGATAAAATTTACTTCGTTTCTTAAGAACTCTCTTGAATGCATAAAATGCTTTGAGATAATTATTATTTTTAAAAGCCTTATGACTGCGCCAAGTGAGTACTACCTCATCGCCTACAAATTGATAAACGTCTGCATTGTATTTATCTACTATCGTTAAATCACTAAAGCATGTTTTTATCAATTGACTAAATTTAATATGGCCTAGTTTTTCTGCAATTAAAGTAGAATCTTTTAAATCGATAAACATAAATACACGCTCTTCCTCTTTCGGATTATAATATCGACCAGCCATAATAGACCAAATATTCCCATGCCCTAACTTTCGATCTACTGCAATGAGTAAGCGACCAGAACTTAACATGAATAGGAGCAGAACAGTTAGGCAATCAAACTTGGGTATAATATTATGCCAGGGGAAAGAAAAATTTGCGGACACCGCAAAATACTGTTTAATTGCTTCGACTTCAAATTGTAGAACTAGGTTTATAACAAAAACCTGTAGAGGGATTTCTATCAGCAGTAATAAACCTAAAGGCAACTTCAATTGTAGTGGTTTAAAAACTAACATATCCACTGACGCGGATATGAGCGCTAAGGTTATCGACAACACGATAATGACTATCACAATTAACTTGATTTGCCCGAATGTTTCAATTTGAGCATTTATTTCGGGAGAACCCGCATCCAACTCGATTAAAGAATATCGTATAAAGGCAAATAATCCTAAGCCTAATAGATTAACTATAAGGTAAAAGTAGAAGTGCCGTAAAAAGGATTTGAGTACTAGCAACGGTCCGTTAAAAATACACTATTCTAATTGCGAAGGTTCAGCTTATCACCATCAATTAGAAAATTAGTAAAATTATGTAAGGTGTAAGTAGAATTTTATAAGTTCGATCTCCACCGCTAGCGTGCAATCTCAATCTTAATCTTTTTACCTTTCAGCCGTTGGTCTTTAATTAAATGCATAGTATTACCCACTTTGCTTCGGCGAATTGCTACAAATGAAAAGAAATCTTTCACTTCTATTAGTCCGATATCTTCTTTTCGCAAATCACCACGATTGCCAAAGAAACCAACAATATCTACTTTATTGACTTTATTTTTTTTACCGGCATGAATGTATACCGTTGTCCAATCTGCTTTGTCGGGTCGGTCTTGTTGTTCAGGCAAATGGATTTCTTCAATTTCCTGAGGGATAAAGTTAGGAGTTTTTTCATCCTTGGCTTGTATCACTATTACACTACCACTAGCATCCATCCTTGCCGTACGACCGTTTCTATGTGTGAAAGTATCCTCAGTAAAGGGTAAGTGATAATGGATAATATTACGCACGTGCGCTATGTCTAAACCCCGTGCGGCTAAGTCTGTACAAACTAAAAACGGCACACTGCCACTTTTAAATTTAAATAAATTTTTATCTCGATCTCGTTGTTCTATGGCGCCGTGGTAGAAAATATTTTGAATATGTTTTTCTTTAAGTAATGCGCTGACGCGTTCTACGCTTTCTCTATGATTGCAAAAAATAATCGTAGACCGTGCTCCAATATGGCATAGTAATTTAAATAAGGTTTCTGCTTTATCCTTATCCGGAGAGATTACTTTTTTATAATCTATTCCCAACGATTCTGTAATATATTCTTCTAAGAAGTTTACCTCGAAAGGATCAGTAAGAGAAACGAAATCAGGGTAGGTTTTAATATTGGTTGCCGAACAAAGAATTTGTTTTTTAATGTTTTTTAAAGAAGAAACAATAAATTCCATCTCTTCTTCAAATCCTAATTCAAGTGATTTGTCAAATTCATCTAACACTAAGGTATGAATCGTATCCAATTGAATATTTTCTCTACGAATGTGGTCGCATAGCCTTCCTGCCGTACCAACAATTATACTGGGCGCATCAATTAAATTGTTTTCTTCTATTTCTCTCTTATGGCCTCCATAGCAGGCTGTGAGTTTTAACCCTGTTCGTAAAGAGCGAAATACTTGTTCAATTTGTTGAGCAAGTTCTCTTGAAGGCACAATAATTAATGCCTGAGTTTCTCTGGGTTTGTCTTCTAGCTGATTTAATACAGCCAGCAAAAATGCTACTGTTTTACCACTTCCTGTTTTCGACAATAATAAAATATCTCCTTCGTCCTTACTTACATCCAAAGATTGTTCCTGCATAGCATTCAGCTTATCAAAGCCTAAATACTGTACAATCTCTTTTACGTCAAACTTAAATTTTGGCATAGAGCGAAAGTACGAACCTCAATGAGAAGAGTTCGGTTTGAAGTGTTTTTTCATCTTATTTTTGAAACAGCAAGCTTTGGCTACCGCTAATATTATGAATCTAAATTTTGAAACTTTCCTACTAAAGACCACCGAGGCCACTTCCTGCGAGGAAGTGGGTGTGATTCAAGCTTTATGGAGTGACTATGGTAAGATAGTTCGCTACCATTTGGAAGGTTCTGTACACAAAACTGTAGTAGTAAAGCATATTATTCTAGATCAGAGAGCCACTCACCCGAAGGGCTGGGTTTCAGGTCATGATAGAAAGCTAAGATCTTATCAAATTGAAACCAATTGGTATAAGAACTGGAGCGAACAATGTAATGAAAAATGTAGGATACCAACCTTTGTGGATTCATACTCAGAAGGGAATATGCTTTGGATTATTATGGAGGATTTAGATGTTTATTTTCCTATACGTAAAACGCAGCTTAGCCGAAAAGACATTGAAGAATGTCTGACATGGTTAGCTAATTTTCATGCTACCTTTTTAAATAAAAAACCGGAAGGCTTATGGCAAACGGGGACCTATTGGCAATTAGGAACGAGGCTAAAAGAACTAAAGAAAATTGAAAGTGATGAGTTAAAACAAAAGGCTAGTATCCTGCATACTTTATTAGAAAACTGTCAATATCAAACCATTGTGCATGGAGATGCGAAGTTGGCTAATTTTTGTTTTTCAACCAAGGTGTCCGCGGAGGGTGTAGCCGCTGTTGATTTTCAATATGTGGGTCGAGGCTGCGGCATGAAAGACGTGGCCTATTTTTTAGGGAGCTGTTTGGCTAGTGATGACTTATTTAAGCTGGAAAAGCAGTTATTGAATTTTTATTTTAATCAATTGGAAAATGCTTTAATTTCCAAGGATACGTTTACTGAATTTAAAAATTTAAAAAAGGAATGGCTTAAAATGTATCCGGTTGCTTGTGCCGATTTTACGCGTTTTTTATTAGGTTGGAACCCAACGCATAAAAAAATAAATGAGTATCAAATTGAAATTTTGAAATCAGTGCTGGCTAGTGTGTAAATTTATACTATTCAGTAAAATCGCTCCTCAGAAAACTTGTATTAAAAACAATTAACGCTTTTTGTTTTTCTTTTTTAAATTTTGAATTTTGTCGCCTCTGCGAATTGGTTTTTTAAACTTTCGTTTTTTCTTTTTGAACTGGCTTTTTTCTTGTAACAGCTCAATATTATTTTTATCCTTTTTCTTATGGAAAGAAGGACCGACTTCTAAGTCTGCTTGTGCTTTCAATTCTTCATAAGGGTTATCCTCTTTGGGCCTTTCTTCTGCGGTAAGCTGCGTGCTAATTTCTACTTCTTTCGGGAAGGCTACTTTAGGGATTTTGTAGTTCATTAAACTTTCAATCGCCTCTTTCTGCTCGATTTCGTTTTCTGTGAAAAATAAAATTGACTGTCCCTTAGCTCCGGCGCGCCCCGTTCGCCCTATACGATGGATATAGTTTTCAGGGTAGAAGGGTGTATCAAAACTTATGACCGTACTGACTTGTTCAATGTTAATTCCTCGGGCAATTACATCGGTGGCAATAAGAATTCGGCTGACGCCCGTTTCAAAGTTTTCAATAGAACGAGTTCTGTGATTTTGTTCTTTGCTAGCGTGTATGACAGATACCTCACCTTCAAATGCTAACTCTTCTGCAAGTTTATCTGCGTAAGATTTTCTGGAAACGAATATCAGGACTTTGTGAAATCTTTCTTTATCTACTAACAAGTGATTGAGCAAGTTGGCCTTTGTGTAAAAATTATGAACAGCATACACTTCCTGGCTAATTGTATCCAAAGGTGTTCCGCTGATGGCCATTGTTTTTTTCTCAGGATTTACAAGAAATTCATCGGTAAGTGCGTCTACATAAGTAGTCATAGTAGCGGAGAATAAAATATTTTGTCGTTTCGCAGGAAGGTATTCGAATATATTCTTGAGTTGCGTTTTAAATCCAAAGTCTAGCATAATATCAACTTCGTCAATCACAAGCTTTTTTATAGATTTTAATCGTAAGACATTAGATAGTGCCAAATCATACAATCTTCGCGGTGTACCCACTATAATATCCAAACCCTCTGCAATTGCATTTTTTTGTGTTTTAATATTGGTACCGCCATATACTCCCAACGCACGAATGCTAATGTAAGGAGTCAGCTTTTCTATTTGTTCAACAATTTGAATTACTAATTCTCGAGTAGGGGCTAAAATCAGAACTCTTGGTTGTGGTTGTTCCGAAAATTTCAGATCCTGTAAAATAGGTAGGAGATAGGCTATAGTTTTACCGGTTCCCGTTTGAGCAATTCCTACAAAATCACGACCTGCTAAAATTGTTGAATAAGAAGCTTGTTGAATTGGGGTTGGTTTTTCAAAACCCATGTCCTCAATGGCATTGAGTAATTGTGTTTTAATTTTAAAATTGTCAAAGCTATCCATGGTGTAAAGTAATTAAGAAAAAATGATACTCTTGTAAGAAACGTTAAATCAGATTGGTTTGTTAGCAGGGGTACTATTAAATACTTTCGACAAAATCAACGAAAACTTCTTTGTGCTTTTCCAAATCCATATTAGCGGAAAGTGCGACTCTTGCAATATAGTCTTTATCTCCTTCCTTAGTAGTGCCCTGCGTAGAAGTAGCCGGGATGGTCCAGTAGCATCCTTGCAGTTGTCCATAACTTACACAATACTTACTTTCCGAAGGGATTTCACTAATCATTAGATTAATTAATTTGTGGTTGAGTTCTCTTTTATAGGCTTCTTTTTCTTCAGCGGTATTTCCCTTCGTAGGAAGGTCTAAAGAAAATACAGAGGGTGTAAATCCTTGCGCTGCTAATTTTTCGGAAACAAAATTGATTTTGGCATCCGGAAGTTTTTCTTGAATGAAAGTTACAAACTCGCGTGTGTTGATATAGGCATCCTGTATACGTTGATTCATAGAAGGTAACTGTTGTGCTAGTAATTTATATTGCAAGGCTGTAGCTTCGTTATCACAAAGAACTAAATGTAATTCTATTTTATCCATGAGCGCGTTTGTTTTACTATTACCTACGACATAGCCCGCTGTGCATTTTCCACCACTTGGAAATTTTGATCCACTAGCATAAGATAAAGTGCGAACCTCTGATAGGATTTCTCCTTCACCTAAAAAATGATAGTTGGGACAGAATGTTTGGTCTAAAATAAAAACAGGATCTACTGCAACATCTCCTCTCGCTGTTTTGCGTTCTTGGCTCAAGGCATCTCGCAATTTTTCTAAGCTAGGAACTTCTACTCGCGGATTGGTCGGTATTTCTGCTATTATAAACGGAACAGCATTTTCAATAGCAATTTTATCTAGAACAGTTTGTACACTTTGCACCATGTCATTCTTGCCATCAACAGGCAAGTCTACAACCTCTACATTTTTTAAACAAGCCGCTACTCTTCGTGCTTGGTCATTCGTGCCGCCATAGCAGTTTGGCGGAACCACAAATTTGATGGCCTGTCCTGCATGATTTTCTTGCGCATAATCCACTAGACCCATCATAATAGCATATTGAGTTGAAAGGCCGCTAGAGCAAACAAGTGCATCGGTAGGTGCTTGGGTAATTTTTTTAATAGAGTCAATTACACTTTTTTTGTTATCAGTCGTTTCAGTTTCGCTTTGGTGTTTGTCAACAGAAATACCAATCCAGTTTTGCAAAGCCCTAAGACAATTAATGGGTGTCATTGCAATAGTTTCTCGTCTGCGAACATGTTGTATTTCTGAAAGGTAGAATTCATTTTCTGCGCCAAGGGCTATTAAAATACTGCCGAGTTGATAATTGGTATTTATGTAAAAATCTATTTTATCGTAAAAATCAAAATTGCATATTCCATGCTCTGCTTCCGTTTCTTTTTTTTCTAGTAAAAAAATTGTACTGCCTTCAAAAGGAGGTACAGAGGCGCCTTTTTTCACCTTTTTACAATCTAGATTGTAGCCGTACACTTGTTTTAAAGTTTCCGGCTTAAAATTTTCAGGAAGACTATCTGTATATAAAAGTTGTGTAGCCTTGTTGTCAAACAAGTTTTTTCTAAGCACCGCTAATATTGGCATAGTACGTGTGGAAAAACTAATTACGCTGTCAGGATTTATGTTATTTTTTTTGGCAATAGCCCATTCGAGTATGCAAGATAGTGGATGCCCTAAGCGAATATAATCATACGCTGTCGGTAGGATTTCTAAGGAAGCACTTGAAGCCGTATTGTGCGAAAACAGTTTTTCAAAATGTTCTAGAAATTGCGTTTTAGCTAAGGATTCATTATAAATATCTAAGCGATGTGTGGTAAGATTTAGCCAATCTGCTGGTTTATTATTTAAAACTGTTTTTATAAATTCTTGTAAAGTATTCTCGCCCATATTATAAGTTCATTACTTATACGCAATTTACATAAATTAGTATTGGCAGCACACCAATGCCTTGGATAGTTAAACCATTTTAACCTATTGTATGCTACCAGAACATTTCTTGCTTTTTAGTAAATGATTTGAACTCTATTGGATTGCCGCTATAGTCTAAAACGAAACGGGTTTTCTGTGCGCCTCCTTTTATGGAGTGTCAAGCATTAGGAACTAGAATAAATTTAATTTTGATGTCCTTTATTTTTTTACATGATTGAAAATTTTGTAAGAGGCAGTAAGAAACTAAAGTGGGGGGATGCTACGAAGCCAACCACCTCTCCACAATAATCAGCATTTGCCAAGTCCGTTCATGAGTAAACAATTGGTGTCCAAAGAAATTAAAATCTATCTAGCTTTTCAGTGGATCGACCTTCTTCACATTTTAAAGTGTCCATGTAAAAAATTCTGGTAGAAGCCATGTCTTTCACTTTGAACGCAGCTTGGAATGGTAGCCTAATACTTATTTGAGTATAAGTTGTGCTTTGAATCTTTGCGAAGAGGATGAAAGGGTTATGAAATAGTTTCCCGCCTGTAACTGGTGAAGTACCGGTATATGTAACTCATTAGCCCCTTTAATAAGTTTTTTTTGTGCATTAAAAACTTTTTGCCCTTGCATATTGTAAATACCTATTTCGTAGTTTCCGCTTTGGGCAATATTTATTTTTAAATTCTGCTTGGATGCTATAGGATTCGGGAATAGTTCGAATTGAGTACTTTCATTATAAATTTCTTCAATAGCCGTTGGGATTAAATAGGTCATTCTAATACTGTCAATAAATAGATTTGTAATAGGACGGTCGCTGCTATTCACAGGCACTCCGCCAATTGCTAAGACTACCGCACTTCCCGAAACGATTTCTCCAAACACTGGGTGTTTTGATGTAGAGGGCGCTTTGTCAAAATCCAAGTAAGTATTGTCTTTTAAATTAATGAAGAATTGACTAGTGCCCGTGTTGGGGCCTGAGTTGGCCATAGATATAGTGAATTGTAAATTGCTAGTGCTTGAGTCAAATTCGTCTTGGATAACTGCCGCAGAACTGCCCCCAGTGAGAGTTGCATTGCCTCCTTGAATAATAAAATTATCAATTACTCTGTGAAAAATTGTGCTATCATAAAAGTTGCTATTGACTAAATTTATAAAATTGGTTGTGGTTACAGGCATTCTCCAATCATAAAGCTCTAACACAAAGTTTCCTTGATCTGTATAGAAAGTAGCTTGGTTTTGAGCTTGAGCATTTAGAGCAAAAAAGAACAATATGAGGAAACTTATTTTTTTCATTTCTGAAATATAACACTTTTATTTAACAGACGTAATGATGTTTTGATAGGCCATGAGTTGGATATGACTGTCTACACCAATTGCTATGAATTCACAGCCGCTGTCAATTTCTTGTTGAGCAGCCTCAACATTCGTAGAAAAAGTGCCAAAGAGTTTATTATTTTTCTGACAAGTTGAGCGTACGCTATGTACGGCCGTTTTAAAATCTTCATTTTCAAATTCGCCAGGCAGTTGCATACTCATGCTTAAATCATACGGACCCATAAAAATTCCATCAATCAATTCATGAGAAATTATATCTTCTTTAATAGATAAGCCTTGTACGCTTTCGATTTGTGCCAGCAGTACAGGTTTGAATTGTTGGGTATAGTTTTTAAAATTTATTCCAAACTGATTGGCCAAACTAAACCCTACGGAGCGCTTTCCAATAGGCGGATAATAACTAGAATCAACCAGCGTGGTTAACTCTTGGATTGTCTCTAATCGAGGGGCAATAAGCCCATCGCACCCTAAGTCCAAAGCATGTTTTATAGTAGCCTCAGAAATTTCTCTGATACGAATAAAAACTTGACAATTTTTTTTTGACAAGATGATGGCGGCAATTGATTGGTCGCTTACCTGGCCATGTTCTAAATCAATGAAAATGAAATCAAAACCGATTTCAGCAAGAAGTGATGATAGCTCTGGTAGGTCTTGTGTAATTATAGTACCAATCTTGGTTTTGTTCGACATAGTAGATTTTTTGTAGCCATTGGATTGGGTGTGCTATCGAATATGCTTTTTTAATAAGCTTGCAACAGTTTGAGATTCTGATTGTTCGCTGATATTTTTAAGAGTGATTGCTGCCAATTCTTTTTTTACTTTGGCTTCTACTGCAAGCAGAGGTTTTTCATCCGGGGGCTCTGGAAAAATGTTTTGTTCCGCAAATAGTCTACGAGTAACCGTGGCCACTTCATGTGCTGCTTCGTATTTTTTTTGTTGCTCCAAGAAATAAGCTATTGCTATTAATCCATAAGGGTCTGTCGGCTCAATTGCTTTATTCGATTCTTGTTTCTTGTCATTTTTCTCTTTGCTTTCTAAGCGCAGTGCGTAGTATTTTTTGATTAAATTATTGGCTTCCTCAAAGTTTCCTTTGGCAGTAGACACAAATGATTTATTGAAATGGTCAATCATATACATTCCTTTAGAATTAGTGGCTTTACTAATGCGCATACTCTCGTCGTAGAACGTTTCGGCCCTATCCATATTGCCAACCAGTCGCCACATTTCAGCATTTTGGTGCGCGCGATACATGAGCCATTTCTCATTGCCCGAACTCACTGCTAACTCTTTCAGTTGGTCACTGAGCACAGCCAAACGCGTTGTATCTAATTCTCGTTGTGCATTTCGGCATAGTGAAGTCAATGCTCGACCGATTAAGGTATCGTTTTGCTTTTCTTTGCCAATTCTCAAAACTTCTTCCGCTAAGGCTACGGATTCTTCGTCTTTCCCTTCTTTAAACAGCTGGTAAGCTTCTTTAAGTTTTTCTTTAGGAGCTAGGGATTCATTTTGAGAAGTATTTGTATTTTTCCTAGGAGTTGTGTTGCAGCTAATAGTCAGTAGGACTATGAGTAGATTGGATAAAAAGAGTAGATTTTTCATGAATTGTGAAGTTAGATAAAATAGAAATAGGATATACGGAAAATCGATAAATCATAGTTTGTGTTTGAAAATCAATGGGGTGGCTGTAATTTTTTTTACCGCAGAACGTTTATTGTGTATGCAGTTTACTTTTGATTTAGATGGAAGAACTTTATTCACATACGAAGAGTATCGTGCTATGCTTGATGATGAAATAGTTAATGGCAAGACTACTGGCTCAGATCAATCTGAAGCCATGATAGGCTATACTAAAATGAATATAGTGCGAATGAATCGTTGGGATAAAACGGCTAAGCTTACCGAGGAAGTTAGGAATGTTGTAAACGATGTTCCTAAACAGAAATGGATTGTTTTAACTGAAGGTTGGTGTGGAGATGCGGCACAGAATTTACCTATTATCTTTAAAATGGCCGAACAGAATGAACAGATTGATTTGCATATAATATTACGCGATAATAATGTAGATATTATGGATGCATACTTGACGAATGGTGGACGGTCGATTCCAAAATTAATAGCAGTTGACGATAACAAAAAGGTGCTCTTTACTTGGGGTCCTAGACCACAGAAAATGCAACAGGCGGTAATGAAAATTAAAGAAGAAGGTGGTGATTATGCCAAAGTCGTTCATAAAATGTATGCACGAGATAAAGCAGTTAGTATACAAAACGAATTTGTGAATTTGTTGAGACCTAAGTTAGCCTAGCAATTGTTTCTTATTGGATTAAATGGCTAGCCGATCATGTACAATTTCTTCTTGAGTAAAATAGCAGACGCTTTTTTAGAGTACAGTATCATACACTTACCTCTCTCATTTCTTGGGCTGTTAAGAAAACTTCTTCAAGGTCTTCCAGCAAAAAAGGTTTGTTTAAAACAAAGTCTATTTCATTTTTAGCCTTTTCTTCATCAGTAATACTCCAGCCACTTACCATTACAATTTGAATTTCATTTTTATACTTTTGGCGTATTGCCTGAACTAGCTCCCAACCGTTCATTTTTGGCATACCAATATCCGTAAATACTATATCATATTCCTCATTCAAATATTCCAACGCTTGTATACCATCATTTGCAACCGTACAGGCATGACCAAAAGATAAGACTAACTCTTTGACCGTATCGGTAATTAATTTATCATCATCAACCCATAAAACATTGCAACGCTTAGTAGTCTCGCCAGCTGCCCCAGTGTTGGTTTCAACTTCTTCCGGTTCGCTAAACGGAAAAACGATTTCAAAGGTTGTTCCTTTATTAATTTCTGAATTTTTTACTTTAATTTCTCCGCCATACTTCTTTATGCTACTGTAGGCTCCGCTCATTCCTAGGCCCCGGCCTAATTCAAATCCTTTTGTGGAATAGAACGGTTGAAAAACATTCAATTTAACTTCGTCGTTCATTCCAATTCCGGTATCTGTAAAACTGGCGTATACACCCTCTGAACTAGTCCCTGTTTTAATGGTTATTTCTCCACCATCTGGCATAGCTTCCACGCTATTTTTTATAAGATTATAAATGGCGGATTTTAATTCGCCATGGTTACAACGAATCTTTGGAATTTCCCCATAATCAGTTGTGACCACCACATGTAATCCGTTTTTCTCCATGCTGTCTTTCCATAACGGGCGCGACTGTGTTAGATTTGATTCAATCAGCTCGTTAAAATCTATTAATACAGATTGCTCGGAGTCTTGCTGGGGATCGCCAAATTTTTGTAAAGCACTTACCCGAGAGGCCACATCGCCTATTGCAGAAGAAATATTTTGTAATCGTTCTTGATTTGCTGGCGTTAAATTATTTTGTAATTTAATGATTTCTAAATTGCCGCTCATTTCCTGCAGTGAATTATTAAAATCATGAGCAATACTAGAAGACATTTCTCCGATCGCTTTTAATCTTTGATTCTTTACCTGTACTTCTTCAAATAGTTTTTGAGCACTTATATCCTGATTTGAACCTGTGAGTTTAATTACTTTGCCTTTACTGTCCAATGCTGGTTTGCATATAGATCGTATTGTTTTTTGTTCCTCATTGGGAATTTGTACCCTATATTCTATATCGTATGAAATCCCTTCCTTGTAAGCCTTAGTAACCGCTCTTTTATAAGATGCTAAGTCATCCGCATGGATTCTATCAAGACATAGGTTATAGGTTGGGACTGAATCAATTTCATTAAATCCCCAAATTTGATACATTTCATCAGACCAAGATGATTTTTTGGTGCTTGGGTCAAACAACCAACTTCCTACATGAGCTAACTTTTGAGCTTCATCGAGTTCGTGCTGGATTCGTTGTAGTTTCTGTAGTGCTCTTGCTTCGCTTTCTTGAATTTTTTTCTTTTCTGTTATGTCTTTGAACGAAATTCCTACGGTCTTATTGGCCACTTTCCAAGCCGTACCAGAGATATAAATTTTTCGTTCGGCATCATAAAATTCAAATGGATTGATTTGACCTGTTTTATCTACTTTTGAACAGATGGCCAACCAATTTTCATCCATTGTTTTCAATATGGAACTTCTTTTATGATTGATTAATTGCTCTTTTTCTAGTTCGTAAAAATTAGCTGCGGATAGGTTGGCTTCTCGGATATAATAATCCAGTACTTGACCCTCTTTATCGTATATTAATTCAACAGTTTTAACCATTTCAGACATTGAGTCTACCAGTTTTTTATATCGATTTTCTTTGGCCTTGATTACTTGTTGTTCTAATTTTTTTTGTTCCGTGATATCATCAAACCAACCAATTGTACCAATGATATTATCATCATCATCGTGTAAAGGCATTTTAGAAGTGGACAACCAACGTTTGCCAGTTTCTGGATGCGTAATGCATTCTTCAAAATTTAATTGAGGTTTTCCTGTTGCTATTATTTCATTATCAATTTTTCTAAAGAAGTCTGCCTCTTCCTTATTCCATAAATCATAATCTGTTTTCCCGACAAAGTCTTTAGCAAAATCTAATCCTATAAAGTCCATTAAATTGTTATTGCCACCAAGAAAAACTCCGTTAAGGTCTTTCCACCAAATAAAATGAGGGATATTATTAATGAACTGATTTAAAATATTTTTTTCCATGAGTACCTATATTCTGCCTTTTTCAAAAGGGTTTGGGACAGTGATAAATTTTTAAAAATTGATTTCTATTATTTGAATAATAGATTTTTTACCCAAACTTTTGCAAGTCTGCAAATTTGAAATTCAAAGGTAAATGCTTAAACTGATTTTCAATTCTAAAATATCCTTTGGATTAGGCTTTTTTCAATCTATTAGGAAATAAGAATATTTCTTGATTAACAGCTAATCAGTGTTTCCCACATAGCCCTGTAGACTAAAACCATTGCTCAGGCTTTGATTGGCTCTAATTAAGATTGGTTACTTGAATGTTCGGTAGCTAAAGTTTCTTGAATTATTTTTCACATATTGTTGATTAAAAAATACATGTTACGATTATTAAAATATTTAAGTGTTTTATATGTAATGGATATCGTATTTATAATTCTGGCTTGAGTAATCTGTCTGCTATATGTTGGTCACCCGATCCTAGTTGCATTATAATATGCTTAGCCCGATTTGTTCGATTCTTTTTTGGAAAATTATAGGTATTATATCTGTCCTGTTTGCTTCCTATTATTCTTGGCACTGGCTACAGCAAAAGTTAAGAAGGAATGCACAAAGTAAAGCGACTGCTATTTGCTTGCTACTATTTTTTGCTATTGTAGCTTCCTTTCAAAGATTAACTACTGTATTGAAAACTATAGATCTTCGGAATGAGTATCACTATTCAGTACCTCATTTTGAAGCTGTTTCTGATTCAAAAATACTGTCGGATAGTTTTCAGAAAGGTGCCAATGTTTTTGGTTGGGAATTGGTAAATCAGCAATCATTCGAACCTTGGGATTGGCCAAATCAGTATGACGTATTTACTAAACTATATTGCGAAGATTGTCAATTGCGGAACTATAAAGTCATACTGAACGCAGTGCACGATAAGCCCTGGATTGCCGGGGGCTATATATGGGAATATGATTTTCATGAGGACAATGGTCCCTTATGTAAACATCGATTTGATTTTTCACCACGGCATAAGAAAGCGGAACCTATTTGGACATTTTACTAGAATAGTAAATAGAGCTTACTTTTGAGCGTTTGTCAGCTTGCTTTCTCAATGTTAATAGTTCGAGTTTCTGTACTAGATTTTTCTGTATAAATCAATGAAACTTCGTGTAAATTAGGTGCTATTATGTCCTGCAACTCCCTTGACACCAATCGGTATTTCCAAATTGCATTTGTTCCCCTTTGTTTTTTATGATTTTTATGTATTTTCACTAACTAATATTATAAAAATGATAAAACACCCGATCCTCAAATTGCTTACCATGATTCTTTGTTTTACATCGATCAAAGCAAGCAGTCAGATTGCGATATCAAACAAAGCGAAATTCGCTGATTTGAAAAATGGCACAACATTTATTGCAATGAAAAATCCTGATGACCCTAGTGTTAAGGAATATATAGATGTTATAAAAGACAATTGGAAATTATCAAAGTATAAAATTATTAAGTATTCTGAAATTGAAGAAAACGTAAAACCGAACAATTACTTTCTCACTATAGGGGGGTATGAAACTAATACGAGTACTTATAATTTAGTCAATGGAACTAAACGGGGTGGAATAAATTATTCTAACACACACCTATACCTTTCGTTGTGGACACCCAAAGAAAAATACTTCAAAAAGAAAAAGAAAAAACTAAGTCGTAGTGAACATCTTGAGTTGGCCAGAATAGAATTGTTTACCGATTTTCCTACATTGGCCAATCCTCAAAATATATATTTAGAAGATTTTCATGGTGGCGGACATATAAGAAACTGGAGTGCAGGTATTTTAAAAAATCAACTTCAGGTGCTTACCAATTTAGTTGAAAGTAAAAAAGAGCGAAAGCTTTATGCTGGATTTTTAAATAAATCAGAACTAAAAAAATTAAAAACGAATACATTATTCGTGCCGGAATACACTTTATTTAAGTTTAATAAGTTCTCGGGTTCTGAAACTAAAAAGCATGATAAAGCTGAACTGTTTAAAGGCTACAAAAAAAAGTATGAAATAGTAAGCATGAAAGAATTAAGTGAAAAAATTCTCACTTCAGCTGAGCCTATCTACTATCTTATCTATATAAAAAGTAGCACGGATAAATTTGTGTCCGTGATTAACTCTAAAACAGGTGAACTTATTTATTCTAAATATTCGCCTACCTCATATAATATAAAGTCAAAAGACTTAGCGAAATTAAATGCGCTTATACGGTAGAAAGAGGGGGGGGGCGAAACGTTAGACTTTTTATTTGTGCTTTTTGAAGTCTCATAGAATGTCGCTTAGTTTGAAACCTTCTTGCGCTCTTGCCTGCGCTAGAGTTATTTTACATTATATCATAGCTAGTTTTTTTATACTCAAAACCTTTTATCTCTTTTTCTTCTAATACCGCTATTAGATCATCGGAAGCTATAAAATCAGCTGTATATGGCATCTTGAAAAAGTCTGCTTGATTTGATAATACAATGCTTTCTGACTCGATTCTTAAGTTACTGCTTTCGTTGATTAGTGCTTGGCCAACTAAGTTGCGCTCTACGTTATTTTTGAAAGTAATAGCTTTTTTGTTTTTTACATAGGGCGCTTTTTTTAAAGAAAAGGTACTTTCGTTATAATTTATAATAGCGTTTGTTGTAAAATGAAGAAAGTAGATTTCTTTCTTTTCTTGTCCAGCGTAAACAGTACTTTTTATGAACTGATCTTCTTTGGAGATGAAGGGGGTTAAAATGTCTTTGCATTTTTTAGTAATAAAAAATCCATTCAGTGCTAAAAAGCGTGTGGAAATGAAATCTACTTCCGTTGCTGCATCTTGCATTAGAAAATTATCAAAATCTAACAAGTCATTGATCGAATCATTATAAATACGCATGTATTTTCTATAGTGTTCTTTATCTAAATTAGACTTGTCTTTAAAATCATTTATCTGAGGAAATTCAACACCCATACTATCGGGGTCGTGCGAAACTGTTATTTTATAATACTCTTTCTTACTATTGAGTACGTTTGTATATCGGTGCATTGTTGATTCGCTAGGTTTGTCTAATATGTCGCTTATCGTGTTGAGTTGAGAAGCTATTTGACTAAAGAACTTTTCGAATATCGATAGTTTTATATCTGTCGGATTATAATTTTGTTCTACTTGCTTTTTATAATAAGTTATAATCACCTCTTTGTTTTTGGCTATTGAAATGAGCTTATTCAGGCTCGTGCTCTGTGAATGTTTTATGAAAAAAATATCCATAAACAATGTCGGGCTATTCTTGTCTTTGTGCAAGTCCAGCAAAATTTCTTGATTCCATTTATAAAGATGTCCAATTTTCCTTTTTTCTTGCATATTGTATTTACGAATATAAAGCGTGATACTGAAATAGAAAGAAGGTTAATCATTATAGGGCAAGCTTAGGTATATGGTGCAACTGCCTGTCGGCTAGGCAGGTTGTTGTGCGGTGCTCGTTTTAGTAGTGCCGCACCACGCAAGGCTCACGCCTTAATTTTGCACTTGGTGGTTACAATTTTCTAAATTCCATTTCTTCGTCTATTGTTTCACGGATATATTTTTCTTGATATTTCATTTTGAAATCATACCAATCTTGACGGAAGTTCGAATGATCTAAAGTGTTTTTAAAGTTTTTGAAAGGCTTTTGCCCTTCTAAACTATTCTCCAGTTTATACTTTAAATGTCTATCTGAAATTTCGGAGGTAAAGGTTTCCATAACCTTAAACATTTCAAAACTATCCATACTGTGAATAGTAATACTGTCTTTTTTCCAAGTTTTTATTGTGGCTAAATCCTCTTTCCAATCTTCTTGAAATTCTTTTTCGTCAAAAATGAATGATTGCTTAGGTATGGCTATTAATTTTTGTTCCTTTGGGTTGAAGTAATTCACCAATCCCATGTCTATGTTTTGCGCCATTTCGTTAACCAGTTCAGGTGGAAGTTTCTTTGAAAATTGAGTCATGAACTTTGAAGTATGTTGTAATGTCAAAAATAACCGATTATTTACTAAGATAACTAGCGCAAGAAAACAGCCTAGCTTTTAGCGTTAGGTTCTTTGCTTTGCTAATCGATTCAGCATTCATATTGGGAAGCCGCATCACGCAAGGCTCACGCCTTAATCTTACGCTAGAAATTAGAAACTATATACTTGCGCCAGTAGGATATTTATGCTAATGCGAAATCGTCTTTACTTAATTTCAGTTTAGGGTTTTCAAGTTTTTGAATAGAGGTTCTTATTTTTAATCGTTCGGTTTGTGGTAAAAAAGTAGGAACTAAATCAGTTAAATCAATTTTAAGAAGGCGATTAATGATTATTAAATCTTTTAAAGAGAAGGGGCTTATTCCATTCATTAATTCTGAAATATATGATTTGCTATTATGACCTAGGATTGCTCCAAAATCTTGCTGAATAATATTTAACCTTTTCAATTTTGACTTAATCAATCCTTTTCGCCGTTCAATAAAGAGTCTTTCCTTTTCAGCTATTAATTCAGCTATATCACTTTCACGAAGTTTCTTTTCACTTATTCTTGAATTTGAAGACCAATTTTTATTTTCATAAACTTCAATTAAGTTTCGCAATTTTTTTCTAAGAGATTTATACTTTTGATTCTCTTTAGAAAGAATTCGTAATTTTCTATCAGCAATTAAAGCTCTTTCGAAATCTAATTCATTTTGAATTACTCCAAGTTCTATTAGTTTTTCTATGTCAAATTGTGTTTTCATAATTTCTTAAATCCAATTGTTAGATTTTAACCATTTTTTTATTGTATTCTTATTGTTCTTAAAGGTGCTTTGATATTCTTGATGATTTCCTAACCATACTACTGAAGCTTCTCCATCATCGAATTCAATTAGTATCATTGTTCTGTGAATTGATATATTGAAAAAGTAGAAACCATCACTATGGACACAATCAGCATCAGACCTTGATTCATTAAGTTCGGTTTGATTCTTCCATTCATTATCTTCAATATCTTTAATAAGTTTGTCAATGGCTTTATTTAAAGGTTTATTTCCTCGATTCTTTCTTTTAAGTTTTTCTAATGCTTTCTTATTGGTTAATCTCATTAGTACAGTTACAAATATATATATAAAGTTCGGAAAAAAACAGAACTTTTTCAATTTTATTAATATTACTTTTAACGGTTGTCTATTGGCTACTTACGGTCATAATTTCCTTTTTGAACCTATATTAATTTCGTGCCTTTTATTTCTTATTCTTTTTTAATGATTGTTTTACAAGACTCATGATATATTCTAAGTCGTTGTCATTACTTATTTGAATTTCGTAATCTCCACTATTGTAAGGGCAATCTGCTCTTGAAAGGTTTGATAATTTTTCTGTGGATTATAACAAAGGTTATATTTATTTTAAATAGATTTATGTATAGCACAAACAAACTCCAATCAGCGGGGGATGACATTAATAACTAGCGCAAGAATGAGGCCTGGCATTTAGCGTAGGCTTCTTATGCGTTTTATATCTTTACGATGCAATGAGCAATAAGTATAAATTTCATAATCCAGAAGGGATCTACTTTGTAACCTTAACGGTTGTAGAATGGATAGACGTTTTTACTCGTACTATTTATAAGGATATTTTTTACGAATCCGTAAAACACTGCCAAGAAAATAAAGACTTGGACGTTTATGCTTATTGTATCATGACGAATCATTGCCATATGAATATAAGTTCGAGAGGAAACTCTTTGTCCAGTATTATGCGCGATTTAAAAAGACATACTGCTGAAAAGATTAAACTTGAAATTGTATCTCACCCAAAGGAAAGTAGGAGAGATTGGATGATTGAAATTATGAAACGTGAAGGTGTACAAAATAGTAATAATGATAAGTTTCAGTTTTGGATTCAGGATAGTCATCCTATAGAATTGACCACTACACAAATGATTACTCAGAAACTAGATTATATTCATAATAATCCTGTAACGGCAGGTTTTGTATTAGAGCCTACTTTTTGGAAGGATAGTAGTGCTGCTTTTTATGAAAAGGAGGAAGAAAGTTTAATTAAGTTGAAGAATATTTTTGGATAGCAATAAAACTGGCGCAAGAATGCAGCTAAGCCTAAGCGTTGCGTTCTTGTGCCTTGCTCGTTTTAGTAGTGCCGCACAAGATGCTAGCGCACAAAGCCTGCGCCTCAATCTTGCGCTAGAAATTATGTACTTGCGCTAGGGGGTAAGCTGCTTTAATAAAGCTTAAGAATATTTTTGGTTAGTCTTTTTGAAGTAATGACTAGCGTAAGAATGCAGCTAAGCCTAAGCGTGGCGTTCTTGTGCTTTGCTATTCGATTGAGTGTTCTTTATTGGAAAGCCGCATCACGCAAGGCGTGACCTGCGCACAAAGCGACGCCTCAATCTTGCGCTAGATTTTATATACTTGCGCTAGGGGGTGCCTCAATCTTGCGCTAGTGGAGAAACAAACTCCAATCAGCGGGGAGGAAAGATTAGTACTTTCTGGTACAATTTAGGATAACTTTTTTAAATTAGCGAATATGAATAATGTAAAATGGTCTAGAACGCAAGATGACCTTCCAAGAAAAGAAAAAGTTTACAGGGTTATAGAAGATATGAATGGAGAAGTAACTGAGAAAAATTTGAAATTTTTAACCAAACCTATTAATCATCATTACTGGGAGGGAAATAATCAATGTATTACACTTTGGCGAGAATTAAATGAGGACGAAAGAGAAAACCTATTCTAGGTGTATCTACACCTACATATCTAATATTAAGGTGTAGTTGCAAACTGCGCCCAGAGATGGGCTTTATAAATACAGATTGAAGTTACACATGCCTTCGCATGTTAAACTCCAATCAGCAAAAACAAACTCCAATCAGCGGGAGGGATGTCATTATGAAAAACGCTAAATTTGGAAAAACGTTTGATTAGTTAGCGGTGTACATAAGGAATGTATACTTCATTACATATTTACAGATGTTCTGTGCAACCTTAAAAGAAAACACTACGACAGAGAATGAACAGAAAAAATGAAAAACAAAATGCCAACGCTTCTGCAAAATTAAAAGAGCTGCAACCCAACAAACAAGCCGACACTGTAGCAGCACATTTGCTTTTGTTCCAAGCACTAAAATTACGATAGTATGTTAATTGGACTTGTAAAATGGTTTAACAAAGAAAAAGGATATGGAGTTGTTATAACGCCTGATGGTAATGAGTATTTTCTTCATATAAAAAAATTTATTATAATACCGGACAAAATACTTATTGGTACACCAATTGCTTTTACACCCAAGTTTGACATAAGAAATAATAGGAATTCCGCCGAAAGCAGTCGGTTAGTTGGTAATTCAGAAGACTGGAAAGTAATTCTAAGTCATTTAGAAAAAAACAACTACATAAAAATAGAAGTTGTAGAAAAAAGATATGGAAGAAGAGGAAACCCATATAATCGGAAAGAAATATGTTCATTTAGCTTAATTGAACTGTCAGTAAAATACTTTTTTAAAGACAAAAATGAAGAAGAAATATCAAATCATATAATTGACTATTTTGATAACGAATTAGACACTAAACAATTTATTTCATATTGTGAATTAATTGAAGATAGTCTTCAAAAGCATTTTTCAAACGAAATGTCAACTAATATTCAAAACATTATTTTTTCGCACTTTGGCAAAAACTTGAATGAAGAAATACTATTCAATGTTTGGATGCAAAAGAAGTTTAAATTCATTTCATACAATGAAATGAAAGATCATGAAATTCCTAAAAGTGTTTTAAAAGCAAATATATTGGAAATCGGAAAGCCAGAATTGAGCCGTATTTCAAATTTTAGTTTTGGGCCAGAATTCTGTTCTTACTATGTAAATAATAAATTCAGCGACATTGAATCTCTTACTTCTAATGATATAAGTGAACTATATCAATTTTTAGAATTTGAAAACAAATCGAAACAAGCAAAAAGAAAAGAGCAACTTGATAGTTTATATGTGCAAAAAATTCAATCTGAATTAATAGTAAGCGCTAACCAACTTGACACGATTAGGAACAGAGATGATTTCGATGAATATGATTATTTGTTGCACCTTATTCCCCGCCAATTCGCCGAAATTGACAAAATCAAAATAACAGAAGCTATTCATAACATAATTGTTCAAAAATGTTCCGATGAATACAAAGCAGAACTTTGGGTGAAAGGGCTAATAAAAGAAACGTCGTTCGAATTTATAACAACATATTTCTTTGATAAAGACACTGAAACAGAGGATCAGATATCAATTCTATCCAAGTTAAATACGGACAAGAAAATTGAACTTTTAAAAGAGTATTCAGATAATTTCAGTTTTGAAAAAGGCTTTGAACTACTTGGAGGATTACTTAAAAAACAAAATTCATTTGACTATAATTTTGATTTTTCAAAAGTGCTATTTGATAGTAAGTTTTGGAAAGATAAAAAGGGAAACGAGTTAATAAAATTATTTATCGACTATACTAATACGCAAAGTAACGATGAGCAGAAATGCGATCTATTCCTAAAAGGATATGTAAAAAATGTTCCACAAAACATTGTAAGGAAAAATGCACAACAACTTGAAAAAGATGGCTGCAAAAAGATTTTCCAAAATACTACTGAAAATAAATCTTTTATTAAGGATATTTTAATTGAAAAGTCAACACATGATAATCTAGATTCTTTGAGTTGGCTTTATGATTTGGCAATAGAATATTTAGACCAAGAAAATTTCAATTCCTTTGATAAGAAAATGTTTGATACAATTGAGCCATTAGAATACTTTAAATTTTGGGAAATAGCAAAAGCAAGAATATTTCCACAAGCCCACATTTTAGAATTGCTAAACGACAAATTTGAGAACTACGCTCAAATTGATAAATGGATTAAAAACAAGGCAATTACAACAGAAGAAATCTCTAAGTTTCTATTTTTATTCCTCAATAAACAAATTTCGGTAACTGATAGAATAATATTTTATAGGCAGATAAATCACATAAAATATCTGTTGCAGTTAAATGAATTGCATTTAGAACAGATAAAAAAAATCCAAAATGATTTTTACAATATTATTCTTTGGTCATTAGACAAAGAAAACCTTTTGGATTTTGAATTACTAAAACTGAAATTTATTTACTTCGCCCCCAACGAACAGATAAGAATAGTAAGAAAGTTATTTTACCTTAAAGCGAGTGGTCAATTTAATTTAAGTATTGAAAAGCTAAATGAACTTACAAGGTTTGATTTAGATTTATACAAAACAAATTTAGAATTCAACCCTGAGATACCAATTGATGTTTCAACAGACGTAGTTATTAAAGCGTTATTGTCATATCAGCAAAACAAACGTTTCTTAGTCGAAAGCGAACTTTTAGCAGTTATATTGAACGACTTAAAGCTTGATAAAACAAGTCGTTTCAAATTGGCAAATTATTTTGAAAAGTGCTTAGGCAGACTTACTGCTAAATATAATTTGAATAGAAGTGGAAAAATTTCAAAAGTAAAAGACGGTGACAATGAATTTTATTTTGCTATCACTTTTGAATATGACCCCAATTTAGTTGAAGCTGTAAAATCGCTTCCTGGTAGAAAGTGGAATAATGAAACAAAAGTATGGGGTGTTCCTTCTCGATATGAAACTGAGGTTTTAAACTTCGCAAAAGAATATAGATTCTTTCTTGATTTTGAAGGCAGTAAGTTTAAAAACAATGTTCATTTAGCAGAATTTAAAAGAACTATAAAACAAGGATATTTTGAGGATCTAAATATTCCAAATGGAATATCGTTTTGCGAAGGAAGATTAGCGAATAAGCCGGACAATTATTTTAATAAGGAGTTTTGGTGGTGTAGCGGTCAACCTTGTTATAATAAATGTGAAACACTTCACAATACAGATGAATGGGAAAAATATACCTTGCTTGATTTTTGTGAGATTTTGGGACTAAATACTGATGAGACTAACAAAATGGGTGATTATATTCCCAAGGGTCACTATTATCAGTTTATTGCTTTAATAAATCGTTTCAACAGACTTCTTAAAAAGTTATATTGCCAAGACTGTAACCACATTTTACATCCGTCTGATTTTGGAACTGGTCATTTCGCTGCAAATACTCTTGTAAGGTTTCAATGCAGGAATGATGACTGCTCTAACAATAATGAAATTTATCTTAACCATTGCCTTAACGGACAATGTAGCTGTATTATTGACAGTAGAGTTTCAAAACGATGTGATAATGGTTTATTTATCTGTGATAATTGTGGCAGTTGCTGTTCTCACAATATGTTAGAAAGACGACTTTCAAACTTAAAACTGACAGGTGGTTATATACACTACAACTTAACAAAATGTGTAAACGATAAGTTAGGGCATTTAGAAAGAGGGGAATATTTTTGCCATAAATGCAAGTCAGAAATGACAGAGATAGGCAATGACATTTTCCAATGCACAAATTGTAATATAAAATATGACACGACAGAATACAAATTTAAAAGACCTCATATACATTTAAGAAAAAATAAAGCAACGACAGAGAATAATGGAAATGACAATGAAAGCGATGACGACAACTCCGACTTTCCATTTTAAACAACTCCCCAAATGAAACTCCCCACATGAAACCAACACCCGCTTCTCATTTTCGCAAGGTCCTTTTTGCTTTTGAAAACTTAAATCATGTGCAACTCAGCCCTCTCTTGCGAGCCGATATGTATAACGGAGTTCCGGTCACTGATTTCCTGTTTTTTCTACAACGCATTTTTTTGAGCACACGCAGTTTTGGCGACAAAAGCTTATTAGCTATTCCATGCAGCTACCATGGTGAAGACTATCATCCAAGAGCGCACTATTTTAAATTTTATGCTTCAAAAAAACGAGTCAATTTTGCTGTTGGCTTTGTGGTGGAGGCTAATACAGTTACGGATATATTGCTTTGCACAGAAAAAGACAAAGCAATCATAAATGGACCCGACCCATGCCAGCCTACTCAAACGATAGATTTAAATATTAAAGAACTACAAGATAGTTGTAAGAAAAACTTGAAAATAAAGTCAGCTGATGTTTATCGTGAATGGTTTTTAAAATTAGAGCGTGGACTCGTAACCAATGGTAATTCGGACGATCCACTGGCGATGGGAAACTATTGTTATAATTTAATTACTCCTTGGTATGAGTATATCGTATACAATAGCATCCGATTGCGCTCCACAAGGAGCTTGCGCATGATGCATATTTATAAGGCAAACGCAGTTGTTAATTGTCTTGATCGTAATAAAGAATTTACAATGCAGGCCCTAAAGGAAATTGAATCTATTCGCACCATTGAAGAGAAGTTAAATTGGCTTTCTTATTACGAACATCTCTATTTTAAATTAGACGTAAAGTATGATGCGCAAAAAGACGAGTACGCCCTTGCCAAATACCCGATATTAAAATGGCGCAGCGACTCTGCCAAAAGCGTATTTCGTTTTCTTGAAAAATATGAAAACATTCAAAAACGATGCTGGCAACATCAGTCTTATCACAAAGCCAATTTTTATACAGTTAGTTTTCAAGAAGAGGCAAAATTGGCCGCTAAGAAACCAACTCTCCTAATTTGCAATGATATGGATGCGGCATTAAAAGATATGGGCGATGCTTTATCGGCTTTAGATTATAATTGCATTCTTTGCCCCGATGGCAAAGAAGGATTAAAAGTGCTCCGAAGTGTAAAGGTGGATGTTTTAATAGCTAAACTTAAAATGCCCAAAATATCTGGCCCCGAACTTATTGATATCTGTGCCGAAGAATTTCCTATACTACCCATCATTGCTATCAATACGTATATGAGCGAAAGCGATGTAGAAGAATTCAAGCAAGAGAATCAGTGCGAAATTATTAATATGCCTTTTGCTATGCCAGAACTTATGAATAGAATACAAAGCGTTTTAAAATTAAATTAATCAAACAGTAACCCAAAATGCTCAAAAAAATACTAAAGGTCAATCAGCTGGGTGTAATATTATTAGTTGGAAATAAACTCAAATAAAGACGAAGTATCTAATTTATTCCTTATTTACTTGTTTCACGACATGCTTTTTTAAAATTTCAATACCTTTAGTAAGCTCGCGTACTGCATTCGAATATTCCAATTGTTGAGATTGTATATTTTGTATTTGGTGTTGATCTAGTCTTTCTAAGTTATTGTCGAGGTCTTTAATTAATAAATGCAATAAGTCTTTGTATTTCATTTTATGAAGATGGTATTTTTTTTGTTTTAATTTAAAGTTGAATGTGCGATTGTTATTCACTTTTAACGAAGTTGCATAAAAATGCTAAAGCTCAACCTAGCCGTGATAGAAGTGGAAAGCCCACAGTAAGGAACGAGCGAGGACTTGTAACGAATAGCGGGGGACTAAAGCTTAACCAAAGAGCTACAAGCCACCGCTAAAGGAGGGTGGTAAATTCCAAGACCAAAGCTTAATCAAAGAACCACAAGCTCAAAGCTCTAAATTCTTCTAAAATTCCACTCTCAATAAAAGACGAGTTTAACATTAAGAAATTATTAAAATAGTTGAATTCATAACATTATGTATATTTGTAATAGAATTTGTGATGCAAATAAGTAGAAATGACATATTAGTAATGAATGAACTTTCTTTTTCCAAAGATTTGGTTTCTGTTTCTAAGGTGCCCAAATCTTTCAAAACGGAATTTGATAGATTTTTCTTTGGTAAAACTTTAATAAAAAAAGATAATTCACTTTTCGCATATCCACATGATATTAAAAATTGGGTACGCTATGTTTTTTATACATATAATGACTAGCGTTTATGCTTGCCGATTTTCTTATCAGATTTAATACAGCATTAGAAAAATTTCGAAATAGATTTCCTAGACCAAATTGGTCAGAAGAATTCATAAATAGTCTCGTTAATGATTATTCATTTTATTCAGCAAGAATAGAAGATGATAAGTTATCATATGGAGATACTATAAGATTCTTAAATAATCAACTAGTCAAGAAAGGTAAGATGAAAAGCTTGTTAGATGTTTCTAATCATAAGGATGTTCTATTATCATTAATAAACAACTATGAGAACTTTGAACTAAGGGAAGACACAATAAAAAGTATTCATAAGGATTTAATGAATAGTGAATTTTCTTGGGAAGATGAGTTTCGTCCTCATCTTGTTGGTCAATACAGAAATATTCCAACAATTGGTTATAGAGAACCATATTTCGATAATAAAAATTACGCGGCTCATTACAATTTGGAATTTGCTATGGCTACATTGATAGATAGATTTACAATGAAGTTTGCGGCAATTGATAATAACCACGATGATACCCATTTAATAACAGCTTTGGCATTCTTTCATAATGAGTTTCTAAATGAAATTCATCCTTTTGCCGATGGGAATGGTCGTGTTTGTCGTATAGTTTTAGGGACATTCCTGATGAAATATAACTGCCCTCCTATTTTCTTGACAATAGAATCAGACGACAATCGGTTTGAATACATCAACTCTATAGTGGAATGTGAAAGAAGGGATTCGGATTTGCCTTTAATTGAGTTATTGGCAAATGGACTATCTGAAAGTTTAGAGGCAAAGCTAAACATTGATTAGCTTAATAGGCATGCACATAAGGTTATCGAAAGTTTCACTAAAGAGTCTTAAGTTCAAATAGTATAGATAAATGAGGAAAGCACGCAGTACCTCGAAAGAATGGTTAACTTCATCCAAACCTTAATCAAAGAGCTAAAAGCCAAATCTAGCCCCGATAGAAGTGGAAATCCTTTTGCTTCAGCAAAAGATTGGAACGGATAGCGGGAGACCAAAGCTTAATCAAAGAACTAAAAGCTTAAATGCTCCAAAAAATAGTGAAAAGCGAAGAGTGAATAGTGAAAAGTGTTTTTTTGGGTTTTGGCTAGTAAAGTATTGTTGTAAGGGCTAGTAGTCTTAACATTTTTCATAAATTCGCAAACTGCATGCCGTTTGAAGGGGTGTGTACTAAAATAATTAATTATGATACCGCTGAAGCGGCATTAAACAAGATAAAATTGGATATATGAGTTTAACAAAAGTTACCTTACCCGATGGGAGTGTAAAGGAATATGAGGCCGGAGCCAGTAGTATGGATGTGGCTATGAGCATTAGTGAAGGCCTGGCGCGCGCTGTAGTGGCCGCCGAGGTGAATGGCGAAGTGTGGGATGCCACCCGTCCCTTGCCCACGGAGGCGAGTATCAAACTGTTGAAATTTGCTGATGATGCGGGGCGTGATACCTTTTGGCATAGCAGTGCACACCTAATGGCGGAGGCTATTGAGGCTTTGTATCCTGGGGTGAAGTTTTGGGTGGGGCCGCCGGTAGAGGGTGGTTTTTATTATGATGTAGATTTTGGCGAGACCAAAATATCAGATGATGACCTTGCTAAGATTGAGCAAAAAATGAAGGAGCTTGCCAAGCAAAAGAATCCTTTTATCAGAGAGGAGCGAGCGAAGGCAGAAGCGGTTGCGTTTTTTACGGAGAAGGGCGATGAATATAAACTGGATTTGCTCCAAGGATTGGAAGACGGTAATATTACGTTTTATAAGCAAGGTGGGTTTACGGATTTGTGTCGTGGGCCGCACATACCGCATACGGGTATGATTAAGGCTTTGAAGTTAACCGCCTTAGCCGGAGCGTATTGGAAAGGGGATGAAAAAAATAAACAACTTACGCGGATTTATGGTGTGAGTTTCCCGGATAAGAAATTGCTGAAGGAGCACTTGGAAATGCTAGAGGAAGCCAAGAAGCGCGACCACCGAAAGCTAGCCAAGGAAATGAGCATTTATACCATGAATGACGATGTGGGTCAGGGCTTGGTGCTTTGGATGCCGAATGGTACGGTAATAATAGAAGAGCTAGAAAAACTAGCCAAGGAAACGGAAGAAGCGGGCGGTTATAAGCGCGTAAAAACGCCGCATATTGCCAAGGAAAATTTATACCTCACCAGTGGGCATTTGCCATATTATGAAGATAGTATGTATCCTGCCATGGAGCTAGACGGTGCGAAGTATTATCTGAAAGCGATGAACTGTCCGCATCATCATAAAATATTTGATGCCGAGCCACATAGCTATAGGGACATGCCGATTCGCTTAGCGGAGTATGGTACTTGTTATCGTTACGAGCAGAGTGGGGAGCTTTTTGGTTTGATGCGTGTGCGTTGCCTCAATATGAATGATGCGCATATCTATTGTAGCAAGGAGCAGTTTGAAACGGAATTCAAAGCCGTAAATGATATGTACAAAAAGTACTTTGAGATTTTTGGTATTGATAAGTATGTTATGCGTCTCTCGCTACACGATCCTGAAAAACTAGGAAAAAAATATGTAGACGAACCTGAACTTTGGTTGGAAACGGAAGAGATGGTGCGTAAGGTATTAATAGATTCTGATACGCCTTTTGTAGAGGTAAAAGATGAAGGGGCTTTTTATGGTCCGAAGATTGACGTACAAATTTGGAGTGCGATTGGTCGGGAGTTTACACTGGCTACCAATCAAGTAGATTTTGCACAGCCTCGTTCGTTTAAATTGTCCTTTACGAATGCAGATAATAAACCGGAGATTCCATTAATCATTCACCGTGCACCTTTAGGAACGCATGAGCGATTTATTGGTTTCTTATTGGAGCACTATGCTGGGAAATTGCCGCTATGGTTAGCGCCTTTGCAGGTGAAACTTTTACCTATCTCTGACAAATACATGGACTACACTACTGAGGTTCATGCGCAACTTCGCAAAGCTGGGATTCGTGCCGAGATTGATTCTCGTGCGGAGAAGGTGGGTCGTAAGATTCGGGATGCGGAACTTTCTCGGGTTCCTTATATGTTTATTGTAGGGGAGAAGGAACAGGCAGATAATACTGTTTCTGTTCGTGTGCAAGGTCAAGGTGAAGAGGGAGAAGGTGATTTGGGGGCTGTGGCTGTTACTGAGATTATTGCTGATATGGTTGGAAAGATAGCGGAACGCTCCGCGTCTTAATGTTGAATTATTAATTCTTAGTTTTTAATGGATTGCCATTTGGGTAAAGCCTTCTTTCACCATTCGTACTGTCATTCCGGAACCCGCCTGCCGGACGGGCAGGTTTAGTAAGGAACGCACAAAATATCCGGAATCCTCGACAATAAACCGTTGTGCTCAAGAGCCATTTAGTTTACTAGCTCGTGTTCTTCTTTTGGCTTGATCCAAAAGAAGCAAAAAATCAAGACTAGGAAGAAATGACTAAAAATTTGCTGCTTCGGCTAAAACAATTCAGACTCGCGCTCGACTTTCTTATAGCTTAGAATTCCTGTGCGCTCAAACAGTGAATTGTTTCTTCACGCCGAATTGCTAAATTTTCTTCACGTCATTTCTTCCAAGGTCGGTCTCAAACATAAAAAGGATGTTTCCTTTTTTTTGTTTGGTCAAAAACACATTGAAGTTGTCTAGATTCTCTTCCGCTCCATTTTTTCTTTCGCTTTGTGAAAAGTCGGTTCCTTCGAAAAATTATGTTATATGCCCAAGGCTTGGAAAGAATAGCTAAAAATTAAACTCCAAGCCTAAAGTAATCCAGACTCGCGCCAAAATTTCTTATTAAATTTAAGAACCCATGCGCTCAAACCAAACATAGGAGGTGGCAAGCTGGCTTCGAAGCTTAATTTTCTTAACGCAATTCTTTCCGAGGTCAGTCGATTTCTAAAAATTGCCATTTGCAAACAACTTGAATCTAGTAAATAACAGATTTTCCTTGGATACCTGTCATGCTGTAAGCGGGAGAGGGGCAAGTTTTCACGAAGTATAAATAGGGGTTACGCATTCGAGGGTGAGTATCAATATTTACATTCTATTAATCACAATCAATTTGCATTCTCAAATATTGTAAACGTTGAAATCCGTTGTAAATTTGCCCGAACCTTTTTTTATATCATGACAGAATTAGTAGTTCCAGAAATAGGAGAGAGTATCACCGAAGTAACACTGGCCGAATGGAAAGTAGCGGAAGGTGATTATGTCAAACGTGATCAAATCATCTGTGAGTTTGAAAGTGAAAAAGCAACACTTGATTTTCCGAGTGATGTGGCGGGTACCATTACGTTTGTAGCAGCGCAAGATGATGATTTAGATATAGGAGCCGTGGTTTGTAAAATAGACGAATCAGCCGAAGCTCCTGCCGAAGGTTCTGGAGAAAACACTGAAAAGAAAAATGCGTCTAATGAGAAAAAGGCTGCTAAAGAAGATGATATTCCTAAAAAGCCTGAAGAGGAAAAAACTGTTAAAGAAAATGCTTTAAAAAAAGCTAAAAAAGAAATAGACGGAGGAAAGAATAAAGCGAAAAAAACAGTGCAAGCCGAAAAATTAGTAGAACTTGTTGTGCCAGTAATTGGAGAAAGTATTAAGGAGGTGACGCTTTCTGAATGGAAAGTATCCGAAGGTGATTACGTAAAACGTGATCAGATAATTTGTGAGTTTGAAAGTGAAAAAGCAACGCTTGATTTTCCGAGCGAACAAGCCGGTACAATTAGCTTTGTTGCGGAAGAAGGACAAGATTTGGAGATAGGTGCTGTAGTAGCAAAAATTAATGTGAACGCTGAAGCACCTCAAGAAACTGAAAGTGATGATGCTCCAACAAAAGAGGACGCTAAAGAAAATAAGATAGAACCAGCCACGGACAATGTAGAATTTGACAAAGGCAATTTAGAACAGTCTGATAAAAAAGCAACACCAGTGGCCAATCAAATGATGGCTGATAAAAAGGTCGATGCGAATAAAGTTTCTGGTACGGGTTCGGATGGTAGAATTACAAAAAGCGATGTATTACAATTTTTAGAAGGGCCAATTGATAATTCGAAGGATCCATTTACGCGGGACGAAAGTCGTAAGAAAATGAGTAAGCTTCGGCGTACCATAAGCAAGCGATTAGTTGAAGCAAAAAATACAACGGCTATGCTTACTACGTTTAACGAAGTAGACATGGGTCCGATAAAAGATTTGCGCGCTCGATACAAAGAAGAGTTTAAAGAGAAGCATGGCATAGGCCTTGGATTTATGAGTTTCTTTACTCGTGCAGTGGCGATTGCCTTGCAAGAGTGGCCGAGTGTAAATGCCTACATTGATGGGAATGAGATTATTTATCATGACTATGTAGATATTTCTATTGCAGTTTCTGCGCCGAAAGGGTTAGTAGTGCCGGTTATACGAAATGCTGAAAGCTTAACGATGGACGGTATTGAAAAAGAAGTAAAGCGTTTGGCTCTAAAAGCTCGAGAAAATAAATTAGAATTAGCAGAAATGCAAGGTGGAACATTTACCCTTACGAATGGTGGTGTGTTTGGTTCGTTATTAAGTACGCCCATAATCAATATGCCCCAATCAGCTATATTAGGAATGCATAAAATCGAGGATCGACCTATGGCAGTTAATGGCGAGGTCGTAATACGCCCTATGATGTATTTAGCGCTAAGCTATGACCATAGAATTATAGATGGTCGAGAAAGTGTTGGCTTTTTAGTGCGTGTAAAAGAACTTTTAGAAGATCCTACAAAAATGATTGCGGCTAAGCCAGTGAATCAGGTCTTATTAGACCTTTAATATTATTTTAATATAAAGACGGCTCGTTAACATTTGTATAATATATTGAAAATGAATTGTTTAAGCCCGTTCATTTTTTGATAAATAGTATTTTCGGCACTATTTTTGCCTTACTTATTAGCAAGTAAAGATCGCTAAATTAACACATAAATAAAAACGGAATACATGGGTAAAAAAAACCATACGCAAGCTTTATTAGACAATGAGCGAACTAATGCTGTTGAAGTCAATGATAATGCGGTGCCAAAGCCACACAACATAAATACGGATAAAACTTTTTTGCAATACGCCAACAAAAGTTTGCCTTTGAATAAGAAAAAATCGCGTGCCGGATTAACGGCGTATTCTGGTGCGTTTCTAGATAAGCAAAAAATTCACCTATTACGAAGATTGACTTTTGGTAGCAAATTGTCTGACCTAGCAGGGATTACTACAAGCAATTCTTCTAATGCTGTGGACGATATGTTGTCGAAGGCAGCAGTGGCTCCAAGTCCTCCTGTGAATTTTTACGAGAATTTTTATCAAGATAGTTCTCAAGTGCCTTATGGACAAACATGGGTAGGAGCTACACGCTACATGAGCTCTACTCGTGCATGGAGAATTTATTCTTTAAAATCTTGGTGGTTACAAAATATGTTTGACCAAGATGCTACAATCGAAGAGAAAATGATCTTATTCCTACACAGTCATTATCCTATTGAAATGTATAATTCTAGTGGTAGACCTAATTTTCACTATCAATACCTCGATTTATTACGCACGCATTGTTTAGGAAACCTAAAAGATTTTGTAAAAGCCTTAAGTATAGATGGAGCTATGTTATGGTATCTTAACGGACGGTTGAATACTAAAACGGCTCCTGATGAAAATTATGCTCGTGAGTTACAAGAGCTATTTACCGTAGGAACGGCTGGTGCTACTTATACGGAAACTGACGTAATTACAGCCGCTAAGGTTCTTACAGGTTGGCGTACTCGTGAACCCATCGTGAATAATCCCACTGTTCAATGGGAATCCTATTTCTTGGCGAGCCAGCATGATACTACAACGAAAACATTTTCTAGCTATTACAACAATACATCGGTTAGTCCTGATAATACAAACTCGGCAGGTTATGGTGCTAACGAGGTGGATGATATGATTGACATGATTTTTACACATGGTGCTCAGGATATTGCTAAGTTATTTGCACGAAGAATCTATAGATTCTTTGTTTATTATGATATAGATGCCGCTACGGAAACTAATATTATAGCCCCATTAGCGCAAACTTTAATAAATAGTAATTGGGAAATAAAACCCATGCTCAGTCAGTTGTTTAAAAGCGATCACTTTTTTGATTTGGCCAATATGGATTGTGCTATTAAATCTCCGGTCGATCATTTCATAAGTATGTACAAAAACTTAAACTTTGAAATACCGCCAAATGCCACCGTTGAAGAGCGTTATTTATTTTTCCATAGACTTAGTCAAAATTACTTACGTTTAAATGGTCAATCTATTGGAGATCCTCCGAATGTAAGCGGATGGCCAGCGCATTACCAAGTACCGTTCTTTGATCAAATTTGGATCAATACAGATACTATGCCGAAGCGGCTATCCTATACCGACTACTTTCTGCGTAGCGCAGGGGTTTATGTGAAATCAGGCGTGTCTTATAAAATAGATTTTGTAAAATTGGTGGAAGACATCGATGCTTCCTTGAGCTCTCCCAATTCTGTTGACGATCCAGTCACTTTAGTAGACGAGGCGGTCAAATTGTTTTTAGCCTTAGATCTTTCTACTACATCTAAGGATTATTACAAGGCAATATTACTTTCAGGTCAGAGTTCTAATTATTATTGGACTTTTGCTTGGAACGATTACAAGGCTAATCCAAATAATGCTAGTTTACGCAGTATAGTTGAAACAAGATTGAGAAGTATGTTTAATGAAATGCTTCGTTTACCAGAACACATACTTTCATAAAATAGAAAAAAATTAAAGATGAAAAGAAGAGACTTTTTAAAAATGACAGCTGCCGCATCGGCCGGTATAGCCGTTTCTGGTACTCCTGTTTCTGCCTTGGGTCAAGATTCAGTTTTTGGCAATTGGCTCAAAGGACGAGCTACGAACGGAAACATCATGGTATTTATTCTTATGGCGGGCGGTAATGATGGATTAAATACCTTAATCCCCTTAGATCGTTATGCAGAGTTGAATAATGCACGACCTAATTTAGTAATACCGGCCAGCGATGTACTCAGTCTATCTGGTCAGGCCAATACAGGGCTTCACCCTTCAATGACGGGTATGCAAAGTATGTTTAATGCGGGAGAGTTAAATATAATTCAAGGGGTTAGTTATCCTAATAACAACTATTCTCATTTTAGAGCAACCGATATTTATATGAGTGGTTCGGAAGCAAATGTGAACGAACCAACGGGCTGGCTGGGTAGAACCATTGAAAGCCAGCTTCCTGGTGCGCCACAAGCCTACCCGAATTCAACTTTTTCAGATCCCTTAGCAATAGAAATCGGCTCATCCGCTTCTCTCTTTTTATCAGGAGTGAATGGAACGAACGGAATGTCTATTAGTTCGATTAGTAGTTTTTACAATATTGTAAATAATACAGTTGATCCAGCCCCTAACACAAAAGCGGGGAATGAATTGACATTCTTACGCTACATTAGCCAACAAACGAATGCTTATAATCAGGTGATTCAATCAGCGGCTAATATGGGTAGTAATTTAGCTACTTACCCGACCAGTAGTTTGGCGAATCAATTAAAAATCGTTGCGAATTTGATTTCGGGTGGTCTGCAAACTCCGTTCTACATTGTTAGACAAGGAGGATATGATACTCACTTTACTCAAGTAGATAATGATCCGAAAGTAGGACGTCATGCAAATCTTTTAGGAGATTTGAGTGGAGCGATTAGTGCCTTCCAAACTGATTTAAAAATGTTAGGAAAAGACAATAATGTGGCTGGTATGACCATTTCAGAATTCGGTAGACGAATTATCGAAAATGCTAGTGTAGGTACAGATCACGGTAAGGCTGGTCCGGCTTTTGTGTTTGGTAAAAATGTAAACCCAACCGTATTAGGCACAAGTCCTGTGCTTCCTATGAATGCAACCGTAAGCGATCAAGTGCCCATGCAGCATGATTTTAAAGATGTTTATGCTTCCGTTCTAGACGATTGGATGGGAATGACGCAGTCAGAATCTCAAACGGTATTGAATCAGAATGTAAATGTTCAACCTGTATTCTGTCCGAATACGTCATTAGTAGCACTGAATAATCCATGCTTCAATGCCTCTTTACCCGTTGATGAGTATACTTATTTTACAGCAGTTTCTGACGGTTGTGCGAATAAACTAACGTGGGGCACACGAGATGAGAAAAATCTTATTCAATTTGATATCGAAAGAAGTAAAAACGGTGTTGATTTCGAACGAATTGGGACTGTAGATGCTCGAAACGATGAAGAAAATAATTATGAATTTAGCGATTGGGACTTAAGTAGCTCAGACCCTAAGTATTTCTACAGGTTCAAAGCGGTAGATTCTGATGGTAAATTTTCGTATTCTATTACCCGTACTGTTGTGAACGAATGTAATAAACAAGAATTCCTAGCTAGCATTTATCCGAATCCTACTCAGCAAGAATTGAATCTTATTTTAAATACTCATGAAGAAATTCAAATTGGTTTAGAGGTAGTTTCCATAAGTGGGCGTGTGGTTCAGAAAGAGTCATTTTTATTAAGTGAAGGACGGTCACAACAAAGATTTGATATAGGTTCTTTACCCAAAGGTGTATACGTCGCTAAAATTATGAACCTAGATAATAGAACTAAATTGGCTGACATAAAGTTCATTAAAAACTAAGACAATTTAACTAAAGTACAAAAGGCACTTGCTATTTAGTAAGTGCTTTTTTTATACAGTGAAACCTCTTAAAAAGTCTTCTACGTGCATTTTCTTTTTACCAGCCAACTGAAGGGTCCTGACATAAATCCAACCATCATTACAAGCTATTCTTAAAAAAGTTTTATTGTCAGTTTCTATGCTGCCGGCTTCATGAGTATGAGCCTCCATTTTATAAAAACTATCAAAAACTTTTAGCTTTTTGTCATGTAGGATTGTGTAAGCTGCTGGGTACGGACTGAGTCCTCTAATAAGATTGTGAATTACGCGCGCATTGTTGCTCCAATCGATTTTACAATCTTCTTTGAAAATTTTTGGAGCCACTTTGTCTTTCGTGCTAAAAGTTTGTTCAGTCGGATCTAAGTTTTCTTCGAGTAAACAGTCCAAGGTTTCGCAAATAAGATTTCCTCCTAGTAAGGCCAATCGGTCATGAAGACTTCCCGCTGTTTCGTTATCAGAAATCTTTATTTCTTTTTTTAGCAAAATGTCACCCGTGTCAATTTTCTGTTTGAGTTGAAAAGTGGTTACTCCTGTCTTTGTCTCGCCGTTTATGATAGCCCAATTGATTGGAGCGGCCCCGCGATAGTCTGGAAGTAGAGAAGCATGAATGTTGATAGTGCCTAAGGGAGGCATGGCCCACACAAGTTGCGGAAGCATTCGAAAGGCAACTACAACTTGAATATCTGCTTTGAAACTCTTTAATTCATCAAGAAACTCAGTAGACTTAAGGTTAGGAGGTTGTAGTACCGGTATGTTATTTTTAAGGGCAAATTCTTTTACAGCAGATGCCTGAAGTTTCATGCCTCTTCCACTTTTTTTGTCAACATTGGTAACAACACCTACCACATTAAAGTCATTTTGCAACAGTGCATCCAAAACAATAACTGCAAAAGTGGGCGTTCCTAAAAAAACAATGCGAAGCTTCTTTTTATTTTTCATATTGAGCTTGTAAAAATAATAGCTTAATTTAGTATCTCACCGAAGAACTAGAAAAATGTCATGGGGGATACTAATGAATTATTAAATGAAATTAAGGCGAAAAACGAAAGCTCGCTTCTGACTATAACTGATGTAGTTGCCAATACGTATGTAGGCAAAATTAGTCTTGCCTTTAATGCAGGAGCAGCGGTACTACTAGAGTATTTATTGTATGCTGTATCATTGTGTGTCGTAATTTTTATTTTTGTGATGGAAAAAATTACCCCCTTTCATATTTTTCGTCAGATGAGAGAGAGTGATTCTGTTCATGAATTGATGAATGTACACGAGATCACCAACTTAATATTTACGAGTAAAATTATTTTAGGCTTACTAGCCTTGTTTATTTTTATCTGTGCCTACTTACTCAGAAAAAATAGAAAGTATAAAAGCAATATTCAGTATTCGATAGGGTCCTTGAAAGAAGTGGAATCAAATCTTACAGATAATATTAAACAGATTACAGATATACAAGTGGCCACCGATAAGGTGTTAGAAGCAGCCGTTCATGTTGCGAATGAGGCCAAACTGTAAAATAAAAAGCCCTCACCAATGGTGAGAGCTTCCTTTTATTATATAAAAAAATTAATCTTAAAACTATCAACTAAGCCAATTTGGCTATATGCTTAGCTGCCTGAGATTTTAAGTTGGCTGCTTTGTTTTTGTGAATGATTCCTCTTTTAGAAAGTTTATCAATCATTGACGAAAGAGTAGGTAACATTTCCATTGCTTCTTTCTTATCCAATTCTACATATTTTCGGAATGTATTGCGCATAGTTTTGGCATAGTATCTATTATGATCTCTACGCTTGATGCTTTTTCTTGCCGATTTTTTGGTTGCTGAATGATTCGCCATGTCTTTAAAATTGGAATGCAAATTTATGTGATTTTTATATAAAACCAACACTTCCACACTAAAAATATGTAAAAATTAGTTTTACCGCTATGCGTTTCATCGGTTACCATTTAGGGCTTAACTTCGCTTGATAGCCCATAATAGTAGCTTCTAATGAAAGATTTTTCGTTTCTCACGAACCAACACCCTCAATATATTGAAAACCTGTATCAGGACTTTGTAAAAGATTCAGAATCTGTTGACCCAGAATTTAAGAAATTCTTCCAAGGGTTTGATTTTGCTATATCCAATGGCAGCGAGCCAGCATCGAATACAATACAATCTAATGGTGCTGCGTCCAGCCTTTCTGCAGGGGATAACGTACAATGGGACAAAGAATTTGCTGTTTTTAAAATGATTCGTGCTTATAGAAAGCGAGCACATTTAATTTCAAATACGAATCCGATTCGAACCAGAAAGGACAGAAATGCCAGTGTGGCTATTGAAAATTTTGGACTAAGTGAAGTAGATTTAAAAAAAGAGTTTCATGCCGGTTCTTTTTTAGGGATAGGAAAATCCTTGTTGGCAGACATTATTCAAAAGCTAAATGATATTTATACGGGTACTGTAGGTATAGAGTATACTTATATCAATAATGAAGATGTTTGCCAATGGGTAGAAAAAGAGTTTGAGAAGGCAATGACCACAGATTTGGTCATTGAAAAAAAACGCCGGATATTAGAAAAATTGAATGAAAGTGTAATATTTGAAAAATTCTTACATACCAAATACGTTGGTCAAAAACGGTTCTCACTAGAAGGTGGAGAAAGTACGATTGCTGGCTTAGATGCTATAATTAATGAAGCTGGAGAAAATGACGTACAAGAAGTTGTTATTGGTATGGCGCATCGCGGTCGACTCAATGTGTTGGCCAACACCTTACAGAAAACATACAAGCAAATTTTTAGTGAATTTGAAGGAATTATGCCCGAGGATACCACAATGGGAAGTGGCGATGTAAAATATCATTTGGGTTTTCGCTCTAACGTAAAAACCTTGCACGATAAGGAAGTTAATATTCAAATTGCTCCCAATCCGTCACACTTGGAATGTGTAAATCCTGTAGTGCAAGGCTTCGCAAGAGCGAAAGCGGATACGCTTTATGATAGTGATTACGATAAAATATTGCCGATACTGATTCACGGCGATGCGGCTATTGCTGGACAAGGTGTCGTTTATGAAGTTTTGCAAATGAGCAAACTCAAAGGGTATTATACAGGTGGGAGTATTCATTTTGTAATCAACAATCAAATAGGATTTACTACTGACTTTGACGATGCTCGCTCAGCTGATTACTGCACAAGTGCGGCATCAATGATTCAAGCACCAGTTTTTCATGTCAACGGTGATGATACTGAGGCGGTAGTAAAGGTGTGTGAGTTAGCCTTGCGATTTAGACAGAAGTTTAATAGTGATGTATTTATAGATTTAGTAAGTTATAGAAAGTGGGGACATAATGAAGGAGATGATCCAAAATTTACACAACCTCAGTTATACGACCTTATCGGGAAACATAAAAACCCTAGAGAATTGTATGTAGAGAACCTAATGAAACAAGGTCTTGTAGATAAGGTGGAAGCTAAAAAACTTGAGGAAGAATTTTGGGCACAATTGCAAGAACGTTTGGATGAAGTAAAGCAAGAACCATTGCAATATATAAGACAAAAACCAGAAATTGCTTGGGGTGACTTGAAAAAAGCGAAACCAGAAGACTTTTATGAAAGTCCGGATACGTCGGTAGAACCTGAGATATTTAAAAATGTGTTTGATTCAATCATGAACTTGCCCGACGGATTTGATGCGTTGCGCAAAATTGACAAATTGCTTAAAAATAAAATTAAACTCTACGAAGATGAACAAAAATTAGATTGGGCATCTGGTGAGCTGATGGCCTACGCTACCTTATTAAATGAAGGATATAATGTGCGTATGAGCGGTCAGGATGTCAAACGAGGTACGTTTAGCCACAGACACTCGGTGGTGCGTGATCAGAAAAAACAGGAGTCTTACAATCGATTAAATCATATAAACGAAGAACAAGGCGAGTTTAAAATTTACAACTCACTACTCAGCGAGTTTGCAGTGCTTGGTTTTGAGTATGGGTATGGATTGGCCGACCCACATGCTCTTACAATTTGGGAAGCGCAGTTTGGAGATTTTTTCAACGGTGCTCAAGTTATTGTGGATCAATATATCACGAGTGCAGAAACCAAATGGGGTAAGAATAATGGACTGGTGATGTTGCTTCCGCATGGTTTTGAAGGACAAGGTCCGGAACATTCTAGCGGGCGAATTGAGCGATTTTTACAAGCGTGTTCGGAGCTCAATATTATTGTTACGAATTGTACAACGGCTGCTAATTTTTTCCACGCTTTGCGTCGTCAACTAAAGTTCAATTTTAGAAAGCCATTAGTAAATTTTTCGCCGAAAGCGAATCTGCGTTTGGATAAAGCCTATTCTCATATATCTGAATTTACTGAAGGTCGATTTAAAGAGGTGATTGATGACTCGTACACCGCTACTCCATCTGGGGTAAAACGTGTTTTGTTGTGCTCTGGCAAAATCTATTTTGATCTTTTAAAAAAGCAACAAAGCGACGAACGAAAAGACATTGCTATTATCCGAGTTGAGCAACTTTATCCATTCCCTCAAAATCAAATTGACGCCGTGCGCAAGAAGTATGCAGCCGCTCAATTTGTGTGGGTACAGGAAGAACCCTATAATATGGGTTCTGTTGCCTTTTTAAAATTACGTTTAGATGCTAAATTTAATATAGGATATCTAGCAAGAGCGGCTTCTGCGGCTACTGCAACTGGATATGCTAAGCAACACGCCGCTGAGCAAAAAGCAATCATTGAGCAAGCGTTTACTCTAAAATAATGTAAACCAAACTATCTAAACTGAAAGTGACGGAATACACTTTTATAGTTTCGGAGTGAACGGATATTCGGGAAACTGATGACTCCATGAGTCCTGCATGGTATTGTAAACTTTTATTTCTTTTCCATTGGTCAAAACTAAATAGCTAACTTTTAGTTGACTATTATACGCTACTATTTGTTGAATAGTATTGGCGTTTAGTTTCTCAGTTTCGGATTTACATTCCACCAACAGCCAAGGTTGATCTTGTAGATAGACCACAATATCATATCGTTTTTTTAAGGTGCCAATTTTTATTTGCTTTTCAATTGAAAATAATGACGCTGGGTAGTCCTTTTTTTCTAACAAATAATGAATGATTTGCTGGCGTACCCATTCCTCAGGAGTCAAAATGACATCTTTTTTTCGGATACAATCGTAGATGTATTCTTTCCCATCTTTGAAAGACTGGCGCATGGTTTAAAAGTAAGTCTTATACCGCACATGAATAGTTTAGCCGACTATATTTAAGAAAAATAGAGCGGAACAATTCTATGGCGGCATCCAACATTGTAAAATTTTTAAACCCTTTAGTCTTTAAAGAATTACATTGTTGTTATTTTCAAAGCTCAAAACAACTGGAATGAAAAAGCTCTTTCGAAAAAAAAGTATTTCTCAAATTTTAGCAGATGTAAAAACAGCTTATGGAGATGGCGAGTCTCATGGGATGAACAAGGTGCTGGGTGTTCGGGATATTACTTTTTTAGGAATGGCTGCTATTATAGGGGCCGGTATTTTTAGTACCGTAGGTTCAGCTTGTGCTGATGGTGGACCGGCTATCATTTTTCTCTTTATTGCTATTGCGGTCGCTTGCGGATTTTCTGCCTTGTGTTATGCAGAAATGGCTTCGCGCATTCCGGTGAGTGGCAGTGCCTATACTTATACGTATGCCACATTTGGCGAACTCATAGCATGGATTATTGGTTGGGATTTGATTATGGAATACGCCATTGGCAATGTAACTGTTGCTATATCGTGGAGTGGAAATTTCACTACTTTTCTAGAGCAGCTGGGCATTCATGTGCCTGGGTTTTTATCACACGGATATTTAGAGGTGAAAAAAGTAGCAGCAGAGTTTACAGCAGCTACTAGTTCTGGTGCGGAAATCACAGAGTATATGCAACAAATGAATGGAATCTGGGAAAGTGCGCCTACTATTGGATCGATGCCTTTTATTCTCAATCTTCCCGCTTTTTTTATTACGCTTCTTATTACGGCGGTCGTTTATATCGGAATCAAGGAAAGTAGAAGCGCTGCAAATGGTATGGTCATTTTTAAAGTGTTGGTTGTTATTCTGATTATCATATTAGGTTTCTTTTATGTTCGTCCTGAAAACTGGTCGCCGTTTGCACCGAACGGTGCGAGTGGTGTCTTAAAAGGAGTCGCTGCAGTATTTTTTGCCTATATAGGTTTTGATGCCTTGGCTACAGTGGCGGAGGAGTGCAAAAACCCACAACGAGATTTGCCCAAGGGAATGATCAATTCTTTAATTGTAGCGACGGTGTTGTACATATTAATTGCTTTAGCATTAACTGGAATGGTCAACTATTCTGAATTAAATAATGAAGCCTTTTTAGCCAACGCATTTTTATCACGTGGTATTGATTGGATAGGAGGTATTATAGCATTTAGTGCTCTCATTGCCACGGCTAGTGTAATGTTGGTTTTTCAAATTGGTCAACCACGAATTTGGATGAGTATGAGTCGAGATGGATTGTTACCTAAACGATTTTCAAAGATTCATAGACGATATAAGACACCATCGTTTGCTACAATTATTACAGGCATACTGGTAGGAGTACCTTCCTTATTCATGGATGCTGACTCTGTAACAGATATGTGTAGCATTGGAACTTTATTTGCCTTTGCGCTAGTTTGTGGAGGAATCGTAATTCTTCATACAAAAAAAGACGCAGAGCGCCCTAAATTTAAAGTGCCGTATGTATCGGCTCGTTACGTTCTGCCTATATTGAGTCTTGTGATTTTTGCTTTGCTTTATTATACAAGAAATGATGAAGGATCTCTTTTATTTGAATTATCAGCGACTAATGCTAATTGGATGGAACAAATACCAAGTTTGGTATTCTACGGTTCTTTGATTGTACTTTCCATAGTATCGTTTACGAAAAAATTATCGCTCATACCTATGTTAGGTATGTTGTTTTGCCTGTATTTTTTGAGTACACTTGGCGCTACGAATTGGCTACGTTTTATTATCTGGTTAGCTATTGGCGTGCTAATTTATTTTTTGTATAGCAAAAAAAATAGTAAGCTTAATTAGCCAGAATAAGTTCTGAAGTTTCGGACTGTTCAATAATTGAATCTATAATTTTTTGACTAGGAACTAAGGGCTTACTGTTTTCAATTAAACGTAAACTCTCTTTCAATTCATCTAACTCCTTAGTTAGTGCAGCATTGGCTGCTAGTTCTTTTTCAATATTTGCTTTTAGATTAGGTTCTACCTCGTCGAATAGATAGGCCACTAGTTGGTCGGAGTATATATGTTTCATTTGTTGACATTTGAATTTATAACGTCAGTTTGAGTTTTATATTATATAATTCGTCATCTATTAACAATTGTGCAACATTTTTGATTTTGCTCTTGGCAAGTAGCAACAATATTGATATGTTTTACCTACTGCATTCAGTCGTGGTAAAGGGTAGAATATATTTTACTTTTTACTTTTTTTGTTTCTTCTTCTTAGGCCGAATTAATCGCGTCAAATCATAGCGAATGGCTACATCTATTACGTGAAGCCCAGATGTCTCAAAGAAAAATTCTTGCTGATAAAAATATTCTAAAGAATATTTCCATCTTTTCTTCTCATAAGATAGCGAGGTGCCTGTTCGAATCCTGTAGGGGTGAAAGCCCTTGTGGTTTTGGCTAATAAATGGTTCAGTATAGAGTTGAGCAGCCCATCGTTTAGTAAGTTTTCGACTTAGTTTGATTTTATTTCTCCATACGTATTGGGGTTTATAGGATCTGAGATAATCAACATCAAAGTAGTTAATATCGTGTTGGAGTAAGGTACGAAATTCAAGTTTCGTTTTTCTATATATTTTTTTGTCTACACTGATTGCAGCTCTGAATCGGTGCTCATCCTGTTTGTTGTTAGTTATAAATCTGTAATACAACTGATAATTTAACCATTTCAAAACTTTTCGGTCATAAGAAAATGAGAAGTTCGATCGTCTAAATTGACTCAAGTTGTCTTTAAGGTCTAATCGATAACTAAAATCGACATTTGATTTTTTATTGATACGATAGCGTAGTTCCAGATTGGTCCGTTGTCCTAAGTCCATAGATTGTCCCATCAGCAAAGAGCTAAGTAAAACCAATACACTTGTAATGAACCATTTAGTCATTTGAAGTTCTTGTTTCAACAATTTTCCGATTTTCATTATCACGTGCATAGTAATACGCCAGGATATTGGCAGTATCTCGTAAGAAGTTTACATTATTAATCTCCACACGATGGATAGGGAGCCCCGTTCTGTCTTGCAAATCATTTATCATTTCCTCTCGTCTTTCTGGTTGAATTAAATCAATTCGTTCATATATAATTTCTTTAACGTTCTCGTGCTTCAGCCCCATGTACTTATCCAGGAAAAGTGTTAGGAGTAGTATTGTGACATTACAGGCCTGAATTACATAAAAGTTTCCGTCGGTCTCGGCGAGTGCATTGACCAGCCCAAGGGCTACACAGGTGAAGAAGTATCCCATCTCTTTTATTGGAACTGTCACCGTCCTGTATCGAATAATAGAAAATATAGCAAACAATCCGAACGCAAAACCTATTTTGATTTTAGTTGAGCCCAGTAATAGGCAAATAATAAAAATTAAAATATTAAATAGGAAGAAGGTAAAAAGGTAATCTTTATTTTTATGTGTTGTGTAGTAAATAAGCCGCACCAAAATAAATACTGCTAAAATATTGATTCCAAAACGAATGATAATTTCCCAATATTCAAATTGATCTCCAGCACCTGCTTTAATCATTTTATCTACTACGGCTTCAATTTTATTGATGCTGTCTTTTAAGGCTTTCGCTGTTTTAAACACTTTATCCTGCATTGGCTAATTCTATTTTTTTAAGTTTCAGAAGGGTCTCTTTAAATTTATTTTTTTTCAAATCTCTTTCGAGCATAGCGATACCAATAGCATATTTACTAAAGCTTGCCGGGCGGATTCTATGTTTTTTCAAAGTCTTAATGGTGTGACTATAATTATTGGTTTTTCCTTGCTTTACTTCGATGATTGACAAAAATGGTTTTTTAATTATTTGTCTCTCATTGAAAAAACGAATGTCCGTATCAATGGTTATTCGTTCTGTGAAGGCCTTATTACATAGCGTAATTCTATGAAAGGAATTACTCATTTTCAATTCAAGCTGCTCACCATTGTAACGCTTGTTTTCTATCATCTCATATTCGGGCTCGCCTAAAAAATCTGGCAGCGTTTCCATTTCTTTTCTTATTTTATTCGTTCGGGTTCCAAACTCTTTATGCTTTATTTCAAAAAATGAAAGATCAGTATCTACATATGATCGCGTTCTAACTTTCAAACGATTGATGTAACCATTATGGTGGTGTTGATAAAATTTAAAATCATGTGTATCATAATAATGAGTCAGGTATTCAAATTTTCTTTGCTTTTTAATTTCTAATATGCTTTGCTGTGATTGTAAATCCTGTAAAATCAGCGGTAGGCGGGATGCAGGTAATATATACTTAGAATCTACTCTTTGTAATAAGCGTACTTGATTCAATCCTTCTAACGATATGGAATCAAATGTTTCAATGGTATCAGAAAGACTCTCCATTAAATTTCAATATTGAAATCTTCTAGTTCATAATCTCCTTTTCTTTCGTCAATGGTTACTTTTTGAATGACTAACGAGTCATTGTTAGTGCATTTGTCACAGTCAGTAAATGTCCAAATAAGATAATTGCCTTTGCGTAGCTTATCAAATTTGTAGGCACCATTATTATCAGTTCGCACCTCATCTAATACTTCACCGTTCCCTTCTACCGCTATCACTACTTTCATATTTGCGGTGTAACCTTCGGCCTCTATCTCAGTTGTATTGGGTTTGAAATCTTTGGCATACACTTTACCGCTAACAACAGATAAGCCTCCAAAGCCAGCTTCTTTTTTGCAGGATGCAAAAACAAAAAGGCTTAGAGAAGCGACAAATAACAATAATTTGGTCATGAACAATTTTTTTTATCGATTAGACGATAAATATACTAAATTCATTCCTTCGTATAAAAGAAATGCTTGCTTAGCTATTGAGAAGTACTCGTATTTTTTTTAAGGGTAAAAACTCTGGACAGGTTAAACCCAAATTGGAACTCCCCTTTGCTCCAATCTTGTAAGGTTTCAGCAATAAATGCTTTTTCGTTCATTCCTCTTGCATTCGTGAAATGTAATTGGAATACGTGACCACCGGTTTCAATATCTACTCCCACCGAAATAGGCATAAGATTATAGCCGGATCGTGCACCAGACAAAATGGGGTAAGTATCGAGCACTAGAGCCGTTCGTTTTGATATCTTAGCTCGCCCACCAACACCGAGAGCAACTATATCATTTTTATCGGCTGCTGTTTCTACTAAGTTTTTATGAACGTACGTAGGAGATAGTTGCAAACTAAAATTTTCATTCATTTTTCTACCAATTAAAATTTGCCCGTAATACCCCATGCGATTTTCAAAATTATCGAAGGCCGCGTTAGAAAATGGGAGTGTTCTAAGAGTAGTTCCTCCAATGGCGATTACAGATACCGGAATATTTTTTATACCGGTTTGTTGTTGGACAATTCTATATTTCAAAAAACCATCTAGTTCCTTTAAAAACGTACTTCTTCCGATTCCGATGGTCAATTTTTTAGTTATTCCATAATCAAAACTCATTCGCATAGAGGCTTGATCTAAACCAAATAAATCTTTTACTCCATTTTTTACTAATCCAAAGCGATGCAAAATTCTAAAATCGAGAACTCCTGCACCTAGCATTTCGATAGAATGACCATTAATAACTCTCGTCGACTTGAATGCATTATTTACATATTGAATGCTTGGCTCCGCTTCTCCCATGAGGTCATCAAGTTCATCGGTTGTTTGGGCAAATAAGCTACCTGATGTAAATAGCAAGAGTACTAATAAATATTTCATAGATTGGGTAGTGGGAGATGGTTTACAATTTCTTGAGAGAAGCCTCGAGCGAAATTTTTACGTCTTTCGCAATCTTACTTTTAACAGCGCTTGGTATTTTTATATTATAGTCAGCTAGTAATACTGTAAAAGTTGAACTAAGAGTTGGAGTACCTTCCTTTACAATAATAAACCCAGATTGAGAAACTGGCTTTGTTATACCATGTATAGAAAGCTTCCCCGAAACGCGTACTGGGTATTTCCCATCCTTTTTAAAGTTTACTTTATCTAGCCCTTTTACTGTTCCATTAAATTTTGACTTTGGAAATTTATCACTCTCTAAATAGTTTTCGTTGAAATGTTCTTGCATTAGTTTTTTATCAAAAACAAAACTTTTGATTAAAACTGAAAACTTTAGCTTACTAGTTTCAGTGTTCAATAGTACACCCACAGCCCGGTTGTGCGCTTCTATTTTTTCCATAGTGGCATCGGAGTAAAAGCTAATTTTTCCTGTTCGAGTAAAGTATTTATCAGCCGACGCTGTAAATGAGCATAAGACTATTAAAGACAGTGAAATTATATTTTTCATATTTATTTATTTATTTATTTTGAATTCCTGTTGCGCAATTTTTCATTTGAATTGTTCGACCCATCATATCATCAAAGTCATGACCTGCAAGAGTGCCTACAATTTCGACAAAATGACCTTTAGAAAGTTTACGCATGCTAGCTAAGTGTCTGTTATCGGCTTGACATATCAAAATATTCAATTCATCTTGACCAAGTGTTACTGTGTGGCCTGTTTCATCACCTTCACTCGTTAGGACGATGCCTGATACGGCAATGGTTTCCCCTTCTAATGATTGTAATCGATCTTCAGACATTACCATTAATTCATCTTGTCTATACTTACTTAGTACGTCGGCCGCTATTGGGTCCGGAACCTTCTCATTTGCTTTCCATAGAAATATTCCTCCAGCTAGTAAAGCAAAACATAAAATTCCAATTAATATTCCTTTCATTTATTTATAATATTTACTAGTTATTAGGTGCTCCAGCTGCTACCCAGATTTCTATTTTTTTTATTTTGCAATCATCGAGTTTTGGAGTACCTATTGGTTTTGGCATAGGAGAAAACCCATTTTCATGACGGATTGTACCCAAAAACCTTGGTCCGGTTGCAACAGCTTGCAAGGAACTATAATCTTCTAAATTATAGCCTGAAGCTACACTGGTTGCATTATGACAGCCTACTGTGTTGCAGGATTGAGCCAATATAGGTTTTATATCTTGAGTATAGGATACATTCGTAGTGTCACAATTCGTGGTGCCTAATAAGTCTTCTTTATTATTTTTGGCACATGAACTATATAGAATGGCTATACTAGCCAGTGCGCAAAAGATTAGCTTTTTTATTTTCATATTTGATTATCTAACGATTAGGACATCTCCGCGATGAGTATCCGAGCTTTGATCTTTATATTTTAGTTTCAAAATGTACTGATACGTGCCTATTGTAGCTTCAGTACCACCATTGTAGGTTCCGTCCCAGCCTCCTCGTAATTCATTACTTCTGAAAACAAGTTGTCCCCAACGGTCATAAATACGTAAATCCATTCCAACTACATCCGCACCGACTCTTGGGTTAAAACGATCGTTTCTGCCATCGCCATTTGGAGTAAAAGCATTGGGAATCACAACTGTTTTATCAATTTCAGGTACGGGTGGTGGCGGTGGCGGTGGAGCTACATACCTAAAGTTAGCGGTAATTACATCGGTGGTGTCGTAAGTAAAATTGCTTAGTGGTCTAGTTAAGAAAGCAATATTCGTGGTAGTATTATTTTTAGTCCAATCCTTAAATAAGTAGTTTGGGTCACTGGGAATGGCTTCGATGGAATATCTTTCTAATCGGCTCAACCGAATAGTAGCAGGGTAGGATGGTATCGTTGATCCATTCAAGCGAATAGTTCCCGAACCTGGGTCTTGAACATCGAAGGTTACATCAATAGAATCATAATTGAAGTATTTAAAATAGGCAATGACCGAATCATTTTCTTGTAAGTCAAACTGAGAAGGCGTGGTAGTTCCATTTGGATTGAATGTGTTAGCGGGGTCTTGTTTTTCCCAACGATCAAACGTCCAATAAGGTCCTAAAGTAGCCACGGCACTTAACTCATAAACTGAATCGGCACGCATGGTTCTCGTCCAAACATAAGGAGATTTTACATCACCATCAATTGCAACGATACCACCATTGGGCGGAGAAACATTTAGCTTCAAGTCGCGAACTTTAAGTTGCATACAGCTATCCAATTTTCTGGCAATTACGTCGCAACGATCTTGCAAAAACGTTCTAGCAGTTGCAGTATGCCCTTGCCAGTCAGCATAAGACAGTGGCAAAGGTTGGTTGCTCCATCGAGTGGCTTGTCGAGCCATTTCTGGGTCAATCACTGCAACACAAGAATCCCAATGCCTTAAAATATTAGTACAATTTAATGGACCATTGAACATATCAATCCATTGGTCTTTATAAAAACGATCAAAATCAGGGTTTTCCAGTAGCTTGGAAAGCATATCAGAGTGCTTTACAGATGAATTGTTCTGAAAGAGTTGAGTAGGTTCACAGGGCGACATTTGTGCAGTTGTAGTACTAAGCCCAGTGTAGTTAGGATTATTCAAGCCTAATATGGCATCCATATCCCACAAAGCGAAACGCCATTTTACCCTATTGTTATTACCTCGTGCACGCCACCACATAACGTTCCAATTCAAAAAGTCATGATTCACCATATACGTATTCAAAATAAAATACTGACAAAAGCTCTTTATATTCAACTGCGATTTTACGTAATTATAGTTGGCAGGAATCGCCAAATTATTGTTCATCATAAAATTATACAGATTGACATAGCCTGTATCACTTCCGATTCTAACTCTTGTTGGTCCCGCAGCTCCAGCCCAATAGGATAGATGGTCTACCTTGTCTCTTTTTTTTCCATAGTAGTATTCAAAATAGTCTCCATCTACTCGTTCGCGCATATCGTATACACCCCAGTATTGACCATTGACGAATAGTAAAACGGGTTGCCAGCGTCTCAAGTCCATTTCCAATCCATATTTTTCAGATAGGGTTTGACAAAAAACATCTCTGATATGCGCACCGTTGCTTGGACCAAAGGGTTGTCCACCACCAATACCCGTGCGAAGATTATCAGATCCTGCTGCCTTAAACATTACCCTGTCAAAACGGTCGCGTAAACTTGTGGTAAATAATTTTTTCTTGAACTCTGACTCGGTACCGGTCTCGTCCATGGCTTCAAAGTCAATTCCTTTTTGAGGATAAGCCCAAGAGTCATTGCCATGTTTGGAAGCGCGGCCTTCCATTTCTAATTCTTGATTAAAGTTTTTGTCAAAATACTCTATTGAGCTAAAAATAGGAGGTTGGGGACCTGAAAATAAAAACCCACCACCATTAGATGAATTATTAGTATAAGGTCCACAAACAGACACTACATCAAAATTTGAGCTTTCATTTATAAAATAAGTATTGGTTTCGCTGCGGCTGGGTAAGATTTGAGTATTGGCATTAACAGCAATTGCTCGAATGGCCGTGTTGCCAGCCACAGCTATTGGACCAGCGTAAACCGTGGAAGCAGGACTTGGTATGGAACCATTGGTAGTATAATAAATGGTAGTATTGGGACCAGCCGTTAATGTGATAGACTGAGCAGCTGGGTAGTTGCCTGCTGGCAAAGAGAAAGATGGCGGAGCTTCATACCCTAAGCTTGCTCCTGCATTGGCAGCATTCGGACTCGGGTTAGTAAAGGTGCCCCAAGTGGCGGCTCCATCACTGGTGCGCCCGTGAGAATGATCTACTTGTGTTCGACGACTGCCCAAGTGAACGCTGTCTATTATATTTCCAGCTGCGTCACTTAGTATAAACCACTCTCCATTAGATTGTCTTAATTTGAAACTAGTATGAATTTCATTCGCTTGTAAAATATCCTGATTACTACAAAAAATCATTTGCCGCCCACCAGAAGCAATCGGTGCCAGAGTGGGGATTTGGTATTTCTGAAGTTTGTTCGGATTGTCGCTGAGAAAATAACCACTTAGATTCACCGCTCCCGCTCCAGAATTATACAATTCTACCCAATCTTCATTTTCTCCAAAGGCATCCTGAACGGTGTTAAGATTCGAACAAGAAAACTCATTGATGACAAGCTGTGAGTAGACGGATACGTTTGTGCATAGGAATATCAACAAAAATAAAATTTGTCTCATAGTGTTTATATATTTTCCGCTTAAAAATAAACAAAATAGCTAGGATAGTCAAAAATATTCTTAGAGGATACCCACAAAATAATAGTATTATTGTATAGTATTATTTTATATTATGAAACGAACGATATTCTATTTGCTTATTAGCTGTTTTACAGCTTCTGTATGCCAAGCTCAGTTCACCACAAACTTACCCATTATCAAACTGAATATCAATCAGTCTGTAGTGGATACCTATCGTATGGCCAGCATGGAGGTCATTGACAATAATTCAGGAATGAATAGCTTTGCTGATGCTCCTACGGCCACGACGAATGCTGGCATTCGGTTAAGGGGTAATGCGACTAGTAGAGCCTACCCTAAAAAATCCTACTCATTAGAAACCTGGACGGGTTTTAATATTTCTAATAATGTTTCGGTTTTAGGCTTGCCAGCCGAGAATGATTGGGTTTTGCTTGCGGCTTATCCAGATCGTTCTTTATTACGGAGTAGATTATCTCTAGAGCTACACGATGAAATGGATCGGTACGCACCGAGAATGGTATATTGTGAATTGTATTTAGATACGGCTTACCAAGGGGTTTATCTTTTTGGAGAAAAAATAAAACGAGATACCGCTCGCTTAGATTTAGCCAATTTAAGAACGATAGATAATTTCGGTTCTCAGTTAACCGGTGGGTACATTCTGCAGATAGATGATGAAAATGGCGGAGGGTTTACAAGTCAGTTTGCACCGCCGAGTGCAGCGAATAATCAAAAAATAAAATATCTCTATGAATATCCGGACAATGGTGATATTACACCCGCACAAGAGGGATTCATTCAAGCTTATGTGGATAGTTTTGAAACAAGGTTAAATCGTGCCAATTATACAGACACTGCTTTGGGCTGGCGCCCGTACGGAGCAAATAATGCTTTTATCGATTATATAATCGTAAATGAATTGGTCAAGAATTTTGATGCCTATCGTATAGATATGTACCTATATAAAGACCGTGATAAAAAGATGCGTCCAGGCCCCTTGTGGGGTTACGACCTGAGTCTCTCCAATACGGCTGATTGTGGTAGCGATGTGACTACTGGCTTTGCATTTGATGTGGGCGCTCAGTGCGCCTCTTTGGATAAGCTACCAAGTTTTTGGTGGAGTCGTTTGCTAAGCGATGCTAAGTTTTTAAGTGATTTAAAATGTAGATATACAAAATATCGCTTTGGTGGAGGTGTGTTGGATTCTAGTCATGTCATTATGTTGATTGACACATTTGCTGCGCAGCTTACTCAAATGGGAGCAGCGGGTAGAAATTTTACAAAGTATCCTATTTTTGGTTCGCCTATCGTGAATGAGCCAATACCCATGGCCGCTAATTACAATGAAGAAGTTGATAATATTAAACAATTTTTATTGGCAAGATTAAATTGGCTTGATACCCAGTGGCTCGATAATAGCTGCATTCCTTTGTCAGTAAATGATTTGAATTCTGCCGGAGAAGGAATTCAAATTTATCCAAACCCAAGTAGTAGCAATGTTAATATAGAATTGCCAAAAGCAGGAAACTTACAGTATGAACTTCGCACGATTGCAGGTAAAATAGTGCGCCGAGGAAATTCGACATACCAAAAAACGCGGGTGCCCCTCAGCAATCTTAGTAGCGGAATTTATTTGTTGCTACTGGATTACAATTCTGAACGCGCCATGAGAAAAATTATTGTTGAGTAATTGACTTGCGCAAAGCGTTAGAAGACATTTCTTACTTAAAAGGGAACGGGAAAAAAAACCTTGACGGACTAGTCAAGGTTTTTTGCGGATCGGACGGGAATGTAATTAAACTCATTGTAAAAATTGACAAGGATAAACACCTTGAAAGTTTTTTGCAATTATCAGAATATTACTAAAATGAGTGACAACTTGAAATGAATACATCATGTAAAGATGTTTCTCGACTTTGCTTTTTAAGTATGTAGCTGTAGCCGTCCCTACTTAGGGGAAGGCTACATTTTTTTCAACAGAAAAAAAACTTATTACACCTTTCTATTGTAAATCAATACTTTAGTGTAGTAGGGTAGTAGGCAGTTTTTTGGAAACTCTTTAGAATAAATAATTACTATACAATACTCTGGAATGCCTCTTATTATTCTAAGGTATTATCAGGAGAATATGAAGTAATACTGTATGTGTTATTAGATTACCAACTAGTTTAAAAGTAGCAGCACAGAGATTCAAGAAGAATAAACGCTATATTTAAGGTATTACTTTGAAACTAATTAATAGTTATCCCAAAAAAAGAAATAACTAAAGACAATAGCTATTGCAAGGCATAGTTTTTATATTCGTAAGCAGCAAAAAAATAGTAATGCAATCAAGGTTATACCGTAGAAGTTTTAATGAAAATGAGCAATTAATATATGATTTTAGATAATGAAAATGAAAATTTAAAAGTTCACGAGTGGATTTCAAAATATACTGAAGAAGGCAAATTTGACATTGTAACTGGTTACTTTACTATTGGAGCTCTTTCATTTCTATCCAAAACAGTCAATGAAAAAATAGATCAATTCAGATTGGTTTTAGGAGACATTGTTAGTTTAGACATTGAAGAGAATAGACCACTTGATTTACTCAATGAAAACATTTCTATTGAGGCCTCTTTGAAACTTAGTAGGATATCTCAAGAATGTGTCAAATTTCTAAGACAGGAAAATGTTATTGCTAAAACACTTGAACCAAATTTCTGTCATGCGAAAAGCTTTCTATTTAACCCAATGGAGGACGATGATAGAAATAAATATTTTATTTCCGGGAGTTCCAATTTGACAGAAGCGGGAATCGGCTTAAAGCAAACTAATAATATAGAGTTGAATATTGCCGAAACGGGTAATAATAATCAATATAAAGAGTTAGTAGAATGGTTTGAAACCCTTTGGAATAAACCACAGGCTCATTTAAAGAAAACGATAATTAACAAGGATGGATCAATAAAAAAAGTAGATTTTAAAGAATACCTCATTAGCGAAATTGAGAAAATTTTTATTAAGTACACTCCTCGAGAAATCTACTACAAAATTTTATTTGAACTTTTCGGCAGCCAGTTATTGGAAGATGAAAGTGACCCTGATTTTAATAGACAAGTTGGCCGTTTGGAGAATTCTGTAATTTATAATGCTTTGTATGGTTTTCAGAAGAAAGGAGTCCTTAGCCTTATACGTATGCTTCAAAAATACAATGGTGCTATTCTGGCGGATGCAGTTGGTCTGGGTAAAACTTGGAGTGCATTAGCTGTAATGAAATTTTTTCAACAGCAAGGTCGAGAAATACTTTTATTGTGCCCTAAAAAACTTGAAATAAATTGGAAAAGGTATCGTAAACATCAAGACTCAAAATTTGAAAAAGATCAGTTAGATTTCTTTGTTCGGTTTCATACAGACTTAAACGAGGCACGAGTAGAAAAATATGATGATCGTGCTGATAAATACTTTACTAATGACAAACCAAAATTAATTGTAATTGATGAAAGTCATAATTTAAGAAACAATAAATCCAATAGGTATAAATTCTTAATGGAATCTATTTTACAGCCTAACGAAGATATTAAGGTATTGATGTTATCAGCTACTCCAATTAATAATTCTTTAAACGATATAAGAAACCAATTTAACCTTATGGTGCAAGGAAATGTATACGGTTATGAGGAATCATTAGGCGTAAAAAATATTGATTATTCTTTTAGAAGAGCACAAAAAGCTTTTAATGAATGGAGAAGCAGTCCAGCTCCAATAATTTCGGATTTCATCAAGGAGCTCCCTGCGAACTTTTTTACAATAACGGATAATTTGACAGTTGCACGAACTCGTAAAATGATAGAAGGGCAAGAAGCCTCTTTAGTATTTCCTAAGAAAGAAAAACCGATTAACTTATTTGTTACTCCGCATGAACTTGGAAATTTCGAAACGTTTGAAGAATTGTTTAATCAATTTCCTCCGATGTTATCAGGTTATCAACCTTCTTTTTATTTAGACGAAAGTGCTGAAACTCAAAATGTTCTGCAAGATGAGAAACAACGAGATCGATTCTTAGTTAAAATGTTGTATATCCTCATGGTCAAAAGGTTAGAGTCGTCTTGGTTTTCATTTTACTCCACAGTAGGTAAAATAAAAGATCACCACCAGAATGCTCTTGATAAGATTAAAGCCTTTCAAGAGAATAAAAAAAATGAATCAATTAGTGAAGAAGATTTTAGTCTATTTGAAGATGATGATTTAGAAGCGGATTATGAAGAGTTTACTCTTGGCAAAAAAAGAAAAATCAGTATCGAAGACATTGATGCTGCTGGAAATTTAGATAATTATAAATTTGATTTAAAAAAGGACATAGATGCTTTAGATAATCTGTACTCTAATCTTATAAAGTTTGAAAAGAAGATAGAAAAAGAAACGATACAACCCAATAATCTGAAATCTGTTGATAACAAATTAGAAGTGCTAATTCAACAAATTAATAAGAAGCGCGCTTCGGGAAAGAATGACGGGAATCAAAAAATGGTAATATTTACGGTATATCGTGATACTGCCAATTATTTATTTAAAGAATTAAAAGCTAGAGGTTTTGATAAACTAGCTATGGTATCCGGTAGTGGCTCTCTTGTTTCTGATACAGACGAAGAAAGCAAACTCTTTGAGCCGATTCTAGAACGCTTTGCACCTTTTACAAAACTTTATAGAGAGAAGGAGTGGGATTTTGAAAGCTTTACGTCCTCCACATTGGATTACAAAAATTGGATTGAATGGGTTGCTGAAAATCATCCGAAAACCTACAATAAACTTCAGAACCCTATAGATATTATTATAGCTACAGACGCATTAAGCGAAGGTCAAAATCTACAGGATGCGGATATGGTGGTAAATTATGATATTCACTGGAATCCAGTGCGAATTATTCAACGTATGGGGCGGATTGATCGCTTAGGTTCTCCTAATAAAACAATATCCGGCATCAATTTTTGGCCTTCCAAAAATATCAATATTTACCTTAATCTACAAGGACGCATTGAGCAACGAATGGCTGCAATGAAATTAGCAGGTGCTGAAGTGGATATAAATTTTTCTGATTCGTTTCGAGAAATGGCACATGACGAAAATTTAGATCAGCAAATGACTAATCGAATGCTTCGACAAATGGAAGTAACTTTTGATGATCTTGATGGTGAGGAGTCTTTCGGATTTGATGATTTATCTCTAGAGAATTATCGTCAGGATTTATGGGATGAGTTCAATAAGGACAAGGAAAAGTATCAACGTATGCCTAAAGGTGTATACTCTGGTTATAAGGGTGATAAAAACATTTGTTCACAGGATGGGATCATTGCCTTAATGGGATATCCTCATAGACCAACAAAGGCTAAGTCGCATGAGTATAAAGTATTTGAACTCATTTACATAAACCAAAAAGGGGAACAAGTGCTTTTAAATCAAAAAGAGGTACTGGACGCTATTACCTACCATAAGGATAAAGATCGATTTGTGCCAGAAGCAATTGATAGGGGCTATGAAGAAGCTATAGAAAAATTAGTAAATTCACTTAAAGTATACTTGGATAATCAAGCTATTGAAACTGCTGAACAAGAAGATGGTAGTATTAAAAAAACAATGGGAAAAGAGGCTAAAGATGTATTGGCTAAATTAAAAAGAGGTAATAAAAGTGCCGTAGAAAGAGTAAAAGAGAATATAAAAGTAGATGATAAATATCAGCTTCAAAATTTTGATTTAATCACTTGGTTTTTGGTAACAGTATAAAATAGTATGAAACTTAATAATTTTAAACATTTAGATTTTCTAACAGCAATTAAAGGGCTTTTCAATGAGTTGAAAGTACCCATTAATTATTTTACCGATGAGCCAACAACGGCAAAAGAGATTTTAAAAGATACCTATAAGGAGAATGAAACTTTTCAATTGGTAGATGATGTATATTTCGTTGGGATGGTGGATGATGCAGCATTCGAGGGGAATGAAAGTTTACACATTGATCAAATTAAATCAGATTATGATGGAGTGCTCGTTTTTGGTATAACCCTAAATGCAAGAGTAAATAATCTACTCCCAACACGATCTCAATTAGCACAAATATCGAGAGCTTTTAATAGAGAGTATTTTTATACGCCTGTAGTACTAGTATTTAAATACAGCGATGATGTTTCCGATTATATAGCCTTCGCCAATACGGAGCGCTTAAAATATAAACAAGAATGGCGCGAAGGTGAAAAAGCAGGTAAGGTTTCATTGTTACGTGATATTAATATTGAAACCCCACACCGTGGACATGAAGATATTATTGAACAATTGCGTATTCCTACCAAGGGTACAAAAGCAGTTGATAATTTTGATAAATTATATCAACATTGGCAAGAGGTATTTAGCGTAAGTATTCTCAATAAGAAGTTTTATGAAGAGCTTTCTAATTGGTACTTTTGGGCAATTAAGCATGTTACATTTCCTAACAAACCAACGGCCGAGGATGCACACCAAAAGAAAGCCAAACTAGAATACTTAATCCAAGAACATAATGCCACTAATGTTATTCGCTTACTTACGCGTTTATTGTTCACTTGGTTTATTAAAGAGAAAAAACTAATTCCTGAATCACTATTTGATTTAACCGCTTTGGAAAAAGAAGTATTAGAAAAAATATCGCCCGAGCGGATTGGCGGCTTGTTTCCTGAGGCCAACTTAGAAAGTATTTATTACAAAGCAATTCTACAAAATTTATTTTTTGCTTCGCTAAATTGTCCTATCGAATCTGATGGATTAGATAATCGGACACGAGGTTTTCGTGGCGATGGTTATGGAACGCACAGAGGCATTGATTACTTAATGCGTTACAAACAGTATTTTAAGAATCCAGAAGCCTTTTTAGAAATGATCAATAAAACTGTTCCGTTCTTGAATGGTGGCTTATTTGAATGCTTAGACGATAAATACCAAAATATCTATATCGACGGCTTTTCTGACCAAATGACAAAGGGCGAAAAACTAATTGTGCCAGATTATTTATTCTTTGGTATTAGCGAAGAAGTTGATCTTAGTAAAGAGTATGGACAAAAGGCAAAAAAATATAAAAAGGCGGCAGTAAAAGGATTAATAAACATCCTAAAGTCCTACAAGTTTACTATTACAGAAAATACGCCGATTGAAGAAGATGTCGCACTCGACCCAGAGTTACTAGGTAAGGTATTCGAAAACTTATTAGCTAGTTACAATCCTGAAACAAAGACAACTGCACGAAAGCAAACAGGGTCTTTTTATACACCACGTGAGATTGTAAACTATATGGTGGACGAAAGTTTGATAGCATATCTCAAAAACAGTATAAACGATGACCAATCAGGAGCTTATCTTGAATTTGGGAAGTCGCAGTTTGCACTATTTGGCAATGAACAGAAAGAAGGACAAGCTAGTTTGCACGAACATCAAAAAGATGAATTTGAAGGTAAAGAAGATGAATTGGATAAGGCATTGCATGCACTCGTTTCTTTTGATCCTGGCAATCCATTCTCTGATTATCCGCAAGCGAGTAAAGCCATAATAAAGGCATTGGACAAATGTAAAATATTAGACCCGGCTTGTGGCTCTGGCGCATTCCCTATGGGGATCTTACAGAAAATGGTACATATCCTCCAAAAGCTAGACGGCGAAAATAAAATTTGGAAAAATATACAAATTGAAAAAGCTGAAAAGGAACTAAAGGAAACCCTAAATATTGAAGATAAAAAAGAACGAGAAGAAAAGCTAAAAGAAATTAACGAAGCTTTTGATCAGGACATGAATGACCCCGATTATGCTCGTAAATTATACTTGATTGAGAATTGTATTTATGGTGTAGATATTCAACCTGTTGCGACCCAAATTTCTAAGCTCCGCTTTTTTATATCATTAGTAGTTGACCAAAAGCCAATTAAAGATGCAACTAATAATTTTGGGGTGCGTCCGTTGCCTAATCTCGAAACTAAATTTGTTGCCGCCAATACGCTGATTGGCATTGAGAAGCCTGAGGCTCAGGCTAGTTTATTTGAATCACCAAATATTAAATTACTTGAGGGGGAATTAAAAAAAGTGAGACATAAGCTTTTTAGTGCAAGAACAAAAGACACCAAAATAAAATATCGAGAAAAAGATGAAAAATTAAGAACAGAAATTGCTGAGGAGCTAATAAGAACTGGTTGGCCTAACGACAGCGCTGAGCAACTTGCTAGTTGGGACCCGTATAATCAGAATGCACCTTCAGATTTCTTTGACCCAGAATGGATGTTTGATGTTTGTAATGGCTTTAATGTAGTTATTGGCAATCCTCCATATATAACCTATAAAGGAAAGGAAAAAGTTGATATCAGTCCAAAACAATTTAGTTACTTAATTAATAGATATAAAAAATCGGCAGAGTATAAATTAAATAGTTATGCCTTATTTATAGAAAACGCATGTGATTTTCTGAGCTCTAGTGGTCATATTACCTATATAATTCCTAGTACAATCTTACAGAACGAATATTTAAAAAAAACTCGTGGACTAATATTAGAAGATAATCATCTAGCAACATTGGTCGTTTTTGAGAATAGCGTATTTGAAGCAGTTACTGACTCAATTATTATTATACTCAGTAAGAATAACAAAAATCCTATTACAAAAGTTTTGAAAAAAGATTCTTTAGATCTCAATCCTGAACAAAATGAATATGAAAATTGGGACAAAAATCTTTGGTTAAAGGAAAATGGGAAAGTAATTAATCTTAGGGCAACAAAAAAAGAGTTATTCATTTTATCTCAAATTGACAAAAATTCTAAAAAGTTAGATACACTTCTTAATGTTTATGTTGGTATAGTAGCAAGTGGTATAAAAAAATTCTTGTCTTCTACAAAAAAAGACAAGAATCACAAACCGTATATACTTGGCAGGGATATTGATAACTACTCTCTGGAATGGCAAAATAGGTATATAAATTTTTTGCCTGACTTACTTCATAGTAATACTAACACTTCCGTCTACAATCAATTATATAAAATTCTTGTTAGAAAGACTGGTAATCGTTTGATTAGTGTTCTTGATGAGGAACAGTTTTATACCGATCAAAGTTTATATAATTTGTATTTGAAAACTAACCGATTAAAACGAAATGATTTGGCAGCAATCAACTCTATATTAAACTCAAAAACACTTAATTTCTATTTCAATAAGAAAATGATAACTAATCCTGATGTATTTCCCTATATTAAAGGTATTCACCTAAAAAAGTTGCCTTTAAAACTGGAATATCCTTTTACCCCTGCTTTGGGAACTATGAGTGATATTATTCAATATTCTAGAATTAAGTTATTCGAAGAGGTTACAAACGGACTAGTATTTAATCTCTATTTCCCCGAACACATGAAAGGGTTGGAGATAGATATTTTGAAATTTGTTGAGCGAGATATAAATAAAGCACTTCAATCAATTGATTTTAATAAACTAAAGGATGGTGAAAAAGATAAAGTTATCAATCAATTACATGATAGTTGGAGCCACCCAAATAATGAAGTTCGTAATCGAATTAAACTATTTGCTGTTCGCAGTCCTGACATTCTTAAACCTATAATAGAGAGTTAGTATGAAAGAGCACATCAAGGAAAAAAAGAATATTTTAGTTACTTACAATAAGGGACATTTAATAATGTCGAAACTTCCAAATCTAAATTTATTAAAAGTGGTGCCACCTTTAACATTGTTATAAATAAAGAGGACTTATTAAATAAAACAAGTGAATTGCGTTCATTAAAAGAATTAATAAAGACTAGTGAAGAAAAGAAGTTATGGTTAAATGAAAAATTTGGTAAAAAGAATAGCAAAAAAAAATACTGAAAGCTAATCAAAGGCTTTCCTTCAAGTTAGGGGTAAGTCATCCTAATTTGGATGAAAAGCATGATTATTAGTTTGAAATTATTTTACTAGAAGATCTATTCATTAGAGGGCAAAATGAATTTCACAACCCGAGTGGCAAGCATAAGAATTGCAAGTTATGTCAGTGTGTCTGCAAACTTACAAAATGTATTACCGGAGGTTTGGCGATTAATTAAGATATATTCGGCAACTCATTGAATCAATTATTTGCAAATACAGTAATTTATTATTTTCCTTTTCAACGTTCAACGGCATGTAATACATTTAATATATTTCATTATTTAGCTGATAATAAAATGAGAAGGCCTATATCGTTATTAAAGGTTAATGCTCAGATTTAAGAAGCACTCTAAATAGTATTAAATACTTTTTCAATTTTTTTAGTATGCAAGCTTAATACCATGTAATATCAATTGATTTTTGTAGCAATAATTTTATTATGGCTACAGAGGATAAAGAAACTCCTGCAATAGTTGAGCAAGAATCAAAATCTAAGCGATTTGTTACAGTAAGTTTTAAATGTACTCCTGAAGAGAAATCAAGGCTCATTAAAGAGGCTAAAGATGATAGTGGACTCACTGTTACGGATTATATAAAACATCGGGTATTTAACCCATTAAAGCCTGATAAAGACAATTTCAGTGCTGATAATACCTTTCAAGAAGAAAAGGACGCATTAGAACATAAATTATCAAAACAAAAAGGGTTAATCGAATCCTTAAAAGAAGAACTTGAAAATTTAAAAGAGCTTGAACATAATGACTCTACCTTATTTAATGAAATGCAAGAAGATGAAAGTATAAATGAATTTAATTCTTGGTTACAATCGGAAGAAGGTAAAGATTCTATTGTAAAAGTTGCAGATCTAGTTATGGCTAGCAATGGAAATATCCCAACGGAAGAATTGACAAAGGAAGAAATGATAAAAATGTGTGTTAGCTATTGCCAATACCATCTACAAGAAAGTCCCTTCTGGGGTCATAAAGGTTTTGCTGATTTTGTGGAAATTTATTTAGCTGAGCAGGAAGAGGAAGAAGTTTAATTTTATATTTAAACGAGATGCTATTTCTTACCACCTTTATAGGTCGAATTATTAGGGTTCATTTGATTAGACCGATTATTCATGCTAGCTCTTGATTGTCCCTGATTGCCTCCGCCTGCATTTCTACTACTACCGAAAGCTGAATTATTAGGATTCAGTTGATTAGACCGATTATCCATGCTAGCTCTTGATTGTCCTTGATTTCCTCCGCCACCATTTCTACTACTACCGTAAGCTGAGTTATTTGGGTTCATTTGATTAGATCTATTGTTGCTTGATTCTATGACTTCTTCAAGGTTTCTATATCTTTTGTTGTGTTTGGCCTTTCCTTGTTTATTTCTTTTAGCGCGTAGCATTACTTTTTTTATTACTCTTTCTTCTCTAGTTTGATTATTATATTTTTTATATAAATAAGCAGTCCCTAAAATTAGATTTGAAGCAAGAATCAATGTTATAAAAACTCTTGAATTATTTCCTTTTGACATTTTTAGAATTTTTCTAAAAATAATACAATGAATACACTTAGCTCTTTTTACTGGGCTTGATTCGCCATTTTAAGTTAGTTAAATGAATTTGATACCTATGACTGCATTAGAACAATTATATTAAAGTATGCTGAACTAAAAGAATGTAGTTAAAGAATAAATCAACCAATACTTCTCAATAAACAGTCCCCTAATCAATCCCCTCTAAAATAGTAAAATCCCCGAAACTCTTTACTAGTAAAGGTTTCGAGGATTTTTTAAGCGGACCGGACGGGATTCGAACCCGTCCCCAACCCTGTTGGGGATGACAGTTCGTTATTCTAATTGTATTCATTACTTTTTGATTGAATTAAATCTCTCACTTGAGCTTTACTATATTTTTTCAATTTTCTTTCTCGAATTAAAGCTTCTTTCTTACTTAGAAATGATTGGAGAAAGACTAAACTCCAAGGTCCTTTATTCGCCGTGTATTTAGATTCATTCAGGTTATGCTGAATCAACCTTTTCTGAGGATTTGCGGTATAGCCTCGATAAAATATATCTGCTGATTTAGAATAAATGATATAAACGAAATGCTTCATAATAAAAAAAACCTTGACGGTCTAGTCAAGGTTTTAAGCGGACCGGACGGGATTCGAACCCGCGACCTCCGCCGTGACAGGGCGGCATTCTAACCAGCTGAACTACCGGTCCTTTTCATAGAATGGAACGCAAATATAGAATAAAATTTAAATTAAGTAAATATTTAGCTATTTCGTTTTAATTTTTTTTCTGATTCATTCTATTGGGTTCAAACTAACCAAAGTGTTAGTACGAAATTTGCATTTTATTAGCTGTCAAATTTTCTTGTAACCCTTGTCTTTGCTGACGTTTTGTGCAGAAATTTTGATTCAATCAGACAGATTGACTAGTAAAACTATCTTGGAATCTTAGTTGATGTAAACTAGCTGTATGAATTTAAACAACTTCACTATTAAGGCGCAGGAGGTAGTAGCCGCTGCGCAACAAATTGCCTACAATTTTAAACACCAGCAAATTGATACTATTCATTTATTAAAAGCCATGCTGGATAATGAAAATGGGAGTAGTATTTTTTTATTGAAAAAAAATGATGTCAATGTTTCACACCTCAGTGCGAAGCTCAATGAACTTTTAGAAAAAATGGGAACCATTAGTGGCGAACCTGCTCAAATGATTTCACAAGGAATGAATTCTGTAGTTCTTAAAGCGGGTTCGCTACTTAAAGAATTAGGCGACGAATTTGTATCGGTAGAACATCTGCTGATTGGTTTGCTTGAAGGAAAGGATCAAGCAAGTGCATTATTGAGAGATGCTGGTCTTACTAAAAAGAACCTATTGAAATCAATCAAAGAAATTAGAAAAGGGGATACTGTTAATTCTCAAAGTGGTGGAGGTGAGTTTCAGGCACTAAAAAAATATGCAAAAAACTTAAATGAATTAGCGGATAGTAATAAACTAGACCCGGTGATTGGAAGAGATGAAGAAATCCGTCGCACATTACATATTTTATCTCGACGGTCAAAAAATAATCCGATTCTAGTAGGCGAACCTGGTGTAGGTAAAACTGCCATCATAGAAGGTTTGGCTCATAGAATTATCAATGGCGATGTGCCAGATAATTTGAGGCATAAAGTTATATATTCTTTAGATATGGGGCAGCTTATAGCCGGTGCTAAGTACAAAGGTGAATTTGAAGAACGGCTAAAAGGCGTGATAAAAGAGGTAACTGAAAGTGATGGGAGTATTATTCTTTTTATAGATGAAATACATACCCTTGTGGGCGCTGGTGGCGGTGGCGAAAGTGCCATGGATGCGGCCAATATTTTAAAACCAGCCTTGGCACGCGGAGAGCTTCGTGCAATTGGCGCCACGACATTGGCGGAATACCAAAAGTATTTTGAAAAAGATAAAGCGCTAGAGAGACGGTTTCAAAAAATTATTATTGATGAGCCGAGTATAGAAGATGCTATATCCATATTGCGCGGTTTGAAAGAACGCTATGAAACTCATCATGCTGTGCGGATTAAAGATGAAGCAATCATTGCGGCTGTTGAATTGAGTAGCCGATATATTTCAGATCGTTTTTTGCCTGATAAGGCGATAGACTTAATTGATGAAAGTGCAGCAAAACTAAAATTAGAGTTGCACTCTATGCCAGAGGAGTTGGACGAATTAGAAAGAAAGCTACGGCAACTAGAGATTGAACGGGAAGCCATTAAGAGAGAAAACGACGATGCAAAGTTGGACGATTTAGCCAAAGAGATTGCTAATATTACTGAAGATAGAGATGCAATCAAGATTCGTTGGGAAGAAGAAAAAAAATCAGTAGATGCTGTACAAGATATGAAGGCTGAGATTGAAGATTTAAAGCAACAGGCTGAGCAGGCCGAACGCAGTGGAGACTACGGCAAGGTTGCAGAAATCCGGTATGGCAAGCTGCAAGATAAACAGGCAATCTTAGATCAATTAGCTACGGACTTAGATGAGCATTCGGATACGCATAAAAGACTTTTAAAGGAAGAGGTGGATGCTGAGGATATTGCAGAAAATGTAGCTCGTGCCACGGGCATACCGGTGACTCGAATGTTGCAAAGTGAGCGTGAAAAATTACTAAATTTAGAAAATCATTTACACGAAAGAGTGGTGGGGCAGGACGAAGCGATAGTCGCTGTGTCTGATGCGATCCGGCGGAGTCGAGCAGGTTTACAAGATCCTCGTAAACCAATTGGGTCTTTTATTTTTTTGGGTTCAACAGGAGTTGGAAAAACAGAATTGGCTAAAGCATTAGCGCAGTACTTATTTGATGATGAAAATATGCTTACACGAATTGATATGAGTGAGTATCAAGAAAAACATTCGGTGAGTAGGTTAGTCGGTGCGCCTCCGGGCTATGTTGGCTACGATGAGGGCGGACAGCTCACTGAGGCCGTGCGAAGAAAGCCGTATAGTGTGGTCCTTTTTGATGAAATAGAAAAAGCGCACCCTGATGTTTTCAATACTTTATTACAAGTATTAGACGATGGGCGTCTGACAGATAATAAAGGACGTGTTGTAAACTTTAAGAATACAATTATTATCATGACGAGTAATTTAGGAAGCCATATTATTCAGGATAATTTTGAAGATGTCAACGAAAAAAACAAACTGGAAGTTCTTGATAAAACAAAATCGCAAGTATTTAATTTATTAAAAGACACTATGCGTCCAGAGTTTTTGAATCGAATCGATGAACTTATTTTGTTTACGCCTTTATTGCAAGAAGAGATAAAAGGAATTATCAAAATTCAATTGCAGCAACTGAAATACACGCTGAAGGATCAAGGAATTGATTTAGATTTTACGGAGTATGCCTTAGACTTTCTTTCTAAAAATGGTTTTGATCCTCAATTTGGAGCTAGGCCTTTGAAGAGGTTAATTCAAAAAGAAATCATTAATGAGCTTTCTAAGAAAATTATAGCCGGAGATTTAGATAAGACAAAACCTGTGGTGGTGGATGTGTTTGATGAATTAGTGGTACTTAGGAATAACGGTTCTGACAGTTAGCGATAAGCTAGACCTCTCTAACGTTTAGTAAGTTGTACTTTATATTCGTAAGTGTCCATATTATTGATGTATTCATTCGAACAACTAGATTGTTCGATCCCATACGGAAATAAAGTGCAGAAGGATAAAAGTTCTTCATCACCTAGATACTCTTCAAGTTCAGCAGTTTTATGCTGATCAAAAAGCTTGTTTAATTTGTTTTGATGGATTCTACACACGGCCTCAATACGTAAATTGGAAACTTTAGAATCCTTTTCAATTATTAAAATAGTTACTGGGAGGCTATCAGAGCGTAATTTTAACTCAAACCGTTTGCGTTGGTTCTTTTTGCTAAATACAAATTCTTCCATTACGACCGGAGAGTCTAGTTTCTCTTGATTTTGATAGGCTAAAATTAATATTTCATCATTCCCACTTGATAATACACTCATGTCTTCACTTAAATCAGTACTTGTAACTAGAAGCGAATAATAATTTTTGGTATTAGATTTCTGAGCATAAGAAGGACTGCTAAGGAAGAATAAAATAGCCAGAATAACGAAAAAAAAGTGACGCATTGAAATGATGAAGATACGTTTTAAATTAATCTTCCGCTCGATGCATAACAACTTGCGGAAACGGAATCTCAATTCCTTCTTTATCAAAAGCAATTTTTAAGCATTTGCGTAGTTCTCCGGCTACGGCCCATTGTTTTAAAGGAATGGTTTCACCGATAATTTTTATAACCACCGAAGAATCGGCAAAGTCATTCACTCGTAAAAACTGAGGAGGTTTAATTATAAACTCCTTCCAATCAGCATGCTCGGATAATCGGTTACCTACTTGGTTTACAATTGTAATGACATGCTCTAATTCTGCATTATATGAAATCCCTAAATCAATATTGACTCTTGAGAAATCTTTAGTAAGGTTAGATACTTTTTTAATTTCGCCGTGTGGAATATGGTGGATCGTACCGTCTAAATCGCGTAAAGTAGTTTTACGCAAAGTAATTTCTTCGACTACACCGTCGGTGCCATCAATGCTAATAACATCATCAATCCGGTATTGATTTTCCATAATAATAAATAGGCCCGTAATAATATCTCGAATTAAATACTGGCCGCCAAAACCTAATGCCAATCCAACCACCCCAGCCGCTGCTAGCATAGCACCAATTTTTATATTGAATTCTGGTAGAATCATCATAACGGCCGTAGTGAAAATGGCTATACGTATGGTCATAGTAAAAACTTGTATCAGCGTTTCTTCTCTTTGCACCTCGGCATCGTTTGAAATGTGATTACGAGACTTGACAGCTAGTCGCACTGATTTTTCAACGAATCGATAAATTAGTTTGTGTAAAATAAAAGCGATCATAATGATGGCTAATACTTTGAGGCCGCTCGTCATGAGCCACGGTGTAAGCTGGATAAAAAATTCTGAAATGGTTTTGGTCATTCTGCAAAGAACCGAAGTAATTATGACAAAATTCTATAATTGTAGGCTGGGCTATTGAGATTTTATTTTAATAAATACGTGTTTCTTTTATAATCACCCTAACGAAATTCAGCCTAAATTTGCGTCTTCGATTATGCAAGAACTTTGGCACTCCATACATGATACAGTACTGAGCCCCGAATGGTGGATTAACCTAGGCGGCTTTTGGATGATAGTATTTATCATTTTTGCCGAGACCGGTTTATTCGTTGGTTTTTTCTTGCCTGGAGATTCTTTACTTTTCGTGGCGGGTATTCTCATTCACAATTTTGCCGATTATCTCTTTGGGCCAGGGCATTCTGCCGAAGGTTTTCATTATCATTACATCATAGTCATGGTGATTATAAGTGTGGCTGGGGTACTGGGTAATTTTGTAGGTTATTGGTTTGGTCGTAAATCGGGTCCTTTTTTATATAGTAGAAAGGATACTTTTTTCTGGAAGAAAAAACATTTATTGACTGCACAAGAATATTATGAGAAGAAGGGAACCTTTACCATTGTATTGGCTCGTTTCGTTCCAATTGTTAGAACATTTGCGCCAATTGTAGCTGGGATTGTAAAAATGGACTTTAAAAAGTTTATAGCGTATAATATCTTAGGTTCCTTTGTTTGGGTTTTTTCTATGATGTTAGGAGGTCGATTATTACGTCAGGTAGTCCTGGCTAAATTTGGTGTTGACTTAATGGATTATTTAACCTTGATTGCCGTATTCATTATTTTGATTACCACGCTTCCAGTCTTGTTTAAGTTTTTAAAGCCAAGTAAAAAAGAAGCTTAGCTTTTTCCTTCCTATTTTATTCTACTTTATTTTAGACTAATGAAGAAAGCCGGCATTTGGAGTTTGCCTGTATTAGTTGCTGCTTTGGGTTATTTTGTAGATATCTATGATTTAGTCTTATTCGGCATTTTTAGAATTCCTAGTTTAAAAGCTATCGGCTTAGAAGGGGATCAGTTAGAAACGGTTGGACATTTACTGCTCAATATTCAAATGATAGGAATGTTGGTAGGTGGTTTCTTTTGGGGGATTCTTGGCGATAAAAAAGGTCGCTTATCCGTTTTGTTTGGTTCGATAGTAGTTTATTCCTTAGCTAATATTTTAAATGCTTACGTTGCCACGGAAATGCAGTATTATATTCTGCGATTTTTCGCAGGCTTTGGTTTGGCGGGTGAGCTAGGAGCGGGAATAACCTTAGTAGCTGAAGTTTTGAAAAAAGAAGATCGCGGTTGGGGTACAACCGTTGTGGCAACCATTGGAGTATCTGGGGCAGTATTTGCTGGTTTCTTAGGTAATTATTTAGACGGTACGCATACTGCTTTTGGCTATGTACTCAATTGGAAAACAGGCTATCTTATTGGTGGAGGATTGGGATTAGCCTTATTGCTTTTGCGTATTGGAGTATTTGAATCGGGCATGTTTGAAGTTGCCAAAAAAGGCAAAGCAGTCATGGGTAATTTAAATACACTATTTGGCAAAAAAGAAAATATAAAAAAATATGCTTACTGTATTTTAGCAGGTTTGCCGATTTGGTACGGCGTAGGCATTCTAGTTTTCTTTTGTCCGGAATTAGGAGAAGAAATGGGCTTAGCAAAAGAAAATATTAAAACAGGTACTGCTGTAATGTATGCATACGCCGGTGTGACGATTGGAGATTTTCTGTCCGGCCTATTGAGCCAAGTATTTAAAAGTCGAACCAAGATTATAAAAGCTTTTATCGTACTTACGGCTTGTGCAGTAGCTGCTTATCCATATTTAGGAAGTTTGAGTGTTACTTGGTTGTATATAGTTTGTTTGCTAATTGGTGGGTTCTCGGGCTATTGGGCGGTTATCATTACAACCAGTGCAGAGCAGTTCGGAACGAATATTAGAGCTACGGTCACTACTACGGTACCTAATTTTATTCGTGCTTCCTTGACGCCAATTTCTTTTATTTATATTGCCTTCTTTCAAAGTGCTTTAGGACTAAAAAAAGTACCTGCCGCTATGTGGACGGGAGTCATTGTTTTTATTATAGCAATGTATGCAGCGAGTAAATTAAAAGAAACCTTTGGCAAAGAGTTAGATTATTTAGAAGAATAGCATGAGCGATTTAATAAGCATACTGATGCCAGTAAAAAATACAGCCCCTTTTCTAAAGGATTGTATAGACTCTATAATTAATCAGACCTATATAAATTGGGAACTTATCGCCATTAATGATCATTCAAAAGACAATAGCTTAGAAATTCTTAAAGCATATGAATTTCAGGATAGTCGGATCCAAGTGTATACGAATCAGGGTAAAGGAATAGTAGCAGCTTTGCAAATGGCGTATGAGCAAAGTAGTGGAGCGTTCATAAGCCGTATGGACTCAGATGATATAAATGCTTTACATAAGTATGACAACATGCTCAAGCAACTTCAAAATGCTGGTAAAGGTCATGTTGCATTAGGGCAAGTAAAGTATTTCTCGGCGGATGGAGTGGGGGATGGTTTTCAGAAATATGAGCAATGGTTAAATGGTTTAATTTCTAAAGGAAATTGCTTTGATGAAATTTATAAGGAATGTGTAATTCCTTCACCTGCTTGGATGCTACATAGAGATGATATTGATCGTATAGGAGGAATTTGCACTGAATTGATTCCTGAAGATTATGATCTTTGTTTTAGAATGTATAAGAACGAGATTCAATGTTTACCAAGTGGTGATATAATACTTCATTGGCGCGATAGTCCAAATCGTACATCAAGAACCCATGAAGATTACACAGAAACGACTATGTTAGCCTTAAAGTGTCATTACTTTCTGGATATAGATTATAAAGAAGAAAATAATTTAATAGTTTGGGGTGGAGGAAAAAGAGGAAAGTATATAGCAAAATATTTAGTTCAACGGGACATTCCCTTTACTTGGGTTTGTAATAATAAAAATAAAATTGGGCATGAGATTTATGGAGTTGTTTTACAATCGGTAGAAGATCTTAATGCAATAGAAAATAAGCAGATTGTTGTTTCTGTTGCGAATCGTGATGAGCGACTAGCGATTAGCGAAGAGTGTGATAAGGAAGATTGGGAGACTTACTTTTTTTGTTGAAACATGTCGTCAAGTTTTTTTTTATCTTTTTCAAAAATTAATGCGCTTGGGGTGAAATATTCAAATCCAAACTGGAAATAAGCAATGATAAGTTGTAAAAAGTGTTCGTGTTCTGAAACGCTTAACATTCCAATATTAAATTGATGTTGAACATTATGATGGTCAATGTAACCATGATCTAAAAAGTCTAGCCATAATTCTTCTTTAGTGTAATATTCTAAAGGCAGTCCTGCCTTTTCTATAAGTTCAATATTATTTCGTTTGAACTTTTTCCATTTTATAATATCTTCTTTGTACTTCATTCAAGAATCTCACTAATCTCCAGCCAGCGCATTTCTTTTTCGCCAAGCTCATTAGTTACCTCTGTTAAACGTGTTGTTATTTTTTCTATTTCGGTGTAGTCTAAATTTGGCTCAGAAAGTTTAGCACTCAATTCTTCTTTTTCTTTTTCTAGGAGGGGAAGCGTTTTTTCAATTTCTTTGAATTCACTTTTCTCTTTATAAGTAAGTTGGCGTTTTTCTGAGGACTTGTTTTCGACTTCGCTCAAACTGACCGTGTTTTTGCTTTCATCTTTGTCACTTCGAGCGGAGTCGAGAAGCTCTTTATTAGTACTATTGCCTACTGATTTTTCTTTATTCTTTTTATCGTCTTTAGCCAAACGGTAATCTCTATAGTTACCAGGAAAAACATTAATCTCACCATCACCTTCAAAAACGAATAAATGCTGTACGAGCTTATCCATAAAATAGCGATCGTGGCTTACTAAAATTAAACAACCTGGGTAGCCTAATAAAAAATCCTCTAACAAACCTAGCGTTTGTAGGTCCAAATCATTTGTAGGTTCATCAAGTACTAAGAAGTTAGGGTTTTTAAATAAAATACTCAGAAGTTGTAACCTTCGTTTCTCTCCACCGCTGAGCATGCTTAAAAAAGTATGCTGTTTTTCCGGAGGGAAAGCAAATCGTTCCAAGAAGGCCGAGGCGCTTATCTTAGTTCCATCAGCCAAAGGAAAATATTCTGCTTTTTCTTTTACAAATTCTATTACGCGTAAATCCTTTTCCCACTGTAATCCCTTTTGATCAAAATGACCAAACACAACAGTTTCTCCATGATTAACTTTTCCGCTATCTGCTTTTTCTAAACCTAACGCAATTTTCAAAAGTGTACTTTTCCCGAATCCGTTTTTTCCAACAATTCCTATACGTTCCCCTTTCTGAAAAGTATAATCAAATCCTTTGAGCAACACAAGGTCGTCGTAAGATTTGTATACTTTTTTCATTTCTAAGATTTTGCCACCTAGGCGATTCATTTTTACCTCGAGCGTCAACGAACTATCCGCTTTGTTCTTTTTTACCTTGTCTTCTATATCATAAAACGAGTCCTGCCGTGCCTTGGCTTTCGTAGCGCGGCCTTGCGGTTGACGACGCATCCATTCTAGCTCTCTACGATAAATATTCTTATCTTTTGAAAGTTCGCTTGCTGCCACTTCGATTCGGTGTGCTTTATTTTCTAAATAATATTGATAGTTCCCACTATGCTTATACGCTTTATTTTTTTCAATTTCTATTAATGTGTTGCATACGGCATCAATAAAATAACGGTCGTGGCTAACCAATAAGAGTGTGCTTTTGGCCGTAGTTAATTTTTGTTCCAGCCACTCTATCATTTCTATATCTAAATGATTGGTAGGTTCGTCTAAAATAAAAAGGGAGTCGCCTTCATAGAGTTGCGTTTCTAATAAAGCCTGTGCTAAGGCCAATCGTTTTTTCTGACCACCGCTTAGTGTTTCTATTTTCGTGTGTAAAGAGGGCAGTTGAAGTTTTCCAATAATTTCTTTATAGCTTCCTTCAAAATTCCACGCTTCACCCTCATTCATTTGAGACAATAAATCTTGAAATTCTTGTGTTTCAGCCCGCCCTTCATTTAGAGCCTTTTCGTAGTCTTTCAAAAGTTTTACCGTTGGGTGGTTCATTTCAAAAAGCTGCTGCTCTATCGTGTTGTTCGGATCAAAATTATTTTCTTGCCGCAGATAAACCACTTGTACGTCTTTATGAATCCAAAGGTCTCCCTTATCTTGAGTGTCTAAGCCCGCTAAAATATTGAGTAAGGACGTTTTGCCTTGCCCGTTACGAGCAATTAAAGCAATTTTATCTCCTTGATTTATGTGAAACGTAATTTCTTCGAAAAGAATGTTATCACCATACGATTTAGAAAAATTTTCTATACTCGCTATATGCACACCTTAATTTTTTATGGGTTTTTCTACAGGTGCTTGTCCGGGCGGCAACTTTTGAATGTTGATGGCATCGCGGACAAATTGCCAATACCGACCGTCCCACTTAAATCCGTCATAGGTACCATCTGGTACGAACGTATTTTTCTTGTGTTGATCGCCCACACTTGATTCGCAATGGTCAAAAATAATCATGTCTCTTTCTTTATCATAGTTTAAAGATATGCGAGCATTTTTTTGATAGCGAACTAAAAATCGCATTTTAGGCCGCCGTCTATTTTTTTCTCGAATAGCAAAAACGGGTGCACCAAAAATGGCCCGACCAGTTCGGTCAAAGCCAAACGGCTCTACTATTTTTTTTTCTTCATCTACACCATTGCCATTATACCCAAATAGGAAGTACGCATCTTGCGAGCCAATGGTTTTCTTAATAATATTGTAATAAATTGCGCCGTACCACCGCATATTAAAAAAGGTAGAGTCTTCGGCCCCGTGGATTACTTGGTCCGAAACATCAATCAAAGGTTGAAAACTACCATCGGCTAATTGAAGCGCACCGTAGTGGCGCAGTTCAGTATTCGATCGAACAACATCCCATGTGTAAATTTTAAATTTTTTATCCTCAGGTTGAATAATCGAAATCTTTTTACTCAACTTTTTAGCAGGAAAATTAAAGCTTTCTTTGTTTTGTAAGAAGGGTCTAATTTTTTTTATAAACGCATAGCTTCCTGATATTCTGCTCTCAGGAATAGGGGACAGTTTCATGCTATCGGCTAAGAACACCAGCGTATCTTCCATACGCTCTATTTTACTTAGTTTACTCGGGTCTTGACTATGCACTAAGCGTGCACTTTTATACATCTGAGCATTCGCAGTGAAAGAAATTATGGTGAGTAAAAAGCTAACTAAAAAATATTTCCGCATAGTTTGTTTTCCGTAGTTGTCAAAAAAATGAAATGGGGAATTAAGATTTGTCTACTTTAATAGAGCAGCCAATTGCTTTTGTTTCTTTTACCTCTATTTCTTTTCCATCCAATAAAGCGTTAAGAGCATTCTCTAAATAGTGTTCGGTCACTTCGTCTTCATCGCGAGAGCTGTTATCAATAGCACCAATGTATTTCACTTCTAAACCTTTTTTTGTTTTCTGCAAAAGATAAATGTGAGGAGTCTTAGTAGCGCCATATTGAGGAAAAACTTTCTGTCCTTCGTCAAATAAATATGGGAATGTAAATCCTCTCTCTTCCGCACGGGTGATCATTTCCTCAAAAGAGTCGTCTTCGTTAATAGCTGGGTCATTTGGATTGATTGCTATCACAGGGTATCCTACTTCCTTGTAGCGTTCATCCAAAGAAATGAGTCTGGATTCATTGGCAATAGAGAACGGACAATGGTTGCAAGTAAAACAAATTATAAATCCTTTTGCTTTCTCATAATCTTGTAAGGAAACCATGTTGCCATCCACATTTTGTAATTTAAAATCAGTTGCCATACTACCAATTTTATAGCCACTTGTTTCTTTCTTTGTTGGTTGAGCCATTGCGTTTCCCTGAAAAAAGAATAAGGTCGTAAGTAGAAGTGCTAAGTATTTCATGTGTTTTATTTTTTGCTATTTAAATATTCGGTTTCTAACTCCTCGAAGGTAAAACTCTTTTCGAAGAATAATCTTTGATTCTTGTTAAGAATCAGGGTAGCAGGTAAGGCTCCTGACCAAGTAGAATCTACTTTGTTAATCCAAGTGTTTGCGTTTTTATCATCTAATAAAACGACCGTAGACTTGAGCTTTTTTTTAGCCATAAAAGGAATAAGACTTTGATCTACTTTTTTTCTGAAATCTAAACTTACTAGGAGCAGCTTCATTTTCTCTGAGTCATATTTTTCAAGTAATTGTTCAAAATAAGGGAGCTCTTGTACACAAGGGATACACCACGTAGCCCAGAAGTTTACTACATAGGTAGTATCATTTTTTTGATTGAGTAAACTATCCAATCCGTCAAAGTCATACACCGCAATCAATTGATTACCAGATTTGATATACTCTTTAGCACTTTGAGCATCACTTTGGGTAGCAATGAACGAAAGTTGAAGAATCAAAAAAGCGAGAAGGAATTGAAATTTCATTATTAGTATGAAGGTGCATTAATTATACGGTTTAGACAAGTTAAAATTATAAGTGCTCTAAGATTTCAACTCCATTACGCGAATCTTTTATTGTTTCCTTCAGCGAGGCCAAGAATTATAATAGACAATGGTATTATATTTGAAAGCAAAATTATTGAATGAGTAAAGGTCCTGTTTCACAATTTATAGAACATAATTATCGCCATTTTAATGCAGCCGCACTTATGGATGCTGCCAAAGGATACGAAGCTCATATAGAGTCGGGAGGTAAAATGATGATTACCTTAGCGGGGGCTATGAGTACGGCGGAATTAGGAATCTCATTAGCGGAGATGATTCGTCAAGACAAAGTGCAAATTATATCTTGTACGGGTGCAAACTTAGAAGAAGACATTATGAATTTGGTAGCGCATTCTCACTATAAAAGAGTGCCAAATTACCGTGAGTTGAGTGCAAAAGAAGAACGCGAATTATTAGACAATCATTACAACCGTGTAACCGATACTTGTATTCCCGAAGAAGAGGCCTTTAGAAGACTACAATCTCATATAGAAAAAATTTGGAAAGACGCTGAGGCAAATGACGAGCGCTATTTTCCGCATGAATATATGTATCAAATGTTGCTGAGTGGTGTGCTAGAACAATATTACGAGATTGATCCGAAAGACTCTTGGATGTTGGCAGCTGCTGAAAAAAATATTCCTATTGTATGTCCGGGTTGGGAGGATAGTACCATGGGAAACATTTTTGCGAGTTATGTGATTAAAAATGAATTAAATGCTTCTACGGTAAAAAGTGGTATAGAATATATGGCCTACCTAGCAGACTGGTATAAAAATAGTTCAGAAGGTAAGGGCGTTGGATTTTTTCAAATAGGAGGAGGTATTGCAGGTGATTTTCCCATTTGTGTGGTGCCTATGATGTATCAGGATTTAGAGTGGGAAGAGGTTCCTTTTTGGAGTTATTTCTGTCAAATCAGTGATAGTACCACTTCTTACGGCAGTTATAGCGGTGCGGTTCCTAATGAAAAAATTACTTGGGGCAAATTAGATATTGACACACCTAAGTTTATAATTGAAAGCGATGCGACTATTGTGGCTCCTTTGGTATTCGCATGGATATTGGGACAATAGGTCATATTTAAAAAAGAAATACAATCAAGGGTATAATTTTTCATAAATATTAAAAGTCGTTTATATTTGCAATCCGTTTTAACCAAAGCGGAATGTTCTTTTACAAATGCGAAAGTAGCTCAGCTGGTAGAGCACGACCTTGCCAAGGTCGGGGTCGCGAGTTCGAATCTCGTCTTTCGCTCATCGAAACCTGTCAGTCCCAAAGACGTTGGGATTTACAGGTTTCATACTTTATACCATTCACTATGTGATACCCTGGTGGTGGAATTGGTAGACACGCTGGACTTAAAATCCAGTGGGCAGTAATGTCCGTGCGGGTTCAAGTCCCGCCTGGGGTACTACAGAGCTCAACCGTAAGGTTGGGCTTTTTTGTTTGAACAACAATTTGAACAACTAATCTGTACTATATATTTTTGAATTCCCTAGAGTTAAAGCTATAGAATGTTTGTGGATAATTTACCTAGGGGGGGGTGCCAAGAACAGATTGAATCAGAGGCTAATAGTCTATTACAATAGTTAAGTGACAATGCTACACTATTTTTTAAAATACTTATCTAATAATAGTTTTATTGTAATGTATTGGGATATTTATTTTATTAGTTTACTTGTAATGCCCGTTTAAGCTAGCTGATTAGTCTTAAAGCAACTACTACTAAGCCACACTTACAGCTGCTTGGAATTAGCTTAATAAGAATTGAGATAGCGATACGTTACATCTCGTTTAACGTAATCTATTAATTTGATATTCTTTAGATATTCATTTCTTTTCTGTTCAAGAGCTTTAATGGACTTTACTACCTATTCGAAATGGTCTTTTAGATATATGACCTTCTTGTAAGCCTGGAATATTACTTTCTTAAACTCTGATATTACAATAAAGGAAATTACTGAACCGCGTAAGTACATATGAAATGCTTTATCTTGCCATAATCCGTAGCATAGCCAGTAAAGTTCTCCCTTTAAATCATTGGTATCTACTATGACAATGATGCAATTTGGGCATACTGAGGTCAAAGGTTTGCCACTATTTAATCCTTTATTAAGGATGTAGAAATGTGGTTTGGCAATGTCGTTTTTTTCGCGTTAGCCTATAGGGAGGCAAATATTTTTGCGACCCTTTTTATTTATTTTTTGGCAAATATTTCTTTCTCGATTAAGAAATAATTGAAAGAAGAAAAATTAATTGGAATGTTATACTGAGATTAATACTGCCTCAATGCTGTTCTAGTATATGATTCGGTAAATTTCTGTTACCTAGTTAGCTTATCTATTAATTCAATTTTAGCTTTGGTTGTTAGTTTTAAATCAGATTTATTTTCTGTAGCAGAGGGTATCAACTCTATAAAAATAGTAGGGTTCTGTTCTCGGGAATCTAGTATGATATTTGCTGACTCGATCATCTTAAAATTATCGCCCTTGGTAGGGTAAAAAATGAAATACTTTAGATTCAGTTGGGAGATAAATAATTGATTATTAAAATAGGCTGTAAGTTCATCTAAAAAAACAAACTCATTCGGTGATATTTTAAGATTATAGGTTAACGGTATTCCTAACTTTTTTTTCTGTTTTTGATATTGTAATATTATCTCAATGACTTGATTAGTATTATTCTTTATCATGCCATAAACCTCTTTCTCTTCAAAGCGCTTAGAATAATTAATGCTGTACTTAACTTTTACACTTGTATCTGTAATTACGTTGCGTTTTGCCTCAGTTCCTAAAATGCTTTCCGTAGCTGATATTAGTAGTGAGTTTAATTTTGAACGCTGAGCATTGTAGTTCAAGTTAAGCCTTTGCGTAGCGTTGTTATATATCCTTGATTGCAGGAAGTATAGAGAATCTATTTTAAGCTGCGTAGCACGTAATTTAGCATTAGATTTTAGAATGGCTATGGAGTCTCCATTTTTAAGCACTTGCTTATGAGCATAGATAGCTTTAGCAACGACATCATTAATTACATTATCATCGCCCATTGGCTGTTGACCATTCGATTTTAAGCATAGTAGCACTGCGATAAACGTAATTATGGACCTCATGACTAATCTTTTAATAGTGGAACTAAGCCCCAAATAACAGTAACTACACGTCGTTTTTCATCAACTTTCTTTCTAGTCATACCTCTAAATGGTAACTTAGAGTAGCCACGACCAATCCAATTGATTTCGAATACTACTTCTTCTTTTGTTTGATTTTCATTCTTTCTTTTATCGACAGCCTTTGTAAGGAGCTTAGATAATTCTCTTGCCCTAAATTCTGATAGCTTCTGATTCAGTTGTTTTTGTGTTGGATTCCTTACACTTAGGGCATCTTTTAATTCTTTGTATAATGGTTTGTTTTTTGAAATGGATTGTTCGTCAGTATAACCATACACGCCCAATGCTACTTTAATTTTTAGATTAGGATCTGTATCAATTTTATCATTTAGCTTTTTTATTATTGGGTCCATATCCTTAAGTATTAATTCAGCATCTGCCGATTTAATTCGATATTCACCTGGTGAAAAAAACCTTGACGACTCAAAAGATTGTAGTGTAGTTTGGTCTTTATAAAGTGCTAAAAACGTCTCAATAGTTCTTTGATACGAAACAGCTGTAGCTCTTAATTCTTTTTTTGCTTTGACAATTCCTGCTGCATCTTTTTTACTTTGTGCTTCTAGCAAATTTTCTTTTTTCTTCTTGATCTTTTGTTGCATTTTCTGATACGAAGTATCAATTTGATTTCCAATTTCAGGCGACATGGAACCATCCGCAATTTTATCCTGATTCAAATCCCGCAAAGATTGAATTTGTTTATTGACGGCATCCGCCCTTTCGATTTCCTTTTGAATAGCGCAAGACGCAAACAGAATAGTAATTAGTGTAGATAAAAATAGTATTTTTTTCATTTGAATAGGGTTTAATTAGTCGACAGCTGGCAATCCTGGGTTAGGTTCTAGACCTCTAGGCTCAATTATGATTTCTTTCTTTGTTGTAGTGTTCTTGGATTTCATGCTCTTTGAAATAACTCTACTTTTAAGATTACAATTAGAACTATTTATCATGCTTTGTAAATAGAGAACAGGTATGAAGTAATTCAAGTTTGCCCTTGCTCCATCAATTGTAGAGTCTCCTGATTTTATAATTCCAATAAGTTCGCCAAATTCATTTAACACGGCTCCTCCACTAGAACCACGAGTGTAAGCAGCATCTGTCATATACTCAATTGGTAAGTTGTCATTTTTAGGGTGATAAGTGATATTACTAATAAGACCTTGGGTAATCACATTTTCAACCCCTTTAGGAGAAGAAATAGTATAAACTCTTTGCCCCTTCTCAACACTTTTCGCACTTAATTTAATCGGTTTCAATCCAAACTCTACTTGATATATAGCCAAATCAATAAAACTAGCTAGTCCAGTTTTTCCACCAATTTTACATATAGGCTCCCCTAATTTTAACCACTTCTCGCCACTTTTTACAAAATAAATTGTTTTAGATTTTAACTCGTTGTCCTCAAGAATCTCGCGTATATGATTATTAGTCACTAAATATCCGTTACCTAAATAAATTCCAGAACCAATTACAACATAGCCACCAGCATTACCCACTCCAATAGAAACTACTGATTTCTCACATTTCTTAAATAGTTTATTAGGCTCAAGTTTCTCTTGAGCTTGTAAGGATAATCCATATAGAAAGAGAGGGATTAGTAGTAGGAGTTTCTTCATGTTCACAATGTAAAACGAAAAAAGATATATTCAGTACGATAACTCTTATTTAATATTATTCATGGTCTTCGTACTATCAGAGGTAGCTGCTTGTATAATCGGTTTCTATTTCGCATTGTATAGTTGGATTAAAGGTAAGGCATAGCCTTAAAAAATAATGTAGCAAGTTTTTGAGGAACGCGAAGCGTCCCTAAAAACGAGAATAGTATGCGGTGAGATTTGAGACTGTAGCCTACAAGCAAGATTCGAGTCTGCGAAGCAGCAAGAATCGAGCGAGGAAGCGGATTATGAAACATACTGTAGCAATTCGAATGAGCGTTAGCGATTATGCGGAAATAAGATTTACGGACGGTAAGATAGTTTGTAGCTAAGGAAGTAAGTTTTCGAGGGCGGCGCCGCCGCCTAACAAACGAACATACTTAGCGGGTAATTATATGAGTAAAACTAGCGAGTGAAGAACGAGGTGCGCGGCACCAAGAACAGAACGAGATAGCAGACTACGAAGCAGGGGATAGCAAATGGATGAGTAAGCAGAGCGTAAGCGATTGCGACGAATGATATTTGCTTGGGATAATCACTATTCATATTTATACTTCAATTCCTTCAGTAAGTCCATAACTCTTTGCTTCATTTCAGTCAAATCTTGTCTAGCTTTATTCAAGACCAGTAGGTCATCTTACATTCCTTATTCAGAATGTATTTTTAGGCAACCATTTTTATGTTCTTGTTTGCCCTATATCGAAAAACCAAATTTATTAAATTCATAATATCTTCAGTCAACCATATCCCTCATCATAATCTTCATTTAAAGTAGAAGCATTCAGTATTAGCTTATTTTCAACTGGCCATTCAGCAAACTAAGAATGTTTAGGTTGCCATGGTTTACCACTATAATGTCTAGAACTATTTGAAATCCAATTAATCCTTTCAATACATTTAAAATGCTACCAGCCGCCGTATAGTTTGAATTTAAACTCAGCTTTCATATAATCACTTACTGGTAGTTTGTCATCCCATTCATAAAAATCATCCCAAGACTTATTAGTCCTTGAACGAAACTTTCATATTTGTGAAACAGACTAATATAGCCTAATCAAACAGTCTCGTTTCGCGGCTCATCAAGTATTTCATTTGTTATGTCAATAATTCCATTTTTTTGTACAACGAACTCTGCCATGACTTTCTATTCTCGGCTACTAATTTATTGGCATTAGGAATAAAAGTTCTTGAGAATATTTCTTTTAAGTGCAGAATTTCAATTCTTGAAACTGTCAAATATTCTAAGAACTTTCTATTTTTTTCTTCTAACCACATTTCCTTGTCCTCTACCATATTCATTTGAACAATCACTTTGCCAATGGCATCATCGAATCGATTAAAATTATTGCGTTTAATGAAATCTAAGAAATTTATAGAAAAGCTGATTCTCATCACCACTATTTTAGAAGATATTATTTAAACAAAACTATAAGTGCGGGTTCAACTCCGAAGTTTCGGAGCCGCCTGGGGTACTTAGCCTTCTATGCAAAAGCATGGGAGGCTTTTTAGTTTTATAAATGAAATACTATATATACATATTATTTTCTAAAAAACTAAATCGCTACTACGTTGGCACGACCGATGATGTAGAGAAGCGTTTGCTTGAACATAACTCAAGAACTTATAAAGATAGTTTTACTTCTCGGGGTTTACCTTGGGAATTGAAGTTAGCTTTTGAGGTTGACGATAGTACGTTAGCCTACAAGTTAGAAGCATTTATAAAAAGGATGAAATCTAAGAAATTTATAGAAAAGGTGATTCTCGACACCACTATTTTAGAGGATATTATTCAAACAAAACTATAAGTGCGGGTTCAACTCCGAAGCTTCGGAGCCGCCTGGGGTACTATTAAGCTTCTGTGCTATGGCATGGGAGCTTTTTTAGTTTGAACAACTATTTGAACAATAGGAACTTGTTATAATTACATTTGTCAATCTCAATGAGATACTTTTTACACATAGCATACGATGGAACCCAATATTGCGGTTGGCAACGGCAGGCTGATGTACTTTCTGTGCAAGAGGTGCTTGAAAAAACGCTTAAACGAATTTTTAAGAAAGAAGTTCCTGTTTGGGGTTGTGGACGCACGGATAGTGGAGTGCATGCAAGTCAGTATATGCTGCACATTAACCTCTATGAAGATTTTGATTTTGATTTAAAGTTTCGCCTAAATAAAAATCTACCTGACGATATTGCGGTGCATGATGTAATTCCAATTGAGCAATGCTTGCCGCGCCGAGGAGCGGGACGGCATGCGCGATTCGATGCTAGTTCTCGGACGTATGATTACTTTATTAATTTTTATAAAGATCCTTTTTTGAGTAGGTATTGCGGTGAATATGATCCTGTAGATTTAGACGTAGAGGCCATGCAAAAAGCTGTAGCCTTATTGATAAAGTACGATGATTTTAAAACAATTTGCAGACAAGCTCATTTGTATGATAATACCATTTGCAAAGTGACCAATGCGCAGCTTTTCATTTCTGATGATAAAAAGCGTTTGCGTTTTACGATTAGTGCTAATCGTTTTTTGCGCGGTATGGTAAGATTGTGTGTGGCCTTCCTTTTGGAAATAGGAAGAGGCGATTTGAGTTTTGATGAATTTGAAAAGATCTTCTCAAACAAGGAGATTTACTCATTGAGTCATACTGCTTTGGCAAGTGGATTATATCTATCTAAAATAGACTATCCGTACCTTGATATTCCTGAGTTGCCAGGGATGTGCAGTTCGTTGCGCATTGGATTGAAATAATTAATATCAACAATTATTTATTGTTTATCGATAAATAATTATATATTTGCGATATGCGTAGTTTTCAATTTATGATATGGGTGGTATTGGTAATGAATATATATTTTATCAGTTCTAGTTTTTGGGACTTAACCAATGATTACAATGCAGCCATTGAACAGGTTAAAAAGGGTTATGGTAATTATGCAGAATATAATTTGTATAAAACATTCATGTATAAGGATTCTTTAGGTGTTTCAAAATTTGAAATTGCAACAGATGTTGGCTGGGTTAAGAACAAAAATTCTTTGACAAATTATAATCTTAATAATGGTTTTAGGGTTCAAGAATTTTATGAACATTCAAATTTAGGAACACGTATGACTATAGGAATTGATAATTATATAAAATTGAATAAAATTGGCGACTGGATTATTATATTTTATCGTTCAATATACTTGATTATAGGGCTATTAATTTTGTCTTTTATTCGAGGAGTGATAAAAGGAAGAATATTTGCTCGGCAAACCATTCATTACATAAAGCTAGTGGGTGTCATAGTTTTGTTAAGCGGTTTTCTTCTTCCTGCAAAAAATATTGTGGTAAGTTATATACTGAATCAATTTTGTAATATTGAGTTTGTTATTATTAATACCAACTTCTTTGGAAATTCAATTTATTTATTAATTGGTATATTTTTAATAATTCTATCATTGAGCTTTAGCCGAGGTTATTACCTTGAAAAACAAAACGACTTAACTATTTAAGATGCCCATAGTTGTAAACCTAGATGTCGTAATGGCACAACGAAAAATGTCTCTCACACAGCTTTCTGAGCGAGTGGGGATTACGATGGCCAATCTGAGTATTTTAAAATCGGGGAAGGCAAAAGCAGTTCGATTTTCAACCTTAAATAAAATTTGCGAAGTGCTAAATTGTCAACCTGCTGATATCTTAGTGTACATGACAGACAAAGAATATAAAAAGTTGTTTTCCTAAAGATTGTTTACAATAGAGTAATTTGCAGCTATGCGATTCATTCTACTAGTTGCAATATTATTTTTTACAAATAATGGTCTTGCACAATCATGGGTACCAACGCCTATAGCAGATATGCCCATGGCTACCACCAACAATGCGGTCTGTGAAGCAAGGGCCAATGGATTGGCTTTTATGTTCTCTTTCGGAGGGCTTGATTCCACAAAAGTATACACAGGAATTCACCAAGAATGTTTTAGATATAATGTGTTTACCAATACTTGGAATACGATTGACCCCTTGCCAGATACCCTAGGGAAAATTGCCGCTGCTGCTTCTTTTGTTAAAGATAAGATTTACATCATGGGGGGCTACCATGTGTATAGTAATGGTAGTGAATTATCTTCTAGTCGAGTACACATTTACAATCCTAATATGAATATGTATGAGACTGATGGAGCGCCCATCCCAGTGCCTACTGATGATCATGCTCAGATAGTTTGGCGCGATAGTCTTATTTTTTTAATAGGAGGGTGGAGCAATACTGCTAACATTGAAAATGTTCAAATTTATAATCCGAGTGCCAACTCTTGGCAAGCAGCTACATCGCTGCCCAACAATAATCAATACAAATTTTTCGGAGCACAAGCTTCCTTATTGGGTGATACGATTTTTTATTATGGTGGAGCAGCAATGGGTTTTAATTTTCCTGCTTTCCCTGCTATGCGAATGGGGGTGATTGATTCTAATAACCCCACTATAATTAATTGGTTGCCTGTTGAGTTTAACAACGGTCATCCACTGTACCGTTCTATAGGAATTGCCAATCCAAATAATGAGCTTACTTTTTTAGGCGGTTCCGCGCAAACCTACAATTACAATGGACAGGCTTATGCTGGCGGTTTGGGGGTAGAACCTTCGGATAAGCAAGTGATTTATAATCCAATTACTCAGCAATTTAGAAGCGATACAAGCCAATCTTACCCAATGGATTTGCGTGGGTTGGCTCATGTTTCACCAGAAGTGAAATATATCTGTGGTGGCATGGAGGCCAACCAATTGGTTTCAGACAAGGCTTATAAATTGGAGTATATGGCGCCGCTCCATACTGCGGATTGGTTAAAGAGACTCGACATAAAATTTTTTCCAAATCCAGCTAAAAAAATATTGAATATTGAACTTGATAATTTAGTGAGTCCGATAGAATATAGACTGAGTAATATTCAGGGTCAGTTAATTTTAAAAGGAAAAATTACTCATGTTCTAAAACAGATAAATCTTGAAGGCTTATCGCCCGGGAAGTACTTTTTAATTTTATCAGATATTGAACACAAGGCGGCTACTCCTATTATCCTTCACTAAAATCCTTCTTCAGAAACTTAGCCGCCCCTCGTTTTTTAATTTTTATTTCAAGTTTTAATGCATCTGATCTAGTCATTGACTCACTCTGCCAAATGCGTTCATAAGGCACATTAGCTCTTGTAGATTTTGTAGAACCTTCGTTGTGTTCAATAAGCCTTCGCTCCAAATCGTTCGTGATACCTGTATAATGTCTTTGGTTTTTAAGACTTCTTACTATGTAGACGTTATAATCCATTTTGCAAATTGAAAAGACCGCCTTTTCCAAGGCGGTCTTTGTGCGTCGGGAAGACAGCCACGCCTTTGGCGTGGTGAACCTGCGAATTTTTTGTAATCAAATTTTGGATTATAGTTCTTTTAAAAACCTTGCCGCCCCTCGTTTTTTAATTTTTATTTCAAGTTTTAATGCATCTGATCTAGTCATTGACTCACTCTGCCAAATGCG
>ENA-ORXM01000161-ORXM01000161.1-marine-metagenome-genome-assembly--contig:-NODE-161-length-134567-cov-18.398491_pt1 | contig 134567 bp, 106 predicted proteins | sample MGYA00237867_ERZ511480 | MGnify/ENA primary metagenome ERZ511480 (study PRJEB26309, sample SAMN06266103) | marine metagenome | isolation source: Algal blade | place: United Kingdom:Sidmouth, United...
ACCGTTTGGCCCGTAGCCGTGAACCCGGCGGGGCCGCTCCAGGCGTAGGTATCGTCTGTTTCCGATGAGGTGGCGGTTAGGGTCACCGCGCTCATGGTGCAATCCAGGTCGGAAGATTTAGCGGCGGTAGTCATCAGGTCGTCCGCCGCTCGCTCAACCGTTACCATCGCTGTTCCGGTACAGGTCCCGGCGGCGTTGGTCGTCGTCAGAGTGAAGGTGCCCGGGATGAAGACCGACACCGTTTGGCCCGTAGCCGTGAACCCGGCGGGGCCGCTCCAGGCGTAGGTATCGTCTGTTTCCGATGAGGTGGCGGTCAGGGTCACCGCGCTCGTGGTGCAATCCAGGTCGGAGGATTTGGTGGCCGTGGTCATCACACTACTCGTACTAACCTCCACCTGAATGGTGTCCGAAGCTGAACAGATACCCCCCTTTACGCCGGTAACGATGTATTCGCCTCCTTCCGTGACGATGAGCGTATCGCCCGTAGCTGTAACCCCGGTTCCTTCCCAGGAATAAGTTAATCCGTCGGTAGAAGAATTTACGCGTAAAATTATTGACGGGTTAGTACAATTTAGTTCTTCATCCGTCTCGATGGTAATCTCCAAAGGCTCGATCCTGGGAATTTGATACTGGTTAAGAAAAGCATTCAGGGATCGACCAAAGCTCGGTAGGTGAGGAGCTTGTTGGACGGCGGGTACCGTCAGGTCATCGTTGATGTGGGTATTGAAATAATTTTCCTGGTTCCAGACCGACCTGCAATCCGCCCAGGTAGTAGCGCCTCCGGAGGAAAATGCCGTCAGGCGTCCCTCGGAATCGAAGAAGGTCAGTCCACACACGACGAGAATCTCAGCTTCATCATCCATGTTGTAATCCACTACAACGGGGTTTTCACCCTGCGTGACTCCGGTACAGGCGAATACTTCCAGGGGAGTACCATCCCGGCCGTCAAGAATACCTAACCTTCTTTCGTCGCGGTAGACGATTTCCAGCGTGCCATTATCATCAAAATCAAACATCGTAACCGAAGTGTAGCCCGACCGGTCGATGAAGTCACGCGTCCACAACAAACTAAGGTCATTATCCATTGCGGTGATGATTCCGTTGCCTTCATCGCTGACGTAGACGGCCTCCGGTTGTCCGTCTCCGTCAATATCGTTGATACTGGGTAGGCCTCTGATCTGGACGGGAATCGTAATGTTGTACAATTCTACGTCGGTTAAAGGAGTCCATACGGACATCCTCGATTCACTCATCGAGAAAACATCCAGTGTGCCATCGTTGTCCCAGTCTACCCCAACCGATAGCGAGGAGCCGGCCATGGCAGCGGAATTGTCACGTTGCAGTGTGAACGCTCCGGTGGCAATATTGATGGCGTAAACCTTTGAGTCCGCGATCAACTCCAGACCACTGCAATCCGGGCAAGCGGAGTCCGGCAGAATATCCATCGCCATGGAATTACTTTTCACGATGCCAAAGACCTCCGCATCCGGAATAAAGAGTATTTCAGCGCCGGTATTACCATTGAATACCCTGTTGAGCGTATATATTTCGGGTGCGCCGTCCTGATCGAAGTCCGCTGCGCTCAAAACAATCCTTCCCGATATATTTTCGGTACTCCACAACGGTGCCCCGGTCGCGCTGAACGCCTGAATGTTGGAACCATTGTAATAGACGATTTCCGCGCCCGGGCTGGACGGCACGACATCCGCGATCAGCAGCCGTGGTTCTTCAATACCGCTGCCCGGATCGATCGTGAATTTTACTTCCTGAGTAACGGCGTTGAGTATTTGTACCGTTTCTACATTTGTAATAATTACAATTTCATTGACGCCATCTCCTTCAAGGTCACCTACAACGAAGTTAGATAAGGTAAGAAAAGTCTGCTCCGGAGCGATGACCTGAGACGCTATCACCAGGTTAGCGGGTTCTTCAATCAGGCACCCGTCTTTAAGACAAGGGTCATACCAAAAGTCATCGCACGCTCCCAGCATGCAACAGTCATCATCGAAGCAATCAATAAGGCCATCTCCGTCATCGTCTATGTTGTTATTACAAATTTCGACTTGTGAATACAGGAATCGAGTTGCCAGGAGCAACAGTAAAAAGAAAAAAAAGCGTTTAGTCATTTATTGATTTTGTATAAGGCTAGTGGGCCGATCATTAAACATATTTGGTGCGAAAGTACGCACCTTCGCACGACCGACCTCATCAACCGAGCCGAAGACGGAATTGATGAGAACGTTACGAGGTCCTGAGTTGAAGGGGGGGGTGAGGAAGAATTTTAAGCGAGCCCCGTAAATCACTGTGATAACGCCTGGCTTTGGGCTTTATTACGGACCATTATTTTTCTACGCCTCTAACTGATCTTTCACCATGTTCAGATTCTCGGGCCCGGTCAGCAGGTAATTCTCGTGGTGGATGTCGTTGTGGATCAGGCCATAGTTTTCGGGAGTTTGTTCGCAGCCTTTAAACTCCCTTATCAGGTGTTCGGAGAGCTACTGGAGTTTCCGCTCGTCGTTGGGGAGTCAGTGGTCGCGGAACATTACGTTATCCGTTGCAAACCTTTGAAACAAAGCCCAAAATTGGGTAGCTGATACATGGCACACCAAGCCCGGACACCCGGGGATACGGGTTCCTTTCGGGGCTGCCTTCAGCGGTGGAGCTGGTAGCCGATCGGGAGCCCGCAAGCCGTTAAAAAATGAAATCTGTCTGAGCCCCCCAACCACCTTCTTCAAACATTCTTATCTCCCTGTTTTCAAGGTCCTTCGCATCAGAGTTTCATTAAAATTTACTGCTGATGAAATGGCTGAAGTACGGCTAAGGAACGCCTCATAAATTACTATGCCCATCAACCGCCATTGCACCTGTGGCCCCGCCCTGAATGTTCTAATGGGACTGTTGGTCTGTTGGCCATGTAGTACCTTGCCACCAATTGTTGCGTCTAAGGGATGAGAAATGAGTAAACCATGCTTCTTTACCGCCATATTTATTCCGCGCCCCCTAAGACACCAATAGTCTAATAGCACTAACAGACCAAACCACTACTATGCAACTCATCGATGCCAACCTCCAGGCCAAACGCGCGCGCCTCGAAGAGATCATCAAGAACCTCCACGAACTGACGCTGCGCATCGGCCACGAAGAGATGGCACAGACGGTGAGTGAGCTGCGCAACCGCATTTTCGAGCCTTTCATGTTCGTGATCGTGGGCGAGGTGAAGGCCGGCAAGTCGAGCTTCGTGAACGCCCTGCTGGCCACCGGCCGCGAGATCACCAAGGCCGCCCCGCAGCCGATGACCGACACCATCCAACAGATCATCTACGGCGAAGAAGAGCGCACCGTGACGATCAACCCGTTCCTGAAAAAGATCTTTCTGCCGGTCGACATCCTCAAGGAGATCGCCATCGTCGACACCCCCGGCACGAACACCATCGTGGAGCACCACCAGGAGATCACCGAGCAGTTCATTCCCGCCAGCGACCTGATCGTTTTCGTCTTCGAGGCCAAGAACCCCTACCGCCAGAGCGCCTGGGATTTCTTCAAGTACATCCACGGCGACTGGCGCAAAAAAACCATCTTCGTTCTGCAACAAAAAGACCTGGCCAGCGCCCGGGAGCTGGAAGTCAACCTCGAAGGCGTCGCCGAAAAAGCCCGCAAGGAAGGCGTAGACGAGCCCCGGGTCTTCGCCGTCAGTGCCAAGCAGGAAGACGAGGGGGCGGCCGACAGCGGCTACGGCCCGCTTCGCCGGTACATAACCGATAACATCACGGGCGGTAAGGCCCCGGCCCTCAAGCTTAACAATTCCATCCTTACGGCACAGACGATCAACGACCGCATCGCCGACGGCCTGCAGTTGCGCCGCCGCCAGTTCGAGGCCGATACCCACTTTCGCACCGAAATACAGGAAACCCTGACCGAACAGACCAGCCAAAGTAATAAACAGGTGGACCTGATGGTGGAAAATTTACTGCTGACCTACGACGGCATCACCCGCGTCAAACTTGAAGAACTCAAGGGTGGTCTCAGCATCTTCGGCCTCATGAAGCGCTCCTTTAGCTCCACCTTCGGCAGCACGCCCGACGCAAAGACCTGGCTCACCAACCTGGCTAAGAATCTCGAAGAAGACCTCAACACGAAGATGCGGGCCCGCCTCAACGACAACGTCGTCGATCTGGCCGAATCCATTCAGCAGATGGTGAAAATGATAGATCTCAAGATCCGCAATTCGGAAACCATCCTCAAGAACGACCACGAGCTGTTCAGCGACATTGCCGAGCGGCGCGAGAACGTACTGCGCGACCTACAGGACCAGTTCAACCGCTTCGTCTCCAAAACCGAGAATTTTACCGACGACAACCTCTTCGCCGACCGGGAGAACCTTACGCCTAACCTGGCGGCGGGCGGCGGCATCGCGGCGCTGGGCGTGGTGTTGATGGCCCTCTCCTCGGCCTCCGTATTTGATATTTCCGGTGGCATCCTGACGACGGTGGGTGTTCTCTTCGCCGGCGTCAGTACGCGGGGTAAGCGCCGCCGCATCGTGGACGGCTTCGAGGCCGAGATTCATGTCGGACGCAATAAACTGGCCGCCGAGTTGGAAGAGAAGCTGAAAATTTACATCGCCAACCTGCGTACGAAGATCGAGAACAACTTCGCCCGTTTTGACGAGACACTGGAGCGGGAGGAAAAAAACCTCGCCATTCTGGAAGGGACGCACAAGGAGATAAGGGTGGAGCTGGGGGAGATGACCGTTACCAAGTTTTCGTAAAAATTTTGTTTGGCGACCGCGCCAGGAACAAGTCGGGTATTTGCTGCGCTTATATCCCCAAAACCCGCTATGTCACAAGCTAACAAAAGCACCTCTCCACCAAAGTGGAAAGAGATCATCGTCAAATGGTTGGGATTGTTTCCGGTCATTCTCGTTATCTCTTATACCACTAAGTGGCTGGGTGTTGAACCCCTTTGGGTTAAATTGCTCGTGGAGACCGTCATCCTTGTTCCGCTACTGACCTACGCCATCGTGCCAATAATGAAGTCGCTGTTCTCGGACTGGTTGTACGCGGGGCTGGACGTTCCGGAAGAGAAACGGGAGACGATGGAAATAATATAAGGTCGTCAGCGGTACCGCTGCTTAGCTGATTCGCCCGTACCAGCGGGTGCCCGATTAAGTACAGAATTCCGGCTAGATCAAACCTTGCCTACCGACTTGACGGTTACGCCCGGGAGTTTATTACCCCAGATCGGAAGTGATGAGTTTCAGGAACTCATTCCGCGTCCGCTCCGCCTTGAACGCCCCGGTGAACGCGGAAGTAGTGGTCGAAGAAGCCTGTTTCTGTACGCCCCGCATCATCATGCACATGTGCCGGGCTTCGATCACCACGGCGACCCCGAGCGGATTGAGGGTAGACTGAATGGCCTGCAAGATCTGATCCGTCAGCCGTTCCTGCACCTGGAACCGGCGGGCAAATACGTCGATCACCCGGGGAATTTTACTCAGCCCGACGATGTAACCGTCCGGGATATACGCCACGTGGGCCTTCCCGAAAAACGGGAGCAGGTGGTGTTCGCAGAGACTGTAGAGTTCGATGTCTTTTACGATCACCATTTCGGAGTAATCTTCGGCAAACATAGCCCCACGCAGGATGGATTCGGCGTCCTGCTCGTAGCCCTGGGTCAAAAACTGCATGGCCTTTGCGGCGCGCTCGGGAGTCTTTAGCAAACCTTCACGGGATGCGTCTTCGCCTACCCCACTGATGATTTCAGTAAAGTTGCCAGAGAGTTCTTCGGTGATTTTATCGTCGAAATTCAGTTGCTGGGAAAAGGACATAGCTATTTTCTTCCTTGTGGGCCGAAGTATTCGGCGTAAATATTTTCCGTTTCGTATAAACGGATAGAATAAAGACTGGCTCCGTGTTCATTGATCAGCGCCTCAACGCGCTGCCAAAAGACCCGCACGAGATTCTCCGTAGTTGGTTGCATTCCCTGCGGAAACCACGCTACGTCTAGGTTGATGTTGGAATGATCGACCTGATCTACCACCTCGCGCTTGACGATGGTAGATAGCAGTTTGGCGTCCATTACGAATCCGGTTACCGGGTCTGGTTCTCCGGCAACGGTCACGAAAAGCTCGTAATTGTGGCCGTGCCAGTTTTGGTTGGAGCATTTGCCGAATACCTGACGGTTCTTCTCGTCACTCCATTCCGCAATGTGCAGTTTGTGAGCGGCATTGAAAGTTTCGCGGCGGGTGAGGTAAAGCATTACATTCTTGGTTGAGGCCGCAAAGGTAGCTAAGGGATTCCGGATAAATGTCTTTCGCAAATAAATAGGATCAGGGCGCGGCCGCGGGTGCAAAGTAAGTATTTGGAAATTCGTTTAGTTGGGGTGGGCCTGCATTCCGATTGTATGGCCGGGCGGAAATAACCCAAACGTATACTTGATGGCCACGGTTAAACGCCTGTTCCACCAGCACGATGGCCGCCAAATCCGGCGACCAAAATTCTACCGTGAATGGAAAGCGCACGACAATTAAGAAAATGTTAAGAAAAATGCTTCTATATCGAACCTACGCGTGACCATTTGCGTATTATGTAGTCTAAACATTGATTTTTTACTGATCAAATTTTTTAATGGTGGTACCGAACAATTCCTGGGTACCACATCAGACTACAGACTATTATGACAAATATTTTAGATGATGTTATGGGTATGCTCACGAACGACGTAGTGGGCTCCATCAGCAACAAGATCGGCGAAGACAGCGCCGGCGTCTCTTCCGCGCTCGGTGGACTCATCCCATCCATTCTGGGGGGCATGGTCAACAAAGCCGAAGCCGGCGGTTCTTCCTTTTCCTCCATCTTCGACATGATCAAGAATCAGGGTGGTAACCTCGATGTCGGCGGCCTCGTCAATCAGATCGGTACCGGCAATCTGTCTCAGAATGATCCCCGCGATGCAGGTGGCGGCCTCATCGGCAGCTTACTGGGCAGCAAGGCCGGTAGCCTCATCGATGCCGTTAGCGGTATGGCGGGCATTGGCAAAAAATCATCTTCTTCCCTGCTCGGCATGGCGGCTCCACTTGTCATGGGTTACCTGTCCCGGAAGATCTCCGGACAAAAAATGGGCGCTAACGATCTCGCCGGTATGTTGCTTGGTCAGAAGTCGTCCATCATGGGCGCTATCCCCGCCGTACTCTCCAGCGTACTAGGTTTCGGTAACACGCCGACAACCGCTACTTCCGGTGCCAAAATTATCACCACCCCGGAAACCGTACGTTCAACCGCCACTACGGCAGCCGCTACGGCCACGGCAAGAACCCAGGAAGCCGCCAGTAGCGGTCTCGGGTTTCTCAAATGGTTACTTCCCCTTTTACTCCTCGGTGCACTCGCATGGTTCGGGCTCCGCAGCTGTGATACCGACTTGAGCGAAGGCGTAAATAATACCGTTGCCGCCGCCGGCGAAACTGTGTCCGACGCCACCGACAAGGTAGGGGAAATGGCCGATGATGCCGTTGACGCTACCTCAGATGCAATGACTTCTCTTAAAGAAACCGCCAACGGTATGTGGGAACGTGCTCTTCCCGGTGGTGCTACCATCGAAGCCAACAAAGAAGGTGTGGAGTACAGCCTTATCGATTTTATCGAAAGCGACAATGCCATTGATGAGGACACTTGGTTCAATTTCGACGCCCTCCGCTTTCAGTCTGGCAGCGCAAACATCGACGCTGGTTACTCGCAGCGCCAGATCGACAATATGTACGAAGTACTTAAAGCATACCCTGACGTGAAGCTCAAGATCGGTGGTTACACCGACTCCGACGGAGGCGAGGCCGGTAACCTGAAGCTCTCTCAGGCCCGCGCCAATAACGTAAAGGCTGCCATCGTTACCAAAGGCATATCCGCCGACCGTATCGAAACCGAAGGCTACGGAGAAGCTCACCCCGTAGCTCCCAACGATACGCCCGAGAACAAAGCCAGGAACCGTCGCATCGCTGCACGGGTTACCGCTAAATAAGCGGTGGAATACTTGCACTGTTTCACGGGTAAGCCCCACCGAACCAAAGTTCGTGTGGGGCTTATCCTTTGTATTTGATTCCTACCGATTAAGGGGCCAGTCTGCGGACTTATCATCCGTGACAAGCCTGTAGTGACTGGCTTCCAATCAAAAGAAACCGGTACCCCTTCCGTAAACTTTTAATTAAGGGACGAGCACGTTGACGGTTCCGGATCAAGTGCCGGATTGCCAACCAAAACACTTAGCAACTGAAACCAATGGCCCGACGGTCATCAGATCTTCCGACCGCCGGAGATCCTCCGTGTTAACACGATGTTCTGCACGACCATTTTTCGCTAACCTTCTGGAACGAGAAAACCCCGCCGAACGGATGTTCAGCGGGGTTTCTCTTCTTCGGTAGTCTAAACTTAATCCATCGGCTTGAAAGCTGGCGGACACTGATCGATCGGAATGATTTGGTATTCTTACCTGTTTGCACAGATGTTGGAGTTCCTTTTCCTTCCGGTCGTTGATTTATCTAGAGTACGCGCACCTCGATGGCGGCGGGACCTTTTTTGGTTTCTTCTACCTCGAAGCTGACTTTGTCACCTTCTTGGATGTCATCGACCAGGCCGCTAACGTGAACAAACACGTCTTTGCTGCCGTCTTCGGGGGCGATAAAACCGAAACCTTTGGTATCGTTGAAGAATTTAACGGTTCCTTCAATCATTGTCTAACAATTTTGAAATTAATAAAGCACAAAGATAAGGAATTTTAGCCACCAATATTGATTTTATCAGGCAAAACCGGCAAATAGGACTTTTCATTTCATCCATTTACGACTAATCAGCTAATTACCAGTACTTTAGGTCACGCCGATGTAATACCGATCAACAGCAAAGACAAGAGAGTACCGGACATTTCCTACCTGGCATCATATTTTTTACTTCGCACGGCTTATCGGGATAGACGGATATATCCCACCCCGCACTATTTTTTTACGCCGTAGAGCTTATCGCCGGCCGCGCGGTACTTATCGCCGTCTACCCAGTAGGGCTTCACGTCGCGGTTGGCAATCAGGCGAGCCGAAAGGGTGAACGCCTGACAGTACTCCCGCAAGTATTCCATATCAATGGTTTCAGGATTGTCCGTCACCTGGTGGTAGTATTCAAACAGTTCCTCGCTGAACCCGGTGATGCCAGGACTGAAACTAAGCGCCGGGACGCCCTTGGCGGCAAAACTTACGTTGTCCGATCGGTCGAAAAGTCCCTGCTCGGGGGCGGGATCACTGATCACTTTTTTGCCGAACGCCTCCGCTCCCGTGAGCACCTGCGGGTCGATACCGGTGCGATTGGCACCGATGAGGGATATGCCGGTTTTGTCATCATACCCCGCGCCGTCGGTATTGAAGTTGAAGATCGTTTTCTCCAGGGGGACGAGCGGGTGTTCGGCGTACCACTTACTGCCCAGCAGACCCATCTCTTCGCCGGTCACGGCAAGCATAATGACGGGCCGGCGGGTGGGCCGCTCGGCAAACGCACGGGCACAGGCCAGCAGGGAGATTGTTCCGAAAGCATTGTCGCGCGCGCCGTTAAAGATGCTGTCCTGCTCGGTGTAGGCACCCCCACCCTGCGCACCTACGCCGACGTGGTCGAAGTGCGCCGTCACGATCATGTATTCGTCTTTCAGCGCCGGATCGGTGCCCGGCAGTATACCCCCTACGTTCATGCTGGCGATCTTCTCCACCATCATCCCGTCGCTGCTCATCGATCCTCCCTTGAGACCTCTCTTTTTCTTGGTGAGCATTTCCACAAATTCATCGTCGGTTTTCAGGAAGCCGTAGGGAATCGTAGAGGGCGGATTACCGGAGTCGAGCCCCATGCGCTCCCCGCCAAGGTAACCTTTGAAGGCACCCCAGGGATAGGGAAGGGAATAGATCTCAAAAATACCAACGGCACCGGCGGCGGCGGCCATTGCAGATTTTTCACTTAGCCCCCGAAAAACACCCGCCTGGCTAACGTCTCCGGGAATTCCGGCGCGGGTGATCACGATCTTACCCTTCACGTCCAGATTTTCGTAGTCGTTGTGGTTCGATTCGGGGTCTACCCAGCCGTAGTTGGCGAATACGACATCGGCGGTGGATACTTTGGCGGCGGGACCGCGCAGGATCAACAACTCCTCCTTCTGCCGGTATACTTTGTTACCGATCTTAACCATTCCGTTATCGGGAGAGGCGGTCCTCATCAGCGGAACGGGCTGAAAGAAACTTCCCTCGTTGATCGGGCTGTAACCAAAAGCGCGCAGCTGGGTGGCGATGTAATTGGCGGCGATCTCGTTGCCCGGGCTACCGGTACGGCGCCCCTGCAGAAAATCGGAGGCCAGAAAATGCATCTCTCCGGCAAGATCGAGGGTATTGAAAGAGAACTCGGGCAACGTTTTATCAACGTTTTCCTGGGCGAAGACGGTGGTGGCCAGGGCCAGGCTATACAGAAGGGTAAGGATGATCTTATTCATGGGGCTAATTTACGGGAGAATTCTGATAAGGGATTTAAGGGCGCGGCCGCAGGTGCAAGGAATGCTGATTAAACAATTATTGCACCTGCGGCCGCGCCCAAAAAATACTCCGTCCCCGAAAAAAGCTGGCGGAGTGACTCCTTCATATTCCTCGATTCGAGCGTCGGTAGTCCGTATGACGGCAAAACGGCAAGAACGAAATTCGCGTTCGGCTACGAGCCTACCCGAAGCAGGCGTAGATCATTTCACTAGATCACCCGCGAGCTGTCCGCCAGCCGCTCCGCCAGGCGGGGTTTCAGAACGTCGGCCGCGTCCAGGATCAGCTCTTCGTCGGTCGGGAATGTCACCGGGCGGTTACCGATGTTGCGGCGGGTATTGCTGCTCAGCGCACGGCGATCTCCCCGGAAGGTGCTTGCATAGTTTTCAAAACGGGCCTCGGCGGTAAGGCGGTCACGATCCACCACTCGGCGAGCGCGGACGTCATACAGTTCGAGACTGCCGGAGACCACCACGTTCTTGGTCTGCAAAACCTCCAGCACCTCGGCGCGGATAATAACCTGGCGGGGACGGGTGATGTCGTTGCCGAGAGTATCTTTCGCAACGTTCCCGCTGGCGTCGAGCACATACTCTTCTCCGTCGGTGATCTCCTTCTCGTCGGTGTAGGCGCGTTGTTCGACGCGTTCGGGGCTCAGTTGGATAGCATCGATGACAATGCGGGCATCGTAGTCGTACGTTTTTCCGGCAACGGGCCGGAAATCATAGTAGCGCCAGTCATCGTCGAGCGTCTGGCCGGTCGGGCGCAGCAGTTCCCGCTCAAAACCGGCGGGCAGGTAACCACCGGTCTGGTTCACCATGGTTACGGCCACGTACACCTTGCCGAGTTCCCTTGCCTCCGCCCGTAACTTGTCCACATCGCGGTAACGGGCCCGGAAATAGTTTACACGATAGAAGGTACGGAAAGCCGCACGGCCGGAAGCCTTATTGCCCGCGCGGGCCTCCGCCAGTAAGGAGCTGGCCTCGTCGTAAAGCTGTGCGGCAGCGTTGCCGGACGCATTTTCGATCAGACCGTCAACCCGCGCAAACCTGAACTCCGCCCGGTAACCGTTCTTGTCCACCAACGGCAGCAGGGGCCGCAGGGCATCCTGACGACGCCGAACTTTGGCGTAGATCGTCTCAATCTTTACCCAATCGGCGTTATCGCTATCGCTCATACGGCGGGCGCGTTCCATATCGGCAACCGTTACTCTGTTGAAAGCCGTTTCGAGGGCGCTTACGAATTTGGGGTTCTTCTTCTGCTTACCGGTCAGCTTTTTCTGAGCCAGACGAATTGTTTCCTCATAGTTGCCGCTCTCGACGAGCTTCTCTACGGATACACAGGAAGAAAGCGCCAGGGTGAACAGAGCGATGATGAAGATGGGGAGGCGGGATAAGCGTGTCATATCAATAAGCGTTTAAACCAGGCAGTGCAAGACCACCTTTTCTACTGCTAAACACGGATTTACAGGGGTTCGGGTTGCTTACGGCCGTCTTAAGACAGCTTAAGGTTTGTTAAGGAACCGACAAACGGGGCGAAACAACCGACAATCATCGAGTATTGCGCAAAAATGAAAACTCATCGGCAACGACGCCGGCTCCTTCTCCTTACTTCTCCACCGCGGAAACCGGCATCCAGTACCAGGGCAATCACGATAGCCGCCCCAAGCAGGAAAGTGTTTCGGTTGCATTCGATACGTGAAAATCAGGTTATGATCCGCAATGCCCTAAAGGTTTATACCCGGAAATAAAATATGCTTAATTCACTAATGCGACAGAATCGCATTTTAAAAAACGGTAAAAAGATGAATTAATATTCTTTTAATAAATAGTTTTACGAAATATTTGTCATTTCGCGTAAAATCTATACCTTGCCGGTGACGAAAGCAATAGATCATCATTTTTTGATTTTTCGTCCTTGTATTTAAGGACTACGTCCCCCAACTGAGAATGGTATTGCCCATTCAACTGGAAAATAAACCGACACCGTTAATTTAATTTCCATAATCTACGTAACCACCCGTCGGCACCGACGGAAAGGGAGCGGACATTTTACCCGCGAAAGAGGCGCCGCTTTCGTAAATGGTACCGTGATGCCCCTAACCACCGGATCATCCGCCGATGTTTTTAATAATCCATTATTCATACCTATACACACATGAAAAACTTCCTCTTTGCAGTGAGCGTATGTTCACTGTTCGCCTTCTCCGCCTGTTCCGATAAGGAAAGTGCCATCAGCGAGCAACTCGCACCCACCACTGATCTTTCCTTCATCACCGACGACAACGAAGACGGTCACACCAACCTGCCCGCCTACGACTTCAGGGAAGCCGTGCAGGAGCACGTAGCCGCTCACTCCGTTAATTTCGACGACGTAACCAAGGTCACGGAAGTGCGCCCCGACGGTATCACCGAAACGCTTTATCAGATCGACGAGGACATCCAGGTGACCGCAGACCAGCTCGACGAACTCCGCGTCATGGATGCTTCCCTCGAAAAACAGTACCGTACCAACAACCTGGTGAGCGACAACAACATCAGCGTCATCGGATACACCGGTAACGGATTCGCCCTAACCGGCAAGATGCGGACTGCCCTGAGCTGGGCCGTGAACAATTATAACGCACTCAATACCAACAAGACGTTCACGTTGAGATTTGCCGCCGATACCAACGCCGACATTGTGGTGTACCGCAATGTGGACAACGACGGTGCGGGCGGTGTAGCCGGTTTCCCCTCCGGTGGTGCCCCGTTCAAGTGGGTCCAGATCTATAACGGCATGCAGAACTACGACACCAACACCAACGAGCACGTAATTACCCACGAGATCGGTCATTGTATGGGTCTGCGTCATACCGACTGGTTCAGCCGCCAGTCCTGCGGTCAGTCCGGTGAGGGTCGTAATCCCGATGGTGCCGTGCGCATCCCCGGTACTCCTTCCGGTTTCGACGCCAACTCCGTCATGCTGGCCTGTTTCGGCAGCGACGAAGATGGTGAGTTTGGCTTCTACGACCGCGTAGCGCTGGAAACTATCTACTAGTCACCTCTCCGCCGTTTCGATCGCAAACAATCAGCCCGCTTCGACCCTCGGTCGGAGCGGGCTTTTTTGTTGCGGTGCCGGATAATTTATCCCGGATCGGTTGCTGACCTGGTGCTAAGTCGAACCAATCTTTCCGAGCCCCAGTCGCGCAAAAACCTTCGAAATCTCGCCGAATTTTGCCATCCGCTTATCGGTGGTTTTACCGGCCACGTAGCGGGCGTAAAGCTGCTGGGTGATGACGGCCGATTTATAACAAGCGAAAGCCTCGTACCATTCCATACGGCTCAGATCGAGCCCGGAGTACTCAGCGTATTTTTCCTTAAGCCAGGTTTTATCCGGCCAGTCCCCGGTCATCATGGAAGTCGGTAGCTGGCTGCCGTCCGGCAGGCGCTCGGGCTAGTAGCTGAGCAAGCCACCAAGGTCGATGAGGGGATCGCCAAGGGTGGCCATGTCCCAGTCAAATACGGAAGTGACGCGGTCGGGCTCGCCGGGTTGAAACTGGCAGTTGTCGAACTTCAGGTCGCCGTGTACGATACTGACCCGCTGGGGCCGCGGAATGTCCTGCATCAGGGCATCCATAAGCAAATCCATGCCCTTGTTTTCTTTAAGTTTAGCCAGGTGCCAGCGCTTCGTCCAGCCGGCCAGCTGGCGATCGGTGAAGCCGGCGGGCTTACCGAGGTCCTGTAGTCCGGCGGCGGCGGTATCCACCAGGTGAAGCTCGGCGCAGACCTGCATCAGTGCGGAAGCGAGACGGGTCTCGGCGTTGGGTACCTCCCGGAAGCTTTCGGGCAGGGCGGTGCGGATCACAACCCCTTCCCGGCGTTCCATCACTACGAAGTCGCTGCCGATCACCGCGGGGTCGGTACAGAGCAGGTGGGCGCGGGGCGCGGGTGCAAAGAAAGTTGACAGGCGGTGGAGGATGCGGTACTCCCGGCGCATATCGTGCGCTCCGGGAGCAATCTTTCCGAAGGGCGGCCGGCGGAGTACGCGTTCTTCTTCACCGAAGCGCAGCAGGTACGTAAGGTTAGCGTGGCCGCCGTGAAACTGGGCGACGGAGAAGTCGCCGCGAAGGTCAGGCAGGGCGCTACGGAGGTAGGCTTCGAGTTTTGGCCAGTCGAGTTCTTCGCCGGGGCGGATGGGTTGGTAGTCTTGCATGATGGGCGGTAAGGTAGCATTTTGACTTTAAGTGTTCGTCAGGGATACCGGGCACCCGCTGAGCTAATCGGAGCGTACCGGCGGATCGTTTGGTTGCGAGGGAAATTTTCTAGGATTAACTTTGCAGACGCCGTTCATTTAGCTTGAAGGGCGTTTCCGGATTTTTCAACCTGTTTGACCCGATTAACAACAAGATGACCTTTTCAGAATCAATAAGATTTCCCTTTCCGGTATTCCTGCTTTTGTTGCTGCCCGTATTATTAACGGCCCAGAACGTCCCGCCGCCACCTCCGCTCCCTCCCGGCGTGAAGTCGCACCCGGCCCTGCTTTACATTCCCTACAACGATCACGGTAAGTGGGGCTGGTGCGACACCCTGGGTAACGTCACCATTCCCGCCAAATACGAAGCATCGAGATTTTTCTACCCGAACAAGGATGAAGCAGGCAACCCGGTCATAATGGCGGAAGTAAGCACCAAAGTCGGAAAAAACTACCTGGTTATTGGTAATGGCCTGATGTACCCCAAAAAGTACGGCATTGCATCGAACTGGAAAATCAGCTTCCCCGACTCGGTCACCAAAGAAAAATTTTACTACATCAAAGACAAGCGTGGCCGTTACGGGCTCTTGTCGCTTAGCGAGGGCGTCGTTGTCAAACCGACCTACGATGAGATCAGCCATGAGATGGCGTTCTACGGGTTGATCCTGCTCAGGAAAAAGGGAGCAACCTGCTACGACCGCTACGACATGGCCAGCCGAAAGATGCTTACCTCTGACATTGTCTCCCATAAAGTGTATCGAACCCATGAAAAAGGAAAAAACCCTTATTACATCTCCGAATTTATTAATGTCATTACCCACGCCGGTGGCAGACTGAGCTCTTTAGCGCGTCACGGAGTATTGGAACCTTTCACCATGAAAGACAATACCGAGTATGCTCCGAACGATATGTTTATCGAAGAAGAACCCTCTTTTAGTAAAACTTATCGCGCAGCGCCGGAAAATGACCAAAAGTCCACACCGGACGAAGTACTAACGACGGTAGACTACGCCCACTACGGGGCCACGAGCAAGCGGTACGGCTTCACCCGGCTTAAACTGATCCGTAAAGACGGGAAACTGGGCATCGTGAACGAAGCCGACAGCGTCATCGTACCGCCGGCGTACGACCGCATCGACCTCTCTGAAATTGACAGCAGAGCAATGATCTTCAAGGATGACAAACAGGGCATGAAACTTTTCTTCACCCATTACCCCCTGATCGAAGCCCGCTATGTAAGTATCGCAGAAGCACACCAGCTCCGGGTAACCGAGCGCTGGGTTTTTGCCGTTTTCAGGGTAACCAAAAACAATGAGCACGGTTATGTCGGAGAAAACGCCGTTGAATATTTCGACCTCGACTGACCCCTGGCACAACGCTTTACCCTGATTTGACCAAGGCCGGCACCGCCGACCGTACCTTCGCGTACGGAACGAATGTTTAGCGGTTCGGGGGGGATCCCTTTTCAGAGGTTTTCTACTCTGCTTCCACTACGGTATCGCAACTTTCTTTGCTCCCGCGTTCGCGCCAAAAAATCGCCTTGCCATGAAGAAAACTTATCTCATTGCCCTCATAATGGTCATCGTCGCCACTGCCCTCGTCGTAAATGCGGGTATCGGGGACACCGCCCCCTACGCTAACTTCACCACCGCCGCCGAAAAAGGCGGAACCGTCACCCTGGTCGGTAGCCTGGTGAAGGACAAGCCCATGGTTTTCGACCCCACCATCGACCCCAATAAATTTACCTTCTTCCTCGAGGACCACGCCGGTACCGAACGTGAGGTACTGCTCCTGAAGGGCAAACCGCAGGACTTTGAAATGTCGGAATCCATCGTCCTCACCGGCCGCATGGAGGGCGAAAAGTTCATTGCCAAGGACATTCAGCTCAAGTGCCCGAGCAAGTATAAAGATGAGGAATCGATGATCAAAGGTCTGACGGAGGAGTAATGCGGCGGTATGTCCGGGTGGTCCTGTGGTGCCCGCCACGCACGCTACCCGGCACCATTATACTATAATACTACAATAGCATCCCTCTTGGAAGAAATCCAGTACATCAACGAGCATCTCGGTCCCCGCCACATCGGCCATTTTGCTATGCTGCTCGCCTTTTTCGGCGCCATCCTGAGCATGGTGAGCTACTTCATGGCGACGCACTACCGCGACGAAAAACTGCGCAGCAGCAAGTGGCAGCGTCTCGGTCAGCTGAGTTTTCTGGCGCACGGCGCGGCGGTGTTTACCGTGATCGGGTGCATCTTTTACGCAATGCTCAACCAGTACTACGAGTACCAGTACGTCAGTGCGCACGTGAGTGCCGACCTCTCGCAGCAGTACATCTTCAGTGCCTTCTGGGAGGGGCAGGAAGGGAGTTTCCTGCTGTGGATGTTCTGGCATGTCATCCTCGGCTACGTGCTGATGGTGACGGCGCGGCGGTGGGAAAAACCCGTGATGGCGGTGCTCTGCTCGGTACAGATCGTTATCGTTTCGATGATCCTGGGCGTGCACTTCGGCGTGGGGGACTTCATGGTCAAGCTCGGGTCCAGCCCGATGCTTTTGCTCCGGGAAACCATCAATGCTCCGATCTTTCAGCAGGCCGACTACGTCGCTTTGCTGCGGGGCAACGGACTCAACCCCAGCCTGCAGAATTACTGGATGACGATTCACCCCCCTACCCTTTTTCTGGGTTTTGCCAGTACCGTTGTCCCCTTCGCCTTCGCCGTGGCGGGTCTCTGGACGGGCAAGCACAAAGAATGGCTGCGGCCGGCCCTGCGCTGGAGTTTGTTCAGCGCCGGCATCCTCGGAATCGGCATCCTGATGGGTGGTGCATGGGCCTACGAAGACCTCAACTTCGGTGGCTACTGGGCCTGGGACCCCGTAGAGAATATGAGCCTTGTGCCGTGGCTGTTGTTGGTTGCGGGCCTGCACACCAATCTGATCAGCCGGGCCACCGGGCAGGGCATCCGGGCGACCTACCTGTTCTACCTCTTCACCTTCGTGATGATCATTTACAGCACTTTCCTAACGCGGTCGGGGGTGCTGGGAGACACCTCCGTGCACGCGTTTACCGAGATGGGCCTGGAAGCGCAACTGATGTTCTTCCTCGCTTTTTACGGCCTGGGCAGCATCGGGCTGATGATCTGGCGCTGGCGCTCGATTCCCGTTCCGGACCAGGAAGAAGCGCTGAGCAGTCGGGAGTTCTGGATGTTCATCGGCAGTCTGGTGCTGCTGATGTCGGCGGTACTGATGTCGGGCGCGACGAGCCTTCCGATCTATAACGAGATCCGGGAGTACTTCAATCCCGCCTTTGCCGGTATCACGCTTACGGAGCCCGAGGCGCACCACAACCGGTTCCAGATCTGGATCGGCATCTTCATCGGCATCCTGTCCGGGGTGGCGCACTTCCTGCGGTGGCGCGAGAAGGGGTTCGGGGAGCACTGGAAGACCTTTACGATCCATACTTTGGGCGCGGTCGCGGGTGCAGTGGCGTTGTCTTACGTGACCCTGTTGTGGATCGATGCCGGTCCCTGGCAGTATAAACTGATGCTTTTCGCCGGATGGTTTGCCGTGTGGACCAACGTAGACTACCTGATCCGTTTCATCGGAAAAGACGCCAAGGTCTTTGGCAGCAGCCTGAGCCACATCGGGTTCGGCATCATGCTGCTCGGTATTCTGGCCAGCGGTGCCAACAAGCGCATCATTTCTCAGAACCAGTTTCTCATGGAGGGGCTCACGGACGACGAAGAGGCGATGCGCACCACCATCATCATGTTCGAAGACACCCCGGTCGGGATGGAGGATTATGAGATGACCCTCCGGGGAGACACCATCGATAATTTTAACCGGACCTACGAGGTCGATTATAAACGCCGGAACAAGGAAGGGGAGGTCGTGGAAGAGTTCACGCTGTTGCCCAACATCCTGTACGACAAGAGTTTCGAGAAGATCGCGATGACCAAGCCCAGTACCAAGCACTACTGGCACAAAGATGTCTTCACCGTCATTATGGCCCTACCCGAGGAAGAGCAGAGCATCACCGCCAGGAAATCCAAAGACAGCAGCCTCAATTACATCGTTTATCCTTTGCTGGAAAACGAGCAGTTGGCGTTCCGGGACACCACCCCGATCCGGGACCGGGATACGTTTCAGATTCGCAACTACCGGATCACGCTGGAGGACTTCAGCCGCGTCCCCGATCACCCGGAATACATTGCCGAAGCCGACGATATCGGTGTTGGGGCCACTCTGGCCATCACCCGCAACGGGGCCGACTCCGTTTACCGCGAGCAGATCGCCCTCGTTCTCCGGCAGGGCCTGCTGTACCACTACCCCGCCCAGATCGATGAACTCAGCACCCGGCTGAAGATTCACGAAAGCGTATTCGAGCAACTCCTCGTTCCGGAGGAGGACCTGGATTACCAGGAATTCGTCGTCAGCCCCGGCACCGATTTTCAAGTGGGCGACAAACGCATCACGTTTACCGGTTTTCAGCCCAACCCAACGGTAGATCACTACAAGCCGATGGGGGGTGATATCTCGGTCAGCGCCAAGCTGGAGATCACCGCCGCAGACGGCACTACCGGAAGCATGGAACCGGTATTCATCATCCGCGACAAAACCCCCAGCCGCATCCGCGACGAACACCGGGAACTGGGTCTATTCGCAAACCTGGTCAACATCAACCCCGAAGACAATATGGCGACCCTGTTAATCGCCCAGTCTGCTCCGCGCGCCGATCTGCGCGTTCCCATTGCCGTGGCAACCAATAGCTTGCGCTCCGACTGGCTGGCGCTACAGGCGATTGAGTTTCCGGGCATAAACCTGTTTTGGTTCGGGTCCATCTCCATGCTGATCGGGTTGCTGGTTTCCATGTTCATGCGCATCCGGGAGAAGCGACGGGTATGAAAGCGACGACTAAATTTCGCTACGCCTGGTTCCGCAAACTGGTAACCGTGTTCGGTTCGTTCCTACTGATTTTCGCTTTTTACGCCTGGCGTACGGATAAAGTGAACGACCTGATCTACCACTTACTGTTTTTTCTGGTCGGTGGAGTGCTCGTCTTTTTGCTCTTGTACGGCGGGTACATCTTTGAACGCTTCCGGGTGGATAACGCCGGAGTGACGGTCAAGCGCCCGTTTCGGAGTAATCTCCGCTACGACTTCAAGAACATCGGACGAATTGACGTAAAGAAAAGCGACGGGCAGGACGATACACCACGGGCCATGAACCTGCACACCCGCGACGGAAACGAACATTTGATCAAACTCTCCGACCTCAAGTACGGAAGCCTGCTGAAAGACTGTATCGAAGCGGGCATGGCCCGGAGTCAGCGCTCTCCGGAAGGGTTTTTATCCCAAACCGAAAAAAGAGAAGAACGGGATCAAGGTCACCAACTTTGAGCGGTAGCGCAAAGCCCTTAGCCCCAAAACCAAATGCAGGGCCTTCAAAGCTCAGGATTTTAACCGCAGAATGTACGGATTCCCGTATAAACCTGACCACTGCTTTTCTGAACGCTAAATTACTGCTTCCCCAGCAACACCTCCTCCGAGAAACCCCGGCGGTCATCTCCGGCCGTCTTTAGCATTTCCAGCGTCGCCGGGAGCAGGTGATCCGGCGTTAGGTTGCCCGAGCCGGGGTTGGGCAGGTCCAGCCGAAAGTTCATCATTCGCAGGAACAACTCGCCGTTTGGGCCGATGGGGTAAGACTTATTCCGACCGCCGTAGCTCACCCGGTTGCTCCCGCCGCTGACGGTACCCACCAACTCCCCACGCCCGTAGGACTGCACGTAGTGGGCGAACAAACTGGCCGCCGAAAAAGTGGACCCGTTGATCATCACCACCACGTCGCCCGTAAACCGATGTCTGGCGGCTACCGGCTTGGTGTATTTCAAGTACTTGGGTTTATGGTAGCGGTCGCCGTCGTGACGTAACCCGAAGAGGAGGCTGTTGGCCAGACGGGAAAAAAAGTTTTTGGGTTTTGCGTTAGGAGAATAAGATTCAAATTTTTCCAGCCTTACGAAGGGTTCCCTGGCCAGTAACCGGAAAAGGTAGTTGGTGTGGCCCAGGTCGCCACCCAGGTTGCCGCGTACGTCGATGATGAGTTTATCCACCCCGGCCGCATTGATCTCCGCAATGGCTTTGCGGACGTGCTTCGGGCGGAACGACCGGTCGTTGAAGGAGGGGACATTGAGGTACCCGACCGTTCGCTCGTCGTTAAACTCCGCTTTGATTACGTATTTATTCTTTGTCTTGGACTCGGTCTTTTCGGAAGACTCGTTCTTTTCAATTAATAAAGGGATGCGGTAATTTATCGGCTCCGACGAGCCGGCGATGGAAATGCTGACCGTATCCCGCGGTCCGTGCAGGGATTGAAAATAGTAATCGATGGACTGGGCTATGATGCTTCTGACGCCCTCCTGGAAGCCATGGTCGTTTACGCCATAAAATACGGACAACTCCTCCACCAGAAAGGGTAACGGCCGGCCTTCGTACTCCACGATTTCGGTACCTACCGCCAGGGTATCTTCCCCGACGGCCAGCGGCATTATCAGGACGTAGCGCCCGTCTTCCAGCATCATCGTCCGAATTTGTGGAGGACGAGCGTCAAGCGCCTTTTTCAGTTTCGGAGATTTTTTGCGACGCAGCATGGTGTGCCCGCACTCGGTGACCTCCTGCAGCGGGGCAGCCAGACCGATGACTTCGGAGTACGTCAGAGAATCGCCCGGCCGGCTTTCCAGCAATTCATCGAGCCGTGGTTTGATCCGACTCAGGGCATCCGCCAGTTTGGCCCGGTTGTCTCCGAGAAACGAGAACGGATGCCGCGCGGCAATGGTGTCGTGAACCGCCTCAACGATCGTCCAGGCGGCAGAACGGGCAATGGAGTCCTGGGCGGCAAGAAATTGGGGAACGAACAGCAGGAGGAATAAGATCGACTTCAAGGTTTCAGGGTTTTACTTCGCTGATAAAGATACAACGAAGGCACCGGGAGCGGATATACGAAGGAATGATTTAACCTATGGTTAAGAAGGGTATGCGGTGGCATCCTAAAACTATTTCTGCACCCGCGCGCCGTCGCCCTTTTCCTACCTGACGGTAAACCTGTATACCCGATCGTCCGCAGCGGATAATTTCATCCGGTTTCCCCCGCCGCTATTCAGCCCGGATGAGTGCATAACAACAGGTGGCGAAAAAGTCTTTTACCCAGGGAATGGCACCGATAATGCCGGGTAACTTCTTTGGGGTGAGTCCGAATTTCGTCTCGTAATTGGGGTTGAAGAACCACAGATCTTTTTGCTCGAAGCGGAAGCCGGCGTTCTTGACGTAGCGGCTGAAGCGGGCGATGCTGATGCCGGTCTCCTTCACTTCCAGCAGGTTTTCCACGCGGTGTTCCGGCTCTCCGAAGGCGCGCAGCATCCCGGCAAAAGCGGGTGCGGGCAGCAGGTGAAACCACGGCAACTTGTTCAGTACCTTGCTTTCGCAGATCTGCTGATGACCGCCGAAGGGCATCCGCCAGGGCGGGAAACCGAAGAAGATGCGCCCCGCCGGATTCAGAAATTTATGGACGAACTTCAAAAACTTCTGCTGATCGTGGATGTGCTCGATGACATCGCGCAGAATGATCAGATCGTACGTGCCGAGGGTAGCGGCGCTGCTGTCGTAGATGTCCTGGGTGAGCAATTGCACGTCGGCTCCGGGCACGACCTGCTCCATGAATTCCAGGCCGAGATCGATCTTGCGCTGGTTAAAATCCACGCCGACGCAGGAACAGCCCATCTCCAGAAACGGGACCAGGTTACCGCCTTCGCCGCAGCCGATCTCGAAAACGCGGGTAGCGGAGGTGATCTCCATCGTACGGGCGATGTACGGGATGACGTGCTTGCGGGTGGTGAGGGCCTGCTCGTCGAAGTATTGCCGGGTGTTTTTGTGGCGTTCCTGCATGGGGCGAAAGTACTCCGTTCCCTGGTTTTTTATGGCTAACTGACCGTTGTAAAAATAACGAACGAAGTACTTTTGCCCCATGACCCGCAAACACCTCCTGATCGCCGCCCTGGCCCTGGCCATCGCCAGCTGGAATTCTTACGGCTTTCACCAGGGCGACGAACACTACCAGCTCATCGAGTTCGCGGCCTGGAAGCTGGGCATTCTCGATCAGGGGCAGCTTACGTGGGAGTTTGCCGAGCGGATGCGGCCGGCCACCCAGCCGGCCATGGTTTACGCCCTGCACAAGCTAGTCGGGCTGTTCGGGGAAGTCAATCCGTATCACTTCGCTTTTCTACTGCGGCTCATCTCTTCCGCTTTATTCATCGTGCTGGCGGCAAGGATGTGGGAGCGTTTTTCTCCGGCTCTACCCGACCGGCGACTGATGCGCTGGCTGGCCCTGGGTCTGCTGTTCAACTGGTGCTCGGTGTACAGCGGGATTCGCTTTTCGGGCGAGAACTGGTCGGCGATGGCGGTAGCAACGGGTTTTTTAAGCTATCCGATCCGTTGGCCGGGGGAACGCAACGATATTTTCACGCCCCGCCGTGACGGCAACGACCTGGCCTGCCTGGGCGCGGGTCTGCTCTTCGGGCTGGCCTTCCTGTTTCGGTATCAGGCAGCCATCATGGTAGTCGGCTTTCTGGGTTGGCTGTTGTTCGTGGGGAGGGAATCGTGGCGGCGGGTACTGCTGGTGGTGCTCGGCGGGCTCATCATGCTGGCCGTCGGCACCGTGCTAGATCGCTGGTTCTACGGCGAGTGGGTCATTGCGCCGTGGCATTATGTCCGCTCTAACCTTATCGAGGGTAAAGCGGCAACCTTCGGCTCCGCGCCGTGGTGGGACTACTTCCGGATGGTGTTCGAGCGGGGCGTTCCGCCGCTGAGTTTTTTGTACATCGCCGCGCCGCTGTGGTTTGCCTGGCGGTTCCGGCGCGACCCCCTGACGTGGATGATGGTGCCTTTTTTACTGGTTCATTTTCTGCTCTCGCGGAAGGATGCGCGCTTTCTGTTCCCCCTCCTCCCCTACGTTCCCGTAATGATGCTGGCGGGGGCCGCGGCCCTGCAAAAGCGCTACGGCGAGGGTTTTTTCGACCGCAAACGGGTTGGCCGGGGCGTAAAGTTACTCTGGGGAATCAACCTGGTCATCCTGCTCACCATCCTGGTGCGGCCGATGATCAGTGAAGTGAGGGTCAATAAGTTCGTTTACGACCACTATACCGAGCCGGTGACCATACTAGCCGACGGGCGGCACGTGTTTACCTACGCCAACCTCGTACTCCATTTTTACCAGCGGCCGGGTAAGGTGACGATCCACCGAACCGAAACCCGGGACGACTGGCCGGCGTGTGAGACCCGGGTTTGCCTTTACTCCCAGCTGACGAAGACGCCCGATCCGCCGGCGGGCGCTAAGTTAGTGTACACGACCCGGCCGGCGTGGGCGGACGGGCTGGGGCTTCAAGATTGGCTGGACGGGATGAAGTGGTGGTCGATCTATGAATTGGACAGGGGCGGGGACGCGGGTGCAGAGTAAACCTTTTTAAAGATCAGTGCCGTGTACGGGATCGGTTCGAGGGCCTGTGTTTACTCTTTAAAATGCCCCACCTTTGCACCTGCGGCCGCGCCCCGCACACCCCGCTCGGAGTCATGCGTATTGTTTTACCCTACCGAACCGTTTACGGCATATTGAAGTCGCCACCGACAAACAAGCTGCCCAAGGAAAAACCTACCCGAAGAATTGTTTGGTAAACAACTCCCGCCTGCGTACCTTTGCGCTCCTTAAATAAAAACTTGCGCCATGCCCAAGATGAAAACGCACAGCAGTGCAAAAAAGCGTTTTAAAATTACCGGTACCGGTAAAGTGAAGCGTTTCCAGGCTTACACGTCGCATATGATGCGCAACAAGTCCAACAAGGCCAAGCTTCGTCTCCGCGACGGCGCCATGGTCAGCGTTGCCGACGAGAAGCGGATCAAGCGTCTGCTGTGTAAGTAAAACCTAGTTATTTCTGATTAAGCAGCGATTTTGTCTTAATCAGGAGCCAAGAAATTCCCAGCGAGGAATCTCTATTTTCCACGAGAGTACGGGCCACAAAGCACCTTTCGGTCTCCGTACTGCACAAAAACAGAGCTATATGCCACGTTCAGTAAATGCGGTTGCAAGCCGCGCGCGCCGCAAGCGCTATCTTAAAGCCGCCAAGGGATACTTTGGCGCCCGTTCCAAGGTCTACACCGTAGCCAAGAACGCCGTTGAAAAAGGCTGGGGTTACGCCTACCGCGACCGCCGCAACAAAAAGCGCGTTTTCCGCCGTTTGTGGATCGCCCGCATCAACGCCGCCGCCCGCCAGAACGGCACCACCTACAGCCGCCTCATGCACGCCCTGAGCACCGCTGAGGTTGGCCTCAACCGCAAGGTTCTTGCCGATTTGGCCATGAACCACCCCGAAGCGTTCACCGCCGTGGTGAACAGCGTAAAGAAATAAGGTCGATCAGCCTTTTTCCCATCCCACGAACTTTTCGAGCCCCGTCGATCTTTGGATTGGCGGGGCTTTGTTTGTCTCTTTAGCAATTTGTAGGGCATAAACCGTTCCACGATTACAGAATAAATGTATCTTACGTGCGCAAACAGACACGCCAAACTGGTTTTTGATCGCAGGTTCTTGCCGGTTAGCAACCTTGTTATCTTTGTTTAGTAAAGTTCTTATTTTACCAGTGGACCTTTCAGTCCGGTAGTTCTTTCCTTTTTACACTCGCTTAGTTACACATTTTAATATTTATGTATCTGACTTTCCTGCGTTCGGCGCGGGATGGCTTGTTAAATTTTATCAGCGACTCCGGCCGGGTGCCGGGTTGCGGAAAATGTGTAATCGGTAAGTGACTCACCAAATACTTAATCAATTAAATCCATAAAATAATGAGACGATTTTTACTAGTCCTAGGACTACTCTTTTTTGTCGTGGGTATTACCATGGCGCAAAAGACGGTGACCGGCACGGTGACCGACGAAGAGGGGGAGAGCCTGATCGGGGTCAGTATCCTGGTGGAGGGAACAACCACCGGTACCGTTACCGATTTAGACGGTCGTTACAGCATCAGTGTTCCCGACGGAAGCAACGTGCTGAATTTCAGCTACACGGGTTTTGGCAACCAATCCGTACCGGTCAATGGCCGTTCGTTAGTTGACGTATCGATGGAGACCGCGGCGGAGCTCCTGGGCGAGGTGATCGTTACCGCCTTTGGTACGACGACCAAAGAGGCTTTCTCCGGCTCCGCGGACGTCGTTGGTGCCAAGGACCTGGAGGTCCGCAACGTGACCTCGGCCATCTCCGCCATCGAGGGTATTGCCACCGGCGTACAGTTCACCTCCGGCAACGGCGGGCCAGGCTCCGAACCCAATATATATATTCGTGGGGTAGGTACCCTGAACGGCAGTGCCGATCCTCTCTTCATCGTTGACGGCATCCAGTTCCGGGGCGGAATTCAGAACATCAACCAGGAAGACATCGAATCCCTTACGGTTCTTAAAGATGCTTCCTCTACCGCTCTCTACGGTTCCCGCGCCGCTAACGGCGTAGTTCTGATTACTACGAAAAAAGGATCACGTAAGGGAAAGACCCAGGTATCCGCTTCGGTCAATCATGGCTGGGTATCTCCTGCGGTTCCCTTTTACGACGAAGTAAGCCCCGGCGAGTACTACGAAATTATGTGGGAGGCGCTGAAAAACTCAAGTGCCGGCGGTGGTGACCCCCAGTTTGCCTCCGATAACATCTTTAATAACCTGGGCTACAATCCGTTCGATGTGCCCAACGATCAGATCGTTGGTACCGACGGGCAGCTGAACCCCAATGCCAACGTCATTTACAAGAGCCTGAACTGGTACGACGAGTTGCAGCAAAGCAACACCCGGACGAACTACAACGTTAATGTATCCAGCGGCGGAGAAAACCACAGTGTTTTCTTCTCAACCTCCTACCTGGAAGAAGGTAGTTACATCAAGACCGCTGAATATGACCGCCTGACCTCACGCGTCAACGCTGATTTTGATGCCACCAACTGGCTCACCCTAGGGGGCAGCGCCAACGTTACCCTTTCCAACGCCGCCGGGCCGAGTTCCGCCGGGTCCGGTAGTATCGTAAACCCCTTTACTTTTGCAAAAAACGTCGGTTCCATTTATCCCGTATTCGTCAATGACCTTCAGGGGAATATCGTAACGGATCTGGCGGGTAACCCCGTTTTTGATTCCGGAGAAGGATTTTCTGAGTTCAACATCGGATCACGCCCCATCAATCAGGGTCGCCACGCCCTTCAGGAATTGCTCCTGAACAATGAACGCGATCAGAACAACCTCTACGGTTTCCGTTTCTACGCCGACGTCGCTCTGCCCGTCAAAGGGCTTAATTTTAACATCAACTATGGTCGGGACATCACCGACGGCATTGAAAAAGAATACGAGAACAACATCATCGGTGATGCGCAGCCTACCGGTCGTTACAGCGAAGATCGTTTTCGGAGAGAGCTCGAAAATTTCACCCAGCTCCTGAACTACAAAACCAGCCTCAGTAATGTGCATAACGTTGAACTGACGCTGGGTCATGAGACAACCGCCTGGGACTTTTCCGACTTCGACGCGCTCGGTATCGACCAGACGGCGGAGGGTATTTTTGAATTTGCCAATTTTGCCACACCTATTAATATCAACGGTGCATCTTCCTCCAAGCGACTCGAGGGCTACTTTGGCCGGCTAAACTACAACTTCGACAACAAGTACTATCTCAGCCTATCAGCGCGAAGAGACGGATCTTCGGTATTTGCTGCGGACTCCCGTTGGGGTACTTTTTATGCCGTTGGCGCCTCCTGGAGACTCGAGCAAGAGCCCTTTATTCAAAATGTCGACTGGATCGACCGCCTGAAACTGCGTGGCTCTTACGGCATCACGGGTAACGACAACCTGGGTACAAGCGCGTCGGGTGTGGATGGCTTCTTCATCTCCCAACCCCAGTACGGGCTGACCTCCAACGCCGGCAATCCCGGGATTTTCTTCTCTACGATCGGTAACCAACAGCTGCAGTGGGAAACCATCGAGGCCTTTGACGTTGCCGTAGAATTCACCTTGTTCAACAACTTCCTGGACGGCTCGATGGAATACTACCGCCGGGGCTCTACCGACCTGCTCTTTGATCTACCGATCGCACTGAGTAACGGTGCGGATGCCTTCCCCGCCAACGATGCCGACCTGTTCAACTCCGGTTTCGAGCTTGGCCTGACGGCAAATTTGATTTCCCGCAATGACTTTCGCTGGAACGTGCGCGTTACCGCTTCTACCCTGAAGAACGAGATCACCAGCCTTCCCGACCCGGTGGTAACTGGCTCCAAACGATGGGAGGAGGGCCGCTCCCGTTATGACTTCTACATGCTGCACACCGCGGGGGTGGACCCTGACAACGGCGATCAGCTGTACTTCGTGTACGAGCTGGACGAAGACGGTAACAGCATACCGGTACTGGAGAATGGCGCACAGGCAACCACCAACGACTGGCAGGAAACGGAAAGAGCTTACCTCGATAAGAGCTCGATCCCCGATCTGCTCGGATCGGTTTCCACCAGCTTTTTCTACAAAGGCATTTCGTTGAACGTACTGACCAACTTCGGTGTGGGCGGTTATGTCTTAGACTTTGGCTACTCCGCCATGATGCACAGTGGCGCTTACGGCAGATCTCTGCACCCCGACATTCTGAACGCATGGCGCCAGCCGGGTGACGTCACGGATGTGCCGCGGATGGAGAATGGTAACAACGGCCTGGTCCGGACCCAGTCATCCCGCTTCCTGACCGATGCCTCCTTCTTCGCCTTACGCAACATCAACCTCGGTTACACCTTCGGCAACAACGTTTCCGATAAACTGGGCATGGAAAACCTGCGCGTGTCCGTCACCGGCGAGAACCTTGCCGTAAGTGCCGCTCGCCCCGGCTTGAACCCCCAGTTCAACTTGGCGGGAACACCTTCCGCAGATACCTTTAACCCCACCCGGATCTTTTCCGTCGGGTTGAACGCAAATTTCTAAACGTCTCACCGTAATACCGACGGACCCGGGGGAAAATGGTGATCGCAGCGATTATAATCAGCGCTCGCACCAAAAGCTCCCCGAGCAGCAGTTTGTCGGGATGACCCGAGATTCTTAACAAAAAATCTAAAATGATGTCATACATAAAGTATTCGATTCTTCTCTTTGCCGCACTGGTCATATTTTCCTGTGACGAGGAATACCTGGAGGCAAGACCAACCAACGCCATTTCCTCCGCCGATGCCCTGGCAACCGAGGCTAATATGGCGCTGATCATCAACGGGATGCACCGAACGGGGTACGCCCAGTCGCAGACGGTACTTCCTGGTGGTACCGCCGTTGCCAGTACCGTTCGGGCGGGTGAGCAATACTGGGTTCCCATGGGGGACAACCTCGCCGGCGGTTTAATCCACAGCGCCAGTGCCAACAACCTGGGCTGGCGGAGTGAAGCGCAGTGGATCTCACATACCGACGAGTTTACCAACACCGTCGATATTCTTTGGTACCACCGCTACAACACCATCCTGAACGCCAACTCGATCATCAATACCGTAGCCGAGGGGAACTTGCCCATGACGGAAAGACTGCGTACCATCGTTGGTCAGGCCTACGCCTACCGGGCTTACGCTTACCTCTCGCTGGTACAGCACTACGCCAAAGGCTACCTGATCGGTAACCCGAGCAGTGACCCCGGCGTGCCGATCTTGTTCTCTTCCGATGCTCCTTTCGAGAGTGGCCCCCGGGAGTCCGTACAGGCAGTTTACGACCAGATTTTTTCCGACCTGGACGCTGCCATCGAGAACTTTGAGGAGGGATCGCCCCGCCCTACCGGCAGTGCTTTCCACAAAGCCGACCTCAACGCCGACGTCGCCTGGGGTCTGCGCGCCAGAGCAGCCCTGGCCACCGGCCGGTGGGAGGAAGCCGCCGACGCCGCCGTTAAAGCACGGGAGGATTATCCGCTCATGGGCGAAGACGACTGGAAGTCAGGTTTTAACTCGACCTTGCTTCCGGAAGTGATCTGGGGCTATAACGTCATCACGACGGAAACCACCTTCTTCCGTTCTTACTTCTACCTCGCTTCCAATACTTTTAACGGTAGCCAGGTACGAAACAACCCTAAGATTGCGGACCGTCGTCTTATCGACGCCACTCCGGATACGGACTACCGCAAGGACATGTTCCTCACCGAGGCACCAAATACTAACCTCTCCGCCGCCAACGGGATGGGCGGTTTTGCCAACAATACCAATCCGCTCTACACAACACAGGAAGAGTTCGACGACGCACGTTCCGCACTGGAGTCGCAGTGGGGCTGGACTTCCCGCCACAATGCGCATCCTTACATGCACGTGAAGCTCCGCCAGGCAGTTCCCGGAGGTATCGAGCCGGACGACATCATCCTCATGCGCTCATCCGAGATGTACCTGATCGAGTCCGAAGCGAAACTGATGATGAACGACCTCTCCGGAGCCCAGGAAGCCCTGCGCCCACTGGGCGAAGAGCGCGACAGTGACTACGATGTCACGGAGTTCGATACGCAGGAAGAGTTCTTCGAGCACATCAAGTTCCAGCGTGGACTGGAACTGTGGGGCGAAGGCTTCCTGTTCCAGGATAAGATCCGTTGGGACGACCCCATCGATCACGCTGCAAATGGTGGCTCCGGCGCTTCCCAGGTAATTTACCAGGATGCTTACCAGGTTGCCCGCCCTTCGGAAGAACCCCGGTGGATATTCAAGATTCCACAGCGGGAGATTGATTTCAATCCTAACATTAGTTCAGCGGATCAGAATCCTTGATCCAGTAAGATTTTTCGCGTTGGTTTCTCGGAACCGGTAAAACAATCAGCCCCACTACGCACCTTGCGCGTAGTGGGGCTTTCAACATTCAGCAACCCTTGATCTAACTGCGTATTGAAGTTGATGATTTTTTCACAACACAGCAAATGTTTTTGGGCGCGGCCGCAGGTGCGGGGCGGGTTGTAATGCAGTGCCGGAAGCTACCGCAGCAGCGTAACCAGACCCCGCAACGTCCGCACCATTCCCTGCTGGTACTGAATTTCGATAACGTATACATACACCCCGGGAGCTGCGTCCGCACCGTCCCAAAGCACAGCCTGCCCCGGAAAGGCCGAGCGCCCAAACTCTGTTACCAGTCCACCCCACCGATCGAATATTCCGCCGCGCTGCACCCGGGCCCGAATTTCGGGAGCCTTGAATATCTCCAGTACGTCATTAACCCCGTCTCCGTTGGGTGAAAAGGCGGTTGGCACGAAGAGTGGCAACTCGCTTGCGCAGCGTTGGTTGAAGGTTGAATCGGTCGGTAACAGACAAAACCCACAACGGTCAAATACGGCCGGCCCGTTCGGAGTTCCGGCACAGTCAGCGCACGCGCGGTTAAAAGCCCGATCCGTTGGCAACAGACAAAGGCCACAGGAGTCTACCCTTGCCGGGCCGCCGGGGGTTCCCTGGCAATCAATACAGGTTTGGTTGAAGAGTGGGTCACCGGGCAATAAGCAGAGCCCACAGCCGTCAACAACAAAATCGCCGAACAGCGTACCGGCGCAATCCGTACAGGCGGCGTTGAAATCAGGACTCGAGGGCAACATACACGTTCCGCAAGAATCCCGGACGGACGGGCCGTTCGGGGCGCCAGCACAGTCGGCGCAGGCCTGGTTAAAGGCGGGGTCGTCGGGTTCCAGGCACACGCCGCAGGCATCAAGCAGGGCGGTACCGGCGGCCACTCCCCGGCAATCTACCGGCGGGGCGGTGGAGAGGGCACAGACTGCATCGATGTCGGCACCGGTGACGGCTCCGGCGCAATCGCCGTCCTGATCGTCCTTTAGCTGTACGGCATCGAAGCGCAGGTCTCCCTCAGCGTAACCGGGTAAAAAGGCATCGACGTCGACCGCAGTTGTCGACCCGGCGATCAGGCCTACCGTGAAGTACCCTTCTCCCTCTATGTCTGGAAATCCGGCGGCCACCAGCGCCGCCCGGGTAGCAAGATTCACGGGTCGTAGTGCCACCGTTGTCTGTTCTGCCGCAGTACCAACCTCAAATACCCACAGATCAGGAGCGGTCGTTCCGGAGTTGGTCATCTGGTTATTGACGAAGCCAAGGCGCAGCGTCCCCCCCTTACCCAATGAAAGTACCGACGTATTGACCGTTGTTTCTTCAGACCAATCCGCTACCCCGAGGGTATTGTCCAGTTCCCCGACCTGGCTGCCGCAGTTCTGATCGAAGACCAGTACCACGTCGGCGAAACTCAGCCCGTCCGGACAAACACCGCATCCGTTATTGGCCAGTTCCGCGCATTCCGGATCATCGCAATCGGCCAGGCCGTCACCATCGTTATCTACGCCGTCGGCACAGTCGATCGCGTTGTTCTCCTGCGCGTACGCGTTCAAACTTAGCAGGACCAGCAAACAGATCAGGAATTGGCGCATAACCGGAAAGTATACATTTTTGCGACGGTTTAAAAACGGGAACGTCCACCCGGTTGTCGATCAAGTTGATAACTGCTTTTGCTTCCGACAAGGACCGGTTTACCCCAGCAACAATTCCCGGTCGACGCACCGGGGAGTTTCCGCTCCATAATGAGAAACAAACAGTAAAGTATCCCGCGCGCCAAGTAGCTCCTCCAGCAAAACGTTAGCCCTGGTGATGTCATTCGCATCCAGCCCCTGGTAGGGCTCGTCCAGCAGCAGTACCGGCGGCGCCTTGATCAACGCCCGCAGCAGCAGCACCAACCGTTGCGTACCGCTGGAGAGGTCGTTAAATTGAAGCCCGGCAAACCGCCCGATCCGGAAATAGTTGAAGAGCGCATCCGCCATGTCCAGCTGCGCCGAATCCGGTTCTCTGGGAGGGGTGAAGGTATCCGTCAGGCCGGTCAGCACGGTTTGGTAAGCCGTTATGGGTTCCCGGAAGTACGTATGGAATTCGGGCGACGTAAAGCCGATACGCCGCTTTACTTCCCAGATGCTCTGTCCCGCCCCCCGGCGTTGACCGAACAGGAATATTCTGCGTGCATACGCTTGCGGGTTATCCGCATAGATCAGGCTCAGAATGGTCGATTTGCCGGAGCCGTTGGGGCCGTGTAGCCGCCATTTCTCCCCCCGGTTGACCGTCCAGTTCAGATTTTTGAAGACGGTCCGGTCGCCGTAACTGACGCTTACGTTCTCCAGGCGGATCACTTCGGAGAAATGATCATTTTCCGTAAGCACTTTATGCCAGTAGCTTTTTATTCGCGATAAGGCCGCCTCATTTGCTAAAATTTTCTCGTTCCCCCGCCGAAACTGGCCTATCGGCCCGGTTTCTGCTCGTCCCTCGGGAGAAAGGTGCAAGCGGTGGGTGATACAAGCGGGCAACTCCACGTAGTGCCCCGCCAGTACGAGCGTAAGCCCGAGCCGTTCCACGAGGTCATCCAGTAACTGATTGACGATCCGGCGGGCCGCAGGGTCGAGGCCTACGTAGGGGTTATCGATCACGAGCAGTTGCGGACGGCCCAGCAGTTCGCGGGCCAGTAGAACCTTCCGGGTCTGACCGCTGGAGAGTTTGATCTTTTCCAGGTCCAGCAGGTGGGTGATCCCGATCAGCTCGAACAGGTCCAGGTGGTCATCGGGGTTATTGCCTCCGGCGGCGAGGTACCGGCGAACGGTCGGGTGACCGTCGCGGTCGAAGGCGTTGAAGCGTTGCTGGTAGTAGTGCCCCTGGTCGCGGCCGACGGCAATGCTGGCCTCGTCCATGAACGTCACCAGACGGATGGCGGAACGGCGTTTTTCAAAGGGGAGCCCGTCGTTCAGGAAAGGGTAAACACATTCACCGCTTACCAGCCTGCGCCTGTTGGCAACTCCCTGGGCGAGCAGACTTTTTCCCGAGGCGCGGGGGCCGGAGATAACCCAGTGCTGGCCGGGGCGGATGGTCCAGTCGACGGGATGTAACCTGCTTTGGTGGGGAACGGCTCCGGTTAATCGTAAAATTTCGGTCGCTTGCAAGCTATGGTATTGTTTTCAGGGTAATATCACGATCAGCATGAAAGGACCGTCACCCGGGAAATCTGTTTCCGGGCGTTAAAATTCAAGGTAAGCATCACTTCTTCGTCCTCCAACTTAAGAACTCGTTCAAGATGTTCCCGAAGGGATACGGTGCGCGCACGCAGGTATGCAAAAACGGATCTTTAAAGGCACTGTCGTTAACCCGGCCACCTCTGCCGCAATGATCCGGAGATCAATCCACTCCCTACGATTTAAACGCCGTTGCCATACGTTACACTTTTTTAAAACGGAAGTCGGGGGGAACGGGCGATGCATAAAACCCGTCTTGGCACCCGCGACCGCGCCCACAATAACGTCCGGGGGAAGGAGTACGACGGCATTTTAAGAAGACCCGACGAGACATCAGGATGCTTATCCGTTACTTGCGGCGCGCTTTCATCTTTGTTTTGGCGGACCGCCGCGGAGGCGGGGGTACATCGTGCAGTTCCAATTGGTCTAGTTCTTCCTCCAACTCAACGATATTGTTCTTACGTTCCATGATCGTGGTCCGCATGGCCATGTACTTCTGGCGCTTCAGGGTTTTTTCTTCGAGGGCCCGGGCGAGTACCCGCAACTGATTGTCGACGCCTTCCAGGCGTTTCAGCCGTTGCATATCTTCATCGAGCGAGGCGATCTCCTCGTCCAGTTTTACCACTACGGAATCGATGCGGCGGACCTTAGGTCCCCCTTCCCCGTAGTACATCAATACGGATACGGTCATGCTGAATGCGAAAATGGCGAGCGTGGGCCAGGTCATCTCGAGGGGGAAACCCGTAGACCACGCGATCAATGCGGAAACGGGTATCGAGATCACTACCGCGATGAAGCCGTAAATGAGGGCGTATTTGGCACTGATGCTGAAGGCCTGAATCTTCCCCGCCGTCTCGATAAAATTAGGGGTCACTCCGGGCATACAGATGAAGTCAGGAAGGGCCTCACGGACCTAACGATTGTGGTAAAAAAATTGAACGATGACGGATTGGATGGCCCGGACTATTTGATTCCGATACGGCGGGCCCGCTCGGAGACGGATGCGACCAGGTACCACATAACCGCCGCCATAAAACAGATGGTCAGCAAGGGCAACCCGATGCTCATGATCCCGGGTACGCTGCCGTTGGAAAGATACGCGGAAGCGCCGTAACCGATGGCAATAACGGTCGCTACGCCTAAAACTACGGCCAAAACCAACGTTCCTCCGGCGGGTACACCATTGCCGTCGGAAGATTTGCCGGTTTTGGTTTCCCGGCCGGCTTGCGTTTTCTGTCCCATCACAAAGGTGGGAGGGGTTGCCGTGGCGGCGATGGTATCGTTGTAGTTATGTTCAGCCATGGTTGGTGTTCGCGTTGTTTCTTCCGTTGCGGAAGAAACAACTTTTAAATCATTTTTGGAATCAACGACCGGAACGGTGTCGTAATCTCCCTGATCCTGCAATTGGTCGATCAACTGCAAAAGTTCTTTTTTAATCGCTTCTTCCCGCTCGGCGAGGTCTGCTTTACGGGCGTCGCGCAGGCGTTTGTCGAGGTCGGGAAGTCGCCGGCTGAGGTAAGTACGATGTTGTCCCCGTATCTGACTCAGAATTTGAATGACGAGTTGTTCTTCGTCTTTCTCCAGCAGGGACCGCAATGAACTTGTCTCGATTGACATACCTCGCAGCTTTAGTTCGCGAATTTATCAATTAATAACGGCTAAAACAAGTTCTTGTTTGACCGCAAGCCATAATTAACTGGTTTTCAGGCCCCGTAGCTGCCCATACACCGGATTTAACCCGTGGTTGTTCCGTTTAAAACCTGCTTTACTTCCGCGCGTCTTTTTCCCGGGCCGGCAGGGCGATGACCTTCACCCCTTCCTCCAGGATCATTTTGTTGTACTTAGGGACCTTATCCGCCAGCACGGACTGGTATTTTGACAGTTGTTTGTCGATCTTCCCTTCGATCTCCCGCTTGACCGCGTAGGCCGCCGCCGTTGGTTTGTAAGTACCGATGCCGGTAAGGCTATTGAGGTGAGCCAGTTTGTTCGTTAGCCGGATCGGATAGTTGAGCGGGTCCTGGCGGGAGCGGTTTTTGGTCTGATACAGCGCCTCTTCCACCTCGGTGAGCGACTTGATGATGTCATTGCCGTATTCTTTCAGTTCCGGGCTGGCGTCTTTCGGCAGGCGACCCTGAAAAGTCTTTATCTGATCGCGGACGCCGCGCAGATCGATGATGGTCTGGTGTGCTTCGGAGGTCTTATCCTGCACCTCCTTCATGAAGCGAAACTGGGCGGCCATATCTTCCGTACCGGCCGTTACGCGGGGATCGGCCTTGACGGTGAACGATCGCCGTTGCTGGTCGCCTTCGGTTCCGAAGATTACGTCGTAGTTGCCCGGCAGCGCCAGCGGGCCACCCGCGCCGGCCCACCACAGGATCATGTCCGGCACCTTCACGCCGTCCGGGTAGCGGAGGTTCCAGTTGATGACCTGACCACCCGCCTTTAATTCCAGTTTATCGTCCTTCTCCTCGGCATCGGTGGTCCATTCCCGGACCAGTTCCGCGTCCTTTTCGATGCGCAGGTAATAAACGTTGGTGTCTTTGGCCAAGTTTTCGTCGAGCCACAGATGGAAATTGACGCCGCCGGGGTGATTCGTCCCCGCCGTACGGCTTTCCTGCGTGCTTCCACCCATACGCCAGGCATCCGCGGGATCGAAGAGGTGATAACCGGCACCGGCCCGTACATCGGCCAACTGCTTCAATACGGTCAGGTCGTCCAGAATCCAGAAACTGCGGCCCTGGGTAGCTACGATCAGGTTATCGTCTTTGATCGTCAGATCGGTGATGGGCACCATGGGAATATTGCGCTGGAAACTTCGCCAGTTTTTGCCCGCGTCAAAACTGACGTAGAGGCCGGATTCGGTACCGGCAAAGAGGATGTCGGGTTGCCCGGGATACTGACGAACAACGCGGGTGAAGTGGTCGCGCGGAATACCGTTGTCGATCCGCGTCCAGGTCTTGCCGTAGTTGGCGGTATGGTAGAGGTACGGTGTATAGTCGCCGGACTTGTAGCTGGTGCCAGCCAGGAACAGCCCGCCGTTGGCGCGCTGGTCGATCTCCACGGAGTTCCACATGATGTATTTCGGGGCGTCCTTGGGGGTTACGTCGTCCCAGCCGCCGCCGTCGTCCCTGGAGACGTGGACGAGTCCGTCGTCGGAAGCAGCCCAGATCAGGCCTTTTTCCTTATTTGATTCACAGGCGGCAAAGATGGTGGCGTAGTACTCCACGCCGGTATTGTCCTGGGTGATCGGGCCACCGGAGGAGACGAGTTTGTCGGCTTCGTTGCGGGTCAGGTCGGGGCTGATGATCTCCCAGCTTTCACCTTCATTGGTGCTGCGGTGGACGTGTTGGCTGGTGGTGTACAGTACCTTGCCGTCGTTGGGGCTGAAGAAGATGGGGAAGTTCCACTGGAAGCGGTACTTCATGCCTTCGGCGCCGTAGCCCATCGGGTTATCGGGCCAGACGTTGATGGCGCGGTTCTGATTCGTTTCGTGGTCGTAGCGGGTGAGGTAACCACCGTAGCTGCCGCCGTAAACGATGTCCGGGTTGCGGGGGTCGGGGGCGATGTGAGCCGATTCTCCACCGGCGGTGCTTTCCCAGTCGGATTCACCGATGGTGCCCCGGTCGGTGCGGTGAGGAATGCGGACGGTGGAGTTGTCCTGCTGCGCGCCGTAGATCCGGTAGGGGAAAGCATTGTCGGTTACCACGCGGTAGAACTGGCTGGTCGGCTGGTTGCGGTAAGTGCTCCAGTTTTCGCCGCGGTCAAAGCTTACCTGCGCGCCGCCGTCGTCGCCGATGATCATGCGTTCGGGGTCTTCGGGAGCGATCCAGAGGTCGTGGTGGTCGCCGTGAGGAGCATTATTGGATTCGAACTTGCGGCCGCCGTCGGTGCTGTGGTGGTAACTGACGTTCATGACGTAAACGCCGTCGATGTCGACCGGGTCGGCGTAAATGCGGGTGTAGTACCAGGCGCGCTGGCGCAGGGCGCGGCTGTCGGAGCGAGCCTGCCAGGTATCCCCCCCGTCGTCGGAAACGTAGATGCCGCCCTGCTCGTTTTCGATCAGGGCATAGACGCGGTTACCGTCGACCGGGCTGACGGCCACGGCGTTGATGCCCCACAGTCCGGTGGGCAACCCTTTGTTGGCGCTGATGTCGGTCCAGGTATCGCCGGCGTCGGTACTGCGCCAGAGGCCGGAGCCCTCACCGCCGGATTCGAGGCTGTAGGGGGTACGGCGGATCTTCCAGGTGGAGGCGAACATGACGCGGGGATTCGAGGGATCCACGGAGAGGTCCACGGCACCTGCGCCCGCGCCCGCAAAAAGGACGCGCGTCCAGTTTTTACCACCGTCGGTAGATTTGTACACGCCGCGCTCTTCGGTGTCCTTGAACAGGTCGCCCATGACGGCGGCGTAAACGAGGTTCGGGTCGTTCTTGTCGATGCGGATGCGGGAAATGTGGCGGCTGTTCTTTAGCCCCATCTGCTCCCAGTTCTTACCGCCATCGATGGTTTTCCAGACGCCATAGCCGTAGCTGACGTTGCCGCGCACGGTCTTTTCCCCGCCGCCGACGTAGATGATGTTCGGGTTGCTTGCGTGGACGGCCACCGCACCAATACTGCCGCCGAAGGCCCCGTCGGAGATGTTGGTCCAGGTCTGGCCACCATCCTTTGTTTTCCAGACACCGCCACCGGAGCCACCAAAGAAGTACAGGTTCGGCTTACCGGGAACACCCGTAACGGCGCTGGCGCGGCCGCCGCGAAAGGGGCCGATGTTGCGAAATTCGAGGGAGGAATAGTGGTCTTCCGCCTGGGCATTCAGGGCGAGGGCGCAGGTGCAGAGGAGGATTAACAGCAGGGAACGTAGCATGGTCTCTTTGGTTTGGTGGGGGAATATAAAGCTTTCGCTGTGAACCCGGAGGGTTCGATAGCTTGGGAACGGGTGGAGCGCGCAGCGCGGAACCCGTCGCCGAAATGGCGATGGATGGAGCTTACAACGCAAAGCTCTTCGGTAATCTGGCGATGGGTTCCTCGGATTGCTTCGCAATCCCGCTTCACCCATGGCCAAGCCAACGATTCCTCCGGAATCTGCGCAAGTAAAAATGTTGTAAAAAAGTAATTAATACTATTTGTGTCTTAACCGTCGAGTCCTTTAATTTCGGTTCAAACAGCAATACACAAACATGCCGCAATCCTGTTCCAGAATAATTCTCCACACACTTTTGAGTACCGAGAACCGCGTTCCAATAATTGATAAGGCTGTGCGGGGCGAATTGCACGCCTATATGGTTTCGCTATTTCACAACCGGGGTTGCCACGTATTCGGGATCAACTCGGTGCCCGACCACATCCATATAGTACACAGTTTGCCCCGCACGGTCACGCTGGCGGCGGTAATCGCCGACGTTAAGAAGTTCTCCAGCGCCTGGATCAAGACCAAGGGTTTGAAAAACCGGCGTTTCGGTTGGCAAGACGGCTACACCAGCTATTCGGCGGATTATCGCAGACTGAACGGCTTACTCGAATACGTAAGCAATCAGCACGATCACCGCGGTTACATGGGCGAAAAATGTACTTTGTAGAAGAGTACAGCTAGTTTCTGATGATCAACAATTTCGAGTTCAACCCCAACTACCCAACTACCAGTTCCCCGAGCGGCCAGCGGATGACACCGTAAGGGAGCCCCCGAACCTCAATTGCATCCCCCTCCTCCTTTACGGGGTTTACGGGTTGACCCCGGAGGGTTCAGGAAAGTAGTAGGTATCTTCGCCCGCGCCCAACCAAGCGCAAAATGACCAACCCCCAAATAGCCGCCCACTTCAATATTCTGGCCAAGCTGATGGAGCTGCATAAAGACAATCCCTTCAAGATCCGTTCCTACGTCTCCGCTTACAACAAACTCCGCAAAATGGACGAGCCGCTGGCGGGGAGATCGGAAACCGAGCTGCAGAAGATCGAAGGGGTCGGCAAGGCAATTGCCGCAAAAATTCACGAGTTGGCGACTACCGGGCGGATGGAAACCCTGGAAAAGTGGCAAGCTAAAACGCCGGAGGGTATTCAGGAGATGCTGAAAATTCGCGGTTTCGGACCTAAGAAAGTGAAGGCGGTCTGGGACGGACTGGGCGTGACCACCGTGGGCCAGCTGCTCTACGCCATCAACGAGAACCGGCTGGTGGAGTTGAAGGGATTCGGCGCAAAGACCCAGGAGACCCTGCGCGAAAAGCTGGAGTTTCACCAGCGCAGCCTTGGCCAGTTCCACTACCGAACGCTCGATCTGGCGGCCGGTGCGCTGCTGACCCAGTTGCGGGCGATGTTCCCGGAGGAGATATTCGAGCGCACCGGAGCACTCAGACGTTGCTGCCCCACCCTGTCCCGCATTGCCCTGATCACTTCCCTTGCACCTGCGGTCGCGCCCGAAATAAAAGGCTTTGAAAACCTGGAGACGGCAGACCACCGCAGCACGGCCTCCGTCGACGGATTTCCCGTTACCCTTCACCACTGCACCCGGGCGAATTTCGGCAGCAAACAATTCCGACATACCGGTACTCCGGCTTTCCTCGAGGCCTTCGTTGCGGCGTTCCCGGACACCGATTTTCAAAATCTGGCCACCGAGGCCGAAGTATTCGCCCGCGCCGGCGTCGACCCCATTGCGCCCGAACTACGCGAGGACGATGCCTACATAGGTCTGGCCCGTAACGGTCAACTGCCGGTGCTGATCGAGGAAAAGGATGTCAAGGGCGTCGTGCATTCTCACTCCACTTATTCCGACGGTATCCACACCCTGCGGCAGATGGCCGAGGCGGCCCGGGCAAAGGGTTATGCCTATCTCGTGATCTCCGACCACTCCAAAACCGCCGTTTACGCCGACGGGCTGAAAGTAGCAAAAGTACGGGAACAGTGGGCCGAAATCGACGCCCTTAATGCAGAAATGGCCCCGTTCAGAATTTATAAAAGCATCGAGAGCGACATCCTCGCCGACGGCAGCCTCGACTATGACGACGATCTCCTCGCCGGTTTCGACTTCGTCATCGCCAGCGTTCACTCCGGCCTGAATATGGACGAAGAGAAAGCCACCCGACGGCTGCTGACCGCGATCGCCAACCCGTACACCACCATTCTCGGACATCCTACGGGACGGTTGTTACTGAGCCGCGCCGGCTATCCCATCGACCACCACCGAATAATCGATGCCTGCGCCGAACACGGTGTTGCCATCGAGCTGAACGCCAATCCGTACCGGCTCGACCTGGACTGGAAATGGATCCCCTACGCGATCGACAAGGGCGTCAGGATCAGCATCAACCCGGACGCACACTCCACGGGCGGCATTGACGATATTCGCTACGGGGTGCTGGCCGCCCGTAAGGGGGGCATGACCGCCGCCAGCTGCTGGAACACCCTTACTCCGGGAGACATATAGGGGTGAATTTTTACCCTTTTTTTAACATAGTTGCTAAAACAATAATCTCGAACTACTTTTGCAAAGAATTTTGCGCCGCCCAAAATCGGTTCGAACTTTCAGAGGTTAGACCGGATGTCGCCCTAACGACACCTTCTTGCCTCTGGGTTTCCTTCAAAGCAGCGATAGCATACAACGATCCGTTCTCTGAAATATGCACTGGAGTGTTTTTCAATCCACTGTAAATTTTCGCTTTTCGCAGTTGACTTCACCTGATTCTTCCAAAGAAATTTTTGCCGATCCTCCGGTAGAAACACGTTTACTTAATCACTTTTTCAACTTTACCTCATATGCATAGATTGAGACTATTATTTTGGGTACTTCTGCTCAGCGGCGCGTCCGTGCTGCAGGCCCAGACCATTACCGGTACGGTGATGGACGAAGAGGGCATTCCGCTAATTGGCGCTACCATTCTGGTAGAAGGTACGACGACGGGTACCGTCACCGACATCGACGGCAAGTTCAGCGTTCAAACTCCGGCGAACGCTGAGGCTCTGACCGTTTCCTACACTGGTTTTGCCAGTAAAACCCTTCCCCTCGTAGGCGGCCGGACCGTTTACGACATCACCCTTGAGAACGATGCCATCGGCCTGACCGACGTCATCGTAATCGGTTACTCTCCCGTACAGCGTAAGAACCTCGTTGGTTCCGTCGCTTCCATCGACGGGGGCGACATCGAGCGGGAAGCGGGTTCTACCGTACAGTCCGCCCTGCGTCAGGCCGCCGGCGTGGTGGTACAGCAAAGCAACGGTGCCCCGGGCTCCGGCTTTAACATCCGCGTCCGTGGATCTACTTCCATTCTGGCTTCCAACGAGCCGCTTTTCGTAGTTGACGGTGTTCCCGTCATCTCCGGTAGCTTCTCTCAGGTAGGTGTGGGTGGTCAGGAGACCAACGCCCTTGCCGACATCAACCCTTCCGACATCGAGAGCATGGAGATCCTCAAGGATGCCTCCACCACGGCCATTTACGGCTCCCGTGCCGCGAACGGCGTAGTTCTTATCACCACCAAGAGTGGTAAGGCCGGTAAGACGCAGATCAACTTCAACAGCAGCTACGGTTTTAACTCTCCGATCAAGCTGATCGATGTTGTTGACAACGAAGGCTACACCGATTACGTCGAGGAGCGTTACGGATTCCGCAACGTCGCCAACTTCGGCGGTAGCCTGGACACGGCAGCTTTCTCCAACTGGCAGGAACTCATCTTCGACACCAATCCGATCACCAGCCAGAGCCTGAGCATGTCCGGTGGCGACGCTAAGACAAAGTTCTACTCCAGCCTCAGCTACGACGACAACCAGGGCATTCTGAACAACAGTCGTTTCCGCCGCTACAACGCGCGTCTTAACCTGGATCACTTTGTGAATGATAAATTCAAGACCAATTTCAACCTTGGTTTTGTCAACTCTAATACAGACCGCATCCAGAACGACAACAATATTTTTGGTGCCGTTTCCGCCGCCATTCTGTTGCCTCCCGCCATTCCTATCCGTAACGAAGATGGTTCTTACGGTACCGCTTTCGGCCTGGAGAACCCGGTAGCCGCTACCGACGAGTACAAGCATAAGCTGGTAAACAACCGGGTAATTGGTAACGTCTCCGCTACCTACTTTATCATTGATCCGCTTTCTATCACCGCTAAGCTCGGTGCCGACGTGATCAACGTACGGGAAAGCGTATTTGAGCCCAGTGTTCTGCAATCTTCCGCTAACGGTCAGATTCAGGAAGGAAGCCGCAACCAGACGCGCCTCATCAATGAGTACACCCTGAACTACAATGGCAGCTTTGGCCAAACGCAGTTCAACGCCGTTGCCGGTGCGATCTTCCAGCGCGACGAGTTCCGCCGTACGTACGTACAGGACAACGATCTGCCGACAAATCAGTTTCCCAGTCTCGATGCCGCGGCTAACCCCGCTACCGTTAACGGTGACTTCAGCGGTGACGTACTCAACAGCTACATTGCAAGCGTTAACTTCAACTTGAGCAGCAGCCTGTTCCTGACGGCCTCTTTCCGTGCCGACGGATCCAGCCGCTTCATCAACAACCAGTGGGGTTACTTCCCCGGAATCGCAGCGGGATACAACTTTGCCGCCGACAATAAAATGCCGACGTTCGACCTGCTGAAGCTTCGCGCCAGCTGGGGCCAGACCGGTAACAACAACATCGCCAACTTTGCCACCCGCCAGCTTTACGGTGGTGGTGCCGCTTACCTGGATGCTCCCGGGACTTCTCCCACGCAGATCGGTAACCCGGACCTGGTTTGGGAAACGACTACCCAGTTTGACATTGGTATTGACGTTGGTATCCTTGATAACCGCATCTCTGCTACCTTCGATTTCTACCAAAAGAACACCAGTGACCTGCTTCTCGGTCGTCCAATCCCCACCACTTCCGGCTTTAACACCGTTACCGAGAACATCGGCGACATGAAGAACACCGGATTTGAGGCAGCATTTACCTTCGTAAACGTACGGAAGCCGGACTTCAACTGGACAACCAGTATTCAGGGTGCCATCAACCGGAATGAGGTAGTGAACCTCTTCAATGACCAGCCCCAGGACTTTGGTTTCGCTACCCGCCTGGCGGTAGGAGAGCCACTAGGCTCTTTCTTCGGCCTGGAAACCGACGGTATCTTCCAGAACCAGGGCGAAATCGACGCGGTTAATGCTTTGAATGACGATCGTGATTTTCAGGGCGGCGTCGCTCCCGGTGACTTCCGCTTCATCGATCAGAACGGAGACGGCATCATCAATGACGAGGACCGTACCTTCATCGGCAACGCGCTTCCCGATTTCACCGGTGGTGTAGACAATAAGCTGAGCTGGAAAGGTATCGACCTTAACTTCTTTTTCCAGTTCAACCTGGGCAATGAAGTGTACAATAACAACCTGGCTTTCGCGGAAGGCCTGAACAGTGTCTTTGCCCCTACCGTCCGTTCCTTTGAAGGAGCCTGGCGCGCGGAAGGAGACGGCAACGAATTCCCCCGGGTAACCGGAGGTACGGGTGCCACCAACAACCGGCAAGACAGTGACCGCTACGTAGAGGACGGTTCTTTCGTTCGTCTGAAGTCCGCTAACCTCGGTTACAACCTGCCGACCAGTATTCTCAGTGGTGTTAACATTCGTGCTTTGCGCGTCTACGTTTCCGCCACAAACCTGATCACCTGGACCAACTACAGCTGGTACGATCCGGAAGTAAATACTTTCGGTGACAGCAACGTATCCCTCGGTACTGATTTCCTCACTTACCCCCTGGCTCGTACGGTCCAGTTCGGCATCAACCTGGGACTCTAAAAAACCTACCAATTATGACTAAGCAATTTTTTAAAGTGCTGTCTCTGGCAGCGTTTATCTCTCTTTCGAGCTGTGGAGATTACTTCGACCTCGAATCCATTCAACCGATCGACGCGGTAGCGGCAAATGTCGCCATCAGCGATCTGCAGTCGGCGCAGGCCGCTCGTGCCGGTGTATACAGTTCACTTCAGGTTGACAATTTCGACCGCTGGCTGGCCGCACCGCAGTATTTCAGTGACGAAGCCATTTGGACGGGCACCTTCCCCACCAGAGCGGAGTTCGATGATTACAACGTGATCACCAGCAATACAACGCTGGGGGTAATGTTTAGCGCCTTCTATGGCACCATCAACGACGCGAACAATATCCTCGAGATTTTGCCCGGCGTCGAGGATGCTACCGTAGACGAAGAGTCGCGCAACAGCATTCTGGCCGAAGCTCGCTTTGCCCGTGCCATCTCTTACCTCGAGCTGACGCAGGGCTGGGGTGATGTTCCAATAGTAACCACCCCCACCCGTGGCGTTGGCGAGGAGCTTAACGTCGCGAAAAGCAGCCGTGATCAGGTACTGGCTCAGGTCATTGAAGACATGACCTTTGCCGCAGCTAACCTGGTGGACGGTAAGTCTCTGGGTGCTACCGTAGCCGCCGCTAACGGTTATCTTGCCCGCGTAGCGCTCTACCAGGAGCGCTGGGAAGATGCTGAAAATTTTGCAAAAACCGCTCTGGGTGGTGGAAGCCTGGCGGACTTCAAAGCCTCCAGCCCCGGAGACAAGCTGTTCTTTATCGAGTTCATCGCTACTGACGGTAACAGCCTGGCGTTTTTCTACGGCCCCGCCGACCTGAACGGTCGCCTCAGCATCTCCCCCTCGGCTGAGCTGGTAGCCGCTTTCGAAGAAGGCGACCTCCGCGAGGCAATGACCTACGATACGCTGAACGGCGCTCCTTACGGCGTGAAGTATCCGGATTTCAACGCCGCTTCCGGCAGCCAGGCATCACCCATCAAGCTGATGCGCGGTTCCGAAATGGCCCTGATCATTGCCGAAGCTAACGCCGAGCAAGACGAATTCGATGAAGCTTCCGACTGGATCAACCAGGTGCGTTCCGCCGCCGGCCTGGACGACATTTCCCTCGACGACGACAACTTCGAAGACGCGATCCTCCAGGAGCGCTTCGTCGAGCTCGCCCTTGAAGGCGGCCACCGCCTCTGGGACGTTCGCCGCAGAGGCAGAGCCGTGGAAATCTTCGGCCCCGGTGGCTATGACGCCGGCTGTGATGACATCTGGCCCCTGCCACAGCGGGAGATCGACCGTAATACCGCGCTTGAGCAGAACGGTTGCTGCAACTGCTGATTCTCGTTAAGAATTAGTTATCAACGAAGCCCCATCGCATATTTTGCGGTGGGGCTTCTTAGTTTTATGCTGCCACGTTACATCCATCAAAATAAATCCTTCCATGAAACCTCTCCTCTTTTTGATCGCTTATTTCGTTACATCCACCCTTTGTGCACAGTACGCGATGGTACGGGTGATGGACCAGTGGAAAGAGAAGATCTCCAGGAAAGACCCCGCCTTCGATCCGCTGATGGCCGATGCCGCCGCAACGATTTCCACCGAAACAGACGCCGGAAGGATAGAATACCTCAATCAGTCTATTCGTCCCGTCGAAATAAACCGGTACCTCGAAGTATTCGGTAATCCGTTTCTCAACAAAAAATTCAGTCAGGCTGTACTGATGGATGCCGGCAACCAGCAGGTTCCCCTCGGCCCCGTGAACTACAATGCTTATTCCGCCCGGATCGAGTTCAGGCAGGGAGAGAGCCAGTTTCAGTTTTTACCGAATTATTTCCCCCGCCTTATGCTCACGAACGGTAACGGACAGGAGGAACTGCTTGTATACGGATTGCTTCCAGGTCTGGAAAAGAAATATTCGACCCTGCTACTGAATACCGACGTACTCAAAGTGGCGACCCACCTGGAAGTGAGCAGGGTTGAAAACGAAGGCTTTTCGAAGGTATCCGGAAATGCGCAAAAGGAACGCTTTATTCCCGTCAGGTCACTTTACATTTGGTACAATGGTCGTTGGGTTCGTTCGGGCTTCAAGGTCAAGATGATTGCCAAAGAGTTCGGCCTGGAGAAAGAGATGAAAACCTTCCTCAGGAAAAATAAGCTTAGCCTTAAAGATAATGGCGACCTCCTTAAGCTCATGACCTACGTCAAGGGTCTGCTGGAAGCGTAGCAGTAGCAGCAGCAGTTTTCAATTTGGCTTCAATTAACCTCACCCCCAACCCTTCTCCGGAGAAGAGGGGGGAATAAACGCATGGAATCGGTGACCTAAAAGACGGAGCTCAGTGCCTTAAGGCTAAAAAAGACTAAACTGAGAATTACTGCAGCAGTAGCTTACTCTTTTGCTTGCTAAAGCGAGGTATTTACGGCGCGAACGCAGGATGCAAAGGCGGTTATTAAAGAAGCAACGTTAAAATTGCCTAACTTAGTCATCCAAGTGCTCCCGCACTTGTTTAATCATTCGCAGTCCCTCCCTACCCATGCTTCGCCCGCTATTTTCTGGTCTACTAATTGTTTGTTCGTTGGTGCTTTCCGCCCAGGTGATCGGCTATGTCGACAGCGTGGAGGTACACCGGACCGATACCATCTACTTTGATTTTGGCAGCGCGGACCTGAGCCCGGAAGCAGCGGCAGCCGTGGCGATCCTGGCCGCTGACCGGCCCGCGGCCCTGGAACTGTACCTGGAAGGACATACCGACGCCATCGGCTCCGACCGGGCCAACGATGCCCTGGCCCAGCGCAGGAGTAAAGTTACCCTGGCGGCAGCTCTGGCCGCCGGCTGGCCGGAAGATGCGGTGGAGATCCGGCATTTCGGAGAAAAACGACTGCTGGTAAAATCGGCCGCAAAGGAGTGGCGCAACCGCCGCGTGCTGCTGCGCTCCGGATTGCCGAAACGTTACGCTCTTTTCCGGGGTCAGATAACGGACGAGGAGGGCAACCCCTTACCCGGAGGCGTGATTGCCGACAGCAAGTACCTGAAGGACACCATTCGGGCGGATGACCTGGGGGTTTACACCATTCCCCTGCCGTTAGACGTCGGGGTACGCCTAGACATATACGCCAAGGGCCACTTTTTCACCAGCCATACCATGGTGCTGACGGAGCAAAAGTCCGCCCCGCCGCTGGTCAGCCGACTTCGCCCCGCCACCGTCGGCAGCAAGTTTTTGGTGGAAGATCTGTATTTCGTCGGCAACCGGGCCGAGTTATTGCTCTCTTCGCGCGCTACCCTGCCCCGGGTGCTGCAATTCGTGCGCGGCAACGAAGGGTTGAAAATCGAGATCAGTGGTCACGTCAATATGCCCGGTGAGCGCCGGGACCCGGGTACCTGGGAATACCGGCTTGCCGAAAACCGGGCCCGAGTAGTGTACGATTACCTGGTACACTTCGGGGTCAGCCCGCAGCGGATGAGCTACAAGGGGTACTCCAACTACGAGATGATCGTGCCGAAGCCCCGCAACGAAAAAGAGATGCTTGCCAACCGGCGGGTGGAGATCAGGGTGGTGGGTGACGGCGGGGTGGATAACTAAAACGGACTCAGCCAGGCATCCAGGCGTTCAGCCGACAGGTGTCGGATTTCCTAGCTTCCGGTCCTTCCCCTGCACCTGCGGCCGCGCCCGGATAACTACCGCGCGGAATAAATTAATCGGGTTCAGGAACACAACTTTCTCAATATGTCGTAGGTTTGCCGCCAGGTTAAGAAGGCCACAGCTTATGATCACCGTCATCTCAGGAACAAACCGCCCCGGCAGCCGAACGTTGCTTTTTGCCACCCAGTACCTCGGCCGGCTGGAGCAACTCGGCGTGGAGGCACAGTTGCTGGACCTGGCAGATATACCCCCTCACCTTTTCGCGGAGGACATGTACAACCCCGAGACAATGACGGATGCCCTGAAGCAGTTGCAAAACCGTTTTATCCTGGGCGTGGAAAAAATGGTCATTTTCGTTCCGGAATACAACGGCAGCTATCCCGGGATACTGAAATTATTTATCGACCGGATTTCGGTAAACGAGTATGCGCGGAATTTTAGCGGAAAACACGTTGCCCTCGTCGGCGTCGCTTCCGGGCGGGCCGGCAACTTACGGGGGATGGACCACCTCTGCGCGACCATTAACCACATGGGAGGCTGGGTACTGCCTAATAAACTCCCCCTGAGTAACATCGCCTCCCTGGTGGATGAAGCAGGGGGCGAGATATCCGACCCCGATACCATTGCCGCGCTCGATGAGCACGCAAGACAACTTATTGCCGCCTGAAACCGTAACCTTATTTACATAAGCAAACACACGAAGTCCCCATGGCTAAAAATCTTCTGATCGTCGAGTCGCCGGCTAAAGCGAAAACCATCGAGAAAATTCTCGGCAAAGACTACACCGTCAAGTCCTCCTTCGGTCACGTTCGTGATCTGGACAAAGGCGAAGGGGCCGTCGACGTGGAGAAGAATTTCAAGCCGAAGTACGTGGTTGCCCCCGAAAAACGGAAAGTCGTAAAGGAGCTGAAAGCGGCGATGAGCAAGGCCGACGAGGTATGGCTGGCGACGGATGAGGACCGTGAGGGGGAAGCCATCAGCTGGCACCTTTGCGAAGTTCTCAAACTGCCGGTAGAAACCACCAAGCGCATTGTATTTCGCGAGATCACCGCTCCGGCCATCACCGCCGCCATCGGCCAGCCGCGCCTGGTGGACGTGAACCTGGTGAACGCACAGCAGGCCCGCCGCATCCTGGACCGGCTGGTCGGGTACGAACTATCCGGCGTGCTCTGGAAAAAAGTAAAGTTCGGCCTTAGTGCCGGCCGCGTACAGTCCGTCACCGTAAAACTGGTGGTGGAACGGGAACGCGAGATCATGGCCTTCGAGGCCAAGCCGTTCTTCCGGCTCAATGCGATCTTTAACGTGCGCAACGAACAGGGTAAGAACGTACTGCTGAAGGCCGAGAGCCCCGAACGCTTCGACGATAAAGCCGGCGCGGAAGCTTTCCTGAAGAAGTGCCTCGGCGCGGAATTCAAGATCAACGACATCGAGGTGAAGCCGACGAAGCGCAAGCCCGCCGCGCCATTTACCACCTCCACCCTGCAGCAGGAAGCCAGCCGTAAGCTGTACATGAACCCCGAGAACACGATGCGGGCCGCCCAGCGCCTGTACGAGGCCGGACTGATCACCTACATGCGTACCGACAGCATCAGCCTCTCCGAGACGGCCCTTACCGCCATCGAGAAGGAGGTGAAGTCCGCATTCGGCGATAAATACAGCCAGGTTCGCCGCTTCAAAAGCAAGAAGAAGGACGCCCAGGAAGCGCACGAGGCCATTCGCCCTACCTACATCGACCGGCATACCGTCAACGTTGGCGACCGCTACGAGCAACGTCTTTACGAACTGATCTGGAAACGTACCGTGGCCAGCCAGATGGCGGATGCGCAGCTGGAGAAAACGACCGTTCACATCGGCATTTCCACCATCCCGGACGCCAAATTACGCGCCCAGGGCGAGGTGCTGAAATTCGACGGGTTCCTGAAGGTTTACCTGGAGAGCAAGGACGACGATGACGACGACACCCAGGACGAGGGTATCCTGCCGCCCCTCAGCAAGGGCCAGTTGCTGCCGCTGAACGAAATGTCCGCTACGCAGCGCTTCACCCGCCCGCCCGCCCGCTATACCCAGGCGAGTCTGATCAAAAAACTGGAGGAACTCGGCATCGGCCGCCCCTCCACCTACGCCCCGACGGTATCGAAGATCATGGACCCCAAGCGCGGGTACGTCACCAGTGAGACCCGCGACGGCAACGAGCGCAAGTACGACGTGCTGACGCTGAAGGGCGGCAGCATCACTAACGAAGAAAAAACGGAGATCACCGGCGCGACCAAAAACCGCCTCTTCGCCAGTGACATCGGCCTGGCCGTCTCCGACTTCCTCGGCGAACACTTCTCCGACGTGATGAACTACAACTTCACCGCGGAAGTGGAGGATAAGTTCGACGCGATCGCCGAAGGGCAGGTCACCTGGACGCAGATGCTTAACGACTTTTACCTGCCCTTCCATGGTCTGGTGGAGGACACCACCGAGAATGCCGAGCGCGTTTCCGCAGAACGCAAACTCGGGATCGACCCCGACACCGGCCGCACCGTACTCGTGCGCCTCAGCCGCAACGGGCCCGTTCTCCAGATCGGTGCTCCGGACGAATTGCTGCCCGACGAAAAACCCAAATACGCGAACCTGCCCGCCGGCATGAGCATGGAGGAGGTCGATATGGAGATCGCTATGCCGTTGTTCGCGCTGCCGAAAGTACTGGGAGAGATCGAGGGCCGTGAGACCGCTGTCGGCATCGGCCGCTTCGGCCCTTACGTCCGCTGGGGAGAAACGTTCATCAGCCTCGACAAAGGTGAAGATCCGCACGCCGTTAACGTAGCCCGTGCAAAGGAACTGATCGCCGAGAAGAAAAAAGCCGACGCTCCGGTGATGACCTATAAGGGCCTGGACGTAACGCAGGGCAAGGGGCGGTTCGGCCCCTTCCTGAAGTGGAATGGCCTGTTCATTAATATCCCCAAACGGTACGACCCGGAAAATCTGAGCAAGGACGACATGACCGAGCTCATCATGGCCAAAGAAGAAAAGGAGGCCAACCGCTACATCCAGCGCTTCGAGGCCGAAAAGATCGACGTGGAGCAGGGCCGCTGGGGTCCGTTCATCCGGTACAAGAAAAAATCCATTAAGCTGCCGAAAGACGAGGACGGCAAACGGATGACCCGCGAGGCCGCCGCAGAACTTACGGTGGAGGAATGCATCAAGGCCATCCAGGTGGAAATGCCCAAGGCGTTCCAGCCGAAGAAAAAGAAGGCACCGGCTAAAAAGAAAGCCCCCGCAAAAAAGAAGCCCGCGGCAAAGAAGAAGTAGTGTAGCGCCGTCGTAATACCTCCGCACCTGAGGCGTTACGGGTATACTGCCGGATAAACGCAATACAATCCTCCCCCCGCCCATACATTGGAGGGGAAGCGATCAACGTTTGTCCGGCGGAGTAGCGATACAGGACTAATACATAAAGCTGATGCTACGGAACTATCGTAAATCTAACGGTTTTGTAAACCCTGTGTCGTTACTTCGCGGTATTGGCGTTTAAAAATCAAGCTTGTCTTATTTACACACTACTTCTTCTTACCAAGAACCGCAAGCATTCGCACTTTATACCATAAAGCCGGGTGACTCACGGCCAAAGCTGGAATATCGCACCTGCCGCCGCTTGTGACCCGCGGTAGTGATTACGAAACACATTATTACAAAACCAGACTACCACCATCATGGCTGACGAAAAGAAAAAGCCCCAGGGCAACCAACTCAACATCGAGCTCCCGGAAGACATCGCCGAGGGCGTGTATTCCAATCTTGCCATCATTGCGCACAGCAACAGCGAATTCGTGGTTGACTTCGTGCGCATCGTACCGAACGCTCCGAAAGCCAAGGTAAAAAGCCGGGTGATTCTGACGCCTCAGCACGCCAAACGCCTGGTGGCCGCCCTGGCGGAGAACATTCAGAAGTACGAGAAACAGTTCGGTCCGATCGGGGAAACCGGTGGCGGGGGCAATAAAGGGCCGCAGTTTCCACCAATGAGCTTCACGCCTACGGCCCAGGCCTAGTGGTCTGTCAAGCCTAAGATCGGTAGTAATCTGCGGTGCCTTTTTCCACTTGGTTGCGTCGCTCAAATCCTCACTTAGCTACAACTAAGCTCCGGTTTGAGCTCCTTACCAATCGAAAAAAATTCACCAGCACCCTACCACCAATTTAAGCTTTGACAGACCACTAAGCTGTTAGCGCAAAACCGATAAATCCGACTATCGGACGTTGGGTGGCTAAAATCAGGCGCGTACCGGCCCGACGTAAATTCAAGCGCGAACGCGGGGTGCAGAGCTGGTTTTAAATAGGCGCAAAGAAAATCGGCCAACTATTTCCCTATATCCGGGACCGTTGTATATTTGCAGCCGCTTAAGACACCAATTTAAAATGCCGGTGTTTTCCTCTTGCAACTTTTCGTGACCGCACGAAAGTTTTACGAGCGTAAAAGCGACCGAGGGTCGATTAGCTCAGTTGGTTTAGAGCGTTGCATTGACATTGCAGAGGTCACAGGTTCGAGCCCTGTATCGACCACCCTCAATTACCCCCGTTCGATGCTTCGGTATCGATCAAATTTTCATCCGACTCGGGATGTGGCGCAGCCCGGTAGCGCACACGCCTGGGGGGCGTGGGGCCGCAAGTTCGAATCTTGTCATCCCGACCAGTCTTAAAGGTCAATCCGCTTGCGGGTTGGCCTTTTTGCGTTTCCTATCCAGCCCTTACCATTTAGCCGCGCTTATGTTCGAGCACGAAGTACGTGACCCCCGGGAGCCATCTTGTCATCCCGACCAGTCTTAAAGGTCAATCCGCTTGCGGGTTGGCCTTTTTGCGTTGCTGACCGGTCCTTACCAGTGCTTTCAGCGTTTCGTATCCCTTACCGCCCCCAGCCGCCGCCGTTGCCCCGCATACGCATCCACCTACCGCTCACGCCAAAATACTACAAACGTAATATTAACCCTATCTTCGCCCATCCAAAATCAACTCCATGCGGCTCTCCCCTTTTCTTCTCTTCCTTTTTCTTCCTTTCCTTCTCATCGCCCAGCAGCGTAAAATAGTTGACTCTACGCTCACCGTCAGTTTTGAGGACTACGATCCGCCCAGCAGCCTCGTCGTAGCTGAGCATCCCCTTACTTCGGCCAGTATTCCCTTTGTCGACGTGCACAGCCACCACTGGCGAATGGGTACGCAGGACCTGGACAAGCTGATTCGGGAAATGGATGAGTTAAACATGAAAGCCGTTGTAAACCTTAGCGGACGGGGAGGAGAAGCCCTAAAGGGGATGATGGACAACATCAACAAATCCGGTTATCAGGACCGCATCATCTGCTTCACCAACATCAACATCCGCAGCATCGACGACCCCGACTACCTGGAGTCCACCCTCGCCCAACTGCATTACGATAAAAAGATCGGTGCGCGCGGACTTAAAATTTATAAGTCGCAGGGTATGTCGAATACCGATAAGGCCGGCAACCGCATCGCCATCAACGATCCACGTTTGAGTCCCATTTTCGATCTGGCCGGAGAGTTCGGCTGGCCGGTCCTGATTCACTACGCCGATCCCAAGCAATTCTGGCAACCGCATGATGCCGACAACGAGCGCTGGCTGGAGTTAAAACTTAAACCCAACCGCAAACAGGATGATAATCGTGTGAGCTGGGAGCAGATCGCATCCGAGGCCCACGGTTTGTTCAGGCATCACCCCAACACCACCTTCATCGCCGCCCACATGGCCTGGTACGGCAACGATCTGGTCAGACTCGGCAAGTTTCTTGACGAAAACCCCAATGTGAGCGTAGAGATCGGAGCGGTGATCGCCGAGCTCGGTCGCCAGCCCCGCGCCGCCAACCGCTTCTTCGCCAAGTACCAGGACCGCGTCCTGTTCGGTAAGGACTCCTACAAGCCCGCCGAGTATGCTACTTATTTCCGCGTCCTGGAAACCGCCGACGAATACTTTCCCTATTACAAACGCTACCACGCCTTTTGGAAAATGCACGGGCTGGATTTGCCCAAACCCATCCTGGAGAAGCTGTACTACAAAAACGCCGTACGGCTGATCACCGGCCTGGAAGAATCCATGTGGGAGTAAGGAACGGCGATACAGTTAAACCTTGTAGAAACCGGGCTGTGGCCCTGATCAAGATCATAGCTTAATCTCCAGGCGTTCCCCCGCCGTCATTTTTCCCTCCTGAACAACTTTCCCGTTCGCATCCTTTACCCGCACGGTGAACTCATTGCCGATCCGGTTCACCTCGATGTCAAAACCCGCGTCGGAGCCGAAGGCGTGTACGTTGCGCAGGGCCATTTTGTACCATCCTTCCGGCATGCGGGGTTGCAGGCTGAAGGACCGGAAACCGGTCGGTAGCATTCCGAACAAACCCTCGGTAAATACCCGGCAATATAATCCGCTCTCCGCACTCAGGTGGGCCATGTTTCCTTCGGGGAAAGCCTCCACTACGTAGGGTACCCGGTCGCCCAATAATCGGGCGCGGCTGAACTGCAACAACCGCTCGTGCGCCCGGCCGGTGGCCCCGGCGATGAAGGCGCCGCGCAGGGCGTATAGCGTTCCGCGGTCCCAGAAGATCTCGCTCACCTTGGGGTCGGGATGATTCTTTTCTACGTGGACGCCGTTATCGGTCCAGAGGCTGTCGAACAGACCGATCAGGGTAGCGTCTTTGCGGTCGTGGAGGCCGACAACGAGGGGAAGGGCAATCCAGTGCCGCAGATTCTCGTGCCCGTCGTAGTAGCGGTAAGTTTTTAATCCCTCCACCCTGGCACCGAAGAACTTTTCAATGGCCCTGGCGAGGTTCTTACGCCGCTTTACCCAGGTCCTGGCGAGGTCCTCCTTTCCCAGTTCACCGGCCAGACTGATGCTTGTCTGCAACGCGCCGTAGTAGAGGCTGGAGGTGGAAAGGTTGGCGTCACCGGTTTCGATGCGACCTTCCATTTCGTCGGACTGGCTGGTGACGACGCCATCTTTGTTGAGCTTGCGGTCGTTATAGTCGAGGCACCAGGCGAGCAGGGGCCAAAGTTCGCGGGCGATGGCTTCGTCGCCGCCGGCGAGCAGGTAATGACTCAGTCCGTAGGCGATCATGGCCGCGTCGCCCCGGTCCAGCGGGTTGGCGGGGGCGTCCCCCTCCATCTCGAAGCTGTAGCGGATGTTGGAGCCGTCTTCCGGGATGGCTTCCTGGTACACGCGCCACATGTTGCGGGCCGCTTCGTTACCGAGCTCGTAACCGAGATACGGGAAGAACGGATTGATGTACTCGGCCTGATCGTTGGCCCAGAACCCGATGTAATAGCGGCTGCCGCCCGGGCTGTGCACGAGGCCAAGCTTGGAGTCGAAGATGCTCTCCGCGCCCCGGACTTTGCTCAGGGCGAAGAGGGAATTGTAAATGGACTCGGGTGTTTCCAGCACCAGTTCTTCCTGAAGATCTCTGACCATTTCCCTCCGACCGCCGTAAGCCGTTTTCGCCTCTTCATATACGTTAGACAAAATTTCCCGGCCGGCTTTTCCAGCCTTAAAAAATACATAACCATAGCTTGGAACGCCGGGTTGCAGGATCATTTCCGGTTTCGAAGCCAATCCGGACATCGTCCGGAATTTACCCGCCTCGCCGGCGTGTTCCTCTGCGGTCGTTTGGGGCTCCAGGCTCACGGCCAGCGGAGTTTCGCCCTCGTTGCGCAGTTCCAGCATTTCGTACGCCGCGTGTTGTCGGGGAGCGGGATAGAGGTGACGGGAAAGGCGCAGCCCTTCCGGCCCCGGAGCATGATGAATGACCAGGTGACCGCTGAAACCGATCGAATCCACCGGACCGAAGGGGATTTCTTTTCCGCCGCTGACGATGCGGGGCAGCACTTCCGCGTCCGTATAGTCGCGCCGCAGGTAATTGCGGTAGGTGGCCCACCATTTCGGGTCGCCGTCCTTGATGAACGGACGCATCTGCGGGTAGATCATTTCGCGCTTGACCGTCACCATCCGGTTGGTATCGACCGCGTAGTGGATGATGGCCGATGCCCCCCGGCCGGACATTTCCACGTTATCTTCGTGGGGAAGCCGGGTTTCTTTGGTCAGGTTCCACACCACGCCGGACTGACTTGCGTCCACCTGCCAGCGCAACTTTTGGGCGCGGACGCAGGTGCAAAGAAAGAGAGTAAAAAAGCAAAGTAGGGAGAAGCGCATTGAGTTGGTATGTCGGACAGTCTTCGGAACAACCGTTGGTGGGTTATTGCTGCGACCGTCATAAAAGTAAAATCCTTTCACCGGCAAGATAGACGAACGTTGCGGTGTAGGAATCGCAAATATAGTAACGGACGTATTCCGGTCAGGGATGCAAAGAGTTACCTTAATCGGTTTGAGCGTACGCCGGCTTGGATTACCAAGCCCTCCAAAGACCCTGGTATGGCACCTGCGGCCGCGCCAAAAAATGTTACCAACTCGCCAACAAATACCGGTAAGTAGTCACTGCCTTGTCTCTTGAAAAACGCAGCTTTAGTACGCCGAGTCGCGCCTTCAGGAAAGCCTGTTCCCGGGCATTGATCAGAAACTGGGTACTTTCCCCTAACTTGAACAGTTCGCGTTCCGCCTCCAGCAGCCGTTGGGCCTGATCGGCCAGTATTTCGCTGAGGGTCAGCTGCTCCGCGTAAGCGCCGACGGCATCGCGGTAAGCCCGCGCCTTCGCGTCCAGCGCCTGGGACTTGGCGTTGAATTTGGCTTCCGACTCGACCACCTTCAGCTCTCCGAGTTGTACACCCGCCCGCGCCTTGCGGTTGAGCAGCGGGTAGCTGGCCGTAACGCCCAGTTTATAAGCCTCTGAGAAAGCGGTACCCGCCGGCGTCTCGGGCAGCGAAAACCCGTCGCCCAGCAGATAATAACTGAGGTTTAGCTCGGGTTTCAGTTGCTCGCGTTTGAGGTCGCGGGCCAGGGAAGCATCGGCCAACGAAAGCGATAACTGCGCCAGTTCGGGGTGCTGGCTGAGGGTTTCCAGGCGGGGGAGATCGCTGATAAATTCTTCCGGAAGCAGGGTGGGCAGATCGGCCGCTTCCAACGGCCAGTACAACTCAGAGAGTGCCCGGCGGGCCAGTTCGGCGTCGATCTCCGCCTGGCGGACGGTCTGTCGCTGCAGCCCCAGGTAAACGGTTGCCTCCAGCGTGTCTACGGCCGGTTTATCGCCCTGCTCCACCAGCCCCCGGTACTGGTCAAGCCGGGCGGCGATGAAGTCTTCAATCTGGCGATTGAGGTTAACGGAACGCACGGCAAAAGACCACTCCAGGTAGCGATAGGCCACGTCATAGCGCAGTTCGTTGCGGATCATATCGGCCATTGCTTGCTGACGTTCCACGGCCAGTTCGCCGCGTTTCAGATCCGTACGCGTTTCATCGCGCATCAGCCCCCGCAGCAGCGGTAGTTTGATGGCCAGGTACGCCTGTCCGTTGGCCGGCACGGTACGCTCAGCGCTGAGGTAGGTGCCCTCGGCGCGCTGATAGCCACCGGCAAGCTTGAGCGCGTAAGGGCTCTGCCAGCTAAGCTCGGCGGTACCGTAATCGAAGTACTCGGTCCCCTTAAAATCTTTTCGATCATAGTCGATGGACAGCTTGGGGTCGAGCGCACCACGGGCGTAGCGCAATTCGGCGGGGCCACGCTCTTCCACGGCCCTGGCGGTCATCGCCAACGGATGGTTGGCCAGCGCCCAGGCGGTCACTTCCTCCAGGGTAAGCGCTTTTTGCGCGAACGCAGGTGCAAGGGAGAGGACGATGAAGACAAAGAGTAGATGTCTGATGTTGGTACGTTTCATTATTGCTACTGGTCTGATCCGAGGTCGGCCCGCTACGGCAAACGCAATACCGTTACTTGACTACGCCCTTGGCGGGTGCTTTCAGTTTCACTTCGTCGTCTTTAACTCCTTTTTCCTTGCTGTTGTAATAGTCGGGTGGGAAAGCGTTAAGCTGCCGCCAGACTTCGTACCAAACGGGTACCCGCCCCAGCAGGGCTACCCCTTCGGCCCCGGAGCCCGGGCGCAGGGCACTGGGCCAGGAACGGCCGTCCTCGGTCGGAGACACCAGCACCCGGTACCGGCCCTTGGCGTCGATGGTATTATCGATGGCCACTACCTTACCGCTGAAGGTACCGTAACTCAGGCCCGGCCAGCCACTGAAGAAAACCGCCGGCCAACCATCGAACAAGAAACGAACCTCCTGGTCCAGCTTTACCAGGGGAAGATTGAAGGGATCGACGTAAATTTCCACTGCGGCCCGGAAGGTACGGGGTAAGATGGTTACGATGGACTCGCCTTCTTTCACCGTCTCGCCGATACCGGGCGTAAGTATTTTACCGATTACCCCATCCTGGGGAGAAAGGATGTACCCGAAGTTGCGGCGCATGAGGTAGTTCGTTTCCGTACTTTCCAGTTTGGCCACGTCCCCAATGCTTCCGTAGTAAGCCGTCAGTGCACTCTGGCGGTCGCTCTCGGCCTTGGCGATCTTACCCTGGTAAGTAGGTTCCGTAACTTCCAGCATCAACTGGGCTTGATCCACGTCCGTTTTGGCCTGGTCAAGTTTGTTCTCGATGGAAGTCAGTTTAGCGCGGGCTTCCTGCGTCTTGAGCACCTTGGCTTCCCGGTAGGTCAACGACTTCAACCCTTTTTGGAACAGGGTATCCGCCCGCCTTTCCTGGTAAGCGGCGATCTCCACCTGCTTTAGTTGCTGCACGAGGTCGGCTTCGAGGGTAGTGACGTACAGCAGACTTTGTTTGTACTTATTGCGCGCCTGCTTCAGCTTGTTGTCCAGTTCCAGGCCAAGCGTTCCAATCTGGCGTTCCAGCGCCGAGGCTTTTTCTAGGTAACCTTCGGCACTGTTGATCTTGGCGTTGCGCATCTCGCCCGTACGTTCCACCAGTTTCGGGTCAAAATATTCCGACTTTATCTCGCTCATCCGGGCGATGGTATCGCCCCTTTTCACGGTATCCCCCTCGAAGAGAAACCACCGCTCGATCCGGCCGGGGATGGTGGCCTGAATGTTCTGCGGGCGATCAGAGGCGTCGTAAGCGGTTACGTTGCCCTTGGCGCGAAAATTCTGCGTCCAGGGCATCAGGAGGATGATCAATGAGAGGACGATAAAGACCAGCAGCCACCGCCGAAGAAGCTTTTGTCCGCTGGGCATATCCACCTGATTCAGGGCGGAGAGTTCCATACCCGAGACGTTGGTCAGTACACTTTGTGGAGAGATGTTTAACATTGGTAAGCTGATCTGATGGTAAGTCGGGTGAGTACAGTCCGTGCATGGTAACGTTTGAACGAGGGATACCGGTCAATGGTTAGCTGGAAAAGTTTTTGGAACTGGTCCAGATTTCCATGGTCGCGGCGTCCGCGAGCACATCGGAAGGGGTACCGTTCAGCAGTACGTTGCCACGCCGGAGCACCATGACCCGGTCACAGGCACGGGCCACTTCGGGTTCGTTGCTGAGGATGACCAGGGTCCACGGCTGTCGCTTGTCCGTAAGTTGCTGCATGATGATGCGGCGGGTGGCGGGTTCGAGCTGATCGAGCAGGTTACCGAGCACCAGCAGGCGGGGCTTGCGGACGATCGCGCGGGCCAGGAGCAACCTCACCCGGATGGAACGGGGCACGTTCAGCCCCTCGGCGGCGAGCACGAAATCGTAGCCTTTGATTTGCTCGGCAACCCAGTCGGACAGGCGCGCGACGCCCAGCGCCCACTGCACTTCGGCGAAACCGACGTCGGGGTGCCCCAGGCAGATGTTGTCGATCAGGGTACCGGGGATGATGCTCTCTTCGGGGCTGTAATCACCGATCATCTGCCGGAGGGTATCAAGGTCCAGATTGCCCAGGGGAACGTTGTTGAAGGTCAGCACCCCATCAAAATCATCGCGCATGCCCGCCAGCAGTTGCACCAGGGTGGATCGTCCGGAACGGTTGTATCCCGCGACGCAGACCCGCTCGTTGGCCGCGATGTTGAAGTTGATGTTTTTAAGCGCCGTAACGCCGGAGACCGAATAGACGAAAGAGAGATCCTTGGCACCGACGGCCATTCCCAGTCCGGTATCGATGGCGGTGAAGGTCAGGTCACCGCTGATCTCCAGGGGCAGATCGGTCAGGGTACTGATCTTCTCTACGCCGGTCAGGGTATCGTAGATGACGTCGAGCATGAAGACCAGTTTCTCCGCCGAGGAAAGAATCAGCAGGATTACGATTTCCGCGGCAACGAACTGACCGATGTTGATCTGGTTTTCGATGACCAGTTTACCGCCAAGCAGGAGGAAAAAGGCTGTGACCAAAGCCTGAAAAGCAATCAGCCCGCCGTAGTGAAAAAGAAGGATGCGGAAGTGTGCCCTGCGGGCATCGAGGTAACCGATGACCAGTTCGTTGGTCCGGCGCATGGAGAGGCGTTCTCCGCCGGCCAGCTTAAAGGTATTGCTGGCGCGGCCGATATCCTCCAGCCAGCCGGCGACCTTGTATTTGTACTTACTTTCCTGCAGGCTCGTATCCAGCCCGGCCGGGGCCACGAACCAAAGCAGGAGAAACAGCAGCAACGCCAGTACACCGCCAAAAGCGGCAAAGAAAGGATGATAGAGAGAAACAAGCACCAGACCGAAAAGAATCTGCATGACGGCACCGCTGAAGTCCATCAAAATTTTGGGCAGACCTTTCTGGATCGTCAGCGTATCGAAAAACCGGTTAACCAATTCAGGCGGGTAATGCTCCTGAAAAGCCTCGAGGCGGATGCGCGGTAAGCGGTAGGCAAACTCGAACGAAGCCCGGCTGAAAAGGCGCCGCTGCAGGGTCTCTGCCACGATATACTGCATCACCTTCAGGATACCGACCAGCACAACGGCACCGGTAACTACCAAAACCAGAATCACCAGGGAAGTGTTGAAAGCGCCACCGGCAATGAGGTTAATGATGGCCTGTACGCCCAGCGGACCGACGAGCGCAAGCACACCGATCAGTACAGCGTAGAGATATACGTAGCCAATATCTTTACGATCCGGTTTTAAAAGTGCGATAAATTTGTTCAGGGGCGAAACGGGGGAAGCGGGCAAATTTTAGAATTTTGGCTTGGCTTAAAAGTAATACTATCAAAACTTATAGGTTTTACTTTTGTTCACGGGGCATGGCAATTCAGGTACGTATCCTTCCATCGACCCAACATTTTTTGCGTGACCCCCAGGAAACTGATCTTGGAAGGCGCTTACTGGAGCAATCGATCATCCTGTTGGATGAACTGGGACTGGAAGCTTTCAACTTCAAAAAGCTGGCGTTAGCGCTCAATTCCGTGGAAGCGAGTATCTATCGTTATTTCAGCAACAAGCACCAGTTATTGTTGTACCTGGTCAGCTGGTATTGGGACTGGGTACACCACTTGGTAAACCAGGCGGTTGCGGGTGAAGTTACGGCAAAAGGACGGTTACGCGCGGCGATCGGTGCACTTACCCGTCCTTTTGTAGAAAACCCGGGGGTTCCTTACATCGACGAGCGGCGGTTACACCAACTGGTCATCAGTGAAGGATCGAAAGCCTACCACACCAAAGCCGTTGACCAAGAGAACAATAAAGGACTGTTTCTGGGGTACAAAAGCCTCAACGCGGAACTGAGCAATCTCTTACTGGAGATAAATCCGGATTTTGCTTATCCACGCGCCCTGGCGACCTCCCTGTTCGAAATGGCGCATAACCACCCCTACTTTGCCGAGCACCTGCCCCGCCTTACGGACCTGAACCACGGCGAAGGAGTCGGCAGGGAACTGGAACAAATGCTTTGGTTCTGGACGACCCGTTTACTCGGAATTGCAAAAGATTAGATATTTGCACCCCATGCCCCGTAAGTCGGTTTCAATTAGAGATTTATCCGACGTAAGCCCTGATTAAATATTCCACGCCGAACTGAACTATCCCCAAAAATTCTTGTCTAAACTAATGCGATAGCAAACCTATCATCCATCAAAAGAGTCACCGCATTTCACGGTACGCTTCATTCTTAACACATATTCATGGTTTCCGATAGTTCATCAGGTCTTTTTTCCAACTGGAAAAATGATCTTCCCGCGAGTATCGTGGTATTTTTCGTGGCCCTGCCGCTCTGCCTCGGCATTGCGGTGGCCAGTGACGCTCCTCCCTTTGCCGGTCTGATTGCCGGTATCATCGGTGGCATTATGGTCGGGGCGGCCTCCGGCAGTAAAATCGGCGTAAGTGGTCCCGCAGCCGGTTTGGCCGCAATTGTAGCTACCGCCATCGCCGACCTCGGCTACGCCAACTTCCTCATGGCCGCCGTAATCGGTGGCGGGCTGCAGATTCTGTTCGGAGTGCTCAAAGCCGGCGTGATCGGCTACTACTTTCCGTCTTCCGTAATCAAAGGTATGCTGACCGGTATCGGAATCATCATCATACTGAAGATGCTGCCGCGTTTTTTCGGCATTGATGCCGATGCTTTCGGCGACCTTTATTTTAATCAGGTCGACGGGGAGAATACCTTTACGGAGATCGGCAACATCATCTCGGGAGTCGACGTATCGGCTACGACCATCGGGTTGATCTCGATGGCCATACTGTTGTTGTGGTCAAATGTGCTTGTTCATAAAGGAAAAATTTTCAGCCTCATCCAGGGGCCCCTGGTGGCCGTAGTGGTGGGTATTCTCTACTACATTTTCACCAAAGACAATTCCACCTTCAGCCTTGCTCCCGAACATTTGGTCAACGTTCCCGTACCGGACAATTTTGACGACTTCATCGGTCAGTTTTCCTTTCCGTCCCTATCCGCGCTCGGCATGTGGAAGGTCTGGCTGACGGGTTTCACCATTGCGCTGGTCGCCAGTCTTGAAACCCTGCTGTGCGTGGAGGCTACCGACAAGCTCGATCCGGACAAGCGGATTACACCGACAAACCGGGAATTACTCGCTCAGGGCGCGGGTAATATCTTATCCGGCCTCATCGGCGGTCTGCCCATCACGCAGGTGATCGTCCGGTCTTCCGCCAACATCCAGTCCGGGGGCCGCACCAAGCTTTCGGCGATCGTTCACGGCTTTCTGTTGTTGATCTCGGTACTGACGATTCCTTCGTTGCTCAATAAGATTCCCTTTGCGGTGCTGGCGGCCGTACTTCTTGTGGTTGGCTATAAGCTGGCGAAGCCGGCTACCTTTTCGGCCTTATACAAAGCCGGCTGGCAGCAATTCGTACCTTTCCTCATTACCGTGATCGGAATCGTAGTGACGAATCTTCTGGCGGGTATTGCCATCGGGCTTGCCGTAGCCGTCGTAATCATTCTTTACCGCAGCTACCAGAACAGTCACTTCCTGCACATTGTAGAGGATGCTCCTAATCACAAAGTAAAAATGAGATTGGCCGAAGAAGTTACCTTCTTTAATAAAGGAGCGATCCTTAAGGAACTAAACGAGCTGCCCAACGGTACGGAGCTTGAGATCGACGTCCGCAAGACCCGGTACCTCGATTACGACGTGATGGAAATTTTGCAAAACTTCAGCGATCAGACCGAAGACCGCGACATCAGTTTCTGCATCATCTCCGAAAAAGGAGAAGTTCAGAATCCGGACAGTATTTATGAGTTCTTCAATCTCGCTCCCGCCGCCGGTCATTAAGCGTTTTCAGGAAAATTCCTGACGCGCTTTGTCAGTAGTACATCCTCAGCGCCCTTATCATCATTTCATTCCTACTTAACAGAAGATCATATGTCATTGTCCGCATTAACCAAAGAAAAACAAGCTGAGATTACGCCGGAAGCAGGTGTGAAAGCCCTCATCGAAGGCAACAGGCGCTTCCTCGATCAAGCTCCGACCGAGCGTAATCTCGTCGAACAGGTGAGCCAGACTTCCAACGGTCAGTACCCCTTCGCCTGCGTGCTGAGCTGCATCGATTCCCGCATCCCCACCGAGATCATTTTCGATCAGGGTATCGGCGATCTGTTCAACGCCCGCGTGGCCGGTAATTTCGTCAACGACGACATTCTGGGCAGTATGGAGTTTGCCTGTAAGCTGGCGGGAGCAAAGGTTATCATGGTGCTCGGACATACCTCCTGCGGGGGCGTAAAGGGAGCCTGTGATAACGCCGAACTCGGTCTGCTGACCCAAATGCTCGGTAAGATCAAGCCCGCCGTCGACGCCGTCAAAACACCCGCGGGAACCGACCGCAGCTCGAAGAACAAAGCGTTCGTGAACGAGGTGGCGGAGATGAACGTCCGCATGAACGTGGAGGCCATTTCCGCGCGCAGCAGCGTGCTGAAGGACATGATCGAGAATGGTGAGGTTATCGTTGTCGGCGCGATGTACAACGTCGGCTCCGGTAAGGTGACGATGGTGGAGTAACCGCACCTAAACCAACTCCCGGCCTTTAAGGACGGGGATACGGTAGTGTGTAACGAGGGAGTAGCCGAACCAAAACCAACTCCCGGGGCGGTCTTCTTGGAAAGATTGAAATGAACCGTTGAATTCACCCGGCGGAAGAGACGTACGCACACTGAAGACTTTGTGGACGCGGGATGCGAAAATGGTTGAGGTAAATCCGGTAAGCCCCATTAGGGCACACGCATCAAAATTTTGTAGTCCCCCCTAGCCCCAAGGGGGGAACAAGAGCACAAACAAATGTAACATTTGTCCTCTTTGACCGAACTCATCGGGGAAATGAAAGTGAAGCCCCTCCCTTTTGGGGTTAGGGGAGTATCTCACGGTATGCTGGATTTGATGCGTAGGCCCTCTAAGCCCCACCGGCTTGGATCTTTAAGAAGATTACCGATCATATTTTACGGCCACGGCGGGATCTTGCCCGGTCAGAGAGAACGTTAATTTTTCGCAAGGAGACCTTACGAGAAACCAATTCTCTGCACCTGCGTCCGCGCCCAAAATAAAAGCTTTCCGGAAACAAATGCGTTTTCCGGGAGGCTTTTTTTTGGTTTGAATTAAACGACCTCGGTCTACCGGACCAGGCTAAACTGACCGTCTTCCTCCCGTTCCGCGCCATTCAGCCGGTACTTGGCGACGTAGAGATACGTGTCCATATTCTGCGGCGTGCCGTTGCGGGTGCCGTCCCAGTCTTCGAGCGGGTCGGTGGACTCGAAGACTCTTTGACCCCAGCGATTATAGATGACGAGGGTGTAATCGGTGACCGTGTTGAGGGGAGCGAACAGGCGGAAGAAATCGTTAGTACCATCCCCGTTCGGAGTGATGACATCCGGGAACCGGGCTTCAACAAAATTGTAGGTAAGATTGATATCGTCCGTTTTCGGACAGTCCGTACCCGCCGCAGTAACGGTGACCACATAGCTAAGATTCGGACCGGTCCGTCCGGCGTCGGGAACGGAAACGACGATGCTTTCTCCACTACCGGTAGCGGGGTCGTAGTTGCCGGACCACTGAATATCGGTATCCAGCCCGGCCGGAATGCCCGTGACCGTCAGGGTTACGCGAGTGCCGGCATTGGCGTTTTCCGTGATCAATTCACCGGCATCGTTGGTGGCGACGATGGTTACCTCCAGGTTTTCGTCGTCGATCACGTCCACGGTGACGGTGGATGTCGCCGTGGTTCCGCAGCCCCCGGCGGCTTCCGTGAAGGTAACGGTGTAGGTGGTCTGCTCGGTGGGGTTGACGGTGATCTCCACGCCCTGACCTTCGTTGCCTCCGGCGGCATTCGTCCACACGAAGGTTCCTTCGGTCCCGTTGCTCAGTTGAGCCCGCAGGGTAGCGGCGTTGTCGCTGCGGCAAACGCTGCCGGGGCCGGTGGCCGTGAGGGTGTAATCGTCCCGGAACGTGAAGGTCACCATATCGGTAAAGGTGCCGCAATCGCCGGTAGTTTGTACGGTGTACGTCGTGTTATCGGCCGGAGGCGTCACTTCCAGATTGGGGTCGGAAGAGTCGATGCCGCCGCCGGTGATGCGGTAGGTGGAGGAGGGGTTAACGCCCCCGACGATGATCCGGCGGGAATCTCCGGAGCAAATGTTTGTCTGAGGAGTCAGGGTCGGCAGGGCATCTTCGAGGATATTAATCGCGTAGCTGAAAGGCATGGAACAATCAGACCCTTCGGAGGTCACTTCGATCATGTAAGTTGTCGGCCCGTTGACGGTAGCGACGGGGTTCAGGCAATCCGTACAGCTGAGGGTTCCGTTAGGGTCCATCCATTCCAACTCTCCTTCGGGTCCACCTTCGCCGAAAGTGACGGTGATCTGAAGCGGCTCTCCCGGACAAATTGTGGGGTTGGGAGGATCGAAGATCAGGATGGGCGGCGTAATGACGTTGACCTGGATGCTGTCGATGGTGCGGCACGCTCCGTTTTCGGTAACGCGCATCAACATGGCCGAGTCCTGGGCAAAAAACACCCCGTTGTACAGGTCGTCGGGGCTGGACAATCCGGGAGCTTCCTCCCACGAGTGGGTGATGAGGGGAAAGTCGGCGGGGTCGTAAGCCGGGGAGAGCACGTAGAACGTATCGCCCTGACAGTAGGGGTCCTTGACCGGCTCCAGCGTCATCGGCATATCGGGCAAGGAATCGACCCGGACGGTGACGGAATCTATCTGCGGACAGCCGTTCACGGTTGCTTCCACGTAGTATTTGAGGTCGGCGAGTGGTTCCACGCGGAAAGTCCTTCCGTTGTTTTCGCTCAATGCTCCCGTGGTGGGAAACCAGCGTATGGTACCGTCGGCCCCGGGGTTAACGTCGACCTCCAGCAGGACCTCGGTTTCTCCCAGACAAGCGGTGATGGTATCGTTGCCGAAGATGGTCAGGGAGCTTTCGATCAGTTCGATCCGTACCTCCTGGGTATCGGCACAGGCACCGTTGTCGACGGCCGAGATAAGGGAAAATACGGTGTCGATGAACAGATTGGGATCGTAGACGGCGTTCACGTCGGTGGAATCGGTCAGCAAATTACCCGGGCTCCAGTCGTAAGTGGTATTTCCGGTTTCCTCGATCGAATCTCCCCGGATCAGCATGATCGGGTATCCCTGGCACAGCAGGGTATCGGAGATCAGTCGGGGGGTTACGAGGACGTCCACGTCGATGTAAACGGAATCTTCGGTGATTGTACCGTCACCGGCGGTAGCCGATACCACGTAGAAGCGGGAGAAGGTGGGGATGGTCCGGGGGTTGGGCGTAGTAGCCTCGTCGATAAATCCCGCGGTGGTAAGCCAGCGGATGCCCTCGTCACCCGTAGCGTTGGTTTGCGTCAACAGAACGGTATCCCCCCGACAGACGTTAATGGTATCGGGATTGAGGATATTTACCTGGGCAAACAATGGCGAAAAGCCGCCGATGCAGCAAAGTAGGAGTACGTAAAATCGGTTCTTCATGGGCAATACGCTAAAGTATCGGCAAAGTACGACTTTTACCAGTTTCCCCGGCCTTCGTCAGCCGACAAGTTGGCGTGCAGTCGCGTGGCCGCTATTCCGTCAGCCACTTCCGGGCGTCGTCCACGGTGACGTTGCCGTAGTCGTTGCCCCAGGCCTGGTTGATGTAGTTGACGATGTTAACGATCTGAAATTCGGAGATCTCGATGTTGCCGGGCATGGGCTGGTTGTAAACTTTGCCGTTCACCACCATTTCTCCGACCATGCCGCGGCGGATGCCCCGAACGACGGCTGCGGGATTATCGCGCAAATAGTCCGCTCCGGCCAGGGGGGGAATCAGTTGGCGCAGGCCCCGCCCGTCTTCCATGTGGCAGTTGGCGCAGTGCTGGTCGTAGAGATTACGCCCCTGCAGGTGCTCGGTCTTTCCGCAGGCCTGGGGCAGGAGCCACAGCAAGGAAAGTACGGTCAGGCTGATAAGTATGCGCATGCAAACGTTGGTTTGCCTTGCTAACGGCTGGAGGCGGTAAGGGTTTAGGGCGCGGCCGCGGGATGCAGAGACGGGTGGGAGGAGCAGGGTTTCCCCCGGGTGAGAAACGGTCTTTTTAAAAAGTGGAAGCGGATTGACCGTCAGCAGGAATACACAGACTACTATTCTCATTGCTCTTTAGAAAACTTTCATTGCATCCCGCGCCCGCGCCTAATTGCCCCAGCAGCCCGACAGCTCCCGCGCGTACATCTCCAGGCGCTCCCGTTCGGTGGTTCCCGTTACGATGCCGAGTTCTCCGCCGTTTTTTATCCGGTACGTTTGGCGTAAGTACCACAGCATGGTGCCCGGGCTGATGTTATTGCGCTCGTACTCGAAGCGCAGCAGGGAGATGTTCGCACAGCGCCGGTCAAAATCCGGCTCCGTGTCCAGTATCTGGACCACCACCTCGACCGGGTTTCGCGGAGATAAAGACCCCGGGATGCGTGCCATTACCGTCCGGAGGACCGAATCGAGCGCAACGCTGTCATGCAGCGGCAACCTTTCCATTTCCTTCCGTAGTTCTTCGTGCCTGATTAAGCGGTTGGCGTCCGGCTTCGCCCTGACCGGAAACCCGTACAGGTCCAGGTATTCGTTCAGCGCATCGCGCAAGGTTTTGTTGCGCAGCCGGATGCTGTCCTCCAGCGCAGAATGTTCGGGAGATTTGTATCCGTACCGGAGCAAAATATCGCTTTCGCGCCGGGGCAATTCCTGCTGCAGTTTATCCAGGCGCTCCAGAAATCCGGTATGCTCTTCAGCGTTTTTGAGCGCGGACGGATCAAGCGACTGGGCGGGGGAAGCCGTACACAGCAGTATGGAAAGCGCCAACAGAAACCATATCCTCCGATAACTATTCATACAAAAACAACCGGATTTCCGGAAGAAAGATGAGGCGTAAGTACAAATTTAACGTGGCTCCTACCGGTTTACTTAATCAGCTTGGGGTTCATGCCCATGGTGCTGAATCCGCCGTCGTGGTACAGGTTCTGCATCGTGACGTAGCGCGTCAGGTCGCTGAACAGGGTGGCGCAGTAATTGGCGCAGTCTTCGGCCGGCGCGTTGCCGAGCGGGCTCATGTCGTCTCCGTAGCCGAAGAACTCCAGGAATCCGGGAATTCCCTTACCGGCCGTCGTCATGGTAGGCGACTGGCTGATGGTGTTTACGCGCACGTGGCTTTTTTCGCCGAAGTGGTAACCGAAGCTGCGGGCAAAACTTTCCAGCAAACTTTTGCTCTCGGCCATCTCTCCGTAGTCGGGAAAGACCCGCTGGGCGGCAATGTAGGTAAGCCCGACGATGCTGCCCCACTCGGCCATATGGTCGCCCTTGTACAACACCTGGCACATTTTGTGAAAACTGATGGCGCTGATGTCGAACGTTTTCTGCATCCAGTCGTGATTCAGGTCGGTGTACGATTTCTTCTTACGCACATTGACGCTCATGCCGATGGCGTGGAGCACGAAGTCGATCTTGCCCCCCAGGATCTCTTCACTTTTCTGAAAGAGGGTTTCCAGGTCCGCAACGCTGGTAGCATCAGCGGGGATCACCTCGGCCCCGATGCCGGCGGCAAGCTCCGCGAGTGGTCCCATGCGCAGGGCGACGGGAGCGTTGGTGAGGGTAAATTTAGCGCCCATCTGGTGGCAGACGTCGGCTATCTTCCAGGCGAGGGACTGATCGTCAAGGGCTCCGAAAATGACGCCGCGTTTACCGGCAAGTAGTTGGATGGCCATATTGATGGTTTTTAAAATTTTGGATCTGTGGAAGCGGCAAAGGTAGCAAGTTTAGCCCGGCCGTTGCGAAGGCATGAGCGCTCGTGTGGCCGACGAGCCGGGCCGCGGCGCGGCGGACGAGCTACCGCCAGGCTTTGTAGGCATTGATGAGCCCGTTGGTGCTGGAGTCGTGGCCATACACCTCCGCTTTTCCGTCCAGCTCCGGCAGGATGGCCTTGGCCAGTTGCTTGCCGAGTTCTACGCCCCACTGATCGAAGCTGTAAACGTTCCAGATCACGCCCTGAACGAAGATTTTGTGTTCGTACAGCGCGATCAGCTGTCCGAGCACGTAGGGCGTAATTTTCTTCACCAGCAGCGAGTTCGTCGGCCGGTTGCCGTCGAATACCTTAAAGGGGACGAGTTCGGCGATCTCGGCGGCGGTTTTGCCGTCCTTTTCCAGTTCCGCGGTGACCTGCCGGGCCGTTTTACCGTTCATCAGCGCCTCCGTCTGGGCGAAAAAATTGCTGAGCAGGATGGTGTGGTGTTCGCCCATCGGATTATGCGAGACCGCAGGTGCAATGAAATCGCAGGGGATAAGGCGGGTTCCCTGGTGGATAAGCTGGTAAAAGGCGTGCTGTCCGTTGGTACCGGGCTCCCCCCAGATGATGGGTCCGGTTTCGTAGTCGACGGGCTTACCGTTACGATCCACGCTCTTGCCGTTTGATTCCATGTTGCCCTGCTGGAAGTAGGCGGGAAAGCGGTGGAGGTACTGGTCGTAGGGCAGGATCGCCTCGGTCTCGGCGCCGAAGAAGTTGACGTACCAGATACCGATCAGGGCGAGCTTGGCCGGCAGGTTTTCCTCGAGGGGGGCGGTGCGGAAGTGCTCGTCCATGCTGTACAGCCCGTCGAGCAGGCCGGCAAAGTTATCGAAACCGACGGTGAGAGCAATGCTCATCCCGATACTTGAAGAGAGGGAGTAACGGCCGCCGACCCAGTCCCAGAAGCCGAAGATGTTCTCTTCCGCAATACCGAAGGCTTTCACGCCGTCGATGTTGGTACTCAGGGCGGCGAAATGGCTGGCTACGTCGGCCTCGCTGCCCCCGTTGTCGTAAAACCACTGGCGGGCGCTGCGGGCGTTGGTCATCGTCTCCTGGGTAGTGAAGGTTTTGGAGGCCACCAGGAACAGCGTGGTTTCGGGGTCCACTTTTTTGAGTACTTCCGCCAGGTGGGTGCCATCGATGTTGGAAACGTAGTAGACCTCACGTCCGTCGATCCAGTATGGTTTCAGGGCTTCGGTCACCATCACCGGGCCGAGGTCGGAGCCGCCGATACCGATGTTGACCACCTGGGTGAGTGGCTTACCGGTGCGGCCTTTGTGTTCCCCGCTGATGACGCGGGCGCAGAAAGCCTGCATGCGTTTCAGTACGTCGCGGACGGCGGGCATCACGTCTTCGCCGTCGACCATGATTTTGCCCTTTCCCCGGTTCCGCAGTGCGGTGTGCAGTACGGCCCGGCCTTCGGTACCGTTGATGACCGCTCCGCTGAACATCTGCACGGTGGCTTCCTTCACGCCGCATTCTTCGGCTAAACGGTACAGCACTTCGAGCGTATCCCGGGTGAGGATGTTCTTTGAGTAATCCAACAGGATGTCTTCAAAGGTCTGGCTGTAATTGGCGAACCGCTCCGGGTCCTGAGCGAACAGATCCTTCATGTGCCGGCCCTCCATTTCGTGAGCGTGCATTTCGAGTTCTTTCCAGGCCGGGGTGGAAGTGGGGTCTACATTGGGAAGCATCAGATATGTTTATTTTTAAATTATTGTTCCTGAAGTATTAGGCATTAGCTGTCACCTGATCACGGTCGGCTTGCGCTGCCTCTGCCGTTGCCAGCAGCCGGGGAATAATACAATGAACGGCAGCAAATTTGATCATTTTTTGCCATTTTATCACGTAAGAATCGATGAGAAAGTCTGTTGGCGGCTCACGAACGGTCCCTAGTAGAAAAGTCAAAATAGCGTAACCGGTAGTTAAAATCCACATTGTTCTCCGTTAAACCGGTAAATAAACGCCCTGAACACTTGTTATTACCACTTAATCCCCTTAAATTGCAATAAGTTTAATTCTGATTTTTAAGAGAGATAAGACACATTAGTATTCTTCTTGCTTGCTGCTGTTACTGATTATCCTTCCTGCTGTCCGTATCTTACGGCAGTAAACGACGATTGAGTAACAGTTTTGATTCCGACCCTCCGCGATCAGCGCACGCAATGGGGAAACTTTTTCTCCGATTATGCTTTTCCGGTTCTCGGCTAAAGTTTCCGGTCTTTGATTTTCACTATGAACACAGTTTTTCTTTTTGAGGTTTCTAGCTACATCGTGAGCATTTCCAAGGGAGCCGCAATAGCGGACTCCCTTTTTTTATCTTGCCCCGAATTTAATGGAGACCATGAATCGTTGTAGGATTCAGCAGCCCGGACGGCCGCGCTTTTTTATACATTTGCAGACTATCGATAAGATTCAAACGGTTAATCCCCTGAATCTCGGCGCTATGTTCGAATCCGCCCCTTACGCTAAAATCCGGCTTTAGGGCCTGAGCCGTGCGGCCTTTTGATCGTTCCCGCCAATTATTTCAAATCAATTAGTCCGTCAACCTTGAGCGTAAGCGTAAACAACCTCACCAAGATCTACGGCGACCAGCACGCCCTCGCCGGCATCAGCTTCGAGGCCCGCCCCGGCCAGATCCTCGGTTTTCTGGGACCTAACGGCGCGGGCAAGACCACGACGATGAAGATCATCACCTGCTACCTCAGCCAGAGCGCCGGCACGGCCGCGGTGTGTGGTCACGACGTCTCTACCGAAAGCCTGGAAGTGCGTAAGCTGGTCGGTTACCTGCCCGAGCACAATCCTCTTTACAAAGATATGTACGTGCGGGAGTACCTGCAGTTCGCCGCCCGGGCCAACAGGCTATCCGGAGCGAAATCCCGCATTGAAGAACTGATCGAAATGACGGGACTGACGCGGGAGAGCCATAAACTGATCGGTGCGCTCTCCAAGGGCTACCGCCAGCGCGTCGGCCTGGCCCAGGCAATGTTGCACGACCCGCAGGTACTGATCCTGGACGAGCCCACCAGTGGCCTGGACCCCAACCAACTGGCCGAGATCCGTGCACTGATAAAAACCCTCGGAGAGCAAAAAACCGTCATCTTCAGCACCCACATCATGCAGGAGGTACAAGCACTTTGCGACCGCGTGATCATCATCGACCGGGGCAGGCTCGTTGCCGACGACCCGATCGAGCGACTCCAGCGCCGGTTGGCGGGGGATACTTCTTTGGTGGTGACGTTCGATAAACCAACGGATACCGGCCGATTGACCCAAATATCCGGCGTAAACCGTGCCGTGGCCAACCCCAAGGCCCCGCACTATCGTCTTTATCTCAATGCCGGTGCCGACGCCCGCGCGGAAGTCTTCCGGTATGCCGTGGACAATCAGCTTACGCTGCTGGGCATGCAAAGCGAGGAACTCAGCGTAGAGGAAGTCTTCCGGGCTTTAACTTCGTGATCCTCGACAGTCGGCATTCGGTGGTCAGCAACCCGGCTCGAATTAGCCGCCCGTTCACTACCCTACCGCAAAAATTGAACTTCACCTGAAATGACAAAACGTTTTCTCGCCTTTCTACTGCTGCTGAACGTGGCAACCTTGCCCGCCCAGTCTACCTTCGACGACGACTACCGCTTTCCCGAGGGAATTTACCTGAGTCACGATGCCCTCTTGGCCGCCGAGCCGGACCTGGAGTGGGAAGCCATCGACGGTGAAATGGTACAGTTGCCCGAGGATTTCCGGGTACAGATCGCCAACTACGGGTACAACGACGTCCGCATCAACGCGGAGATCCTGCCTTATGCCATCAGTCTTGATGGACAGGCCTATTTCTTCACGCGTAAGGATGAAAGGCGACGGTTTCATGAATTTTCGGGATTGCGGGTCATGGGCGCCCTCAGTACGATGCGCTACGACACCGTGATCCATACCCGCCAGCTGATGAAAGCTTACAATCCGGCAAACGGACGTCCCTTCCGTCAGGCCTATGTCGACCTGGAAAAGAAAATGACCCTCAACAAAATATTGCACCTGCGCTCCGGCGCCCTCTACCCTTTCAGTCGCGCCACCCTGCTCCGCCTCTGCGCCCGGGACGAGGAGCTGGTCACCGCGCTGAGATCCGCCGATCCGCAGGACGAAACCCTGCTGCTTCGCGCGCTGCGCTTGTACGATGACCGCCACCCCGTAACTTTGCCGATAAAGTAGAAATCAGCATTCAGTTACCTGAAAGCTGAACTCTGAAATCTGAACTCTACCCATGCTCGCTATTTATCAAAAAGAAATCAACGCATTTTTCAGTTCCCTGATCGGCTACATCGTCATTGCGGTGTTCCTTACGATCATGGGTTTGTTCCTGTTCGTTTTCCCCGAGTCCAGCCTGCTGGATTTCGGCTACGCCAGCCTCGGTCCGTTCTTCACCCTGGCGCCAAACGTTCTCACGCTCATCATTCCGGCCATCTGCATGCGTGCCTTCGCCGAAGAGCGGCAAACCGGAGCCATCGAACTACTGGTGACCCGCCCGCTGCGCGACATCGAGATCATCATGGGCAAGTTTCTGGCCTGCCTCACGCTGGTGCTGATCGCCCTGCTCCCCACCCTGCTCTACTACTTTACGGTATATCAGCTCGGCATCCCCGACAAGGGAAATATCGACGCGGGCGGCACTTTCGGTTCTTACCTGGGTCTGGTGTTTCTTTCCATGGCCTTCGTCGCCATCGGTCTGTTCGCCAGTTCGGTGACCAGCAATCAGATCGTCAGCTTCGTACTCGCTCTGGCGCTCACTTTCTGGTGTTATTTCGGTTTCGATCTGCTGTCTTCCCTATTCGACGGCGGCGCGACGCTGTGGCTGCAATCACTGGGCATGCAGGAACATTTCCGCTCGTTGGGGAGAGGACTGATCGACAGCCGTGACGTGGTCTATTTTTTGAGCGTGACGGCGTTCTTTGTGTTGCTGACGGTGCTGAGTCTGGAGCGGCGGAAGTGGTAGGGGCGTTGGTACCGGAGCGGGGTCGAGGGGCGCGGCCGCAGGATGCAAGGAACGTTTTTTGTGAAGGACGTAACATGAAACAGCGATGTAGCGGTAGCGTACTCGGTCGGAAGCTAATATCTCCAACAAGCTCAAGTATCAAACTCAAACATCATGCCCGGCACATCCCGTAAGGGAGCCGGGCACGAAAAATTGACATACATCAGTTGTGTTCTACATTTCATCGATGGCCTTAGCGATGGCCGCCAGTCCAGCGGCAGCACCTGCACAATCACTGGCGGTAACCGATACATCAACGGAGACACTTCCGTTGCTGATGGTTCCACTCATAGTACAGGCTTCGTCAGCTTCCGCAACCGTAATTACGTTGGCGGGAACGTCGAGAGGCTGGACCTCATTTCCGGCAAAAGAGACCGCAGAAATCAGTACGAAAGACGTAGAAAGGAAAATGGACTTAATAGACATAATTATTGAATTTAATGGATTAATAATGATATGATTAATGGTCAGAACGACCAATTGATTCCGAAAATGATGGTACGGGGCCTTAACAGGAAACTTCGTTGAGATATCTGGTAACTATTGACGTAGTTTTGGTAAAAAGCACCCTGGTTGAGCAAGTTGGTTCCCTCCAGACGAATTTTAAGGCCGGAAGGAAAAGCGTGACTGGCCATGAACGAGGCTAAAAAAGTATGGGTTTGTTGCCTGTTTTGTCGCCAGGTGTAACCGTCTCCTTTGATGCTGAGTAATGTTTTTGGTTTTATCGTTGCGGTCAGACCACCGCCGTAGTTGTAGGCATAGTCGACGTTTACCGGAACCTCGCCACCTCCCCTGTTTTGATTGGAAGATTGCCGGTATCCCGTTTTTACGGAGAGTTTAAGCCATTCTTTCAGCGTAGAAAGATAATTGAACTTGACCGCGAGTACCTGGAAACGGTTAAGTTCAAGCTCTTGATTCAACTCCAACTGATTGTTGAACTGCATCAGGTTTATTTTCAGATCCAGGTTACCGTTCAGCCAGTGTACGAATTTACTTACGCCACTACGTAATTGAATGGAACTTGAAGGAAATCCCGCCGTCAGCCGCTGTTCGGTAAAAAGAGAAGATATTCCCAAAGATCGCTGCAAGCCGTTTGGGATCCCCGTTCGCTGGGCACCGACGTAGTAAGTTAACTGGCGAAAGGTGTTGGTATACTTATACCGTAGCCCAATATTATTGCTTTTTTGCAAATACAGGGTGTCCAGCCCCGTCATCAGTGTTTGATGATCACTCAGATAAGGAACCGACACAAGCTGATTTGGAGCTGGTAACTCCCGCCGATGACCGGCATTAAAAATCAGATTACTACGGGAAGTGATTTTGTAATCCAGCGAAACGTCGGGCTGAAATATTAAGTTCTTGAACTTTTCATCACGGGAGATAGCCATATTATCATAGACGAGATTTATTGCCGATATGTCTAAGCTACTACTGACCTTAAGACTACCGAAAGTCCTGGTAATGTTCTGATTGTAGTAGAACTCGTTAAAGTTATAATCAAGCGTAGTAAGGCGTCCTTCCAGCTTTTCAAAATCGGTTTCGGCAATCCGGGTATAGGTTTGTGCGTCAACTTCTCCACCGGTATTACGATAGCCAAGTTTAGAATCGAAAAACCAGGCTCCCCGGCTGTAAAGCACACTAAGGTGGGGGTCGAAACTTAGCGTTTTTTCGAACGCTTGCTGGCGAATCCCCTCAACGGGCCGCTCAAACAAGAAATTGTAACGATCGCTAACATGATCAGCGATCTGATCGTTGTCCTCGTAATTCACCAAGAAGTTGAGTCGCAAGGCCAGCTTTTCGTTTATTCGACGGGTGTAGCGGAGTCGACCGTTGTAATGATGTGGATTACCTTTAAGCGAAGTCAGCAGGTCATTAGCGATACCTTCCGTTGTGGACGTTAAGTCAGCAGACATATTTTGCTGCGAGATCGTGGCTTTTAAATCGAGATCCAGTCGACTGTTTTTAGTCAGCGTAAAGCTGTTTTCATTATCTACCCAAGCCTTTAGTTCAGACTCCCGGTAAAACTTAAAATGATCAACTGTAACCGGAAGGTCCTGACTGAAGAAGTTTAGTCGTTCCTGGTTATTCAGCCTGAAAAGGTTGTTATCGACGGAATAGATTGTGCGGCTTCGGATATTTTTATTCGGATTCAATAAAATAGAACCCGCCGTTGCGTAAACTTCGTTTCGTAAATATTCCCGTGAACTGATCGATTTCGGACGGTATCCCGTTGAAGTGGACAACAGATCGGGCCGTTGGCTAGCCATCACCCCGCTGTTACCATTCATCTGATAACTCATGTCTATTCCACTACTGGGGTCTTGCCCAAGGGTATTGTTTTGAGCAAACAGTATCGCCTTCGACTTTCCGGAAAGCAGGAATACATTTGCATCGTTGTCTACCCCGGTGGGCAGACCGGCACTTAGCTCCACCTCTCCGAAGATTATTTTCTTCTTGCTATCTTCCAGCTTCAGATCGAGTACGAGTTCTTTATTTTGATTCAGGTCGCCGGTAAGCTGGTCTTCGGTAAAATTACTGACAACGTCTACCCGGTTGATGAAACCCGCATTTATATTCTGTGTAGCCAAGCGGTAGTTGCGTCCAAAAGCATCGTCTCCATCAATGAGCACGCGGTCGATGGCTTTGCCCTGAACACTGATGGCACCTTGCTCATCCACTTCAACGCCTGGAATTTTCTTCAGCATATCTTCTACTTTGTCCTCCGTACCGTCCGTGTAGCTTTCGGTATTGAACATCAATGTGTCTCCACGCTGGGCAATGGGAAGTGCATCTGCAGTTACTTCAACCGCTTCAAATTCAATAGCTGCGGACGACATTTGAAAAGTGACGGGAGAAGACAGATTAACGAGCGAGTGACTGATCGTTTCATACCCGAACATTCTCACTTCTACGCTGAGTGATCCTAAATCCGAAGCTTCTATTTTAAGGTTGAATTGCCCTTCAACATCGGCCAGCGTGTAAGCTTTTATTTCTTCCTCCTGAAGTAAAACCAACTGAGCGGAAGCTAATACGTTACCCTCTTCATCAATAACCTTTCCCATCAGGCTCGTAACGTTTTGAGCTTGCAAAAGCCCCGTTAAAAGTAAACCCAGCCCCAGCAGAAGAAAGCGTTGAACGGCATTGTCTAATTGTCGGAAATTCATGATGCTGGATTAATATGATTATAGGTAAGTGATGACCGACTGGGAGTTGACGCCTTTAGGAAGCAATACTTGTTCAGCAATTCTCAATTTGGCTTCAATCAACCTCACCCCGGTCCCTCTCCGGAGAAAAGGGGGGACTAAGCGCATATAGTTAGTGACCCGAAAGCCTGAGCTCAGTGCCACAAAGCTAAAAAAGGCTAATCTGAGAATTGTTGGTTCTTATTGGAATTTACTATCGTCGGGAACTAAACCGGCTAACCACTATCGGTTGTAGTACTCGAACCATTCAGGTCCGGAACTAAGAACTTGGTCGGAATTTTGCTCTTCAGATTTTAGTAAATTTTTTGAAGCGACCGCTAGTAATAAATATTAGCGAGTTATTTCAAAGTACCCCTTTTTCTTAAATGGAGTAATTGTTACCCCCGGATAGGAAGCTATTTTTTTAAAAAATTCTTCATCTTTTCTGCTCCGCATTTTGAAAAAATCATCAAAGCGGATCTTGATACCATGGCGTGGGGGAATGTTCCACTCAATATCCTCATCCCTAACGAGCCGCAGGCCGGCGAAAATAAATTGTATGATTCCTTCCCGATCATTTGCCTCAAGGATGAGGCCGGGTAAACCGGACAGCTTCCAGGGGCCTGAGTCTAGCGGAAGAGCCGTGGTAAACCATGCTTCGTATACGCGGCCTCGAAACTCAGTTACTGCCATCTGGCACTGGTATCCACCAATTTCACGTCCACCGTCTTTCTGTATTTTCCATTTAAATTCCGGAAGTTTTTCGGTAACGATGAAGGGTTGGTCTTTAATTATGTCACGGGAAATAAATTCCGCTTTATTTTTATTACGATGAAAAACATAACCATAGGCATCGCTAAATGTAATCTTCATATTGTTGTTTTGCCCTTTCTCGATTTTTTTTCCATTCCCGCCCTGGCCGTAGCGGTAGGTAGATACTTCACCGTTACTAACCATTAATGCAAAATCATCGTTACTAAAAAATTCTCCATTGGTTTCATTCGCACGGGAATTTTTCTTTTGCAGATATTTTACTTCTACCGATGCCTGCCCGAATACTACGGCGGAGACTATTAATAAGAAAATCATATAAATAAAAGATCTCATGATATTTGTTTATAGAGCTAGAAAATATAAGTGGATTACTTAGTGGCAGCAGCTGCGATAACTTCATTTAACTGTTCGGTAGCCTCAACGTAACTGTGTGAAACGGAGGTAACCGACAGGACGGAATCGTCTACCTGTAACAGCAGTGTGATGTACACTTCACTATCATGCTTCTCGTATTCAAGGTGTATTACCTCGACACCTTCGCGGGTATCGAATGAAGTGATTTCAGGTAATTTCTCGTCAGACCCAGAGGTAGCTGAAAAAGTCCCGAGAGTTAGTAGTGTGGAGATGATTAAATTATACATGTTAAAATATTTAGAGATTAAAAGAATAGTTTACCCGAAATTCAGTCGAGTTGGATTGCGCCTAATTAAGGCGCGGCATTTTTAAATTGATGGTACTAGAGGATGTCGATAACCATTTGCAGGGCTTCCTTACAGGTGCCCGCAGTAGCGGATACAGAGCCACCGTTCCCGACAACGTCAACGTTTACCGTTACGGTACACGAAGCGTCATCCTTTACAATATTGGTTACGGCAAGCAGTTTCACTTCAGCGTCGGCGGGCAGTTCTGCCATTAACTTGTGAATTTGCTCGTTGGCCGTTTTCAGCGTCAGGGGCTCGTCACCATTGGTTGGGGTAACGTCAACGGCAGCAGCAAATGAGGTAGCGCCGATAAAAAGAAGACAGAGGGAGAAAAAAATGGACTTGAATTTCATAATAAATGGATTAAAAAGAGGATTAGAAAATTTGGGTGAATGACCTCTTCTCGGGCAAACCATTCAGGATTTGCTAATTAGCGGTACTGCTAATAGCGTGGCGGGTAACCGGGTAAGTTCCAGGGAAATCCGGGATCCGGGTTATCGGGGTCGGGCCAGCAGTGGGGCTGGTTGCCGTCGCCTCCGACGATGTCCCGGGCCTGCCCGGGGAGAAGATTATCGATCTTCATAATTAAAATAATTAAAGGGTGAAAAAATGGTTTGTCATACATTTCAGTGGGATATACTTCCATTTCTGACACCCCAAAGATGGGGGCATGATCGGGGGGAGGAGAAGGACATTTGTCAAAATTTCGTTCCGTTAACTTTCCCATAAACACAGTAATAAAAAACTCTTAAACGCCTGAATAACATCCTGTTATCATTGAATTATTATTCAATAAAAAAGCTAAAAACTTACTAAAATAACAAACCTTGGGAGGCATTTTGCAGTCACAACCTTAATTTCAGTTTAAAATAAAGACCTTATATACATCACCATACCAAAAATTAAATTGGGTGATGAAAGACTTTATTTACCGATCTGACTCTCAGCACCAGTATAGCATGGCGCTGGTATTGAGGCGGGAGTACAGAAACCTAATCATAATACAGTCTCCCTTCGTTCAGTAGTGGTAAAATTAAGGTAGGGAGTAAAGCCTATAGACATATTATTCGCTTAATTTTAAACTATTAAAATGAACGAGTTAACCAGTGCTCGTACCGATACACCTCTGCAAAACAATGGGTTTCCAGCAGAAATGTGGGGAGAACTGACAAACTATACTCCATGGATTTTCTCAGTACTATAATCTGATATACGCAAAGTCAACTGCAGAAAAATTTAATCTACGTTCGGATCAGAAAATCACTATAAAACAGTATGCTATCAAGCATTACGACAATTCCAATAAGATTAAACAGCAGCAATCAAAAAACACATAAAATACTGATATATAGATACTTAGTAAACCAAACACTGAATCTCCGTTCAATTAAAATAGAACAACGCTCATTTTTACGTCCTTGTATTTCAGTACGAACCAAGTGAACTTTGGAGCATCGTTTCATCCATAATAAACTACAAACATGAAAAACGCAACTCCTACTTCCACCGTTACTTCTCTTACTAATAAAGACCTTGCTTCCATTTTTGGTGGCAGTGATGATGTTATTGATCCGGAAACCATTTTGGGCGACTCGTCTTTAATTGTTGAGGACATCTATACTATTTGAATCACTTATATTATATCTCTGGTTGCATATTATCGGGTATTTTATTTGCGGACCTGCGCTTAAAGCTAACAATTGTATAAACCGTAACTATTAAGGTAACAACTATACAAATAATCGAGTCGCCAATAAAACATCCGGTAGTATGCTATACTTGTATAGCCATCAGGTGATCCCAAATACTTTCGTAAAGTACAATTTCTCCATATGGATGCTGATTATTATCGCCGATTTTGTGAGCCCTTAGTCTGGCAAGATATTTATCTGCTTCACGCGCTACAATTTTTTTATTATACCCGTTCTCGGGAAATTTAATCAGTGCCAGAATAAAGTTTTCAGCTCTTACAGTTTCCGGTTTGGAAAGATGGCGCTGAACGTATTTTCTGATAGCATCCTCCTGATTGAAATCCTTATCACGCTTCAGAAGGGAATGCTCAAGAATTTTAATAATGATAACGTGCAAGTTTCGGAGTGACTTCTCCTTTTGCGACGCGACGGTTTCGTTTAGAAATTTGCCGATCCGCAGCCGAATAAGGCTATGCTCCTCGCCTTTACTTTTGACTAATCCCATTTCAATAAGTATGTATAAATACGCTCCAATGATTGACTGCGTTTCTTCGTAGTTGCTGGCAAGTCCAACACCAAGATCTTCCTGCATTACGTCGATAAAATGGTCATAGGCTAACTGATATTTACCACATCTCATTGCCATAACTATGGCTAATTCCTTAGCGGAATAATATGCAAAATATTTCTTGGGGTCCGTCGAGCTGAGTACTTCAAAGGCAAAACGCAATCCATCATCATGCCTTCCCGAGTTCAGGTAAGCCCGGGATAAGTTATTTCTTAAAATTGCAATTACTTGTTGTTCCTTCGGATCAGCTTCGTCGATTCTGTTCAAGACATTTTCGGCAAACGTGATTGCCTCGTCAAAATCACTTTTCATCATTCGGAGATTTAGTTCCAGAATTATGCTGATATGTCTGACTCTTGTCCGCTCCGCCGTTTTAATAGATCTAATCTCATTTACCGCTTTTGTAAGGTAAATGACTTTCACCCTTCTGCTTTCCCTCGTAATATTTAAATATGTCAAGTGTTTAAAATGTTTATAGCATATCTGTAGTGTGTAGTCACACTCCAATTCATCTTCCACGCTTCTCAAAAGGCTTAAGTATTCGGATTTTCGCAACTGATTAGCGTAGGTACTATTAATTACCGATAAGCCCCCAATAACCAATGGTTCCTGAAGATCAAATGATCTGGCTTTTGCCAGACCGATATCGGCGATATAGTCTATAAATGGTCGACTTACTGATTCGTTCTTAGTTACTGAACCTTGCAAATGGTTCCAAATTGAGTCATTTACGTTTGAACGGCTATCTAATGATTTTTCCGAAGCGTCGTTAATTGCCAAAACACCGTTTATTAAGGCTATTTTTAAATAGTACTTAACTTTCCTGAAATCACTCCCCCCTTCTTTCACACCCAGCAATCTGGCTGCTACGTCATCTTTCGGTTCTTGCTGAAATTTGATATAATCATATAGTTTCTTTACGCGAATATCAATTTTACGAGTACCTAGTGGCAGATGATCATCACCTAGAATATGAACAAGCTCTTGTAATTTCTTCATTGCACTTATTTTAGCGAAGTTTAATCCTCTTATTATCCAATTGAAGAATAACGATTTCCCACATCTGCTCAAAAGGAATTACCTCATCCAGAGATAAACCGGAATTATTAATCAACGGAATGGACCTTAATTTATTAAGATATTTTTTAGCGTGGCGTTCTACTGCCATTCGGTGAAAATCTTGTTCAAAAACAATGGCTAGTAAATTATAAAAACATTTATAACGGATATTCTTTGCGCTCCGCGGAAGTGGTAATTCTCGCCACCGCTTACGGGCAGACCTATGCTGTCCTTTTGCTAACTTTTCTATCAGGCCAATAATTAAATAATGAATTATCGTATCTGAATCGTTCAATCGTAGTAAATTATCCATTTGCATCTTCGTTCCCGTAATATTTATTTTATCTTTTGATTTATCAAACTTTGTAACTTTAACCAATTTGAGTAATTTGAGGTACGACTGAAACAGTTTGATACTTTTTTCGAATTGCTTTTTAGGATCGTTATTATCCGCCCACCGACTAAATGCATCATATGCATTTTCGGCTTCATGATAATGTTTTGTTCGTAAACTGAGTAAAACCAACGTTTCCCTTAATTTACCATAGTTGTGTTCCTTTGGGTGTATCCTTTTTAAGATATTATTTATAATAAGATTACCATTGTCGTAATCATTATTAGTCAGATGAGCGTAACTCATATATAACAAATATGCAATCCGATCTTCAGCATAAATATTACTGATGCCTTCAATATACTCCAGAGCCTTTTCAGCATTACATACTATTTCTTCAGGACTGTTCTTTATTTCAGCGATTTTATTTTTCAACTGAAATGCAATTAATATAAGCGAGGGGTGATCAGCACTTAAAGGACTGTTCTGAAGCCTGTTAAGTCCCCCTTCGGCGATTGCAATGACGGAGGCTGTATTCTCACCTGCATTATATCGATAAGTCGTTTCTCTGTAGCAAAGTGTTGCTCTTTGCAGAACCAGATTTATTTCTCGATAATAATCAGCTCGTTTACGATAAAACAGGTATTCTTTTTCGTCGAAGAATAGATGTCCAAGCAAGATTGCAAGTAGCTCACTGGAAGTTTTACACGCTGAAACAAGTCCAGCTTTTTCGGCATGATGGAATGCCTCCTTCATGAAAGGAACGATTACGACCGAGTCAGGACGGTTGATTAGTCTCCGTCCGATTGCAATCAGTTTCCAAACATACTTACGCGTGTCCGCCAACTTCCCCGAGGTCATCTCTCCTGGTTGAAGTGCGGTCAGATTGTTCACTAACACGCATTCCAGATGGCGTAAGGTCTTTCTATGTACGCTACCGCCCTCCATACATTCAAGTACAGCGGCTTCTCCGGCGGGCGAAGGATTCTTGGTTTTTTTGAGGTATAGGTAGAGTTTATAAGCTCTTTTACCTTTCAGGGACTTGCGATCAAGTCGTAAGTCCCTGGTCCCCATCTGGCGCACCAGATCGTGTACATAGTTCAATTAAAAGATGTATTTAAATACGGGTTAGGTTACAAATCACTACGCCTAATGTAAGGATTTAAACAAATATCCGACTGGAAATTTTGCAATTGCTTGGTTTAAAGTTATTCAAACAAGATCGCCAGCACCGGTATTAAGACAATGCCCCTGGCTTTAAAGCAGTCAAATCTAGGCTTTTTTATCGGCTAAATCATCAATCATAAACACCTGAATCATAATCGTTTATTGATCAAAATGAAGTTGCTCTTGCTTGATTTCAATGGAACAAATTTTGCGCACATGTCTTTTTGTCGGTCCCGTACTTCCACCATATTTGTAGTATCCTGATATTCCAGTTCCGGAAAGGGCAAAAACCATATACGATGCACCGATCTTACCCGTTTTTTCAGCAATACTGGCGCGAGTGCCAGGCCGGTATTCCGGCGGAGGTGATTCTTGGATCTCCCAAGTCCAAAGACTGTGAGAACTTCGGAATCTGCCGCGTGTCTCTTGAACAAGGTCAAATACGGGGTTTCTGCGACAATAAGACCATTGCCTACCTGCGTATCGACCCCCCCACCAACCGCCTCCTCATACATTTCCTTTCCTGCTCCTTCAACACCGATTGCGCCCAGCGCTTTTTCCGGGAAGGCACTTTCCGTATAGACGACGATTACTACTTACCACAAGAAATTACCAGGGCACTCACCAATGCGGAAACAATTTCCAACTTTCGTATCGCGAAAGGTCTCTACCCAATGTTGATCGACGACCACTTCCATACGGTATCACTCCGTCTTGCCCGGGTATCGGAATCTCTCCGGGCCGTACCGCTGGCTGCCTGATACATGCTTGTCTCTCTTTCCACGGTACCAATCGGTGAGTGATCATTCATCAACCTGAAAAAACCATTATGCCACAGGCCCTAAACGCAAGAAAGCACCATCCCGCCCAAACGGTAGAAGGACTTTATTCGCGCCACCACCGGCGTAGCCAGCCCGTTTACCTGATCCTCATTGCTACCGTAATAGTTGTCGCCGCCGCCCTGCCCTTCATCAGCATTGAGGTTGGCAGTGAAGCCCGTGCCGTACTGCAAACCACCCAACGCCCTACCAGCATTCACTCCCCGGCGGCGGGAAAGGTTCTTTACGCCCGTCTGCGCGACAACCTCGAGGTAACCACCGGCGACACCCTCCTCGTATTCGATGCCGCAGAATTGAATACCGAGTACGACTACCTGGACAAAAAAACCAGCGAGAGCCGGGCAGCCGGAAAAGATCTTAACGAACTCATCAATTCCCTGCCCGTCAACGGTTATCCGCAGCTGACTACCTCCCTTTACCAGCGGGATTACCAGGATTTTCGGCATCAATGGGATGCGGCGACCCTTAAAGTCGCCCACGCAAAAAAACAGTTGGAACGGCAAGAGATACTCTTCGCTACCGGAACAATTTCACAAATGGACATCGAACGTTACCGTTTCGACCATGAGCTGGCCGGCAGCGAGCAAACCCAACTGGAAGAGCGCCGTCGTCATCTGTGGGCGCAGGAGCTTGACCGCCACCGACAAGTGCTGGCCGACCTGCGCCGCACCTCCGCTTCTCTGCACCTGCGTTCGCGCCAACTCGTCATCACCGCCTCCACTTCCGGCCACTTGGTAAATACCGTCGAGCTGCAGCCGGGTTCCTACGTTGGTCCCGCCCAGGAGATAGCCATGATCTCACCAGCAGGTGAACTGGAAGTTTCGGTGCACGTCGCGCCGCGCGACATTGGCCTGCTGCGGGTAGGTACGTCCGTCAGTCTGCGCATGGATGCTTTTACGCATACCCAGTGGGGTTTCGCCAACGCTACCGTTAAGGAAATCAGTAATGATGTGACGACCGACCAGGGGGGGAATCCTGTGTTCATCGTCCGTTGTCATTTGCGGGAAGATGTATTGCAATTACCAAGCGGTCACCAAGGAATGCTCACCAAGGGCATGACCGCCACCGCTCATTTCATCCTCGCCCGCCGCACCCTCGCGCAGTTGTTGCGCGATCGTCTGGAAGACTGGCTGCCCGTCCCTCAAATCGTCAACTCATGAAAAAGAAAATAAAACAGCACGACCGAACCGACTGCGGAGCCGCCTGCCTGGCCTCCATTGCCGCTCACTACAAACTCGGGCTGCCGCTTGCACGCATCCGCCAACTTGCCGACACGAGTTCTAAGGGAACCAACCTGCTGGGCATGATTAACGCAGCCACCAAAACCGGTTTCAGCGCCCGGGGCGTTCGCGCCGACGCCGAAGCCCTGCCAACCATCGACTTACCCGCGATCGCACATTTATACCTCGACGGTAAAACCCACCACTTCGTCGTCGTTTATCGGATCACGAAACGATCCGTCAAAGTCATGGACCCGGCAACCGGGCGCATGGAAAGGCGCCCCCTGGCCCGGTTTCTGGAAGAGTGGACCGGAGTACTGCTGCTAATTGCGCCGGGGGAAACATTTGCGCCGGGAGAAAAGCGCGTCAGCCTGCGCGAGCGTTTTACCCACTTGCTACGCCCCCACCGCTCCACTCTGGTACAAGCCCTTATCGGCGCACTGATTTACACCGTGCTCGGGCTTTCCACCGCGATCTACCTGCAAAAAATCACCGATTTCGTCCTCGTCAGCGGCAACACCGGTCTGCTCAACCTGATGAGCATCGGCATGCTGCTGTTGCTGGCCCTTTCCGTTTTCCTGGGCACCATGAAGTCGGTGATGGTGCTGCGCACCGGACAACTGATTGACGCCAAACTGATTCTGGGCTATTACCAGCACCTGCTCAGGCTGCCGCAGCGGTTTTTCGATACCATGAGGACCGGAGAGATCATTTCCCGGGTCAGTGATGCCGTTAAAATAAGAGCGTTCATCAACGACGTAGCGATCAACCTGCTCGTCAACGTATTCATCATCGTTTTCTCCTTCTGCCTGATGTTTACCTACTACTGGAAACTGGCACTGGTGATGTTAGTGGTTATCCCTCTCTACGCCGGCACCTACTGGCTGGCCAACCGGCTGAACCGGCGGCGGGAAAGGGAGCTCATGGAACGTGCCGCCGACCTGGAAAGCCAGTTGGTGGAAAGCATTAACGCCATCAGGACCATCAAGCAACTTAGGCTGGAGGAACACGCTAACCTGGAAACGGAAAACCGCTTTATCCACTTGCTCGACGCGGGATTCCGCTCGGGGCTTAACGCCCTTTTCGCTGGCACTTCCGCCGAAACCGTCGGCCGGTTCTTCACCATTATTTTATTGTGGTGCGGGTCTGCCTTCGTGATCAACGGAGCCATCAGCCCGGGAGAACTGCTGGGCTTTTACGCGCTGATCGGTTATTTCACGGGGCCGGCACGCAGCCTGATCGGAATGAATAAAAAGATTCAGAACGCGCTGATCGCCGGAGACCGCTTATTCGAGATCGTTGACCTGATCCCCGAAGAGAGCGACGAGGAATCCGTTACCCTGACGCCGGAACTGCTGGGAGATCTGCGGTTCCGGAACGTCAAATTTTCCTACGGTGCCGGCCGGGAAGTATTTACGGGCCTCGACCTGACCCTACCGGCGGGAACCATTACGGGCATTGTCGGAGAAAGCGGTTCGGGAAAATCCACGGTCGCGTCCTTGCTGCAGAAGCTCTATCCCCTTGATGGTGGTCAGGTCACCATCGGAGATCTCGATCTCAAATACTGCAACACCGACAGCCTGCGCAAGCACATCGGGGTGGTGCCACAACAGGTCGACCTCTTCGCCGGCACCCTGCTCGATAACATCACCATCGGGCGGGACAAGCCGAACATGAAAAAAGTACTCGACCTGTGCCGGGAGCTGGGCCTGCTTAAGTTCATCGAGCAACTACCCGAAGGTTTCCACACGTACGTCGGTGAAAACGGCGTAAACCTAAGTGGCGGACAGCGGCAACGAATCGCCCTGGCACGGGCCATCTACCGGGAACCGAAAATTTTACTCCTGGACGAGGCGACGGCGGCCCTCGACTCCGTCAGCGAGGCCTTCGTCCAGCAAACGGTCAACCGCTTGCGGCAAGAAGGTAATACGATTTTACTCATCGCCCACCGGCTCAGTACCGTCCTTGACGCCGACCAGATCATCGTAATGGAGGAAGGTAAGATACTGGAAAGCGGCAGCCACGGCGAGCTACTCGAGCGCGGTGAAAAATACCACGAACTCTGGCAGCGGCAGTTTCCGGCGGCGGTGATGCACCGCCTGGCAAGTTAGCTTTTAGTAAGGGGCGCGGCCGCAGGATACAAGGACCGTTATTTGTAGAGGTCAGTTCCCGCCCCGGGCTTCGTTACGGACTCAATCCCAGGAAGTACCAGCCCCGTTGCTGGCTCTGCCTTCGTCTCCACCCGGAATTAAGACACCCGCTTTTTCCTTGTAATTGTAACTCCGTCCTACTCCGCCTTTGAAATGGCCGACCGCATCTGCACTTTGCCGAGCAGGTGCTTGCCCACGGCCTCCCCCTGGGTCAGGCCGTAATCGATCGCCGGACGGTAGTGGATGCCGCCGTACAACCGACTGATGGCCGCTTCCTCACTCGCCTGTAAAAAACTGGTATAGCTCCGTTCGGGAAGGTCGTATTCCATTTCGGAGTCGTCGGTATAGGCGAAGTCGTCCCCGAACAAGTCGGTCAGTACTACGGCACAGGCGCGGCTCACCACCGAGTGGCCCGAGGTATGCTCGGGGAAGGGCGGCGTTTGCAGCAGCGGCCGCCAGTTCTCGTCGATGTGGCGGTTGATAAAGGTTTCGGGGCGGACGAGGCTGGAGCGGTATTTCTCGTCCCAGCAGCTGATGAATCCGTCGTGCATCGCCATGCTGACGAGCGCATACGCCTGGGTGGTAGTCGCAAAATCGGCTTCGGCGCGGCGGGCGGCGATGGCGGCGATGTTTACCCAGTGGCCCCCGGGAGTGATCTTTTTGGTAGCAAACATCACGTGGCCGACGTGGTGGCTCACGTAGGGGTTGCAGTCCCAGAACTTGGCGATGGCTTCTCGCTCGGCGAGGTCGTCGGCATCTTCAGCGGTCAGGGCGGTGTAGACCTCCTCCACGTCTTTCCACCAGGCGCTACCGGGCTCCTCGCTGTACTCGGTAGGAGGCAGAGGTTTGAACTGGTCGGCACGGTCGAGGGCGAAGGGGCGGATCTTGGCCCAACTCGGTTCGATACCGTCCATGTAATCCGGCGGGGTGGGCTGCCACTTGCTCTGGTCTTCAGTGATGGAGTACTTCGGGAAGGTGCGCGACTGCTTATACGTATCGCTGTCGTACCACCCGATCACGTGATCGGCAACGGCATGACCGTAAGCGATGGAGGCGGTCATGGTAGCCTCGGGAACCTTGATGTCGGCCAGTTCTTTGAAGATTTCGGTTTCAAAGGCTTCGATCTTGTCCTCGCTGAAGATGAGGCTTTTGCCGACTTTTAGCTGGGCGGCGACGGCGGCGATCGGGTAGGCGATCACAACGTCATCAGGGGGCGCGGGCGCAGGTGCAAGGGAAGGTAGCTGGCCGGCTAAACTCCGCAAATTCCGGTCTCCGGCGGCCATCGCCTCATAGCCCGCGATGCTGGAATATGCATAGATGCGCCCCGCCTGGGGAGGGCTGAAAATGTCGTGCACGATCACGTCCGTCAGCTGCTTCACCGAGCGGTGGTAGAACTCCGGGGCGGCAACCTCCTGCTGAAAATTCGGGTTGACGTCCTCCGCACAACCGGTGCACAGCCAACCTAATGAAAGCAAAGCAAATATTCTGAGCATAAAGGACTTTATTGAACCGGCGAGAGTCGGAATAATGGTAACGCCGGAGTGGCGGTCGTTTGGTACCATAAAGGTAAGAATTCGTCAATTAGCGGCACAAGGATCCGGCCGTAAGTACGTATCACAACGGATTGCTACGATTGGGGCGGCTTGGGGAGCATTACGCCCCAGAAGAGCGTTAGCCGGTCGAAGGAGCTAAAAGGGCCGTAAACGGAAGGGCTGTCTGCGCATTCCCGAGTTTAAATTGGCCTGAAAGTAAGTACTTTCCCAAAGCATTATCTGAAATAGATCGTTCTGCGAGTTCGCCCTTGCGTAGGCGCTGATGCTTCCTTCGACCGATCAATCTGCCGTCCGCCGTGTCTCCCCTCTCCCGGGGAGCGGTGGATTCGTGAATCTCCTTACAAACACCCCGAAGCGTGTGTGTGTGTAACAACGATCCTTGAAAAGGGGATTCATGTCGCCTGGGTCTTCTTCCCTCTCCATCGGGCAGGGGCAGGGGTTTCACCTGACGGGGTGACATTATTATGGAAATTCAGATTTACAGGTAAAATTCACCTCCCGGGGGGAAGAGTGACTGATCAGCTCGCTATACACCCTCTGTAAGCGCCGCGCTACACAACTAAATACTTATTCCGCTATCTTGGGGACGACGCATAAACAATTTACGCCGACAATACCGATCCATGCAAAGACGAAACGCCCTCAAACTCTCCGCCGCCTTACCGTTTCTGGCTGCCGGAACCGCCGCCTGTGCTACCCGTAAAGCAGCAGCCAGCCGAACTTCCGCCGACAAGTTCAGGGCCGCTTTTGCTCCCCATGCCGGCATGTTCAAAAACCATGCGGGAAGCGATATCCTCGACCAGATACAATGGGCCGCCGATCAGGGGTTTACCGCCTGGGAAGACAACGGCATGCCCACACGCACCCCCGAGCTGCAAGCCAGGATCGGTGACCTACTGGCCAAAAACGATATGCGCATGGGCGTCTTTGTGGCCAATAAGATCAACTGGAAGGAGCCTACCCTCGTACTCGGCGCGGGAGAACATCGCGACGAGTTCCTGAAGGACATCCGGGCTTCCGTGGAAATTGCCAAACGCTGCAACGCTAAATGGATAACCGTCGTGCCCGGCTTCGTGGACATGCGCCAGGAGCCTTTCTACCAGTTTGCCAACGTACTGGAGACCCTTAAGCAGGGTGCCGCCATCCTGGAACCCCACGATCTCACCATCGTCCTCGAGCCCCTCAATTACCAAAACCATCCCGGTCTTTTCCTCACTAAAGCGGCCCAGGCGTACGCACTCTGCAAAGCCGTTGACAGCCCCAGCTGCAAGATCCTGTTCGATATCTATCACCAGCAGATTCAGGAAGGAAACCTGATCCCCAACATCGATGCATCCTGGAACGAGATCGCCTACTACCAGATCGGCGACAATCCCGGCCGCAATGAACCCACAACCGGGGAGATCAATTTTGAAAAAGTGATCGCACACATCCACGGCAAGGGCTTCACCGGCATTTACGGCATGGAACACGGTAACAGCAGGGACGGGAAAGATGGCGAAATGGCGGTAGTTGAAGCCTACCGCAAAGTAGATGTCTAAGCGCTTGTCAGTCAGTTATTCCCGCAAGATCGTAACGTACGGACAATTCAAAAGGACAAATCAAAAACTTCCACCACTCAACATCGCGCCGATGTTTACGTTGCTGCATTGTTAGCAATTTGGAAATTATGTTAAAATTACCGAATTTTGAATCTTGATTCGGTTACCCCGGTCGGGTTGCATTAGGTAGTCAGTACGGTAGCAGTACCGCTGAATTATACTTCCATCCCACCACCGGTCATCGCTAATGGTTATTCCTGAAACGGTGATTCCGGCAGGTAACCCTCGGACGCAAAACAGCGTCCGGCAAGCAACGAGCGGACGCAACCGATGCCCGGTTGCTCTGCTTTTTTGAAAGCCCTCTTTTGCTCCCGCGTTCGCGCCAAAAGAGGGACATCGGGCAGCAAGTAGCCGCCGCGTGTGAGAAAGCCGAAAGGTGCCACTACCACGCCCGGACTACGCCAGCGAGAAAGCCGAAAGGTGCCACTCCGCCGGCCGCCGGCCACCACCTTGAAACAACACACTTTCAGCTCCCTTGCCCGCGCCTGCCGCAGGTAAGTAAATTCGTACGGGTTGAACTCCGGTCATCCAAAAGGTAATACCGCCGTCTTTCTCCCCAACCTAAATTATTTATCCATGACAATGTTACAAACCTCCACCGAGATGAAACTAAAGCGCATTTTCGTTCAGAATAAATTGCCCGAAGTTCTCGCGCCGCTGCAGCGGCTTAGCCACAACATCTGGTGGAGCTGGAGCGCCGAGGCACAGGAGCTTTTCAAATCGATCGACCCGGAGCGCTTCGTAGAACTCAACTACAACCCCGTTGCCCTGCTGGAAACGCTGGACCCCGCTCGTACGCAAGAACTGGCCAAGGACAAAAGTTTCCTCAAACGGCTGAAAGCGGTAGAAAAATCGTTCGACGCCTACCTGGCCAAGCCAAAGAAAAAAGGACCGAAACTGGCCTACTTCAGCATGGAGTACGGTCTGCACATCAGCCTGAAACTTTACAGTGGTGGCCTTGGCGTCCTCGCCGGCGACTACCTGAAAGAGGCTTCTGACTCCAATGTCGACCTCTTCGGCGTAGGTCTCCTCTACCGTTATGGTTATTTCAACCAGGGCCTGAGCATCAACGGCGATCAGATTCATAAATACCCCGCTCAAAAATTCACCCAGCTGCCGGTTGAACCTGTTCGCGGTGAAGACGGTAACTGGCTGAAGGTGGCCGTCCCGATCAAAGGCCGCATCGTACAGGCAAAGATCTGGAAGCTCCCCATCGGGCGCATCAATCTGTACCTGCTCGATACCGATCACGAAGACAACCAACACGACGATCGTGTCCTGACGCACATGCTCTACGGAGGCGACAACGAGCACCGCCTGAAACAGGAGATCCTGCTCGGTATCGGCGGCGTTCGCGCCATCGAAGCCATGGGCCTCGCTCCCGAGGTGTACCACCTCAACGAAGGCCACGCCGGTTTCCTGAGCATCGAACGCCTGAAAAACCACGTACAGGAAGACAACATGAGTTTTCCCGAAGCCGTGGAGGCCGTCCGCGCCAGCAGCCTGTACACCACGCACACGCCCGTACCCGCCGGCCACGACCATTTTCCCGAGCACCTGCTGCGCGATTACCTGCACAGTTACGCGGGTGAGCTGGGCATCGACTGGCACGAATTCGTCGCCCTCGGCCGCCAGAACCCGGACGATGCCGGTGAGGACTTCAACATGTCCAAACTATCCATCGCCCTCAGCCAGCGCGTCAACGGCGTTTCGAAACTGCACGGTGAGGTAAGCCAGGAGATGTTTACCAGTCTGTATCCCGGCTACACGGCCGAAGAAGTACACATCGGCTACGTGACCAACTCCGTACACTACCCTACCTGGGTCGCCAAGGAAATACACGATCTGTACAGCACCAAGTTCGGTAAGGACTGGGTGAAGGACCAGAGCAATAAGGACATCTGGCGCAAGATCCATAAGATCGACGACAAAGAACTGTTCGACGTACGCCATAATCTGAAGGTGCGCCTGCTCGACTACGTCCGGGAAAAACTGGAAGTAGACATGCGCAAGCGGGGGGAACGGCCGAAGACGATCATGGACATCATAAATAACATCAACAACGACGCGCTGGTGTTCGGCTTCGCCCGCCGGTTCGCCACCTACAAACGCGCGACGCTGCTGTTCAAGAACGAAGAACGCCTCGCCGAGCTGGTCAACCAGACCGACCGCCCCGTGATCTTTCTCTTTGCCGGTAAAGCCCACCCCGCCGACCAAGGGGGCCAGGACCTGATCCGTCACATCACTCACGTAAGTAAGAAGCCCGAGTTTTCCGGTAAAGTGATCTTTCTGGAAGACTACAACATGGAAATGGCCAAACTGCTGACACAGGGTGTCGACGTATGGCTGAACACCCCGACCCGTCCGCTGGAAGCCTCCGGCACCTCCGGCATGAAGGCCGCGCTGAACGGCTCTATCAACTTCTCCGTCCTCGACGGCTGGTGGGCCGAGGGCTACCGCCCCGACGCCGGCTGGGCCCTGCCGCTGGAACGCACCTACGAAGACCAGCACCTGCAAAATGAGCTCGACGCCGAGATCATCTACTCGACGCTCGAAGACGAGATCATTCCGACCTTCTTCCGCCGCGACAAGAACGGCATCAGCAAGGACTGGATGGGCTACGTGAAGCAGATCATCGCCGAAGTGGCCCCGACCTTCACCATGAAGCGGATGATGGACGACTATTACGATCGCTTTTACTTCCCGCTCGGAAAAAGCCAGCAGGCCGCCAGCAAATCCAACTGGAAAGCCGCCAGGGAACTCGCCGCCTGGAAACAGGACGTGATCGGTAAGTGGACGGGCATCTCGGTCGTAGAGAACAACTCATTCGACAGCGCCAATCACGCCCTTTCCAGCGACAGCAAATTCGATGCGGAAGTCGTGCTCGATACCAACGGCATCGACGCCAAGGGGCTGACGCTCGAGGTGTGCGTTTACCGCCGCCTGACCGAGCAGAAACTGGAGATGATCCGCGTTGCCCCCTTCACGCTTAAGGGCCAGAAGGACGGCAAAGCAACTTACACCATTTCCGAGAAGACGCAGAATACCGGCGTTTTTGAATTCGGGTACCGCCTGCGGCCCGTACACAAACTGATGCCGCACGCGCAAGATTTGAATTTGGTTTTCTGGGTTTAAGAGCAGCAATTCTCAGTTTAGCCTTTTTTAGCTTTGAGTCACTGAGCTCAGGCTTTTAGGTCACCAATTCTATGCGCTTAAGCCCCCCCCCTCTCCTCCGGAGAGGGGTCGGAGGTGAGGATAATTGAAGCCAAATCGAGAACTGCTGATTTAATGGCTTCTTTGTCCGCTCGTTGATTCGCAGGAACAAAAAGAGCGCTGATCCATCAGTCGCAGACCCGCCGGTACTCATGGTGCCGGCGGGTTATTCTTTTGTCGGACCACCCGTAGCCGGCCGATCACTACGAACACCTTATCTTCGTTCCTCCACATTGCTTGCTAAAACACCCCCATGGAAACCGCCGCTACCGTACGAATGCTCAACCTCCGACTTCCCACCGACCCCCGTTGGGTCAACCTTGCGGAAATGGACCTGGAGGAAATACTGACCGACCACGCCTACTGCGAGCAAAAGGCAACGACGAGTTGCATATCACTGATTCAGGGCTATCCGGATTATCCGGAAATCGTAGCGGAGGTAGCGCCGGTGGTGACCGAGGAATGGGGACACTTCCGGATGGTGCTGCACGAACTCGACCGTCGCGGACTTAAGCTCGGCCGGCAACGCAAAGACGCGTACGTGAACGGACTGATGAAGGTGATGAAAAAAGGCGGTGGGCGCGAACAGGCACTGCTGGAAAAACTGCTGCTCTGTGCTCTGATTGAGGCACGCAGTTGTGAGCGGTTTCGGCTGCTGAGCCTGCACTGTGCGGATGCCGATCTGCGGCAGTTTTACCATAAATTCATGGTCGCCGAAGCGGGACATTACGTGCTGTTCATCGAGCTGGCGCGCAAGTATTTCGACCGGGAGAAAGTGGATAAGCGGTGGGCGGAGTTTTTGGCTTTTGAGGCGGAATTGCTGGCGGGGATGGAGGTGCGGGGAGATCGGATGCATTAGGATATGCGTTTTGGAGATATGCGATATGCGATATTTAATTAGCGATTGGCTGCCGCATGGCTTTGGATAAGGGATTAGGGATATGTGATAAGGGATTAGCGATTTGGCTGCCGCATGGCTTTGGATAAGGGATTAGGGATATGCGATAAGGGATTAGCGATTTGGCTGCCGCGTTTTGGAGATTTACGATATGCGCATATTTGATATGCGATTGGCTGCCCCGCGGCTCCGGCGGCACAGAAAAATGATTATGGTGGATTTGGTTACCTCTTTTCGGGATTTTGTTGAAAGGGAAGAGCTCTTCAAGAAAGCGGATAAACTCCTGCTGGCCTGCAGCGGCGGGCTGGACAGTACCGTGCTGGCGCACCTGCTGCACGCCGAAGGCTACGACTTTGCCATCGCGCACATGAACTTTCTGCTGCGGGGCGAAGCTTCCGACGGGGATGCTGCCTTTGTGGAGGAGTTGGCGCGGACGCTGGATGCAGGGTTTTATTGTGAGGCCGTGGACGTCAAGGCCCGGGCGCGGCCCGGGGAGAGTACGCAGATGACGGCCCGGCGAATACGGTACTCCTCTTTCAACAAAATCCGCGACGACATGAACGGCAGGTGTGTTTTGACCGCCCACCACCAAGACGACAACTTTGAAACTTTCCTGATTAACTTAATCCGTGGAACCGGCCTGGCAGGACTTAAAGGGATGCAGGGCCGAAACCGATGGTCGGTAGCGAGGCCATTGTTGACATCCAGCCGCGAGGCCATCAAGATCTACGCCAGGGAAAATAAAATCAAATGGCGGGAAGACGCCAGCAACGCTACCGATAAATACCTACGAAATAAGATACGTCATAAGTTGACTCCAATACTAGCCAACGATTTTGGCCTTACCGCGGCCAGCTGGTATAAAACGGCGCGTAACCTGAACAGCGACTACCGCTTGCAGCAGGCCGGCCTCCGGCTTCTGCGGGAGAAGTACGTCAAGACCGGTTACAACCTTATTGAAATTAAACTAACGGGGTGGAGTATTTCTGACCGGATCGTACGGGATGACCTCATCTTTCATACGGCAACCAGCCAAGGGTTCACCCCGGATCAAGTAGCACAAATCCTCGGATTTACCGGCCAGCGTAGCTTAGACAGTGAAACCCACCGGGCCTACGTTACTCCGGAAAAAATAGCTTTTGCCGAACTTTCGTCGATCAATAATAGAATTAATTCCGTGTCATTGACTGACCTGCCAAGAACACTTCCGGGATACGAATACCTACGTTTATGTTTCGAGATTATTCCAAGACCGGAAAAATTTAACCAGACTGACGCCCAGTACCTTGCTCCTCAGTCCCTCCCCCTGCACCTGCGGCCGCGCCAAAAAGGAGACCGCTTCCAACCCCTCGGCATGGGCGGTAAGACCAAGAAGGTGAAGGACTACATGATCGACCAAAAGATTCCCGTTTGGCTACGCGACAGGATTTATCTGCTAACCAACGCCGACGACGAGATCATGGCCATCCCCGGCTACTGTATCTCCGAAGGGTTCAAGGTGCTGCCTCACCACACCGAAGTGCTTAAGGTGTCGGCGATTTAACGGACCATTGCAACAAGACTGACGGCCCCTGAACTCTTTACCAAGCGGATTGGTTGACCAATTGTATTTCCCACTCCACCCGATCTATTCCATTTAAAAATCAACTACGCTTTGCCCTACTAATCCTTACGGCCTGGCTCTTCACGGCCGCGCTTGCGGCAAACGTCATCACCGTCAATTCGCAAATGTGTTTAATACCGCACGCGCCAACGTCTCCGCGAACGATACAAACATGTGGGCCGACGGCAACTACGAAAGTATCCGCATGGACATCTTCAGAGACTCGATGACCATGATGTCCGCAACCCTCGGAGGTACGGTTTTTAAGGTGTCTCGCGGGTAATAATCGAAAGCAACAACATCAATTTTTATCGGCTTCCAGTACGTCGGCGGCAACATCGGCACCTTGGACGTGGTGGACATACGGGGCAGTAACATCCTCTTTAGCCAGATCAATATTCGGACTTACCGTTGCTTTAAATACCTGCGGGTAAGGGAAGAGAGCCAGTACGTCGACATTATTTACTGCAACTTCGAGAACCGCCTGACCGTAGCCGACCAGAACATCCTTTCGCTTCTGGTTTCCCGAGACCAGCCCGGCTTCCACAGGGTTCGCTACTGCTCGTTTAAGAACATCCCCGGCGGCGGCAACAACGAGGGCGTCGAACCCATCCGTATCGGGGTGAGCACCCGGCCGACTTTAACAGCCGCTCGGTGGTGGAATACTGCTACTTCACGCAGCGTGACGGCGACGGGGAGATCATCTCCAGCAAGGCCAGCCAGAACATCTACCGTTTTAATACCTTCGAAGACAACACCAAGGCGGAACTGGTACTGCGGAACGGTTCCGAGAACATCGATTACGGCAACTTTTTCAACCGGGGCAAGGGAGGCGTCCGCGTGCGGGAAGGCCAGGACCACTATAACTACAACAACTATTTTCAAGGCCTCAATGACCGGCCGATCTACCTGCAAAACGAATCATCCGACCCACTCGACAACATCAACGTTGCCTTCAACTTGATGGTCGATTGTGAGGTAGTTCGTTTTGGTGGCGAGGCCGGCAGTTTCCGACCGACCGATGTCACCTTCGCCGACAACATCCTCACCAACCCCCGGAGACAACGATGTTTTCAGGGAAGCTACGGGAGACGAAACCTGGATCGGCAACATCACGTCCGGAGGCCCGGGCTTCACCCGGCCCGCAACGGGCCTGCTGGACAAAGACCCCCCCGACTCGTCACAAACGAAGCCGACTTATTCGGCCTCGGACCCAACAGCCCCGCCATCAACGCCGCACAGCCGGGCTTCGTGCCGTTGCCTTAGTACGACGGTACTGATTCTATTGACGCTAATATCCTTTTTGATATGATGGGTCAGCCGCGGCCCGATACGATCACGAGCAATGACCTCGGCCCCGACCAATTTCCGCACAACATCCTCATACAACCCATCGCTACGGAGGATAATACCGGGCCGGACTACGATACCTCTGACCGTACGGCCGTACGGAATGGCCGGCTGGTTGTGGAAGACGTTTTCAGCGTATCCCCCCACCCGTCAGATAAAGAAATCACGCTGACCATCGCGGCGGGTGCCGGAAGCGACGTCGGCATTGATCTATTGAACCTTAGCGGTAAGCAAATCAGAACCATCGCCGATTAGTTTGAGGCTATTACGGAAACATCCTTCCGCCAACCGCTCGACCGCCTGCCCGCCGGAATGTATATGCTGCGGGCGACCGGCCGTACTTCGGTGATCAGCTGGAATCAGACGGTACGGTTTGTTAAGCGGTGAGTTGGCTGGGCAAATAAAGAGGCGGGGAATTGTACGCTGAACTAAAAACGAGCAAAGGTAAAAGCCCGGCTAACGCTCGGAGTACAACTCCTCAGCCTACGTACATAGACGTGACCCGAAAGTTGGCACGCACCGTAAGCAAAATTCAGCCTCACTTCCCAGCCTCCAGCCACCGCGCAATCCCCGCCACCGACATATAAGGTGGGTTAGCCGCCCGGTAAGCCCCGATCACCGCTTCCGCCACCCCCTGCGCCCGGAGTTCCGCTTCCGAAAATTTTGTAAACCCGGGAACCATTTCCTCCACCGACTTTCCGGTCTTCACCGCTTCTGCTACCCAGCTAACGTAGGCGTCGAGCCGGTCGGACAAGCGTTGCAGATGTTCGCCGCCGGCGGGCACCGGACCGTAGTGGGTCAGGTAGAAAGTCTCGGCATTCAGGCTCCCGAGCCGTTCGATGGAGGCCTTCCATTCCACCACGTCAATGTCGGGCGGCGGCAGCGGTGGCACTACCGGCCCTCCCTTGATCATCACCCCGCCTACGTCGCCGGTAAAAACGACGTCGTCCAGCTGCCAGGCAACGTGGTGACTCGCGTGACCGGGGGTGTGGTGGGCGACCCAGGTATTACCGCCGATGCGCAACGTAGCCCGGTCGGCCACCTCCGTGATGGTGTCGGAAGCAATTTCTTCCATGCGGCCCCACAGGCTTTCCATCCGTTCTTCGCCGTAGATGCGCGCCGCCGAGCCGTACAGACGCGCGGGGTCGATCATGTGGCGCAGCCCACGGGGGTGTACGTACACCTTCGTGCCCCGTTTTGCCCACCACCACGCCGCGCCCGCATGGTCGAAGTGAATGTGGGTGAGCAGCAAGGTGTGTACGTCGCCGGGCGCGATCCCCACCGCGGCCAGTCCTGCGATCAGGGCATCGTTGGTCGCAAACGGACCGCACTCGACCAGCGTGACTCCGGCGGCGTCTTCTACCGCAAAGGCGGCGATGGCGGAGGGCTCATTAAGAAAATTCAGATCAATGACGTGGATGGCAGGCATGGGAGAAAGGGTAATTGTACCGGGTGAAATAAAAAAAGAGCAGTCAAAATGTTTCCTGATTGCGAACTGGGCAGCCATTACGCAAACGAACACTCTCCGCCGAGGGCGCTGAGCATTAATGGAAAATACATCCCGGGTTGCGCAAAGTACGGTTTAAACCGTGTTGGTTCACCGAACATTATCCTTCCGGCTGCGCTTAAAAAATTGACGTTAACAAACCCACCATCTTTTGATCATTGTTCGAATACTTGCTTACCTCCTCGGTACGGTCGGGCTCATCGGCACCCTTCTGCCGTTTCTCCCGTACGATGACTTCTGGATCAGAGGCTTTGACTATCCGCGCCAGCAGCTCATCTTCATTCTGGGCCTGGCTACGGTTTTGTGGTTGATCTCCAACCGCAATTGGGACTCGTACGACTACCTGATCGGCATCGTTTTGTTCGTCGGGATGAGCTACCAGGTGTACCGCATGCTTCCTTATTCTTCGTTATGGAGCATCCAGTCGCAGAGCGCCCGGCAAGACGTCACCGACGACACCTCGCTCAGCCTGCTGATTTGCAACGTCCTTCAGGACAACTCCGCCTACGATAAAGTGATCGATACCGCAATGCGTCAAAGCCCCGATATCCTCGTGACCCTGGAATCAAACAAAGACTGGGGAGAGGCGCTGCACGAAGGACTTGATGATTCCTACCCGTTCCACGTCAGCGTTCCCCTGGAGAATATGTACGGCATGCACGTCTTTAGCAAGATCAAGCTGCTCAACCCGAAAGTGAAGTACCGCATTAAGAATGACATCCCCAGTGTAGACGTCACCGTGCGCCTCGGTAACGGGGAGGAGATCGACCTGTACTTCCTGCACCCCATGCCCCCCAGCCCGTCCGAAGCCTACGCCAGCACCGGCCGCGACGCCGAACTGGCCCTGGTCGGCCTCGAAGTTGAAAAGAAAAAACGCAACGCCATCGTTGCCGGCGACATGAACGACGTGGCCTGGTCGCATTCTTCCCGGTTGTTCCAACGCATAAGTGGTCTGCTGGACCCACGCCGGGGAAGAGGGTTCTTCGCTACCTTCCACGCCGATTACTGGTTTATACGCTGGCCGCTTGACCACATATTCCACTCTAAAGACCTCGCGGTGGTAGAACTGAAAAAACTCGGGTACGTCGGGTCCGATCATTTCCCCGTGTACGCAAAGTTTAATTTTGAGCGCAACGTATCCAGCGGCGAAGCCATGAAATCGACCGGAGAGGATGACCAGGAAGCCGAAGAGGTGATCGAGGATGGGCAAACAAATCAGAAAGACATCCTGATTCCCGAAGGAAAATAGTTCGCAAATTGATGTAAAAAAACACATTCGTAACTAGGATAGTAACGCGCATTACGCTTACCTTTGCCACCGCTTCGTAAATTAAAGGAACAAATTCAGCTATCAATTATGAACAACGTTGTTTCCCAGCGCTTCATCAAGTGCCATAACAAGTTGCGGGAAGAAAAACGTGTTCGTTCCAGCCGTCAGTTCGCCCTCTCGCTGGATTATCTTCCGCAGTCGCTGTCCGAAATCCTGAAGGGACGCCGTGACGTCACCATCGAACTGTTACGCAAAGCGATCGCCAAATACAAGATGAACCCGGTGTACATCATGACCGGCGACGGGCCGATGTTCATGACCGAGGAAACCAACCAGAGCTTCCGGGTGCTGACCACCATCCAAAGTCCGAACGAGGAAGAACTGATCGTTCACGTTCCCTTGCCCGCGCAGGCCGTATATTCCGCCGAGCTCGGCGATCCGAGTTTCGTGCAGGATCTGCCCACCTACAGTTTACCGGATTACAAATACAAGGTGGGTACCCATCGCAGTTTCGACGTGCCCGGCGACAGCATGGAACCCACCCTCTTTGAAGGAGACAAGGTGGTCTGTTCGTTTCTGGAACCCACGCTTTGGGAGTCGGGCATCAAAGACAACTACGCCTACATCATCGTGACGCGCAGCGACGTGGTGGTACGCCGGGTCAAAAACCTGATCGACGAGCACAAAGAACTGGAACTGGTGGCCGACAACAACTTCTACGCACCGTACCGGGTCTCCCTGGCCGATCTGCGCGAGATATGGTATGTCCGGGCGCGCATCACCCCCTTCCTGCCTTCCCCGCAAAACATTCAGCGCTATGTGCACGACGAGATGCTGGGGCTGAAGGAAACGATCGGGCAGCAGGGTAAGATGATCAACCGGCTTTCGGCGGCGGTTGACCGGTTGGGAAAGAACTAGCGGGACCCTGCATACACTACAAAATACCGCTTCATCGTCCCGATATTTTTCGCCTCGAAGGTACCGGCGGCCTCACAGACAAATCCCTCTCCGAGTAATTCCCTGGTGGTATGCGAAATGGCCACCCGCCCTACTTCCCCCGCCGTTTCGAGGCGGCTGGCCTGGTTGACGGTGTCGCCCCAGATGTCGTAGACAAATTTATGTTTTCCCACCACACCGGCTACCAGGGGTCCGGAATGGATGCCGATGCGGGCTTTAAAATGAGTATTGTCCCGCAGGTAATTCTGCATTTCCAGTCCGGCCAACACCGTACGTTCAGCGTGGTCGGGGTACTCTTCGGGTAAGCCCCCCGCGCACATATAGGCGTCGCCGATGGTCTTGATCTTTTCCAGGCCGTGGTTACCAACAATCTCGTCGAAGGCGCGAAAGGCTTCGTCCAGCAGGTTGATGAGATCTTCCGGCTCCAGGGTGGCGGCCAGGGCACTAAATCCTTTGAAGTCGGCGAACATGACCGTTGCAGAGTCGTATTTTCGGGCGGTTGCCTTGCCGGACTCCTTCAGTTCCGCAGCTACGGTAACGGGCAAAATATTGAGTAGCAGTTCTTCGGAGCGCTGCCGTTCCGCGGTGATTATTTCGTTTTGCGCTTTCAGTTTCCGCTGGTATTTCTGACCGGAGCGGTAACGGTAGTACAGAAAAAACAGGATGGTAAGTATCGCCAGGGCGAGGGCGATCAGCAAATTACGCTGGTCGGTTTGCCTGTTCACCTCGGCCTGCTGCCGCTCGATCAGCCGTTCCTGCTGCAACAGTAAGACGCTGTCATTCAGCTGGGTGAACGCGTTTTCATCGAGTTCTCGCTGTTGCCGTTCGAGAACCAGAACTTGCCGCAGCTGGCTGTCGTTCAGAGCGGTGATCTCCCGTTGCTGCAACGAGACGATGGCCGTCAGACTGGCCTCTTCGATGGAGTCGTCAGAGGGTATATTGCCCTTTTTAGTCTTTTTTTGGATTGGCTGCTGTTTCAGATCGATCGACGCGTCGTCGGTAAGCTCCTTCAGCAGTTCGATGATGGACGTCACCGCTTCGTCGTTGCCGGCAAGTTTAAAACCCTTGGCGGCGGCGCGCAGGTTGCTGATCCCCGTCAACCGGTCCTGCGCCGAAGCTTCGGGGTTTTCGGTCAGGGAGCGGCCGAGCAACATTTCTCCCTCCGCCATCACCGCAGGCAACTGTGCTTGGATTCCGCTCTCGACCAGTGATCTGCTCTGGGCTACGGCCCGGCTATAATTGCCAGCTTGCAGCATCCGCTTCACCGCTTTTGCCTGTTCGTCGTAGGCGTCGGCCTGGGCGCTGAGGGAAAACGCAGGAATAAGCAACGTCAGGAATAACAGATAGCTGGACATTACCTAGAGTACCCTTTTAATACGGAAAGGTTCGTTATCGGGCGCGGGCGCAGGTGCAGTAACAGAATTTTTTGGGAGCAAGGAATAACCCCGTCTCCCCCCCCCTTCGGATTTTATAGATCAGCGTCTTCGATAATAAATGAACGAGCTTATCCGGGAATCAGACTTCCTGAACTAGCCCTTTGTTTGTCCCGCTGCGCTTTGCATAACCTGTTTACGGGGAGCGACCATTCGTTAACCGCGGGTCAGCCGTTCACCCGATACTTCTCCGCCACCATCACATCCCGGAAGTCAGGATCCTGATTCACCTTCCCGGCGTTGTTGTGCTCCCGGACATACTCCTTCGGCTCGAAAACCTCTTCCGGGGTGTAGGGCGTGGACAGTTCCTCGATGAACTCCGCCTGCCGGGCGAGGGGATTATTGCGGTCCGTAGCGGTGTTGGCAATGATCGAGACTCCCGCAACGATGAGGATCAGGGCGGCGATCATCCAGGGCCGGATGCCGAGGATGCGGGTGCCCCGGCGACGGCGACGGCGATCGAGCCGCTGTTCCAACCGGTTCCAGCTCTGGGCGGAAGGCGTACGGCGCAGACCACGGGCGCGGTTGCCGAATTCATTATCGAAGGGATCAAACGTTGCCATTGCGATGACATTTTAGTAGTTAATTATACACGGGTATAGCGGTAGTAGTTTTACAAGGACGGCAGTTGGTGCGATATTCTATCGAACCGGCACGGCACCGTTTCTTTCAAACCGCTATCCGCTGCTGTACCCGAGGGCTTCAAGTTGCTCCCGCATCCTCTTTTTAGCGAGGATGAGCTGAGATTTACTGGTGTTGATGCTGATGTCGAGCAACTCCGCAATTTCGCGGTGTTTGTATCCTTCTACGACGTAGAGGTTAAAAACGGTGCGGTAGCCGGTGGGCATTCGGTCCAGCAGGTTCATTATATCGGCCTCGGCGAGGCGGTCGGCCGCTTCGGCGGGGACGGAAAAAGCGGTCGGGTTTACGTCGCTCAGTTCCGATGCTTGTTTCAAAGCGTGTTTTTTTCGCAGCAACATCAGGGCTTCGTTCACCACGATGCGGCGGATCCACCCTTCAAAACTACCGCTGTCGGTGAAGGTTCCGATCTTGTCGAAGACCTTGAAGAAAGCGGTTACCAGTACATCCTCCGCGTCGGCATCCCGGGCGGTGTAGCGACGGGCTACGGCGAGCATCACCGGACTGAAACGGTCGTAGACGGCGCGCTGGGAACGGCGGTCGTTGGCCTTACATCCGGATATGAGTTGTTGCTCGTTCATGGGGGCCTCGTCGGTTGGCAAGTGTCGGTTGTTCCCGACACCTCAAAGATGCAACGTCGGTCCGTCGTGGTGGGTTAGGCCCAGGAAAATTTAAATACTTCCCGGAAATATTTCTTTACCAGCGGTTTAACTTCTTCAAGTCCGACGGGGCGGCCCACTTCCACACTCAGACTGGTGACGGCCCGGTCCGCAACGTCGATTCCGCAGGGAACGATGTTATCGAAGTGCGTCAGGTCGGGGCGGACGTTGAAAGCGAAACCGTGCAGGGTTGTCCAGCGGCTGAGGTGTACCCCGATGGCGCAGATCTTGCGGCGGGGCTGGCCTCGGGCGGGGTCACCGGGAAGCCACACCCCGGTGAAACCCTGGTCACGCTCGGCGCTGACGCCTAAGTCCGCGCAGGTCCGGATGACGACCTCTTCCAGGCTGCGGACGTATTTATGTACGTCCGTGAAGAACTCATCGAGGTCGAAGATGGGGTACGCCACCAGCTGCCCGGGGCCGTGGTAAGTGATGTCTCCGCCCCGGTTGATGCGGTGAAAAGTGAAGCCCCGGTCGGTCAGCTCTTGTTCGTCGAGCAACAGATGTTCAAGAGAACCGGATTTGCCGAGGGTATAGACCGGAGGGTGCTCCGCGAAGAGCAGGTGGTGGTACTGCCCGCCAACCGGTTTCCCCGCTTTGCTCAGTTCTCGGTTGGCCCTTTTACGGGCGACGGTGGCGGCGTGAAGCTCGGTTTGATGATCCCAGGCCGCCTGGTAGGGCATACGGTGCAGGTCTTGAAAGCGGACTACTGGTGAGGACATGGATCGTTAACGCCCCCGGGTCAAGGAGGGTTGCCTCAGGGACCACCATTACCCGAATGATGGACTACCGCTCAGCGGCCCGCTCCACGCCGCGGTGTAAGGGAACTCCTGCCTCGATTCGAATAAGGAGGGAATAGAACCGTGCCCTTTAAACCCGTTACCCCGCACCCGCGGCCGCGCCCTAATCCCTTTCGTGGATACTGCCCTTTTTCAGTTTCAGCCTTCCGCCCGATTTTTTGCGCAGTACGGCCAGCACTTCCGCCGCGATGGAAAGGGCGATCTCATTGGGAGATTCCGCGCCAATCTCGAGGCCGGTCGGAGCGTGAAAGAAGGGGAGGTCGTCCAGGTTCATGTCCGCCAGTTCATCCCGCATTTTCAGGTAACGTTTACGGGGGCCGAGCATCCCGAGGTACGGCGGGTTTCCGGGAGCGAATATTTCGATCATGCGCCGGTCGTGACTGAAGTCGTGGGTCATCAGCAGCACGGCCGTATAATCATTTATCGGCAGGGTACCCGCCTCGTCGTAGCCGACCACTCTGCGCGCCAGGGCGAACATCTCCCGCGTCATTTTCTTGCGCTTCCCGACCAGGTAAGACTCCCACCCCAGTTCCGCGGCGATCCCCAGCATCGCCCCTACGTCGTAGTTGTCGCCCACTACGATCAGCCGCGTCTCCGGGCGGATGAACTCCGCCAGTATCCGGACCTCCCCGTCCGCCAGCGGCAGCGTGTAAACCATCGAACGGCGGCGGTCCCGCACCTCCTCTACGCAGGTATTCAGCGTTTCCGGTGAAATACCGGCAAACCGATCTACCACCGTACCGGAGGGCAACATTTTGATACGGCCGAGCAGTTTTCCGATCCCGGCCGAGGTTTCAATCACCTTCAGCAGCACGGTCGGTGCTTCCGCGGCCGTAATGCGCTTGAGTTGTTCGATCTCATTCTCGGGGTCCGCCGGATCGATGGGAGTGAACAGCACCTCGATGCGGCCGTTACACCCCAGGCCGACCCCGATCTGGTGCGCGTCGTCCTCCAGAGTATCGTACACCACCCGCCCGGCTTTACCGCTGAAAATAGCTTTTCGCGACCGCTGCAACGCATCCCCCTCCAGACATCCTCCGCTGATTCCGCCGATCCACGGCCCGCTTTCCCGCACCAGCATCCGCGCACCGATGCGGCGGTACGAGGAAGCCTCCACGTCCACCACCGCGGCCAGCGCTACCCGCTCGGAGCGGAGATCGATGGCATCGTAGGCGGCAATGATTTTCCGGATCTCCTTCATGGCGGGTGGCAAGAGCTTGTTAAGGGTGACGTTACCTTACACCCCGATGGTCAGCACGATCTTGCCCACGTTGGCGTTGGATTCCATGTATTTATGCGCGTCGGCGACTTCTTCCCAGTCGTAGATGGTATCCACTACGGCCCGCAGGGAGCGGTCGGCAAAAGCGGGCCAGATCCGGTCACGGAATTGTTGCACCAGATCGTGCTTGTACTCCGGCGAACGGGAACGCAGCGTTGTACCCGTGATCTGCAGACGCTTGCGCAGGATCGGGGCAAGGCTGACGTCCTTTACCCGTGCGCCGCCCAGGGCGGCCAGCGTGATCATGCGGCCCTCCATGGCCAGACAGCGCAGGTTTTTATCCAGGTACGGAGCCCCGACGAAATCCAAAACGATGTCGGCCCCTTTCCGGTCGGTTTCGTCCAGTACGGCTTCGGCAAAATCTTCGGTACGGTAGTTGATGCAGCGGTCGGCCCCGAGATCGGTCAGTAGCGGATGCTTCATGCCGCTGGCCGTGGCGATCACTTTCGCTCCGGCGTGCCTGGCCAGCTGGATGGCGGCGGTACCGACCCCGCTGGCACCGGCGTGGATGAGTACGGTCTCGCCGGCCCGGAGCTTCCCGATGAGGTGCAGCGCCTGGAAAGCCGTCAGAAAAGCCTCGGGGATGGCCGCCGCTTTGGTGAACGACATATTTTCGGGAAGCCGGAGCAGCATTGCCGCATCCACCGTCGCCAGTTGGGCGTAGCCCCCGCCGCTTAGCAGGGCGCATACGTTGTCACCGACTTCGAACCCGCTCACGCCTTCGCCCAGGTCCATCACGGTACCGGCCATTTCCAGGCCCAGTACATCCGTGGTGCCGGGGGGTGGAGGGTATTTTCCCTCCCGCTGCAGGATGTCGGCTCGGTTGAGCGCCGTGGCGGCTACATGTACGAGGACCTGACCGGGGCCGGGTACGGGATCTGAGAATTCGGTGATCCGGAGATTGTCGGCGTCTCCGGGAGAGGATACTGTGATGGCTTTCATGGCAAGTATTTGGCCCGCTAAGGTATACTTCCGCACCCGGACTTCACGCTCTTGCGGCGGGTACGTTGTATTTTCCCTTTTGGCCGGTCCGGAGATTACTCCACCGCCACCTCGAACGGCGTAACCGGCAGCCCCCCTAAACTGAAAAGGTTCGCCCGCTCCGGGTTGCTCGCCCAGGCGTACCGCACCGTTTTCACCGTTACGCCCGGCGGTGTTATCAGCACCACTCCGTTGTCGTCCGTCCCGACGATTCCCGAGGCGAAGTGCCAGTTACCTTCGGTGTCCTGTACGGTGAAGCCCTCGGCGTGGTAAGGGTAACGTTGGTCGTTGGCGGCGTTGGGTTTCACCATCAGCCCTTCACCGATGCCGGAAAAAGTAACGATGATCCGGTCGTTGAGGCGGCGGGCCGATCTCACCACCGGGCTGGCCGCCTGCACGTCTTTACCGTAGATATCCCGCAGGGCATGCAACGACAAACGACGTCCCACCTCCCACTTGTTCCTGGGGTGAATGTCGTCCGCCTCCCCGATGTCGGTGATCACAGCCTGACCGGTGCGGGCCAGCTCCGTGGCGGCGGTCTGGCTCTGGCGCAGTACGGCCCAGCCGGGCTCGTTGGCCGAGATCGGTGGCGCGGTGTAGTTGGCGAGTTGAACCCAGTAGAAGGGCAGATCCGCCTGATCGAAGAAGTCGCGCCAGTCGTTTACCAGGCCTTTCATCAGACCGGCGTACTTCACGTTGTCGCCCTGCCCGGCGTTTGATTCGCCCTGGTACCAGAGCACGCCGGTGAGTGGGTAGCCTTTCAGCGGGGCAATCATGGCGTTGTACAAAATGACGGGAAGCTGGTTGGGGTTGCCGCCCACTTTAAATTCCCCTACGTTAAATTTATAGTCGCCGGCCAGGGGAACGTTCCCCGTGGTGGTTTCCAGGAACATCCTATCGGCCGGCACGGAAAAACCACCACCGCCGCCACCGTCGGAAACCCGGATGGCGAGGGTGTTCTCTCCGGCCCTCAGCACGCCGGAGGGTATTTCATATACCCGGGGTTCGGAGTAAGCGTTCGGGGTGGCGCCGACTTCGTTGCCGTTGATCACCGTCACGTCCCCGTCGTCGATGGCGCCCAGGTAAAGCGTCGCTACGCCGGCAGCCTGAGCGGCGGTGAGGGTGAATTGCCGGCGAAAGTAAAATACGCCGTCTACGCTCTCGTAGCCGGCCGCTTCCCAAAACGTGGGCAGGGTCATGGTTGGCCAGCCGGCGTCGTCCGCCTTGGCTTTCAGCCAGCCTTTGGCGACCCCTTCATCCTTCTTAGGCAAATTGCGGCCGGGGAAGTCCTCAGAGAATTGCTTTTTTCCGGGAATGGCCGCCGCGGCAAAGATGTCATCGTTATTCTCCTGCATTTCGCCGGTTTGCATGCCCAGGGCGGCGGGGCGCATCCACGGTTCAATCCGACTTCCGCCCCAGCTGCTGTGCAACAGGCCGATCGGCACGTCCACCTCCGCACGCAGGTAATGGGCGAAATAGCTGCCTACGGCGGAAAATTCGGGTAGCCCTTCGGCTGAACCCACGATCCATTGATCACTCACGCTTTCGTCGATGTCAAGGTGCTCCAGCGGTTCCCGGGCGTAAGCTTTTTTCACTTTCAGTTCACGGATCAAGGGGTCGGCAATGGCACGCGCGCGCGCATTACCGGGGTCGGATTGTTTCAGGCGCCACTCCATATTGGACTGGCCCGAAAGCAGGTAAACGTCGCCGAAGTAGATATCTTCCAGCAAAATAGCTTCGGTTTTTGCCTGTACGGATATTCTGTGCGGGCCGCCGGCGGGCATCGGCGGCAGGCTTACCCGCCAGTAGCCCTGCTTGTCCGTCTTCACGCTCAGCTTATGTTCCCCGATCAGTACTTTTACCACGTGGCCCGGTTTGGCCCAGCCCCACATGGGGTGATCCACGTTGCGTTGCAGCACGGCATGGTTGGTGAACGACTCGAAAAGTTCCAGCTCCTGGGCGCGGACGCCGGTGCTAAGAAGGAGCAGCAAGGCAAAAATCAGAAAGCGCATAAATCGGTTAATTGTGTAGCCGGTGAATATAGGCAAGGCGGAGGGAATCGCCGTTACCGGACGTGACTTAACCCACAGTTAACCTACCTAAGTAGTATTCCCTTCTATCTTACTGCCCGGTAGAAAGCTTACCGGGAGATTCAGTTCCCCGCAAGCCCTGAACTCACTACCCTTTAAAACTCTACGCATGGACCCCACCCTGATCATCATGTGGCTCGGCTTCATCCTAGCCGGTTACGCCGTCGTGGGTAATGATTCAATCCAGACGCTCGGTACGTTCCTTTCTTCCAACGAGGAAAAACCCTGGTACGTGTTGTGGGGATTTGCCGGTTCCATCCTGGCCTTCACCCTCCTCTACGGCTGGTACACCTACGGTGGCGACGTCAGTTACGGCAGGCTGGAGAAGTATCCTTTTGTGGAAAACATGAGCTGGCCCTACCTGCTCCCGCCCCTGATCCTGATGCTGCTGACCCGCACCGGCATCCCCGTCAGCACCAGTTTTCTCGTGCTTACTTTCTTTAAACCGAAAGGACTGATGGACATGACCCTGAAGTCGATCCTCGGATACGCGCTGGCGTTTTGCCTCGCCATCATCGTGTGGCAACTGGTTACTAAATTACTCGACAAGCGGTTCATAGACAATAAGATCACCGCCAGCCAGCGCCGCAACTGGACGATCCTGCAGTGGTGCTCCACCGGTTTTCTCTGGGGGCAATGGCTGATTCAGGATTTCGCCAACATCTACGTATACCTACCCCGCTCGCTGACCGGTCTGGAGATCGGTGCCTCGCTGGCCATTTTGCTTATTATGCTGGCGTTTATTTTCTACAGCAAAGGCGGCAACATCCAGAAGATCGTCAAGGAAAAAACGAATACGACCGACATCCGCTCCGCCACCATCGTCGATTTTATCTACGGTATTTTGCTGCTGTTTTTCAAAGAATTCAGCAACGTCCCCATGTCCACTACCTGGGTTTTCCTCGGTCTGCTGGCGGGTCGGGAAATCGCCATCCGCTACACCATCGAGTTGATTAAGGAACCGGGCGACATTATCAAGGCACCCACCTGGCATTACGCCGGGCTAGGGGTCAACGCCGTCATCGTGGCGCTGATCGCCTACGTAGTATACCTCCGTGATGCGGTTACCGATCTGGACTGGATGATTCCCGCCATGGCCGCAGCGATGATCGCGCGGGCCTACGTCGCCTATCAGGAAACCATTCCCGGTCGCCTCAACCTGAATGCTGCGTTCAGGGATATTGGTCGCGACCTGGCCAAGGTCAGTTTCGGACTGGCGGTAAGCATTGCCCTGGTGTTCATCATGCGGTACCTGCTCACTGGTTCATTTTCCGAGCCGATCGGATAATCTTTTCTGCGGCAGACGATCTGATGTCCCGTGGCCGACGCAACGGCTCCAAAATCCTGTAAGCGCGTTCCCCGAATATGCAGGGGGCGCGAACGCGGGATGCAATAAGCGGTTGTAGCAGCAAAGTCCTCCGTCCTAACATGAAGCGTCTCTTCCTGAAAATTCTCGGTGCCATCCTGATCGTCCCCCTGATCGTACTGGTCTTTAAACCGCCGGAGCGTTCGGAGGATTGTGACTATCGTATCTGCCGGCCCTTCAGCCAGGATCGCATCTGTGAGTTCGACGTCATCGAGGAGGCGGATTCGCTTACCTTTCATTACGCCCGCAATAAAGTAATTCCCGAACGGTACCGGTACCAGGTACTGGCCGCCCTTTCTTTTTACCCCAAACTAACCGACGTAAGGATCAGTTTTATCTCGCGCAGACTGCGAACGTCCATGGCGGCCCGCCCGACTCCGGGCTCGGTATTTACGCCCTGGAACCGGCATTACCACGTCTACTTCGACGACGTCAGTGAAAGCAACGTCGATTTTCGCAAAGCCAGTTTCGAGGCCCAGGTCGGCTGCATCATCCATGAACTGGCGCACATCACCCGTTACGAAGGTCAGAACGGTTACCAGCTCATTCGCGATGGATTCCGGTACGTAACTTCCCAGCGTTTTCGGTCCCGGTACGAAAAGGGGACCGACCATATCGTCGCGGAGGTCGGCGGAATCTATTACAATTACCTGATGTCGGCCTTTATCAGCCGGGCATCGGCTGCGGACGCCGATTACCTGGAGTTTAAAAAGAGCGTTTATTACTCCCCCGATGATCTGTGGGAATTGCACCTGAAATACACAGATGACCGGTTGAAGCAACGAATAAAGGGAGAGCGGGGACCCTGTGAAGATCTACCCTGACGGAGGCACCGTAGCATATCGAAAACCAGGAAATGGTGCAAAAACCGGACCGGTAGCATTCAGTGCTTTTCCGGGTATTGCTTTTTACCGGTTGTAGACAAGTCTTGTTATGATCGACCGGGCATCGAGGGCCAGTAATCCTATGCGCTTAGTCCCCCTCTCCTCCGGAAAGGGGACCGGGGGTGAGGTTAATTAAAGCTAAATTGAGAACTGCTGAAGATTTATCAACGCTGCTACTGCTCGGAATAAACAGCTCAAAGTCGGGAGCATGAGAGAGTTATTGTGCTAGTGGTCCGGTTCCTCATCGATTACCGCCTCGGCCAGCGTGGGAGCCCGCCAGCGTTCGTAGCCTACGGGGGCTTCACTAACCTTGCGGAGCGCGGCGGATGTGCGGCGCTTATCACTGACCATGGCCAGCGTCATGATCAGGCTGGTACCGATGATGACGAACAGCAGGATACCCGGCTCGAACCCGGGCACCTGCACTTCTGCCGGAATGGCGTAGAATAACAAGACGGTGATCAATCCGCGCGGAGCGACAAAAAGCTGCGGCAGAATGTCAGTCCCGATAAAAATACGCAGGATCACAAACCGAATGATGTAAATACTGGCGATGATGAGCAGGCTTACGATGGCAACGCTCCAGCTGGCGAGAGATGACAATACGATGGTCACCCCGAAGATAACGAAGAAAAATGTACGTACCACGAAGGCCGATTCCATCGTCACTACGTGCAACCCCTCGTAAATGTGTAGCGCTTGCTTGTAGTTTAGTAACTTTTTGAGTGGGCCCTGAAAGAACAGTTGCATGTTGGCGATCATGAGTCCAAAGACCAAAATGATGATCAACGACGAAAGATGAAACTTCTTCCCGATACCATACAGCAACAATAATACGGCGATAAGCAAAAACAGTTTAACGTGACTCTTGATGCGCTGAAAGATAAGAACGATCCCGTAGCTGGCGATCAGGGAAACAACGATGGTGATCAACACCTTGCCCCCGTACGCCAACGCTCCGCTAGAATGCTCGGCGGCCTCGGCCACGTCGCCCTCCAGACCGTGCGCGTCTCCGTGCAGCTGACTGGTGAGAAAGTAGAAAAGCATGATACCGAGAATGTCCGAAAAGGTACTCTCGTAAACGTGAAATTCCTTTTTATCTATTTTCAGGCCGCTGACGCTGGGGATGATGATGGCACTCGACAATATCGATAGCGGCGTGGCGTACAACCAGGCGGTGGAAGAATCCATACCCTCCACAAAGTACTCCAGGATCTCCGCTGCCGCCCAAGTGGACAGCACCAACCCAATGAGCGCAATGAGCATGGCTTTGCCGATGGCGACGTATTTGTCCCGTTCCAGTTTTAATTCCAGGGCGGCTTCCAGCACGATCATAATGAGGCCCACGATGCCCAGTATTTCCAGCAGGGGCAAGAAGTTCACGTCCCCCATGCCCATGTAATCCAGGCCGAGTTTCAGCAGAATTCCCAGTACGATCAGCATCAGTACCGCCGGAATGTTGGTACGCTTGGCGATCTCTCCGAAAATGAACGAAAGAATGATGATGACGGACGCCTCGATGATAAGCGTATACGAGTCCATTTGATCCATAACTGAAATAATAATTACTGGTATAAAACGGTCGGGCCGGTTTAAAATCTATGATTCGGTTTATTTGCGGGCGATGGTTGCCGTGAACCCCCACTCCCGCATCAACTCCAAAAGTTCCCGCAAGTGCTCCTCCTCCCGCACGGCGATGCGGGCACGGATCACATCCTTTGATTTTTCGTCGAGATTGATTTCCGGTTTAAAACTACGGTCGAGGTACGGCGCACTGACGAATCTTCGCGCCAGTTCCTTCAGCGGCTGGGCCATCTCGGGCACCTTGATGTTAAGCTGGTAGTACCCGCCGACCTTCTGACCGGTCCCCAGAGAGTATCCCTGAGTAATTAAATTGGAGTAATTGACGAAACTGAGGCTGTCCCCGGTTTGCAAATAAAGCCCGATGCGGCCGATGCGAGAGATCACACCGGTTGCCTGGGGCGATTTCAGCCGCTTCCCCTCCCCCACCAGGGTAGTGGCCAAAATAATCCGGCCGCTCAGGTAGTCCCGAATGCGGTTGAAACCCGCAAGCGTGAGTAAGAGCAAAATGATGCCGTGCATCATCGGACTAATGAACACAAAAACGATCGTTATCAGCAGGATGGTAAAAGGTTCGTAAAGCAGCAGGAAAGTCCTTAAATAGCCGGCAATGCGGTGCTGGTACTTTCCGAACAGAACGCCACTGCGCATGCGCTTCTGAATCATGGTCAGCAGCCAGTAAGCGCCCCACAGAACGAGTATCACTACGAGCAGATTCGTGTAGGTAAAGTATGGTTTCATCAGGCTCTCCATTATTGCTCGGTTGTTAGGTAGCCATTGTTCTCCAGTGCGCGGCCGACGTCATTGACGATACTTTCCCTGATTTCCAGCCAACCGTCGTTCTGGCGCGTCAGCAGCCCTACCCGCAACAGCCGTTTCAGTACGGCCCGGTAGCGGACCTCAAAGGCGGGGCCCAGCATTTGGCGCAGGTGGTACTCGTTGGTCCGCCGCTCCAGGTAGATCGTAGTCAGCAATACGCCCGTATCCGTATTTAAAAAGGAAGGCAGCCGGTAGAGGCGTTCCGAGGTCGGGTTAACGCGGTCCTCGTCACAGTACTCCGTCAGCCAGGCCCAGCGGTTGAGGGTGTCCCCTACGTTAGCGTAGCTGTAGCGGTAGAATCGCTTGATGCGCCGGTTAAAAGCCGTATCGGAAAAAGGTTCCCCGTCTTTATTGACCAGCAGTTTGTGGGTAGCCCCGTGGCGGATACGAATGGCCCGCTGCATCTCTTCGAGGCTGAACTCGTCAAGATTGACGGATGCCTGGAAGATGCGATCGAGGTTCATAAATCGGTCAAGATGAACATAAACGGCCCGGGTGGTGGACACCATATAAAAAATCCGGGTGGAGAAAGCGTCGATATGTTCAGCGAGTTTCTCCACGTTGGCGGCCAGCGAGAAGTCGTTGTCCCACCAAAGTTCCAGGTCGTCGATCCAGACCATCGGCTTATCCTGGATGGTATATTTTTCAATAAACAACAGCGCGGCTCCGAGGTCACCGGTAGTGTTCATTCGCCGCCCGTCGACGTTGATCGTTCCGTTGGGTACCAGGCGGATTACTTGGTTTGGAAACAGACGATTTGCGACCAGTTCTCCGAATAGCGTCTTACCCGAAAGACGGCGACCGGTTAGCATGACGGCACCACGGTAGCCCGCACGCCAGTTGGCGATCAGGCTGCGGAGGTGCTCCGTTTCCGCCTGGCGCCCCACCAGGAAAGACTCGCCGATGTAACCTTTGGTCATTAGAATATTGGTGTAGGCGGCATTGGCCGGTTGCGGTCTGCGTTGTTGAATCACCCGGACCATTTTTTCGGAAACGCTGATTTTTTCTTCCCTGGCCGCATCTTTCCGCCAGCGCTCCAAACCGGCAAAAGTGGATCCCAGCCACTCCCGTACCGGCGCGACCCAGTGATCCTGCTGGCGCGTCAGTTCCGTCAGGCCCAGTTGCATGGGCAGGGGAAGAAAACCCGGTACTTCGCGGTATACGGAGGTAAGCCGCAGGTCCGCTTCGATCAGCCGGTGCAGGCGGTCGGCGATCTCATCGAAAATCGCTTTGGTCGTTACCGTCCGCTCCAGGAAAGTAGCGAAGGGCATGCGCATGTCCAACGGGTCTAAAGTGGTTTCGGTACCCGCTTTTAGCTCGTTTGCGTAGATCACGGCGTTGTTGCGGACGTTGCTGATGGCTACGTTGAGACCGCCGCTGATCTTTTCGGAGAGTTCCCACAGCTCGTACAATTGAGGCAATACCTCGGCGGAGATCCACTGATCCGTAGCCCGGCGAAAATTGACCTCCTTGAACTGCAACATTCCGTGGTCCGTACCAACGGTGACGCGGGTGCGCTCGACGAGCCGTTCTATGGTCTTGTTGATCTTATCGGTATACTGATGGATGCGGGGTTGTACGGCGTTTTCCGTTAGAAATTCCTCCAGGTGGGAAGCGACTTTAGCCGGCCCGGGCGGCTCTTCCGTTCCCTCTCCTGCAATGTACGCCGCTATCGATTTGGCCTTTGCCTCCGAATTGGAGATGATTGCGAGGGCGGTAGCCAGGCATTCCTCAATCTGACCGCGCATCACCTCGAAGTAATTTTGCTCCTTGCTTAGCAGCGCGAATTCGTCCGCCATTTCCCCGGCTTGCACGCTGATGGCGGCCAACTGCTTCCGGTAGTCCGGCCACGGATTGTGCTGCAGTTTCCACTTGGCCAGTTGCGATTTACGTAGTTTAGGGTCAGCGGCGAAGCGGTTTTGAGTCTCCGCCATCTCGTTCTCCCACTCGGTCATCGCTTCGCGAAGGATGTGCATCGACCGGGCGTGAAGCATTTCTACCGTCCCCGGTTCCGACCGCCCGTCATTAACCATAATGGCCGCGGTTTGCAGTTGAAACTGAACGTTGCGGTAGAGTACAAGGAAGTGTTTAGCCCGTTCCGCCCAGACAAAATGAATAATGCGGCAATCGAAGTTACCCGCATCCTCCTCCGGTCCGGTCGCGCAGGTGTCTCCGTATGCAATCATTGCCTGCGCCAGTTCGCGGGTGCGTTCGGCCAGGTGGTTGATGTCTTCGGAGAAAGAACTGTCCGGATTGGCGACCTGGGCAATGGCTTGTTCCAGGGCGGGCAAGACGGCTTCGGACGGATTAATGAGTAGATCGCGGGATGACATATGCGGCAATGTACGATATTCGGTCGGCAAACTGATAATTCACACAGATACCGGCAAGACAATCGTCGGATTGTTTTGCCGGTATTTTAGCGCGGGAAGTACCGGTCGATCCGTTAGCTTTCATTGAGGACGGTGGTGAGAATAGATTACCAGGTTTTCCGGCTCCGATCAACGTCTTCAAGAAACCTCCGCAAGAATTGTCACTTCCTTTTGCCTGACGAAGTCGGCTACCCTCTCGGGCGAATTATCCCCCCATAACCGCCTTCATGCGCTTCAGCTGGGTGAGCCAGAGGGCACGCTGATCTTCCACCTCGTCGTCGTCGGCGAAGTCGGTTACGTACACGATCGTTTCCCCGGTTACCGGGCTTTTGGTGATGTTGAATTCCAGAAACTCATCATCGTCATCGGCGTCTTCCCAGGCGAACTTGACCATGTCGCCTTCTTTATCCTCAATCAATTCGGCTATTTCAGCGGAACCCTCCCACACAAAGGTATAGGTCTGGTCGTTGATGTCCACCTCGTCGCAGAACCAGCGGGTCAGGCAGGCGGGATCGGTAAGAAATTGGTAAACGATATTCGGGGAAGCCCGGCAGATAAACTCAGAAGTAAACTTAACACGTTCCATATCAGTGATTTGGGGGGAAGGATGAAGGGGGTAATTAAGACAAATAATCCGAGACTACCAAAATTCTTTTCTAAGCCAACCAATTAGGGACTGTTGGTGTTTGGGTAATGACAGACGTAAAAAATAAGGAATAAGCTATTGATTCTTAGGGAAATTACCCGTAATTTTGCGCCCGATTTCAAAATGTCAATACCTGTATGAGACAGCTCAAAATAACAAAGTCGATAACCAATCGCGAGAGTCAGTCACTCGAAAAATACCTGCAAGAGATCGGTAAAGTCGATTTGCTGACCCCCGAGGAAGAAGTCGACCTTGCCAAGCGAATCAAACAGGGTGACCAGATTGCACTCGAGAAACTGACTAAAGCCAACCTGCGCTTCGTCGTTTCGGTAGCCAAGCAGTACCAGAACCAGGGTCTCAGCCTGAGTGACCTGATCAATGAAGGTAACCTCGGCCTCATCAAAGCCGCGCAGCGCTTCGATGAAACCCGTGGTTTCAAATTCATTTCCTACGCCGTTTGGTGGATTCGCCAGTCGATTTTGCAGGCACTGGCCGAGCAAAGCCGGATCGTACGACTGCCGCTCAACAAAGTCGGTAGCCTGAATAAGATCAACAAGGCTTTCTCCATGCTGGAGCAGCGCTACGAGCGCGAGCCGAGCAGCGAAGAACTGGCCGCTCAGCTGGAAATCGCTCCCGAGGAAGTTGAGACCACCCTCGGCGTTGCCGCCCGCCACGTATCCATGGATGCGCCCTTCGTGGAAGGGGAAGACAATAGCCTGCTCGACGTACTGGCCAACACCGCTACGCCCGGCACCGACTCCGCCCTGGAGTACAAAGAATCGCTTCGCCGCGAGATCGACCGCAGCCTCGGCACCCTTACCGAGCGCCAGTGCGATGTGATCAAACTTTACTACGGCATCGGCGTCGAACACCCCATGAGCCTCGAGGACATCGGCGAGAAATTCGGCCTTACCCGGGAGCGCGTTCGCCAGATCAAGGACAAAGCAATCAACAAACTTCGCGGTGCAAACCGCTCCAAACTCCTGAAGAATTATCTCGGAAACTAGCGGAGCGATTTCCCTGCTCACAAAAAAGCCTTCGCCGGACGCTGTCCGGCGAAGGCTTTTTTGTGAGCGCTATCGATAAGCACCCAAGGCTAAATAGTCGGTTGCTGAATAGTCACCGTGATCCGGTAATTCCGACGGGTGAGCCCGATGGAATTGGCCGCGGAGCCCGTAAGCAGGTATCCCTCTTCGGCCAGGTTCGGAAACGCGGGGAAACACAGATTAGTGCCATCGATGAGGAACACCGGATAACCGGCTTCGGCCAGCGCGCATTCGGCGTCGGACAGGTCGAATGAAACCCGGTTACCGGGCACGATACCGTCCAGGGCAACGGCCCCTCCGGGGTTTTGCCAGGTGTAGCGGAATCCTTCCTCCAGGTCAAGCCAGTCGACCGGTTGTTCATAACGGAATTGTTCATGCCGATTACAGTACCGCGGCTGTTGCTATATGTACTTCGCCACCCGACATGTTACAACGCGGATGTATTTCGTTGCCGCATTTTTTATTCCCACCTTGAAGCTTGTATGAAAGTATACTGACCGAACTCACAAATATCCCCGATTAAATCCCCTGATCATGCTGCGTCGTAAAAAGTCCATGGCGGATCTCAACCGCCTTTCTCCCGCCGAGTATACCGACGCTCCGAAAATACCGGTTTCCTTGTTACTCGACGATATTCGGTCGGCCAACAACGTCGGCAGTCTCTTTCGCACGGCCGATTGCTTCGCCCTGCGGCACGTCTACCTGTGCGGCATCACGGCCACCCCTCCCCACCGCGACATTCTGAAAACAGCGTTGGGCGCAACCGAGACGGTGGAGTGGAGCCACCACGAAGATGCGATCGCTCTGGTAAAAGATCTTAAGGGCGACGGCGCGCAGGTGCAATGTCTGGAACAAACGGAGCACAGCGTGTTTCTCCGGGACTTCATCATACCGGAGCAAGCACTCGTTCTTGTCGTCGGCAATGAAGTCAAAGGGGTCAGCCAGGCTGTGATTGACGCCGCGCACGGAACGATTGAAATCGAGCAATTCGGAACCAAACACAGCCTCAACGTGGCCGTAGCGGCGGGCATGATGGTGTACCGCATTGTCAGTTCCCTGCGGCCGTAGGGCAAAGAATGAATGGTGATAACGTGGCCACAAAATTCCCCGCTACCCTTACACCAAGGCCCGCACCACCGTAAAATCATCCGTAGCCTCGAGCCCGAAGGTGCTTTTCACGTAAACCAGTTTGCGCCGGTAGGCTGTTTCTCCCGCGCCTTCCTCCCGGTGCAATAAAAGAAAACTGATCAGTTCTTCCTCGGTGACCGGCCGGTAAGAGTCGTAGCTGAAGGGCCTGAAGGAGAAAACCCCGTCGGTAGACAGGGCGAGGTCCTGAAAGTCGCGGGCGGTCACGCGTTGGGTGAGCAGGTTCCAGTAGTCGTCAAAGTCCTCGTGGAGGTGGTAGCCGAGATAATCCGGCTTATCGTCGTGATCGAACTCCAGGATCTCTTCGTCACAGGCCACTACACCGTCGCCAATGACCACGATCTCCGCGTTCTGCTCTTTCGTGTCCACGATCGCCAACAGCAAGGTGCTGAGCAGTTCGTCGTCGGCAAGGTCGAGGTCGGCGTTGAGGCGCTTAAGATCGGTGAAAAGGGTTCGCAGGGTGTCCTTCAGCAACCCCGTCGCGGTATGGGTGGTACGCTCGGCAAAACTGCGCAGATTAGTCTGCTTGGCGATCCGCCGCAGCACCTTGGCGATCAGACCGGCGGCGAAGTGCGAGTCCGTTCCCATCGAAGAACCGTCCATCACCGCCAGCAGCAGGTGGCGGTCGGTAATCTCGGCGGTGAGATAGGCATCTTCGTTGTGGTCGGTATGATTCGTACCGATTCGGGAGTGGGTCAGTAGTGTAATGGCGGTCTGTTCTTGAGGTTCGACGGTCTGGTGGTCAGGAGTAATAGAGGCTTGTGGCACTGTTCGATAAACTACGTAGCACAACATCAGGTGCGGTGCGCGGTGGTAAAGGCTTTTTCAAATCAGACAAACAACATTATTAACGTCAAAATGATTCCTCCTGCGGCAAAAATTAATCCCTTGCGCAAGATCGGTCCGCTCGGCATGTACATCCAGAAGGCGGAAACCACGAAAAACAACAGTCCGACCCCGAAGAAAATATTCAGTACGTAAAGCGGGTCGTTGGTGGTGGCTTTGTGAAGGTGGGTGATCTTGTCCACCACGTAGCCGTACTTTTTTTTGTAGGTGACCACCCTGCCGGTCGCCAGATCGTAGGTACCTTTTTTGGGCAGATAGGCAATGTTGTCCTCCGTCCGTTCAAAAACCAGGTCTTTCATCTTCAGGGCCCTGGCCAGCCGGGGCGCGTCGAGATTAGCCGCAACCATCCGTTCCTGCTTCACGTCCTGCTTCAGGAAACTGGTCTTGCGGAATACAAGGATGATACCGCTCAGGGCGTACATCGCCATCACGCCGGAAAGAAAAAAACCGAGGTAGCGGTGCCAGACCCGCATTTTGAGGGAAAGGGGTTGTTTGGTGGCCATTGGCTCAAAGGTTTGGAGGGGGTGAAAACAGCAAAAAGCCCATCATCAGAGCGGTGCAAAAATACGCTATTTAGACGAAATCCAACCAAGAAATATTTTAAAGATCAAATTGCCCTACGCCAACTTAGGGACATCGAACATAAAATCGTAAGGACTGAAGAACATCCGTTTACCCCACAATTATATGCTCCCAACTCCGGCGGATCAACATCCGCATTACCGCCCGAACCGGCTGCCGATAGTAAGGTTGACCGAGCCGGCACGTGCGGTGTCTAACAGGTTGGGGCGGTTGACAGCATCGCGAGGGCCGGCGTATACAAGTGCGTTTCCGGGAATTCGGGCGTAGCTGATCTCCAGATAATTCTGCAGCCCGAGTCTGTTGTAGAAGCGGAAACCGATGCCGATTTCAGCCACTAAGGAAGAGCCGGGAATATCCACTTCACCACCGGGGAAAAGTACCGGATCATCCGGGACTCTTCCGTCCGGATCCGTCACGCTCGCCCCGGTTTGGTTGCTGAAATTAAACTGTCCCCGGACACCGGCTTTCACGTAAGGCCCGATAGCTCCCAGCGGAGCATACTTCAGAAAGGCACAGCCCCCCGCATGAAGGTAGTCGGATTTGGCGGCAAGCGACCGCTCGAAGTTACGGGCGGGGTCAAAAAAATCAACTTGTTGAATAACGCGCTGGCTGAAGTGAGCGAATCCCAACTGCACACCGGGTTCCAGTCGCAGTTTATCAGAAAGATTGATATCAGCTACCCCAACCAAGGTAGCTCCGTAGCTGAGGCGGGTACTTGCATCGGTATTAGCTTCCGGCAGTTCCACCAGAAAGAGTTGCGGGATTAACTCTATACCGAACGAAGTGCCGGTCTGGCCGCTCAGAGTATTAGCGATAAGCAGGAGAAAGAAAAAAACATAAAAAGATTTCATGATAAGGGGAATATAAGGTGAGCGTTAAAAATACGGAGTGAACTGCCTACCGTACGAATGGTGAGCGGATTTTCCATTATGTCCTCCATTCCTGACCGTAAAGCCGTGCTGTTCGTGTCAGTCTCTCGCGGTAATTGACAAAACCATAAGGATTGATGACCCTGCTTTCGTCAACTTTCTCCGCACCTGCGGCCGCGCCCGAAAATTTACCGACTTACAACGTATTTTTACCCCCTACAATCCTCGCGTCATGATTCAGCCCTTTCACCTCGCCGTTCCCGTGGACGATCTCGAGGCCGCCCGCCATTTTTACGGCACCGTCCTCGGTTGCCCTGAAGGCCGTACCGACACCGAGTGGATCGATTTCGACCTTTTCGGCCACCAACTCGTCGCGCACCAGGCCCCGAAAAAGCAAGCGGACGATCATCGAAACGAGGTGGACGGTAAACACGTACCCGTGCCCCATTTCGGCGTCGTACTGGAGTGGCAACAATTTGAGGATTTCGCCGCCCGGCTGCGCCAAAAAGGCGTACCCTTCGAGATCGAGCCCTACGTACGCTTCACCGGGCTGCCGGGAGAGCAATACACGATGTTTTTTTACGACCCGGCCGGTAACGCGCTGGAATTCAAATCATTCAAAGACATTTCGCGTCTTTTCGCCAAGGAGCTGAACGGCTGACCGTAGCCACCACCAACCCCTTATTTCCGCCAACCCATGCGTTTCTTACTTCCCGTTCTTCTGAGCGTAGTGCTGTACGCCGGCGTACCCGCCGGGGAGGTAAAAGCATACCGCCCGGCCACCGACTGCGAAGACTGCCGCAACGGGTTGGACGACGACGGTGACGGACTGACGGACCTGCGCGACCCCGACTGCCGCTGCAACCCCCGTCCCCTGCCCACCGGTCCGGAACTGATCATCAACGGCGGTTTTGAAGAACTGGCCGACGGCAACGCCTGCTCCGGTTGCATTTCCCTTTTCCGGAGCGATAATTGCCCCGTCGGCTGGCGGCAGGAAAGCGTCAATCTGCATACCCCCTGCTTCATTTCGGCCAACCCCTCGATCAACATCAGTTACGTCAACGGCGCATCCGACAACTACCAGGGACTGGGTGGTTACGGCCGGGCCAGCAGCACCCAACGCCAGCAGGAGGAGTACCTCGCCACCCGGCTGGATGCCGCCCTGGAACGAGGCGTCACCTACCGTTTTGCCGCCAACTTTGCGTTGCCCGCAGCGGAACTCGACGGCATCAACGAGGCGCCGATTCACCGCATCGCCATCCTCGGCAGCCGGAGCGGAACCGATCTGATCCGCTCGCCCGACCGCTGCTATTCCGACGACCCCGCCTGGGACTTGCTCGCCACGATCGAGATCGCCAATAGCGCCCGCCCCTCCTTTATCAATTACAGCACCGGCTTCATCGCCAACGACCGCTACCGCCACCTTGCGATCGCCTCCGATTGCTGCCAGGAGACCACCTCCATCGTGGAAAACCTGACCTACTGGGCGGTCGACGACGTGAGCCTGAAGACCGCTACGCCCCACCCCGTCGAAGCGGAGATCATCGTCGTACCCCGGGGCTGCGACCAGAACGTGTTCGAGCTGTGCACCGATGTTCCGGCCGGAAACTGGGCCTTCCAGTGGTACCAGGACAGCACGGCCATCGTCGGCGCCACGCAAGACTGTCTGGCGTTGACATTCGCGGAGGCGAGGGGCCAAAATTTCTCCCTCTGGATCACCGGCCCGGACAATTGCCGGATCATCCCCGTCACCCTGCCGGAGGAGATCGCCTGCGAGCCGCTCACGGAAATCTGTACCAACGGGCGCGACGACGACGGCGACCGGCTGATCGATGCCGATGACCCCGACTGCGGCTGCCTGAACAATGAACTGGAAGTTAGCGCGGCGGCATCGCGGTCGGTCGTCTTGCGGGGAGCGCGTGTCCAGCTGCAGCTCACCACCGACGCGCCGTCGCCGCAAATCAGCTGGACGCCGGTGGCTGGCCTGAGTTGTACGGATTGCCCCGCGCCCTTTTTCACGATGGAGGCGTCGGGCACTTATTCCGTTACGGTGCTCGACCCGGAGAGCGGCTGCTCGGGCACGGATTCCGTTAGCGTGATCGTCGTGCCCGCGCGGGCCGTTTACCTGCCCGGTGCCTTCAGCCCCAACGCCGACGGGATCAACGATGCGTGGCGTCCGCGGCCCGGGCCGGAGGTGGAAAGTATACATGACCTCAGGGTGTTCGACCGTTGGGGAAATCTGGTGTATGAATCTACATCGGCGGCGGCGTGGGACGGACGGGACCAACCAGCCGGCTACTACGTCGTTCAGTTCACCGTTCGCTTTCAAGACGGGCACGAAGAGCGGCGGAACGGCAGCATCCTGTTGCTGCGGTAAAGCTTTATTCGGGCGCGGCCGCGGGATGCCAAGAAGGTATTCCAAAGGAGCGATATCCGGCCGTCAGGCATATTTTCCACCTCCCCCGCACCGCTACTTCGCCGGAATTCGCCCCCAAACCGCAACCAACCGGCCACGGCTCCGTTAACCCTGCAATCCTCGTCCGGTGACCGGAAGCATCTCCCGCGATAACGGTTGTCACGATCATCCTTAAAATTGACCAACGCATGTTCGGATTATTCAAAAAAGACCCGCTCAAAGCCCTCGAAAAAGAGCACGCCCGCCTAATGGAAGAGGCCATGGCCGTACAGCGTAGCGGCGACCTGAAAGCCTACGCCGTCAAGATCGACGAAGCGGAAAAGGTGATGGATAAGATCGTCGAGTTGTCAAAGAAATAAACGGTCGTGATCACATCGCCGCGTCCCGGACGCGCGGCGGTTCCGATCGAGCTATTATCTTCGGTGGCCGGGCTACTCTTCCTCCGGGTAAGCGATCCGTCCGTGGTGGACACTCTTCAGTATTGACTTGAAAACGCTGCGGCAGGCCTCCAGTTCCTGAAACGTGAGACGGCTGTTCTCGAGTTGCCCCGAAGTGAGTTTGCCCCGGATCACGCTGTCGATCAACCCGTACAATTCCTGTTCGGTGGGGTTCTTCAGGCTCTTGCAGGCAGCCTCCGTACTGTCGGCGATCATCAGGATGGTTTGTTCTTTCGATGAAGGCGGCGGGCCGGGATACCGGAAATCGGCCTCCTCCGCTTCCCGCTCGGGCCGATCCTTGATGTAGTTGAGGTAGAAGTACTGGGCGCGCGTGGTACCGTGGTGGGTGAGGATAAAATCGATGATGACCCGCGGCAGTCCGGCTTGTTTGGCCAGTTTAACGCCTTCGTTGACGTGTCCGATGATGATACCGGCGCTCTCCTTGGGGCCGATCTTTTCGTGGGGGTTCGGGCCGGTCTGGTTCTCGATAAAGAAACCGGGGTTGGCCACTTTGCCGATGTCGTGGTACAGGGCCGCGGTTTTTACCAGCAGGGCATCCGCGCCGATCGATCTGGCGGCCTGCTCGGCCATATTAGCAACGTTGAGCGAATGCTGCCAGGTGCCCGGTGCCTGACGGGCGAGCCGCTCCAGCAACGGCCGGTTCATATCACTGAGTTCGCCCAGCTTCACCGGGGAAATGAAGCCGAACATCCGTTCCAGCAGCGGAATGAGCGGGTATGCCAAAAGGCAAAGAAAGACGTTGCCGAAGATCCAGCCGATGGTGGGGTAATTGACGGTTCCCCACGTACCGCCCCGCATCAGTTCCAGCCCGATGAACCCAACGAAATAAAAGGCGAAGAGCAACAAAAGGCTCCGCAGGAAGCGACCGGAGTCACGCGTATCGATGTCCATCACGATCACCACCACCCCAGCCAGAATATTCAGAAAGGTGAAATGGTAGCCCAGCGTAGTGAGGAAACTGGCGATCAGCACCACGGAAATGTGGACGAAGAAAGCGAGCCGTTCGTTGAAGAAGATCCGGATCACGATCGGGACGATGCAGAAAGGAATCACGTAGGAATTCAGTTCGGGACTCAGCTCCACCGTCCGCACGATCAGGGCATAGAGCACCACCCACATCAGGAGAAAAACCAGGTTTTTCCACCGGCTGTAAACGAAGGGAAAGAAAGAACGGATGTAGTAAAATAACAGCAGGATCACCAAACCGATCTGGACGGCATAGCCTCCGAACACGCTCCAGAAAGTGGTCTGGGTACTGAGGCTGTCGTTGTATAGCCTGCGGTAGCTCATCAGTTGCTGATATATCTGACCGGTAACGGTTTCTCCCCGGCGAATAATTATCTGGTTCCGTCGGACGAGGCCGTCGTAGGGGCTCACGCCAGCCAGGCTCTCTTCGCGCAATTTCCGGGTCAGAGAGTCGCTGTAAAACACGTTGTAAGTGAATTTATCTTCCAGCAGACCGAGCAGGAACTCCGGGGATTTCAGATCGGTATAGAAAAGACTGTCGCGCAGCCAGACGTTGGCGTCTCCCGGTGCGCGCAGTTGCTCGAGGGTGCGGGTACGTTGTTCGTTGCCGTTCAGGATGGTGATGACGGCGGACATCCCATCCTCGACCTCATCCTTTGTTCTCGCCCGGATGAACCCCTCGTTGTACAGCTTATCGATTACCCGCAGGGCGTAACGGCGGTGGCGTTCGGGTTGGCGCAGCACGTCGGGGTTTTCGTTGCGGGCGCGGGCGCTGTCCAGGCTGACGGTGAACTCCGCGAGGAAACGGGCCCGGGTTTTGCTGGCGACCGACTGGTCCATGCGGTACACCGGCGTGGCGTTGGCCTCCACGGAGCTCAACTCCGCCTTAAGGACTTCTTCCGTTTTCAGTACGGGAATATCGTAGGGTGCGGAAAGCTGATTGTAGCCCCAGGGTTTTCCCCGCTCGAAGTCGAACGGGAACTTCAGGTTGTTGGGGTACAGCAGACTGATGATCAGTATGGTTGTCAGACCAAGCAACCACCGCAGCAATCTTCGGGTAGTACGAGATTTATTATTGGGCGTGGAGTTCTGAATGGCGGTAAATACTTGATTGATCAGGGACGCCGATAAATAGCCCAGCGTCGTCACTGAATTGATTCGTAAACAGGGACGTAAGGTACGAAGATGTGAGGCAGACCGATCGCAGCTTGTTCAGGAAATTACTTTTACCACTTTACTTTGGCTACCTGCGTCCCCGCCCCAATCGTACACCACCGCGAACATCCCCCGCGCAAAAGCTTTTAAAGAAGCACTATTTAGCCGAAGGCTACGTCTCCACAGAATATTGATTGCAATGAAAGTATATCTCTTACTAGTTCTCCCCCTGATGGTCTTCACGGCCTGCGGCAGCGAGCCCAAATCCATCACCGACACCACCGGGCTGGAAGACAGCGCCGACGATACGCCCGCCCCTAACGATGATAATACTGCCATTTACGACGTGGACGCCGATGACCCTTACCTGCTCAGCAACGGCTACTTTCTGGGCATGACCCCCGGCGGCTCCCTGGACGACTACATCGACGGTCTGCGCACCGGCCAGATCCGTACCGGCGAGGGTGAGTTCGATGTGCTGTTCATCGACGCGGCCGAAGGCGACGAACTCGGTTACGTGTACACTCCGGATAAAACGGAACCGATCATTGAGCAGATCACCATCACCTCCCCTAAGGTAGTGACCGAAAAGGGCGTCCGCGTCGGCCTCAGTTTCGACGAACTAAAACAACGTCTCGGCCCGGTGGAGGTCTACGCCTCCGAGATCGAAAGCCGCGTCTACGCCACCAAAGACGGGATCACCTACCGGCTGAACATTAACGGAACGCCGGGCAAAACCACGGCCGCCGACATCGGCGACGACGTTGAGGTGATGCAGATCATCCTTGGGTTTTAAGCGATGCCGGATGGTGACAATTCCTTCAAATACGCCGGTATCATTCTCGCGGCGGGGGCATCCCGTCGCATGGGCGTCCCTAAATTGCTGCTCCCCCTCGGGTCGGGTAGTCTGCTGATCAATGCCGTCGGGGTGCTCGCGGAGCTGATGCCGACCTTCGTGGTCACGGGGGCCAATCCCATCGAAACGGAAAATCATCTGCAAAATTTTCAAGACCGGCTGACCGAGGAAGGATTTGCCCCGCTTCGATTTGTTTACAATCCGGGCTGGAAAACGGGAATGGCCGGAAGCATCGCTGTCGGGGTCAAAGCCGCAGCCGCCGTAAATGCCTCCGCATACTTCATCATCGTTGCGGATCAACCCGGACTTAGCGCGGAACACACTTTCGAATACCGGGACGTATTCGGGCGCAACCCGACCAAAATCATCGCCACGCACTACCCCGAGGGCCCCGGCGTGCCGGCCATCTTCCCCGCTCGTTTCCGGGAGCAACTGCTAACTAACCGGGGTCAGGCCGGCGCCAAACGCATCCTCCGTGAATTTCCGGAGGAGGTGATCGTCGTTCGGGAGAACCACCCTCCTTTTTTCGACATCGACACTCCGGAGGATTACGAGCAATTCATGGGCCGCCCGCTGGAGTAATGGTATTCAGGAGCATAAGCTGGGAGCCCGTAGGGCCGCACCGCTACCCCAGCTCTCCCTGCGTAATGCGCACCGGCCCGTCCCGAAAGCGAACTTCGATCCGGTATTCCGGTCCGATGCCGCGCACCAGGGGCAGAAACATGGTGTTCATCAGTTCGCGGGCCTGGATCTTGGCCCGGCTCATCACGTCGGATTCAATGGCTTCGGCGCGGAAAGCTTCGCGCAGAGAGTTAACGCCTTCGTTGATGTTGACGCTTTCAAGTTCCCGCAACCAGCCGATGTCGAGTTTTTCGATCTTGGGCAATACTTCGTGGCTAAGCACGGTGGGTTCGGGCAGGGTGATGGTGACGACCTTATCGCGCTCGCTCAGTCCGATCTCGAAAAAGTTATCGAGCCGAAACCCGACCTTCAGGATGGATATGGCCGTGATCTCGACGTCGGTTTCCGATACGTTCATGCCCCAGATGGAAGTTCGTAGTTGTTTATCAATGCCTTTTTTATCGCGGATCTCGATGGTGGCCAGCTCCCCGATCACGTTCTCCACTTTTTCCTGAAACAACCCTTTGCTCTTACTGAAGTCGTCGATGGCGGCGCGTTCGTCCATGCGTTTCATCAGCGGACGGAGGGCTTCATCGGTGGCGATCTTGCAGGGGTTGTTCACGTCGGCTCCCCTGGCGAGAATATTACCGTTGCGGGTGCGGATCACCACGGCCATGATCTTATTGACCATGAAGCAGGTGTAACTCGAAGCGACTTCCTGGAATACCTCCGTAAGTTTACCGCCGCCTTCCTCGTACCAGGTTTCGTAAACGGCCGCCGTGCTGTCCCTGGCCCGCATGAAATCGGTGTAGTACAACTGGGTAAACTGTGGATGCTGGCGGTCATACTCCCGGATCACTTCCGAGCGGAGGCTGTCGTTAAGGCCCATTCTTCTGCTTACGTGTTGCAAAATGTCGGTGTTGATGTCGTACACCAGCTGGTCGAATTCTCGTTTGTACCGTTTAGGATTTTGCAGGACGGCCAGAGCGATTTCCGGGTCGATGCTCATCTTGAAATCCGCCGGTATGTACTGCAGCTGGTACTCGGCCGGGCCGGACAGGAAACCGCCCGCGCTGCCGCCGCCGTAGGCTTTGTAGGCCAGGGTACCGAGGATACCGGCGATCAGCACCACGATGGCAATTGAGGTTTTGTTGACGCCTTTTTTACCATTCGGTTCCCGGCGGGCGTTTTGTTCGTACTCGGCCATAGCTGGAGATTGCTTTGTTAGTTAACTGCCCGCGCAAGGTTTCGGATCAGCTTCACTTCCCCTTTATCCCCGTATGAATAGAGTGGGGTAAGGAAATAAAAACCTCACCTCAGCTTTCCGCCGCGGTCAGTAATTTATGTAAATGTACTACCTGTACGGCCTCTTTGACGTCGTGAACGCGCAACACGGAAGCTCCCCGCCGCAACGCAAAGAGGTGCAGGGCCGAGGTGGCGCTCAGACTTTCAGCTGCCGTGATGCCCAACGGACGCCAGATGGAAGACTTCCGGCTGATGCCTACGAGCACCGGAACACCCAGGGTTCCAAACGCGTTCAGATCGTGCAGGAGGCGGTAATTCTGCTCCACCGATTTCCCGAAGCCCCACCCGGGGTCCACCAGAATATCGACGACGCCGGCGGCCCGGAGTTCTCCGAGTTTTTCGGCCAGGAAATCCCATACGGCCACCACCACGTCGTCGCCGTAACTGTTCATAAACTTCTGCATGTCCGCCGGCGTGCCGGGCATGTGCATGAGCACGTACGGAACCTTCAGTTCGGGAAGCACGTCGAACAGATCGGGGTCGAGCTTCCCGGCCGAAATGTCGTTGATCATCGCCGCACCGGCGTCGACGGCGGCCCGGGCAGTGGCGGCGTAGACGGTGTCGCAGCTGACGAAGCTTTCCGGGAAAGCGGCCGTGATCGCCTCGATGACGGGGACGACGCGGTCGATCTCCTCGGCGGAGGTGATGATACTGGCACCGGGGCGACTGCTCATGCCGCCTACGTCGAGAAAGGTTGCGCCCTGCGCCAGCATCTCCCCGGCTTTATCCACGGCCGCCCGCCCGGATGCCACGCGGCTGTCGGCGTGGAAACTGTCCGGGGTAGCGTTGAGGATACCCATTATCAGGGGCTTTTCCGCGGTAAGCATACGGCCGTTGCAGTTCAGGGTGAAGGGCGGGAAGCGGTTGGCGGATGGCATGGGGTCGGAATTCAATTTGGTGGATGCGGGTGGCAGGTCGCGGTCAAAGTTACCCATTGCACGCTATTGTTTACCTTGCAACCTACGATTCCGCAACCTGCAGCTCCTGCAACTCGAAACCTGTAACCTGTCTTATTCCGAGCAAAATATTCGCGGCCTGGCCATCAACTTTCTGCGGCAGCACTACCGGCTTCGCCCGCGCTCGGGTACGAGCGGTACGCGGGTAGTGCACAAACCGCACTATTACGAGGGGGTGACGATCGATGCACGCGTGGCATACCAGAAACCGGACTTAAGCTGGTTCACCGCCACGGTGGAAGCTTCGGGGGTGGAGCAGGCCCACGAGTTGCTATACCGCGTCAATTACTTCCGCATTGCCGTTCACGCGCTGCTGACCGCCCTGGGAATCCTGACGCTTTATCTGGCGGGGACGCAGGCGCAGGGAAAATCACTTTGGGAGCAATTTGGCCGGCCGACGGTGTACTTCTACCTGCTGAACATCTTTCTCGTCGTCGTTGCCGCAGCGGGGATACTGCTGAGCCGGCTGCCGTACTACCGTTATATCTACGCCATCGCCCAGTTTAAGCGCTTTTATGCCGACGCGCAGTGGATCGCCTACGACCGGCGGATCTTCGACGACGTTCCCGACCGGTACTACCGCGAACTGCAACAGCAGTGCTTGCGGTTCGGATTTGGGCTGATGGAAATCCAGGACGACAATCGGGTCCGCTGGCTGATCGAGCCGAGCCACATCGATCAATTCCGGGGGGAGCGCTCGAGATTGCCGGTGTGGGTAGCCGCGGCCGCCAGAACGCCACCGCTGCTGAAAAAGCTGCGGCTTCCGCTTAAAAAGTCCTCCTCCGCACCCGCGGCCGCGCCCCCGGTCACTCCCGTACCGACCGACGGCCTCACCGATCCCCTCGACGTGGGCGCCTACCTACCCATGCACGTGCGCAAGGACGACTACGCCGCCACCACCTTACCGCCCATCAAGGGCAGAAAGCCGTGGTACCGGCAACCCATCCGCACGATCGGTCGCTTGCGGTGGCGGCTGCGCAATGCGGTGCGCGGACTTTACCCGAAGGAAATCCGTAAACGCCCCGGCTACTATGAGCTTCCGCTGGGCGTGGTGGCCCTCGGCATAGCCCTGATGACCGCCCTGGGTGGATTGGTCTGGTTGCAGGCCCAATGGACACCGGAGCTGCGGCCCGGTCAGGTAGCCGCCGCGCCCGACCTGTACCCGCTGGAATCCGCCGCCGGCCCTGAAGTCTCCGACGCCCAACCCGGGGTACTGAGCGGTGAATACGACCACAACATCACAGCCGGGGAATACGATGAGCGGGCGGAGGCGGACTTTAAGGATGCGGACAACGATCCGATCGTGGAAGCGGCTACGGCACCGGCCGGCACCCTTCATTATCTCCACTACGCCCCCGGCGGCACCGAGGAGACCAGCTACGGCTGCGGACCGCAAGGCCGCAACGGGGCGACCGGTTTCATACTACTCGAGGGCCGCTATCCGGTGTACGAAACCGCGCGGGAACGGGCCATGGAACTGAACAGGCAGTACGAGATGCACACCGCTGTACTGCTGGCTGATTGCCTTCAGGAGGGAGCGCCGGGCTACCTGCTGTATCTGGGGTTGCCGGCAACAACGGAAGCGGAAGCCAATTTCACCCTCCGGCGTTTCCTGCGAGAGCACAACCTGCTGGTGGAAGTGCTGGCGTTTTAGCGGTGCAGCCGGCTAATTTTTCGGGCACCTCCGTTTCCATTCGCCATGATTTGCGCTGATGGGCATGACCGGTTTATCTTCGCCGTGAACCACCCGACCTCAAAGCTCCGACCCGTGACCCGCTCTCTGCTCTTCCTGATCTTTTTTTGCACCTGCGTCCCCGCCCGAAATACACTATACGCCCAGGACGGTCTTTTTCCGGCATTCGACGTTCGCTCCCGGATGATGGGCGGTACGGGCCTGGCCGCCGGCGGGATAGATGCGCTGTGGACCAACCCCGCCGGCCTCGTGAAAACCACCGCCAGGGTGGAAGCCGCCGCAACGGCCGAGCAACGCTTCGGGCTGAGTGAGCTTACCAACGCGACGATCGGCGGCGCCTACGGACTGGGACGGGGAGGTATCGGCCTGCAACTGGCCAGCTTCGGTTTTGACACTTACCGGGAAACCCGCGTCGGGTTGGCTTACGGTCGGAAATTGTCGGAGAAATTTAGTCTCGGGGCGGAATTTACCGGCTTCGCGACCAGCACGGAAGGCTACGCGAGTACGTTCGACGTTACGTTCGGTATCGGGATGCAACTAGAGATCATCCCGGAACTCCACGTCGGGGCGCGGATATTTTCCCCATTTCGTACCGAACGGTTACCGGACGAATATTTGCCGCAGCTGCTGGCACTTGGATTGAGTTATCGCCCGTCGGATAAAGTGATCATCAACGCCGAGGTGCACCAGGACGCCGACCACCCGGCCCGCTTTCGCGCCGGCGTTGAGTACCTGCCGGCCGAGCAGTTCAGCATCCGGCTGGGTGTAGCGACGGAATCTCCGGAACTTTCTTTCGGGATCGGCTACGAATTTATTGATGGGCTGGACCTGAGCGCCGGAGCGGTCTGGCACGAAGTACTGGGGGTTTGGCCGGGAGTCGGGGTACGGTGGCGATGAACGCGGATAAACCCCGGACCATTGCTAAAAAACTTGTTCGGAACGGGGTAAGAGATCGAGACTGTACCACTGCGAAAACGTTCTAATAAGCGATGTCGGTCATCCACCCCACGCCGCCCCGCAGCAACGTGAAACCCACCAGTGCCAGCAACGGACCGACCCAACTCGAAAGGATGAAACCGTAATAGGTTTTGGTCACCCGGCTGGGCTGAATCATTTCCACGATGTGGCTGATGCCCCAGACGGCAAAGGCGATGGCGCCGATGATGGTGGCGAGCAGAAAACCGGCGTATTCATCGAAAAGCAGCAACAGACCGTAAATAATCATCTGGCCAAGGATCATCAGGATGTTATTCATGGGCGTAAGGTAAGGTGGGATTTTTGCCGGGAGGGGCGGGAATAAACGGGGGAGCGAATTTCCAGGAGTGGGTGGTACTTTGATGGGGATTGGGTGGCCAAAACGTATTCTTATGAGAATACATCCATGCGTAAAACGCCAGCCATTTTATGGAAAATTAATGAATAGTTTTCCGCGCAATTGAATGTATCCACACGTAAAACGTATTCTTGCGAGAATACATTCGGGGGGGAAGGGGGGCAGGGCTGACGCATCATACTAAAATCAATTAGCCTACTAAGTACCTTGTGGAGATGCAAGATCAAAGTACAACCGAG
>ENA-ORXM01000162-ORXM01000162.1-marine-metagenome-genome-assembly--contig:-NODE-162-length-133964-cov-14.343021_pt1 | contig 133964 bp, 107 predicted proteins | sample MGYA00237867_ERZ511480 | MGnify/ENA primary metagenome ERZ511480 (study PRJEB26309, sample SAMN06266103) | marine metagenome | isolation source: Algal blade | place: United Kingdom:Sidmouth, United...
CATTTCAAAACATTAATTTTCATCAGAAACATTTGTGCTCATGGAGGTGTTTTGTATGATATTAAGTCACCTAAAGGAATTGCATCATTACCTTCAATTAGCTTTAATGGTAATGATAGACACTCTTTAAATGGAGTTTTAAGGCTGATTTCCTTCTATATTGGGAAAATCTCCAACAATAGAAAAAAGGATTTTTTAAACCAAGTCAATCAAATTCTGTCACCTGCTATGCATTCACCAAATGTAAATGCTATAATTGGAACCAAAATTGGTTATAAAGGAGTTATATAGTGCTTGAGAGGTTATTTTAAAGTAACTTTGAGAGACAAAAGTGCCCCATTTGGCTTTTGCCCAATTGCTGCACTATAAAATTTTAACGTAGCCTAGACTAGTTCTAGGCTTTTTTTATTGAATGTGGTAGGCTCCAGATTGCTAATCAAAGCAACTATTCCCTAAAAATTTAGGTTATTTATAAAAAGTAGCATTTATGGGAAGATGGTCAACTGGAGCAATTCATACAGCCCAAGCACTCACGATAAACATCAAGGATTTAAGGAAAGAAGGAATCACAAAGGGCTCTGGTGATTTCAAAGGGGCAATTAGCTTTAGCTCAGGGGCAGCTATTTCTATAAGTGGGAACAACTCTTACCTATTGCTTTCTTATCGAATCAATGATATCCCACATAAAACTAGAGTCAATATAGTTTGTATCCCTTCAAACCTTGGTAAGGGCTTTGTTCACTACTTCCAATGCCCATCATCTGACAAAAGGTGTAGAATCCTTTATATGGCATATGGAAGCACAATTTTCAAAAGTAGGGAAGCATACCAAAATAGGATTTATTATCCTTGCCAAATGTCAAGTAAGTTGGATAGGGCAAATGATAGATATTGGGAATTGAAAAGAGAATTCGAGACATTAGACTTGAAATATCATAAACCTTATTATAACTCAAAACTGACAAAGAAAGAAATCAGACTAAGGAAGAGAATGGAGTCAATGAAGAGGTATGACTATCTAAGATTCGCTTCCTTGGCTTATAAAGTAGGTCGCTTAGAGAGTTCCATACTAGGTTAGAATTGGCTTGACAGAGACTATCTTGTTACTATGATGTTACCCTGAATTAAGAGTATTGATGTAACTAATTCATTATCAGGTCTTTAGAGTTGATAGCACAATGCCCCCTCGGGGCACTTCCTAGAAAGGAAGAAATTTCATTTAAATACTGTGTTTTTAGATTTTTCATTGTGTTATCATAAACACTTGATAATCAATGACTTATGATAGTAATCACATTTTAAGAACGAATAACGTGTAAATAATCACATTATTGGAACGAATAACGTGATTGCGGTGTATAATTTGCATATATGCACTTTTACAGAAATTTAGAAAAAGACTTACTTGAATGGTCAAAAAAGCTTGACAAGAAACCTCTGATACTTCACGGAGCACGGCAAGTAGGAAAGACGACGCTTCTTCGGAGTTTTGGAAAGCAATATTTTGGAAATACAGCCTACTTTAATCTTGAGAGGCAACCAGAGCTTCATGATTTCTTTAAAGTGACAAAAGATCCTGGACGGATTATGAGAAGCCTGGCCCTTACTTTAGATTTTAAGTTTGATCCATTGCATCATCTGATTATTTTTGATGAGATTCAAGCTTGTGGGGAGGCCCTCACTGCATTAAAGTATTTTCAAGAGGAAGCGCCTGAATACACAGTTATAGCAGCAGGTTCATTGATAGGGGTTAGCCTGGGAGAAGGGAGTTCGTTTCCTGTGGGCAAGGTCGAATTCATGGATTTGCATCCTTTGAGTTTTGAAGAATATCTCAGAGCCGTAGATGCAAAGTCACATAAAGCCTTCCAGCATTTCCTGTTAGAGGAAATTCTCAGTCCGATACCTATGGCATTTTATAATCCCATCTCTGAGAGATTTAAGGAATATATGATCTGTGGTGGTATGCCAGAGATTGTCGCAAAGTATGTTGAAACATCATCCATACTAGCAGCAACTGAAGTTAAAAAGAATCTGCTCCAATCATATGCTTCAGATTTTTCTAAATATACCGATCGCTATGATGCGCTCAAGGTGGGATACATATGGAATTCCTTGCCCTCGCAACTGGCCAAGGAAAACAAAAAGTTCTTATATAAAGCTGTTAGAACAGGTGCTAGAGCTAGAGAATACGAAAGTGCTTTGCATTGGCTCATAAAGGCGGGTATTATCCTAATAGCTAGCAATATCAGCGTTCCTCGGCTACCTCTGCAGTCCTACAATGATCTGTCAGCATTCAAGTTGTATGCTCTAGATGTGGGCCTCTTATTTGAGATGAGTGGACTAGAGCCAAAAAACTATATACAGTTGTCAAAATTATTGACAGAATTCAAAGGAGCTCTGACTGAAAATTATGTGGCTCAGGCCTTAAGAGCGCAGGGTGTGCAGCAGTTGCATTACTGGGAGAGCGCTGGTAAAGCAGAAATAGATTTTCTCTTACTAGACGGTGGTAACATTATTCCTGTCGAAGTGAAAGCTGGTACAAACACTAAAGCTAAAAGTCTTAAGTCTTACAAAGATAAATATGACCCACCACTTACGATTAAGCTTTCTCTAAGCAACCTATCTTTTGATGGACAACATCTCAATGTTCCGCTCTTCTATGCTGGTCAATTAAGAACGTTATTAGAGAAGACTAAGAGCCAATCTACTAGTTAAGTGGTTAGTCTCAAATCTGGAAATCTAGCATTTGAAAATCTATCAGTCTAGCATTTGACAGTACTAGTACTTCCTGTTCTTCAATTTCATCGCCTCATTCAATAATTTAAAATCTATTGTCCCGGTGTTGGCTTTCAAATGATCAAGGATAATCAAAGCTTTCGTAATTCTAATATCAGGATTCTTGACGCTAGCAACAATATGGATAAGATTTCTCTTCTTACCCTCTGTCAATTTCTCAAACCACTCTAAGCCCTTCAAATCCGTACCCAATACCTCTTCAAATTCTGGCGGCATTTTCATTCCATACTTACTAGTATCTTTTTCCAAAACTATATCGACCTCTTGCCCTGCACCTAAGTCAAATTGTTTCATTCTAGTCTTATTCAGCATGATAAAGTAGTCGCCATCGCCCTTGGGCATTAAGCCTGCGTGGAAGTAATCATTGTCGTTCACAGTACACAGCACCCGCTTCTTGCCATCCTTGGTTAGTTGATCATAAATCTTAGCAGGTACAACGAGATGAAAGTTGTAAACATTACTATCCAGTGTTCCTACAGTAGTTTTGAATTTCAATGGACTTATAGGTTTAATGGTTTTAAAGGGTTTAGGGATCAATGGTTTAATGAGTTCAATTGGGTTCAAAGGTTCTGCAAGTCTAGCGTCTAAGTATCTGGCAACTAGTGGTCTAGCCCCTCATCACCAACAACTTCATCATCTCCCGCGCCGCCACTTGCGCTTTATATTTCAAGAACTCTCTGTCTGTCTCATCACCCACTTCGTAAATAATTGCCTCTGCATCAAATTCCAAGTAGAACCAGCCCTTGGTCATCGGAGAACTGAGATCATAGGCTTCTTCATTGGGTCCGAGCACAGCTAGGTCATCTTCCAGTGCTTGGATCCATATGTCTTTAAAGGGATAAATCTTGGACTGACGATTAGCAGTATGTGTATAGATGACATCTTCTTGAGTAGAATGAAAATCAATACCCAGCAAGACATCATTTTTATTCTGCTTAAGCGTTTGCACTGCATGTGTAGCCACAACTCTGGGCTCCTCTTGTCTGAATTGTGACCAGTCTCTATTAAGATCTATGCCGCCCGCATTATGACGCCAGTGACCCAAATCCACACCATCAGGATTGATGAGCGGGTAGGCGAGTATGCGATGCTTGGCTCTGAAGGTACTGCTTAGAGGGCTATCCCTTAACAGCTCTTCTACAAATGCTTCCATCGCCATATACCCACTGATCTCTGGTGGATGTGTTCTGCTGAAGATGAGAATCGCTGGTTTGTCTTGATCGGTACCTGTGCCTAGTTCTAGATAATCAATGTCTCTTCCTAATTTTGATTGACCGATAGTAGAGGATTTTATTTCTGGGTGCAGGACTTTCAATTTATCTATCCAATCCTTGGTGTAACTGGATGGTCGAAGTTCTTGTGCTGCAATAAGCAACTCTTCTCTACCCAGTTCCAATCTCAAGGTCCCTATGTTTCCAGCCTTAAGCGTATCAAAATCCATACTGTCGACGGCTTCGAAGTGTACTCCATCCGTACTGATTTTTGGCCAGTAGCGATGCTTGTATTTATCGTAGAATAATTCCAAATCTATTTTACGAGGCGTATCACTTTTTATTTTGAAAGCAAAGTGGGGGCTTTCATTGATGGGTTCGTTTTCTGGGAGGATGGTGACTCTGAAAGTGGAGTCATTTATTTGAATAAAGTCATTGGCTCTGGCAGCGTCGAAGTCATTGCGGAGTTGAATGCCATCTGTAGAGTAGATTTTTTTTTCTTGTAAGGTAACTAGTTGGTCTTGGGTATCTACAGCGGATGGAAAGTTGTGGTAGGTCAGGCCCTTAGAAATATTACAAGAAATAAAAACTAAGAGGCTTATAAAGCCGAGTATTTTTATAAAGTTTTCCAAAAAATTATCGTGTATATCGTACATTAAAAATATGTGAAACAATAGTGTCTTTTGCATTGTAGGAACTCAGATTTACAAAATCTAATCCACAATCTGGTGTTAAATTTGTATCGCAAAAATTATAAGAGCTTCCTTGATACAATGGACCAGGATCACTCAGTGGTCCTGGAACGACAAAATTGAAAACCTGTTGAGTGAAAATTATATCGTTAAGGAAGAGAAATTCTGTTCCCTCAAATTGTAATCGTCCATTGTTAATTTTATAATCAATTTGTCCTGTTCCTTCTGAAGAATGTGTAATCTCCATGGTTGTTTCATTCAATAGGTCAAAAGAAAGAAATTCACCACCTACTTGTTCTATTGCTTGATTGAAGCTTTCTAATAAAGCATCTCCATCGCCAGGCCATTCTATTGTTTCAGTAGACGAATTATTAATAACCATATGCAATTCTGATTTCACCAAAGTTCTTTCCGAAAACGTATATTTTCTAGGAAACTCGTCTCCACCACAAGAAGATATAAAGATAATTAGCACTAGAAGAGTTGTAAGTTTTTTCATATTGTCTATAATTTCTCTTTAAGATACTTCCCAGTATGAGATCTCTTTATCTTCACCAGCCCCTCCGGCTTCCCTTGATACAATAGCTCTCCACCACCTTTTCCGCCATCTGGTCCTAGATCTATTATCCAGTCAGCAGACTTGATCACTTCCATATTATGTTCTACGATGACAACAGTGTGCCCTTTCTCCACTAGCGCATTGAGTGCATCCAATAATTTATTGATGTCATGGAAATGCAAACCTGTTGTCGGTTCATCGAAAATAAAGAATATTCTTTCTGAACTCTGCTCTTTGCCCAAGTATGAGGCCAGCTTCACTCTCTGCGCTTCTCCTCCCGATAGTGTATTGGAACTCTGACCTAATTTTACATAACCCAAGCCCACGTCATACAACGGCCTGATCTTAGTTAAGATTTCTCTTTTCTCTTCAAAGAAATCCAAGGCCTCCTCTACGCTGAGCTCCAGCACCTGGAAAATATTTTTGCCTTTGTACTCTACCTCTAGCACTTCCTTTTTGAATCTCTGTCCGCGGCAGTCTTCACAAACTAATTTTACGTCGGCGAGGAATTGCATCTCTACTGTCTCTTGTCCTTCACCCTTGCACTTCTCACAACGGCCACCCTCCACATTGAAAGAGAAATGTTTAGGGGCCAGTCCTTTTATTTTGGAAGCTTGTTGACCAGCAAACAAGGCTCTGATGGAATCGTATGCCTTGACATAAGTGGCAGGATTTGACCGACTGGATTTTCCTATCGGACTTTGGTTGATCATCTCTACTTTGGTGATGAGGTTGAAATCTCCAGAGATGCTTTTGAATAATCCAGGTGCCTGCGAGATGGCCTCTCCGAGTTGTTTTTTCAAGGCAGGGTAGAGAATTTGTTTGACTAGCGTGGTTTTGCCTGAACCTGAGACACCAGTCACTACTGTCATTGTATTGAGAGGGAAAGAGGCGTTGACTTTTTTGAGGTTGTGATGCGTGGCGCCTTTTATGTCGATTTTATTAACGACTTGTCTGCGCTTTTTTGGTGTTGGGATTTTTTTGGCGCCAGTCAAGTAATCTGCAGTCAGACTTTTGCCTTTGGTTTTTTTGAACTCTTTATATGTCCCAGCAAAAACCAGCTCTCCTCCGAAGATGCCGGCTTTGGGTCCTATGTCTATGATATAATCTGCAGCGTCTATGACTTCCTCCTCGTGCTCGACAACTATTACCGTGTTTCTTAGATCTCTCAATCCTTTGAGTACTTTGACCAGATTTCCAGTGTCTTTGGGGTGCAAGCCGATACTGGGCTCATCCAAGATGTAGAGTGAGTTGGTCAAGTTACTGCTCAGCGTTCTGGTAAGATTGATTCGTTGACTTTCACCACCGCTCAAGGTTGATGAAATTCTATCCAGAGTCAGATACGATAGCCCCACATCCAACATCGTTTTTATTCTGGTGTTGACCTCGATGAGGATTCTCTTTGCGATGGCACTATCGTGTTTATTAAGTTTGAGCTTCTTAAAGAACTGCACCAATTCATCCATAGGGATATTGATGAGTTCCTTGATACTCTTCTTGTCCACTTTTACATAATCGGCTTCATCGCGTAGGCGACCACCGTTACAATCCGTACAGGTTGTCCGGCCTCTATACCGTGCCATCATGACTCGATTCTGAATCTTGTAGCTTTTTTTTGCCAGCTCTTCGAAGTAGGCTCGAATGCCATCCACTTTGTCATTGCCATCCCACAGCAGATCTTTTTGTTTCTGAGACAGATCTTGATACGGTTTGTGAATCGGAAACTTTTTCGCTCCGGAAATAAACCAATCTTTGTAGACACTTGATTTCTCACCTCTCCAGCAAGCAACAGCGCCTTCGTAGACAGAAAGACTTTCATTAGGTATGACCTTATAAGGGTCTATGCCGATTATTCGGCCGTAGCCCTCGCAGGTTTTACAAGCACCATAAGGATTGTTGTAATTAAATAACTGATGGGAAGGCTCCAGAAAAGTGATGCCATCCATCTCGAAGCGATTATTGAAACCTACAGTCTTATCAGAGTCCAGAAATTCAAGTATTAATTCTCCATCGCCTTCATAAAAGGCCGTCTGGATGGAGTCAGCTATTCGTTTCATATTTTCCTCTTCCCCATCATTGACAAATCTGTCTACGAGAATCAGGAGTTCGTTTTGCTTGAGTTTAGCGGTGAGTTTCTTGAGCCATTTTGGATTATTTTCCAGAATGTCTTCGATGTGTTCAAGGTCTTTGGCTCTCTTTATCCTTGTAAAGCCTTTCTGGATGAGCACTTTGAGTTGGGTCTCCAGATTTCTGTCTCCATAATTTTGGGATAAGGGACATAAAAGTTGGATGCGAGTGCCTTTCTTGGACTTAGCGATGTGGTCTAATACATCTGTGACAGTATGCTTTTTGACGAGTTTACCAGAGACAGGACTGTAGGTCTTGCCGATGCGGGCATAGAGTAATCTCAGGTAATCATAGATCTCGGTCATGGAACCGACGGTGGATCGGGCATTACCAGTCGTGACTTTTTGTTCTATGGCGATGGCAGGGCAAAGGCCTTTAATGTAATCCACCTCTGGCTTCTTCATTCGACTCATGAATTGTCGGGCATAGGAGGAAAGGCTTTCCACATAGCGCCTCTGACCTTCTGCATAGAGGGTATCCATAATGAGGGAGGATTTGCCGGATCCAGAGAGGCCTGTCACGACGACCAGTTGATCTTTGGGGATTTCCAGTTCTATGTTTTTTAGGTTGTTGGACCGGGCTCCTTTGATATGAATGGTCTTGCGGGCCTGATTGACCTGACTCTTAGTTGTCGGTTTAGTCTTTGTTTTCGCCATTTACTACTGTCAAATCCACTAAGGTAGGATTATTGTTTAAGAAGACAATCTCACTGCATTGATTGAGTAAATAGATGTCAGGTAGGTATGATTTTGATTAACTTGTTATAAACCATTGGTTATGCGAACAATTTTACTTTATCCGTCTTTCTCTTTACCTATAATATAGGTTTTACTTAACGTTGGTTTCAGCCTGAGGATGAATGGGTATTCAGGGTAATCGTTCTTCAGACAGGCACAGAGGGCTACCTTAAGATGAGTGTTGCAGGTGATACGATCTATAATGGTATTTCATGCAAGAAGCTGGAATTGAAGGGACTGCGCTATTCACAACAAGTTCAAAATCACTTTGATATTTGAGAAACAATATATGCCTATTAAGATGATGAAAAAATTTACACAACCATTGGATCCACTCGAGAATTTGCTTTAAGTTATGACCTGTCTTCAGAGGTGGGAGATACTTTGGCTTTAGGTGAAGGTATAACCGGTCTCACGTTCGCTAAAGCTGTTTTGTATAGTACTTCATCTATGGACTTCGTTGGTCAAAGTTTCATTCATCAATTTTTTTAGGATTGTTGCAGAAGATGCTCCTTGGTTCGGATTTGACACTTTTGAAGTTATTGAAGGAATTGGTTGCACTTCCATATTTGGTTTTCGGATTCTGGATATGATTCATAATTTCTTTAACTATTACGTAGAACCATTTTGCTCTTTGAAGATGAAAATGTCAGCTTTAATTTCACGAATGGTGAGTGCTTTGATTTCAGATATAGAAGAGCCTAGCAATACCAAGTTCTCTCTACTTCCCAGTCCTACTAACCAAATCCTCCACCTTGCTTACCCAGTTGAGAGCTCGGATGGGATAGTTCACATACTAGATCTCAATGGCAGAGTATTGCTTGAAAGTCCCCTCCAGCCATCCTTGGACGTCGTAAATTTGACGCCTGGCTGCTATTTCTTAAGTATATATATGAAAGACCAGCAACCACTTACTATGGAATTTGTCAAATTATGACATAAGTATTTGATTTACAGGTATTTATGTGTCTGACTACTTGTGAATTTCTTTTTCAATCTCATCGAAAAGACCCACAATATTTACTTTTGATTTGGAGTTAAATAACCGTTAACCCAAAGTAAGGCTGGCATGAATGCTAATATTGTTGTTTCTTTGGGACGTTAATTTCATCACTTCACAAAATTACATTGCTTATAAGCTACGTACTTCTACACTAATAATTGTTTTTATACCGATTCACAGAACATTTTAGTTATGAAAGTGCAGCAGCTATCAGACAAGGAGCTCATTTTGGAGTACCTTAAAGGCAATGATAAGGCCTTCGAAATTTTATTGAACAGACACAGAGATAAGATCTACACGTCTATCTATCTGTTTACCAAAGATCCAGATTTATCAGAAGATATCTTCCAGGATGTATTCATCAAGATAATAGATACCCTGAGAAAGGGTAAGTATAATCATGAAGGGAAATTTTTACAATGGGCTATGAGAATATCCTACAACATGTGTGTGGATAATTTCCGCAGGTCTAAGAGAAGAACCAAAGTCTCTTCTACAGAAACTTTTGACATCTTCGATGTACTGGAATCCAAGGACGATAATATGGAAACGACGATGATCAAGAGTCAGCTCCACACCAAAGTCCGCGCACTTGTGGATAGATTGCCAGCAGAGCAAAGAGAAGTTGTCATCCTCAGACATTATGCAGATATGAGCTTTAAGGAAATTTCAAAATTGACTAGAGTCAGTATCAATACGGCACTAGGTCGTATGAGATATGCGCTCATCAATATGAGAAAGATGGCAGAGGAAACGCAACTTGCTTTGTCATAAGGACGTAAAAGGCAATTAAGAAAAACTAAAACCGTGGTTATACGTAACTACTGTTTTTGAGACAGGTGCCATTCAAGAGATTGAGTTATTGAATTTTTGGTGCCTGTCTTTTTTTTTGCAGCTATTGCTGCAAAAAAAAAAGATAAGGTCTGAGGGCTAAAGATTTGAAGATTGTGTTACTTTCATTCAACTATGCTCACTCATATTGTAACAATATAGAACTCAAAGTTGCTCCACTTCCATGTCCATTAAACTTTACTTTTAAACCAAAAGAGCTTTCATTTCTGGCCTAACTCACCCTTCGCCCTTTCCACTCATATTTTTTTACCAGCAAACTTGCCACTCCCACTGCAGCAATATATATCGGATGCAGTACAGAACTGTATCCATAGGCTGTCATCACTGATTCTTGCCTGAAATACTGTGCTAGTTCTCTCAAGTATACATAATCTACACTCACCTTGACCAATAGATGAAAACAAAAGAGAACGACCGCCGCAGACCCGTAGACAAATAATAAGGGCAGGTGCAACAATAATAAGATGCAATTCAGAAAAGGTATGGCCATCATCAGCTTCATCTCAAAAGAAGACTGAGACTTGTTCTTAGTGGCCCACCGGATTCGTTGTTTGTAAAAGTCAACAGTAGTGGGAACAGCGGCTGTGCTGACAGTGGCTGCCAAGCTTTTGAGGAAAAGGATTTTACAACCCTGAGCCGCCAGTGCTTGGATAGTTCCTACATCATCCCCCGAGGCTTGGTCGCTCTCCTGGAAATTCACCAGGTTTTTCCGATAGCATAGATTAGCGCCGTTGGCGATGTGCCATTTGCCTGATCGTATTCCAGTCGCCGTGACAGCCATCATGCCCATCAAGTCCAGCGTCTGAAATTTTTGGAATCGGCTGTTGCCAGTCAGGAGCACAGGCCCTGCGATCAAGTCTGGTTGCTCAGTGCTCAGCACACTCAGAATTGTACTGACATAATTTTGTGGGACGACTACATCAGCATCCACTTGCAAGATATAGTCATGACTGGCCTTGCAGAGTCCTAACCCAAGAGCGAGTTTCTTATAAGAGTTGTATTTTTCAGCCGGCAAATGATCTGCAAGACCTATGATTTTAATTCGGTCATCTTCTATGGAGGCAGCGAGGCAGGACGTTTTGTCTTCGGAGTGATCGTCTATCACAATGAGTTCTATTGGGTTAGGTATATCTCCAGCAGAATTAAGTATTGAGTTCAAGCAACTGAGTATATTTTCAGCTTCATTTCTGGCAGGTATTAGAATTGAAAGTCCGAGTGTGGGGTCTAGCTCTGATGAGTTATACTCTGGGTGCTGATCCCAACTTGAAAGTATGTGACAGATTAGTAGCACATAGGTTATGGCTAGTAATAATGTGATTGCCAGATAGAAGCTCAAGTGATATTATTGATGCTAATTTTCATAGGTATGAATGTGAGAAGTAAGGTGAAAGAATTGTCTGAAATAAGAAATACCTTGTCTTATACCTGAAGCAATAAATCATAGAACGGGAGGCCCTCCCAGAGACAGCTTAGGAAAAAAGATCCTCATAATCATCCTTGGTCTTGCTCTGCGCCTGCTTGACCTTCTGTTTAGTCTTGGGCTGGTCCAGATCTTCCAGATCGAGGAAGTCATCTTCTTCCGGATCCACCTCCTCATATTTGAGATATTCACCGTCCTCTTTTTTCTTCTCAGTTGCCTTGCCCTTCCCGAATTTCTTAGTCGTGTAAGCTTTGAAAGCGAGCCAGGCTGCTACTAGAGGATAACCTATTACGGAGGCTGCAGCGATGACCAGACCTTTGGCCGGGTCTTTTTTGATGCCACCAACGACAAAATTGAAATAATCAGAAACGACACGATAATTCAATACCAAGGCGATGATAAAAAGTGGAATCGCCAAAAAGGAAAGAATGGCAAAGGCGCCACTCACCATCTTGAAAACCACATATCCCATTATCAGCATGATACCTAAGCCGATGATGCCTGCCATTGGTCCTGCTTTGCTTCTTCTTTGTCTACCCATGAGCGCTGTACTTGAGTTTTTTTTAATTGACTTAAATTGGAACAGAAAGATAACGTTTATTTCCACTTCATAATTCACTCCTGATCACCAATTACTAATCACTAATCTCTCATCTCTCACTTCTTATTCAGCATCCACCGTCTCAAACTGTTTCTCATACAATCTTCTATAGGCCCCTTCACTCTTACCCACCAGCTCAGCGTGATTGCCCTGCTCCATCACCCGCCCTTTGTCCAGTACCATGATGTTATCAGCATGCTGGATCGTGGAAAGCCTGTGCGCGATGATTATGGAAGTTCTCTTCTCTATGAGCTTTTCTATGGCATATTGTATGATGCCTTCTGTCTCTGTATCTATGGAAGAAGTCGCTTCATCCAGAATCAATATATCCGGATCAAAAACCAAAGCCCTTACAAACGTGATGAGTTGGCGTTGACCCATGGAAAGATTAGAGCCTCGTTCTGTAATCTTGAAATCGTATCCATCCGGCAACCTTTCTATGTAGGGATGAGCGCCTATGATTTTAGAAGCTTCTATTACTGCGGTTCGACTGATGGTAGGATCTCTGAGTACGATGTTTTCCAGTACGGTTCCATCAAAGAGAAAGACATCTTGTAGCACCATGGCCACCCGCTCTCTGAGTTGTTCTGTTTTATACTTTTTGAGATCTACACCATCTATTTTGATCTGGCCTCTACGGATTTCATAGAAACGGTTGAGAATATTGATGATGGTTGTTTTTCCAGATCCAGTACTACCCACTATGGCCAAGGTTTCTCCTGGCTCCACTTTGAAACTGACATCCTTCAGCACATCGTTCTCACCGTCATAGGCAAACCATACTTTGTCAAATTCCAATTCACCCTGGAGTCGACTTTTCTCGAGTGAGCCCAAGTCTTCTATTTTCTCATCATTTTCCAACACATCAAAGATTCTGGATCCTGCCACTAAACCCATCTGCAAGGTATTGAGTTTGTCAGCTAGCATCCTGACAGGTCTGAATAGCATATTGAGATACATGGGAAAAACCACAAAAGCTCCGACACTTATGGATGCATTCCATATGCCTTTGGACCCCCACCAGACGAGTAGTGATAATGCCAAGGCAGAAATAAGTTCTACAACAGGGAAGAAGATCGCGTAATATTCCACGGCGTTGAGATTGGCGGTGGTATATTTTCTATTGATGTCTTTAAATTTCCGAGCCTCTTGTTTTTCTGCGGCAAACATTTGTACTACTTGCATTCCGGATATCTGCTCCTGTAGAAAGGCATTCATCCTTGAGATTTCATCCCTGACATTTGTAAAGGCAACCTTGACTTTCTCTTTGAAAATATAAGTGGCTAAAAATAGTAAAGGCAAAGTGACCAGACAGATCAATGTTAATTGCCAGCTCGTATATAACATAAAGCCTATGACGGCAAATATGCCCATGATGTCTGCAGCCATGGTCAGTACACCTTGCGTAAAGACATCATTTATAGCCTGTACGTCGCTGATGGTTCTGGTTGTTATCTTACCTATGGGAGTCTGGTCAAAATACCGCAATTTCAAGCTACTCACATGATCAAATACCTTGACGCGAAGATCCTTGACTACTGACTGACCCAGCTTGGCAGAATAGTATATGAATAGATAACGGATGATGACATTTAAGAAAATGACAACCAGATAGATAAGAGCTAGGTTTTTAAGTCCATCCAGATCCCCATGGAAAATGTGGTCATCGACCATCTTGCTTATGAGAAAGGGTCTTACGTTAGAGATGGGTGCCATGATGAGCGCCAGCACACCAGAGAAGATAAACAGTCCTCGGTAAGGAGCAGCCAGCCTCAGAATCTTAGCGAGGACGACGAGATCCAGTTGTTTTTTCTTCTGCATTGTATAGTCAACAAAGATAGCGATCTACTGTTCTGACAATAATCCACAGCGCTCTTATTGGTATTTCCTCATATATTGCGATTTTCACATAACTAGAAGTATATATGATATTTCCCATAGGTGACGATAATATAGAAGGTGGGCATAAGCCTCTTATCGCATATGGGTTACTTGCGATCAATGTTGCAATTTTCATATTTCAGATTACACTCAGTCTAGAACAGATAGAATTTTTCTTGAATGATTACGGAGTCATACCCAATGAGATTTCTCAAGGAGTAGACACTTACACCTTGATGACGAGTATGTTTCTGCATGGTGGGCTCATGCATCTTGTAGGAAATATGTTGTTCCTATGGATTTTCGCTGATAATATAGAGGCCATCATAGGTAGTACCTTCTTCCTGCTGTTTTATCTTTTCGGTGGATTGTTTGCTTCGGCAGTGCACATATATATAGATATGGATTCCATGATTCCAACGGTGGGAGCCAGTGGTGCGATATCTGCAATCATGGGTGCCTATCTGATTATGTTTCCTAAGTCCAGAATCAAGATGATATTCATACTCATGTTCAGGAGACCGTTTTTCATTCCAGCAATTGCTTTTTTAGGCTTGTGGTTCGGGCAGCAATTATTGAGCGGAGTGGGCGCCCTCGGTGCTACCACGGCAGAGGAAGCAGGCGGCGTAGCATGGTGGGCACACATAGGTGGCTTTGCTTATGGTCTTATTATCGGCTACTTTTTCAAATTAAAGTACGGCACTGAATATAGTTACTCGACCGTGCTCAAAGTCTAGAATTACACTTCATTGTAAGGCAAGCTTATACATATAATATTTATTCATATGTGTTAAGCTAAGTACCTTTTCCATTATTAATGCCCTCCGTTATAGACCAAAGCCCTACCTTTGGTTAAGGAAAAATTAAAATCAGTTTCTGACATTACTTTTCTCTGATTTCTTAGTCTCAAGGTTGTAATCAAGTTATCTTGATTGTATCTCAAAAACTAGAAAACATAAAGAAGTAAGTCAAGATAGGAATTGATCAGCATTACTAAAAGGACCTTGCAAAAGTGCATAGGTCCTTTAGTTTTTTAAGAACAACACTTACTCTTACCATATCCCTGATTCTACTATCTTTCCACACTTTATGAGATTTTTCTTTTCAGATACCACCAACTTTTTATCTAAGCTATCTTTAGCCAAGTTGTATAATCTGTGCAAACTTCTAGCCTCCTACCATCTGACCAAGTGGAAGAAAGTCCCTATACAATGGGGTACTCCGATGACCCTCTCGATAGAGCCTACAACGGCCTGTAATCTGAGATGTCCTGAATGTCCGAGTGGTTTGAGATCTTTTTCCAGACCCACTGGAAACTTGAAAGAAGATTTTTTCAGATCTACACTGGACCAGTTGTCTGAAAAACTGATATATCTCATATTCTATTTCCAGGGAGAACCTTACATCAATCCTGATTTTCTCAAAATGGTTGCTTATGCCAATGAACGGGGCCTTTACACGATCACCTCCACCAATGGCCATTTTCTTTCTGATACTAATTGCCAAGAAACGATAAATTCGGGACTGGATCGTATCATAATATCTCTGGATGGCACTACTCAGGAGACCTATGAAAGTTATCGCAGAGGGGGCTCATTGGAGAAAGTGCTGGAGGGCACTGGCAATCTGGTGAAATGGAAAGACAAGATGAAATCCAAGACCCCTCACATTGTCCTTCAGTTCCTAGTAGTCAAACCTAATGAACACGAGATACCTGAATTATACAAGTTAGCAGATGCACTGGGAATCAAAGATGTAAAGCTTAAAACAGCACAGGTCTATGACTATGAAAATGGGAATGAGCTTATTCCCACACAAGAGAAATATGCCAGATATGCGCTTCAGAAAGATGGTCATTACGCTGTAAAGAATGAATTGCTGGACCATTGCTGGAAGTTGTGGCATGCCTGCGTGATTACTTGGGACGGACTAGTGGTGCCTTGCTGTTTTGATAAGGATGCTTCGCACCGGATGGGTAATCTGAAACACATGGACTTTATTGACATATGGAAAGGAATGCCCTATAAGATTTTCAGATCCCGTTTGCTCCAGGGTCGTGATCAGATAGATATCTGTACCAATTGTACGGAGGGTTGCCAAGTGTGGTTCTAATAGCTAATTCGTTGATATTCAGTACATTTTTAATTACATTTATGCTGTGACGGGAGAGCAGAAGGGCTATTCTTTGGATCAATCCACTTTATAAGATTAAAATTACCTCAGGATGCATATTATATTGTGTTCAAAGATTACATTCACCGCTAGAGACATTATCTATAAATGCTTTTAAAAACCATCATTCAAGGTACTATCGAATTCGGTACACAAAAGGCCTATGATATGGCCGTCAAGATGTATAAATCAAGGGCCGAAAATTATTACAAGAATGATGTGATGTTTGAGATAGAAGAAATTTTCTTTCCTAAGAATTTTTCTCTCAGCATACCACGATTGGTAAAACAAGTCTATGACAAGTCTTTTAAAAATACTTCTGCCTTACTGGAATATATAGTTCAGTTTGGAGTTTCCGGAGAGTTGGATATCTGGCAATTGAACGAAGGCAAAATCAAGCATCAGAAACACTTGGAACCTTCCAGTGACAAAGCCGCCGTACAGTCATATATAAGAGGCAAGAAATTGGTGCATGAGTCTGGTAAAGAAGAAGAAGCTATCGCTTCACTTAATAAAGCCATAGACAAATATGAACGTCATGCTCAGGCCTATGAGAGAAGAGGCAAGGTGAACTTCATACTTAAGAAGTACCACGATGCTAAAAGAGACTATACCAAATGCCTCAAATTAGATCCTAATAATCCTTATGCCTACTACGGTCAGGCCAGGGTACAGATTCTAGATGGAGAAAAAGAAGCAGCTCTCAAGAGTTTTGAATCTGCGATAAAAAAGTCTGTCGCTCTGCAGAGTATCCACTGGAAAGCACGAAGAAGTAAAGGAAAAATTCACTTGGAGCTGGAACAATTTGAGAAAGCAGCTTTTGATCTTAAGCTATTTGCTAATCGAAAGTTTGATAAAGAGAATCCCAATTATAAGTGGAACAAGGAAGGACACTTTCTGTATGGCAAATCCTTGTTAGGCTTGGAAAAATATATAGAAGCCATAGAACAGTTTGAGCTGGCTCTGGATCAGGATGAAGATCAATATGAAATAGCTAATTCTGAGATTCTCAGGTATCGTGGCTTGGCTAAGAAACAAGCTGGCCAGAATGGTTACATCAAGGATATAAAAGATGCAGCTGAAATGGGAGATTCCGAAGCAGTGGAGTTATTAAAGGAAATCGCCTAGTTCTAATTCTGATTGCTACCCTAACCAATTATAATTACAGTTAATTCTATAATATGTACTATAGATGTAGTTCTCTTATGGTGGGCCTATTGCTGTTATCCATAACGGCAATTTGTCAAGTTGTTACTCTCGATCAGCTAGATAGGAAAGCTCAAAAAAATTACTCCAAAGCCTTGAAGTGTCTTAAAAAAGGACACAAGGATAAAGCCATCAAGGGAATTGAAACCGTAGTAGCGGCCAATCCTAATTTTGAAGTGGGACTTAAAAAACTATCTGCCCTCTACCTCGATGAAGGCCTGAATGATAAGGCTTACGGTTCCTTGAGTCAGCTTATGAACTTATCTGAAAACTTGAATCCCAAAGTCGTCATGTCATATGCTGAAGTAGCCGAGGCTGAGGGCGATTATGACGCCGCTATTTCTGCCATGTCAAAGGGGCTCGGGAATTCATCCATATCTGAAATAGTCAGAAAAAAAATGCACCGTAGAAAGGCTGAGTTGGAATTCAGAAAAATGGCCTATGCTAATCCTAGAGACATACAGCCTGTCAGATTGCCTAATTCTGTCAATACTGAAGCTATGGAATATCATCCTAGTTTCAATGCAGATGGCAGTCTTCTGTTCTATGTCAAAGCAACTGATGAAGGTCGGAATGAAGATTTGTATTATGCTAGAGCAGAGGGTGACAGTCTATCTATGGGCCAGCCGATTAGAAAACTTAACACGATCGGCCAGGAAGGTGCTTTCTCCTTATCCCAAGATGGCAGAGTCTTGATCTTCACTGGTTGTGAGTTACCTAATAGCGTAGGTGGTTGTGATCTCTATATAAGTTTCAAGAAAGACAATCACTGGACAGAACCAAAAAACATGGGACAGTCCATCAATTCCCGCTGGTGGGATTCCACACCTACTCTGAGTCCTGATAACAGAACCTTGTATTTCAGCAGTAGGAGACCAGGAGGGCATGGAGGTTCTGATATCTGGATGGCTCAGCTCAATACCCACAACAGATGGGGGACTCCTATAAATTTAGGTCCAGAGATAAATACCGAGGGTAACGAGGAGACACCATTTATACATGCGGATAAAAAGACACTTTATTTTATTTCCGATACCCATTTGGGTCTAGGGTCTTACGACATATTTGTAAGCAGATTGGGGGAGGATGAGAAATGGCCAGCACCTACTAATTTGGGATATCCGATTAATACCTCGGAGAGAGAGGGCGGCTTATTTATCAATCTCTCAGGGCAGAGAGCTTATTACAGTTCCAAGTTGGGTGAATCAAAAGCTGATGGAGGTGACCTCTATTATTTTGACTTGCCGATACAATTACGACCTGACCTGGTAACCTATGTAAAAGTGGAAGTAAGAGATGCTGTAACAAAGAGACCTATGATTGCAGAAGTATCACTTATGGATTTACTTTCAGGAGAGCAAGTAATTGCACTAGGGACTGATGATAAAGGTAAAATGTTGACTACTATCAAGTTGGGCGAATATGCTTTGAATGTTTCTCAGCAAGATTATCTTTTTTACTCAGAGAATATCGAGGTAAGTACGACTACCAGTATGGAAGATCCGTTTTCTTTCATAGTTTATCTAGAGCCCATACCAAAGAAGGATGCACCTGCTGTGGTTGAAGCAGAGGCACCGAAGATCATCCTTAAAAATATATTTTTTGAAACGGGCTCAGCAGAATTGCTCAGTAAGTCTGAGGGTGAAATAACCAAACTGGTCAACTTACTCAATGATAACCCTTCATTGAAAATCAAAATACTGGGTCATACAGATAATGTAGGTTCAGAATCAGCCAATCTGAAATTGTCTGCAGAAAGGGCCAAGGCTGTTTATGATAAACTCTTAGCAAGATCCATTGATCGTAATAGATTACAATACGAAGGAAAAGGAGAATCGCTCCCAATTGCTGAGAATGAAACAAAGGAGGGAAGAAGCATTAATAGAAGGACTGAGTTTTTTATAATTAAGTAATCAATATTAAGCCCTTGGGTAGAAGTAGAAAAACAAAAAGGATAGCAACAGATGTCACAATCACAGGTTTGGCAGATAAAGGCAAGGCAGTGGGAAGAGATGACGAAGGCATGGTCTACTTTGTTGAAGGAGCTGTGCCTGGTGACGTTGTAGACGTATGGGTCAAGAAGAAAAAGAACAGCTATCGTCAAGGCGTTGTTTCAGAATACAAATCTTTGTCTGAACTGAGGGTGGAACCTTTTTGTGAGCACTTCGGTAATTGTGGTGGCTGTAAATGGCAATATTTGGATTACCCTTCTCAGCTTAAATATAAGAATGAAGCAGTTCTCGATGCTTTCAAACGGATAGGACAGCTGGAGATAAAAGAGAGCCGACCTATTCTGGGTAGTGAGCATACTCAGACTTACAGAAATAAGATGGAGTACAGTTTTTCCTCCAGACGTTGGGTGCCTCAGGAGGAATTAGATAGTCAAGATGAAGTGAATTTTGGACCAGCTACAGGCTTCCATAAGGCCGGGGCATTCAATATGGTGGTACAGATAGAGAAGTGTTTCTTACAAGATGATCTCAGTAATAAGATCAGGAATTTTGTGCACGAGCTTGCAATGGAGCAGAAGTGGACTTATTATAATTCCAGAGAGCATCATGGCTTTCTGAGAAATATGATAGTCAGAAACACGACACTGGGGGACTGGATGGTAGTTCCGATTTTTGGAGAAGATCACCCAGAACAGCGAGAGCTGCTTATGAAGTCCTTGGTCGAGAAGTTTCCAGAATTGACTGCAGTATTTTATGTGGTCAATACTAAAATGAATGATAGTACCTTTGATCAGACTTTTCATCATTACCACGGTCAAGAATATATTACAGAAAAGCTGGGGCATATTAATTATAAGATAGGACCCAAGTCATTTTTCCAGACTAATACTTTTCAGGCTCGTGTCCTCTATGATCAGATCGTGGAGTTGGCTCAGCTCAAAGGGGATGAAGTAGTGTATGACCTCTACACAGGACTAGGAAGCATCGCGCTATACCTCGCTGACAAATGCCAGAAAGTCATCGGAATAGAAGAAGTCCCAGCAGCTATTGAGGACGCTGATGTAAATAAAGAGTTGAATAAAGTGAGCAACGCTTTTTTTGAAGTGGGAGACTGTAAGCAGGTCTTCAATGGAGACTTCGTAGAGCGGCACGGACAAGCTGATCTGATAGTGGTAGACCCTCCTCGTATGGGCTTGCATGCAGATGTGGTGACGATGCTCGGTAATACAGGAGTGAAAAAAATTATCTATGTTTCTTGTAACCCAGCTACACAAGCCCGAGATTTAGGCTTATTACATGACAGGTACTCCGTGGAACTCATACAGCCGGTAGATATGTTTCCACATACCCATCATATAGAAAACATCGCTTTACTAAAGAGACGGTAGTTATGCAGGATGAAATGAAAGAAGCAGAGAAGCTTCTAGTCATAGAAAATGAAATGAAAAGCTATGTTAAGCTCTTAGCTGCAGCAGCAGATAAGATACTTGATGGTAAAGCCAGTGATTTTCCAATCTTTGTCGTATCCAAGCAGCCCATCTCTTTGGGTATCAATATATTGGATAGAGAAAAATCAAACCGGAACTGGTCAGTCAATGCTTCGAGTCTGGAAGAATTCGTGTCAAAGCAACTGGTTTTTGAAACGAAGATGGATGACTTCAAGAAAACTTATAAAGATCCGAGAACCCATCTCTGTTTATTCGTACTGAGTGATCTAGGGGCACAATACATGTTTATCCCGCGAGGGTAGTCTAGCTTATTTTTATAAAATATAATTTCGGAGGTGTCCTCGAAGAAGAGGAAAATCTAAGCTATCGTCGCAGGTTGTTCAGATTCTTGAAGTATCATCTCATCATAAGGGATGAAGGTCGCATATCCTTTACTGGCAAAATAAGTCCTAACATAGTCTTCTCCCGCTTCTGATGCTGCGAGAATGAAATCTCCACCCCATGCACCTAAGGACTTAATGCCGCCTTCGAAATCATCGAAACCAAGTCTCTTCATGACAGTCTCAAGAGACAAATGTTCACTGATTATTTCTTCATGTTCTTTTATAAGGTCTACAAATTTGGAACAAGTATTACAAGTAAGAACAGCTTCAGTCAGAGCGGTTAACTTCTTGACCATAGTCTTCTTTTGCTTTCCTTTTTTGAAATAGTGTTCTATGGCAACCTTGGAATCTTGTTTTTGATTCAGATATATGAAGTATAACTGATCTTTGAATTTTGGATTGAAATCAACTTCTTGATAATTTACAGACTCTTCTCCTAATTTGTAGGTGATGGGCAGGTCTGCTCCAGCGGCAGCAACATCATAGCCAGAACCCTTGGATACTTCAAAATGTAATAGCAGTGGATTGACGCCAGCCCAAGTGGCGACTAGATAGACCATTGAGGAACTGGATCCCAAGCCCCAAGCTTTATCAAATTCCAATTCAGTTTTGACATCGAAACCGTTCCATTTGGAAAGGAATTCAGAATTGAGACTTACAGCACCTTTCAGTACCTTGTTTAGAAAGGCAGCTTTGGCATCATCGGTGCTTTTAATGGGAGAAAAATCATACAAGGAGATCTGAGCAGAGAACCACTCATTATTCAAGTGGTCATAACTTTTCCAAAAGAGATCAGACTTACGGGTCTGCTTAATATGCATTTTCTGACCATACTTGGTAGGAATGGCTAGACCTAGTGCACCGTCTAAGACTCCATATTCTGAAGTTAGAAGCAATTTCCCGTGTGCATAATAGCTTGATTTACCCACCGTCGTTTGTTAGCTCATCTGGATTAAGTGATAAAATTAATTTTTTTAGATATGAATCTCATATTATAACTCATAAAATGCGATTTATACTCTTAAATCAGTAGGTATTGAAAACGATGGGGTGTTATCATTCACAAGTTAGTCTTTATCTGGCCAATCTCAGGTTTTCGAGATATTCTCTTACAGCTGTGAAGGATACGATTTCATGGGCAAAGTGCTCTATCGCAGATAATTCTTCTTCTTGTGTGGCTTTGAGTTGATTCAGGATATTCTGCAAGTGCATTCTCATATGGCCTTGCTGGATACCAGTTGTCACCAGAGACCTTATGGCAGAGAAATTCTGAGCCAGTCCTGCCACAGCAATGATGCACATCAAAGACTTGGCATCAGGATTCTCCAGTAATTCCAGTGACCTTCTGGCTATGGGATGCAATGCTGTCAGTCCACCCACAGTGCCTACTGCCAAGGGTAGATCCATCCAGAATCTGAAGACTCCATCCTCTACAGTGCAGTGACTGAGACTAGCATACTGTCCGTCTCTGGCCGCATAGGCATGACCACAGGCCTCAATGGCTCTAAAATCATTACCTGTGGCAATCACGACGGCATCGATACCATTATAGATACCTTTATTATGGGTCGCAGCCCGATAGGGATCTATCTCTGCGATTCTGATAGCTTTCTGAAATCTGCGGGCAAAGGCCTCCGCCGTCATGCCATTGGGAAATTTTCCCAGCTCCTTCACAGCACATTCCACTTCCGCTCTGACGATGCATTCAGGTGTATAGTTAGACAGGATGCTCATGATGATTTCTACCTTTCCATCACTCTTGAAGACTGAACTGGTTTTGAAAAAGGACGTCAGGCTCTTGGAGAACTGCTCTAGGCAGGTATTGATAAAATTAGCTCCCATAGAGTCACAGGTCTCAAACGAAGCTAAGATCTGATAGAGACCTGGCTCTTTATCAGTAAGAGATATCAATTCCATATCCATTATGCCACCCCCTCTTTTCACCATACTGTTCGTGATGGGAAAACACTCTTCTATGAGTCGTTTTTTGATCTCTGGGAAATGATAGCGAAGTTTCTCGCCATCACCCTCCCACAAGAAGTGCACTTGTCCTAGCTTCTTGGTAGAAAGTACAGTTGTTTTGAAGCCACCTTTATCCATCCAGAATTTTGCAGCGCTGGAGGCGGCAGCAACGACTGAGCTTTCTTCTATCACCATAGGGATGCAGTAAGTCTGATCATTAATGATGAAATTAGGAGCTACACCGAAGGGCATCGGGAAATTCGAAAGCGTATTCTCACTGAAATTGTCCAATATCTTCTGCTGCTCTTCATTAGAATGCCAGTAACTCATCAGTTCAGACATGACAGTATCAGGCTCCTTAAAGAAGTTCTGGACGATCCATTTGATCTTTCCACGCTTGGAAAGCTTAGAGAAGCCTCTTATAGTTTTGTCAGAATGCCTGCCATTCATGGGGTTAAGATACTGATAGGTCTTTAAAGGAGTAGTTTTTCATACTGGAATTCAGGTTCTGACTCTCAGGAGCTTGTGTGCCATTTCCAATCCTTCTATCTGTAACTGACAGTATTTCTTCAGTTCTTCATAGTCCAAGGCATATTTCAGAAAGCAAGATGCCTGGGCATATAGGGTGGGATGCTTGCATTTTTCCATCAGATAGTAGCCATCCAGGAAATCCTTGATGCCACCTGAGGCTATGATGTTCTTACATGTGACAGAAAGGTTCTGGTCCAGCACAGCATTGACATGATGGATCATTTCCTCACAGGTATGCCCTAGATTGAATACGGCTTGTAGAGCATCATAGCGAAGCTGATCTGATCTGAGTAGCTCTAGTTTGGAGAAATTGGTCCCGCCATAACCTGCCAGATCCAGCGCTTCCAGTGGCAATTGCAGTAACGCTTTGAGGCTCTCCTTGCCAAAGCCTTGCCCGACTTCTTTGACAATAATGGGGTAGGTGGCTACATTCAGCAATTTCTTGATTGTCTCTATCGGCGCTTGAGATATGACATCACCTTCTGGTTGCATCCACTCCTGTAAGGGATTCACATGGATGATGAGGCCGTCAGCGGATAGCTTTTCTATCAAGGTCTGTATGACATCCGTCTGATTACTGCTTACCAGCTCTTCTACTTGAGCGATGCCTAGATTGGCAAATAGGGGCTGGTCTTGCATAAGGGATTTGACATCAAAATCTGCGAGTCTCTTATCTTCATAGAGTAACTGCCTGCAGGAGCCCAGGCCCATCGCCAAGCCTTGTTCACCGCATAGTCTAGCTAGATTGTGGTTGATGATTCTAGCCTTTTCAGTGCCACCTGTCATACTGGATACACAGATAGGATAGGTAAGGGTCTTTCCGGCAAGCGTGTGGCTGAGGTCCAATTTTTCTGCTTGGCCGTGTAGTATAGGCTCATAATTGAATCTCGTATCTACGCTACGCTTATCCGTAGCTGAGGTGAAAGCGAGGGCTATATGGTCTTGCTTTCGAGCAGAGGCATACTGATCTGGTTCAGGGATTTTGCTATCGGTCTTCTTGTTTTTTGTATCCAAATTGAACGTAAATTCTTGGTTTTTTAACAAAAGTATTAGAATCTAAAAGTACTAAATGCTAAGCACCACAACGTTTTTATAGTGATTTTTGCAATAACCACCTGTCATTTCACTCTACACAATTATAGTCTTATGAAATACCTACTGTATATAACCCTTTGTATGCCATTTTTGTTGACGGCACAAGCACCTGAAACGGTAGAGCGCTATAATGATGCAGTTGCAGCAGCAAAGCAAAAAGATCATAAATCAGCCATAAAGATCTATTCTGAAGTCATAGAGATGGATCCGCTTTACGCCACTGCTTATCTCAGCAAGGGTTCTTCATATATGAAGCTCAAGGATTATCCATCAGCTGTCAAGAATTTCAGTAAATGTCTAAAGCTGGAACCTGAAAATGGGAAAGCGCATTATTATGCCGGATATTGCTTGATGCAAATGGAAAAGAATGAGGATGCCATCAAGAGCTTTACCCGAGCGCTGAAGTACGATCCCTCGCTCACCAAGTCTTATTACTATAGAGCCAAGATTCAGATGCAAGCGAAGAATTACGATAAGGCAATTGCTGATTTTCAAGATGCCATCACCAAGGATGAGCCTTCTGAAAAGACCTATTATAATCTAGGAGTTTGTTACCTTAAAAAAGACGATAAGGATCTGGCCAAGCAGTCTTTCAAGTTGGCGCTGAAGCAGAAGGAGGACTTTTCAGCAGCCCTAGGAGAATTGACCAAGTTGGCTTACAAGGCTGATGATTTTTCAGAGGCCATAGTGATGGCAGAGCGCTTGCAAGCCGTAGCTCCGGATAATTCCAAAGCACCTTATTATAAGGCGATGAGTCTTATGAAAACGGATCAGTTGGAAGCGGCCTATGCCGCCTTTGATGAGGTACTGGCTGTGGACAAAAAGAATAGATATGCGCTGACCAATAAGGCGTCAATCAGCTTGAGACAGAAAAATTACGAAGCAGCGGTGGCAGATTATACGGCCTTGCTAGCGGCTCATCCAGAGAAGAAACATTATTACAATAGAGCACTTTCTCAGATGCGACTGGAAGCCTGGGATAAAGCATTGAGTGATCTCACTGAAGTGATCAAGCAGGATGGAGACTATGCAGAAGCCTTCTATAATAGATCCAATGTCCAGTTACAGCTAGGGGATAAGGATAAAGCTTGTATGGATATGCAGCAGGCGGCCAAGCTAGGCTATACCAAGGCGACTGAGTATCTGTTAGCTACTTGCGGGAGTTAGGCATACTTATCCATAAACGTAGAATCACGGATTTCAGGATTGTTTGATTTTAACGGAATAATTATTTTGTTGATTTACTAGAATGTAATTTTAAGATTGAAACATCCACAACAATGTACAATCTGCTTTATCCTAGAACACGTGATTTAAGTCTTAGAGGCTGCCACAACTAGTGAGCCAAGAAATCTGAAAATTTGAAAGAGCTACTGACAAATCATATAACTCTAAGATAGAAATACCTCAAAGAGCTTGGTAGTATTTCAACTTTAGAAATAGTTGAACTTGGGGTTTGTTAGGTTTTGGCATTTTAGCCTTCTCATCAATTTTTATTTATAATCAAAGAGTAAATTTAATTCAGATTTTTAGTCTAGATGATGTATATCTTTCTTTGCTCACAAGTGCAGGCTGTGATGGATACATATTTAGCTCTTAGTTATTTGGCATATTGATTTTGGTGTTAAGCCTAAGTTCTAGGCTAAGACCGTTTTTAACAAAAGATTTGGAATATAAAAGAACCAAAAGCTAAACACTGTAGCGTTTTTTTAGTGATTTTTGCCACAGGGCATACTGACCTTTCACTCACTGCAATTATAGTCTTATGAAATATCTACTGTTTGTAATCCTATGTGTACCATTTTTGTTGACCGCACAAGCACCTGAAACTGTAAAGCGGTATAATGATGCAGTGAAGGCAGCTAAGAAGAAAGATCACGAATCAGCTGTCAAAATTTATTCTGAAGTCGTAGAGATGGATCCTTCGTACTTCAAGGCTTACCTTAATATGGGTACTTCATATATGAGGCTTAAAGATTATGAGTCTGCATTAGCGACTTATGATAAATGTCTAAAGCTGGAACCTGAAAATGGCAAAGTGCATTATTTGGCTGGACAATGTTCGATGAAAATGGAAAAGAATGGAGATGCCATAGAGAGCTTTACTAGTGCTTTGAATTACAACCCCAAGTTGACCAAGACTTATTATTACAGGGCCAAGATTCAAATGGACAATAAGAGTTATGATAAGGCGATTACTGATTTTCAAGATGCCATCACCAAAGACAAGGCTTCAGAAAAAACTTATTATTATTTGGGTGTTTGTTACCTCAGAAAAAAGAATCAGGATTCATTGGCCAGAGAATCCTTCAAACTGGCACTTGGACAAAAAGAGGACTACATTCCGGCACTCACAGAAATAACCAAGCTGGCTTATAAGCAAGATGATTTTTCGGCAGCGATAGAGATGGCAAACCGCTTACAAGCTGCCGACCCCAATAACCCCAAAGCGCCTTATTATAGAGCTATGAGCCTGATGAAAACGGATCAGCTGGCACCAGCTTATGCCTCATTTGATGAACTCTTGGTAATTGAAAAGAATAATAAATATGCTCTGGCAAATAAAGCCTCAATCAGTCTCAAGCAAAAGAATTATAAAGCAGCGGTAGGAGATTACAATATATTGATAGCTAAGCACCCAAAAAAGAAGCATTACTACAATAGAGCGCTCTCCCAGATGCAACTGGAAGCTTGGCAATTAGCTTTAAATGATCTGAATGAAGTTATAGATCAGGATGAAAAATACGCAGAAGCTTACTTCAACAGGTCTAATGTACAGTTACAATTAGGGTATAAAGACAAAGCCTGTTCAGATATGCAGCAGGCCGCAAAGTTGGGATATACTAAAGCTAACGATTATTTACTTTCCACTTGTGGGAGTTAGAATAATTGTTTCCAATTTTTGATCAATTCAGCTAGGTGGTGTGGTTGCCTTCTAGATTTACTTTCGTCTCTGCCTAGACTCACGTATAGTAGCCTAATTGGTATTTCACATTGAAACCAAGAACTCAAAACCAACGTATTATTCTTCCTCGGACTTAGCACCTCCCGCACCATCTCTCCCACGATGCCTGTACTGTAGCCCTAATAGAAAATTCCTGAGAAACTGATCCTGACAAGCTCTATACTGACTTTGCTTGGGATTTCTGAAGATGGCACTTAATTCTCCCTTGCTGATGTTCATATCCACCTCATCATAGACAGATAGGATGTCTGTATCTTTCATATTCAAGGCGATTCTCAGTTTACGGAAGATGAGATTGTTATTTAACTGGCGCTCGGCGATCATGGTGACGCCTTCTTTCTTGCCACGATTCAGGACGATCATACCATTGAGGAAACTGGCTAGCTCGACATCTTTGAGCTTAGTCTGAGCAGTATCATCATCTTTTAGTAACCATGGCGCAACCTGGCTTTCTTCTATGGTCATATCTCCCATCCCAAAAATCTCTACAACCTTACTATCTGGGTAATCAAAGGTAAAACGCAGTCTGCGCAGAACGTCATTATTATTCATGGCCCAATGATAAGAAAAAGACCTCGACAAGCCGAGTTCCTTGGTTTAGTTATTTTCTTGAGACTAGATTATACCGGAAACCCACATAGAAATTAGCCCCAAAAAGTGGTGCCCAGACCAGACTACCGTCAAAGAAGTCCCCAAAAGCCTCATCGCTCGCTATTATGGCATCTGTCTGCTTATAATTCAGGATGTTCTCTCCGCCGATATAGACATCCCACTTATTGCCCCAGCGCTTACTGACTTGTCCACCGAGAAGAAAATAGGCAGGAGAGTAATCTGGTCGTCTGTATTGTACAGGATTGATACTGGTATCTGGCAGGCGCATCTGCCCTCGCCAATTCAGCGTCGCATCAAAATGCCAATCATTTTCAGTCTTATAAGCCATATTTAGAAAAGCTCTATGCTTGGACACCATAGGCTTCTGCTGGAGGCTTTCTCCATAGGTTGTTTTCACATCGAAAACCCTGTAGGCTAGTCTCACATCCAGATTATTGACTAGTTCGTAGTCTACCTTTATTTGATAACTATTGGAGTAGGATTGACCATCCAGATTATGGAACACTACCTCTCGGGCATTTTCCCAGTCAACTACGATCTGATTCACGAATTCCGTCCTGAAGGCATCCACACTCAGGACAAACTCCCTCTCCGCCAACTCAAAGCCTTGGGTCAAACTCAAGCCATAATTCCACGCTTCTTCTGCCTCAAGTCCATAAGGTGTATTTCTGCTAGAATTCCCTCTGATTCTCACCGTCCTATTTGTGGCAAATAGACCCATATTCTCTGCAAAGATACTCGGAGTCCTAAAGCCTTTACCACCGGTGAATCTAATGATCGACCGCTCTCCGAAGTTGTACTTAGCATGCAATCTAGGGATGACAAAGGTGCCGTAGTTATTATGATGATCTATTCTCAACCCTGGAATGATGGTCCACTTTTCACCTTGCTTAATCGTGTATTCTGCATAGGCACCAGGTGTGGATTCATCTCGCAGATATCGGTCAGCCTTACTGACCGTTTCCACTAATTTATCTTTCTGATAAGTCAAACCAGTTCTAAGAATATTGCCGTTTTTGAAAATATTCTGTAAGATGAGATTTGAGTAAAAAGATTGTTGGTCACTGTTGTAATCACCCAGTCCATATCGTGCTCTTTGCTTGTGGTCAGCAGCACTAAGTTGCAGTCCCATACTGAAGTCTGGTTGGTCAGGATTGACATATCCTATTTTGGCCCAAGCTTCTTTTCTGTCAGTGTTGGAATTCATTTGCCAGTGATCGTCATGTTCTTCTGAGATGCCTGCAAAGTGGTCATGGGAACCCCCCTTGTGATTCAGGTCTGCTAACTTGATACCGAACTGTCCTTCGAAGTTTTTCTTTCTCTTGAACTTCCATCTATTGATCACCACCATGTCGCTTTCCAGAGGCATATCCGTGAATCCGTCTCCGTTTCTGTCATGCACATTTTGATTTCTTTTGCCGTGAAAAAGCAAACCTGTGGAAATGAATTCACTCACATCCAGTCGGGCATTGGTATTGATCTCTAGTCTGCCTCCATTATTGGCGAAGCCATTGACATGCAAAAGTTCTCCTTTCTCTGGTTTTTTAAGTTCCACATTGATTTGACCAGCGATGCTTTCGTGACCATTGACGACTGAGCCTGTACCCTTGATGAGTTGGATACTTTCTATCCATGGACCTGGCGTCATATTGAGTCCAAAGATGGTGTTAATACCTCTTACGTCGGGGAGCAATTCTCTAGTGATCTGAACATAAGGTCCAGCTAGGCCGAGCATCTGAATCTGCTTGGTCCCCGTGACGGCATCGTTAAATGAGACATCCACTGATGGATTAGTCTCAAAACTTTCAGAGAGATTGCAGCAAGCAGCCTTGCATAATTCCTCGCGGGTGATGGTTTCCACATTGATGGTATTCACATAAGAGACCTCCGTGGTTTTTCTTCTGTAGGTGATCTCCACTGTCTCTAGTTGGTGGCCATCAGCAAGGGTGACTTCGAGGAATTCATCTTCCAGCATTATAACTTGATCCTCATAGCCGACGTAACTGATGACGATAGCCTCATAATGACCCTCATTGTCTAGCTCAAAGTATCCTTCAAGGTCGGTGGTCGTCCCTTCACTGGCTCCTTCAAAGCGGATATTGGCCCCTATGAGTGGAATTTTTTCACCGTTATCCATAGCATAGATGTAGCCTTCAGCTTGGTGTACGTGATCGTGTTTTTCCTGTGTCTGATTGTCGCCGCCACTCTGCTCGATGTTTTCGGAGTTTGTAGTTTGTTCAGCTGGGCCTGAGACTTCTGGTCGGTATTTGCAACAGCCGTGCATGTTGTCATATACCTCATCAGGCGCCAGATAGTCTCCATTGTCGTGTCCAGCCTGAGATAGATGCCACTTTACAGTCGAAACCTCCGTGATGGTTTCGTCGATATTGATGACTATGATCTTGGTATCTACATTCCATTCTGCAGTAGTGGCTTTGCCCACTTCGATGGCATTCTTTTCAATTCTTTCTTTGCACATTCCGCAAGCTCCTTCCACACGAAAAGAATATTCCACGAGATCTTGCGTATGTAGAGCTGTCACCATAGTCATGGCGAAAAGCATTAATATATATTTCATTGATTTGTTTATTTAACTAAAAATATGTGTAAAACATTTTTAGCTAAATCGGGGCGGTTGCCAGACACCTTTGCTAAAGGTATGAGCATATGCAAAGTTGTAAGAAATGACACTGGTCGTGGTGACTGGCGTACTCGAGAATTGAAAGCTCTTTGCTGTTTCCATAGTGAAAACGTGCCCACAACAAAGGCAATCACAACCAGTATTACAGCAGCCATCTTCCTCACCATGATGATCAGGATTAGATGTGTCCAAGGCAGATGCTTCCATATGACAACTATCAGACATAAAGCAGATGAAATCCATACTAGGAAGTATGGCTGCTTTGCAAATAAGCCCTAGAAGCAATATGACCTTGATAATCTTCACCTTATAAAGGTAAGTAAGTTTGAGATAAGAATAATGGCATTAAAATCAAAAATAAAGGTCGAAAGTGCTCTATTACGCAGTGTTAGGCAGGTACAATCATTGGTCTAAGTTATTATAGGCAACAGATCCAAGGTTAATGAATTGTGGAAACTCTATTACAGGTCTGATAAATTCTTCACAAAATCCCACTATAGCCCTCAGGTTACGTTCTCAAGAATTATATTTGTAGTTGACCTAGCTATGGTTTTTTCATATAACCGATTTCCTAAACCACATGTATAAGCATTCTTTCATAAGGTTGGCGTTATTTCCATTGGTTCTACTGCTCGGTAGCGGTTTTGCTCAGACTTCTGATAAGATGAAGGCACTGAATTTCTATGTGGAATTTCTCAATGAGAGTGTACATGGTCTCAGCGTCGCCCAGATACTCTTTGTTAATTATAACAAAGACCTTAATAGGCATGTGGATCTTGAAAGCCATAAGATCAATACTCATATTACAAATATGGAATTAGGGGCTAATATCTTCGATAACCCTGACATTAACACTTCTGACTCCAATGTCTCAGCGATGATGCTGGCTAAGTTGACAAAGGAGAATAGTAAATATCTGTCAAGTGGCACTGCGCGAATACTCAATGAGGATGTTGCTGAAATTGTTAATATTCTGGACAAGGTCAATAATCTGAGATTTGAGATTGAGGAATTCATTGCCAAGAATGACCTGGAGGTAAAAGAAAACATTTACAAGTGTTATGTCTATCTGGAAAAAGCGGTGGCCTTATTTGATAATTATGCCGACAAGCATGACAATTTGAGCAAGCGACTCAGACAAGAAATTTTATATGAGTATAAGCCCTTGGATTTTATATTTTATGAAATTCATACGGAGACTGTCAAAATGCTAAAGCAACTCAGAAATGACCAATCTCAAGGTCTAGGAAAGTATCTTGCCAGAATAGAAGGTGCCAAAACTAATTTTAGAGAAAGAGGCTTTGCAGCTCAATCAGTCGACCCTCAGCTGGCAAATGATATCTTGTCACAAGTAGAGCAGATGTTAACATTTGTGAAAGAAGCTGAAAGGACGAACGTCTTGCCAGATAATTTTAAGAATAACTCAAAAAGTTATTATGTGCATAACCGTCTGCTCTTATCATATTTTAACAGCATAAGTCCAGGTTTTATTTCCAAGATGAATAAACTCATGGAACTTACTGATCCTGATTTTCTTCATTATGATGACAGACCAGTCAAGTATGAAGTTACTTATCCAGAGAAGATGGTAGAGATAGAAGAGATAGCTACCAGAGAAGTCGTCAACACCACTGACTTTCCTTTAGATCTCAAGTCGAAGGATGAAATCGTCGTGGTGAACCCCAATGATGAACCGGAGCCTGAGCTAAAGTCTGCTGTCCCAAAACAGCAATATATTGATTTGGAATTCTATGATCCAGATCTCATAGACAGAGATTCCATTACCGTCAATTTCAACAATGAAGTGATATTAGAAAATTACACTCTACTGAAGGAACCCATGAAAATCAGGATGGACATCGATACCTATGAGGGAAATTCCATCACTATCTTCGCCAAAAATGAAGGGATCATCTCACCTAACACTGTAGCTTTCAAGTATAGGTATAATGGTGAAGGAAGAAAGAAAACCGTCGTCCGAAGATTAACCACTAATACCGCTTACGAATATGTTCTGACGATAGATGGACTAGGAGGGGTATCAGATAAGTGGGGAAACTAATTCACTAAATTTTTAGTAGGCCTTAATGTAGTCTACGGCATCTGATAACTTATAGAAACGGATCACTCTCTTAGGCCATTTGATGTCAGGAGCAACAGTCTGGTGGCCCAGTATCAGAATATTGGTGGAAGGAAAGGTGTGGGTCAGTTCATCCAGATATTGTTGCAGTGGAATCTTTAGATTCTTCTTATTCAAGATTGTAAAGATCAACTCTGGCTGACAGGCCTCAGCAGAGCATAGTTCTGAAAGATTGACTTGAGTCCCCAGATTGGATACTTCGAAATTATTTTTTTTGAGCAGGTAATGAAAAAGCAATAGACTGAGTTCTTGTTTTTGGTCTGGAGACAAATAGATGAGGCAGTGAGCCTTAGCTTCCTTCTCATCGTGAAGAGTGATTCCGGCTAGGATTTTCTTCTTGATAAGTTTGGATACAAAAACTTGATGTTCCAGAGTGAATGAGCCAGCTATCCATGCTAGATTGAGCTTGTCCAATAATGGAAATATTAATTGATTCATAGTTTGTTCCAGTCCAACCTTATCGATGTATTGATCTATCAGAAGATTAAGGTGCTCGGCGTCATGAGCGACGATGTATCGCATCATAGAATCCAGTTGTGCTTCAAAGGTCAAATCGGCAGACCTGTAGCCGAGAATCTTAGCACGTAAGGTCCTCTTTTCCATACAGGCAATCTTAGAGATCTTATAACCTTTGTGATACAGTAGACTGATACCCATCAATTGTTTAAGGTCAGCTTCGTCATAGAAGCGGATATTGCTTGTAGTCCTTTTAGGAGTGATGAGATTATACCGCTTCTCCCATATCCTGAGGGTGTGGGCTTTGATACCCGAGAGTTTTTCTACGTCATTGATGGAATATCTGCTCTTCAAAGCTTGTGGGAATAGGGATTTTTAGGCAATTATGACTCTCGATGGTAACGGTTTTCCTTTACTCAATGTTCATTAAGGGTATAATTCACAACTTTTATACGCGTTACTTTGTAGACAAAGAGAAATAATAATCAGGGGTATGAGAATAGGGATAGTATGTTACCCGACCTATGGTGGTAGCGGTGTATTGGCAACAGAGTTAGGCATTGGGTTGGCGCAGGCGGGGCACGAAATCCATTTTATCTCGTACAAGAGACCAGCACGATTAATGCAATTTACCAGGAATGTATATCTGCACGAAGTGGGTTCTTTTGAATATCCCTTATTTGAGCATCCACCTTATGATAGTCTTCTGGCTAGTAAGATAGTGGATGTGACGCTTCATAATGATCTGGACATTTTACATGTTCATTATGCTATTCCGCACGCCACAGTCGCTTTCTTGGCCACTCAGATTCTTAAGTCCAAGGGGAAGAAGTTACCCGTTGTAACGACTTTGCATGGGACGGATATTACCTTGGTAGGCTTGGATAAGTCCCTGTCTTCTGTCGTGGAATTCAGTATCAATCAGTCTGATGCCGTCACCTCTGTTTCTAATTCCTTGAAATTACAAACTCAAGAATATTTCAATACTAAGACTGATATCTCTGTCATTTATAATTTCATAAATCTCGAAAGATTCAGTAGAAAATACAATGCTGAATACAGAGCTGCTTTCGCTCCTAAGGGAGAAAAAGTCATGATTCACATATCCAATTTCAGAAAGGTTAAGCGAGTGGAGGATGTGGTCAAGTGTTTTTCGCTGGTAAAAAAGAAATTACCTGTTAAGCTGTTATTGATAGGGGATGGTCCAGAAAGGAGGAATGTGGAGGCGATGTGTAGAGAACTCGGCACCTGCAATGATATCAGATTCTTGGGTAAGCAAGATGCAGTGGAAGATCTGCTATCGCTGAGTGATCTTTTCATATTGCCCTCTGCTAAGGAGAGTTTCGGCTTGGCAGCTTTAGAAGCGATGGCTTGTGGGGTTCCTGTCATATCGACAGATGTCGGTGGCTTGCCTGAGGTCAATATCAGTGGTAAGACTGGTTATCTCTGCGGCCTGGGAGATGTCATTGACATGGCTCAAAAATCAATTGAGATCTTGTCAGACGATAACAAACTCGGGGAATTCAGGGCTGCAGCCAGAGCCAAGGCCATGGAATTTTCCAGGGATAAAGTGGTGCCTCAGTATGAGGATCTTTATAGGTCTTGTCTGTAGAACTCCGAACTTTAATCGGCCTTTCTTTTGATCACTTTCTGGGCCGCTTTGAATATGTCTTTAGGACTCAAGCCATACTTTTTCAGTAACTGAGCAGGCTTTCCACTCTCGCCAAAACTGTCTTTTACAGCCACCTGTTCCATTGGAGAGGGTAATTTCCTGGCCAGCACACCGGCCACACTTTCTCCCAGCCCTCCATTCATCTGATGCTCTTCGGCTACGACACAGCAGCCTGTCTTTTTCACTGATCTTATTATAGCAGCTTCGTCGAGAGGCTTTATCGTATGGATATTAATCAGATCTACGGAGATGCCATTTTTTTCCAATTCCTTGGTGGCTTCTACTGCTTGCCAGACCATATGGCCAGTAGCAATTATGGTCACGTTCTTACCTCGATGTAGTTGTAAGGCCTTACCTAGTGCAAAGCTGCCTTTAGGAATGAAAACTGGCCAGCTTGGTCTTCCAAATCTGAGGTAGACGGGTCCTACGTGTTTAGCGATGGCGATGGTTGCTTCTTTGGTCTGAGTGTAGTCTGCGGGATTGATCACTGTCATTCCAGGCAGCATTTTCATAAGCCCGATGTCTTCGAGTATTTGATGTGTCGCGCCATCCTCTCCCAAGGTCAGTCCAGCATGCGATGCGCAGATCTTGACATTCTTATGCGAATAGGCAATGGATTGTCTTATCTGGTCATAGACGCGGCCTGTTGAAAAATTAGCGAAGGTTGTCGTGAAAGGAATCTTCCCTGTAGTGGCCAGCCCTGCCGCGATGCCCATCATATTGGCTTCTGCGATTCCGACTTGAAAAAATCTCTCCGGATTTTCATCTATGAAGGTCTGAATTTTCAGAGACCCCACTAAATCTGCACACAGGGCTATGACTTTTTTATTTCTTCTTCCGAGAGTGGTCATACCATCCCCGAAGCCATCTCTTGTGGCAATTTTTTTATTATCTGTATAGCTATTGAGCATAATGGTCGTCTGTTAGGATAGGTCTATTAATAATCTCCTAGAGTTTCTTTTAATTGTGACAGAGCATTCTCTGTTTGTTCTGCATTAGTGGCTTTGCCGTGCCACTTGTGAGTGCCTTGCATGAAGTCCACGCCTCTGCCCATATCCGTTTTCATGAGAATACAGATTGGCTTGCCACCGCCAGTCATTGACTTTGCTTTTTTTAAGTTATTGATGATGCCACTCATGTCATGTCCATCCATTTTGAGTACAGTCCACCCGAAAGCTTTCCATTTGGCTTCCAGATTGCCGAGTGCCATTACTTTCTTAGTAGGGCCATCTATCTGTTGTCCGTTCCAGTCTATTACCGTTATAAGATTATCCACTTTATGATGAGCGGCAAACATCAGCGCCTCCCATACTTGTCCTTCTTGTAATTCTCCATCACCAGCCAGTGCATAGACGAGTCTCTTATCGCCGTCCAATTTTTTCGATAAGGCGGCTCCGATGGCAACAGAAAAACCTTGGCCCAAGGAACCAGAGGCAACTCTTATGCCTGGTAGACCTTCGTGGGTTGCGGGGTGCCCTTGCAATCGAGAATTTATTTTTCTGAAAGTCTTCAATTCTGATACAGGAAAATAACCGCTCCTTGCCAGGACACTATACCAGACAGGTGAGATGTGACCATTGGATAGAAAAAACATATCCTCATCCTTGCCAGTCATTTTGAATTTTCTGTCATGCTTCATTACTTTGAAGTAGAGTGCTGTCAGAAAATCTGCGCAGCCTAATGAGCCGCCGGGGTGACCAGAATTTGCACCTGCCGTCTGTCGGATGATATCTCTTCTTACTTGTGAAGCGATGGCTTTCAGTTCTGTAATTGTTGCCATGGAAAACTATTAGGGAGTTAATAAAAAAAGGTGGGCTGATTTCTCAACTCACCTTTCTTTTTTCTTTTTGTGGATTTTAGTTCATTGCTTCAGAAAGTGCCTTTCCTGCTTTGAACTTCACTAGTGTCTTTGCTTTGATTTTGATAGTCTCACCTGTTCTAGGATTCCTGCCATCTCTAGCAGCCCTTTCAGAAGTAGAGAAAGTACCGAAACCTACGAAAGCAGCCTTGTCTCCGCTTTTTAGACATTTTTCTATAGTACCAAATACAGCAGCTACTGCATCAGTTGCTTGTCCTTTTGTGATGTCTGCTTCGGCCGCTACAGCATCTATTAAATCTCCTTTATTCATTTGTAGAGTTTTGATTTAAAGTTAAAATGAATTCAGCCGCAAAATTACTCGATATGAACACATAAACAAAGATTATAATATTAAAATCCCCTGAGACCCTCATTTTCACTAGGTTTTCAGCAATATCTGCTACTTTAAGTGGTTATATACTTGAATTTTTAATAAAATTAGGGAGTCAAAAAGATGTGAACAATGAAAATCATAAAAAATTTAACGTTTCTACTAGGCATACTAGCTATTTCGTGCCTTTTCAGTTCTGGTTGTAAGACTGGAGAAGGTTGCCCCACGTCCCAGTATGAAACATCAGCAGAGGAGTTAAGTGACCACAGCGGTAAGAGAGGCAAATCCAATTTGTTTTCCAAAAAGGAAAGAAAAAGAATTCGTAAATAAAAAAGCTCACACCTTGCGATACAGGTTATGAGCTTCTCATATCAACAGATTAATATCCGTTGATCTTTATTTCTTTTACATCTCGCCAGGATATGTATTGCTGTTCGTTATTTGATGTCGTAACTAGTATGCCATCGTTTTCTTCTGATACGTCTACCTTATCTTCAAGTCTGTAAATTTCTCCATTATGCAACTTCACTAGTGCCGTGTCATCTGATTTGGGTTCTATGGAGGTGATGTTTCTAAAGGGTAAGAAAAACTCCAGATCATTTTGATATCCATTCAGTATTTCTAGATCATAAATTTCGTCCAGGTCATATATTAATAGACCAGTGTAAGAGATGCCATCGACTGTGTATACTGTACCTGTTATTTTCTCTGGACTATAGGCCGACTTGATGAAGACTTCACTGATGTCCTGTGCTGGAAAAAAAGTCACTTCATGGAATTCTTCCCAAGGAATATCGACTCTACCCATTTCAGGCATATTCACTATGATCCCTCTATTGTCATCATCCACATCATTGGACCCAGTCAGGTCAAAAGTTCTTCCAGATAGAACTTCCACCTCTACACCCTTATAAGTTTTGGTAATGGTTTTTATTTTACCAAAAGGCAGGTCGATTTCCCCACTACTCATATCACCATTCAGCTCATCTTCAGATAGTCTTTCATCGTGATCCCATTGCACATATCCTTCAAAGGTGCCGCCAGAAGTTTTTACTTTACCATATAAGGGTTTGCCAAACTGGCTCTCAAAATTTCGTGGAGCTGAAAAGAATTCCACCATCTCTATTTTATCCCAGCCCATCTTAATCAGTCCTTCATCTGCGTCATGGATTCTAACAGTCGCCCCCACATCATTGGATCCACCATCGAGTTTTTGGATGTCCCCATTTTGTAATGTGACTTTTATCTTTTCTCCGTTTCCAGGTTGAATTTTTTTAATGTCCCCAAACTGGCAGGCAAAGCTGTGATGGTGATTGTTGTTACTGTAGCTCGAGGAGTAGTTCCATCTACACTTGTTTTTCAAAGCGAACCAACTCTTTTTTTGCTCCTTTTCATCTAATTCTTCAAGTTGCTCGTCGCTCAGCAGTTTCAGATTTTCATTTTTTATTTTGCTGGAATTAAAATAATCAAACCAGAAGGCTTCTTCTTTGCCCCATCTCAGCTGGCCAGTGAATTTTTCGCCAGTTGTAGTCGTTACTTTTCCATAAAGTAAAATGGCGCTTTGGTCTATAGCGGTTTCTACTTGGGCTAAGAGGTAAGCATTGATGAGAGCTGTGAGTGCCAGTAGGAGAATTTTTCGTGTCATTGCAAGTCTTTATGGATTAGGTAATTGATCGCAAGACAAATATGGCAATGGCTCTTGTTTTGTGAAAGGTAATAAAGATGGGAGGTGTATATGGGTTACTGAAGCGGGTCAAAATGGAGTTGGAGACTATCTCATAGATACCAGATGAATACCCTCATTTTCAATGCAAACGCAAGACTGATTGGGCCTAATGGCATGGTCTTATTGGTTATTTTGATTTTTCGGAGGAATCAGGAGGAGTCTTGAATGATGTGTCTGGTTATGTGTCGCAACTGAATTATATAATAGCTATGGCACTGAGCTGGGGTCAGCAACTTTAGATGATCCATGGTTACGTAATCATATCTGGTCTCAATGACGGTGTAACTAATTGTATTAGTTTAACAGATAGCAACGGTGGTAAAGTTAGCTCAACATGACATGGATACTGAAACTGCGATACCAAATTTAGATTTATGCATTTTAAGTGCTTTGTGATAGTGACAATGACAACAGTCTTTTGGTTAAGGATAACAAAAATTTAAATTTTACTTAAGTACTAAGTATAGTTCTAGAACTTGCTGGCTAATAGCAGATTGATATCCTGATAATTGATACCGAATCTTTTACTTAAGTGCTTGTTTGTCAAAGCGCCTTTATAAGTGTAGACTCCATTTCTGACGCCTTTGCCTTCATAGATGAGTGCTTCTACAGATCCGTGGTTTCCTGCATTGATCAGGATGGGTGTGATGATGTTACTGATGGCGACAGAGGCTGTACGTGGAACTTTGGAAGCGATATTGGGAACTCCATAATGAATGATGTCATGTACTCTGAAAGTGGGCTGGCTATGAGTAGTGACACGAGAAGTTTCTATGCAGCCCCCTTGATCAATGCTCACATCCACTATGACGGAGCCGGGTTTCATTTTACTGACCATCTCCTCGGTGACCAGGATAGGCGAGCGACCAGACTTGGAGTGGATAGCTCCTATGACAACATCAGCACTCATTAATTGATAACCCAGATATACGGGATTAAATGTCGAGGTATGCAGATTCCGGCCTACCAGATTTTGAATACGCATCAGCTTATTGATGTCATTATCAAAGATCCGCACAGAAGCGCCTAAGCCCAATGCCGTCTTTACTGCAAATTCTGCGACGACTCCAGCACCTAGAATGACCACCTTGGCCGGAGGCACCCCAGAAACGCCACCTAGTAGAATTCCTCGACCACCTTGGTTATAGCTCAATAATTCTGCCGCAGTGAATATGGAGGCCATACCCGCAATCTCGCTCATGATCCTCACCAATGGAAAAGAACCAGTCTCACCTTCCAGATACTCCATGGCAATGGCAATGATCTTTTTCTTTTTCAATAGAAGTAAATATTCCTCGGTCAGATTGGGTAGTAGGATGGGGGAGATGATAATAGAGCCTGGCATCATGAGTTCTACTTCTTCCAGTAGTAAGGGGGAAGCCTTTACGATGACATTGGATTTATATACTCTCTCTTTGCTGGCTACCATATCAGCTCCAGCCTCTGCAAAATTAAGATCTGTGTAGTTACTCCTTCTGCCTGCGCCTTTCTCCACCAGGACATGATGGCCATAACCTGTCAAGGTTCTGATGGAATTAGGGACTAAAGGAATACGGTTCTCGTCATAACCCTCTTCTTTGGGTAGACCGATGGTGATGCTTTTGTTTTTACCACTGATCTCAAGTACTTCCGTCTGGGTCTGATATTGACCCTCTGTAAAGAACTCTGAGAAACTGAATTTCTTTCCTCCTATCGACATACAGTTTGTTTGCTACAAGTTTAATGCACTTTCTCTGGTATTCCCCTTTGCAGAAACCAAGATTACTTAGGGTTATCTCAATGTATATATAGTCTAATATACTACTAATCAAGTAATTGTGTACTCTAATTATACTATGTGTGCCAAGGTGATTTCTCTTATGCCTTGGTCTTTCACCTCAAATTTTAGCACAGCATAAGGTGGTTCTAGATGATCTATGATGAGATGGGGCCATTCTATGACGCAATAAGTGCTCTCGTATAGATAATCCTCTATCCCTAGTCTGAATACCTCTTCTGCCGTATCCAGTCTGTATAAGTCCATATGGATGAATCGACCTTGGGAAATATCATACTCGTTGATCAAAGAGTAACTGGGACTCGAGCCTGTATCTGCTGAGTCCAGAGAGTTCAACAAAGCCTTGGTGAAAGTCGTCTTGCCAGATCCCAAATCCCCTATCATCAATATGAGGCTAGCCGACAAATCCGACTTTATCTGCTCCACGATTGCAGGTAATTCTTCCAGTGTGGCACAGACATAGGTCTTATCGTCGTTATAAATATGATTTTCCATCGCAGTATAATTATCAGAACATAATAATACTAAAATCAGTAAGTTCGTTTCTTATGAAAATGGCTAGAGCCAAATCGCTGGCTTAATATCACAATGGAATTGTACAATAACAAATCAAGATGGAAGTGGCTGCTCGGTGCAATGGGCTCTGGCATACTTATTTTCACTATGATGTACTCCCAGTATCTAGCGGATAATCTTGCGGATAAAGAGCAGAAAAGTGCAAAACTCTTTTCTGAAGCCATGAAATCTGTTCTGGGCAATTCAGATGCCAACGGTCAGGGAGATGGAAACCAAGGTGACTTAAGTCTGGAGTCTTATATCATAAGGAACCTGAGTGACGTGCCCATCATCACAGAGAATGAGAAAGGCGAGTATACAGGTTATAACTATGAGGCCAAAGACAGTATTACCAAAGATCAAGCTGCCCTTGCAACCAAAGTGGAAAAATTGCTGAAAGCTGGTCGCAAACCCATAGATGGCATCGGCTATTCCAATAAGATCTACACAGAAGATTCCAAAGCGCTGAGGCGGATCAAGTTGTTCCCTTTTGTACAGTTACTATTACTGGGGACTTTTATTTTTTTCGGATATTATTTCTTTTCAGCTTCCCGTCGAGCAGAGCAGAATAGGGTGTGGGCAGGAATGGCCAAGGAAACTGCTCACCAGTTAGGTACGCCCATTTCTGCGATTATGGGTTGGATACAATATCTCGAGACTGATGAAATATCCAATGATGAGAAGAATGAGATCGTCGGCGAATTGAAAAATGATGTCAAGAGACTGGATCTCATCGCCGACAGATTCTCCAAGATCGGTTCCAAGCCTGAACTTGAAAAAATAAATCTTCTGGAAGAACTCAATGATTGTAAAGTCTATATGCAACGTAGAGCGGCCAAGAAAATGATATTTGATTTTCCGCAGGTTTCAGATACGCCTATATATGTGAGTATCAATTCTCACCTCTTTGATTGGGTCATAGAGAATCTTATCAGGAATGCACTGGATGCCATGGGTGCTGTAGGTAAGATACAAGTAGAGCTCCAGGTCAAGGATAATATGGCTCACATAGATATTTCCGATACGGGAAAGGGTATAGAGTCCAGTAAATTCAAGACAGTATTCGAGCCAGGATATACGACTAAAAAGCGGGGGTGGGGACTAGGATTATCCTTAGCAAAGAGAATCATAGAGAACTATCACAGCGGAAAAATTTTTGTAAAAAACTCCATACCGAATGAGAAAACGACTTTCAGTATCCAGCTGCCTTTGGCTTAGCCTATTGTTCAGTTGTATTCTGACAGCGCAAGAAACAACTCTATATCCAACTGTAGTGGATGAACATAATCAGCCTCTTATCGGTGTACATGTGTTCAATGACGATAAGGCTGCCGTGACTGATGAAAATGGGCAGGTTCTTCTAGTCGTTTCATCCGATACTGCCTTGATAAGATTTGAATATCTAGGATATAAAGACATGAGTCTTACAAGAGGGGAAATTCATTCGACTTATGAGTATGTTCAGTTAGTCCCTGATGATGAATTACTAGAAGAGATAGTGATCTATGGTCGTACTGATGCCCGAGAAATAGATCTCCCTTACCAAGTCTCCAGAATCAAAGCAGAAGATATTTTCCGTTCCAATGCTCAGAACTCTGCAGATGCCTTGACACTTAATTCTGGAGTGTATGTGCAGAAATCACAGTTGGGTGGTGGTAGCCCAGTGCTGAGAGGTTTTGAGGCCAATAAAGTATTGCTGGTTGTGGATGGTGTACGGATGAACAATGCCATCTATAGAAATGGGCACCTTCAGAATGCCATCACTATAGACCCCGCCATACTGGAACAAATGGAAGTGATCTTCGGTGCTGGTTCGTTATTGTACGGTAGCGAAGCTTTAGGTGGTGTCATTCATTTCAGAACTCGTAATCCGTTACTGGATTTTTCTGAAGATCAACAGAAACGACATGACTTCAATGCCCATGTAAGATACAATACGGCTGACCAGGAAAACACGATTCACTTGGATCATACTTATTCTGCTCGATCCTGGGCAGTGCTTTCCAGTGCCAGTTTCTCTAAGAGATCAGATCTGAGGACAGGGAGTAAGAGAGATTCTGAGTATCCTGAATTCGGGAAACGACAGTGGTTTGTAGAGCAGCGAAGTGGTGAGGATATACAAGTGGTCAATGATAATGTAAATCTACAAGTAGGGACGGGTTACAGTCAGCTGGACCTCTTGCAGAAATGGGCTTGGAGACCTTCGGATGTTATCAAGACACAATTGAATATACAATATTCCACCAGCAGCGATATTCCACGCTATGATGCCCTCACTGAATTGCGATCTGGTTTGCCACGATTCGGAGAATGGTCCTATGGACCTCAGAGCAGATTGCTCATCTCTCCTAAATTTACACTAAAGTCTTCTTCTGCTCTTTTTGAAAAGAGTACACTGATCCTTTCTTATCAAGACATCGAAGAAGAAAGAATTACCAGAGACTTCCGGAGCCCTATCAGGAATATCCAGAATGAAAATGTAAAAGTATTCGGGTTGACTTTGGATTTCAATAAACGATTGTCAAGTAATCAGAAATTGACTTATGGAGTGGATATGCACCATAATACAGTTCTATCTACGGTGGACGAGTCAGATATTGCAACGGGCGAAAAATTTCTTGCCCTTACCCGCTATCCAAATGGTAAGAGTAGTCAGCAAAATTTTGGCGTATATGCTCAGCACAATTGGCAAAATAAAGATTCTTCCATGGTCTGGATCAATGGCTTGAGATACAGTAATCAAAGAACAGATTTAGGTTATGCTGATGATGGTGCTTTTGATTGGCCCAGTTATTTCTATGAAGGCATCACTAATAGGGCTGCAGCACTGGTAGGCATATCAGGACTCAATTATCGCAAGGGCCCTTATCTCATCAAGCTCTCCTCAGGAACAGCTTTTCGTTCGCCAAATGTAGATGACCTGGCCAAGGTCAGAGTAAATGGCGATGAGATCACCGTTCCTAATCCTGAACTGAAATCAGAACGTGTCTGGAATAATGAAATGACCCTACAATATACCGCCCCTGAATTCAAGCTCAGCGTGACGGGCTACCTGACCAGCCTATCGCAGGCTATTGTGAGGGAGGATTTCAGCTTGCCAGATGGTAGCACCAGTTTTGTTTCTAGGCAAGATACTTTGAAAGTGACAGCCAACGTCAACGCAGAATCGGGCCGAATCAGAGGTCTCTCTTTTTCTGCCTCAGCACAATTATTGTCTCAGCTACAGTTCGAAGGCGGCTTGAGCATACAGCATGGAACAGCAGAATCAACAGGCGGCATAAAAAGACCCTTGGGGCACATTCCACCGACCTATGGTCGTTGTTCTCTGACATACACAATGAATAAATTAGCGCTGACTGCCAATTATCAATTCAATGCCTGGAAGAGCATCGAGGATTATGGGGGTAGTGTTGATAACCCTGATCTTGGCGCTATAGACCGAGATGGAAATGAGGTGGGAGCACCGGCTTGGCAATCTTTTGGAGTATCTGCGCAGGTTGATATAGGTAAAGAATGGACTCTTAATATTGCTGGCGAAAATCTGCTGGACCGACATTATAGGCCATTTGCTTCAGGGGTGAGTGGGGCAGGAAGACACTTGGTATTGGCTATGCGCTATAGCATTGATATTTAGCCGCGCTCCAGCCAATGATTTATTCATCTAGTTTCTTCAGGCTAGTCGAGTAGTAAACGGTGAGCCAAAATAAGTTAGGGACGGATGAGTCTGAATGAGCATACTACTCTAACCCTGTAATCCTTGAATCCTATACTGCCCTCTTTCATTGCTACTGAACATATTATTATTACTCATCATCCGATTTTTAAAGCCTTAATCTTAGGTTAAATTCACTTCTATTCTAGGCTATAACGCTACATTTGCGAGACTTTACACGTCCGTATCTTGAGACAAGGGTCTCACAGATCAAATAACAGAAAATTAAGACATGAGAATATTGAATATGAAAACTATGATTCTAGGTGCTCTCCTCATAGCATCTGTTTCCCTTAATGCCCAGAAATTCGGTTACATCAATTCTGCTCAGCTACTATCAGAATTACCTGAGGTCGTTTCTGCAGAAAGCCAATTAGAAACATACCAGAAGCAACTCATAAGTTCTGGAGAGGGTATGGTCAAAAAACTTGAAACTAAGATTCAAGCTTATTCCAAAGAAGCACAAGAGGGTTTACTCTCACAAGTACAGATGCAAAAGAAAGAAGCTGAGCTGGGAGAGGAGCAACAGAAAATCCAAGCTTATGAGATGGAAGTTCAGAACAAGATCATGAAGAAACGAGAAGAATTATTACAACCTATCATGGATAAGGTAAAGGTGGCATTAGAAAATGTAGGGAAGGAACAGGGCTATACGATGATTTTTGATTCTAGTGCAGGTACGATTTTACATGCCAGTGAATCAGAAAATGTCATGTCTGCAGTAAAGGCTAAGCTGGGTATTTAACCCATAAAGAAATATAGATTATAAAGGGTGCTCTCATTGGGAGTGTCCTTTTTTTTTGCCTGTTGTTTATTTGTTATTTCAGAATTTGTATTGGACAATCTCAGGACTGCTACTCACCGCCTTCTGCTATTTCTGGCCAAATAGGCGGGTGGATGATCTATAGGGGCTGGGCGCTGTAATGCTCTTCTGCCCTCTAACTCCCTGAAGGGAGGACCGCTACTCACTGCCTTCTGCCCTCTAATTCCCTGAAGGAAGGACCGCTATTCACTGCTCTTCTGCCCTCTAACTCCTTGAATGGAGGACCGCTACTCACTGCTCTTCTGCCCTCTAATTCCCTGAAGGGAGGACCGCTATTCACTGCTCTTCTGCCCTCTAACTCCTTGAATGGAGGACCGCTATTCGCGCCTTATGCCATTTTTGGTCAAATAGGCGGGTGGATGATCTATAGGGGCTGGGGTAGTAAAGCTCTTCTGCCCTCTAACTCCCTGAAGGGAGGACCGCTATTCACGCCTTCTGCCATTTCTGGCCAAATAGGCGGGTGGATGATCTATAGGGGCTGGGGTAGTAATGAATGCTCTTCTGCCTTCTAACTCCCTGAAGGGAGGACCGCTATTCACTGCCTGTTGCCATTTCTGGTCAAATAAGCGGGTGAATCACCCTTATAGGGGCCTAGGGATTTCCATTAGTAAGTAAATCTGGACTGAATTTTAAATGGTTGCTGTTTCAGCTTCGATTGCCACCACTTCGATTGCCACCGCCGCCTTTATTGCCACCACTGCCACCGCCACGATTTCCACCGCGACCACCGCCGCCGCCGCGATTACCGCCGCCAGCACGATGACTACCGCCACGACCACTGCCACCGCCACTATTTCTACCTCTTCCGCCACCGCCACCACGACCACCTCTTCCTGGAGGTCTTTTCTTAGGATCATAAGTGGGTGATTTTCCGATTTCAGGAGGTGTATTCATCTTAGTGATGTCCTTCTCGATGAGTTTCTCTATGTTGGCAAAGTTACGCATGTCATCTTCATTGATGAAGGTAATGCCTACGCCTTCTGCTGCAGCTCTTGCTGTACGACCTATTCTGTGTACATAATCCTCTGCGTCTCTCGGTACGTCAAAATTGATGACCAGATCTATGTCTTTTACATCTATTCCTCTGCTGATGACATCTGTACCTACGAGAACTCTTACATTTTTGGCCCTGAAAGCCAGCATGACTTCCTCTCTTTTCTTTTGATCGAGATCAGAAGAAATACCACTTGCTTCTATACCCGCTCTCTTGAGAAAGGACACCATTCTAGTAATGTTTTTCTTTTTCCCGCTGAATACTATAATGCTCTTGTAATTCGGCTTGTCTTTGATGAGGTTCTTGAGTAGAGCCAGCTTGTTTTCATCATAGACCAGATAGGCTGCTTGTAGGATTTTTTCAGCTGGCTTTGAGATGGCAATGGAAATTTGAACTGGATCATTCAATATTTCTGAACTGAGCTTGACAATCTTCTTGGGCATGGTCGCACTGAAAAGTAAAGTCTGTCTGTCCTTTGGTAATTTCTTGGCGACCATCATGATGTCGTCATAGAATCCGATATCGAGCATTCTGTCCGCTTCATCCAGTATCAGGTACTTGATGCTCTTACAGTTCAGTTGTTTATTATTGATGAATGAGATAAGCTTTCCTGGAGTGGCGACGACGATATTCACACCACTTTTGAGAGCACGACTTTGTGTTTCCCATTCTTGTCCACTACCGCCACCATAGAGTGCTATGGAAGAAATATTTGTGGTGTAGGAGAAGCCTTGGATCTGCTGATCTATCTGCAGAGCCAGCTCTCTGGTAGGACAGATGATAAGCGCAGTTGTATTTTCATTGCCATCTTCGAGAATCTTGTTGATGACAGGAAGCATGAAAGCTGCTGTCTTACCAGTTCCGGTCTGTGCAGAGGCGAGGACGTCTTTACCTTTTAGAATGACAGGTATGGCTTGCTCTTGGATGGGGGTGGCATTTTCAAAACCCATGTAGTAAAGGGCATCCAAAAGTGTCTCATTAAACCCGAATTCTTTAAAGGTCATCTATGGTATTTATATCAAAAAAAAGCCTTGACCAATAGGCCAAGGCTTGTTATTATTTCTTGAGTTTAAAAGAAGGTTGATCTATCATCCTTAATGTCGGCTCTCTTCTTCATGTTCTTGATCAGACTGAAGTTGACTTGACTCTTTGTCGATTGCGACATGTTGTTTTTCACTAATGGCGCATTAGTCATTGGATTGGCTTCCACTTTACTGGTAGGTTGTATTACAAATACGCCAGTCTCTCCGATGATCGGCTTTGATACGGAATTTACATCCAGTCCAAAAGCATTGACCAGTACAGCTTGCTCTCTTCCTATGCCCGTTATGGTACTGGACTTGGACCCAACATTAGCAGCAGTTTCCACTTTGCCTCCTGTAGCAGAGGCAACTTCTTGAAGATTCCCATACTTGAGACCTGCAGCAAATTTTTCTGCTTTCTTTTTATTGAGGACTGCTGTCTCTAGCGTATTTCTCAATACAGAGGCCGGTTGCATTCCTTGAGGTATGACAGAGGCAAGACTAGCTATGACATATTTATTATCGTAGTAGTTTACAGGGTCTGAGTATTTGTATATTTCTGGAGAAATATCACCTACTTCTTCAGATGGATCAAAAGCCCACTGGATAATATCTCTTGTTGTCTGACCAGTAAGTTCTCCTATGGCGAAATCATTTTTTCTCAAAGGAACAGACTTCGTAAAACCGGAACCGAGCGCTTCAGCAGCTGCTCTCAAACTTTCAATGTCCTTGTTGTTAGTCATTAATTCCGTCACCTTGTCATACATCGCATCTTGTGTTTCCTGAGATGGAATGATCGGCTGACCTATCATTGCAATTCTATATTTTGTGTTATCACCTTCATTGAAAATCTGATCTTGGACTTCCAGTAGGTGTACACCGAATTGTGTCGTCACTGTATACAAGCCACCCTCACGTCCTCCGAATGCAGCTGATGTGAATTCTGGTACCCAGGTGTTCTGTGCCGCTGTTTCCAATTGGCCACCATTATCCTTATTGGATGGATCTGCACTGTGGGCTGCAGCTAGATCTGCGAATGTACTTCCACTTCTATAAGCAGCTCTGATACTGTCTATTTTAGCTCTTGCCGTAACGACAGAGGCAGGATTGTCCGGCGTGGAGGAAATCAAGATATGTCTGGCCTTCACTGAGTCAGGCATTGTTTTTTTGTCTATCAGTTTACAGAGCATCCCGAAACCACCTTCTGTATAAGGACCATAGACTTCGCCATTACTAAGGCTTTGTATTTGACCTCTTGCTACTTCTGGTAATTGTTCAGCAGTAGCGTATAAGTGACTGTAACTACCATTATTACTTATCGTGAATAGGGAGTCATCTTTACTATTTAGGAATTCAGTCTTGAGTCCACTCATCTTCTGCATTAATTCTGCTGTATCTGCAGCAGAGGGTAACACTTCAAAGCTGGCATATTCTACTTCTCTGGTCTCTTCACTGACATAGTACTTGTCATTCTTGCTTTTGGCGAAAGCCAATATTTCAGCATCAGAAACCTCTATGCCCGTACCGTCCATATAGTCAAAAGGCACCTTGACATATTTGAAGTCCACCTTGGTGTTATCCATCTTATGCGCTTCTTCAGCTAACCAGTTAGGCGTATAGACTGACTTGGTGACCAAGGTATTGAGTTTGTTCTGCAATCTATCTTTGACGATTTGTTTTTCTTGTTCATACCAGTAAGACCTGAACTTAGGATTCATTTCATCTCCGTTCTCTATTACGGTTTTGAATTGTGCCAAGGTTGCCTGATCCACTTGACCAGTCTGTGGGTTTCTCCAGTTTTGCTTGATGATCTCACTTTGATTAGCTCCGAACTGTAAGTCCATTAATTCGTCTTTGGGGACATTCAGGCCTAGCGCATTGGCTTCTTTGGTAAGTAAGGCATTTTCTACAAAGAAGTCCCAGATGCTCTTTTTCTTGGAGTATGAATCGCCTTGAGCATTTCCATAATAAGCTTGTTCCATCTGTTGGAATGCTTTGTAATCTATTTTTTGGCCCGCCACGGAGCCCATAGTGAGGCTCCCTGCACCACCTGCATTGCCCGCAGAGGTCATATCCATTAGTATGAATGCTGCCAAGGCTAATCCTAAAAGGATCAGTACAAACCAGAAATTCTTTCTTATTTTTCCTATTAAAGCCATCTTTTGTGCTCTGTTTCTGTAGTTAATTAGATCAGAAAGTACCGCTTTTATTAGGTTGTACGGACTTTTCCTTAGTTCTCAAAAAGATGTGCAAATGTAGCCTATTTTAGGTCAATAATCAAAGGTCAAGTAGGCGTCATAAAGGCCCAATCCATGAGTAATCATGGAATTATTGGCATGTTCTTTGTCGTTAGGGTATTGAGATTGAGTTTTTATATGCCTTATTCATTGGTTCTTTTAAAAGCTTAGTGGCCGTCACGCTCTCAGCGTGACGGTTTTTTTATGCACATTAGCCAGAAATCTTTAGTCTTGTCAGACAAAAACCTCTAATTACTTGGATACGCAAGCTTTCCTCTCACAATGGCAACATCAAAAGAATAATGACAGACTATTGAGTAAACTGGTCTCCAAAGTCAAAAAAGTAGACCATACTACAGCACAATTCACCCATGAGCAAGTCTTTTCAGAAATGGATTGCCTTCAATGCGCCAATTGCTGCAAGTCGATCCCACCCATCGTCTCTATGAGGGATGCCAAGCGCATAGCCAAGACTCTAGGCCTATCCAAAAGTGAATTTTTGAATCAATATACAATCACCGATGAAGATGGTGATATGGTCATCAATGCTTCTCCTTGTCCCTTCTTGCTGGAGGACAATAAGTGTCAGATATATGAGGATCGACCATCTGCCTGTCGCCTGTACCCGCATAGTGGCGAACAACTCTTCCGCAAGAATCTTTCTCATCATAAGCGGAATATGAAATACTGCCCGGGCTTGCTGGAGATAATGATGCGGCTGAGCGAAGCTCGGTAGGAGATTGGGCTAGGACTGGGCTTTCCTGTACGACTCACTGCAAGGACTGGAGAAATCCCATTGCATTTACCGATGGAATTAGATATCAAGGAAATGCTAGAAGAAATTGCCTGTCAGTCAGCGGATGGGTGGCCAGCCTACCCAATGCATCGACTGTTGTCGAGGCCGGCGAGGCAAATGCCTAAAGATTTGATGATCAATCAATTATAGCATTCAGATTATATAGGATAGTGTATTCTAAATGTGCAATTCAGTAATTTTTTAAATACAGAAGATTGAGAATTTTTTCAAGGATGAGAATATTATAATTCTTCCATAGAATTTTTTAGCAACGAGATATTTTATAGTCCAACTCACAAAGGCCAATACACAACTAGCAAGGCCTGAATAATAAAAAATAAACTAAACGGTATCACCAGGTAGCCCATGACATCTCTCGCCTGTAGATTGACGTCTTTGCCCATGACTGGCATGACGATGAGTAAGAAAAAGGGTTGTAACATATTACTCAAGCTCTCTCCATAAGCTACCGAAAGTGAGGCTCTGGAAATCATAGCTGTCACGATCTCAGGTGGTTGACCTGCCCCGAGTTCTGTAATAGCAGTGATCAAACTGGGTCCTATGACAGCGAATTCACCACCCGCAGACGGAATCGCAAAATTGACTATTCCGCCAGTGAGGTAGGCAAAGAATGGGTAGCTTTCCAGTGTAGCCACAGACGCAAACACTTGGCCTAAATCTCCTCCCATGCCCGTATGCAACATGATGCCCATGATACCAGCATAGAAAGGGTATTGATACAAGATGCCCGATATGTTGCTGCTGGAACGATTCATGGAGATAGCATATCTCATAGGTGTCTGATGGAGTAACATCCCAATGATGAGAAAGATGAAGATCATGATATTGAAATTCAGGTCGAAACCTCTGTTCCAAAAATGATGGATGATGTAGGTGAAACCCATCATTACGATTAGTAGTTGCAGAATTCTGCTGCTGTTCAGTTTGTCTGAGAATGCCCTTGCTGGTGCTTCCATCGCGTAAGCCTCTTCTTTTATACTTGTGGCTTCGGCGTACGCATTTCCACTGAGCATGTCTGTAAGCTCTTTACCCTCAGAGTGACGAGGACGAAGTACTAAAAATAGTAGTGGTCCTAATAGTAGCATTGTGAATATCATCACAATATTCAGTGAGGATTGCAAGGTGTAAGTTGTCGGAATGACTTGCTGCAGCAGTCCTGCTTCTATGAGAAAATTCTTTTCCGTGTTGAGTAATAGTGGTACAGAACTGGATAAGCCAAAAACCCAACTGTTAAACGAGAAATAGACACAGGCAATCAGAAAAGGGTAATGGATGCCTCTGACTCGAACTGCCAACTCTCTTGCAAGTACACAAGTAATGACGATCCACCCGAAACTGACCATACTGAGTAGTAAGCCCAACAGTATGACTGTAATGTAGACCTTGGTCGGTGTCTGGATGTACAGGGCTAGTTTGTCGATGGCTTTTTTGACGAGTGGTGACAGGGCGATGCTATAGCCTGTTACCTGCAAGCTACTGATAGATAAAAATAATTCTTAGTAAATTTAGTAGTTAGACACATTTTGTCTAACTTTGGAATATGAACAATATCGGATTTTTGCTATTCAATGCAAGAAAGTCAAATTCACTAACTCTAAAAGAAGTCTCCAATAAATCAGGAATTGATTTCACGTTGATTTCAAAGTTTGAGAAGAGGGAAAGAATCCCTTCGATCCAACATTTAGAAACACTTTCAAATATTTACAGAATCGACCTTGATAAATTAATTATTGCTTCCTATTCTGACAAAGTATATGAACAAATAAAACATTTCGACTTTGCTAGTGATATATTAAAAGTAGCAGAAAAAAAAATTGATTATAACAAAACAAGATAGATGTATAGATTAAAACATGGAAGTTTGTTTTCAGGAATTGGTGGCTTTGACTTGGCAGCAGAATGGGCCGGACTAGACAATATATTTCAAGTTGAAAAAGACAAATATTGTCAAAAAGTATTAAAGAAAAATTTTCCTAAATCACAATTATATGGTGAAATCAAAGAATTCAATGCAAAAAAATTCAAAGAATCAATCGACGTTATTTCAGGAGGATTCCCATGCCAACCCTTCAGTCATGCAGGTAAAAAAAGAGGCAATGCGGATGACAGGTATCTCTGGGATGAAATGTTTAGAATTATATCAGAATGCAAGCCAGAATGGGTCGTCGCTGAAAATGTTTATGGACTCATTTCTATCGGAGACGGAATGGTACTCGAAAAAGTCCTTACTGACTTGGAAAGTGAAAAATTCGAAGTCCAAACGTTTATTATTCCAGCTTGCAGCAAAAACGCACCGCACAGGCGAGATAGGACGTGGATTGTTGCCAACTCCAAGAGCAACGGAGATAGACTCAACAAAAAGCGCCAAAGGATGTCGAGGGATGAATATAGTGGCCCACGATGGAAGAGAATGGGGTATAAATCTAAAAAGCGCTCTCAAACTGTGGCCGAATTATCTTGGGAAGAAGAATGGATTGACAATGCATCCCGATTATGTGGAACAGGTGATGGGTTATCCAATAGGCTGGACAAAAATAAAGCAATAAAAGGTTTAGGAAATGCTATCGTTCCACAAATTGCATATGAAATATTTATGTCAATCAATAGCTCAGCTATACATACTCAAAAGCCGATAAGTAAAACTCACGTATCTACAGTTTAATATGATATATAATCCGACTATTGAGAATTTAGACTCTGAACTTAAGACCATTCTTGAGAAATCAATAATTGGACTTGAAGATAAATTAAGCTATGCAGACAAATCCAAAGTTTCAGGAACTGCCTTTGAAAAAGAAGTTTGTCAAGCTTTGAATGAACATTCTGCTGGAACTCACTTTCATTCAAAATTTGAGCAAGCATCATCCCATTCCTTTCCAGATGTTTATAACAAAGTATTAGAAAATGATTGGTATGGTGTAGAAGTTAAAACAAGTCAAAGCGGATGGAAATGTTTTGGAAATAGCATATTCGAATCTACCCGTATAAATAATTTAGAAGATAGAATTTATTTGTTCTACGGAAACTTTCATGATAAATTAAGATGTAGATGGTCAAAATATGATGAGTCAATTGAAACGATAAATATTACACATTCACCAAGATATCATATTAATATGGAGTTATCGTTGGATAAGGAAAGGGATACTATCTTTGATAAAATGTCAATTTCATATAAAGAATTCATTAGGACAGATACACAAACAAGAATGGAATATGTCCGTGAATTCAAAAGAAGAGAACTTGGGAAAGATGCTGCCTTGTGGTGGCTGCCAAAGGGTGACAATTCAACAGACTCGTTTGATGACAATTTGAGGATTAAATTACTATCTTCTCTAAATGCCAAAGAAAAGAATTTTATTAGGTGCAAATCAATTGTACTATTTCCAGAAATATTCAACTCAAACTATGAAAATGTTTTAGTTTGGATGGCTTCAGAATACGGTGTGGTGACAGGATCATTAAGAGATCTATATTCTGCAGGAGGAAAGCATTCTGTGATGATAAAAGGAAGTTCTGAGCGAATACCTCGAATTTATGGTCACGTAGAATTAAATATTGAGTTAATAAAAAGTTTAATTGATAGCCTTTCTTCTTTTGAAATATATAACTATTGGACACAAGCAAAAGAACCAGAAAATAAAATTCTTTATTGGATTGATAAAGTGAAGACATATTCAAATGTGCTAAATATTGAATTATGGCTAAATGAAATCGCCATCCGGTAACACTATGTATGACAGCATATCTGTTTCCTTCGTCTCAGAGACGTAGCATACAATTATACGTTATGATAAGTAACACAATCTGCATGGCAAATCCTATCAGATCAAAAAACCCAGAGTACCATCCTTGTATGATTTCCAATGCTGAATGCTTAGTCCAGACCCACGCCGTCACGCCTGTCAGTAGAGACAGTATCAAGGCAAATACAAAAGCATTGGGCATGACTCTTGAGAAGAGCTGTGTGAATCGGGTTCCTAGTTTTTCGAGCATCAGATAGAATTCGTTGAACAAAGGTAAGGGTCTAGTTCATCTTGAATTAAGAGAATTCCTATCTTGAGGCTCATCTTTCAGTAACGCAATGGCCGATAACTCTTACTTCTCACAAGTCTACCGTGTCACAAAAGCCATCCCACCAGGCCGTGTGACCAACTATGGCGCGATCGCTGATTTTCTAGCTCTGGGCTCGGCCAGGATGGTTGGCTGGGCGCTGAACAAGTGTCATGGTAAAGGGGTGCCTGCGCATAGGGTCGTGAATAGAAAAGGTGAGCTGTCAGGCAGGAATATGTTCTCTAGTTCCACAATGATGCAAGAGCTACTTGAAAGCGAAGGTGTTACAGTGGTGGATGACAAGGTGCAAGATTTTAAGACAGTGTTCTGGAGCCCTGGTGACCATCTGGATCAAGAAGAATTTGATGAGGAGTCAGAAAAATAAAATCCACCTCATCTCCGGCCCTCGTAACATCTCCACAGCGCTGATGTATGCCTTCGGGAATAGAAAAGATTGCAGTGTCGTGGATGAGCCATTCTATGCTTACTATCTTACTGAGCACCCTGAAATGGACCACCCAGGCAGAGCAGAAACTTTATCATCCCAGTCTTCAGAATTTGCACAAGTAATCGAAGAAGTTATAGGTAAGGAATACCCGAAGGACTATGTTTTTTTCAAGAATATGGCGCATCATCTGGATAGAGCAGATTGGCGTTTTCTGAAGGAGCTGAATAATGTTTTTCTGATCAGAAATCCTGCTCAACTCATTGCTTCATTTGCAGAGGTGATCCCTGAGCCTGCGATGCTGGATATAGGCTTGAAATTGGAGTGGGAAATATTTGAGTACTTATGCTCAGATGGGCAGACACCTATTGTTTTGGATTCTAACCGGGTATTGGAAGATCCAGAGAGTGCGCTACGCTTATTATGTGATCGTTTAGGTTTGCCATTCTCTGATGAAATGCTGAGCTGGCAGGCTGGGCCTCGCGCAGAGGATGGCGTATGGGCGCCTTACTGGTATGCTAATGTGCATAAGTCAACAGGCTGGCATAAGCAAAAAACCAGTAGTAGAGAATTTCCTCAAAGATTACAAACGTTGCTGGAGGAAGCATCGGTCTATTATGACAAACTCTTTTCTTTTTCACTTTAGTTTTATATTCTAGGTATGCACAATAGAATTTTACTTTTATCAATGCTTTGTTTGTTAGCGACAGACTCAGTCATTACGGCACAAATAATCATAGAAAATTCTGGCTCTTATGAGTATCACGAAGAGTCATATAATTTTAAAGAGCTAAAAGAGGTAGTGTCAATTGACGATGCTGCTTATGATCAATTTTTGAAGGCAAGGTCCTCAAAAAGAGGATTGACTACGGCTCTTATAATAACAGGATCTGCCTTTGTAGGTGGGACAGTCTTGTTAGCTGCAAATGAAGCGCAGGATATATTTCCGACAGGAGAACTAATAGGAGCTGTTCTTTTATATTCTGTTGGGGTAGTCAGTGGCATCATTACCCTTTTCCAGTTGGACAATATGATATTCAGACAAAAAGAAACTATCACCATATTCAATGAGAACAGAGATATAGGGTATAAGACTCCACCTGAATCCTTGAAATTTGCAGTTACGACTTATGGAGTGGGACTGGTCTTTGAGTTCTAAAGTTGATGTAATTTATTAATAAGTGAAGAATCGGCAAGCCAGATAATCAAGCCATATTTGCCTAAAAGCTCTTGCATTATGCTCCAGAAATTCAATCCGCTCAATAAAGACCTCCAGATTTATGTCAAGGACAGACTCTACCATCGCTCAGAGGCCAAGGTCTCAGTCTTTGATAGTGTCGTGCAGGGAGGGGATGCCGTGTGGGAAGGTCTGAGAGTCTATAAGGGTGGGGTCTTTGTACTGGATAGGCACTTGGACAGATTGATGTCTTCTGCTAAGGCTATGCATTTTCAGAATGTACCCACCAGAGAGGAGATAACGGCAGCAGTCTTTAAGACCTTGAAGGCTAATGAAATGACGGATGGCGTGCACGTGAGGCTGACCCTGACCAGAGGAGAGAAATTGACTTCAGGCATGGATCCTCGGCTTAATACTATGGGCTGTACACTTATTATAGTACCTGAGCATAAGGCGCCAGTATATGATAATGATCACGGTATAAATATCATCACCTCCTCCATACGCCGTAATTCACCAGCGCATCTCGATTCCAAGATTCACCATAATAACCTCATCAATAATATCCTCGCCAAGATAGAATCCAATGTAGCTGGTGCAGATGCTGCCCTTATGCTGGATGCGAATGGCTTTGCAGCCGAGCTTAATGGGACTAATATCTTCATGTCCAAGAACAACATCCTCTATACACCATTTGCAGATGCCTGCCTGCCAGGAATCACCCGAGGACTGATACTCGAAATTGCCAGGGAAGAAGGCGTGGAAGTCCACGAGAAAAACCTATCACTGACTGAGCTTTATAGCGCTGATGAGGTCTTCTGCACAGGTACGATGGGAGAGCTGACACCTATCACATCTATAGATGAGCGGATTATTGAAAATACTGGAAATAGTAATCTGATGCTAAGACTTACCAATGCCTTCGAAGCCAAAATCCCTGAATATAGCGTCATAATTGTCTGATATACTAACCTATGGGTTTCTTATGGGATTGATCTCTCACTGTGACAATAAACCTAGGCTGTGTAGAGTTATAAGGCTGTTAACTAATTCCAAACTAACCCTTGTATATGGAGCAAGACTACACTTCAAACGTTTTAATCAAATATCTATATCGCGAAACTTCTCTCACAGAAACCCTTGAAATCGAAAATGCGATTTCTGAGGATTCTGAAGTGAAGGCAGAATACCTAAAGTTGAGAAAAGGCTATAGCCGTTTCCCTAAGGTACAGTTTTATCCTACGGATGAGACAATCAGCAACATCCTCACTCACAGCAGGTTATCTGCTGCCATGACCTGCTGATCCATAGATTATTTGAAGTAGAAAAGAGTGAATTAGAATAGAGAGGCTGACTCTGAATGAGTTCAGCCTCTCTTTTTTTATGCCTATTTAGCAATAGATTTATTTACTAAGATTGAGTTCTTAACTAATGTTTAAAGATTTATCCTGTCATTTTGCAACCTTTTTGGTAGTTACCAAATAAAGGAATAGAGACTCCCTCTTCAATAATCAAGGTTGCGTAGGGTCATAATAATCAATAGGATGCTTTTCACAACGCTGGAAAAGGGTTCATTTTTCTAATTTATTAACCAATAATATGAAGCACTTTACTTTTCTGTTGTTTTCGGTGTTCCTTGCATTTGGGCTGAATGGTCAACAATTAGGCTTCAGTACTTTCTCGCCTATGGCGGGACAGTCTGATGAGTCTGACCCTGCCATGTTCTTCAATGTAGGCGAGATGCTGACAACAACTTATGAATTCGACAATGTAAAAATCAACGACGGTTTGTTTCAGGGCAGGGCTTTGGGCCAAAATCTCGAATCTTATCTCCAGATAAGATTTTATTATGATGAGAATCAAGATGGTGACAAGGATGTGGATGAGAAATTCATCACCCTCGGTTCTGCCACTGTAGATGGGACTTTGTTCATCAATTCCAGTAAGGATGGGGTTTTGATATTTACCCCTTCAGACGACTATAATATTAGTTACGATAATACGTCTCTACCAGACTGGAATCTGACCAGCGAGGCTCAAGTCACTGGATCGCTGGATGCAGATAATCGATATGCAGAAGTACAGTATGGTGTTGCACCTCAGAATATTTATTCTGACCTCAGAGTAGTGCTCAGTTCTGGAAGATTGAGATGTTTTGCACCTGTGGATTATGTCTTGTCAGTCTGTAATTTTGGGACACAGAACGAGGAAGGCATTGTATGGTTAGCTTTGAATGAACTGATGGGGGATGTCACATTTGATCAAGAGCCTGACATTGTGATATCTGATAATTTAGTGGGATGGAATTTTGATCTTGGAATCACAGAAAAACTAGAGCTTACATTTTCGGTCATTGCACCAGAGGTGAATGAAGAGAATCCTCCAGGGACTATCGTCAAGTCTGTGGCTTGGCTGGAAACTGTCAATGGTGGTAGAGAACAGGAATTCTGTTATGAGCAAGAATTAAGATGCTCATGGGATCCTAATGATAAACTGGTAGTACCTAATCGACCTGATAGTCTGGGACTGATCGAGCAGCCGTTGACTTATACACTGAGGTTTCAGAATACTGGAAATGATTACGCAGAGGATGTTGTAGTCACAGATACAATTAGTGAATTTTTGGATATGAGTACCTTTCAATTAATATCCACGAGTCATCCTGATAAATTACAAGTAGAATATACTAAGACGCCGTTGGACATATTGAATTTCAGATTTGATAATATCTACTTGCCGGATAGCATTGCAGACTTAGAGGGGTCTAATGGTTTTATCACTTATATGATTTCTGTCAAGCCAGGGGTTGCCTTGGACACAGAAGTGAATAATACGGGTCATATCTATTTTGATTTCAACCCAGCTGTTGTCACTAATACGACCAGCACTACGCTAGTGGATATGTATCCTGTCAACTCAGTCAGAGACGCAGCAGCTTCACTGGCAATCGATGTTTATCCCAATCCTACTACGGGAGTGGTATTCTTTGATAAAGAAGTTACTCTGGTGAAAGTATTTGACTTGTCTGCCAGATTACTGGGCACTTATAAGCAAGTCAGTAAGCTTAATCTATCTGGATATGAATCTGGTTCTTATTACTTGGATATCATCGTGGATGATAAACGAGCGATGGAGAAAATCGTATTGACCAAGTAATCCACTAATTGTGAAAATTCAAAAAAGAATAAAAGAATGAAATATATATCAATCTTATTTTTCACTCTCTGTTGTGGGCTACTTATGGCTCAGACTGAGGCGATGCCGTATCAGACGGTACTGACCTCTCCAGATGGTGATTTACTTAAAAACATTGCTGTGGAAGTGCAGCTGGAAATCATACAAGACAGTCCTTCTGGACCTGTTACCTATAGTGAGACCCATGACGCCAGCTCTGGCAGTAATGGAGAAATTTCGCTGGAGTTGGGTAATGGCTCTGCCACTTCAAATTTGGACGAAGTTGATTGGACTAAGCCTAATTATATTAAGATGTCTTACAGGCCTACTGGTTTTGCAGGATTCATAGAGGCGGAGAGCATTCAGATGTTATCCGTACCCTATGCCATGTTTACACTCAATGTGACTTGTGATAGTGGCTGTCAAGGTGTCGTAGGACCTGATGGTCCATGGGGCGCGGCAGGTCCTCAAGGGCCCCCGGGGCCACCAGCTGCAAATGGTCCACAAGGGCAAGTAGGTGCAGACGGACCGCAAGGTAAAGAAGGCCTTTCAGGTGGAGAAGCACTGGTAGCTACAAGTACGGCTCCAGCTAATCCGGGGGTAGGTATATTTTATCTGGATGATGGGACAAATACAGCTGATGGCCTTCCTGCCATCAGGATTTGGAACGGATCAATATGGTTAAACCTTTAAAAACAAACAATGAAAAATTTATTAACGATGATATTGGTTTGTTTTCAACTTGTGGCTTATACACAGTTGACCAGGCCGGACTGTGATGCTGTAACCAGTATCCCAAACAGTTTCACTTATACAGGTTTCATTATTCATGATCAAGTGTCCAGTCTTAGTCTGGTGCAGGATTATCAGATGAGATTTGAAATTACCACTGATAGCCCACAAGGAAATGTTGTGTATTCTGAAGACAGATCAGTGCCATTTTCTAGACATGGTTTTTTCCAGGTGGAAATAGGAGATGCGCAATTGAGCTCAGCTTTGAATGGTTTCGTAACTGAACTCAGAGATGGCGTATTCAGTCCTTTCTTCATGACTGTTTATCTCCAAGATGATGCTGGAGATTATAAGCAAATAGGTAGTCAGGAAATGCTCACAGTGCCTTATGCTCATGCAGCCCATACCCTACAGGGAATTGGCTTGGATGGAGAACCTGGTGCACAAGGTCCTCAAGGCCCACAAGGTCTTCAAGGCCCAGCAGGTACAACCGGCCAGGTAGGAGAAACCGGACAGACAGGTCTACAAGGGCCAAGTGGAGCAGATGGATTCGGTATTATGCTGATGACAGATACACCGCCTACAGATAAGAATCTATATGTGGACGATGGGACTAATACTGCTGATGGACAACCTCATATGAGAGCCAGAGTCAATGGCGTCTGGGTGGACCTCTAGACTTATTAATCATTAAAAATTAAGAAATGAAAATTATTAAAATATTGGGTCTGCTCATGATAACACAATTGGCCTATGGTCAGTTCTCACAAGGTATGACTTACCAAGGCTACCTCATCAATGGTGATGGGCAAGGAATAGCCAATAAAAATGTATCGGTCAATGTGGTTATTTCAGGTAACAACTCTGAATATTATGCCGAAACTCATGACACAAGCACTGATGCCAATGGTGTTTTCTCCTTAGTGATAGGAGACGGAAATGCTACCTCAGGTGCAATGGCCAATGTGGATTGGGTCGTTTCTGTACCAGAGATGTCATTGAGTTATGATCTACTGGATGGAGAAGGAACCAGATCTTTAGGCAGTACAGAATTCCAAGCAGTTCCTTTCTGTTTTTATTCTAGGTTAGTTGCTTGTAAGGTCGGAGGCGCAGGTCCCGCAGGTGCAACGGGCATACAAGGACCACAAGGACCGACAGGACCGCAGGGTGCCCAGGGTCCAACAGGCGCTCAAGGTGCAGAGGGAGAGCAAGGAATAGCTGGAATACCCAAAACCAGTATTCTTTCTTCAGCACCCAGTGCACAAGCAGGAACTGTGTATGTGGATGATGGATCTAACAGAGCTGATGGCCAGCCAGGATTCCGTTATTTCAATGGCAGTTCTTGGATAGATCTTTAAGAATAACAAAACGGAATGTATTATAGCCTGAGGATTATTTCCTCAGGCTTTTTTAGTTTATGAAGTTAATACCAGACTGAGTCCATAATTGATAAATTCCAATCCTTTAGAATGGCTACTTTTGCACCTTAATAATGTCCAAATAAAAGATTCAGTATATGAAATTCGGAACCAAAGCCATCCACGCAGGTGTAAAGCCAGATCCAGTATCAGGCGCTATAATGACTCCCATATATCAGACCTCGACCTATGTGCAGAAAGCACCTGGTAAGCACAGCGGTTATGAATATGCACGGACTCAAAATCCTACCAGAGATGCCTTGCAGGAGAGCCTCGCGGGCATAGAAAATGGCAAGTATGGCATATGTTTTTCCAGTGGCTTGGCTGCTCTCGATGCCATCATCAAATTATTGAAGTCAGGAGATGAAGTCATTTCCACTAATGATCTCTATGGGGGTTCTTACAGATTGATCACTAAAGTTTACGGGCCTTTCGGCATAGGAGCGCATTTCATGGACATGTCTTCGCCAGAAAATATTGAGAAGTACATCAACAAAAATACCAAGTTCATTCTAGTAGAGACACCGACTAATCCGATGCTCAACATCGTAGACATCAAGGCAGTGGTCAAGATCGCCAAGAAGCACAATCTGAAAGTTGTGGTGGATAACACCTTTGCTTCTCCTTACTTGCAGAACCCACTTGACATGGGTGCTGATATCGTATGGCATTCCTGTACCAAGTATTTGGGGGGCCACTCAGATGTCGTTATGGGTGCCATAATCACAAAGAGTAAATCACTGGCAGACAAGCTTTACTTCATACAGAATGCAGCAGGTGCTGTGCCTGGACCTCAAGATTGTTTCTTGATGCTCAGAGGAATAAAGACGTTGCACCTTCGTGTTCAACGGTCTTGTGAAAACGCCAAGAAAGTGGCGGCATTTCTCTTAACAAATAAGAAAGTCGCAAACGTCTATTATCCAGGCCTCAAGGGCCACAAAGGCCACGCCATCGCTAAGAAGCAAATGAGAAACTTTGGGGGTATGGTTTCCTTTGATTTGAAAAACAACAAGCAAAGCGCTGCTAATAAAGTGCTGAGCAGCACGAGGCTATTTGCTCTGGCTGAATCGCTGGGTGGGGTAGAGTCCCTCATAGGGCATCCCGCTTCCATGACACATGCTTCCATACCCAAGGAAGATAGAATGAAGGTGGGCTTGACGGATTCGCTCATACGATTGTCGATAGGGGTGGAAGATATCAGTGATTTAATTGCTGACCTGGGAAAGGCACTGAGTAAGTTATAGTATGCAAAACTTGATCTGGATTCAAAATCTAATACAGGTCTAGCAAGGTTTTCTATTATAGGTGTTTTTGTTGATCGTATTTTGGTCATATGCGTTTCACTATTCGACGATCTTATTGAAAAATCAGGTAAGTTTTAGGAAAACATAATTTCAATTTCTGATTATTGCTATTTCAAAACAATTAGGATTAGGACATACAGCTGCACAATCAATCGCGGTTAATGCCAATGGAATAGTGTCGACACAACAAACGGCATCATAGATTAATAAATCAATGGTTGTATCTGAGTTAGAAGTCAGGGTGTAACTCTCACCTGTGGTGCCATCAGGCCATTCAAAATTATAAGGACCTGTACCCCCCGTAGGACTGGTTGGGTCAACTTCTATTGCACTCGCTTGGTTATTGCAGATTTCTGAACTTAATAACTCTGCCGTCATCTCAGGACAGCAACAGAAATCAAAACCACCTACTCTGATAGCTTGGTCATCACTGGCACCGTTAGTGGCACCATTTGTATCGGACCACCATTCGTACATCGAAGGTAAGACTTGCTCAGAGATGGCATCGTTATAACCATTGGAATAGGTCAGAGATAAGCTGGTTATGGCTTCTTGAGAAGAGACGTAGAGTGTTGTCTTTTCATCTGTCGGTTGTAGGTCCAGACTTAACTCTATAAAGTTGGCTGCTTTTATGGTGTCTCCGATTACATTGAGTAAACTGCCTCCACAATAACTGAAAGTTGCAGGGTTTCCACAGGTTGTTATAGCAGAAAGTATGACTTCATCCTGGTAAGAATTACCAGGTGCCTCATATTGCGAACGACCCAAGGACATAGCTGAACCTATACCCACAGCATCAATGTCACTTAAGCAAAAATTATTCAGCAGAATTGGTTTGTCAAATATGAATTCCAAAGTCACGTCTTCATTATGGTCCTCAGTGTTGATCCCAAAAGTGAGAAAATTAGCTCCAAAAGTTCCAGAAGTTTCTGTTATTATATAATTACAATCAGAGTCCCAAGGATCAATGATGCTGCCATTTCCTGGAACATTATCTGTTTCAGTACCACCACTGGCTCCAGGATATGGGTTGCACCCGCCCGCTGGATCAAAAGGGTGGGTAGCATATTGGTCATTGTCTCCATTTCTGTTATCTGGATCTATTAAGGCGACATTTACATTGACAGGTCCATTGACAGAGTTAACAGTATAAGTATTCGTACTATCGTCGATAGTCCAAACTTGCCCAGTAGGGTCTAGGTCACCTACCCAATTGAAAGCTCCATCAGAACAACCAGGTGGCAGCGGATCAGGACAGGCAGTATTATTACATGCTATCAAATTATTTTGTATGCTACAACTCGTTCGTGCGCCCATATCATCAGTGATGGTTACTGTGAAGGTTCCTCCACTTGCCGGCACAAATACACCCCAAGCACTTTCTTCCACATCACCATTTCCCCAGTCCCACAATACGGCATCTCCTCCAGTCTCTTTCAGATAACTAGTCTCAAATCCGCAACTAAGGAATATCGGTTCTATGTTACAAACTGGTTCTACGCAAAATGTTGATGTGAGCATTATTGTAATTGTATCTCTACAACAAGTCGAATCTGCGAGCATCAATTGTATGGTAGTGTCCATAGTCACTGCCGGAAGTAATAGGGTATTTCCACTACTCCCATCTTCCCATTCAAAGGTGTAGGGCTCGTCTCCACCGGTTATGGAATCAATAATTAGAAGATTTTCGAGATTATTACAGACTGAATTTGAATGATGTGCGGTGAATGCATTACAGGGAGTTGTGGGCTCAGATAACGTCACATCGCATGAACTGATACAACTGGGATCTAATGGATCTCTTACTGTGATGGTATAGTCACCAGCAGGTAAGTTTTGAAACCGGCTTGAACTTTGGCCTGCTGTTGCAAATCCGTCTATGCTCCATTCATAAGTATCACTGCAACTGCTGCCTACGACTCTGGCCCCAATTGTGCCGGTTGAAGTGCCTCTGCAGGTTATGTCAAACCGGATGCTGATGCTGCAACCTAGGTTGCAGGTATTTGAAGCTATCTTCTGCGAATAAGAATAAGTTGTTATATCGATAGAGTGATAAGGAATGGATAGGATTACAGTAATGGACAATACTATCGCAAGCGCCACACCAGTAGGGTAATTCATATTTGTTTATCGAGTCATTAATAAGCTGAGTGTGGGACTACACGGGCTAGTGTATGCGAAGTTACATATAATAAATTGTTATAATGTGTAAAATTTTGGTTATAAATGACTTATTTTAGGAACTATCTATTGATATGACTTATAAAAAGATGCTAAGTATCAAACAATGGGCAGAGGAAGATAAGCCTCGTGAAAAGCTCCTGCTCAAAGGCAAAGCTGCACTCAGCGACGCCGAATTGCTTGCTATACTCATAGGTTCAGGAACCGGTGGTGTCTCTGCAGTGGACCTTTCCAAACAAATACTCAGTCACTTTGAAAATGATTTGAATATGTTAGGCAAGGCTAATCTAAAAGACCTGATGCAGTTCAAAGGCATAGGAGAAGCCAAGGCCATAACCATCATTGCAGCTACAGAACTCGGAAAACGCAGGCAACTTACACAAGTCAAGGAAAAACCCAAAATCACCAGCAGCGCAGATGCTTATAACTGTCTTTATAGCGTGATGGAAGACCTCAACCACGAAGTATTCAAAATACTTCTACTCAATAGAAACAATAAAGTCACCAGGATTGAAACCATCAGCACTGGAGGCGTAGCAGGTACAATTGTAGATCCTAAAATCATTTTCAAAAAAGCACTCGATGAGCAATCTTCCAGCATAATCTTGAGTCATAATCACCCTTCAGGAAATCTAAAGCCTTCGCAAGCTGATCTGGACATCACCAAGAAGCTGATCAAGGCTGGAAAAACATTGGAGATCAATGTCTTGGATCATATCATTATTTCGGAGAAGGGCTATTATAGCTTTCTCGATGAGGGTCTGATCTAAAACTATTCTACCTTGATTATTGAGCACTAAATATAGTTTCAGTTTTTTCTGAAGCTGTCCCACTCTGTGGCAGCTACGTCATTTGAGTGAAATATCTTTTTTACTTACCCTTAAAACTACAGACTATGTTGCCCAATCCATTTGTACTGCTTGGTGTAAGACCTATTCTTATAGCACTTTTCAAAACATGTGTACATCAGTTAAGTGTCTTCAGTATGGTGGTGGAAATTCAGAATTTCTACAGATTGGTGTCGGAGCAGAATTCATGTCTGATCACGGTGATGACTTTCTAAGTTTTGGTTATGGCGCCTTTCATGGCTGCCTACAGGAATGGTTGGGTTTTGTGCTGCCGCTGCTAGGGTGATCTATTTTATTAATGTACTTATAGAATTGGAAGTGAAAAGATTTCAATAATCCAATATTCAGTAAGATTTTTGAGCTATCTGATCAAGGAAATAGTTCCCGAATAATCGAAACTCTCACTGTCAATAAATAGAATCTTGGCATGCCAGACATATATGCCTGAGTTAAATTCCTTCCCATTTTCGTCTCTGCCGCTCCAGCTATGTAGATCAGAATTAGTCGGAAAATTCTGTTGGGAGAAAACTAGATTGCCCCAGCGATCATAGATATTGAATTCCAATACTTGCTCAGCTTCAAGGCCAGCATTGATGAAGAATTTCTTATCAGTGTTGCCATCAGGAGAGAAAACATTAGGGATGTATATTCTTCTGCGCTTGTCCACTTTTACTCTGATGGTGGCGTCACCTGTGCAGTCATCTTCCGAGGTGACGGTCAGTGTATATTCTGTATCGTTCACAGTTCTGGCGTAGGGTTCGAGACAGTCAGTACAATTTAATTCATCTTCAGGTGTCCAGGCTAAAGCTCGAATATTTATGTCATTAATCTGAGGTTGCAATATCAGGCTATCACCCAACGCAACAGTCAGGTCATCGATAAAATTCACGACAGGAATTTGTGGTGCAGTAATAGAGGAATCAACTTGGGTGATGCAACCATTGGCATCTTGCAGATAAACCTGGTAAGTGCCTTCGCTCAGGCCATTCCAACTGGAGTCGGCAGCAAAAGATGAATTGTCATTCAGAGCATATAGATAAGGGCTAGTTCCGCCAGAAACATTGATGACATTTATGATGCCGCTTTCAAAACCTTCACAAGTCGGACCATTGAAGTGTACCTCAGACTCTAGCGGTGGAGGAGCTGTAAGTGTAAAGCTGCGTTCTATGGTGCAGCCTACTGCGTCAGTCACCGTGACCGTATATTCTATATGTGTGAGATTCTCGGCTAGTTGGTTCATCTGCCCGTCGCTCCATTGATATGTGTACGGCGATACTCCTCCACGGGGCCGCGCCATCAAGCTTCCATCACTGCCAGGACTACCTAGATTAAAATCACAACTAACGTTAAAGCCTTCATAGTCAGAGGCGACTAATTCCAAACCCATTACGGGGGGCTCAGTCACTTCTTGAAGCACCACCACGTCATTTCCGAAATCATCTGTGATGTATATCTGGTAAGTACCAACAGGGATTCCGGGTATTTCGTTATTGACTAGTAAGTCAGTCGTTCCCATACCCGTGATGCTGCCGTCAACAATATTCGTATAGCTGTACTCTAAAGGTGGCTCACCTTGATCCACAGAAAAAACCAAAGTTCCCGTTGCAGTACCATAACAGATAACAGGAATTTCTTCCGCTGTTCCTATGATTTCACATTCTATGGATCTTAATTCCAGGTTCACTATGCTGTCGCAATCGTCAGCAGTAAGAATAGTGTCAGCATAAGTTCCTGTGATGTTGTAGGCATTGGGTCCGATATAGAAAAAGTCATCATTGCAGATCCATACATTCACCATTTCACTAGCTTGGGGTAACACTAATATTGTTAAATCTATGATGCTGTCACAACCATTGGGCAAGGTGACGACTTCTTGAAAAGTTCCTGTATTGCAAAATTCAATATCATTATACTCAATGCATTCTCCATCACAAAGCCTTTCATCCACTGTAAGCGTCTCAGGACTTCTGACTATTATGGTTGTACAACTCTGAGGCGCTACATCGCAGACGTTTTCTCCAGTTACACAGACTTCATAAGTACCATCTTCATCAAAAGTCAGTTCGACAGCTTTCCGGTTGCCAGCTACCTTAGTCACCCCATCTACCGTCCAAGTGTAGAAAGCGGCTCCGACTTCTCCTGTTGTCTCAAAAGTGGTTGCCAGACCAGGGCAAGTCTCTACAGGGTGGGTAATGGCTCCTGAAGTGGTGAGGTCATCCACTGCTGTTGTTCCTGATAGCACGTTAAAGGTCCAATCACAATTAGCGCCACCACTCCCGTCTATCACGAGATAATAATGCTGTCCTATAACCAGAGGTTGATTATTGGAAAAGGTCGTACTCTGTCCACCTTCTATGTCTGTGTCACAAAAACTGATACGTTCAAAATTCTGGCAATCCTCTGTATAGAAAAAGCCTACTTCGAGACTGTTGACACCACCACTACAAGAGCCGACTGTTACCCTTATGGTCAGATCTTCACTACCTGCAAAGAAGCCGATGTATTGCATGTTATTATACTGAGTCGTACAGAATTCTGGAAAGCCTTGCCCTTGCGCCGTTAGATCATTAATCCCACTGAATCCGTTTATGTCACATACGACACAGGCTTGATCACAGAATGAAGTCATTGCTGGATTAGGCCCACAAGGTTGTGGTTGGGCGATTACAAAAGAACAACTTAAAACGGCTAGTAAAAATGAGATATATCGCAAACCTGAAAATGCTAAATGAGTGAATCCTGCTTATACTACCAAAGAACGACAATATAGCTGAGAAATTCGGTAAGAAGAGCTGTAACATCAGCGATTGACGCTTGATGACTGAATGAGAATTATTCTAATAATTACAACAATATGATGCAACGTTACAATGCCACAGTACCTTAATGAGAAGTCTGATCCTTTCTGGACATATTGCCTCAGCCTAATGCTTTTCTACGCTTTGACTCGTAGAAGGAGAACCGCTTCCTGCTAACCTGCTGTAAAATAATTCCATGTGGGTTTTGAGAACATAATTTTGACAGAAGCCTACTTACTATGGCTGGAGTGTGACCTCAAGTTGTGTATCTTGGCCCTGTGAGTTATTTTAAAAACAAGAAGGTGTGGATCACTGGAGCCAGCTCAGGAATAGGGGAGGCCTTGGCTCTGGCGCTCGCTAAACAAGGTGCTCATCTTATTATATCCAGTCGTAAAAAATCAGCTCTTGAGATAATTGCAGATAAATGCGATCCTGCTCAAGTGGACATTCTCCCTCTGGATCTGGAGAAGCATGAGCACTTGGATGAGGTGTTTATTAAAAATACCAATCTCTTGAGACAAGTGGACATCCTGATTAATAATGCGGGATTGTCCCAGAGGTCAAATGCAGTGGACACGGAGTTTGCTGTCTATAAGAAGCTGATGGACATCAACTATCTTGGTACAGTCAAGCTTTCATTAGGTATGCTGAAGTATTTCAAACAAAGAAATCAAGGACATTATGTGACTATGAGTAGCATGGCTGGCAAGTTTGGAGTTCCTGTGAGATCTGGGTATTCTGCTTCTAAAATGGCTTTACACGGATTTTTTGATGCGCTGAGAGCGGAGCTGAAATCCACTAATATCAAGGTCACGCTTATTTGCCCAGGCTATATTCAGACTGACATCTCCAAAAATGCACTCACGGGCTCCGGTGACCCACAAGGAACAATGGATGAAGCTCAGAGAAAGGGGATGAAGTTGGAAGTACTGGTGCCCAAAGTGCTGGATGCCATTGCCAATGGCAAGGAAGAGGTGCATATTGGTGGATTTAAGGAAGTTAAATTAGCAGGTTTTGTGGCTAGAGTATTCCCTGCTGCTTTCCGCAAAATCATAGCAAAAGCTAAGGTTACTTGATCTTGTGGACCCTTTTCTATGAAGTTCCTTAAAACCAGTCGATATAATTAGTCATTTAGACCAATTTATTTAGAAATTATATAAGGTGTAATTCGACTGATTTTCCGACCTTCACGCTTTACAATTAACTAAGAACCAAGTAAATAGACCTGTAAATGGACATTTTTGAAAGAATAAAAAATGACAGAGGGCCGCTCGGCAGGTATTCTGAAGTTGCAGAAGGATATTTCATTTTCCCTAAGCTGGAAGGTGAGCTGAGCAATCGCATGTTATTTCAAGGTAAGGAGACCATTATGTGGTCAGTCAATAATTACTTGGGATTAGCTAATCATCCAGATGTAAGAAAAGCAGATGCCAAAGGCGCTGAGAATTGGGGTCTGGCTTATCCCATGGGGTCTAGAATGATGTCAGGAAATACGCAGTTGCATGATGATCTGGAGAAAGAGTTGGCGGAATTTGAAATGAAAGAAGCTGCAGTTCTGGTCAACTTTGGTTATCAGGGTATTATGTCTGCGATAGATTGCTTATTATCCAGAAGGGATGTTGTAGTCTATGATGCAGGCTGTCATGCGTGCATAGTGGATGGTGTCAGATTGCATTCTGGAAAGCGATTCACTTATGTGCACAATGATGTAGCCAGTTGCGAGAAGCAATTGCAGACGGCGACCAAGATTGCAGAAGAACAAGGTGGTGGTGTGCTGGTCATTTCAGAAGGTGTATTCGGTATGAGGGGTGACCAAGGGAAGCTCAGAGAAATAGTAGCGCTGAAGGACAAGTATAAGTTCAGGCTCATGGTGGATGATGCTCACGGTTTTGGAGTACTGGGAAAAACAGGAGCGGGAGCAGGTGAGGAACAAGGAATCCAAGATGATATCGATGTGTACTTTGCGACATTTGCAAAATCGATGGGTAGTGTCGGTGCTTTTTTGGCAGGAGACAAGGATATGGTTCAGTATCTGAAATACAATATGAGATCTCAGATTTTTGCCAAGTCCCTTATGATGCCAGTTGTGGAAAGTGCATTGATGAGACTTAAGATGCTGAAGACCATGCCCGAGTTGAAAGATAAACTCTGGAGTAATGTCAGAAAATTACAATCAGGACTTAAGGCGGCTGGCTTTGACATAGGAAATACTAATTCTTGTGTTACTCCGGTCTATATGAAAGGATCTGTAGAGGAGGCGATGAAACTAGTCTATGACCTGAGGGAAAATCATAGAATATTCTGTAGCATCGTCGTCTATCCGGTCGTACCTAAAGGTGTCATTCTACTCAGATTGATTCCGACGACTGTACATACAGATAAGGACATACAAGAAACAATAGTCGCTTTCCAGGCCATCTTGGAAAAACTCGAAGCTAATGTTTACAAATCTGAGCCTGTCGCTTGACTCCTGCGCAGTCTTAAAATCTTGTAACCATTGAAACGACCAGAACTAACAGATCTTATTATCTGTGGGATCCAGCAGATAGGCATCGGTAACACGGATGTGCAGGCTACTTGGGAGTGGTATAGAAAAAACTTGGGCATGGATTTGCCTGTCTTTGACGAAGCAGCTGAGGCAGCACTCATGTTACCTTACACAGGAGGGGAGCCCAGAAGTCGACATGCTATATTAGCACTTAATATGATGGGTGGTGGTGGTGCTGAGATATGGCAATACACCTCCAGGACAGGTCAGAAACCTGATCAAGAAATCAAAGCAGGTGACCTGGGTTTGTATATGGCTAAATTCAAGTCTCCTGATGTTTTCAAATCACATGAGCAGCTCAGTCAGAATAACATAACCTCTGAAATTTCGAAAGACCCTTACAGCAGAAACCACTTTTATACTCAGGACCCGGATGGTAATTTCATAGAGATAATAGAGTCGGACTCCTGGTTCAAGAAGAATATTTCCCATAGTGGGGGAGTGGCTGGTGCAGTCATAGGCGTATCAGAAATGGAAAAGTCCATTGCTTTTTATAGAGATATCCTAGGCTATGACAAAGTGGTGTACGATGTAGTGAGTGGTATGGAAAATCCAAGTTTTATCAGAGCTGAGGGTAAGTATAGAAGGGTGCTATTGCAACATAGCCAACCGAGGCAAGGTCCTTTTTCACGACTGTTTGGAGATTCAGAAATAGAATTGATACAGGCCTTGGATAGAACACCATTCAAGATTTTTCAGGATAGGATGTGGGGCGATGTTGGTTTTATTCACTTGTGTTTTGACATAGTGGGTATGGCGGCTTTGCGGGGTAGATGTCTTGCTCACAAATGCCCTTTTACGGTAGATAGTGGAGATTTTGACATGGGTGAAGCGGCTGGGCAGTTTGCCTATATTGAAGATCCTGATGGAACGTTGATAGAATTTGTGGAAACCCACAAGGTTCCGATAATGAAAAAAATCGGTTGGTTCCTGGATTTGAGAAAGAGATCAGCTACAAAGCCATTGCCTAATTTCATGCTTACAGCAATGGGCTGGGGTAGAGTGAAGGATTAGACTGTAAGATGCTAGATTTTTAGTCTACTGGAAAGCAAGTGGAATTTTATGGGTATAAAGGCGTAGGCATTTGAAATTGATGCTGGTTTTTGAATTCTAGTTTCAATTCAATTTTCTCATCATTCCTTTTTTCTACCCCTCAAACGAGCATCCATTCTATCCCCTATGGAATTGAATAAAAATATAACCCCATAGATCATCAAGCCCGGGAAAAAAGCCAACCACCAAGAACTGAAATTATTTCTTGCCAAATTCAATAAGGACCCCCAAGTCACGACATCTGGAGGTACGCCTATGCCTAGAAAAGACAAGGTGGATTCTAAAAGTATGGCTGATGCAAATCCAAAGGCACTAATAATAAGAACAGGTGAAATAGCCATAGGCAAAACCGTATGCGTAAAAATCCTCCATTCTGGTAAGCCTAAGGCTCTATCAGCGATGACATAATCCTGTTCTTTTATTTTTAGAATCTCGGCTCTCAAATATCTGGTGATAGACGGCCACCTTACAGCGACTATGACAATTACCACACTCATAATACTAGGCTTCTTGAAAATAGTCAGTAGGACTAAAATAAAAAATAGCCCTGGAATAGATTTGAATAATTCCAGTATTCTCATGATAATCAAGTCAAATGGTATGTGTACACCGTTAGATAAGTTGGTATCAGATCTATGAGAGGCGAATATGATTGTTGCAATCAATACTAAGATTGCTGCTAATCGCAAAAGGCCCTGTCCATAGATGATGTAAAAAATTGACAACAACATTATTATTGTCAACAGCAACAGATCAAGCCTGCTCAATTTAAAACCGATGTCACCCAGGTAGCCACTTAGATATCCAAATATAAAACCAATGATTAAACTCAGTAGTACTGTAAAGAATCCAACTCGGACTGCTACGTTTGTTCCAGAAATTATACCGGCCAATACATCTCTACCTATGGGATCAGTGCCTAGCCAATGTCGATATCGCAGTGAAGAAACATCTTGAGACCCCAAAGGGCTTACATTTCTATTAGCCTTGTCTATGGAAGAAGCGGAGTAAGGTATTAGTCTTAGATGATCTGCCGATTGCTCTTGCGTCAGTAAATGTCCGAATAATCCTACCGTCAGAAATAATCCTAGACAAAAAAGCTGGGCAGTGGATAGACCATATTTATATAGAGCCTTCATTATACTGCTAATCTTATTCTAGGATTGAGAAAAGCATAGATGAGATCTGCGATGAGAAAGCTTAGCGCTGTCACTAGACTGGTTAACATCAGTATACAGTAAACAATATTCCAGTCTGCAGTAGCGATGGAGTCGAACATCAAGCGCCCTATTCCAGGAATATTAAAAATCACTTCTATGACGACAGAACCTGCCAGGGAAGCGGGGATGGCACCAGCTAATATTGTGATCAAAGGCGTAAGTGCATTGGGTAGTGCATGTTTTTTGAGGGCTGCGTTTTGAGTGAGTCCTTTAGATAGTGCGGTGGTTATATAAGGTTCCTTCATTTCATTGCTGATGCCTTGCTGCAAGAGTCTGGCGATGGTCGTCACAGAAAATAGAATGAGGCATAGGACAGGTAATATTAATTTGTCCAGATTATGTATGATAGTGTAGAAGGTTGATTTTCCAGGATACAAGTCTATACCTACAGAAGGAAAAATATTAGTCCAGTTACCGTAGTCATTCGTTGTGAAGTATACAACAAGTAAGGTGGCGATCCAGAATTTGGGCATTGAGTAAAAAAAGTACAAGAACTGATATAAAATCTTCTGAGGCCGACCAGTGGGATTCTTTGCAAGAAAAATGCCTATGCTTATTCCTAAACTGAAACTTAGAAGGAGATCAATGAGGGATATGGTAATTGTCCACAAGAGTGCTTTGCCTACAATTTGAGATATCCGTTGACCGCTGTTAATGGATTCTCCGAAGTTACCTTGCAGAAAAGAACTGATCCATTTCTGATAGCGATTGTCTGAGCCATGCCAATATAATTTAGGTAAGAAGAATTTTTGAGTTACTGCTTTTTCTGCTGCAGTTCTTTCGCGACTGTTGGGGATGCGATTAAATGTATTGGGGTAGTTGTGCGGCACAATTGAAAAATAGAAGTCTGGCTTATCCCTATTTAATTCGTGATAGACCTTGTTGTAAAGGGCCGTATCAACACTGATATTTTGAGAGCTTTGGTCTACACCTCTACTTTGGAGAAGTGTTATGACAGGATCTTGAGGTACTAGATCACTCATGAAAAAGGCAATCATACTGATGATTAACATCGTAGGGACGATAAGTAGTAATCGTATAAGTATGTATCTTCTCAAGCTGAATACTTTGAGCAAGCAAGTTAGAAAAAACCTAGATAGCGAATCTAAGCTGAAATCCACTATGGATTATTGACTCAGAAGGAAAGTATTGGCGAGGTAGCCCGGTCTTTTTGTTGTTGTTTCCGCTAAGAATTTATTGCTTATCAATATTTTATTCAATGGGCAATATAGGAATATGCAGGGCGTATCTTCATACATCAGCGTCTGGATTTCTTTATAGAGTTTATCTCTATCCATAGGATTTCTACTCACCCTGAGCTGCTCTATTTTTTCATCCACTTGCTTATTACTATAGCCTATGGTATTCAGTCCACCTGGGACTGCATTATCAGAGTGCCAACGTCCGTAAGGATCATCTATGGCTTCGTCCATACCTACTCGTAGCATTGCCAAGTCATAATTGAAATCATATAGATTTTCCTTTGCTATCAAGCTCATTTTTTTCGCTACCAGATTTATTTTCACACCGGCCGACTTAGCAGCTTCCTGGTAGAGTAGCGCTATATTCTTACTCAGGGAACTTCCTGTCAAGAGTATGTCGAATTCGAGTTTCCGCAGCTCACCGTAGACAGTCTTCTGCCTTACCCCATCCCCATCCCTTTCAATATAGCCAGCATCATCGAGCAAGGAATTGGCTAATTTCACATCAAATTTTAGAGGACTGAGCTTGTCATTGTAATACGATCTAGCTGGATGGAAGTGACCTGCTGTCCTAGTGGCCAGACCACCTTCCAAGGTTTCTATGTAATCCTCTATATCAGCGAGATGTGCCAGAGCTCTTCTAACTTTCTTATCAGATAGGATTTTAGATTTATTATTTATGGCCATGTAATAGTAGACCAGTAATTGTGGCACTTGAAAGGTCCAGTTTTTTCCTAGTATGGAATCTTCTTTTAACTCTAAGAAGCGCTGACTGGAATTCATCATCATGAGATCTACCTTTCCTTCTTTGGCCATAGTCAAGGCAGTGAGCTCATCTGGTACTATTTTAAAAATGATTTTATTGACATGGGCTTGCAGGAAGGGGTTCTCATTGAATTTCTCACCCCAATAATCTTCCTTTTTATCAAGAATCAAGTACTGATTCATTTCTGCCGAGCTGAGTGTATAGGGTCCAGTCTGTATGACGTTGATTTTTTCCTTAGGTGTATCATTCAGCAAGGCCAAAGATTTTATTTCCAAGGAGTCCTGGCTTATGTAGTCTTTGGCTTTTATTTCTGATAGGGATTTTGAGGATATGGCTTTTGTGGCATCTAGAATATGAGCCGGCATGAGTTGTATGGTGAGTGCTATTTCTTTCGACAACATATAATCCTTATCGAAGTAGACTGTTACTTTCTTGGGATCATCTTTATAGAGTTTTATATCTTTAAGAAACTGAAAGTAAGGTTTCCAAGCAGAGATGTTGGATTGATTATGATTGATTGCTTTGATTGTGTACTCATAGTCCAGAGCCGTTACAGTTGTGCCGTCTGACCACTTTGCTTCTGGCCTCAGGTTGATGTCGTAAGCAATGACTTCTTCGTTGTCGAGAGTGGTAAAGTTTCCTGCTGGAATCTCAGTGATAAGTATAGGGTTCAACTCCAGAGATTCAGGATGATAATCAGCGAGTGGTAGGTAGATGTATTGATATATTTCTCGGCCTATTGAGCTAGGTGAAAAGAAGGGATTGACATAAAGGGGATCTCTATTCAGTCTGATATTGATTTCTTTCCCTTGTGTAGCAGCTTTATTTTTCTCTGTATTGTCATTGTCGCAACCGATGATAACCAGTAAGCAGATGATTAGGTATTTTCTTAATTGCATAAGCTGTATGACTAATTATTTAAAAGTCTTTTCCTAGACTTACATAGAATAGTGGATCTCTTCTCAATCCTGTTTCCACACCCCAGGCATAATCAAATTTGACAAAATATCCGAGCATCGTGGATCGCAACCCAAAGCCATAACCAAAGACTGCAGGATTTCTGAAATATCTGGCCTCAATCGTGACGGTGGGATTTTCTGGTGGATTGGAAACTGTTACAGTATTGAGTGGATTGTCCGACTGATCTATGCTGAGTCCATACCAAGCAACGCCAGCATCAAAGAACAAAGCGTATTGCATATTTCTGAAAAAGGCAAATCTGCTCTTTTCAAAAGATCTCAAATAAGAAAATGGCATTCTGAATTCCATATTACTGAGCAAGTAGCTATTACCATTTCTGATATTGTTTCTAAATCCTCTTAACTGTGGCGCCAAGACTTTATAGGCATTGCCATTGCCTGAGGGGAAAGGTATATCGGGTTCCATATTGGATAATCCTTCTGATCGGGTACCTCCCGTGGTAAGTGCCGGCAACCAGCCCTCTATACCGCCTAGATAGTAAGCCACTCTACTGGAACCGAATGATGCCGCACCAGTCCCTCGTAATGCTATGATGGATCTACGGAGGACGGGAATGTAATGTCTGGCATCAAAACCGACTATGCCTGTCTGCCCTTTTGACGGATCAAAAGCGAATTGATCTTTTAGATTGAGATCAAACTCATTTATGAACTCTGCAAACACCTTCGCTCTAGTACCATTCAGAATATTGACAGAAATATCAACTGAATTATCAAATACGAATTCAGATTTGATGCTCAATCTTTTTTCATAGGCCAATGGTGAGTTCAAGGTATTCAGATCTGAAGCTTGTTGTGCAAATTTGTCAAATCTGAGTGAACCAGTAAATCTTAATGACTTATATACATCGAATGGATACTTGAGTCTGTACAGCCCTAGAAAAGTATGCCTCTTATTTCTTTCTATAGGAAATACTTGATCATTGACCACTTGGCTGGAAGACTTCCTATAGAATGCATAGCGCTTGTCCCATAGTGCCTGGTCATCATCTATTGTGACAAAGTATTCATAACCATTGAAACTAGTCGGTATCCTGAGGCCTACAGAAATCTTGTAGTCCTCGAATAGGTCTTTTATGTCACCCTGGATAAGAAAGCCTACAGGCGTCTGTGCTAATTCTTTATCATCACCAGTATAACTTTCCAGACCTTCAAACAATACTTCATTATCCATCCGACTTATGAAGTTATCTAACCGGAATCTTTCTCTGGTTGCACTGGACCGCATCGCATTGAACTTGACGACGGGTTTACCTTCATAGAGACTCTTGGAAAAATAATCTTTGAAGTATTTATCAAATAGACTATTTGTGGTTCTGATCTCTTCATCATCGATCGGTTGCAAGTCTTCTGGATCGTCAAACTCGGATTGGAATTTCATGCCTTCAGTAAGTTCCAGAGTTTTTTCTTCTTCTGGCAGATATGGGATTATAATATTCTCGTTTTGTAATGATTTTTGGCTTTTGGCATATTGGGTAGTATAGGTCTGTACGCCAGTTGTGGGAATCGACTCTATGAAGTTGTCGTAATTACCTCGGTAATAGTAGTTGAATACATACTGGTCTGAATTTCTGGTCAGATGATGTTTGATGATGTTCCGTTCCAGATTAGTCAACGCTATTTGCTTTCCTGTTTCAATATCAAGTTGATAAGTATTCAGGATGCCATTCTTTGCAGAGAGGAATACGACTTTGTTATCCTTGTGCATGAGTGGTTGTTGTTCGCTGACATAGGGAGTGGTGGTCAGGCGGATCATCTCAGAATCGTCGTCCAGGCCCTTGAGTAAAAATAAATCGAAATTATCCAGTGGCAAGATAGTATCCAGTTTGTTTTTTTCTATCACAAGATCAGCCCTGTTCGACTTGAAAAGAACGGCGGGTCTTCCTTCGTACTCGACGACAGTTGCATCGAGTTCGCTGTAGAAATCTTCTGTGATTCTCGTGTGGTGTCTATTCTCTGCCTTGTACACATATAGATCCACATAGCCATCTGTACTGGCGCTGACAAGATATTCCTTTGGCCGTATGTAGTCTATGCTGTATACTCTTTGAAAATTAGTAGTCAGATCCTCTTCTTCGAAGGTCGCATTTCTGAGATCAATTGTTCGGAGTATGACTACATCTCTTTTTTCGTATAACACGGTCAATTCTGGGTAGCTGGGATGCCAACAGATCAAAGGGTAACTATAATCTGTTTCTTGGAGTATGTTTTTAGTGCCGCTTTTGAATAATACCTGTTCAGAACCATCATCCATATTTCTTATGATGACTTTACTTCTCCCTTTATCATGGACGATGTAGGCAAGGTTTTTTCCATCTGGACTTAGCTTAAAATCACTTATGGGAATTCCTTTTTTGTTTTTCAATTGGACCTTATTCAAGTCAGCAGTATGGGTCAGTTGGGAGTTTTCCGTTGCGTAATTTTTGTCATAAAATACTAACCAGTTCAGCTTAATATTAGAATAACTGACTCCTGTGATGAAAAGAAAACTATTTTCTAGACTTCTGCTGATCCTAGCTAAGTAAATAATATTGGCAATAGCCGCACTTCCAAAAGTCTTCTCTATGTAATGCCACATACTATGTCCTGCGACTCTAGGATGAATTTCGGCAAGTTTTTCGAAGTCCTTGAACTCCTCATTTGACCAGAGATCTCTTAATTCATCATCTATCAGGTAATCCCACTCACTACCCGCATAAGCAGAAATCCCTTCTAGAAACCACGGTGGAAGATTCAACAGTAAAGCGTTCTGTACAATTTCTTGCAAACTGGTCCCGAAAAGAATTGAATTCATGTATATGGTGGCAACTCCTCGTCGTATCTGTTCTCTGAGATGCTGATGATCACCATTAAAGTAGACCATCATTTTTTCCCCGCTGACTATAGTCTGATCATTCTTACTTATGAAAGACTCCTCTAGTCCGATGTTAGATTGTTTCTGATCACTGAGATCCGTGTATACGACGATTTCAATTTTTTCACTTAAGGTATGTTCCAGTATTTTCTGGATTTCATCGTGATCCAGTTCTGCCATTTGTACCACAGACTGAGCAATATTCCTGGACTTGCCATACCAGTAAGTCATGAAATTTTCTGTCTCATAACGGGTCCAGTTGAGCTGGTCATTATGATATTGTACTCTGTTCTTACCGAAAGGAGTGACGATTGACTGAGCATTTGTGGTAATAGGTGTTATCAAGAAAATAGCGGCCAGCAGAATAAATGATGTAATTCTCACTATAGACCAGGTGTATCGCCTTAATCGACTACAAGATGGATATGAAACAAGTCGGGTGGTAAAAAGACTCATAACTGAAAAATAACAATTTTTGAGCTCTATTGCTTTCAATGAATCCAATACTATTAGCACATTTTGTGCTTTTACCAATTAGCGTAATTTTGAGTATGGAATTAGCAGTTTTTGTTTTCAGTGATTGGTCTGAGAATACCTATATTTTATATGACTCAACTGGTGAATGTTGTATAGTGGATCCTGGATGCTCTACAGCTCAGGAGAAAACCAGATTGACTGAATTCATCACGACAAAAGGACTGAAACCCGTAAAATTGGTCAATACGCATTGTCATATAGATCACGTACTAGGCAATAGACATGTTTCTGATACTTATGATTTACCCTTGGTTTCGCATAAGGGGGAACAAGTCATATTGGGTAGTATGAGTGATGTGGCTAGAATTTACAATATGCCTTATACGCCGTCTCCTGACATTACAGAATTCTTGGACGAAGGAGATATTCTGGAATTCGGAGAGACCAAGCTAGAGGTTCTTTTTACTCCTGGGCACTCGCCAGCCAGTATTTCTTTTTTTCACAGGCCTAGTATGCAATTAATAGGAGGTGATGTGCTATTTGATGGAAGTATAGGAAGAACGGATCTGCCCGGAGCGGATCACGCTACACTTATAGCCAGCATCAAGAATAAGTTGTTTCCTCTAGGAGATGAAGTCAAGGTTTATTCAGGCCATGGTCCTGCAACGACAATAGGTAAAGAAAGAAGAACAAATCCATTTTTGGTTTAAAAGCATCAGCTGTTCATGCCGAAAGAAATTTTCAATAAATTATTAGAGGATTTATTAGTCAGACGACCTGGACTTGAGTCCTCCTCCGCTCAGATCAGAACTGCTTATGAGCTACTCAAAACCGGTTATGACGCTGATAAGAAATTATTGATATGTGGCAATGGCGGGAGTGCAGCGGATTGTGATCACATCGTAACGGAATTAATGAATCGTTTTGCTTTCAAAAGGGCATTACCTGCTACAGTCAAAGCTCAACTCAATGCTGGCCCCAATGGCTCCCTGCTGGTAGAGCAATTGCAGCCTGGTCTACCCGCTATATCGCTGGTCAGTCAATCAGGGCTCATAACTGCGATCAGTAACGACCTGGATCCTGCACTGATATTCGCTCAACAAATTATGGGGTATGGAAATATGGGTGATGTGTTGCTTGCAATTTCGACTTCTGGTAATTCCAAGAATATTCTGTTAGCTGTGGAAACGGCCAAAGCGCTGGGAATGCAGACTGTGGGCTTGTCGGGTAGACTAGGGGGTGAGCTGAAAAATCTCTGTGATATTACGATTACAGTAGACGCTGAGGATACCAAAGAAATACAGGAGCTGCACCTACCGGTTTACCACTTGATATGTCAGGCGCTGGAGAGCTATTATTTTGAGCAAGCTTGAGTTATTTCCTTCTGATGGTTTTGAGGTAGAGATTTTCCACTTTGGTTCTGGCCCAGGCTGTTTTTCTGAGAAAAGTAAGGCTGGATTTTATGGAGGGATTGCTTTTGAAGCAATTGATATCGATTAGTTGACCTAGTTTTTTCCATCCGTGAACTTCCACCAAGTGCTCTAAGATGTCAGCGAGCTTTATGCCGTGTAATGGATTATTGGGTTGGGGGTTATCGCTGTTCATTTAATTGCCAGATCAAGAAAATATCTTCTTAGTACCTATTCTTATTACTGCAAACATGACCACAAGGATGACGATTATCCAGACAAAAGGGAGTGCAGAGAATATGAATAGATTCGTCTTTTCTATAAAAAAGAACAATACCATCACGCAAGCTATTATGGAAAGAAAACCTGTCATTTTACCAAAACCAGGTATGGCACTAAAAGGTACATTACGCTTAATGAGTAAGAGGGTGACGAACATGCTGAGGATCGGTAGGATATCTATCATGATATTGGTTTCATAGATGCTTCTTTTTTCAAACATCATATGATAGAGATTCAGTAAGATTGCAAATATGCCCGGAATAACTGATAGGTAAATAAGTGCGGTATAAAAGTAGCACCATGGACTATCATGACCTTCACCTTTGGCCATAATATTACCGAGTAAGGCGCTGAATGGTATTATCAGAAAGTAGAATACAGGATAAAACGGGTTATCACCAAACTGAGTAATCAAATCTCCTAAAGTCATACCTGACGATTTTCAAAATCCGTACCTTTTTTGGACGCATTTGGTGTCAAAGGTATTAATAATGCAAACGGGATGACATAAGATGTTTTACCGTGCAGGGACATGACGTTTTCTCAAGTCCCAACCAATCTCACTATTATATTGCACAATTAGCTTATACGTTCATCATCAGCTTCACGGGATCTTCCAGTAGTTCTTTGACCTTAACCAGGAAAGTAACAGAATTCTTACCATCGATAACTCTGTGGTCATAAGATAGAGCCAGATACATCATAGGCTTGACCACCACTTCTCCATCTACTGCAATAGGTCTATTGATTATATTATGCATGCCGAGAATAGCGGATTGTGGCTTATTGAGTATCGGAGTACTCAGCATAGAGCCGAAGATTCCACCATTGGTGATGGAAAAAGTCCCACCTGACATTTCTTCCAAAGTCAATTTTCCAGATCGCGCCTTGCCTGCCAGTTCTTTGATTTTCAACTCGATGTCTGCAAAACCAAGAGATTCCACATTATGAACAGGAGGCACCACGAGTCCAGTGTCCGTGGAGATGGCGATAGAAATATCCACATAGTCATGATAGATAAGATGATCTTCATCCAGTCTGGCATTGACAGCTGGCATCTCCATGAGTACCTGCGCGCAGGCTTTGGAGAATAGGGACATGAAGCCCAATTTCACTCCGTATTTTTCTACAAATTTTTCTTGATATTTTTTTCTCAATGCAAAGATGGCTGACATATCTGCCTCATTGAAGGTGGTCAGCATTGCTGAGTTGTTCTTAGCATCTACTAGACGTGAAGCGATAGTCCTTCTCATTCTGCTCATCTTCTCCCTTCGCTCATTTCTACTGAAAGCTGCCATGTCACCCACGCCTAAGCCGGCAGCTGTCGCATCGCTTGCCGAAGGTTTAGTTGCTGTCGGAGCAGACTTGGTTGCGGCTACTCTTCTGCTGCCACTAGAGGTTGCTCGCTCTGCATCGGCTTTAGTTATTCTACCGTCTTTACCAGTACCTATAACTGAGCCAGGATCTATGCCTGCTTCAGCGAGGATCTTAGCGGCAGCTGGAGAAGGGTGACCTTTTGCATAGCTATCCTCTCCAGAGCTTGCTGCTACTGCTTCGGGAGTAGCAGGTGCAGGTGCTTTGGGCTCAGCTGCTTTTGTGGCTTTGCCGCTACTTGGGGCTGCTACGCTGGTGTCAATTTTGGCGACTAAGGCACCTATTTCCAGATCATCGTCTTCAGCAGCAACATAAGTCAGCTTACCAGAGGCTTCTGCAGGAAATTCCAAGGTGGCTTTGTCAGATTCAAACTCACATATGGGTTCATCTATATTGACATATTCTCCATCAGCCTTGAGCCATTGTGAGAGTGTAACTTCAGTTATGGATTCCCCTATGGCAGGGACTTTCATTTCTACGATGCTCATAGTTGTTAATTCGTTATGTGATAAAAGTATAGCAAATGCAGGAATAAGCAGGCCATTGTTTCAGTTATTTGAAATATATTTTTAGGGCGCTCTAAAAATATATATGTCACACCGTGTATTTCTAATTCCTTAAGTAAGTAGCAGCTGAACTGAAAATTCTAGCCATTCATTATGACCTTTCTTAAAAAATTTAGCTGCTAAAGCCAAGCCTGATGCCTCGCATTGGGCTTTTTACTTACTAAGGTTGCATCATTCACTTTAGTATCTTGAATGAGTTAATATTAGCCTAAGACTTAATAAAAAATAGTCTCATTCGTTAAAATTGAGGTAAATGGAGTGTTAATTACAAGATATGAGACTGTGTTAGACGATTTTGAGACTATGATAAGTCTAAAGTGCTTTATCTTAGGATAGGTTTTATGGATATGATTAATCCCAATCCTCTTAGATCAATACTATAAAAACTTGAATGTCTTTTTAGAAGAACCTACATTATATGATACAGCTGTCCACAATCCTTTTAGATAAGGTGTTTTATTCCTTGATATTATTACTTCTTTTGAGCAGTTGTGACTATTCTGAATTTGAAATAGTGGAAACTGATGGTCTAGCGCCCGTATATATTAACCGCGACAATTTGAAGGTGGAATCCGAATCTCCACGAGAACTTGGCGATTTAGGTAAGATTGTGGTTATTGATTCGTTTCTTTTGGTCAACGAACTGTATAAAGGTATTCATGTCATCAATAATTCTAATCCAGGTAGTCCGATAGGACTGGTTTTTTGGCATATTTCAGGGAACATTGATTTTACAGTGACAGGTGATTTGTTATATGCCGATAACTCTTTAGACTTGTATACTATAGACATATCAGACATCTATAATATTCAGTTACTCAATACCACCGAAAACATTTATCAGACTCCTCAGAGTGAACAATATTATCCAGTAGGCTATCTTGGTTACTTTGAATGCGTCGATTCTGAAAAAGGTATAGTAGTCGATTGGGAGGAAAAATTTCTAATCGATCCTAAATGTAGGACAACACCTTGATCCATTATTTGAAAAAAATATCTAGAAAATCATTAGTTAATAATAAAACATTTAAAAATGAAGTACACAATTGCATTACTGTCCTTATTATTTATTTGGTCTTGTTCTGACACCGTCGACGATCAAAATACTACAGATGTTGATGGAACAACCTTCCCAGATGTCAATGCGCTTTCCGGATCCTATGCTAACATGATAGCAGCTGAGGATTATTTATATGTTATAAGTGATACAGAGTTGATTTCATTTCGTCAGCAAGAAGATAATTCTCTAGCCGAAATCGATAGACAACTCTTAGGCCAAGACCTGGAATCATTGCATTACCGCACAGGGGTATTATTTATAGGTTCTAGTCAACGAATGTATATCTGCCAATTGAATTCTGAGAATATTCCAGTCTTACAAAGTCGTACTTTATACACAGACTTTTCTGACTTAAGACCTTGTGATCCTATAGTAGCAAATGATGAACTAGCGGTAGTCAGCCTTTCTAGTTCTACACAAGTTAGTGAGGATGGTTGTGGGCTTACGGAGGTCAATGAAATAAGATTTTATAATATAAATGATCTGACTTCTCCACAATTAGTGAATACACATTCGATGACTAATCCGAAAGGAATGGCACTGGATAATAATCTACTTTTTGTCTGTGAGAAGCAAGCTGGTCTGAAAGTAATGAATATAGCTGATCCTATGAATCCCATCGAGCTGTATCACTTTGAAGATATTGATAAGTATGACGCGATCGCAACTGGCACTACTGCTATAGTGGTTGGTACTTCTGAAATATATGAGTTTGACTATTCAGACCCTACTGATATTCACAGAATCTGGTCCGTTAAAATATAGAAGTGATACTATTGAGGATAATAATTCTTGTCTTGCTCTTAACGGGTTTACTATGCCGGGATGCTTCTACGCAATCGATAAAAGATACGACCAATGGATTAAATTTCACTGTCAGTATATTATCATTCGCGGGGCGATATCCAAGTTTGCAAGGAGGAATGTATTATAGACTCAGTCCTAAAACGGGAATAGACCTGGAAGGTTCCTATTTGCTTCCTAACAGGCAGACCAGTGAGAATATCAATAATAATATTGGCTTTCAATTGAAAGCTGGCTATCTCATCAGTTTGTTGAATCCTGATAATTATTGGGTAGTCAGAATGTATTGCAGAAATACAAACGCCTATGGTAGAGAAGAATTTTCCAGGTTTCAAGGAGCATACATAGAGCAGATTGATTTCCGTACTAGTAGAACACTTGCGGGTCTGACTTTGGGCTGGTTAAGGCATACACATCATGACATCTGTGATTTTCAAATAGGATTTTCTGCCGGCTATGGAGCTTTGATGACTCGAGGCAATCTTCCTCAGGATGCAGAAATTTTAAGTAGAGGTTTTTGGTCAGAAAACATAGCACAGAGAGGTGGCTTTCAGCCCATTTTTTATGTGGATCTGAAGATGCTGTTTTAGAAAAATTAGAGGAAAATATAATTTATTTATTTGTAGCAGCGCTTCTGAAAGGGAGTGCTGTTTTTTGTTTACTCAAGACAAATAGCAAAGTCCATCAGTGTTGAAGCTCTAAAAGAGCTATTTTTACTAAGAATGATTTAATAAAGAAACCAATGAGAATAATATATACGATTTCAGGCCTTTTGCTTTGTTTGGTTATGATTGGCCAGAATACTATTGGATTACTTTCCTATGTGCCAGCTAAATCTTATGATGGGTATAATTTGATATATCCGCATAACCAGCCTACTGTTTATCTATTGGATAATTGTGGGGAGCTGGTTCATCAATGGGAGGATGAAACGAACTGGAGGGCAGGAAACACCGCTTACTTAACAGAAGATGGTTTACTGTATAAGACTAAGCGAGATGCCATTGTTATTAATGATGGCATATGGGCAGGTGGAGGCGGTGCGATATTGGAGATAAGAGACTGGGATAATAATTTGATTTGGGATTTCGAGATGAATGATTCTCTGTATAGACTACACCATGATTTTTCCATCACGCCAGAGGGTAATATAATAGCTTTAGCTTGGGAGTTGAAAACGACAGAGGAGTGCATTGCGGCAGGCAGAGACACTTCCACCCTTGCGCAAAAAGTGATGTGGCCTGATTGGATTTTTGAAATAAATCCTAATACGGATGAGATAGTTTGGGAATGGCATGCTTGGGATCATTTGATACAAGACTTTGATGTAAGCAAATCCAATTATGGTGTGATAGCGGATAATCCTGGCAGGATAGATGTGAATTATGGTCGAGTGGATGGTCATCCTGATTGGTTGCATGGTAATGCTTTGGATTACAATAAGGATTTGGGTCAAGTTATGTTGAGTGTACCCTATTTTAATGAAGCATGGATCATCGATCATACAACAACGACCGATGAAGCTGCCGGCAGTTTCGGAGGATTCAGTAATAAAGGCGGCGATCTTATGTTCCGATGGGGTAATCCCATTACATATGACCAAGGTGATTCAGTGGATCAGAAGTTTTTCTTTCAACATGATGCGCATTGGGTAGATGATTTTTTGGATATTTCTCATCCACATTATGGAAAGATAGCGGTGTTTAATAATCAGTTTGCAAGTGATTTTTCAGTGGCCAGTGTCATACGTCCAGAATGGTCTATGTATGAATGGCGCTATGAGTTAGAACAAGATAGGTTTCTTCCTAATGATTATGATTTCAATATTGTGCATCCTGAACAGAATCGGTTGTGGTCTACAGGACTTTCCAGTGTTCAGTTTTTACCTAATGGGAATTCATTGATTACCTCAGGGAGGTTTGGATACAGTTTTGAAATGACACCAGATAATGAAATCGTATGGGAGTATGTCACACCTAGAATAGGACCTAATCCTGCTACACAAGGTGACAGCTTGATGATGAATCAAAATTTGACTTTCAGAATGGATAGATATCCTGTGGATTTTAAAGGCTTTGAAGGTCGCGACTTGAGTTCTAAAGGATGGATAGAGTTAGAGCCGGATTCTGCCTATTGTGCTCAACTAGTCCCGACTTCAGAAATACTTGACAAAGAAACTTTTAAAGTTTTCCCTAATCCTGTTTCTGAAATGCTTACAATAGAGTGGGATGGAATGATGAAGGCCAATCTTACGATTTTCAATCTAGTGAGAGAGCGGGTAATGGAAATAAATGACATCTCTGGCGGAAGAAAATACCTCGACGTATCTTCTTTGGAATCCGGTGTTTACTTTGTAACAGTGGATGGCAAGTACGCGAGAAAAGTGATTATAAATAATTAGGCTTAGATGAAAAAAATTATTAATAGAATAACGCAAATTAATTGTGATTAGAATACTGATTCCCATACTTTATTATAGCTTTTTTGTAAGCTATTACTATACTAATTTTGACTGCGTATTTTAGAATTAATCAGTTAATAGCAGCTACACTCAGTACCACGATGTTCACTATATGAATAACGGTATATATTGTTTAAAGGTTGGGGGGTATTGAGTATGGAAAAAAAAGTGGTAGTTGGAAAAGATAATCCCGGCTGGACACTATTGTCAGAGATATTTTTTAAAAAATCAAGCCTGTTGAGTCAGCTGCATTTGAATTGATTTGGGAGTGGCATTTTAAAGATCATTTATTTCAAGATAGAGATCCACTATCTCAAATTTTATAGTGACTGGAACTGCTGTAGGTTAAGTGGATATTGACTATAACAATGGTTCGGTAGAGCATTATATAACGTGTCACAGTTCATCATCGCTAAATATTCACCTATGCTGATAGATCTGCCCCGCGCAACCATTTAGGGGGCCACCGCCGAGGGATGGATTAACAGCATTTGAAGATACAGAGCATTATCAGATCACTAAAAGTTTTTTGAATCATCCGTATGCCTACCTGAAGCATCTAGAATAAGAAAGACTGGCGTTACAAGCAATCGCAGCCTTGAATAGGTTACGAAAAGAAGAGAAACGGATACTCAGTTGCTGCTCTCCCAGCTGTGTATTTCAACTGTACGGAATTACTCAATGAAATTATAAATGCAAGTCCAAAACTCATAAATTTCTTCATTAAGCTTCACTGCACTTGAAATGAAAAAGGGTTTGAAACTAAGTCTTCTCCGGCACACCCTCCAGCCCTAAATACAACTCCTTCAACTGCTCCTCATCCACCGGACTAGGTGCATCGATCATCATATCTCTACCGCTGTTATTTTTAGGGAACGCTATGAAATCCCTGATGGAATCCACCCCATTCATCACCGCATTCAATCTATCGAAGCCGAACGCTATACCTCCATGTGGCGGCGCCCCATATTCAAAAGCACCCAACAAAAAGCCGAACTGTGCCTCCGCTTCCTCAGGCGTGAAGCCTAGCAGCTTGAAGTTTTTGGATTGTAATTCTCTGTCGTGGATTCTGATAGAGCCACCACCTATCTCTACACCGTTAATGACAAGGTCATAGGCATCAGCCTTGAGTCTTTTCATAGCGTCGTGATCGCCATTCATCATATCAGCGATCTCATCTACCTTGGGAGAAGTGAAAGGGTGGTGCATCGCATGAAAACGTTCGGAATCCTCATCCCACTCTAGTAATGGAAAGTCAACAATCCATAAGGGTTTGAATACTTTAGGATCCATCAAGCCTAATCGTCTACCCATTTCCAGTCGCAGCTCGTTCATCTGCTTTTGAGTTTTTTCTTTTTCCCCACACAACACAAAAAGCATATCTCCTTTCACGGCTCCAGCTTTAGTCAGCCATCCCTTCAGGTCTTCGTCTGTATAGAATTTACCTACGGTGGACTTGATAGAGTCATCTGCATTCCACTTGACATGGACGAGGCCTTTGCAACCTATCTGCGGTCGCTGTAACCATTCAGTAAGTTTCTTTAAATCTTTATTGGAATATTGGTCTGCGCAGCCTTTGGCACAGATGGTGACGACATACTCTGCATTGTCAAATACTGGGAAATCTTTTCCTCTGGTCTGTTCCGTCAGCTCACAGAATTCCATACCGAATCGGACATCTGGTTTATCACTGCCATATCTTTCCATAGCCTCATCATAGGACATCTTTGGAAAATCTGAAAGCTCCACATCCAGCATAACCTTGAATAGATTCTTAGTCAATCCTTCAAAGGTGTCCAGGATTTCATCTCGTGTCACAAACGACATCTCGCAATCTATTTGAGTAAACTCAGGTTGTCTGTCCGCTCTCAAGTCCTCATCTCTAAAGCACTTGACGATCTGAAAATATTTATCAATGCCGCCCACCATCAGAATTTGCTTGAACGTCTGGGGAGATTGGGGAAGGGCATAGAATTCACCTGGGTTCATTCTGCTCGGCACTACAAAGTCTCTGGCACCTTCTGGCGTACTCTTGATTAGATTCGGTGTCTCCACTTCTATGAATCCAGTATCTGCAAGATATTTTCTCGTTTCCACGGCCAGCTTGGATCTGAACATGAGATTCCTGAGCAGCGGCCCTCTACGGAGATCCAGGTACCTGTATTTCATTCTCAGGTCATCGCCACCATCTGTTTCTTCATCGATGGTAAAGGGTGGCGTCTTCGCAGCATTGAGTACTTCCAGTGTTTTGACATTAATCTCGATGTCTCCTGTGGGTCTATCAGGATTTTTGCTGGCTCTCTCTGAAACAATGCCCGTTGCCTTCACAACAAATTCTCTTCCCAGTTTTCTGGCTTGCTCTGTGAGCGCAGCATTCATGTCCATATTAAATACCAGCTGAGTAATGCCGTATCTGTCTCTAAGATCTACAAAGGTCAAGCCACCCAAGTCTCTGGCTTTTTGGACCCAACCAGATAGTGTGACTTTCTTGCCCTCGTGGGCCATTCTCAATTCTCCGCAATTGTGTGATCTGTACATATTCTTATGGTTCAAAAATTCTGTCTGAATTCCAAGTATTAATTGTTAAAAGCCTATTATCAGGGATAAAGGTGTGAGGTCAGCTAGAAAGGGGTAAGGACTCCTTACCATGATGCTGCAAAAATAAGTATTTCTCTATAACTAAGTAGAGTCGGTACTGAATGGACTCTAGTTAAGAGTGATATGAATATCTGAAATAATCAGATGTGATTTCTAATGAAATTGTATCTGACTTCAGCTGAATGCAATAGGTTACCATAGGACAGCTTCGAGATCAGGGATAAAAATTTGACGTCTTATGGGCATTGCTTTGAATCCACAAGCGCTGAATATTAAATCAGCACTGATCTTCTTTCTGCAATGCTAATTCCTGAAAAGTATCTGATTTATCCTCTTCGGGTCTATCAAGACACGGAAAATCTTTTTCAATTAGAAGGTGTAGCATATTTCTATTACCTACACAATAGGTTGTTTCTAAACCTACTTGATCGGTATCTATCCATTTTGTTGCCATGGGTGCAGGGATAACAACCTTCAAGTAATTATCTTCTAGGCTTGCTATGATTAAAGTTGCCGTTTCATCTATGGCCAATGCAAAAGTCAGAATAATATTAGAGCCAAAATTTATAAATTCTTCGATTATTTGATTATTTCTAAGATTTTCCAGTTCAGATTTTCTTATTCTGATTCTTATGCTGTTTTTAGTGCTTCTCAGTTTCATTGAATCAAGCTATTGTGATGTACGATTTTTATTTTTACCGTGCACAAATTACTCACCAGTTTTATAATTTGGTTATCGCCTGGGAGTCTATTTGCTGAGTAATTCCATTAATTATATAAGCTGGCAACCAGAGAGTTAATCTGTTACGCTTTTAATCCACTACTTGAGAAATTACCTTAAGATCCCATTGCTGTCCGTCTCTTAACAATTCGAAGTGTAAGTGAGGAGAGGATGCCTGGCCTGAATGGCCTACCTTACCGATAATCATTCCTTTTTTTACATGGTCTCCTTTCGTTATCAATATTTCAGAGAGATGCGCATAGAAGGTTTCCATATCATTGTTATGATCTATGCGTATGCAATTGCCAAAACCCTTTTGGTAAGTAGATATTGAGTTGACGACACCATCTCCACTGGCCAGCACAGGAGTGCCGTGATCAGCTATGTAATCGATTCCATTATGTATGATGTCTTTATTGGTGGGATGTGTGGGAATTATTTTTTTCTTGAGATCACTTTTTCTTATAGGTTGGAGAATTGGAAGGCTCGAAGGCTTTGTGCCCATACCGCTAGCTTTGATAAAGAAGCTGCTACGAGATTCGAATCCTTGACTTGAGTTGAAGAAATCCAGCTTATCTAATTCTTCTTCAATTTCTTTTTGATCGAAGAGTATTTCTCCACCTAAGTTTTCAAAATGTTCTTGAATTCTATTTTGTATATATAAAAGATGATCTGGATAAGATTCGATCAGTTCTAGGTAGTGGCTGGTAACACTATCGGTGTTATAATAGTGCTGTTCAAGAATAATCTCCAATACTGCTCCTACTTCATATTTAGTTGCTTGTCTCTCATCTTTGTTAGAACAGGACCATAGTAGTAAAGCTGACAGGAAGAGAGGCAGTATTATATAGTAGCTCAGATGATTACTTGTGGTTTTCTTAGAGATCATGTCGATTCGTTTTTTAAGCTTGTTAGTAAAGAAGTTGTTACCCATTGATATGGCTGTGGCAGCCAAACTGGGTTCTACTAGTTTCAGACAGTATTTATTTTTGTTTTCTGAAAGGCATGCCTGCGCATCAGCAATGAATTCATGAGCTTCTGTTATGAGTATTTTATATAAATAAACTAAAGGATGAAACCATAGCAATACTTTGAGTATTTCTGTTATTATGATGTCAATACTATGCCGGCCTTTTATGTGGGCTCTCTCGTGATTTAGAATTGACAAAATAGATGTGTGATGCAATAGATTTTGATGCAAATAGATGGTAGTGAAAAACGAAAAAGGCAATTTGTCCATATCATGCACAATCAGTTTCAAGCCCTTAAGGATTTTCGACTTGCCAGCTAAATGAATTTTTCTGATGTTCCATAACCCCAGCAAGAACCTAATAGCAGTAATTATGAATCCCAGGAGATATATGAGCTTCAAGTCAAGTTGAAATTTTGTTTCAGAATTAGCAGAGGGATTAATAGGTATAAATGAGGTCAGTTCATAGATTGAGTTAAGAGATGTATGTTGAGTTGCTATGAAGTGACTTAGTGGAGCAGTGCTGGAAAGAGTCAACCATTGCATCTGATGAATGATAGGAAATACAAGTCCTGCTATCAGTGAGCCTAAAAGAAAAACTCTATTGGTGTGAAACAGGGACTTGTTTCTAAATAGCAATAAGTAGAGCAGTAAGCTAATGACCCAGATGACACTGCATTTAGTGACGAAGGTAGTGATCATGATTTCTTATTTTCTTTATCAAGAGAGGTCATCAGCTCTGAAAGTTCTTTCAGAGAGAGGTCATTTTCTTCTACTAGAAAGGAGACCATATCTGAAAGGGAGCCACTGAAATAGTTTTTCACCAATTTGCTGAGCGAGAACTTGCTGTATTCCTTCTTGGTGATGAGTGGGAAATATTCATAGGTTCTGCCATAGGCTTTGTGATCCAAGAAGCCATTTTTTTCAAGAATCCTGAATATGCTTGATATGGTACTGTGGGGGGGATGGGGTTCATCCATCTTGGCAATGAGCTGACTGACTGTAGTCGGCCCGTATTGCCATATCATCTGCATGATTTCTTCCTCTGCTTTGGTTAGTTTCTTCATAAGAGTATAAAGTAGAACATCAAATATATAACGTAAATATAAGTTATAAAACTTTTATTTCCGTTAAATTCCTAGATATCGTCTTATTAAAGGGTTTGAACTAGCAGACCTAATTAATGTTGTTATTATCAAGCTTTGTATATTGTCAACTTGATTCAAGTCACAACTTACTATATCTCAGTCCATAGAAATGCCTAAAGTATCCCTCAACACCATAAAAGCACCTGTAGCGCAGGAGTTAGAAGGATTTGAGCAGCACTTCAGACATTCAATGCAATCCAAAGTAGCCTTGCTGGACAAGATCATGTATTACATCGTCCAGCGAAAAGGTAAGCAAGTAAGACCCATCATGGTATTTCTGAGCGCCAAGATTTGGGGAGAGCCTTCCGAGAGCACCCATCGCGCGGCTTCCTTCATCGAGCTATTGCATACGGCTACACTGGTGCATGACGACGTGGTGGATGACTCCTATCAGAGGCGTGGTTTCTTTTCCATCAATGCGCTGTGGAAGAATAAGATTGCTGTATTAGTAGGGGATTACCTACTATCCAAAGGCTTATTGCTGGCACTGGAAAATGAAGAGTACAGGCAATTACATATAGTATCCAAGGCTGTCAAAGATCTCAGTGAAGGAGAACTTCTGCAGATAGAGAAAGCCAGGCGCTTGGATATAGAAGAAAGTATTTACTTCGATATCATCAGACAAAAGACGGCATCACTGATTGCTGCAGCTTGCAGTGCCGGTGCGGCTTCTGTAACCGAGGACAAAGAGATCGTGGAGAAGATGAGACTCTTTGGAGAGACTTTGGGGATAGCTTATCAGATCAAGGATGATTTATTTGACTACGGAGATCAAGCCATAGGCAAGCCTAGAGGGATAGACATCAAAGAGAAAAAAATGACCTTGCCATTAATCTATGCTTTATCTCAGGCAGATAAAAAAACTAAGCGGCATATCATCCATAGTATTAAAAAGAAAAGCACCGACCCCAAAGTGGTCAAGGAGGTGATTGCTTTTGTCAAGCAAAGCGGCGGGATGGAGTATGCGGCAGAGTCCATGCGTGCTTACAAGCAGAAGGCGGTTGAATTATTAAATAGTTTTCCAGATAATGAGGCAAGGGCAAGTATGGCCCAGCTTATAGACTTTGTTATAGAAAGACAGAAATAAGTCAATATGAATATAGATAACCAGATCAGCTATGTCGAATTTAAAGCAAAGGACTTGAATGAAATCGTAAGATTCTATTCTGAGGCTTTTGGTTGGGAATTTAAGGCCTGGGGAGAGAATTACTTATCTTTTTCTGGCGCTGGTGTCGAGGGTGGCTTTGAGAGAACTGGTGATGTAATAAATAATGGTGCTTTGGTTATTTTATATCACAAGAATCTTGAATCTATCATGGAACAAGTGAAAGCTGCGGGTGGAACAATAGCACAGGAAATTTATGGATTTCCTGGAGGCAGAAGATTTAATTTTATTGATCCTTCTGGAAATGAATTGGCCATATGGTCAGAGTTAGACAGCGACGGAGAGATAATTGGATAAGAGTTAATTCCTGAATTCCTACAAGGGGCGGAGTATTTAAATTTTATTTTGGCGCCTACTTACTTGCAGTATTTGGATTTCTTTGACTTAGAAACCTGATGCCGTTCGAGCCAAATAGAAATAATTTCTTATTTTATGGGCTTAATAAAATTGAATTATTTTTTCATATATTGAGTCAACCGCAATTATATAATTTTAGACCTGATAATAATAACTAATGTATTGAAATGATAAGAGAAGGAACAGAAGTAAAATGGAAATGGGGGCAAGGTTATGCTGCCGGAAAAGTTGAAAGTACTTATTCAGAATCGATTACTAAGACTATAAAGGGGAATAAGGTCACTAGGAATGGTACGAGTGATAATAAAGCACTCTTCATAAAGCAAGACGACGGTGCAGAGGTTTTAAAACTTGAGAGTGAGGTAGATAGGGTTGATTAGTAAAAGGGTTGTGGATTAATTTCAAGGAACTAATTACTGAGTTTCGAAAAGTTGTTCAGTAAAAAAGTAGGTTTGCTCTAAATAGTATGAACTAGATCATATTTTAATCAATTGAGATGTCGACATTATTGAAAATCCACTCCTAGATTATATTAATATCAAACCCAATAATATCCCTCCAAGCATCTGGCCCTCGCTCATTAGTCTTATGAAAAGGTGTGACGTGATGCCACAAATCCGTTCCATAAACTAGTTCATCTTTGGAGTCAGCTTGGAAGACAAATTCTCCAGGCTGTAATATATGTCTTGCAATTATTTCTTTTTTGTTGTTATCTCGAAGCTCTATGATTTGGCTTTCTCCGCCAGTGAGATTTATTCGATTGATGACTAGAGCAGAAATAATAAAGTCTGCGCCATCCTCATGTGCTCCTTCTGGGCTATTATCTCCTGGTTGTTCTGGTCTGGCCATCACGGACATGAAATGGGCAGTGATTTCCAGTTTGTTGACAGGTTGCTTAGATACAGCTTGTACAATGTTCTTGACCGCTAGTAGTAAGTTGTAGAATAAGTGATTTTGGACATGGGCGGCTGGTGATTCCTCAAAGATTCTAGGCCAAGATCTCAGATCGTTACTATCTACAGCTTGACTGAATTGCGGTACTTTTTTTCTGATGATGCGGGCTGGATTGGAGTTGTAGATAAACTGACAAACAGATCTTCTTCTCCACGGTAATATTTTATCAAATGTGTATCTGTCTTCTGTAGAGAGCTTGTTTATCCAAGGTTGTAAGATTTGGATGTCGGTTATGCCAGTGTAGTAGTCCTTGAGTATGGCGTTTATCTTTTGTGTAGCCTCGGGAAATGCCTTAATCAAGAATTCTACTTGTAGCCTTTTTACATCATAGTAGTCCCAGGAGAGTTCTGAAAAGAGTGGGCTGAAAAATTCCAATAGGGCTGCTTGCTCCAACTTGAGTTCTTGCAGATTGGATATGAGAATAGGCGAGCCTACAGGTCTTCCTAGAGTTTTGGTAATATCTTGATTGGTGAGTGGTAGTTGCATCTGATATATGGTGTAGGTTGATTAATGAAGTACCTTAAATCTCTTATCTTTCTTGATGATCTTTAGTAAGAGATCAGGATAGTCAGAAATAATCCCATCTACACCAAGTTCCAATTGTTTTTTGATATCCTTTTTTTCATTAACAGTCCAAGGAATCAGTTTCATTTTTTTCTTTAAACAGAAGGCTACAAGCTTTTTGTCCACCAGCTTATAATAAGGGCTATAAACTTCTGGTGTAAAACTTATTCGGCTAAGATTTTTCTTCGGTGATTTTTTATTGGAGATTAAATAAACCAAGGGGATCGTGTCATCTATTTTTTTGACTTCTTCCAGGGATTGTGGGTCGAATGATTGGATGAAAGTTCTGCTTTCTATCTTGCCTTCGTATATGGCATTGAGCACTAGTCTGGCAAAGTCATAAGCACCGGGATGAAAAATACCATCTTGTTCTGGAACTCTTTTTATTTCTACATTGAAGTAAGGTAGTGGAATATTAAGTTCTCTGCTTTTCTTGTGTACCGCTGCTGCGAGTTCCTTGAGCGTGGGTTTGGTAGTGGTTAAGTTTGTTTGTTTTGGGAATCTGGGGTTTTGCTTACTACCTACATCATATTTTTTCAGTTCTTTGCGAGTCAGTTCGTAGATGTTGTGTTTCTTTTGATCTTTTTCCTTGAGCTTCTTCCCTTTGTAAGTTGTTATTTCGTGATTGAAAAAGGGCTCGTGAGAAACAATAACTTCATTGTCTTTGGATATGACTAGATCCAGTTCCAAAGTGGTGACTCCCAGCTCCATAGCTTTCATAAAAGCAGGTATAGTGTTTTCGGGGAGTAGGCCTCTACAACCTCTATGACCTTGTACATCAATTTTTCTTGGCTTCATATTATCCTCGTTTGTCTGTAAGTTTTTGCGTAAAGAACAACTGGATACCAGCGCAGTTGTCATAGTAATCAGATAGAACAACTTGGTCATTCCAGTAACCATTCATATAGCAAATCTAGATCGTCATAACTTTTGACACCTACTTTTTCTTCCTCCCCGCCTTGTACGATAAGTCCATAATCTGGTATCTCCTTAAGATATTTAAAATCAAGTTCTGTAATATCCAAAAAAACGGTACAACCTAATAGTTGAGTGTTATCCAGCGCATTAATCTCAGCCAGATCTGAATCTTTAATTTTTATGATGTAGTTGCCATTAGGTAGTCCCTTTTTAACTTCTGAGAGGCTGGTTCTGAAGAAGGCTTCTTTAGTCAAAGGCAGGCTACTATACATGTCGTCCAGGATATTGCCATCCACACCTTCCAGAAATTCCAGACTGCTAGACTCAACCAAAGTTTTGGGACCTTCGACCCAACCACTTATTTCTTTGACTTTGTCATAGGTTACATGATAATCTGAATCTGCATTGATATTATAGCAGAGGTAATCCACGCCCCATGCAGCGAAGTATCGTGCATCCGTCAGGTTAGTAATGTTTTGTACTATGATTTTTCTTGATAACATAATGGGTTCACTTATAGAGTCTGCAATGCTCGATTGTAATGCTCGAAGATATATACTATTGGTATCTGTAGCATATAATTGTCATTGATTAGATTTAGTTGAGATCTGAATGTCCTCTTTATTTGTCAAGTATAGAACTGAATTGATATCATTAGGTAATATGTAGTTGGTTCTTCTAACTCTACCTTTAAGGTATTGTTATAGTTTATTTGAAGCCTAAGTGCTCATAAATTAGAGTCATAATTTACCGCACTAGAGAATTCTCATTATACCAATATGGTATTTTGGTGATAGCTCCTTAGAAATAATTATGATTTTGAGTCAAGGGTTTATGTATATGGAGTGGGGCTGATGAAGATTGGCCACGGATGGGCACATAATTTCTCATTAAGTATTGGACAGAATAATGATATGACTAAGCTGAAATCTTAACAGTGCTTATGTGGTACTGAATCGATGGCACATGAGATTTTGAGCTAAAATCTATTAGTTATTCGTTTAGAAGGTAAGTTCTTTTTTGAGGGTACTTAATGCTTTGATTACTTTTTGACGAGTACAGCATCTGTAAGTAAATACATAAGGTGATTGATGTCAGTGTCATTAAGCTTAAGCTTCCCTTTGATCAATACTTGCTCTGCAGAATACTCTATGCCTTCCACGGCTTCCACTTCCATTACGGTCTCGGGTCCGGCACCTCCGCAGAAGAAACACATATTGTAAGGGAAAGCAGAGAGGATGAATTCCTTGTGAGATTTGTAACCCTCTACCGGGATGATGTATCCTTTGACGGTAACTTCAGTGCCTTCCATATTTTTTATCTGATCACTGAATACGGGTATGTCAATTTTGAAACCCATGAGCTCATCATACTTTTTCTTATAAGTGATCTTGCCCAAAGTTTTCCAAAGACTCTTAGCTTTTGGCTGGGGTTCTACATCTACTTGTGCTGGCATTGGGTTCGAAAAACATAAGGCTAGAATTATGATGATGAATGAGTTCAGTGTAAGCTTCATGATTTTATCTTTTTTACGAATTCTGCTTGTGTCAAAGTATATATGAGTCCAGTTGGATCTCCTTCTTGTATTTTTAGTATCCCCTTGAGAACTACCTTTTCTGTAGTGTGATCCAGTGCAGCCCCATTGCCAAGGAAGACTTGCATAGCTGATTCAGGGCCTGCTGCTCCACAGAAAAAACACATATTCTGTGGGTATCTCGAAAACATGAAATGTGATTGCTTTCTTTTTACATCCAGCGCTATCATATAACCTCTTATTTCTATTTCCTTATTTCTTAAAGTTTCTGCAATAGCCGTCGGCTTAACTTTTTCCATTTCGATGCCCCAGACTTCATCATAGGTCTTTTCCTTGGAGACCATTGCCAGTGTCTGCCAATGATTAATGCTGGTGGACTGCCCATTGAGCTGAGATATTAAAAAAAGTAATATGTATACAAGGTATTTCACCATTAGAATGACTGTAAAAATGCATATAATTTCCTCTTAAGCATGGTTAAAGGATGGTTAAAAAGAGGCTTTGAAGCAGCTAGTCTATAAATGTTATATACAAAAACAAAAGCCCTCTGATGTGAATCAGAGAGCTTCAGTAAGACGTCAAGGAAGTATTATTTGAGAATGTATCTTAAGTTGAGATTTGTGGAAACCAGCTGGGTCCCATCTACAGAATGACCGAAATCAGCTCTATAACCTACGCCATACTTGATGTCTAGGCCTAACTCAATCCTCTTGAAGAAAACCAGCCCAGCTCCTACTTGTAAAAAAGCTCTTTGATTAAACTGTGATCCTGTCTGGAAACAGTCGTTATAACCATCACCGGATCCATAAGCTCCTGATGGTACGTTTTCTTCTACTTCTGCTGTGTTACGGAAACTGATGTCATCCGCTGTAAGGTCAAAAGAAGTGAATACACAGGTAGTATTGTTATTGGTTATCCCCATATTGGTGCCTATACCTCCATACAGATTAAGGAGATTGAGCAAAGATAGTTTGAATATAGCAGCACTCTCTATGGTGAATTCGGCATGTCTGCCACTCAGATTAATATATGCGCCATCATAGTCTGAGTTATTGTAGTAGCTGATGGCATCCACTCGATTAGGTTTGTATGCGATGGAATTTCTCCACTCTAGACTTCGGACGGCTGGGTGGACTAAAGTCAAACCGACGTTAATACTGGGATTTTCGCAGATTCCTGAGTAGAATTCAGAATCAGCAAAGTTTAATTCAGCTAGCTTGGCTTGTTGTACGGCATCCATCTGGTCTACAAAGAATCCATAGTCCATACTATTGATGTAATCTGTCTCATAACCTAAACTAAAGTCTATCTTCTTGACCTTGAATTTCCCTATATGCCAGTTTGATTGAGCAGACATGGAACTGATGGCAAAGCATATTAAGGCTAGAAGAATGGTTGTATTCTTTTTCATAAATTATTTCGTTGATAGTTATTTGATAATATGTTTTTATTATACTATTATATAGTCTAAGGTTATTCAATCGCGTTGCCTGAAGGTGGATTTAATTTCTTTAATGTTGATTTTGACCCTTGTTTAGGATCCACCCAATCTTAACATTGATTTTAACTGATTATTGTTTCCTTATTGAGACATTCTTTTCTCTAGTATTAAGTTCGTTCAGTTCTATGGTGATTTTATATCTTAGAATAAGGACTGGCTGTGTTTCTATAGCTACTTCAGTAATAGAAGAGATGACCACGGTCACAATTAAAAGTCACATATTTTAATTGGATAACCCGGCACAATAGTCGTCTCTTTGTCATGTTTTGCCCCTCAAATCTCCCTTGTAGATTACTTGTAGGTTCCAGTACCACCCCTGTAGTAGGAGATTCTAAGAGTACAGCTCTGATTTTATGTCTTATAAGTGTACACTAAAAAAGAAAATTATGAAAAACCTAATCACAATCATCACAGTCCTCACAATCACTTTCACAAGTGCATTCGCCACGACGACCCCTGAGACTATAGTCTCCACAGATGAAGTGGAAGTAATCACTGTAGGTACCTCACACATTTTTTCTTTTGCTGATTTCGATGCAGCTACAGATAATTTGATCTTCATAACAAACGAGGTCATTTCTGTAATACAGATTTTCGATGCTAATGGCAACTTGGAATTTTCCCTTCCAGTAGTGTCCAATAGTGTAAAGATCAACAAAAATCTATTTGAGGTGGGTCACTACGAATTAGGATTTATCTTGGAAGGTCAGAGCCAAATGCATTCAACAACAGTTACAGTTAAATAATGGATACACGTTCAACTTCCGTAACTCCAAAACATAATAAATAAGGGTTTTTTGAGAATTTAGTCAATTCTCAGTAGTTAGAGTCAAATATATATAAAGGTTAAAGCAGCCTCTAGGAAACTGGAGGCTGCTTTTTTTATGGTACTTCAAGGTTCTACTGAAGTCAAGCTCATTACATTCGGCTTGAGTTCATAATCCAGCTCTTTTTTCCTAGCTAAATGGAAAGATATCTATGAACTATATTTTATCTTGGTCCCGACTGATAATTCATTAATCAGCCATTAGGATATAACTGAAGAAAATATAATGCGGATAGATTTCGAAACCTACGATGCAATCGAGCGATATGAAGATCATTTTAAGGAACATATCTTAGAACGAGGCGAAAAATTATTATATGATAATGGATTAGGAATTGTAGTATATGATCCGAGGTTATCAGAGTTCAGAACACAAGCTTATGGGAATTCAATATATGATGTCTCGATAAGGATTGATATTCTGAATGGCTCAACTATAGGTACTTGTAACTGTGCCTACAAAGGTAACTGTAAGCATTTAGCAGCTTTGGTCAGTTCTGTTTTGGAGAATACAGATGAAGTTGTCATAAAAAAAACAACCAAGAAAGCAGGACTCGAGAAAAGTTCCATTAAGCTCAAAGGCCATGCAAAAACCAAAACACATTTTATTACAGGCGATTCACTGAAAGTCATATTTGAAGATCTATCTTATCTGCCTTCCACCAGACTAAAATCCAATTATAGCACGGTTTTGAAACATACACTTGTCGGTCCTATGATGGTGCACTCTGATATATTCAATAGTATGCATATGTGGAAAGATGATAATTTAGAATTGATTCACAGCTGTACTATTGAATTAAAAGAAAATGAGGTTACTGTAAAATGTCTTAATTGTGAATTCAAGAAGCAGAGTTTGTGTGGTTCTGCCCAGTTTAGTCTCCATAATGTATTGAAGACTTATATGGCTTTAGGGCCAGAGAAAGTCGATTATGACAAGATCATCTCTGATGTTGCGGCACAAGAGGAATTACCCACCTCAGTATTAGAAAAGAATGGTAAAATTTTATTGACCGAAAAGTCAGTGGATGTGATGATAGAGGAACCTGCGCTTTTGTCTAACCAGATTGTGGGCACTATGCGCGATAGCATAGTAAATCAAGGAAAAGTACAAGATGATAATGTCTTACAAGCGTTGGAAAATCGTATAGTTAGAACAACGGCTTTTGTATGGTCGGCTTCTTCGGCATCGGGGTATCAGGACATTGTATTTGTCATAGAGGGAAAAGTTAATAAGTCCAGAGATAAGTTGTCTTCTCATTTGAAGGTTGTGGAAGACCTTGTCTTGATGAATGAGGAGGAGGCCTTGTGTTACAAGGAATTGTCAGCTTTTAATTTTGAGTCGAATGAATTATATTACTATGATAAGTATGAGAAGGAAGTCACTTCAGTCGCGACAATAATCAAGCAGCATTTACCCCTGCTCCGATCTGCAATAAATTATTTTTACAACCCCAATCCTATGGATAGATTCATGCATTCTGATCGGAGGTTGATGAAAAAGTACTTATCGCTTTTCTCGTTTTCCGAGGACTTACTGTCTGCCAAGGTCACAGCTGAAATTAAGGAAGGCTTCTATACCTTGACTTTGAAATATTACATAGCTGATGAGGAGATTGATATTGCGTCGAATAGGATAGTTAATTTTAGCTTTTACTTTTTGTTGTTGGGAAGTACGGCTTATGTTTATGATGAACCATATATCTTTCAGGCTTACAAGCTGTTTCAGGGAAGAAGAGAAATAAAGTTCTTGCCGAGGGAGAAAAGCTTATTTATTGATTTGCTCCAGCTTATGGATAATAGAGTTGAAGTCATAAGAGATGATAGTCTTATAGCTCGATTTGAAATTATTACTGATCTTAATAAGGTGATCAAGCTGAAGGAGATAGGAGATTCAGTCGTTTTCTGTCCTCTATTGAAAAAGGATGATTTGAAATTTCTAGTATTAAATTATAAACCTATTATAAGTGAGAACAAGATAATACATCTGGATCGATCAGAGTTGGATGCTTTCTCCAAGGAATTCAAACAATTACATTCGGATTTTGCAGGTCCTTCCAGTGCTAATAGTTTCGTACACCTTCACGTGGATCAATATGTCAAGAATAATTGGCACTTGGAATTCTTTGAGAAATGTAAAGAGCTGGACATAAAACTAGTGGGTCTGGAAACCTTTGATCGTATCAAATTCAGTCGGCACAAGGCGCATATAGAAACCGACTTGACTTCTAAGATAGATTGGTTTGAACTCAACGTGACTTTGACCTTTGGGGATGAAGTGGTAGAGCGCAAGAAATGGATCAAAGCGCTGAAAGAAGGTAAGACATTCGTGGAGCTTTCTGACGGCAGCTTAGGTATATTGCCAGAAGAATGGATTGAGCAAATGGCTAAGATTATTTCCGTCGCAGAAGAGTCAGGTAAGAAGTTCAATATCAACAAACTCCGATTCAATATTTTAGATGATCTTTTCAGTAGAATAGAGAATAAGTCCATACTCAAGGAAGTGGAAGCTAAGCGTAAGTTATTAAGATCATTTACTGACTTTAAGAACAAAAAGGCTATTCCATCCACCATCAAGGCAGAGCTTCGTCCTTATCAGGAGGCATCGTTTCAATGGTTATGCTTTTTGCAATCTTCAGGCTTCGGTGGAATACTGGCTGATGATATGGGTCTGGGCAAAACCTTGCAGATCATATGTGCTCTCGCTGAGGCAAAGGCGTCAGGGAAGTGTCATGCTCTTGTCGTAGTGCCCAGAAGTCTGATATTCAACTGGGTCAATGAATTAAATAAATTTTGTCCTACACTGAGTCATACCATCCATCATGGTGCTCAGAGATTTACGATGAAAGAAAATATGGAAACGGCTGATGTGGTCATCAGTACTTACGGTACGGTAGTGAACGATGTAGAAATGTTGAGGCGCATAGATTTTTCTCACATCATTCTGGATGAGTCGCAGGCCATAAAGAATCCAGCATCCAAGCGTTACAAAGCCATAAGATTACTGAGTGGGGCATTCAAACTCTGCGCAACAGGTACTCCTATTCAGAATAATACCTTCGATCTCTATACACAAGCCAGCTTTGCTAATCCTGGTCTGCTGGGTAATCAGACTGCATTCAGAAAAAACTTTGCCAATCCCATAGATAAAGACCACGATAGAGATGCTTCAGCATTACTGAGGAAAATGATACATCCGTTTTTATTGCGCCGTACCAAGGAGCAGGTAGCAGGAGACCTACCTGACAAAGTAGAATCCATTATTTTTTGTGATATGTTGGTTCACCAACGGAAGATGTATGATGAATTGAAAGAACAGATCCGACAAGATCTCCTCTCATTGGAAGATACCGATGGTCAAATGAAATTCATGGTTCTGGACGGACTTCTGAGACTGAGACAATTATGTAATTCTCCTTTGTTAGTCGATAGAAAATTGAAAGGTAGCAAGGCGGCTTCTGTCAAGATTGAATCTTTGATCTTTAAACTCACAGAAGAAATAGGAGAGGGTAACGCTTTGGTTTTTTCTCAGTTTGTTCAGATGCTGGATTTGATCAGAAAGAAACTAGACGAGAGGGGTATCCCTTATGCCTATCTGGATGGTAAGACACAAGATAGAGAAGCGGTCGTCAATCGCTATATGGAAGATGATACTTGCAGGCTGTTTCTGATAAGCTTGAAGGCGGGTAATACTGGTCTCAATCTTACTAAAGCTCAATATGTATTCCTTGTGGATCCATGGTGGAATCCAGCCTCAGAAGCGCAGGCGATAGATAGAACTCACAGGATAGGGCAGACGAAAAAAGTATTTGCTTATAAGATGATCTGTAAAGACACAGTCGAGGAAAAAATATTATTGCTGCAAAAGAAAAAGAAGAAAGTAGCTTCTCAGCTTATTCAGGTGGATGAAAACTCTTTTAAAAATATGAGCAAACAAGACCTGTTAGCTTTGTTTGAGTAACTGTGATGTATTTTTGTAAAAGATTTTGATTGATGAGCTTCTTTAAAGAGTACGGAGCACAGTCATATCAGCCCGCAAGATTCTTATGAATATCCGTCATATAGGCCATCACTGCAGGTAGGAATGCTGCCAATAAACCGATAGCCATCGTAACTATAAATATCGCTCCCTCTTTGCCATGAAGTTGCCATGCCGAAAATTCATAATTATACTTGTCCTGAAGACTTTGGCCCAGCCCACTCATCGCCAAATTGCTCACCAGCATCCCCAGCAAGAAACCAAAAAATGCCAGCATCAAGCCCTCCAGCAGAATCAAAGTCAATAAGCTGCCTGGTCGACCACCCATTACTCTGAGTAAGGAGAGCTCATATTTTCTACGCTTCAGGGAGTTCAGTAGAGAAACAAAAATAGAAAGGGCAGATACGATGGCGATGAGCAAAGCGAGTAGTTGCAATGCCTTGGTGCCGATGCCCATCATATCGTATAGCCTGTTCATTTCGTAGGCGGGAGCGGCAGCTTGCATATCCGTATTCTCATTGATGTTTCTAGGGAAATTCAAAGCTGGTATGGATCTTTTGTTTTTGAATTTGACCAAGATGGAAGTTATGTCTTTGTCCTCGTGGGTGATAAGGTGGGCTCTGCTGAGATCGTGCTGGTGGTTAGAGGTGGAATGATTATGTTCGGCATGTCCTCCGTGATCGTGCTCGTCATGTTTAATACTTGCGTGATCTTGTCCGCTGTGGTCGTGTCCCGAGTGGTCATCATGGTGGTGGCCAGAATGATTATGCCCATCGTGATCATGTTCCTCGTGATGGTGTCCAGCATGTTCCTCGTGATTGTGGCCAGAATGATCGTTTTCTACTTCCTGTCTAGTTTCTGCTTTATGGTCGTGCCCTGAGTGGTCATGTACAGCCCATACTGATTCTGTACTGACTAGGATAAGTAAGTCGAGAACACTTCCAGAGGGTTTGAGAATACCGACGACTTTTAATTGTCCGTGGTCGTGGGACATGTCTTCATCATCATTGAAACCATGCGTGCTGCTGAAGGTTGATCCTAATTCTAAATTCAGTTCTTTGGCGACGCGGCTGCCTATGGTGACTTCATAGAGATTGTTCCATAATTTTCCCTGTGCTATTTCTCCACCATATAAATTCAGTATAGTGTGGTCGGTTCCTATTATTCTGTAACCCTTGTGACTGTCCCCCATGGAAAGTGGTGTGGAAGAAGCGATCATGGGATGTCCTTCTCTGAGAAAGGCTTTGGCTTCTTTGATGGAAATATTGCCGGTCGGTGCATCTATGTGATACATGGAACTCAAGATCATCTGGAGCGGACTGCCTTTGGCACCGATGACCATATCCACACCGCCCAGATTGTTTTCGAATTTTTCTTTAAGTTGTGTATCCAGAGAAAAAATAAAATTAATCAAGCCTATGCCCAGTGTTAAGAGAATAAGATTCAAGAATAGGTTCAGTGGGTCACTGATGATGTTTCTCCAAGCCAGTTTTAATAGGTTCATCTTATAAGAGATTGACTTTGTTAGAAAAAACATCTTTGAGCCTCTGATCGTGGGTGACTATGATGAGAGCCGCTTGCGCTGCGTTGGCTTGCTGCTTAAGCAGGGCGATCACTTCATCACAACTTTCGTCATCCAGTGCTGAGGTGGGTTCGTCTGCAAGTAGAACTTTGGGTTGGTTGATGAGGGCTCGTGCTATGGATAGGCGTTGTTGTTCACCTTGACTCATAGTCTTCGTCTTTGCCTTAGCTCTATTGTCGATATTGAGTTGTTCCAGTAGGGATTTGATTTTTACTTTGTCAGTTTTATGCCCTATCAGGCTTTGCGCCAAGTTGAGATTTTCCTCTGCAGAAATGGATTGTACGAAATGGGGTTTCTGGAATATCAAGCCGATGTGCTTACCTCTGAAGGTATCCAAGGCACTCGATTTCAGATCATAAAGGGAGACACCACCCACTATGACTTCTCCTTCACTAGGTGGAAGGATCCCGGCGAGTATGTGCAGGAGGGTTGTCTTACCGACGCCTGATTTACCGAGAATCAACAAAGTATCAGACTGGTTGCAGATTATATCTGGAAAAGTGAACCTTTGCGAGCCCTGGTATTGATGTGATAAATTATTTGTAATAAGCATAATCAGGCCACTGGAATTATTAGTTCGCAAGATAATAAAATGACCTTAAAGGAGATTTATGAACTGACCAAGAAAGCTATCCGTGGTGATGAGATGGACTATACGACAGGTGATATCAATAAGGCCCTGATATTGCTGGCTATTCCGATGATCTTGGAAATGGTGATGGAATCTTTATTTGCAATTGTGGACGTGTTTTTTGTCGCCAAGATCAGCAATAATGCGGTGGCGACCATCGGGATGACAGAAGGCGTCCTGATGCTGATAGAGTCTGTTGCGATAGGGATTACAATGGGTGCGACAGCCATGGTAGCTCGACGAGTAGGGGAGAAAGATAAGCAGTCTGCATCGAGAGTAGCGGTACAGGCTTTGCTCCTAGGGATGGTTGTCAGTGCGATTACCGGGTATTTAGCTTACGTCTATGCTGGTGACTTGATGCGCATGATGGGTGCATCAGAGACGTTGATAGCAGAAGGAATAGTCTATACGCGAATAATATTGTCCCTTAATTTTATCTTGATGATGCTGTTTATTCTCAATGGAATATTCAGAGCGGCTGGAAACCCTGCCATTGCGATGCGGACTTTATGGTTATCCAATGGATTGAATATCATACTGGATCCGATTTTTATTTTCGGGTTAGGGCCTATAACGGGCATGGGCGTGACAGGGGCAGCGATTGCGACTTGCACAGGAAGGGGCATAGGCGTGGTGTATCAGATGTATGTGTTGTTATCTGGAGGTTCTTTGATCACAATTTACCGTGAGTATCTATCGCCTAATTTTGTATTATTGAAACGTCTCACCAAGTTGTCAGTCGGTGGTGCAGGACAGTTTTTGATTTCTACAGCCAGTTGGATTTTCTTGATTAAGATTCTTGCAGAGGTCGGTAACGAATTAAATGATGACGGGAAGACTTTGGCTGGTTATACGATAGGTCTCAGAATCATAATATTTTCCATTTTGCCCTCTTGGGGGCTAGCCAATGCAACTGCCACCTTGGTAGGGCAGAACCTTGGGGCACAACAACCTGATAGAGCTGAGAAAACGGTATGGAAGGCAGCCTTATTCAATATGATATTTCTATTGGGTATTTCTTACATCTATATTTTATTGTCCCATAACATCTGCGGGATATTCAGCACTGATGCTGCTGTAATTGATGAAGCTGCTTTGTGTCTTATCATTTTGAGTTTTGGGTATGTTTTCTTTGCTTATCAGATGACGGTCAATCAAGCTTTCAACGGTGCTGGCGATACCTATACGCCTACAGCCATCAGTTTTGTAGTGATGTGGCTTATACAGATTCCCTTAGCTTATTGGTTAGCTATGCATTTCGACCTGGGTTCCAAAGGTGTCTATCTGGCCATCGTCATCAGTAATGTCATTGCGAGTATGACATCTGTGCTTTTATTCAGAAGGGGTAAATGGAAGGCAGTTACGGTATAGCGATTAGGGATTGATGCTGAGGAGCAGCAGAATAAAGTACTTCATAGTTAGGTGTGGATCTGATAAAAATTGTTAGAGAATAGAAGTAGAAAATGCGCTGAAATAAAAGAGTAGTGTAAAGCAAAAAAAGCATCCGCAGGTTTAGTCTACGGATGCTCTATATAAACATGATCCAACTAACGTTTTATTAAAATTTTACTTTTCCAATGAAAAATCATGGTACAACAATCTGCCTTTGGCGTCTTTAACCATCAGGACATATGAGCCTCGATTCAGAGTATCCACTTTGATCTCATTGAAATTTGTCTGAGATTCAATTCTACTTATCACTTCACCCTTGGGTTGGAATATGATCCAGGTTAGCTTTTCAGAGTGGTTGCCAGTCAATTCCACATACAAAGTTTTATTGTCACTGGAGACGGCCAATTCTAGTTGTCTGTCTGGAATAAAAGTTATCAATTCCTTGTCTGACTTTTCAGGTTCTACAGCGGTAGGTGTAGCATCAGAGTCGGGATGAATGATGATTGCTGTACTATCAGTTTCTGTGGCTTTGAGTTGGGCGGCATTGAGTATGGCAAGGCAAGCCCATGCGAAAATTATTCGTTTCATGACTTAATGATTTTAAAGATTACTAATTACGGATATTAGACTTAAAATTGTCTTGATTTTTTTGGGAAACTACATCTAGCTTCTCACTAATGGTTGTACTATATATATGTCCTAACTTTCGAAAACGTGACCTTGATAGGAGCTTTTTTTTTCATTTTTTTTCAAATTACTGTCGTCTGAAGTCTAATTTTTACAGTTATTAAAAGAAATTGGTGTATCATTTTATGGTTTTTAAATAATTAACTCAAAATTTAGTGTTTCCTGAGTCCCCTTACATTACTTACCTATCGTATCAAGAGTTCTATCGGGTTGGTTACCCAATCAGATTTTTCCATTTTTTATTCTTACACTCTTTATGGAAGACCAACTATTGAGTTTTCACTGCTATCAGGTATGCTCAGCTAGTTTCAAATTATAACAATCTATTCTACAACACTAGAGGTCCTGGTTGTCCACGGTGACATCATTCAAATAACAAGTTGTATTTAAGCTATTTGAGCGAGATTTCTTAGTTTACCTATATTGAATAGCTTATTGATTATCTATGAATTGGAATAAGATACTGGGACCTGGATTACTATTTGCGAGTACCGCTATAGGTGTTTCTCATCTGGTGCAAAGCACGAGGGCGGGTGCTAATTATGGATTTGCAATGCTAGGGGTGATCATAGCTGCCAATCTCTTCAAGTATCCTTTTTTTGAGTATGGCTCTAGATATGCCAATGCTGCTGGGGAGAGTATCATAGATGGTTATCAGCGACTGGGTAAGATTCCTTTATTAATATATTTCGTGGTCACCTTAGGCTCTATGTTTTTTGTGATGGGTGCGGTGGGCTTCGTTACAGTTGGATTTATGGATAATTTAATGGGTTTATCTGCCCTATGGCCTGACTTTAAGTTGTTTCCTACCTTATTACTATTTGTTGCCTGTTGTTCGATCTTGATTTTGGGTAAGTTCAATGCATTGAATGGTCTTATCAAGATCATAGGGATTGTGATGGTGATATCGACTTTGTCAGCCTTCGTATTGACCTTGATACATGGGCCAGAGCCTAGAGTCAGTGGCTTTGCGAAGCCTGAATTTTTTGATGATGCAGGTCTATTGTTCATAATTGCCTTGATGGGTTGGATGCCTACGGCGCTGGATTTGAGTGCATGGAATAGTCTATGGACTGTGGAGAAGATGAAGACTTCTGGATATCATCCGAGTTTAAAGGAAACCTTGTTTGAATTTAATCTGGGGTACTGGATTGCGGCTTTTCTTTCGGTATGTTTTGTGGTGATGGGTTCTCACTTGATGTACGGGACAGGGGTGGAACTTCCAGCTGGCAGCGCTGCCTTTGCCAGTCAGGTCATTACATTATATACGACAACCATAGGGGACTGGAGTTATCTGATCATATCTGCGTCTGCCTTTTCGATAATGTTCGGGACGAGTATAGCGGTGTTTGATGGCTATGCGAGAGCCTTGGAGAGGGTTACTGAACTAGTCTTCCTGAGTGAGAAGGAAGCTGAGGCTGCATTGAATAATAATAAGATGTATAATATCTCTCTACTGGTCTTGGCGGTTGGGTCTTTTTTACTTATTGCTTTATACCTTGATCATTTCAAGGTGTTAGTGGATATCGCCACTACACTATCTTTTCTGATAGCGCCCTTTGTGGCTATTGCCAATTTTCAGTTGGTTTCTGAGCCCTATGTGTCGAGGGAAGCTGTTCCTCCGCTCTGGATGAGGGTCTTGAGTTATTTTGGTTTGGTCTTTTTGACGGGTTTCGCTTTGTTTTTTGTGCTGGTTAAAATGGGGTGGATGTAGAAAGAAATTAGATCAGAAGACGGAGGAATAGATGAGTATGAATGAAGTGCTTATTAAAATTGTAGCTGTATTGAATTTGAGTCTAAAATCCTCATCCCTCTGCCAAGACCACCTGCCTGAACTTCAATGAGTAGTCCACAAAAGAAATAATAGTCAGTGCCAGCGATAGATAAATGATCCACATGTATTGCGGGTAGTTCATAAGCAGAGCGACCATCCCTGCGAAGAGTATGGCGGTCTTGAACTTACCTATAGGACTAGCCTTTATTTCCACTTTGTTATAACTGGTGTAGATTCGCATACCCATTACGATGATTTCCCTATATAGAATGATGAAGGTCACCCAGCATGGAATCTTACCTGCCACGCTAAAGACAAGTAAGGCCGACAGCACAAAAAGCTTATCTGCCGTAAAATCGTGTATGGCTCCGAGATAGCTGGTCTTCTTTTCCAACCTGGCCACATAGCCATCCAGAAAATCTGTCATACCTGCTATGATGACTGTAACTAATAGGAAGACTTCCTTATGCTCCCAGCTAGTGAGATATATCAGGGTGAGTGGAGTGAATATCACTCTCAGAAAACTGATGAATTGGGCTAGATGCAAATGTTTCACTGGGGCCAAGATAAGTCTATTATTTATGCTAGAATGGGCTTTTATCCCCAATCATTACTTGTATTTTACTGCCAAATGGGTGGTGCTCATCTTACTATATGCCATATTTGCCATCCTGAGGACAGGTCAGCACTACATATATTGACATAATGTCACCTTATGCCTAGTGGTACAGCCTTTGATGATTCTATTCATTATTAACCAATTTAGAAAAATGGAAAAAGGTAATATTTCAGTACAGGCGGATAATATCTTCCCCATAATCAAGAAATTCCTCTACTCGGATCAGGAGATTTTTCTTAGAGAACTCATATCCAATGCCGTGGATGCCACGACTAAGATCAAAACCCTGGCTTCCAAAGGGGAGTTCAAAGGAGAACTGGGCGATCTAACGATAGATATTATTCTCGATGAAAAGAAGAAGACACTGACCATCAGAGACCGAGGTATAGGGATGACTGAGGCCGAGGTCAAGAAGTATCTCAATGAGGTTGCATTCTCTTCCGCAGATTCCTTCCTCAAGAAGTACAAGGACGAAGCCAATATCATCGGCCACTTCGGGCTAGGTTTCTACTCAGCTTTCATGGTCGCAGACAAAGTGGAAGTGGACACCAAGTCTTACAAGAAATCATGTAAGCCAGTCAAATGGTCTTGCAAGGGAGATCCTAAATTCCAACTGACAGAAGGAGGAAGAGATTTCAGAGGTTCCGATATTGTATTGCATGTTTCTGATGACAGTACAGAGTTCTTGCAGAAAGCCAGAATACAGACTTTACTGGACAAGTATTCTAAGTTTCTACCATTCCCCATCCGATTCGGGACCAAGACCAGAACTGAATGGGAAGGAGAAGGGGACGATAGAAAATCCAAAGAAGTAGTAGAAGATAACATCATCAATAACACGGAGCCACTCTGGAAGAAAAAACCAGCCAAGCTCAAAGAAGATGATTACAAAGCTTTCTACAAGGAACTCTATCCTTACGGACAAGATCCTTTATTCTGGATTCATTTGAATATCGACTTCCCTTTCAATCTGACAGGTGTTCTCTATTTTCCTAAGTTGAATAATTCTCTGGAAATCCAGAAGAATAAGATACAGCTTTACAGTAATCAAGTCTATGTGACGGATGATGTGAAGGAGATCGTACCAGAATTTTTACTCCTTCTGCATGGGGTCATAGATTCTCCAGACATTCCTTTGAATGTTTCCAGATCGTATCTGCAGAGTGACAGCAATGTCAGAAAGATTACTTCTTATATCACTAAGAAAGTTGCTGACAAATTGAAGTCGCTTTACAAGAAAGACAAAGTAGGATTTGAATCCAAGTGGGATGATGTGGGGACTTTTGTCAAATATGGGATGTTGTCTGACGAGAAATTTTACAAGAAGGCTGATGCTTTTTGTCTGGTCAAAAACACCGAAGGAGAATTCCAACTTTTCGATGAATATGTGGAAAAGGTAAAACCAATTCAGACAGACAAGCATGATAAGACAATCATCTTATATGCCAATAATGAAAAAGAACAACATTCCTACATAGAATCGGCTAAGTCCTATGGCTACGATGTCTTGGTCATGAATAATGTTATAGACAATCACTTCATGCAGCATATGGAGCAGAAGAAAGATAAGATCACTTTTGTGCGAGTCGATTCTGATACAGCAGATAAGCTCGTGCAGAAGGATGAGGAGAAAGCTTCTGTATTATCAGAAAAAGATGAAGAGAAAGTGAAGACTTTATTCACTGAGGCTTTAGGAGGAATGAAGGGTGGTAATATTGAAATGAGACCGTTGTCCCCGGATGATCATCCCGTCATGATCACCAAGCCTGAGTTTATGAGACGTATGAAGGAGATGCAGATGATGCAAGGGATGCAGATGGGCGACATGCCTGAGATGCATAACATCGTCGTCAATTCTAATCATCCGCTCGTCACTGATAAGCTACTCAGTAAGATGGCCAATGATAAGAAGGAACGCTTCGCCAAGTATCTCTATAATCTCGCTAGGCTCAATCAAAATATGCTGAAGGGAGAGGAGATGAGTGATTTCATCAAGACGAGTCTGGAGTTCTTGAAGTAAATATTAATAATCAGTAATAACTGATTTAGATGTTAAGAGAAACCAAGTTGCACTAGCAGCTTGGTTTTTTTTACAATCTCTCATTTCGTGTTCATAGTTGGTTTGGGAAACCATCAATAAGGAGAATATTGTACAGATAAGTGTCAGGTGAGACATTAGTAATTGTCAATTATCTCTTTTTTAAAGATATTTATGATAACATAGTAGAATATGAACAACTCATTAAAAATTATTATTTTCTCTTTGCTTTGGTTGCCTATGATTTCACAGACTGATTGCCCATCCTTATTGGATAGCAAAAGTCAGTTAAATAATGAATATAGGCAGAGTACTATTCATACACTATCTCACTTGAATTTCAACGTGCCCAAACCTGGCGTATTCTACGATGGAGATGGTCACACGACATTATTCGATCTTGGTTTTGCAAGAGGGATTTGGGCTGGTGGATATAGCCCATCCGGAGATTTGAAAGTGGTTGCTAGTGCCTACAATAATTCAGGCTCAGATTATGCCTCAGGACCTATTTGGAATGGATTTCAGAATCAGGAAGGTCTCTGCGATTTCTATAGAAGAGTGTGGACTATAAAAAATTCTGAGATTGCGACCTTAAAGTACTTGTTTGACTCGAGCGAGCTGGCACTTGAGGATATTCCTTTAGATATTCTAGAGTGGCCGGCTAAAGGGAATCCTTATATAGGCTCCTTTGCTCCAAATTACGATATGGCACCATTCTATGATATGAATGAAGATGGCAACTATGATCCTATGGATGGAGATCATCCTCTTGCATTACAGGAAAATTCATTGTTCTTTCCGAGTGAAATGAGATTCTATGTTTCCAATGATAACACCACTCATAAAGAGACTAGAGGAGATCCGCTATTTATGGAATTTCACGTTCTTGATTATGTTGTCAATTGCACAGAAAGAACAGAGAGTTCGACTTCCATATTTACCAGATTGAAGTATATCAATAAGGGAGCGACTGAGCTAAGAGAATTCAGAATAGGCATATTTGATGACCCTAATATGGGTTGCTTTCTTGATGACTTTGTAGGCTGCCTACCAGAATTGAATGCTTTTTTTACTTACAATGAAGATGGGAAAGATGAAACTAATTTTGGATGTAATGAACTGATCACAATCCCTAAAGACTATGGCCTGGTGAGAAGTACAATATTTCTTAATCAGAGTCTGATTAGTTTTATAGTGCTTCATAATCGAGGAGATTTGGGATTCTCTTTAATTACTGGACCACAAAGTTATTATAACTTATTGGACGCAAAGTGGACGAGTAATATTCCATTAACACGGGGTGGTACTGGCTATAATCTTGGCAGTAATGATACTACCTCTTATGCGTTTGATGCGCTCCCTATTGATTTAAATGGTTGGTCTATGCATGATTCATTGTTCACAGCTAATTTCATAGATGCGAAGACAGTTTCTGTATTTGGTTCAGAGCCAGTATTGCTTTCAGGGGAAGTACGGTCCGTGGATTTCGTGGATCACGTACTGCTTGATCAAGAAAAGACAAGGCTGAATGTTTTTGAGGATTATGAAGACAAAATCAATCAAGTAAAGCAAGACTTTGAGGCTATGAAAAATGATCGACACGAATGTGGAAGACTTCCAGTTCTGTGTGCATCTGATTGCGTATGGCCGGGTGATGTCAATGACGACGGTTATGTTTCTGGAAAAGATTTAGTACTCTTAGGTAATTATCTTGCTATGGGCGGAGGTTCTGGACCCAATAGGATTCCAAGATCCAGTGATTGGTTTCCGTATTCTGCATCAGATTGGAATTTAGAGTTGTTTGGACTTAATAACAAGTATGCTGATGTGGATGGCAATGGGGAAATTGCGTTTCTCGATATGATAAGAGCAAATACAAATCTTGGAGAAAACAAAGGAGTGTCTTATCCAAATGATGTGCTATCAGAGGGTGATGGTACCTGTCTTTTCTTTGGAGATACTAGGCAAGATAATATGATCGATGTTCCTAATGCTGGATATTTTAGACGATTGCTTAATCTGGAACTGAGACTAGGTTCTTTAGATGAGGAGTCTCTTGAGGAATCAGTGCATGGGCTGACTTATGAAATACGATTTGACACTAATCTTGTTGCAATAGATGAATTTCCGATAACATTGAATTCTTCACATTTTGATCAAAGCGAAGTATACACAGAACCAGGGGTGACTTATATAGATTCTATCGAAACTTTCTCTGGTATCAATAAGATTCAGTTTTATATGACTAATGTAGATGGTGAGACCCAAGACACTTCAATAGTGCTGCCTTCTTGGTCATTAATCGTGAGAAAAGATGCTAAGACTAATAACCCAGACAGAAGAGACACCTTGATTGTCAAGCTGTTTAATGTCTTCGGGACTAATGCAGTCGGAGAAGAATTATCCTTTGGCGCTAAGTATTATCCCATCATACTTACCAATCTGATTTATGACCCAGACCTGATCTCAGGAGTTTCAGATAATCAAAAGCAAAATTCAGAATTAATTCTACAGCCTAACCCGACTAGCGATTTTATTGACATCCAACTGAATGAAGTAAAGAGTGGAGAATTCATGATTCATACTATTGATGGCATCAAAGTCTTTTCTAAGTCTTTTATGCAAAAGAATAATTTGAGAATTCCAGTACAGCATTTACAGTCAGGCCTTTATATTATTTCCTATAGAAAATCAGATGGACAGGTGATCTCAGATCGGTTTATTAAGATCTAACTATACTAGTAGACATTATTCAGTATCAGTTGATTCATAATATAACAGAAGCTAAGTTGCTAAAGCAGCTTGGTTTTTTTGTCTAGCATCAAAATCTTATAATGTGTCCACGGATACATGTCTGTTTGGTAGCACTACTTATCTTTGGTGTCACTATCGATTAAAACATCGAAAAAACCAATAACAACCATAATGAAATTACTCTACAGCTTTCTTTTTTTAGCAACTGTGCTAATCCAAGCTTCTGGACAAGTCTGCACACCTATTCTTGATGAAGTCAGTCGTATTGGAAATGATTACAGACAGCGTTCTATTTACGCCTTGTCCAGTTTGAATTTTGATTTGACTGCTGTGGATCCATTTTATAATGGTGATGGTACTTCTGCACTGTTTGATTTGGGATATGCCAAGGGCATTTGGGCTGGAGGGTTTGACCCCAGTGGTAACTTGAAAGTAGCAGCCAGTGGATATGGTTCAATTGGATTTGACTTTGTGCCTGGGCCGATATGGACGGGATTTCAAAATGACGAAGACTTGTGTGAATTCTTCAGAAGAGCTTGGACGATTAATGGGGCAGATATTACCATTATCCGTAATCTCTATAGTAGCGGCGAGCTAGAACTTGGAGATATTCCAACAGATATATTAGAGTGGCCGGCTAGAGGTAATCCTTATATAATGTCATTGGACATTGAACAAGAAATGGCGCCTTATTTTGATAATGACCAAGATGGTAATTATGACCCGCTCAAGGGGGATTTTCCTATCGCATTAGCTGAGAATCCAGAATTCATCCCGTTTCAGTTCAGGTTTTATGTTTTTAATGATCAGACTGATCACTCTGAATCTCAAGCTACACCTTTAGATATGGAGTTCCATGTTTTGGATTATGTTGTAGATTGTCCGCAACAGACAGAAAGTGAAACTTCTGTTTTTACCAGATTGAAGTATATTCACAAGGGGCTTGAAGATTTGAGGAATTTCAGGATTGGTATTTGGGATGATAGTGATTTGGGTTGTTTTGAAGACGATTTTGTTGGTTGTCGCCCAGAGTTGAATTCAAGTTACGTTTACAACAAAGGTGGCGTAGATAGAGCTGATTGCACTTTTGGGCAGTCGATACCTGAAGATTATGGCGTAGTGAGAAGTTTGGTTTTTCTGAATAGTGAATTGAAGAAGTTTATTTATTACTATAACTGTGGTTTTGTAGATCCTCCACCCCAGCAATGTGACCCTCAGTCTCCTTCAGATTATTATAATTTTTTGGATGGCCGTTGGCGTGACGGCGAGTCCCTGACTATAGGTGGTACAGGATTTAATCCCGGCAGTACAGAATTCACCTCTCACGCATTCACAGATTTACCTACTCAGAGTGATGGGTGGTCTATGGAAGCTTTGGATTTACTAGCACTCGATGCTAGGATGTTATCTGTATTTGATGTTCCAGATTTAATGTTATCCGGCCAGACGCATGTGCTAGATTTTGCGGATCATGTATTAATAAGCGAAGAGAAAACGGGGATTGATGTTTTTGAAGAGTACCAGTCTCGAATAGAATCAGTAAAAGAGGATTACAGAACTATCGTCGAGGGCGGGTACGAATGTAGTCTTATGTCAAGTACAAGCGATATAGAGAATATTGTAGACTGTTCTATTCATCCCAATCCTGTAACCGATCTCTTGGAATTGGATTTCAATGTTACTCAAGTAACAGGGAGTATATTGATCCATTCTATTGCCGGTGTTCTGGTAGGCAATTATGAGAGTCAAAACTCTCCCAAAGCTCAGGTGCCTGTTGCTCACCTTGATTCGGGCCTATACTTAGTTACGTTGACTACGAAAGAAGGGCTTAGCTTTTCTCAGCGATTTGTTAAGCTGTGACTTAGAGGTTCAGGCTGACATGTTAAGAGAAATACAATAGCCTTGTAATAAGTGACTATGTGACTTCTACCCGTCACAATAGTATTAATCACACTAATAAACTAATAAACACATGTTTGGAAGTCTTAAGCAACTAGCAATGAGAAAATTAATGGAGAAAATGGCATCAAATGCATTAGGTGGGTCAGAGACCTCTGCTGCTGCTGAAGAAGGTGCAGGTGCTCTCATAGAGTCCATAAAAGCGAAGCTTGCAGGAGGAAATGCGAGCGAGGTAAAGGAGATGTTCAAAGGTGAGAATCTTGAGAACAATGGGTTATTTGGAGAAGCTAAAACTAAATTAGCTGCCATACTTGAAAGCAAAGGTATGAGTTCTGAAGAGGCGAGTGCTGAAGCAGAAAGAACAGCGCCGGATCTCGTTGCTGGATTAAAAGAGAAGTTTGAGTCCTCGGCAGAAGAGGATAAGGAATTCAACCTTGGAGACTTAGCTGGGATGAACCCGGCAGACTTGATGAACAAGGCCCAAGATTTGCTAGGCGGAAACGCTGGAGACTTATTGAATAAGGCTAAGAACTTGTTCTAGATTAAGAATACAGATAATGAGACTGGATGAGCCTGCTGGAAACAGCAGGTTTTTTTGTTTTACATTGAAGCGTTTAGAATTGATTAACGACAATAATCTCGTTACATCACCGCTCCCTGACATTCCCCATAAATACATTCACTCTGGAATCTATGGGATTACCACTAGCTCTTCTGAAAGTCACTACCTGCCCTACATGCCAAATAGCGTCTGCTATCGGCCCGTTGAATTGGTGCCAGAAAGGAAAGCTGCTTTTCTTATCTCCTCGCTGGAAGGTGATCTCCAGTTCTGCTAGATCTTGATCAGGCATTGTTCTCATAAGATCGGCTGCACTCTTGAAATTACCTAGGGTATGAGCTCTCATTTCTTCCCAGCTGTGATTCACCTCTTCATATGGTCTAATATTAGGTAGATCTTTTATCCCATTCAGAATAGTAACAGATAGCCCATATATATGCTCCATTGTTTCCATACTGCTACGAGCCGTGGAATTAGGTCTGTAGGCCAGATCCATTTCATTGAGCGCCTCACTAGCCCAATGGTATCTGAAGCCCAGACCATCTATGAGTCTAGCTGTTACTGTTGCTGCTGTATAGGATTCTGGATAGTCAGGAATAGTGGAATAGGGTAGCAAGTCGGTCATGATTTCGGAGGTGGATACTGGTTGTACAATTTGAGCTGTAGTTATGCAAGATTGAAAAAGTATGCAAAGAAATGCAAGACTGTGGGTGAAATGTGTGGGCTCAATTTTCATATTATGGTTTATTGCAGTACAATAATAATAGAGTCAGCAAACTTATTATCGCTACTACGGATCTTGTATTTAAGAAGAAGAGATTATAATTGAAAAATACTAGCAATCGTTAGTAATGTCCAATAATCTACTTCTAATGCTCTCAAATTTTGATTGCGTTTCTGAGTAGCAAATTCCAGTATTACTTCTCTGAAATAGGAATTAGATATTATCATAATAGCAGGATGCCACTATGCCTATTATCGTTGCAAGATTCACGTTTTCAGAAATTCCGATTAAGGTCATAGGTCGAACAATAAAATGCAGAACAAGTATACCAAGAGCTAAGCTTAAAGCAATTAGGATGTGAGTAGCGCTCTTCGTTCTTTGTACCTTAGTCAATTTCATCTCACTTAAACTTTCTTCAGATAGATCAACTTTTTCTAAGTATTCAGTTTTTCTTTCCATTACACCATAGAATTAATTCTCCTCCATAGCGATAGTGTGATTTAAATCTTCACTATCTTTTTTACTTCAGAAAATTCTAAGTGAATGAGGTGAAGATAATAGACTCCAGCCGCCAGTTCTCTAGTTATTATTTTCAATGTTCCAGTTGTGCTTGTTTGTGTAGATACTTGTTCACCTCTCTGATTGTACAAGATGAGCTCTATCGGTCCTGAAATCAACTCAGAGTTGATTGTCAATTCATCCTTTACCGGGTTAGGGTAGATTGAAATTGTATTTTGTTCTAGACTGTGGGTCGACGTAGCGAGACAATTTTCTTTCTCTGTCTCTGCCCAACCCATAGCACCTACTACTGAATTATCAATCAGGCTAATGCCCATTTCCTCTGAGAACGCCGGAACAAAATCTCCAGTCATCCAGAGTTTTGATTCTACAGCGATATTTTCTGAAGGATGTCCTGCCTCTCCCCATTGCACATATCCCTTTATTAATCTTACCCCTATTTCATTTTCATAAAATAAAGCTATCTCACCACCTTGAGCATTGATATCAAAACCTGTATTAATCATAATGCTTTCTCCGGCTTCTAGTATCATATCTGCATCGCAATCAACCATCACCGCTTCCACTTTTGTAAATTCTGGATAATCACAGAGCCAGAGTTGTGCTAGCTCCATAGGAGCATCACCATTGTTTTGTAACTGGACCATATTGGAGTCACTGACATGCGTAAGAATGAGATCATCTATCAGAGTGGGACAATTTTCTTTTATGATTGATATACCATTAGACAGACTGAAACATCCATCTAATTCATCAAGCGGTCGCCCAGCACCCAAGCCAGTAATGGGCCCGTCATAACTCAAATGGTATAATTGGCAGATTTCTTCGGGAGATTGTTCAAAGTTTATCTCTTCGTAAGAATTCAAAGGAGCATTGACTATGATGCCACTATCATCTACAACAAGCCATTGACTGTTAGCTCCAATATTTCCTGTAAGTATTATAGAGTTGGAGGGTATGTTGTCTGGAAGGCCATCACCCACACAGAATCTGATTTCAGGACTGGAAATAGTACCACCTGTATTCTCGTATCGGAATATGGTTATAAAATTGGACCTATCAGCGCAGCCTTGTATCACCGCAAAATCCGCCCCGACCTCCAAGCCCTCCACTGGCCCGACAGAACTTAATGACCACAAGACATAAGTGCCTCGGCCTGTCGATTCAAAATCGAAATCGTAAGGAGAATCAGGAACTGCTATTATTGCATTGCCAGCGGTATTGGTAATAACCCACGTTTCAGTATCTCCGATATTACCCGATAGACTTATGGAACCAGCAGGAATGAAATCCGCTACACCATCTCCTACGCAGAACTGTACGAATCCCGTACCATTATCCAGAGTGCCACCTGCAACTCTATTTTTTATTATGGAGACTGAATTTGTAATGCTGAAACATCCTACCAATCCAGACAAGGGTTGGTCTGTCTGTAAGCCCATCAAGGGCCCATCGTAGGCGACATAGAGAAGACTGCAATTGCCTTCGTCACTATTATCGAAATCTATATCGTTAATGTGAGATGCCATACCCAGAATGGTAATTTCGTTCTCGTCTGTTATCAGCCAGATGCCTTCTTGACTATTATTGCCAGAATGTGTCAGATCAGCCGTTCTGATTCTGTCTTCTTGACCATCACCTACACAGAAAGTGAAAGGCCCACCCTCAAGTGTACCTGCCATCGGCTGGTTCTTATTTATTGTAATGGAATTGGATAAGGCACTCTTGCCTACCAGGTCTGTGAGAATATTATTACCGATATCCGCACCCGTCAATCCCAACTCAAAAGTCAGGTGCCATAACAAGCAAGTGCCCGCGCCGGTATTATCAAAATCGTATGAATTTATATTACTGACTTGACTCAAAATATTACCATCTGTGTCAGTAATAAGCATCAGATTGTTATTACCCGTATTTCCAGAAATTGTTACGCCACTCAGAAAGTCTGGCTCACCATCCCCTGTACATAAACTGAAAGGCCCCCCATTGAGTTGGCCACCCTCTAGCACTATGCAATCATTCTTGATGAGGGGGAGGCTATTGGACATCATCTGACAGCCAGCGATGTCATGGATGGAGCCACCCATGCCTAGACCGACCAGTGGCCCATCGTAACTCATGTGCAGGAGGTAACAAGTGCCTGCAGCATGCTGGTCGAGATTGACGTCCGTATAGGAATTAAGCGGTGCATTGATGATGATACCGTTGCCGTCTGTAATCAACCATTGGCTATTAGCACCTAGGTTATCCGTTAGGCTAATACTGCCAGCAGGAATATAATCTGGATCGCCATCTCCTACACAGAACTCAAGACTCAGATCAGTAGTTATGATTCCACCTTTATTTTCCAGACGCGAAATGGTGATGAAATTTGATCTAACGGCGCATTCTGGTAGAATCGTGAAATCTGCTCCGACTCCGAGCCCTTTCAGAGTCATATTGTAGGAGACACTCCACAAGAGACAACTACCTCTGGGACTGTTTTCAAAATCGATGTCAGAAAGATCATTTTCCATTTTTATTATGGTAATCCCTGATTGATCAGTGACGACCCACATGTTGTGATCTCCAGTGCCAGCTGTCAAGCTTACATCAGCATCTGTTAGTATATCAGCTACTCCATCTCCTACACAGAATGTAAAGGGACCTCCATTTATCATGCTTGGGGTAATGGACCTCTTGATTATTTCTATGGAATTGGATAATGAAAAGCAAGCGGGAATAGGCAGTAAACTGTTGGCATTAGGTGTCCCAGTCAATTCAGAAATTCTACTTCCTATTTCGAGACCCTTGAGCCAGCCATCATAACTTAGATTTCGTAGTAGGCAAGTGCCAGGGGCGATACCATCCAAGTCAAAATCCTCCAGTAATTCAGGTAATCCGATTATGATGTCACCATCAGGCCCAGTCAAGACCCATTGATTATTGGCACCCTCATTATCGGTCAGAGTCAAATGATTGCTGGATAAAAAATCACTGTTGCCGTCTCCCACACAAAATTCAAATGGTCCACCCACTAGAGTCCCACCTGTGGGATTACTGATATGAATGGTAAGAGAATTAGTGGAGAAGGATGCACACATGTCTGCCGGCACGTCATTAAGAAAAAGGCCAAGGTACGAGTTCATAGGGCCGTTACCCATATCCCCATATCCGTATACGTTATAGATGCCAGCGTCATATTGACTCAGATCTATTAGTCCAGTTGCGGGCAGTACTTCTCTGATGATGAAATCTGAATCAGTGATGATATAATAGTAGTCTTCTGGAAGAGCGGTTGTAGAGGAAAATACCTCAAAAATCGTATTACCTAAGCAGCCATTATAGACGGTGGTACCATCCGCTAGTGTAAGGGTGCCTCCATCAGTGAAGGGTGAGCATTCGCCATCACAATTGGCAGTGAAGGTTACATCCTCCAGATCCCATATGCTTTGGTTTCCAATATTCCCTATGGGGCAATATGCTGTGAGTTCTATGAGGAAGTCAGTAGGCGTTGTGACAACAAAGTCTGGATTAGCTTTAAAATCATAGAGAACTTCCGTCCAATCCCTCGTCGTAGGCAGCTCCCTTTCATCAAGTATGACTACGCCGTTCTTGAGAATTCTCATGGCAAATAAGCTAGGGTAATTATTGAGGCCTGTCAATCCATTGACCCAATTATAAGTTTCTGGTGCCTTTTGTAGAAAGCTCAGTTCTTCCAGCCTTACAGGATCGACGCCTACAGGATTGAGGTTTATGAGAAAGCGCATAGCTGCGGAGCTGCCAGGCAGATAGTTGCAGAATGGATCAAAACTGAGGCAGATTGCAGCAGTTCCATCCTGACCAGCGGTGCAAGAGTGGGGATTGAGATGTGCTTTGGTTCTGAGCGCTGGACCTACAGGAGTAAGCCTCACTTGTCCATTACTACCATTAAGAGGTATAAATTCACTGTAATCCATCCCACTCTGATCAGTGGTATTGGATTGGCAAGCATCGAAGGAATACCTCAGTACTGCAGGCTCCCCGTTATTGGCCATAAGAGTGAATGACGAAAAAAATAAGCAGAGGTTGAAAACTGGTAAAGCAAAGTTTGAAATCATAAACTTATATCTCGATCTGGACAAATTCTGATTCTTACGAGCGATTACAAATTTCACCACATTGTGATTGATTTTGTAACTCAGTGAAGATCAGTTTTTCATGATCGGGCTTGGGATGCCACCGTCAAATATATGAAGGATTTATGTAATAATTAAGCTATTGATAATCAATAATATACGACATTGATCTCCATTTACACTTGCTTAGCTCTCACATTGGATTGTTCCCACTTGTATATATTTTGATCGAAGCTCAATGGTGCTGATATTAATTGTCGTAGGGTCTAGCCTTCACTGCCTCAATTTCTCACGAAGCTCACTCATACTTACACTCCCTTATCCTTCATCGAATATGAAAATATGTGAAGCAGCGTGAATTTGCACCGTTATCTTGGTGAAAAGCTAAAAGCTCGATTCTAGGTACGACAAGGTGAAAGATTTCATAATCTTGACCTTTAATTGGCTGAAAAGCTGATTTTTAGAATTTTGTGGCCTAATTATTAATAATCATAAGCCTTTTCTGGCTATCATAGAAGGCTCTACCTGTCTTAATAAGTATTATACATATATTATATGCAATCTTTATTTTTGCAACAAATCAAACTAACACTATGGCATTTGATATTGACATGATTCGTAAGTTCTATGATGGGCTTGGGGATAAAATGGCTAAAATCAAGTCTGAGCTCAATAGACCTTTGACTTTGGCTGAAAAGATCTTGTATGCACACTTGCACGCAGAATCACCTTTAAAGGATTACAAGAGAGGTAAGGACTATGTGTTCTATGCCCCGGACAGAGTGGCTATGCAAGATGCCACTGCTCAGATGGCGCTATTGCAGTTCATGATGGCCGGCAAAGACAAGGTTGCTGTGCCCACTACAGTTCATTGTGATCACCTGATACAAGCTAAGATAGGCGCAGATGAGGATTTGCAACATGCCATCAATACGAGTAATGAAGTTTTCAATTTTCTGGAATCAGTATCAGACAAGTACGGGATAGGTTTCTGGAGGCCTGGTGCAGGTATCATACATCAGGTGGTCTTGGAGAATTACGCTTTTCCAGGAGGTATGATGATAGGAACAGATAGTCACACCGTGAATGCGGGTGGACTGGGTATGGTTGCCATAGGAGTCGGTGGAGCAGATGCGGTCGATGTGATGGCGGATATGCCATGGGAACTCAAAAACCCAAAACTGATCGGTGTAAAGCTGACAGGTAAGTTATCAGGCTGGTCTTCTCCAAAGGATGTCATCCTTAAGGTTGCAGATATCTTGACTGTAAAAGGTGGAACTGGTGCCATAGTAGAATATTTTGGAGCAGGGGCTTTGAGTATGAGTTGTACGGGTAAGGGGACCATCTGTAACATGGGTGCGGAAATAGGAGCAACGACTTCCACCTTCGGATACGATGAGAGTATGGACAGATATCTGCGAGCGACCGATAGGACGGACATAGCGGATGCGGCAATGGCTGTCAAGGAACATCTTACAGCTGATGCTGAATGCTATGAGAACCCTGAGAAATATTTCGATCAAGTGATCGAGATCAATTTGTCAGAATTGAAACCATTGATCAATGGACCTTTCACGCCGGACCTTTCTACCGGTGCTGGCAGAGAAATGACAGACAAAGCCACTAAAAACGATTGGCCACTGGAAGTGGAATGGGGACTCATAGGTTCTTGTACTAATTCTTCTTACGAGGATCTTTCCAGAGCTGCTTCCATAGCCAAGCAAGCGGTGGATAAAGGTCTTACGACCAAAGCTGAATTCGGTATCAATCCAGGCAGTGAGCAAGTGAGGTATACGACAGAGCGAGATGGTATCTTAAAGATATTTGAAGATCTCAATGCCACCATCTTCACCAATGCTTGCGGACCCTGCATAGGACAATGGGCTAGGTATAATGATCCGATGAATGGGCCTAAGAATACAATCATCCACTCGTTCAATAGAAATTTCTCAAAGAGGGCAGATGGCAACCCGAGTACGCATGCCTTTGTCGCTTCTCCAGAAATGGTGGCTGCGATTGCCATAGCGGGAAGATTGGATTTCAATCCTGAAACGGATACCCTGACCAATGATAAAGGCGAACAAGTCAAACTCGATGAGCCGACCGGTTATGAGTTGCCTCCTGATGGATTCGATGTCAAAGATAGAGGCTACAATGCGCCTGCAGAGGATGGAAGCAAAGTAGAAGTAAAGGTATCTCCGACTTCAGATAGATTGCAATTACTGACGCCATTCAAGCCTATTCTGGCAAAGGAGATGGTAGAGATGAGAATCTTGATCAAGGTGAAAGGAAAATGCACAACGGATCATATTTCCATGGCGGGTCCTTGGTTGACTTACAGAGGGCACTTGGAAAATATTTCTGAGAACTGCTACACTGGTGCGATTAATTATTTTAACGACAAAGCCAATTCCGTCATTAATTATATCACTGGAGCTTATGTTCCCGTTCCTGAATCTGCCAAGGCTTATCAGAAGAAAGGAATAGGCACAGTAGTGTTTGGAGAGGAGAATCTGGGAGAAGGATCTTCTCGAGAACATGCGGCGATGGAGCCTCGATTCCTAGGAGTGAATGCCGTGATAGTAAAATCTTTTGCAAGGATACATGAGACTAATCTCAAGAAGCAAGGAATGCTGGCACTGACATTTGCTGACAATGCAGATTACGACAAAGTGAGACAGGATGATAAGGTGAGTATTTTTGGTTACGAAGAAATGCAAGCGGGTAAGCCTCTTATGATTTACTTGTTGCATGCGGATGGCACGGATGACTACTTTCTTGTCAATCATACTTATAACAAAGCTCAGATAGAATGGGTGAAAGAAGGATCTGCGCTTAATAAAATCAGAAAAGACATGGGTGTGGTGTAGATGGTCAAATGTAATTATGAATAGTTTTCCATAATTATTCATCTTCCTTACACCTAGCTTTATTTCAAGAAAGAATACCAAAGCCTTCTCGGGAAACTGAGAAGGCTTTTCTATTTCTATTAGCTCTCATTTTCGTCCCTCTTATAAGTTCTCTGTTAGTCTATTAATGCAAGCAGATACTCCATAGAATTATTGTGGGTACTCATTAAATGGATATATCCAAAAATGAATAATTGAAATGCGATCATACGAATTGGATTACGAAATATTATAAGGGGAAATGCAATTTGTAGAAATAGAATTGCACCCTCAAGAAACAGTTGTAGCAGAGCTTGGCAGCTTATTGGTGATGGATGAGGATATAGAATGCGTACTATGATCGAAGGTGGGAACCAAGACGATGATCGTCTCAGCGTTCTTGCATGCCGGGGGTATATGTGATAAGGGGTTGAGAACATGGGAGTATCTCAGAGTAGATACGGGTTGTCTGGTTGACCAGTGGTGTGATTATGATATACGATTTGCAAAAGGAATAAAGGATGCGGTTTTTGGTGATGATAGGCAGTTTCTCGCTAGCTCTTGATCGGGCTATTTAGGATTTGAGTTTTAATATAAATGCCAGCCTGCCTCGGCAGCTTTTAAAAGCTGGGTCTTGCACAAGCCACACTCTATCTGGTCACATATACTGAACTACATTTCTCACCATATAGGCTCTTGTTGTCACATTGACAATAAGCTGATCTTGAATGCGTCATTTTTTATATTTCGGAATATTATTCGGTACCATTTTATAAAATTGACTTTACAAAGACTAATTCACGGTTATAATAACTTGATATAGGTCAATCGGTGGAAATTATGAACGACATAGACCTATCTTTGCATTGTGAATGAGATAGTTCTGTTACAATATGCCTCACAACCACGATGGAATATTGAAGCCTGGATTGCTTAAAAATGCAGAATTATCGACTGCGCATTATTTATCTAACAACAACCACTTAAAAACTAATCATTGTTATGAAAAGAACGGTATCCGTGTGGGCTTGCCTTATGCTATGCTCAGTAATCCATTTGTCAGCTAATACAGCTAATCCAGGAACACCTAGAGCTGCTGCTGAGAAAAAAGAAGTAAAAGAAATTTCTCTCATTCCTGATAGAGTTTTGGATTTAGAGATTATTCAAGAGAGTGGCCTACTGCAAGTAAACTTATCTGGCGAAAACGCTTTGCTTGATTGGATAATATTCCAACCTAAGGGTGCTGTAGTCAGCAGAATTTCCACTGATGCTAAGATTGACGAGATTAAAATCTCCAATCTGAAAAGAGGCAGCTATGTGCTGATGGTCAAAGATGCTGACGGAAGAATACTCTACAAGAAATTTGAAAAAGCATAGTCTAATCAGACAAGCTCAATTATATTTTATCATTTTTCAAAATTATAAAATGAACTTTAAATTTTTAACAATCATTTTTTCTCTATGCGCAATTGCGGCTTCAGGCCAATCAGGCTTCGGTGTAAAGGCTTTTGTATCACAAGGTTTTGCTGATTCTAAAATCAAGAATTATGTATCCTTGACTCCTGAGGCTTCTACGCCTGTAACCATATCTCAGATTGCATACAAAGGAGCAACTGCTTCCAAGGGTTTAGGGTTGTCAATGTATACTCAGAATTCTCAGTTATTCTTGATGACTGATGCACTTTATACAGAAACAGGAAGAAAGTTCCAGTTGCTTTCTACTGACCATAAAGGGACACTATTAGATCCTGCTTTAGACTTTGAAACTAGGGAAGCTAACTTGAGATTGGCGCTGACAGCAGGTTATGTCTATAAGAATATGAAGTTCGGTGTAGGGCCAGAATTGACTTATAGACTAGAGACTTCAGAGACACTTTCCGATATGGTGGAAATTACCACAAATGGTAGTAACTTACTGGGAGCATTTAATTTTCTAGTAGGCTATGAGTTTTTGGATTTCCTTCACTTGGACGTCAAGTATACATATGGGTTCAATGATGTGACTGACGAATTCCTCTTCTCAGGTCTTCCTATGGATATGAAAAAGAACCTTAAGCAATTAGAATTATCTCTAGGCGTATACTTCTAGATAAAAAAAATAATTATCTATTATAAGGTCCTTTTCAGTACTGCTGGCAAGGACCTTTTTTTTGTTTCACGAGGATTTGTTTATAAATTGGTCTATATATCAGAATGTGGAACCCATAGAAATAGTCAAAATTTTCGGATACATCTTTGTGCTTTTGATATGTTATATCCTACTCAAAGGCTTGTCCTCCTTTGAATTTGCCCTCCGAGACCAGACGGTTACTTATGAGAAGATATGGAATGCTGATTTTTCAGGGCCCTTGGACACCTTGGTGTGGACAACGTCAGAGGGTGGATACCGAGTGGAGGATGAAAAATTGATTTTATCACTGTCTGATAGTTTGGCAGTTGCAAGAGTCAGATCGTATAAGAAATTTGATGCAGATACGGGTTATTTTCAACTCAAACTGAAATTGCCGGAATCGGAATTATTGAAGTCTCGATTGAAGATCATTTTTGAAGATAGACCAGATGAAATCATCCCTCTCAACAAACTGGGAGAATACCAAACCTTAAGAAGTTCTTTGCTTGGGACTAACTCCCTAGAGTCCTTAGAGCTAAGCTTGTCTCGAGTCTCTGGTGCCATCCGGGATTCATCATTTCACGAGATGAATTCACAGGGCTTAATTATATCAAATTTAAGTTTCTATCGACAAAATAGACCACAGAAAGTATTTTGAATCCAGAAGATTAGAGCTTTTTTGAAACGTTTATCGCCAGTATTCTTTTTTGCATCCTGATATTGTTTTCCTTCAATATTCTCCCCGCTCTTCCTCTTCAGTACAATATTCTGTTTTGCGGAAGTTAGGAGGAATACAGAAATATGAAATAGATCTTTTTAAGGAAACAATTTATATCCTTAATACTTTAGATAATAAATACGTAATTGAGGAAAAAGGTCGACATTATCTTATTCAGAGAAGCTGAAGAATACTTCAACAATCTACCCTAGCATAGCGGACATGAGTTTTCCAGAAAGACAACCCTTCACTCGTAGAAATCGTGCTTCCATCGTATCGAGGATCTCCATATTTTTCAGTTGTAGTCTATCCATATAATGGAACTCCATCCAGATCATGCGTTAGGATTTCTGTCATATAGGCGAAGAACGGCTGGATGGCTTTATAGGTTTTGCTTATCTCCTTGATGAAATCGGGTGTAGTGACTTCAGAATTTTTGAATTCTCTGAAGACATATAGAGATTTGTATCGCAAAAGATCTATAGCTGGATGATCTTTATCATAACCTTTTGGTGATGTTTTGACTTGATCTCCTCTTAATGAGCCAAAGTGTTTTATGAAGGATTTTGACTTCAGAATTTTTCTGAGTGGTGTATCATCAGCCGCAATATGAGACCGGATCAGTTTCAGATCTTTTGGTTCAGGCTTATAGAAACCGCCTCCCACCATTGTTTGTCCAGGCCCTATTTGCATATAATAACCACCACGTCTGTAGGCTCCTTCTCTGCCGAGAGACATCCTGAATAGAGAATTGTAAGGTGTTTTGTCCTTGGAGAATCTCACATCACGATAAATTCTGTAGAGTTTCTTTTTCTCTATTTGGTCAATTTTGTTGAGTTCTTTTTCCACAGCTTCCAGAAAGGATTTTGCATTTTCATTGGCGACTGTATACACTGGCTTATGTTCATGGAACCACTCTCGATTGTTGTTTTCTCTTAGTTTTTTCAGGAAACTGAGTGAAGTTTTCGCTATGACGGTCATATGGATTATTGTGTGATCCAAATATACTCTTTTGCCTTGAGGCCAAATAGTGATCTATACGGCTTGGGTTTAAGGGTGTACTCCTGATATGTATTAATATGTAAGGTCAGACACAACTATCCACAATGCTTCTTATTTAATTACCATAAATTTGATAAGATTAAAAAATAAGATAGATGAGATACTTCATACTGTTAGTTGTTTTGCTTTCTAGCATTTTTTCTCTGGCTCAAGAGAACATTAACCTAGAGCTAGTGGGTCATTATGAGACACTTTCGAGCGCCAATGACATCTGGGGCTATGTGGACGAGGATGGTATAGAGTATGCCATAGTGGGGACACAGGATGATACGAATGTGTTTTCTCTGGAAGATCCTACCGCACCGGAACTATTACTGACCATTGCTGGGTCTAATACTATCTGGAGGGATATGAAGTCCTACGGGGATTACGTCTATAGTGTAACGGATGCAACACAAGACGGTCTGACGGTCATTGATATGAGTAATCCGAGTCAGGGAATTGAGCATAGTATATATTATCCTGTGGTGCCTGATATAGCTGGTGACTCTATTATTGTCAATGCACATAATCTCTTTATAGATGAGAATGGCATTCTTTATATGACTGGAGGAAATTTGCTGGGTGGTGCTCCAATATTCTTGGATTTGAAAGTAGATGCATTTCGACCACCTGTGATAGGATATTTGAATGATGGCTACTCACATGATGTTTTTGTAAGAGGCGATACTTTGTATTCTTCAGAAATATTCAATGGACAGATCAGCCTTTACGATATATCATCTAAATCAAGTCCTATCAAATTAGGAGCCGCTACCACTTCTTTTGATTTCACGCATAACGCGTGGTTATCAGATGATGGCAAAACGGTTTTCACAACAGACGAACGTCAGAATGCATTTGTGGATGCTTACGATATCAGTGATGTGGATAATATCAGAAGAATATCCATGATACGTCCGCGAAAAGATGGCGATGGTGTCATGCCACATAATACGCATTATCATCAGGGCTTCCTGGTTACTTCCTGGTATGGTGATGGGGTTATTGTCATCGATGCTCATAAGCCTGACAATCTAGTCATTGTCGGCCGTTATGATACTAATCCCGATGCTTCTGTAGCCGGGGTGGGTTGCTGGGGTGCTTATCCCTTTTTGCCTTCAGGCCTGGTCTTGGCCTCTGATCGTCAGAATGGCCTCTTCGTGCTACAGCCTAATTATCCTAGAGCTTCATACTTGGAAGGATGCATAACTGATGCTTTCACAGGAGAAGGTATCAATGGCGTCAGCATAGATATTCAGAATACTCAAGTCAATGGCATTACAGATATAAATGGTGGTTTCAAGACTGGTCATGATAGTGAAGGCATATTTGAAGTCACTGTCAGTAAGAATGGATATAAGAAACAAGTAGTTATTGTTGACTTGGAAGCTGGTGAGCTGACGGAATTAAAACTGGCTCTGGAGCCTGCTGCCTTGTTGTCGCTGACCATACAGGTAGTCGACAAATCCGACGGCACACCAATCCCGGCCGCACAGGTGACTTATACTTCTACGGGTTTAAGTGTATCAGGTCAGACCGATGACAGAGGTGAATTTTTCACGACAACTTATGAGGACACTTACGAATTTGTGATAGGTGCTTGGGGATATTTGCATCAAGTGGAAACTCGTGATGTCCTGAATTCAGAACCGATAGTCTTGGAGCTTGAGAGAGGTTATCAGGATGATTATCTCTTTGATCTGGGCTGGGAGGTTCCGGTGCTGTCTGAATGGGAAAGAGTCAATAATGGTGGTGATGTGGAGAATGACCTCGGCGATTTCCATTATCAGAACTGGTCCCCATTGGAGTCATATAGTTTCACTTCTCCTGCCATGGACTTGACGATATATGACAGGCCGGTCGTGAATTTTGATGTGAGATTATTTACGAGTGATGCTTTCTTAGCGCCGACGCTGATTGTAGATGGAGAAGAATTTGTTCTTGAGGAAATTTCGAGTACTGATTTTCTATGGAAGCGTTATAGTTATCCTCTGATGGGTCTGACGACGACGCCATTGACTGAAGCTTATTTGAAATTTGATCATCAGGTTATCAGTGGTTCTACACATAGAGCAGAGGTGGATGCATTTCTAGTCACTGAAGGTATGCCCTCTTCTGTATCTGAGACGGAGCGCTTTTCCATCACAGCTTCTCCTTTAATCACCGACCGTATAGTGCATCTGCAGTCCTCTGAAGATCGGATACGACAACTGGCCATCTTTAATCTGAAAGGAGAATTGATCTATGCGAAGAATGATATCAACCACTATTTTCATGATATCGATCTTAGTAATAATGCAGCCGGTGTCTATTTTATAAATGTCTCAGGGGAAAATGGCCTCTCCGAAACGATAAAGGTTATCAGATTTTAAGCTGGCTTATAGTTATTTCAGCGAAATACAGTTGCTAAGAATAGTCTCTTATACTGCTATTTCATGCCAAATAGGCGGGTGGATCACCCCTTTAGGTACTGTGTTTAAATCCAAGTGATTTTGATCTTAATTTTCAATAATTACTAATTTACATACTTAAGGAAGTGCCA